>Ga0183095_10238_pt1 | contig 245149 bp, 227 predicted proteins | sample BioMet4_FD_130346 | JGI IMG/M metagenome (GOLD analysis project Ga0183095, IMG submission 130346) | Microbial communities from bioreactor (seeded with sewage sludge) at LBNL, California, USA - Biofuel metagenome 4 (v2) (version 3) | ecosystem: Engineered > Bioreactor > Anaerobic > Unclassified ...
GCGCGCAGGACTGAATCTGGTATAGATCAGGCGCGGATATGACGCAGATCAAGTGTCAAATCTGGACCGCTCGTTCAAATATGGCATAAAATGTCTCACTACAGACCATCGGCGTTAACGGATTTAGTTATGCCCGTATAATGGTGTAAATTCAATTTGATAAAAATGAGCCAGGCTCATCCTGTATAATGTAATCACCACAACAACAAATACAGGAGGTATTAAGCATGGCTCAAGTTAATATTACATTATCACACGAAGAAGTTCTAGAGGTATTATCAGGAAATCGTGACGATGCATTCAAAATGCTGGTAGAACGTATCCTTAATGCCGTAATGCTGGTTGAATCCAGCGAACAGCTCGGTGCCTTAAAACATGAGCGCACTTCTGACCGTCAGGATTACCGCAATGGAGTTAGAGAGCGTACTCTAAACACCCGGATCGGCAGTCTTACGTTAGCTGTTCCAAGGCACCGAAACGAACCATTTCACACAGTAGTTTTCGAAAATTATCAGCGAAGCGAAGCTTCATTGATTGCAACAATGGTACAGATGGTGATCAGTGGGGTTTCAACAAGAAAAGTTTCAAAAGTTGTTGAAACACTGTGTGGAACTTCGTACTCGAAATCTACAGTGTCCGAACTCTGTAAAAAGCTTGACGATGAAGTCGAAGCCTTTAAGACCCGGCCTCTGAATATGAATGATGCACCATTTCTAATGGTAGATGCAACGTATTTCAAGGCCAGGGAAAACCACCGCATTGTATCAAAAGCATTCCTGGTTGCACTGGCAGTCACATCTGACGGAGCCCGTGAAATCATTGGCTTTGACGTATTTGATACTGAAGACAATTATGCCTGGCAGACCTTCCTCAAGGATCTCAAATCACGCGGTCTGCAGAATGTCAGCATGGTCATTTCTGATGGACATAGATCCATCCTGAAAGCAATAGTGAAAACATATCCGGAAGCGGCATGGCAACGCTGTCAGGTCCACTTTATGCGAAACATACTTGATGAAACACCGACCCGATTCAAAGAAGGCCTGAAGAGTGAACTCCGTCAGATGTTCAACGCTGATACACTTGAGAAAGCCAGAGAGATCCGTGACAGCATAATAACCGACTACGGACCGGCAGCCGTCAAAGCTGTAAAAATCCTGGACCAGGGGTTTGAGGATTCAATGACTGTAATGCAGCTTCCTGGATTTATGAGGTTAAAGCTCCGGACAAGTAACTGGATAGAGCGACTAAATCGTGAATTTAAACGAAGATCTGATGTTATTCAGATATTCCCTAACGGCGAATCAGTTCTCCGTTTGATGGGAGCTCTTGCTATTGAATACAACGATGAGCTGTCCACCAAGCCTTGCGTGTTTGCCGAGAAAACATTCAGCAAGCTCAAACCCGAACTTATTCCAAAACTCAGAATGATTGCATCAACGCAGCAAGCTCTACTTGATGCAGCATAATATATTTACAGGATGAGCAATTTACACCACAATTAGGACTTGACCCTGTGGAAGAGCTAACATTACGATTGCCATTACAAATGGCAAGCAAATCAACAATGTAATTAACTTTTCCATCAAACCCGTTTGACCATCAGGTCAAACTCCTTCCTTTCTCTATTTTTAATCATAATAACGTATAATATTTTTAATTCGCCCTTAATCATAACATATTACAAATTAGAATAAAATACTTATTTTGCAAAAATAAGTATTAATTTAACAATTAATCGTTTACAAATTAACAATTGTCAGATAATTCTCTGAACTCAATCGAAAACCGTTATACAGCATGAATAGATTCAGCTATATAACGGCTTCGCGTTTGAATACTATTTAGTTGCTTCTTTGCGGCATGCCGCGTTCAATACAAACCAGAGAACGAAGTCTATAACCGCACATATTATCAATGCCATAAATGTCGTATCATAGTGCCCTCCTGAACTGGTTATCAGTTTACTTGCCAGCATTGGGCCTACGATTGCTGCAGGTATAAGTGAGAAATTGACTATGCTGAAATTTACAGGGAAATATTTAGGTCCATACTGACCGCTTGCAAAAGCCGCGGATATTGTTGGATTTCCTCCATATGTAATTCCTGTAAGCAGCAGGCCAACAAGTATTATAGCCACAGCTGCAGTCTTAGCGCCGGTAAGTAGAACTGCTCCTGCACACAGGAGTATTATCAGGTTTATCAGCATCGTTGTCTTTCGACCTATTTTATCGAAAATCGCACCGATTATGACACGACCAGCGCCATTGAATACTGATACTATCATTCCTACGATAGCTGGTGCTCCAAATGCTACAGCTATCGATGCTGCATTTCCAATTATCATAAGTCCTGCCGCATTAGCGATTATTACCCAGATCAGAAACATCCAGAATGAAGCACTGCTGAGCATTTCTCTGGTCGTCTTGCTTTCGACCGTTGGTGCATCTGTCTTAACATCAGCTGCTTTATCAGCCTTCACAGGTGCCTGTGGATTTTTGATAAAGAAAGAGCCTATCATCAAAACGATGAAGATCATGATTCCAAGAATCATGAAAGTTGTAAATATCCCGTTAGATGCTATCAGGCTCGTAGCAATACTACCAAGGATCAGCGCGCCAAGTCCGAATCCCATCATCATAGTGCCTGAAGCAAGGCCAGGTTTATCCGGGAACCATTTATTAATTGTAGAAATAACGCCGTTGTAACTGAATCCGACTCCTGTTCCTGCCAGAACGCCGTAGAAAATGTACAGCATAGGAAGGCTAGTGGATGAATTGTCTGGGTTCATTCTTGAAACCCCAAAGAATCCTACAAGCAGCAGCACTGCCGATATCATTATGATCGTCCGCGGGGAAAGCTTGCCGTTTAGCTTACCGGCAAAGAATCCTCCCAGGCAGAAGAATATCATTGAAATCGTAAATGTCAGCGACAGCTGCGCCAGACTCCAGTCCGTATATATTGCCGCAAAGGGCGCTTTGAAAAGCGACCAGCCGTAAATCAAACCGCAGAATATCAAAAGTATTGTTCCAACGATCAGATACAGCCATCTCTTTCCGCTGTAATTTGAATCCGTCATTTAATAACTACTCCTCTTCTTACTTTAATAACTATTTCTCACAAACTCCTTCAAGGATGTCTGCTGTTTCTTTGCCATTGAGCACACGGAGTATTCCGAATGCAAGAGAATCCATCTCTTTTTCACCAGGCATCAGCTCTACAGGTGCTATCCACTCTGTATGCTTTTTGATCTCGTCTGTCAGCATATCTGAATATGCCATTCCGCCTGTCAGCAAAATATAATCTATCTTTCCGTCAACGTCAACTGTCAGCTTTGCTATATTCTTTGCAATGTTAAGTGCCATTGCATCAAAGATAAGTTTGGCATGCTCGTCGCCGTCTTCTATCATCTTCTGTACCTCTCTCAAATCGGTAGTTCCCAGGTGTGACATAAAGCCTGCCTCGTTTTTAAGATGATTCATCATTGCTTTTTTATTAGGATATTCATCATAGCAGAGATCTATAACTCTGAATGCTGGAAGTCCGCCTGATCTTTCAGGTGAGAACGGTCCCTCGTCATCAGAAATCATATCGATGATCCTGCCATTTGAAATCAAACCTATGGAAATTCCGCCTCCCATATGAACAGACATGATATTCTTTTCCTTCATATTGATACCATTCTGCTCGCAGAAGTTGATTACCGCAGCTCTCATATTGAGGTTGTGGCCTCTTCCATATCTTTCGATTTCTTTCAGTCCTGTGATTCTGACTATACCTTCCATTTCATCTACAGCTACTGCATCGTAGGTGTATGCCTTGCATCCTGCATCCTTTGCTATATGCTGTGCGATAGCTGCAGCCATATTGGATGCATGACTGTTCTGCGGATGATAATGCATCATATCTATCATATACTGATTAACTTCATATGCACCTGCATGAACAGGTGGCATAAGTCCGCCTCTTGCAACGACAGCATCAAAGTCATCAACCTTATCGCCGTGCTTCTCATAGCACTTCACTACCAGATCGGTTCTGAAGTCCAGCTGATCATATACATCATTGAAAGGTTTAAGTTCTTCAGGTGAGTGAGAAATGCTTTCTACCCACTGCTGTTCTCTGTCAAGGTATACTGCAACCTTGGTCGAAGTCGAGCCAGGGTTGATTACTAATAGTTTGTATGCCATTGGAATTTCCTCCCCGTTATTATGAAATCAACGACGCAAGCGCCAGTGAAACGAATTTTTCTTCCGTAGATGCTCCTCTTGAGGATAAAACCACAGGAGCCTTTGCGCCTACTACAACGCCAGCCATCTTTGTGCCGCCGCATACGATCATAGCCTTGTGCATAAGGTTTCCTGCTGCCATTGTCGGAACGATAACGCAGTCAAAATCTCCGCAGTAAGGACAATCATACCCTTTTCTTTCAGCGATTTCTTTATCCATCATGATATCAAATGAAATCGGTCCCACGATGTCACAGTCAGGGATCTCTCCGCTCTTATTCATTTCTACAAGAGCCTGAGCATCTGTTGTCTCTACCATCTTAGGATTTACTTTTTCAACTGCAGCAAGTATTGCTACTGAAGGTTTCTCAACACCAAGTTTATGCAGCGCATCTACACAGTTTAAAACGATATCCTTTTTCTGCTCCAAAGTAGGATAAGGAATCATTCCGCCGTCTGCGAGAGCCATAAGCCTTGTCATCTGAGGAACTTCATTGTAGGTGAATACGCACATTGCCCTGTCAGTATGAAGTCCGTTTTCTTTCTTAACCAGTGGTTTCAGTATGTACTTGGTATCCATCATTCCTTTCATGATGAACTCAGCCTTGCCTTCCTTAATCAGCTGAACTGCTACATTACCGCAATCCTCTACAGTTTCAGCATTTACGATCTGGTACTTTGAAGGGTCTTCGCCAAGGTCTTTCAGTACCTGCTCTACTTCTGCAGTTTTGCCCACCAGTATTGGTTTTACCAATCCGATTTTTTCTGCTTCAACTACAGCTCCTAAAACATGGTCATCAGCTGCGCCTGCAACAACTACAGTCTTGGTATCAGGATTCTGCTTGCATGCCTCCACCAAATCATTGAATTTCTTGTAAACCATTTCTCTATCTCCTTAAATAGTAGTTATTTAGTAATAGGGCTGCCGGTAAAACACGGCAACCCCGTTTATTACTATTTTATTACATTGTTAAATATTTTGCAAATTATTTTAGTTATTTTGTAAAATATTCCTTTGATTACATATTGTAACCGGCATCAAATGCAGCAAGGTTAACGTCTACAACCTTTGCAGGAACTGTAGCTTTTATTATTTCTTTCCAGTCAACTCCACCTTTGTCAAGGCCAAGCTTCTTGATAAGAGCTCCCAGCAGACAGATGTTCTGAGCTTTTACATTGCCCAGTTCTGCAGCCTTCTCAGCTGCCTTGATTACAGTAACGTCGCCAACTGTAGCTTTAAGATCATCCAGGCAGTCTTCTGGATATTCCTGCTCGCCAGTAAGAACCGGCATAGGGAAGATCTCTTTGTCATCAGTAATAATAGCTCCACCCTTCTTCAAATAGAAGAGAGCTCTCAGTGCTTCCATTTTCTCGAACGCTATGATAAGGTCAGCTTCATGGTCTCCAATATTAGGAGCATAAACCTTTTCGCCGTATCTCAGCTGAGTAGTAACGGTACCACCACGCTGTGACATTCCGTGGATCTCACTCATTTTTACGTCATAGCCCATTTCAACCAGGCCCTTTGACAAAACTTTTGTAGTAAGGATAGTTCCCTGTCCGCCTACACCTACTAATATAATATTCTTAGTCATTGTTATAAACCACCTTTCTTACTCAACTGTTACGATAGCGCCAAACTTACAGTTCTGCTGGCATAAGCCACAACCTGTGCAGTTAGCAACATCATCAACATAAGCTTTGCCATCTTTGAATGCCAGGGATGGACAAGCAACCTTCATGCACATCTTGCATCCGATGCACTTGTCCTGATCGACCTCAACGTGTTTCTTGCCTCTTGCTTTGATGATTGGCTTGAGCAGTGCGCAAGGATATCTTGTAACGATGACCTGAAGTCCGTCATTTTCTATTGAATACTTAAGAGCCGCATCCATTTCTTCCTGATTGATTGGATCTACGATGTGTACTCTGTCTTTATCGATTCCTGTAGCCATAACCATGTCTACGCAGTCAACTCTGTGAACCGGATTGCCCATAAGACCGATTTCAGTACCAGCATTCTGCTGATGTCCGGTCATTCCTGTGATGGAGTTGTCAAGCAGGCAAAGGATGATGTTTGAATTAGTATGAACAGCATCGATCAAGCTTGTAAGTCCACTATGGAAGAATGTTGAATCGCCAAGGAATCCAAGAGGTTTTCTTGTATCTCCCTGAGCCTTAAGTGCTATATCCATTCCTATAGGAGTTGAGAATCCACCGCCCATGCATACGCACATTTCCTCGCCGAAGAACGGTGTCTGTACTCCAAGTCCATAACATCCGATATCTCCAAGAGCTACGACTTTATCTCTGAACTTTGTGAACGAATAGAAGAATCCTCTGTGAGGGCATCCTGCGCAAAGTACAGGAGGTCTGTCAGCAGGCTGTGTCTTTACTGTATATCCCTCTGGAAGTGGTTTGTCAGTCAATGAAGTCTGAACGATTGCTGCAGTAAGCTCACCCTGAATAGTGATCTTGTCTTTACCTGTGCACTGATGTCCACGTGCTTTAACAGCAGTTTCGATGAAAGGCTCGCCCTCTTCGATTACATGGATAGTATCGCATGCTTCGCAGAACTCGTCAATCAGTTTTCCAGGCATAGGATTTGTAAGGCCAAGCTTCAGGTATGAAACTGTGTCTCCAAATACTTCCTTAGCATGCTGATATGAAACTCCACTTGTTATGATACCGACTTTCTTGTCGTTGTATTCGATTTTGTTGATATCACAGTTGTTGGCATACTCTTCAACCTTTTTAAGCTGCTCTTCTACGACTATATGTCTCTTGATAGCCATTTCAGGAAGCATTGCACGCTTTTCAACATTTGTTACATACTTCTTAACCTGCTTTGGCAGTGGCTCGTCAAGAGTAACGATGCTCTTTGAATGGCATACTCTTGTAGTAACTCTCAAAAGTACGATCAGATCATACTTCTCTGACAGTTCATATCCAAGTTTTACAAAGTCTTTGCATTCCTGTGAATCTGAAGGCTCCAACAGGATAAGCTTGCCGATTTTTGAGTACTGTCTGTTGTCCTGCTCGTTCTGTGATGAGTGCATTCCAGGATCGTCTGCTGATACTACGAGCATGCCGCCGTTTGAACCTATATAAGCTATAGTCATCAAAGGGTCAGCTGCTACATTCAGTCCTACGTGCTTCATGCATGTCAATGTTCTAAGTCCGCCAGCCTGAGCTCCACAAGCCATTTCCAGTGCTACCTTCTCATTGTTAGCCCATCTTGAATCGATGTCTTTATACTGAGGCATGTTTTCCAGAATTTCTGTACTAGGTGTTCCAGGATAAGCTGATGCAAATCCAACACCGGCTTCGTAAGCACCGCGGGCGATAGCCTCGTTGCCGCTCATTATCACTTTTTCATTCATCTTACATTTTCCTTTCTTTTGAGAGAGTTTATTAAACTTAATTATTTCACTTATATTATCAAGATCAGCTTAGCCAACCTTATAAACTTGTTTATAGATACTTGTACTTGGCATTTACTCCATTGCCTTCGATTTCGAAGTTAAAATACGGACAGATCTTTGGATCTGTAACCACTCTGTACAAAGAGTAAAGTGTCGGAAGAAACACTTCCCAGTTTCCGGTTTCTTCGGCCGCATGCTGTGCCCATATGAGTCCACTGTCTTCATACTGATCGTCTGCTGCGTGTAAAGGTATTGCTGACGACATTCCGATGACTCCGCTTTCTGATGCCTGCCATTGATGAACTCTGTATGCTTCCTTTCTCGTTGTTTCCGGATCATAGGTGCTTTCCTTGCCATCCAGATCATATCCGATTGCGATTACTGCGTGATCGTACTTTATGACCTTTTTTACATGTTCCTCGACCTTGCTCACATCCTCCAGCAAAATATACGGCTTGATCATTTTACCGTCATTCCATTTCTGTGGAGCTCTGTGTATCGAACCGATGACTCCGCTGTCTCTAGGATCGATAAACCAGGTCAATCCCATATGCTGGTTTGGATGCCATAAGCTGTCACATTTTTCAAGATTCCCCCAAAACCAGTTGAGCATCTTGCATGTGACGCCCTCGAGTTCCCACTCAAGGTGTGTTCCTAATTCATCTTGTCTAGTTGACTTTAACATCTCGGTGGAACCTCCTTTATCCACATACAATTATACGAGAGCTGCATCAAAATGTGAAATTCCAAATTAGCGGGAGTACTTATTCAGAAACTGAATAAATAAAAAAACAGCTACATAAATGTAGCTGTCAAAGTCTTACTAATTACCTGTTTAAGCCCTCTTCATCGAATAATTCAAATATCTTATAAGCGGCTTTATTCTCATGTTCACGCCTGCAAATCAGGCAAACTTCTCCTTTGTCTTTCATAGGGAGCGCCCGAATAGGCCCATCCTTCTCATAGTCCTCCAGATCCTCGTTTATCATCACGCCGTTGCCGTTTCTGATATTCGCATAGATGCTCTGCAGATTCGGCAGATGTCTGATGATAGGGATGAAGTGATATGAGCCGCACCATTGGCGAATGCTTTCCTCCGCATCATTGCCCTCATCATCGGGGACTGCATAAAATATTTCATTCTTAAAGTCCTCAACCTTCAAATCCTTCTTGTTGGCAAGCGGATGATCCTCTGCATAAAGTATGACTTTGTTCGACCTGTAAATGACCTTTGAGAAAAACCTTTTCTCCTTCGATTTGCTGTTGCCCACGGAAAGTACCATGTCGAGATCTCCCGACTCCAGTTTCTTCAACAGTTCGTTGATGCCATAGCATACGATTTCCAGAGAAATCTCCGGCAGCGATGATGTTATATGATCATAGAATTTCGTAAAGAAACTCCTGGTGTACCAATCTTCTATTATTCCGATTCTGACCTTCGACTGCTTCTCTTCCAGATCATTGCTCAGCTTTTCCTTCAGGTTTCTCAATTCCATGGTCCATCTGAGGAATAATTCCTGATACTGACGGCCATCCTCGGTCAATTCCACCTTCTTGGTAGTACGGTTGAACAAAACGCATCCCAGCTCTTTTTCCAACGCCTGGATATATCTGCTCAAAGTAGGCTGCGACAAAAACAACCGCTCCGCTGCTTTGGAGTAGTTCTTTTCTTCAACAATTGTAAGAAAGCATTCCACTTGAGTTTGATTCATTACGTCCGTACCTTTCCGACACTTTCATCGTTATCTATATTTTAACGCATTTTAGTGGATTATTCAACTAAAATAGGAGGCCCCGATAAGGCGCCTCCTATGGCGGTTTTAATATTTAAAGAGTCTTCTACAATTCAATAATAAAGTCTATTTAATAATTTACTTTAAACTATCGGTGAATCCAGCTGGTGCATAGACAACTCCGTTGACCTTATAGATAGGATAAATGAAATCGTCTGTGTACTCGCCATCTTTGTTATATATAGCTGTTGAATTCAATGTTAATGTGAATTTAGCGGCATCCTTTGTAAGGATGTATTTACTTCCGCTTGTCTTTACTGTGAAACCTGCTTTCTTAGCTTGTGAAACGAATTTTACAGGTGCAGTAAATGTAGCTTTTCTAGCATTGTTTGCTCTGTCATTGTTATTAGCTGTAGATGTGAACAGCAATGCCTTGTACAAAACGTTCGAGTTATTCAGCTGATTCTTAACTGCTGTTTTAGCAATTGAAGTCACATAAGCTCTTCCGTTTGTTTTGCTCTTGCCGTAAGCGCTCGTTACTTTTGCTAGCTGTTTCTGAACTGTAGCATATTCGCTCTTCTCCTGAGCTGCCCAGAAATCCTTAGTTCCCTGGCCAAGATATGCTCTATCTGATTCTGCCAGCGTGCAGTTTCTCTTGAATAGCCAATAAGCACTTGAATCCTTGTAAGCGGTTCCATCTACTTTATATGCTGAATATGTGTCAGTGATTCCACTGAATGCCGGTACGAATACTGAATGTTCGGCGTTACCCATTGCCAACCACTGCAGGTCACATGAATCCTTTGGAAGATTGCTGTATACCTGTGTGATATGTACATCAGACGATCTTGTAGTAGCTATCGGACGTCTGCTCGCATTTTCCGATTTTGACATGTCATAATCAGTGCCTTCATATCTATCTCTATACAAACTCATGATATCAAGTACGGAAACCTTGCTGTCTGGTTTGAAGCATAGTGAATAGAAATAATCATTATTGTATGTTGAGATTCCTGTTGTTGAAGGTGCTAATACTCTATGGCCTTCCCAAGTTCTCATATTTGAATATTCATCTCTTGAAGATTCCGTAACTGATTTAGCGATATTGTATTTACCATCTTCTTTCACTGCTGTTCCGGCAGCATCGATGGTGGCAAACAAATCCTTTGATCCGTTTTTGCCGTTTGAGAATACATAATTGGCAGTATCGCTCTGGTCAACTGTACCTATCATGCACTGATTACCAAATACCGCAACCATGTCTGAAGGCATTCTGTATGCGCAGTATGTATGGCCGCCATATCCTTCAAATATCCATGCTTCTTTCTGGTCAGCAAATAATAATGTGTTCCATTCTGCTGATCCATACTTATCTGTAAGCTTTGCCAACAGATCAACGGCCTCTTTAGCGGTTTTTACCTGGCTTGCAATAAGTGCTGGAAGCATGGCTTCTCTCAATCCGTTGTCAACCACTGCATCCTGCTTTTCATATGCTTCACTTACTCCGGTCGATATTGTTCCTATGACTGATACGCCATACTCATTGGTACATGATGCCGGATATAAGCCGTCACCTGCATCTGATGAATCTGGCACATATGTATACTTATAAGTAGTAGTCGGAAGTTTGACCTTGCAGCCGTTGATATCGGTCATATAACGGCCAGCCTTGGTAACTCTCTTCTGAACCTTGAACATCTTATTGTATGCTCCGCTACCCTGGTCTTCACTTCTTGCTATTATTGTCGTTCCGTCCGTACTTGCATCTTTGCCAACGTACATACCTGTGCAGGCAAATGCTCCTGCTGTTGTAGCGACCATCGCAAACGCTACAACACAAACAATTAGTCTAATTCTTCTCATAACAAATTCTCCTCCTCTTTGTCACATTAAACCGCAAATTGATTATACTATTATTTAATCATTATGTTTCAAATTATTTAATGGTTAACCAAAAAATAAAACCCTCAGTACAATTTTTCATTGTATACTTAGTTCTCAAAAACTAAAAAAGAGCATGAATTGAATCATGCTCTTTTTAGTGCATATTATTTTAGTAATGCGACCATCTCTCCGGCCTTTACCTGCTGTCCTTCTTTGATAAAAATCTTCTCGACTTCACCATTGGCGGTAGCAATGATATTGGTCTCCATCTTCATAGCCTCGATGACTGCAATTGGCTGCTTTTCTTCAACCTTATCGCCTTCTTTTACGAGAACTTTAATGATGTTTCCAGGGATGTTTGCTCCGATCTCCATTGGATTCTCTTCGTCCGCATAACGCGTAGTTGCAGTAGCAACTGAATCCTGAACATCGTTATCCTTTATCTTGATTATTCTTCTGTTTCCATTGACTTCGAATACCAGCTCACGGTTGCCTTCCTGATCGACATCTCTGATTTCAGTTAGTTTCAGGATCATCTCCTTGCCCTCTTCCAGTTTGACTTCGCAAGTCTCGCCTTCAGCAAGTCCATAGAAGAATACATCTGAGCCCATCAGTCTAAACTGTCCGTCTTTCTTGATGCTCTTCTGGTAGTCTTCGAATACCTTTGGATACATTGCATAACTGATGACCTCGCGAGGAGTTCCTTCAAGTCCAAAGTACTCAACAAGGCCCTTCTTGATGTAGTCAAAATCTTCAGGCGGAAGGAGTTCGCCTGGTCTGCATGTAATAGGCTTCTTATCCTTCAGTATCAGCTTCTGCAGGTCTTTGTTGAAACCGCCTTCTGGCTGTCCCATCATTCCCTCGAAGAATGATACTATGGAATCAGGGAAATCTACTCCCTGCCCCTTCTCCAAAATGTTCTCAGGTGTGAGTCCATTCTGTACCATGAATATGGCCATATCTCCAACTGCCTTTGATGACGGTGTAACTTTAACGATATCGCCAAGCATCATGTTGACAGCTTTGTACATATCCTTAACTTCCATCAGCTTATGACCGAGTCCGAAGCTGTCTACCTGTGACTTCAGGTTTGAATACTGTCCGCCAGGGATCTCATACTTGTAGATCTCAGCTGAAGCAGTCTGCATATCTGATTCGAAGTTCTGGTACACCGGTCTTACGTCTGCCCAGTATTCTGAAATCACCTGTATTTCTGATGGGTCAATGCCCGTATCTCTTTCACTGTGGTCAAGAGCTGCAACTACTGAGTTCAGTGCCGGCTGAGAAGTCAGTCCTGACATACTGTTAAATGCAGCATCTACGATATCTACGCCTGCCTGAGCAGCCATAAGTATCGTTGCAACACCGTTTCCGCTGGTATCATGAGTATGCAGGTGGATAGGAATTCCGATTTCCTGCTTCAAAGCCGTGATCAGCTTTCTTGCTGCCATTGGCTTCAGAAGTCCTGACATATCCTTGATTCCAAGAATGTGTGTGCCTCTCTTCTCTAATTCCTTAGCCATCTTAACATAGTAGTTAAGGTTATATTTTTCTCTGCTCTCATCCAGAATATCGCCTGTGTAGCACATACATGCCTCAGCGATCTTGCCCTGGTTCAAGGTCTCATCCAGTGCAACTTCCATGCCCTGGATCCAGTTAAGTGAGTCGAAGATACGGAATACATCGATTCCGCTCTTTGCTGACTGCTTGACGAATTCCCTGATGACATTATCCGGATAGTTTTTATATCCAACTGCGTTAGCGCCCCTTATCAGCATCTGGAACATGATGTTAGGAATCTTCTCACGAAGAGTGTCCAATCTTTCCCATGGTGATTCTTTTAGGAACCTGTATGATGTATCAAATGTAGCGCCACCCCACATCTCCAGTGAGAACATGTCTTTTCCGTACAAAGCGACAGCTGGAGCTATTTTCTCCATGTCGACGGTTCTTACTCTCGTAGCCATCAGTGACTGCTGAGCATCTCTCATGGTGGTGTCTGTAATCAGCAGTTTCTTTTGATCTAATGCCCATTTGGCAACATACTCAGGGCCATTCTTGTCCAGCATCTGCTTAGTGCCTTTGAGCATGTTGATCTCCCTCATTGGGATTCTCGGGAATACCGGTACGTTGAACTGCGGTTTTTCGCCCTTAGTCTCATTGACTACTTTGTTTCCTATGTATTTGAGAACCTTTAGGTCTCTGTCATCGCTCTTGCCTATGTCAAGGAGTTCCGGATTAGCTGCTATGAATCCAGTATCGCACTGTCCAGCAATGAATGTTGGATGGTTCAATACGTTCAACAGGAATCCTATGTTAGTCTTGACACCCTTGATCATAGTCTCTCGCAAAGCGCGAATGGCCTTTCTTCTTGTGTCCTCAAATGTCAGTGCTGAAGCTGATATCTTAACCAGCAGACTGTCGTAATATGGTGACACTACCGAACCGGAGTATCCGTTTCCTCCATCAAGTCTGATACCATATCCAGATGCACTTCTGTACATTTCAATAGTACCTGTATCAGGAGCAAATCCGTTGGCTGGGTCCTCTGTAGTGATTCTGCACTGAATAGCATAACCTCTCTGTGTGATACTCTTCTGGTTTGGAATTCCTATTTCTTTGGACGCCAGATCATATCCTTCAGCTACCAGTATCTGGGACTGAACGATATCGATTCCGGTAACGACCTCTGTTACGGTATGCTCTACCTGGATTCTTGGGTTCATTTCGATAAAGTAATGGTTCCCATTCTTATCCATAAGGAATTCTATGGTTCCTGCACTTCTGTAATTAACTGCTCTCGCAATCTTCAAAGCATCTGCGCAGATATCTTCTCTCTGCTTATCTGTCAGGCAAAGTGCCGGCGTAAATTCGACTACCTTCTGATGTCTTCTCTGAACTGAGCAGTCTCTTTCGAAAAGATGTACGATGTTTCCGTCCTTGTCACCAAGAACCTGAACTTCGATATGCTTTGGATTCTCAAGATACTTCTCGATAAAGATATCGTCAATGCCGAAAGCCTTAGCGGCTTCACTCTTGGCACTCCTATACTCATTTACAATTTCGTCTTTGCTGCGAACGATTCTCATGCCTCTTCCGCCGCCGCCAGCTGCTGCTTTAAGCATTACCGGATAACCGCATTTAGCCGCAAATTCAACTGCTTCATCTTCATTTTGAATTGCCGCATCAACGCCTGGTATCGTAGGCACTCCCACTTCGTTGGCTACAATTTTAGACTGTATTTTGTCACCGAGTCTATCCATCATGTCACCGGTAGGTCCGATAAACTCTATGCCTGAGTCTTCGCATGCCCTTGCAAACTGTGAATTTTCAGCAAGGAAACCATAGCCCGGATGTATGGCATCGACACCTTTGGCCTTTGCAAGCTCGATGATTTCATCGATTCCGAGATAAGCCGCTACTGGTGACTTATTCTTGCCAACCTGATAAGATTCATCTGCCTTTGTTCTAAACAGTGAATTCTTGTCTTCTTCAGAATAAATAGCTACTGTTCTTATTCCCAGTTCGTTACATGCTCTAAAGATTCTGATTGCGATTTCGCCTCTGTTAGCGACCAATACTCTTTTAAATTTCTTAATTTCTTTCATTTGTTTCTCCACTTCTCTTTAAAGATATTAAAATATAAAAGTTTTCTCTTTGAACAAACTAGTTCATTTTTCCGGCACCGTCCATCATATGAACGTCCACCTGTGGATAAGGTATCTCGATCCCAGCCTCATCAAATCTTGTCTTTACCGTTTCCTCCAGATAGTATTTTACATCTAAACGGTCCTCTGTTCTGCACCAGACATTCATGTCAAGCACTACATAACTGTCTTCCTGCGCCTTGACGCCTATCAAAGGTTTTGGCTCAGTCAGGAGCAGCGGCCCCTTTTCGACAATGTCATGAAGTACCGTTTTTGCCTTCTCGATATCTGCATCATAGCTGATATTGAACCGGCAGTCGACTATTCTGATATCTCTGGAAGTTGAGTTTATCACTATCGATGTAGTTATCGTTCCGTTCGGTACGATAATGTCCTTGTTGTCATAAGTGTGTAATCTTGTCGTAAGTATATCGATGTGATCTACAACTCCTACAGTCCCGTTAAGTTCTATTTCATCGCCCTTAACAAAGGGTTTGGTGAATAGTAATATTATACCCCCTGCAACATTTCCTAAACTGTCCTTGAGTGCCAGAGCTATTGCCGCTCCGCCTGCTGCAAGTACTGCTACAAAAGGTGCCATGTTGATTTGGAACTTTGAAAGCAGCGTTAGTATAAGCAGTGTCCAAAGAGTGATTTTAGTCACCCTTAAAAGCAGAATATGTACTGAAGGATCCAATTGTGATTTCTTCAATAACCGCTTTTCCAGGTGGACAAGAATTTCGATTATTGCCCAGCCCACTACCAGTACTAGTACTGCTATCAGCAGACTTTGAATCAATGTTTCATTGAAATTCAAATACTTCATTCAGGTTCCCCCTATCTGCCTGCTCTCCTGCGTTCAAGCTCATGCAGGAGTTTCTTCCTAAGTCTTATATCATCAGGAGTTACCTCTACGAGTTCATCATCTGCGATAAACTCTAAAGCCTCCTCCAATGTGAATATTCTTGCAGGTGACAGCTTGATAGTGTCATCCGAACCTGCGGCACGCATGTTGCTCACCTTCTTGGCTTTGCAAGGGTTTACTTCCATGTCCTCGTTTCTCATATTCATTCCGACAATCATGCCTTCATAAACGTGAGTGCCCGGCTCTACGAACATCTGCACACGCTCACCTATGTTGAACAAAGCATACGGTGTGCACGTTCCCTCTTCAATGGCTACTGCCACACCGTTTCCGCGGCCCGGTATTTCGCCTTTATATTCCTCAAAGTCAAAGAATCTGCGTTCCATATTTCCTTCGCCTCTGGTATCGTTTATAAACTCAGAACGATATCCCAGAAGTCCTCTGGTCGGAACGTGATACTCTAATCTTGAATATCCGTTTTCACCGGCCATCTGTACCATTACGCCTTTTCTCTGATTCAGTTTGGATATAACTGTACCAGAATATTCATCCGGCACAGTGATCACTACTTCTTCTATTGGCTCCATCTTCTTGCCATTGGCATCTTTATGAATGATGACCTCCGGCTTGGAAACTGCCAGTTCATACCCTTCACGTCTCATATTCTCAATGAGTATTGAAAGATGTAATTCACCACGCCCTGAAACCTTAAAACAATCCGTGCTGTCGGTGTCCTCAACCAGCAGTCCAACATTTACTTCCAGTTCTTTGTTCAATCTTTCGCGGATATGTCTGGAAGTAACATACTTTCCTGACTTTCCAGCAAAAGGTGATGTGTTTACCATAAAGTTCATTGACAATGTTGGCTCTTCTATATGGATCATTTCCATTGGCTCCGGATCACTTGGATCACAGATTGTTTCTCCTATAGAAATATCAGGTATACCTGAAACAACTACGATGTCTCCACATTCAGCCTCAGAAACAGGCATCCTCTTAAGTCCTTTATATACAAATATCTGGTTGATCTTCTGATTTACTATGCTTCCATCTTCCTTTGCGACAGCCACCATCTGGTTTTCTTTGATAACTCCCTTGGTGACTCTTCCGATTCCCAGTCGTCCAATATAATCATCATAGCCCAGAGTCGATACCTGCAGCTGCAGCGGCTCTTCGCGCAGATCCGGGTAAGGTTCACAATGCTCTATTATTGTATCAAACAGAGGTGTGATATCCAGTCCTCCGTATCCGCCTGGCGTATGCTTCAGCTTCTTATTTCCGCTTTCAACTTCCAGGCCTTCAGCCTCTTTAGGATCCCTGACCGCAATTCCCTGTCTGGCAATTCCATAAAGAATTGGGAAATCCAACTGCTTATCATTTGCATTAAGATCCATGAATAATTCATAGACCTCATCTACCACTTCTGTTATCCTTGCATCCTTCTTATCGATCTTATTGATCAGAAGTATAGGGTTTAGTCCCTGCTCCAAAGACTTGGTAAGTACGAATCTGGTCTGAGGCATTGGTCCTTCACTGGAATCGACCAGCAGAATAACCGTGTCCACAGTCTTCATGATTCTCTCGACCTCGGATGAAAAATCCGCATGTCCCGGAGTATCTACGATATTTATTTTTACGCCATTATGCATGATAGAGCAATTCTTCGAATAAATCGTGATTCCTCTCTCACGCTCAATGTCATCACTGTCCATAACACAGTCAACGGTCTCTTCATTATCTCTGAAGACTCCGCTTTGATTTAAAAAAGCGTCTACCAAGGTAGACTTTCCTGCATCGACATGGGCAATAACAGCGATATTAATTATTTTTTGTTTTTCAGCCATTTAAAATTCCTTCTGTTCTTATGTGAAATTAACAATTTATGATACCATAAAAGAAATCAGAGTTCAATACTTTGTCATCCATATGGGTCATTACTTTTTTGTGATAAACAAGATGTTTGTACTATTTACTGTGACTATTTAGATAATTACGCAAAAAGACATCGTCCTCTACCTCAAGTTCTCTGATTCCAGACATACCCTCCAGGTGGTGGCGAAATTCGTGACGCAAAACCTCACGTATTTTTCTTGTCATTTCTTCTCTGTCCGCATAAGGCATCATCCTGATGAAGGAGCCATAATATAAAGTGATTCCCTTTCCAAAACTGGATGACCGCTTGTACTCGCCGAGAATGTACAGGTCATCTGCCAGCCGCTGTGGATGCGGCTTGGCATATTCCTGTACTATTACTCCATTATTAAGTTCTTTGTAGAATATATCTGGAAGTTCATCCATCATATCTGCCGTGATTTCTCTGAATTCTTCCAAAGTCATTTCGTTCATTGTTCCAATCCCCTTATAATTGCTACCAGGCGCCGCCGCCGCCTCCTCCGAAGCCGCCTCCAGAGAATCCACCGCCGCCAAAGCCGCCTCCAATGCCACCGCCGATTCCACCCCCGAAATCGCCGCCGCCATTAGACACAAAGTTAGTAAAGCTGTTAGAGAAGCTGTAATTGCAGCTGTTCATCATTGCGTTGAACCACAGCACATTGAAAATCAAATTACCAGAATCATAGCCTCTGTACCATGATGGTGAATTTACCTTTATATTCTCAAATTTCCTGGCCCATTTAGTAGACATGCCCATTACATACGCATAAGGCATTATATTATAGAAGTACTCAGGGTCATCGCCCGACAAAGCAACCAGTCTGTCATACTCGGCATCGCGGATGAAATCTCTGAATCCCAGTATTTCTCCCTGCCACTTTGCGCCTTGCTTTGTTCTTGCCTTCATAAGCAGAACAAACAGATATGTGACTGCCATAGATATGAATAATAACACACCCAGTAAAACACTCGCTGTCAGATGTATGCAAACCATTGCTGCAACAGCTGTGCCCAGCAGTATAAGAACTATTCCTATGGTAAACAGGATGGCACTTTTTACCCTGCTGCGAACATCCTTTTTGTCGTATACTGAAATATCAAGGAACATTCCGGCCAGCAAAAGTATGACCACCGGGATTATTGCGAACATATATATTGTTTCATAAGCCTTTACTGCGCTCAAGGCTATAGCTAATAAAGCTGGCGCAAACATTAAAATGTCTCCTATCCAGCGGCTTGCCCTGGATGCTTTGCTATATATCAGGTTTTCTTTTTGATCATAATACCCTTTTAGTTCGCCTTCAGCTGCTATAAGGCAATCCCCAAAGTTCTCTGGCATGTCATCCAGCCTTACCGTATTACCGGATAAGAATATACTGTCAAACATAGTCTTTGCAAACAGTTTTTCTGACTCGTCGATATCTTTCAGCTTGGTAAGCTCGAAGGAATCTCGGTCCACTTCGTTGACTTTGAGATATCCTTTGTGCGCAAAGTACATCAGCATTGATGACATGTCTTTCTTGTCTATAGTGCCATCTATTATGTACCCGATTTCTGCCGGGGTCATACCTTCTGGCGGATAGAATTCAACTGTCCTTATCACTTTAGGATCTCTGCCGAAGCACAGCCATAAAATGAACATCAGCAGCGGTATCGCAATCAGCAGTATAATCAAAAGGTATCCTGCAAAATCGTGGTTGGCCGGATCTACCCAATAACCCTGTGGCAGCGTAGCACTCACAGTTACCCCCTCTCCCTTGGCGAGGTTTTTCCCTGTAATTACCACCTTGTCAGTATGTGTATAAACCTTCTTTGTGAAGCTGCTGTTTAATGTCCCTGTGCTGCCATAGCTTCCGCTATAAAATTTCACTTTGTTCCAATCCACTGATTTAGATAAAGCGAGAGTCAGTGTAGTCGACTTGATCGGAGTTTCCCATCCCGTCGGCAGCAGATCCAGTGAAAGATAGTCTGCCGTCTCTGACGTATCACGATAGCATATCAGGTCATAAGACAGCACAAATGTCTGCCTTCCTGAAAGGTATTCATCCGCATCTCCTATCCTTATGACAAGATACGAATATGGTGTTCCGCTGTCGGTATAGCCTGATTCCGACTCGGTGTTATTATCGAACCCTGAGGTCTCGATATTGCTTATTTTATAGTATTTGGACTGCAGCGGTATGTATCTTGTGATCCCATGATGTTCGGCACCGCTGAAGTTTACCGTTATCTCTTCGACCATATGTATTACATGGCTCTTTGTTGCAGTTGCATCGACATTGAATGACTCCGTCGTATAGTCTGCAGTATCAGCAAAAACTGCTGATGACATAGCCGCAAAGCTCATTACAAGTGTAAGGAGCAGCGCCAGGATCAATACAAACGCCGTAGAGATGTGCCTGTTATTTTCTTTATTCGCAAATAGTCTATGCATTGAAATCCACCTTGACGTTTTCACGCTCTGCTTCAGCTTCAACTTCGAACATTTCCTTAGGCTGGAAATGGAACATGTTGCCTATAATATTGCTCGGGAACATCTGGCACATGTTGTTGAAGTTCTTGACTACTGCGTTATAATACTTTCTTGCATTAGCGATATCCTGTTCTACCTGCTTGAGCTGATTCTGCAGATCCATGAAATTCTGGTTTGCCTTAAGATCAGGATAAGCTTCAGAAACTGCAAACAGGCTCTTCAATGCTCCTGTCAGCATATTCTCACCCTTGACTTTGTCCTCTACAGACTCGGCACTCACTGCGATATTTCTTGCCTCAGTGACCTTCTGCAAAGTCTCCGACTCATGCTTGGCATAGCCTTTGACCGTCTCTACCAGATTAGGTATGAGATCATATCTCTTCTTAAGATAAACGTCCATTGTCGCGAAAGCTTCCTGCACATTGTTATTTCCCTTTACAAATCCATTGTAGCCAGCTATCAGCCAAATCACTATGATCAGGACTATAACTCCTATGATGATTCCAATAATTGCTCCTGTACCCATTTTCTCCTCCTGTATTAATTATACTAACTTCATCTGCGTACCCTGTTGTCCCGCAGTTTTAAGATCCCAGTTTACCGGTTCCTGTCCGGCATTAACCAGAAAAGCATTAGCCGTTGAAAAATATTTTCCACCGAAAAATCCGTTATACGCTGACAGCGGACTAGGATGTGCACCCGTTAATATCAAGTGCTGCCTTCCAGTGATCAATTCGCGCTTTGCCTTGGCATTAGCTCCCCAAAATATAAACACGATCGGTTCTTCTCGCTGATTCAGCACCTCTATGATGCGGTCGGTCAATATCTCCCAGCCATGTCCTTTGTGCGAATTGGCTTGATGGGCCCTGACGGTCAGCACCGTATTCAAAAGCAGTACGCCTTCCTCTGCCCAGCCTATAAGGCAACCATCATTTGACGGTAAAGGTTCTATGCCCATATCAGCCTGCAGTTCTTTGAATATATTGACCAGTGACGGCGGCTGCTGAATGCCCTTCATCACAGAAAACGCCATGCCGTGCGCCTGACCCGGTTCATGATATGGATCCTGCCCGAGTATGACCACTTTGACATCGCTGTAAGCCGTGTACTTCAAAGCATTGAATATATCGTACATTCCCGGATAAACCGTCTGCGTCTTATACTCTTTTATCAAAAACTGTCTGAGCTTCTGATAATACTCTTTATCAAATTCTCCCTTCAGGACATCGTCCCAGTCATTTCCAATATTGACCATTTCGACCTCTTTTCTTTCTTTTTAATAGTATACATTATTTGTCTGATTTTTACTACAAAAAGTAGTCAATTCGAGGAGTAGCAAAGTTTTCTGGTGCCTCCTGGCTTGGCGCACTCATATGTGGAATCGCACTAAAATGTTCCTAATCTCAGGATATCAGTCAAATAATTGAAATTCCACAGAATAATCGCCTTCCAGAGCTGTTTTTTTGTGGTTAGGTGAATTAGCTGTCAATATCTTGGGATATTGAACAAAAATTTGCGATTCCATAAACCTGGACTGCTTTCAGGTGCCTTCTGATTTGTCTCGCAAAACTCTGATAAGTATTGTATAATGTCCATATGTTTACTAAGCACATATCGTCTGATGCTGACGAACGATTAATTGAATATTTGAGAAGCAAAGAGTATTGTTTGGAGTTTTTCTCTTCTGACATGCTGGTCAGCAATGGGATTTCCAACCATCCTGATGTTTTTTATTGCCGTCTCGGTATCACTGACGATGCACCTTTGGTTGCGGCTGAAAATGACGAGCTTGGCGAAGGCTATCCGGCAGAGGCTGCCTTCAATGCAGCATGTACGGGCAGGTTTTTCATCCACAATCCGGAGTGTACAAACCGCCGGCTTTCTGCTGCGGCAAAAAAGCTGGGATTCAACTTTGTTGACGTACGCCAGGGCTATACCAAATGCAGCACCGTGGTGGTCGATGAAGATTCCATAATTACCTATGACAAAGGCATCGCAGCACCTTGTAAAAAAGCAGGCATGAATGTCTTGTTGGTGCTGCCAGGCCATGTGGTGTTGAACGGATACGATACAGGCTTTATCGGTGGAACAAGCGGACGGGCAGGCAATGAAATCATCTTTAACGGCGACCTGAGTGCTCATCCAGATTTCAAAGTCATCAAAGAATTCATAGAGGACCGCGGCCTCACCTGCAAATGGTTCGCAGAATATCCTCTTACAGATATAGGATCGATAATATGAAGAAACACGCAATAATTCCAATTTTTATACCGCACAAGGGATGTCCGCATAACTGCATCTTTTGTAATCAGAAGAAGATCACCGCGAGGATCAAAGCTGTCTCTGGTCAGGACGTAGAAAATACCATTGAAACATGGCTTTCTACTCTGGAGCACATGGACCTGGAAACCATCGAGGTGGCTTTTTATGGTGGCAGCTTCACAGCAATCCCCATGGAGGATCAGTGCGGATATCTGGAGATAGCAAAAAGATACAAGGATGCAGGGCGAATCGACAAGATCCACATGTCCACTCGTCCTGACTACATAAATAAAGAAATCCTCGACAATCTCCATCGTTATGATGTAGATACCATAGAACTTGGCGTCCAGTCCTTCGATGATGAAGTGCTGCGGCTTTCAGAGCGAGGTCACGACAGCGCCTGTGTATATAAAAGCTCTCAGTTGATCAAAGACTACGGCTTTGAGCTGGGCATACAGCTAATGATAGGCCTTCCCGGTGATTCACTGGAGACCTGTATCTATTCAGCAGAGGAAACCGTAAAAATTGCGCCGTCTATCGCAAGACTATATCCTACCATTGTGATTGAAGATACTGAACTTTACGAGCAGTACAGGCACGGTGAATATCAGCCGCTGAGTCAGGATGAAGCTGTCTCCCGTACAAAGGAAATGTATAAGATACTGGACGATGCAGGTATAAACATCATCCGTGTCGGTCTGAAAAGTTCTGACATAATCAATGAGAACGGAGACATCGACGGAGGCACATTCCATCCTGCCTTCAGACAGCTTGTGGAAGGCGAGATTGCCAGAGATTCTATCGTTGATCAGATCAAGGAACTGAAACTCGCATCCAGAGGTTCAGACAAACCTGTAAAGGTGGATATATATTCAAACCCAAAGGGTTTTTCCAATATGATAGGAAATTCCGGCAGAAATAAGCAATATTTCCTTGAAAACTACCCCTGGCTTGACATATTATATAGAGTAAACGACGCACTTGACGATGGCGAATACATCGTGAAAATAAAAAACGAAAGAGAGCAATAGAATGAAAGAGACTCAAAAAGCAGTAGTTACAGTAATCGGCAAAGATATGGTCGGTATCCTTAACCGGGTATCAAAAGGCCTGGCAGAAGCTAATGCCAACGTAATTGAGGTTACGCAGTCAGTACTGGACGGATATTTCTGTATGGTAGTGATTATAGACATAACCGAAGCAAATAAATCCATTGATGAATTACAACAGGCCCTTGAAAAAGAAGTACCTGATATGGTAGTGCACGTAATGCATGAAAACATTTTTAATTCTATGCACAGGATATAGTTGGAAGGCTGGTGAATATATATGCTAAATATGAGCGACATCATGGAAACAATCACCATGATCCGGGAGGAAAATCTCGATATCCGTACTATAACAATGGGCATTTCGCTACTCGATTGTGCAGATGCGGATATAGACAAATCCTGTGAAAAAATTTATAACAAAATATACAGTCACGCTAAAGACCTGGTAAAAACCGGTGAGGCTATAGAGAAGAAATACGGCATTCCAATCGTCAATAAGAGGATATCTGTAACTCCTATCGCTATGCTTTGCGGTGTCAGCGGCGGTGATCCTGTTAAATATGCAAAGACATTGGACAAGGTAGCCCACGATGTTGGTGTTAACTTTATCGGCGGCTATTCCGCCCTCGTACAAAAGGGGTTCAGTGCCGGCGACAAAGAACTTATCGAGTCCATACCTCGTGCTCTGGCTGAGACAGAGCTGGTTTGCTCATCTGTCAACATTGGTTCTACAAAGGCCGGCATCAATATGGACGCCGTCAAGATAATGGGGCAAAAAGTTCGTGAAACTGCGGAGCTGACAGCTGACAACCAGTGCATCGGAGATGCTAAGCTGGTCATCTTCTGCAATGCAGTTGAAGATAATCCTTTTATGGCCGGTGCTTTTCACGGCGTAGGCGAAGCAGATTGTGTACTCAGTGCTGGAGTTTCCGGGCCTGGCGTAGTACGCTCAGCCCTCTCCAGGATGCCTGAAGATGCAACGATGAATGAAATCGCTGAAGCTATTAAAAAGACAGCCTTTAAGATTACCCGTATGGGCCAGCTGGTAGGTCAGGAAGCTGCCGATATGCTCGGCGTGCAGTTTGGAATAGTGGACCTTTCACTTGCTCCTACCCCAGCCATTGGCGATTCAGTAGCATACATACTGGAAGAAATCGGACTTGAGCAGTGCGGTGCTCACGGTACAACAGCTGCTCTTGCCATGCTCAACGATGCGGTCAAGAAAGGCGGCATCATGGCTTCCTCAAGTGTCGGCGGACTTTCTGGTGCTTTCATACCTGTAACTGAAGATGCCGGCATGATAGAGGCTGCGCGAGCAGGAACACTTTCCATTGAGAAGCTTGAAGCGATGACAGCTGTATGCTCAGTAGGTCTTGATATGATAGTCATTCCTGGCGATACTTCAGCAGAGGTGATTTCCGCTATTATAGCAGACGAAGCCGCAATAGGAATGGTAAACTCCAAGACTACTGCAGTAAGAGTCATCCCTGCCATAGGGCTTGCCGAAGGCGAAGATCTTGACTTCGGTGGGCTCCTAGGACGCGGACCTGTTATGAAAGTCCGCACCCAGTCACCTGCAAAGATGATAAACCGCGGCGGCAGGATACCTGCCCCGATGCAGAGCTTAAAGAACTAGGAGATAATCATGTCAACAGTTAAACTTGGAAGATCAGGAATAATATCAGATAAAAACGGCTTCGGCGCATTACCGATCCAGAGGATATCCTTTGATGATGCAGAGCGCATAATACTGGAAGCCTTTGATAACGGCATCACATATTTTGATACTGCAAGATTCTATACTGACAGTGAACAGAAGCTGGGCCGTGCCCTTAAAGACAAACGTGATAAGGTGACAATTGCCACGAAGACCATGTGCACCACGACTGAACAGTTCTGGACACAGCTCGAGCAATCACTGACAGATCTGCAGACGGATCACGTAGACCTGTATCAGTTTCATAATCCAGACTTTTGCCCTAAACCAGGTGATGGTTCTGGACTTTACGAAGCCATGCTGGAAGCAAAGAAACAAGGCAAGATCCTGCATATCGGTATAACCAATCACCGTATGGCTGTTGCCGATGAAGCTATCGAATCTGGACTTTATGAGACACTTCAATTTCCGTTCTCATACCTGGCTGATGAACGCGAGCTGGCACTTGCTGAAAGCTGCAGCGACCACGACATGGGATTCATCGCCATGAAAGCCATGAGCGGCGGACTTATAACACGCGCAGACGTAGCCTATGCTTTCTGTGATCAGTATGATAACGTCCTGCCTATCTGGGGCATTCAGCGGATGGAAGAGCTGGAACAGTTCCTCGCATGCGCAAAGAATCCGCCTGTATATGACGATGATATGAGAGAGTTTGTATCAAAGGAACGTATCGAACTTTCCGGCAGTTTCTGCCGTGGATGCGGCTACTGCATGCCTTGTCCTCAGGGTATAAAAATAAGCGACTGTGCACGCATGTCACTGCTCATACGCCGCGGACCGCTATCCGTCTATATGAATGATGAATCTAAAGCCGAAATGGAAAAAGCTAAAGAGTGCATCCACTGTGACCAATGCAAGAGCAAATGCCCTTACGGTCTGGATACTCCAACGCTTATAGAGAACTGCATAAAGGATTACGACGAGGTCCTGGCTGGAAAGCCTCTTTAGGGTAAATTAAACCCCGATGTCACTATGACATCGGGATTTTTTATTGTACTTATTATTTAACAACTGCTTTTGAATATGAACTTACATATGTTCCCTTAACAGCCTTGACTTTATAGTAATAGTGTTTTCCATTTTTCAGTCCCTTGTTTGTGAATGAAGTACCTGTAGTCGTCTTCACGCACTTATAAGTTCCCGTCTTGGAAGTAGCTCTGTAAACATTATACTTGGAAGCTGCTGTAACTTTTCCCCATGTGATCTTAACACTTGTTGCAGTCTTATTTGAAGCCTTTGCCTTTGGTGCACTTAAACCTACCTTGACTTTGGCAAGTGGCGCCATGATGCTGCCCTTTACCTTGGTTCCTGAGTAATTCTTATAAGTTACTGTACCTTTTGCAGAGATATAATACGTTCCGGGAGTGTTGAATTTAACACTTGCAATACCGTGATCGTCAGTCTTTCCGCTCATCGCTGTCAATGTACCTGAAGTAGCATTTACTTTTTGAATGGTCGACTTATTTGTAACAAGACTTGTACCCCAATTGTCTGCATTGAGTACTACATAAAAAGTCTTGCCTGCCTTTGCAGAATATGTAACCTTATCGAAATAGCTATACAATCCAGTCCAAGAAGTGTCCGTTGCAGCATATGTGCATGCTGTAATACTGTCTCCGTCTGCAACTGTATCTGTAACTACTCCGCTGGCAATTGCCTTATTTCCATTATAGAAAATGAAATTTGTTAATGAATGACCAAAGAGCTTTGTTACATAGGCTGCCTTTGTGTTATCCGACATTGTTAGATAATCTGACGGTTTCTGCTTGAAAGCATCACCATATTTCTCAATGTGTGCTGCAACTATAGCATCAAGCACTGTAACCTTTGCGGTAGTCGCTTCTGTCTGTCCAAGATACGTCTCTGCCATATCACTTGTGGCTGTGACAGTCTTATCCACTAAATCAAATCCAGTAGGTGTGGTTGCTGTAACCGAAACCTTTGCTGAAACCGGTGTAACTGTAGTGGTATCTGCAAATGTCATTGCAGGCATAAATGCCGCTACTAAAGCTATGGCCATTGTGGCCACTAACACTTTTGAAAACTTTTTCATCCTAATCCTCCTCTACTTTACTCTTTTATAACTTATATTTGACCAGCTTCCGAAGACATTACTGTTATTTACGGTCTTGTATGCCTTGACCCTGTAATAATAGGTTTTGCTCTTCTTCAATCCGGTGTTGGTCCACTTTAAACTTGACGTTGTTTTAATTTTATTATAGGTACCGTTCTTTGTGGTCGCCCTGTAAACGCAGTACCCTGTTGCTCCGTTTACCTTATTCCATTTAAGTGCGATTCTTTTTGATCCGGCTGTAGTCGCCAACTTAGTTTTTCCCAATCCGCCTTTAACCGCCATGATATAGCCAGAATCATTTTTGTAGTATAAAATTCCTGTTGAATCGTCTACAGTTATTGGTGATATGCAATACTGTGAATGTGATGGCACAAAGGTGGTTCCTTTATTGCTCACTGTACTGCAATCAGATGAAAGTTCTACGTAATAAATACCACCTGGTCTGGTATTATATGTCGCATATACGCATACCTTGCCTTCGTTTCCCGTGGAAATCACCATTTCGCCTTTCACTGCCGCAGGTGCGGTCACCTGATTGACCTTGGCAAGAGTTTCCTTATTAAAAACGGTGATTTTCCCATTATCATTACCGGCAAAAACATAGCTGCCGCTTATTACAGGGTTATTTTTTGAAGCCCCAAGGTTGGTGTACTCCTGACTTTTAGTGAGCTTTCCATCACTCCCAACGACTATCTTGTATAAAGTACCACTGCCGCTTGACGATCCCATTACATTTGTTGGATCTCCTGTAGTAATATAAACCGAATTACCATCAACCGCAGGTACACACCGTACAGCGCCGCTTACTTCTATTGACTGAGTATCCATAGTTGACTTATTATTAGCAGTTGCGCTTACCGAGTAAAGAGTTTCCCCTTCGCCTCCAAATACTATACGTCCATTTACCAGTGCCGCTCCTGCCCAATAGAATCCATCCTTACCCGTCATTTTCCATATCGTCTTTCCTGTTGATGCATCTATGCAGTAGAAGTATCCATCCTCATCACCCCAGGTTCCTCCATATATCCTGCCATTGTAGTACTTAAGAGGGCATACGTTTTGTGTTCCAAATGACTCCTTGCTCTTCCAGATTATTTTCATATCCGACTCTCTAAGTTTGATTATCTGTGACTTTGCAGTTGTCAGATAAACGTATCCATTGCCATCGCCTATCACCGGCATCATGGCATATCCCACAGTACTGCTAAAACTCTCGCTGGCTTTAATGACAGCGCCAGTATTTTTGTTTAGCTTATATACTTTGTTATATGCTCCAACATAAATATTTCCATCGATCAAAGCAGGTGGCGTAGGTGCATTGTTCCAACCTGTACCAAAGCTCTTCTGCCACTTAGTCGTGGTAAGGCCCAGCGTATCAGGTGTCTTTGCCGTAGTCGTGCCTGCAAATGCTTCTATTGGTATCAACATAGATATTGCGACTATTGCGGCCAGTAAACCGACTAACCATTTTCTCTTCATCTCAACCTCCAAAAAACTTAAAGAGCTGTGGCTCAACTGCCACAGCCCGTATTTGCTGTTTTTGCTTTTCCTTTATGGAGTTGACCGCTCCCCGGAAATCATTTCATGCAGGTCTCCTGGCTCATGGTCTTTTCAACCATCTACAGTGGCGGCACCGTGCAGGCATTTGACCTGCTTCCCCTCTCAGCGCTTCTCCTAAAGAGTGCGTCATGAAACTCATATACCTTATAAAATGATGTTAGAACACTTCACATAGAAAGTCAAGCATCTAAACCATATTTTCCGGCACTACCCACTTGTCAAAATCCTCTTCAGTGACAAGCTCAAGCTTAACGGCCGCTTCCTTCAAAGTACATCCCTGCTCATGAGCAGTGTGTGCGATCTTTGCAGCATTTTCATATCCTATGTGCGGCGACAGTGATGTTACCAGCATCAAAGACTTGCGCATGTTTTCATCTATCTTCTCGCGGTTAGGCGTGATGCCTACTGCGCAGTTCTTGTTGAAAGAATTCATGGCATCGGCAAGGATATTTGCTGATTCCAGGAAGTTATATATAGTAACAGGCATGAACACGTTCAACTGGAAGTTTCCCTGTGAAGCAGCTATACCAATCGTCACATCGTTTCCCATAACCTGTACCGCGACCATTGTCAACGCTTCGCACTGTGTAGGGTTGACCTTGCCCGGCATTATAGAACTGCCCGGTTCATTTTCCGGGATGTTGATCTCACCTATTCCGCAACGAGGTCCGGAAGCCAGCCAGCGAACATCGTTAGCTATCTTCATCAGGTCAGCCGCCAGCGCTTTCATCGCCCCATGAGTAAACACCAAAGCATCCTTTGACGTCAGGCTCTGGAACTTATTTGGCGCGGTTATAAATTCCTTACCGGTCAGCCTGCTTATTTCATCAGCTGACTTTACAGCAAAGTCTTTGTGAGCATTGAGTCCCGTTCCTACTGCCGTTCCGCCCAGTGCAAGCTCGCTTAACTCTTCGGCTGCATCCTGTATCATATCGTAGTCGTGATCCAGCATTGAACGCCAGCCGCTGATTTCCTGTCCCAGAGTCAACGGCGTTGCATCCTGCAGATGCGTACGGCCAGTTTTCACTATGGACATGTATTCATTTTCTAATCTGACAAAAGTATCGCGAAGGTCTTTGATGGCCGGCAGCAGTTTGTCGTCAACGATAGTGTATGCTGCAATATGCATAGCTGTCGGGAAAGTATCGTTGGAACTTTGCGACTTGTTGACATGATCATTAGGGTGCAGCAAAGTTTTCCCCGCAATTTCATTTCCACGATTGGCTATGACCTCATTGACATTCATATTTGACTGAGTGCCGCTGCCCGTCTGATATATCACCAAAGGGAAATTTCCATCCAGTTTGCCCTCGAGAATCTCATCGCATACCTGGCTGATTACGCCAGCACGTTCCGAGTCTATCATATCGAGGCTTTCATTGGCTATAGCCGCCGCCTTCTTCAAAACCGCAAATGCTTTTATGATTTCTATCGGCATCTGCTCATGACCTATTTTAAAATTTTCAAAACTACGTTCAGTCTGTGCACCCCAGTATTTATCTGCAGGTACTTTGACTTCTCCCATAGTGTCGTGCTCAATTCTAAACTCTGACATTTGCTACTCCTTATCCTTAGCCTCCATTACTGCTTTAGCAACGTTCTTTACTACCAGCGGATTGAATCCGTCTGGAAGTACATAATCGGCTCTCAGCTCATCATCAAGAATTACTCCTGCAATAGCATAAGCTGCCGCTTCCTTCATGGCTTCCGTTATCCTGCTTGCTCTGCAGTCTAAAGCTCCCCTGAATATTCCAGGGAATGCGATAACATTGTTGACCTGATTTGGGAAATCTGAACGACCTGTACCAACAACAGCTGCGCCTGCTTCCTTTGCCAGGTCCGGCATGATTTCAGGGACAGGATTCGACATTACGAACACGATTGGATCCTTGGCCATGCTGCGGATCATATCCTGTGTTACGATGCCCGGCTTTGATACTCCAATCAAAACATCTGCACCCTTCATAGCATCTGCCAATGTTCCCACAAGTCCTGATTTGTTGGTGATCTTAGCCATTTTCTGCTGTTCAGGATTATTATAAGGAGCTCCATCATAAATAGTTCCCTTGCTGCCTACCAGCGTTATCTCGCCAAATCCCAGACGCATGAACATCTTGGCAATTGAGATCCCTGCTGAACCCGCACCACTGATGGCGATCTTCAATTCTCCCTTTTTCTTGCCAGTGACCTTAAGCGCGTTGATGATGGCTGCGCTTGTAATGATGGCTGTTCCGTGCTGATCGTCATGGAATACAGGTATGTCACATTTCTCTATAAGTCTCTTCTCTATATCAAAGCATCTTGGAGCGCTTATATCCTCCAGATTTATTCCGCCGAAGCTCTTGGAAATATGATAGACCGTATCTACGATCTCATCCGGATCCTTGGTGTTTATGCAGATAGGGATTGCATCGATGCCTGCGAAAACCTTGAACAAAGCACATTTCCCCTCCATTACAGGCATTCCTGCTGAAGGTCCTATATCACCGAGTCCCAGGACTGCAGTACCGTCTGTTATAACAGCAACGGTATTCCATTTGCCCGTGTATGTATATGCAAGGCTTTCGTCCTTTTCTATCTCAAGGCACGGTGCAGCTACGCCAGGTGTATATGCAATAGCCATTTCCTCTTTGTTAGTGATAGGCGCTTTGCTCTCTACGGAAAGCTTGCCGTGCCACTCCTCATGCAATTTGATTGCTAATTCATTTTTGTCCATTTTTATCTTCCTTTCGTCCTATTTATTTACACTGTCAAGCCACTCACGGCCTACCTTAATCTGTCTTCTTACTTCACTTGGAGCCGTTCCTCCAAATGACTTCCTCGCGTCTACGCATGCCTTGATGCTAATGTCGCCCAGCATTTCCTTAGTCAAACGAGGATCCACGGCGCTTAGATCTGCTTCTTCCAGTTCCTCAAGCTGACAGCCTTTGTTCTCGCAGACTTTTACCATACGTCCAACGATATTGTGTGCCTCGCGGAAAGGTATGCCTTCTATAGCAAGATGCTCGGCAATATCGGTCGCGTTCAGGAATCCCTTTCCAAGCTGTTTCTCTATCTGATCCATGCGGAACTCCGTTTTTTCCAGCATCTTCGCAAAGATCTGTACGCATGCCTTCCATGTATCGACTGCATCAAAGAGTCCCTTCTTGTCCTCTTGGAAGTCTTTGTTGTATGCCAGCGGCGTACCCTTCATAACCGTTAAAAGCTGCATGAGATCGCCGTAAACTCTACCGGACTTACCGCGCAGAAGCTCTGCCATATCAGGATTCTTCTTCTGGGGCATTATGCTGCTGCCCGTGCAGAAACTGTCATCAATGGCTATGAAAGCGAACTCCGAAGTATTCCACCATGCGAATTCCTCTGCCCATCTTGAGATGTGCATGACAGAAATCGCAGCATCACTAAGAAATTCTATGGCATAGTCCCTGTCGCTTACGCTGTCCATGGCATTTTCGGTAGGTCCATTGAATCCCAGAATTTCAGCAGTCTTCTGCCTGTCGATTGGAAGCGTAGTTCCCGCCAAAGCTCCAGCACCAAGCGGGCACATATTCATTCTCTCATAGGTGTCCTGAAGTCTATCGATATCGCGACGGAACATCTGGAAATATGCCATAAAAATGAAGCCTATGGTTATAGGCTGCGCATGTTGTATATGTGTGAATCCTACAGTTATATCATCAGCATAATTTTCAGCTTTATCCAGGATCACCTTCTCCAGATAACAAAGTTCATCTATGATTTCTTTAATCTGTTCACGCAGGTACAGCCTGCCATCTACCTGGCACTGATCGTTTCTGCTTCTTGCCGTATGCAGCTTCTTGCCTACATCGCCTATCTCCGCAATCAGCCTGCTCTCAATTCCCATATGTATATCTTCATCGTCGACATTAAAAACGATCTCGCCGCTTTTGATTCCGGCCCTGATTTTTTCCAGTCCAGCGATTATCTGCTGTGCCTCATCTTTCGTCACTATGCCCTGTTCGCCAAGCATGGTAACGTGGGCTATGCTGCCGTTAATATCTTCATCATACATGCGCTGGTCAAATCCAATAGAAGCATTGAATTCTTTAACTATTGCATCCATGTCTTTCTCAAATCTTCCGCCCCAAAGTGCCATGTCATTTCCTCCTGTTCATTAATATTCATATTATACAGTAACTATACTTCCATTGCAAACCTCTTTGCCATCAATTATTGACACGATTTTGCGCAAAGAGTATATTTGAAGTGAGGAGCAGACAATGGATTTTATCAAACAGTACAAGGGGCTTCCGACCCAGGTATATTATCTTTCAGCGACGCGTACAATAATTGAAATGGGAATGATGTTCGTAATGCCATTCCTGTCTCTTCTGTTAACTACGCGTTTAGGATATACTGCGGTTCAGGCCGGTTACATCATGGTGCTCACATCCATAGGCAACATGATCGGCTCCCTGACCGGCGGAAAGCTGGTCGATGAGTTCGGACGCAAAAAGCTCTATTCTCTGCTGACGATAATAATAATGCTTTCCATGACGGCAGCAGGCTTTCTTTGCACACGGCCTATCGTGATACTCTTTGTAGTAATAGCATACACCTGCATCAGCGCCATCATGCCGGCAATATCGGCGATGATAATCGACCTGTCTGACGAAAACAACCGCAACGAATGCTTTTCCCTGCTCTACGTAATGGGAAACATCGGCTGTGCTCTTGGGCCCATCATCGCAGGACTGCTGTTCTACCGGTATATGCCGTGGATTTTTTTCAGCATGGCGATACTTTATGGTATTTGCTTCATCGTCATCACCTTTAAGGTCGAGGACAGCTATGTTCCCCACCATACCAGGGTCGCAGAGGGCAGCTCTGCCCAAAAGGAACAAAGCCTTATCTCCATTGTATTTTCCAGGATGGTGCTGCTGATCTTCGTGATCTGTCTCATCGTCATGACTATATGTTACATTGAACTTGACTATGTGCTGCCGCTGCAGCTCAACGATGTTTTCGGCCTTGACAAAGGCTCCAAAATGGAGTCCCTGGCATGGTCGATCAATGGAATGGTGTGCGTGATACTTACGCCGTTTATCATTTCTTTTACAAAGAAAAACAGGCCACTGGTCAACATAGCCTGCGGATGCATATTATATGCTGTCGGCTTTGCTATGTACGGACTGCACCTGAACATGGCTATATTCATCTTTGCCGCCATAATATGGACCTCCGGCGAGATACTCATAGTCACCGATTCAGGTGTCTTTATCGCCGAACAGTCACCTGCCACTCATAACGGCAGGCTCATAAGCCTATACGAATTCGCTCGCGGCGTTGGCAAATGCTTCGGGCCGGTGATCTTCGGTTACATGGTCACATACTTTTCATACACTTTCATTTGGATGATCATCGCTGGCACTTGCCTGGCGATTTCACTTATAATTGCGATACTGCATAAACACGAATAATGGAGGTACTAATATGACACTTGGACGCGAAAAAATTCATTTTCTTAATACACCGACTCCTCTGGACAGACTCGATACTCTTTCGCAGGAGCTGGGGATAAATTTCTATATGAAGCGCGATGACCTGACCAATTATGGCACAGGCGGAAATAAACTGCGCAAGCTGGAGTACTTTATCAAAGACGCTAAAGACAAGGGTGCGACCATGCTCCTTACCGTCGGCGGCGCCCAGACCAATCACGGCAGACTTACTGCAGCCGTTGCCGCAAAGTTTGGCATGAAGGCTGCCATCGTGGCTGTCGATGCATATCCCGGTGAGATATCTGCCAACCTTTTACTGGATGGTATCATGGGATGTCCCGTTTACCTCGTCCGTGACGACGGTATCACCGGCGCAAAGAAGCTTTTGGATGATGCCGTAGCCAAAGTCACAAAGGAATGGGAAGACAAAGGCGAAAAGGTTTATTACGTACCAATGGGCGGTTCCAGTGAACTGGGGATATTGGGCTACTACGACTGTGCTGTGGAAATGGCAGAGCAGATCAAGGCCCAGAACCTGAAAAACGTCCACGTCATAGTCACTGTCGGAAGCATGGGAACTTATATGGGCCTTGCTACCGGCATAGCCAATGAACACCTTCCGATGAAGCTCACCGGCATATCTATCATGCCATATAAAGACGACATTAAAAAACACGCCGCTGATTATTACAGCCGCGTGCAGCATGCTTATGACTTACCTGTCGACCTTAGTCCAGAGGATTTCGACATCATCACCGATTATGACTGCGGTGCCTACAACAATCCAGTCGAATCAGTACGTGAGGCTATCTACTATATGGGACGCAGTGAAGGAATCATCGTCGATCCTTGCTATACTGGTAAAACCTTTGCAGGAATAATTGATCTCGCCAAACAAGGCTATTTCTCACCTGACGAAACTGTGATCATGATCCATACCGGCGGCATTCCGGGCATCTATACTAAACACCACCGCATACAGATGGAACTGGATCTTATGGACTACATACATGTAATTTAGTAAGCAAGTCAAGAGCCTTTATGCCGTGTGCCGGTGTGGAGGCTCTTTTTACTGTGCGTACCGTGAGCCACGCACAAAAAAAGCCTCCGCACCAGCGCATGGTACAAAGGCCTTAGTTTACTTATTAAATTAACATGGTGAGCAGCAGCATAGCGGCAACATTGAACATGCCAGCATATCAGCCGCTGCCTGAGCGTTAGGATCATATCCCTGCTGATTGGAGTAGTTTCTGAAAACGCTTCCAGAACTGTTCATCTGCTGATATATGCTTTGATATTCCCCATTGCCCGGGTCCATATCCAGGGCTTGTTTAACATTGGCGATGCCATCGGCCATGAATCCCTTCTTGTATGATAGCACTCCGCTCAGGAAATACCACTCGGCATCTCTGGCCTGCATGTTTATCAACATCTGCTCCGCGTTATACAGATCATTTCTGTCAAGTGCCATTCTGATGTTATTGTACGTGGCAGCATCAGGTCCGCTATATGCTGAGCTTGAAGCTCCGTAGCTGGCACTGGCGCCGCCGTATGACTGGCCTGGGTTTGGTCCCGCTGAGCCTCCCTTTGTTAAAATATCATAAGCTTCATTGACCTCTTGAAGTTTCTCCTCAGCAAGGTCCGCCAGTGGATTCCCCTGATATTTATCGGGATGATATTTCTTAACAAGTTTCCTGTAAGCATCTTTTATTTCTGCATCAGAAGCACCGTGCTTTACACCCAATACTTCATATGGATCATTTACCATTTTTATCGTTTCCTTTCCCTATGAGCACCGCGTCGGTTTTGCGGCGGATGCCCAGATAAATAATATTATCTAATATCCCTTCGTTTTTCTTTATATCCAGCAGATCATATGCCTTGGAAATCTCTCCAAGGTAATGATACAGCAAAGCTTCCGCTTCCTTGACAGCCTCTTCCTTATCTATTTTACCTTCATGGTGGAATATCAAAGGATTATACTGACTGTTTTTTATATCATCGTCGAAATCATCGACGGCGTCTATCAAATATATCCACATTCCCAGGTTCTTAGCCAGTATGGAAATTGCCCGTTTCTCGACTTCCATATCCTGCAGTGGCTCATATCCTGTGAATACAGCTTCCATAACATCCCCAAAACACTGCGCCGTTAGATCCAGCGATTTCTCACCTGCATCTTCCAGCTCATAAAGCTTTTTCAAAGATGACTTTATCTTTTCAGACACCTCCGGGTATTTTTGTTCGGCTTTCTTTGTCGCGTTTGACAGCAGATTTCCCGCAAATGAATGTCCCTTTTCACCGTCATGTATATCATCAAGATATTTTTCATATCCGAGGATCATCATCATGTCAACACTGTAATCAAGGGCCGGCTCATCATGTAAAACCGGCTTCTTGGCTATGTGGTGCATGACGCAATGCTCTCGCTCAATACTGTCTTCTTTGTTCGATAACGAGGCCAGCAAAATAGCCAGGAATACCATGTCATAGCTTAGCGATTTACGCAGTATCTGACTGTAATCACTTCCCACCGCTTTACAAAGCCCACAGTAGTATCCATTGTAAACATCGAATTCACGAACCTTTAGTTCCGGCTTATCCGCCTCAACATATCCTATCATACTCTCTCCTCACATTTACAATACACTGATATTATACTATATCGTTGACTTTTTCAAGGCAGAAATGTGTAGAAATTGCGAAGTTCATTGACTTTTCAACAAATTCTTGTTAGTATTTAGTTAATTCTTAAGAATTCTTAAGTTTGAAATATTGATGGTTTAAAGTTCATTGTCTATTATATAATAGTGATGAATTAGGGGGTTATTATGAAGTTCAAAAGGGTACTTATTCCATTTCTAGTTACATTAGCCATAACGCTTGGTACCGTTGGCGTCGTTTATGCTGCAACAAGCACCATAAACGGTACCACCTATACTCATCCAAGCTGGTACAATTCCAGTACGTATAAGGTCTTTCACGGCATTGACGTATCTTACTGGCAAGGCGCTGCTGCTAAAGGTTCAGATGTCAACTGGACCAAAGTAAAAAGAGCCGGCGTTGATTATGCCTTTATCAGATGTGGTTATTCACCGTCCAGCACAACTACACATGGAGACAGCACATGCGATTATAATGTTACGAACGCATATGCTGCTGGCGTAAGTGTAGGCCTATATTATTATTCAGAAGCTAAGACTACTGCACAGGCGATAAAAGAAGCTAAGTATGCAATCAGCATCGCTAATAATTATCCTGGTGTAGTAACTATGCCGATAATCATGGACTATGAATTGAATTTAGGTACTAAGACTACTATGACTAAATGTGCTGTTGCTTTCTGTGACACAGTAAAAGCTGCAGGATATACGCCAATGGTCTATTCCTACTATAACCTGTCATATAGCAAACTGGACTTTTCAAAATTAGGTTCATATAAATTCTGGTTGGCTCATTATAGCACATCAACTGGTTTCGAATATCCTTTCGAATTCTGGCAGTACACAAGCAGCGGAAGCGTCAGTGGGATCATTGGAAGAGTCGACCGCAACTTCTGGTACTATAACAACAGTGCTGCAACTACGACTGCAGGCACGACATCTATAAAAGATTGTGATATATCATTGAGCTATTCGTCTGTTTTGTACAGTGGCAAGAAGAAGGAACCTGCCGTAACAGTTACGAACGGCGGTACAACACTCGCTAAGGGTACTGACTATGTCACTATGTACTTCAACAATGTCAAGTCCGGAACATCATATGTGATCGTAAAGGGTATCGGCAATTATTCCAACGAAGCACTCAAGAAGTTCAAGATCATCAAGGAATACGTAGACATTTCGACAGGTACCGTTTCCAGCATTTCCAACATGGAATATACCGGAGACGCAATAAAACCTTCGCCTACCGTAAAATATGGAAGTACGACACTGAAGAAAAATACCGACTACACTTTGAGCTATTCCAATAACGAAAATGTTGGGACTGCCACAATCACTATAACTGGTACAGGAATATACAAAGGCACACTTAAACAGACATTCAAAATCGTGAAAGCAGATGCCAAAATCGAGACCGACCAGGAATTGTATAAGACAGCCATTAACTCGAACGTAGTAATCATTGACACCGATACCACTGGAGGTACACTGACATACTCGTCATCTGATACATCTTTGGTAACGGTAAACGAAGATGGCGAACTGTCCACGGGATCAAAGACCGGGACAGCAACCATTACAATCAAGAGTGCTGCTACATCTAATACAAATGCTACCACTGCAACTGTAACGGTCAAAGTTTACTCAAGACCGTCAAAGGTTAACGCAACCAAGATTACGAAGCCTGTAAAGAACTATTTCAAGCTCTACTGGAAAACGACTACTAAAACTACAGGTTACCTGATCAAATATTCCAATAGCAGCAGTTTCAAAACATATAAGTTCTACAGAGTCAAGAGCAGTACTGATTCTTCTAAGGTCCTTAAAGACAGTTTGAGCGGGAGCTATGCTTATGTAAAGATCAAAGCCTATAGAACTTTAGATGATGTTTACTATTATGGACCATATAGCAATGTAATGAAAATCAAAGTGAGATAGAACCAGAAAAGCCTGAGCGCCAATGCCCAGGCTTTCATTTTATTCTGATTTGAATATCTTCCAATAGTAGCTGTAGAGATCATCGCCGTCAGGCCCCACATCTCTGAGGTTCTCACTCTTCTTAAGCATCTCAGCTGTCGGGAAGAGACCTTTATTATTCCGTATCGACTTCGGCAGCTTTTTCTTTGCTGCAACATTAGGTGTCGAGTATGTCAGATACTCAAAGTTCTTATATGCCACATCCTCCCTGCACATGAAGTTTATCCACTTCTCGGCATTGGATTTATGAAAAGCATTCTTTGGTATGCACCATGAATCTACAAATACTTCCGTACCTTCCTTAGGAATCACGAAATCCAGATCCTTGTTCAGCTCCTGGCTGTAGAGCATTTCGCCGTTCCACACTACGCCCAGGTCGGCTGAATTTCCCACCAGCAGATCTCTTGCTGAGTCGTTGGCGTATTTATAGACCAGTGGTTTTTGCTTGATAAGGTAATTGGTCGCTGCAGACAGTTCGCTTTTCATTGTCGTGTTCAGAGAGTAACCTAGGGCTTTCAAGCTTATACCCATAGTATCGCGCAGTCCATCCTGCATGATGATCTTGCCTTTGTACTGCTTTTTCCAAAGGTCTTTCCACGACGTGATGGAACCCTTAGGGATCTTCTTGGTATTGTACAGTATCCCGGCGACACCTGTCTGATAAGGTACGGAGTATTTGTTGCCGGGATCGTATGTCGCATTGGCTTTTTTCAGATAAGCCTTGTCGATGTTCTTGATATTTGGGATCTTGCTGTAATCTATTTTTGACAGCAGGCCTTCTTTAGCCATACGCTCTATCATGTACGTGTCCGGGCAGATGACGTCGTAAACGCCTGCCTGATTCTTTATTACCGGATACATCTCTTCATTCGTGTCATATGTATCCAGCACCACCTTTATACCTGTCTCTTTTTCGAACTGCTTTACCAGCGAGGGATCCATGTAATCTCCGTAACAGTAAACAAGCACCTCATTTTTATTCTTTGCACCGCATCCTGTGATCAAAACAGCCGCCGCAACGACTATTATCAAAGCGAGCATGATGAGGAGGATCTTTTTAACCTTGTGCGACTTCATAGAAGAACTCCTCCTCTTCTGCATCCTTGCCAGATGCGAAATTTACCAGTACCAGAATAACCAGAACTACTAAAAATATCACTGTCGACAATGCGAACAGGGTCGGTCTGATTCCTACCTTCACCTGGCTGTATATCAATGTCGAAATAGTATTAATGCCCGCTCCACGAGTAAAGTGCGTTACTACAAAGTCATCGACCGACATGGTAAACGCAAGCAGGAACCCGGATATTATTCCCGGCTTTATCTCAGGGATAACTACTTTGCGGAATGCATATGCCGGCGTAGCGCCAAGGTCTAATGCAGCCTCATAATTGCCAGGTCCAAGCTGCTTCAACTTTGGCATTACAGACAAAATGACATAAGGTATGCAAAACGTGATGTGTGCCAACAGCACCGTGCCCCAGTTCAGGTAGAATCCGAAGGCAATGAATGACAGCATCAGGGAAATTCCCGTGACGATATCAGCATTAAGCAGCGGGATATTGTTGAATCCCATTATTACAGTCTGCGAACGCTTTGACATAGCGATGATCCCCACACATGCCATGGTGCCGATTATCGTTGCAATAGCTGCCGCACTTATCGCTATTGAAAAAGTATTCCAGATTGCAGACAGCATCTGCGTGTCGTGGAACATTTCCTTATACCATCTCAGCGAAAGTCCCGTCCAGGCAAACATGGACTTGCTTTCATTAAACGAGAACACCATCAGCGTCACGATAGGCAGGTAAAGGAACATCATTATTATTATCATATATATAGTCTTGATTGCTTTGCTCATATGAAATTGCCCTCCCCACTCTTATCTAATCTGGCGAGAGCAGCCATGCTGATTACTATGAATACCATCATGATCAGCGATAGCCCCGACCCTAAATTCCAGTTGGCACTGGTCGTGAATTCCTGCTCGATGATATTGCCTATGAGGTATATTTTGCCGCCGCCGAGGATGTTAGAGATAACAAAGGTAGTCAGCGATGGCACAAAGACCATGGTGATGCCGCTGGCAATGCCAGGCACGCTTAATGGCAGTAATATGTCTTTCAAGACTCTTCCCTTTGTAGCCCCAAGGTCATAGGCTGCTTCTATAATGTTGTCATCTATTTTCATCAATGCATTGTAAATAGGCAGTACCATGAACGGCAAAAAATCATAGACCATGCCCAGTACGATAGCCGCCGGAGTGTTGATTATATTCAGCGATGGCAAGTGCATCGTCTGCAGCATCGTATTGAATATGCCGCCTTTTTCCAGGATAACCTGCCATGCCATTGTCCTCAACAGAAAGTTCATCCACATCGGGAGAATGAAAATAAACACGATAAATCCCTTGCGTCCCCAGCTGCTGCCTTTTAGTATCATAGCCAGTGGGAATGCAAGCAGAAAGCAGACCGCTGTACTTATCAGTGCCAGTCCCAGAGACAATCCCAGAGCCTGTGCATGTACTGGCTGAAAAATCGCTATTATATTATTGATCGTAAAATTGCCGAGTCTGTCTGTAAATCCATAGTAAGCGATCATTGCCAAAGGAATGACCGTTCCAACAAATATCCAGAAGATGAACGGCATTGACAGAAGTTTTCTATACATCCGTGTCGATTGCCTCCTCTTCCTTGCTCTTGGGCTTATGCATTATCTGTATGTTTTCCGGAATTATGTCCAGGCTCACCTTAGTGCCTACCGGATAGCTTACCGTATTCTGAACCAGCCACTCAAAGCCCCCAGCCATGATCTCCATCTCATAGTGAACACCTATGAATACATTGTGGATGACCTCGCCATCAAGCTTGCCGTCTCCCGGCTTGCCTATTATCAGGTCCTCCGGACGGATCACCACATCCACAGGTTTATTATGGCCAAAGCCTTCATCTACACATGGGAAAATCGTGTCGCATATCTTTACCACACGGTCCTCTATCATTATGCCGTCGATTATATTACTGTCACCGATGAAGTCGGCAACAAAGGCATTTTCCGGCTCGTTATATATTTCTTCAGGCGTACCCATCTGCTGGATGTAGCCACCATTCATTACTACTACTTTGTCACTCATGGTCAAGGCTTCTTCCTGATCATGGGTAACGTAAATAAAGGTTATTCCCAGCTCGTTCTTAAGTCTGATCAGCTCGTACTCCATGTCCTGTCTGAGTTTCAGATCCAGCGCTCCCAAAGGCTCGTCGAGCAGCAGGACTTTCGGCTCATTAACTATGGCCCTTGCCATGGCTACACGCTGCTGCTGTCCACCTGAAAGGGACTCGATCTTTCTGTTTTGGAAGCCGTCAAGATTTACCAGCTTGAGGCCATACTTAACCTTATCTTTAATGTATGCCGAGCTTTTGCCGCTGATTTCCAAACCAAAGGCGATGTTCTGCCCCACATTCATATGCGGGAACAAAGCGTACTTCTGGAAAACCGTATTGATGTGGCGCTTGTTAGGTGGAACGTCAGTTATGTCTTTGCCCTCAAAGTAAACTTTGCCGTCGTCAGGCGTCTCAAAACCGCCGACGATCCTCAGTGTGGTAGTCTTGCCGCATCCCGAAGGTCCCAGCAAAGTAATAAATTCATTCTCGTTCACTAAAAGGCTGAAATCATCGAGGACAACATTGTCATCGAATGCCTTTGTAATATGCTTTAGCTCAATAAGTGATTTTGCCATTCTTTTCTCCTTGATTATTAGAAGCTTGGTGGAGTGCTGATCCAGATTATTTCAGCACCAGCCTTTGATGTGATGTAATGCCTTTTGTCCGGTATGTAGTAGAACGATTCACCGGCCCCTGCCTGACATACCTGCTTTCCTATATGTATGGATACCTTACCCTTGAGCACATAGCCAAATTCTTCGCCCTCGTGAGGCAGATCCTGATATGTTGAGCCACCAGGTTCCAAAGTCAGCCGGATGGGTTCCATCATATTTTTCTGTGCGCTTGGAACTATCCATTCTATTTTATTTTTCAGCTCCGGATCTATCTTCTCAAAGTAATCATCGTACTTAAAAACCACCTGCTCGTCAGCATCGTCTGTAAAGAAATCTGCAACCGAAGTGCCAAGGCATAACAATATATCCTCCAAAGTTGAAATCGACGGCGATGTCAAATCCCTCTCAAGCTGTGATATAAAACCCTTTGAGAGTTCTGCTCTATCCGCAAGCTCTTCTTGAGTAAGACCCTTGGCGACTCTAAGTTCCTTGATTTTATAACCGATATCCATATATCCTTCTTTCTCGTGGCGCGTTGTTATTCTAAACTTCGTGTTTAGTATTTCTAAACAATGCGCAATGACAATTATACGGCATTTACGTATAATGTCAATAGTTTTAGAGGATATATTTTATTGTATTTATGTTATTTTTATCAACGGTTTTTGATAGATTTTTTTTAGAATTATACCTGCTATGGTCAGTAGAATAACTGACGTTGCCAGCATGATCACGCTGGCATGGGAACTGAATATCAAAGTAAGGACCAACGGCACCGCCCATGTCAATAAATTAGTAAGCATTATCCACAAAATGGCCGGATTGCCTTTCATCACCTGCTTCTCTTCATCCCAGTCAATATTGGCATTTTTGATATTAAGATTAAGGCCAAATATAATATTGAAAGCAAAGAGCGAAAGTGAGACCAGTATTCCCGCCAGACCAAAGAGGAACCCCGGTCTTACGGCTATATAACCCATGATCATCGTCGCCAAATAAAACGGGGAAGCAACGATGACATTTATCAGCAGTTTGCTCTTATATATATCACACGAATCTACAGGCAGGGTCTGCAGTATCCACCATTGTTTGCCCTCAATAGAAATCGAATAGGCGGTCATAGGCGCCAGCGCCATCCAAAAGGCCACGACCAATGGGAATATGGTTTGCAGATTATAGAAGCCTGTAATTTCCCCGACTTTCTCCGGTCCAAGTAGTAACATGGCGGCTGCCATTATCACCATGATGATATAGAAAAACAACGTGTTATTGATGTATGCCGATGAGGAAACATAATGCTTCCATTCCCGTATTATCAGCGTATTTAAAATCGATGTCTGCTCAAGACTTTCCATCTTATAATCCTTCTTGGCAGAATTGGAGTTTACCGCCGAGCATATGCCTACATAATTTTTTTGTACTGCATAGACCATGATAGCAAAAATTACTGCCGATACGCCAAGCAACAATACTATGTTGAGAAAGTCACCGTACTGACACGCTTTGCCAAACCATATAGCCGGCGGGTATACTCTTGTTACCCAAATATCTACTGCTTCAGTTATGTGCTCCAATACCTTGGCATCACCCTGTCCTAACACATAATTGAACCCTATCCACAGAAGCATGGCCGGCACGGCTACAGCTATACTGATAAGTGCTGATACCGACTTTCCGTGCTTCATTTTGGCTGTATGGGCCGTGATAAATGAGCCGATCAAAACACCTATGGTCATAGGTATCATTGGCAACGCAATAATGCCGATCAGCATACATATTAAGCCTACTATACCACCATAATCAATGATTTCCACAGCGATCATTGCCGGCAATGCTATTACAGCACCCCAGAAAAAATTAGATACATACATGTAAATGAAGCGGCTGATTATTATAGCCACCTTTTCTACTGGCATGGTAAGCAACAATTCAAATGATCCCAACTGAAAAAGTGCATCTCCAGTCTGCAGTACGGTGAATATCAGTATCACGATGCTGCCCGCAACGAATACAATCAGTGGCACCACACTGGTCAGCCCTGAGATTGACATGGAAGTTCCTATAAGCGCAGATGCCAATCCGATAAAAACAAAGTTCAGGATCTGACCACCGAGGGTCATTCCATATCTGCTTTTCTTCCTCGACTCTTTGCCGTATTTTGCTTCATTCCTTCCGTAAAGATTACAAAGCTGTATTGCAGTCAGCAGTTTTATCTGTTGCACCATGACCGACTACCTCCATAAATCTCGACTCAAGGGATTCTCCAGCAGTCAGTTCTTCCATCCTGCCGTCGGCTATAAGCATTCCATCCTTGATTATCGCCACCTTGTTGCAGAGCTTCTCAGCCACGTCAAGTACATGTGTGGAAAAGAAAACAGCTCCACCCTCAGCACATACCTGTTTCATTTTGTTCTTCAGTAAAAGCGCAGCTTCAGGGTCAAGTCCCACAAAAGGTTCATCCATTATTATCAGCTTAGGGTTATGAATAAGTGCGCCTATTATGGCCAGCTTTTGACGCATGCCATGGGAATATGAAGAAATCAGATCGCCTAGGGAACTGGTCATTTCAAAGGCATCTGCCTCTTCCTTAATCCGCCGCTCGCGGTCCTCCTGGGAGATTTTAAATATATCAGAAATGAAATTTAGATACTGGATACCTGTCAGATACCCGAAAATATCCGGGTTATCGGGTATGTAGGCTGTAGTCGACTTGCATAGCATCGGATCTTCCATTATTGAAATACCGTCTATGTATATATCCCCAGCATCAAATTCGTGGATTCCTACCACGCATTTTATTGTTGTCGTCTTCCCTGCCCCATTACGACCAATAAATCCGTAGATATCTCCTGGTTCTACGTCGAGGCTTAGATTTTTTACAGCCACCTTGCCGCCCTCATAGGTCTTGGTAAGCTCTCTGATAGATAATATCATGATTCCCCCTTTTAAACATTCACAAATAAAACTAACTCATCGTATATCTTATTAGATAATATCACAGCTTCATGCACTTTGCCACTTCATACGTTTGGTCTCAGCATATAAAAAAGACTGTCCGCATACGTACAGTATGCGAACAGTCAATTTATCCAAATTATGAGAAAAAATCCTTCATCTTCTGTGCGAATCCTGATTTCTTCTGGTAACATTCCAGATTCACAGTTTCACCCATCTGCTGAATAGCTTTCTTCTGAGCGCCGTTTAATTTAGTTGGAACTTCCAGATTGACCTTCACATAAAGATCTCCCATCCGTCCATTTTTTACGTTCTTGACACCCTTGCCCTTCAACCTGAAAACTGTTCCTGGCTGTGTACCTGCCGGTACCTTATATGAAACCTTACCGTCCAATGTCGGTACAGTGATCTCGTCGCCAAGAGCTGCCTGATTAAACGCAATAGGGATCTCGATATAAAGGTTATCGCGGTCACGCTTGAACAATTCATGAGGCTGAACAGAAATAACTACATAGAAATCTCCATTCGGTCCACCATTTTCACCCGGTTCGCCTTGTCCTCTGATTGGAATGACACTGTCGTTATCTACTCCAGCCGGAATGTCCACATTGATTTTTATAGTATTGCGAACCTTTCCAGTGCCCTTGCAGTCAGGACAAGGTGTTTCTATAATAGTACCCTTGCCTCCGCACTGCGGACACGGTCCAGTACTTTGGAACTGTCCAAACGGTGTATTCTGAACTGTATGAACCTGTCCTGATCCGCCACACTTCGGGCAGGTCTTTTTCTGTGTTCCAGGAGCTGTTCCTTCACCGTTGCACTTCGGGCATTTAACGTATTTGTTTACGCTAATTGTCTTCTTTGTGCCAAATGCAGCTTCCTCAAACGTTATTGTAATGCCCTTCTGAAGATCTCTGCCCTTCATCGGACCGTTACGTCTTGCGGCCTGGCCGAAACCTGCTCCACCGCCGCCAAAACCGCCGCCGAACATGCCGCCGAACATATTGAATATATCATCAAATCCGCCTGCGCCGCCACCAAAGCCACCGAAACCGCCAGCTCCAGCACCGCCAAATCCCGAGTTAGGATCAACACCGGCAAAGCCGAACATGTCATACTTTTTCTTCTTATCAGGGTCTGACAGAACGCTATACGCTTCATTTACCTCTTTAAATTTTTCCTCAGCAGACTTATCGCCGGGATTCCTGTCAGGATGATATTTTAGTGCCGATTTTCTGAAAGCTTTTTTGATTTCTTCGTCGCTGGCACCCTTTTTCAGGCCAAGAACCTCATAATAGTCTCTTTTATCTGCCATACCTCTCACCTTCTTAATTACTGTAACTTACTTGTGCCTTACGCACCAAAATTTGCCCCGGCGGCACGACCATTCGTGCCGCCTCGAGCAAATCCTATAATACTAACTTATCTTTCTTGTTTCTGCGCTGAAACAGAATTTAACAAGCATTATTTGTTGTCGTCATCTACGACCGTATAATCCGCATCCACAACATTATCTGCATTTCCTGCGGCACCGCCAGTAGTTCCACCAGCTGCTCCCATGTCAGGACCTGCACCGCCCATATTCGGACCAGCACCACCCATGTTAGGGCCTGCGCCACCTGCAGCCTGCTGCTGCTGAGCTGCCTGCTCATAAAGCTTGGTTGAAACAGCATGGAATTTCTCTGTCAAAGTCTCTGTCTTTGCCTTGATGTCTTCAGGATTGTTTGCATCCAGTGCTTTCTGAAGATCATCCTTAGCTGCATTGATCGTAGTTCTCTCTTCTTCAGATACCTTGTCACCAAGTTCCTTCAAAGCTTTGTCAGTCTCAAATATCAAAGTTTCTGCTTTATTTCTATCCTCGACCTGTTCCTTCTTCTGCTTATCTTCTGCTGCATACTGCTCAGCTTCCTTAACCTTCTGATTGATTTCATCATCAGACAGATTAGTTGAAGATGTGATCGTGATGTTCTGCATCTTGCCTGTGCCCATATCCTTAGCGCTTACGTTAACGATACCATTGGCATCTATGTCGAATGTTACCTCGATCTGTGGAATTCCACGAGGAGCAGGTGCGATTCCTGTCAGCTGGAAACGTCCAAGTGTGATGTTGCCATCTGCCATCTCTCTTTCACCCTGCATAACGTGAATGTCTACTGCAGTCTGGTTGTCAGCAGCCGTTGAGAATATCTGGCTCTTCTTTGTAGGAATAGTCGTGTTTCTCTCGATCAGTTTTGTAGCAACGCCGCCAAGTGTCTCGATGGACAGTGACAGTGGAGTTACATCCAGCAGAAGTACATCATGTACTTCGCCTGTCAAAACTCCCGCCTGAATGGCAGCTCCTACAGCTACGCACTCATCAGGGTTGATGCCTTTGAAAGGCTCTTTGCCTGTAACCTTTTTAACTGCCTCCTGTACAGCCGGGATTCTTGTTGAGCCGCCGACCAGGATAACCTTTGAAAGGTCGTTAGTTGTAACGCCTGCATCAGCCATTGCTTTGTTCATAGGTCCTATAGTCCTGTTAACAAGTTCGGACGTCAGCTGGTCGAATTTTGCTCTTGTCAGATCCATGTTCAAATGAAGCGGACCTGCATCTGTTACTGTGATAAACGGCAGGTTTATGTTAGTTGACTGAGCGCTTGAAAGTTCTTTCTTAGCTTTCTCTGCAGCTTCCTTCAATCTCTGAAGAGCCATTTTGTCATTTCTCAGATCAACGCCGTTTTCCTTAGCAAAGTTGTCTGCCATGTAGTTCATCAGAACGTTATCAAAGTCGTCGCCGCCCAGGTGTGTATCGCCGTTTGTAGCAAGTACTTCGAATACTCCGTCACCCAGTTCCAGGATGGATACATCGAATGTACCACCGCCCAGGTCGTATACCAGGATCTTATGTGATCCTTCTTCTTTATCAAGTCCGTATGACAGTGATGCTGCCGTAGGCTCGTTGATGATTCTCTTTACATCTAATCCTGCGATTTTACCAGCATCCTTAGTTGCCTGTTTCTGAGCATCTGAGAAGTATGCCGGAACAGTGATTACTGCTTCTGTTACTTTCTCTCCGAGATAGCTTTCTGCATCTGCTTTCAGCTTTCCAAGTATCATTGCTGAAATGTCCTGCGGTGTATATTTCTTGCCGTCGATTTCAACTGTGTAATCTTCGCCCATATGTCTTTTGATAGATGTGATAGTTCTGTCAGGATTTGTTACTGCCTGTCTTTTAGCAGTCTCTCCTACAAGTCTTTCTCCACCCTTTGCAAATCCTACGATTGAAGGAGTGGTTCTATTTCCTTCTGCGTTAGCGATTACTGTCGGATCTCCTCCTTCAAGTACGGCTACGCAACTGTTTGTGGTTCCTAAGTCTATACCTATTACTTTTGCCATTGTCGTTTTCCTCCTAATTATTTACCTTGACCATTGATGGTCTGATTACTTTACTATTTAACGTGTATCCTTTTTGCATGACTTCGGTGACCTTTCCGCTGTCGTACTGGTCGTTATCCTCCATCATTACTGCATTGTGGAAGTTCGGATCAAAATCCTCTCCCAAAGCTTTTATTTCTTCAAGCCCGGCCTTCTCAAGAACGCCCGTCAGCTGCTTGAATATCATTTCCATTCCTTCAGCATACCCTTCATCTGTGCAGTCATGCTGTAAGGCCCTCTCAAAACTATCAACTACATCGAGCAGCTGTGATACCAGCTTTTCGTTGGCATAGGCAAATGTATCGCCTTTTTCTTTTTCCGCTCTTCTCTTGTAATTCTGAAAATCTGCCATCAGCCTCAGATACTTGGTATTGAGTGCTTCATCTTCTTCACTCTGCTTCTGTTTTTCTTCGGCTTCTTCAGTTTCTTCTTCCTTAGTTTCTTTTTCTTCAGGCTTCTCAGTTTCCTCAGTGCCCTTCTCTTCTTTTAATGCTTCTTCCTTAATATCCCTCTCTGTTGTTTTATCTTCTTTGTTACTCATCGTCTCCATCCTCACCGCCTTCTAGTTTAAACGAATTATTTAAGTTGTCCGTCAGATATTCGACTATCGACGTTATCTCTCCATACTGCATTCGCGTCGGTCCAATGACGCCGATCTTTCCAACCAGCTGACCATCGATGTGATACGTTGCGGTAATCAACGAGCAGTCATTCATGTCAGCATCGGCGTTTTCTCCGCCGATCGTTACCATGACTCCGTCGTCTCTATCCATCAGCTTTTTGACAAAATCTTCTTTTCTGTCAAACAGCGAAATAAAACTTTTGGCTCGGGCCATATCACTGTACTCAGGTATATCAAAGATATTGCTGAGTCCGTCCATGTAAAGATGTACATTGAGCATGTCCCCAAGGGTACGCATGAAGTTCGGCATAATGTTCGCCGCCAGCTTACTCATCGCTTCTATATCAGTATTGAAGTCATCGATGATGTGACCTGTCAGCACTTCAGTAAGCGTCCTGCCTTTGTAGTTATATGTGATATTCTTTGCCAGTATCTGCAAAGCTTCCTCTGTATAAGGCACCTTCATCTTAAGCGCCGTGTTGGAAATCTTTCCGCTTTCGGCAACTATCATTAGAATCACTGTCTTATCGTCTACCGGAAGCAGATTGACAAACTTCAGCCTGTCCTCGTCCTTAGTAGGCGTTACAGCAAACGATGCAAGGTTTGTGATCTCAGACAGCAGTTCTGCGGCGCGCTCGATAGTTTTATCGAACTCCGTAATATCCGCACGCAGCGTTTCCTGAATGATCTTCTTGGCCTGTGGTGAAACCTCGACCTTATCCATCATGTTATTGACGTATAATCTGTATGCTTTATCTGAAGGTACTCTTCCTGCAGAAGTATGCGGATGAGTCAGGTAACCCATTTCCTCCAGATCGCTCATTTCATTTCTGATAGTCGCAGGGCTTATCGCCATGTCGAACTGCTTGGAAAGAGTTCTTGAACCAACAGGCTCTGCGGATTTGACATAGTCACTGATGATGGCCTGTAAAATCTTAAGTTTTCTTTCTGTTAATTCCATGTTTATCTCTCCTTGTTAGCACTCATAATGTCCGAGTGCTAATTACTATATATAATGTACTACTTGGAACGTGCAATGTCAACACTATTTATCAAAATCTTTTTGTTTATTTGGTGAAGAAATGTGAACGGTTTTCATTAGAATTACAGACACTGCCATGAGCACTGTTCCAAAGATCAATACTACCAGAAATCTGTAAGTACAAAGCTGCGAATGGAACATCGCTGAGCTGATCTTTGTAAATGCCGGAGCTATACATTGTGCTAAACTGTTCGATGCCAGCATGACCGAGAGCGCCAGGGTCACGCTGACCTTGCTCTCGATTTCTGCTATTCTGACAGTACACTGAGCCATAACAAAGCCTACGCTGGTACCGGCAAAAGCGACTGTAACGTAAAGTATCAACAGATTGCCAGTGAAATACAATATGCCGCCACAGGCGACTATCAATGCAAATGACAGGGTAATTATCATATCTTTAAGATATCTTCCGATATATCCATATAATATGCCGGCGACTGCTCCACCCAGCAGGAATAGCGCTGTAGCGATGCCTGCCGCTGATGAATCGCCGAGATTTTTTTCCGTTATATACATACTTAGATTGCTTGGAATAATATTGTACATGGATATAAAAAGGAACATTACTATTATATATACCCATGAACCCCATTTGATGCTGTCATGATGCTTCTTTTCCGAAGTGTGATTCTCTGCCCTGATCATCTGGATGCTTTCCTTTGGAAGGAAAAGCATTGCACAGATAAATCCCGGGATTATTGCATAATATATTATGTAGGCATGAGGCCATCCGGTCTCACATAGAAACCCTGCAATCATCGAAAGGCAGACCCCGCCAATAGTGGCGCTGGTGACCTGCTGTCCGCTGATAACTTCTCTGTCATGTCCGGTAAAATATATTGCCATAAGCCCTGAATTGATCGGCATATAAAGTCCCACTCCGGTTCCAAGTACTGCAGCCCACACGAGAAGTATGATAATGCTTCCGTGCAGCAAAAGTCCTCCGGTTCCTGAAACCATAATAAGAATGGCTGAACATGTTATCAGCCATTTCTTAGGTATGTATTCTGATAGTTTTCCAGATATTATCGATGATATGCACATGAACAGTGCTGGAAGAGTCATTACCATCTGTACCATTGTATCGCCGGTATTTGGAAAAGTCGCCGATATTGCAGACAGCGCAGATGACATCGCCATGGCTGACATCTGCATTATTGAAATAAGAAAAATAGTGATAGCGATTTTTTTGTTCTGTTTCATATTACCTTTCAGATTTATCCCAATCTCTGGTGCGGCTGAGTGCCTTGCTCCATCCGGCAAGGAGTTCATCGCGGTGTAGTTCATCCATCGCAGGATCGAATACCTGCTCGATAAGGCGGTTCGCCTTAACATCCTCTTTGTCCTTCCAATAGCCTGTTGCCAGACCTGCAAGATAGGCAGCGCCAAGAGAAGTAGTCTCTATACATGCCGGTCTCTCCACAGGGCAGCCTAATATATCAGCCTGGAACTGCATGAGAAAATTGTTGGCACAGGCACCTCCATCCACCTTTAGCAATGGAAGTGTTTTGCCTACGTCCTGACTCATGGCTCCCAGTAAATCGCTGCATTGATATGCCATGGATTCCAGTGTTGCGCGAATCAGATGATTTTTGTTTGCTCCTCTGGTAATGCCAAAAATTGCTCCTCGGGCATAAGGATCCCAGTAAGGCGCGCCGAGTCCTACAAAGGCAGGCACCATATAAAGTCCCGCTGAGTCTTCAACGGATAAGGCCATAGCCTCAGACTGAGCTGCATCTGTAAGCAGATTGAGTTCATCACGCAGCCACTGTATAGCCGCACCGCATACAAATACAGAGCCTTCGAGAGCATAATTCACTTTTCCATCCAGGCCCCAGGCGATCGTAGTCAAAAGGCCATTCTTTGATATTATAGGACTTTCTCCCGTATTCATCAACAGGAAATTTCCAGTCCCGTAAGTACTCTTGGCTTCACCAGCCTCAAAGCATGTCTGCCCAAACAGTGCAGCCTGCTGATCTCCTGCGGATCCTGCGATTCTTACAGGCCCGCCAAAAAGTGTTTCCACTGTTTCCCCATAGACCTTACTGCATGGTACCGGCTTCGGCAGCATTGATACTGGAATATCCAGCAGCTTAAGTATATCCTCGTCCCATTGGAGGGTGTGAATATTGAACATCATAGTTCTCGATGCATTGGAATAGTCCGTTACATGAACCTTACCACCTGTCATCTTCCAGATGAGCCACGTTTCGATAGTTCCAAAGAGAAGCTCCCCAGCCTCCGCTCTTTCGCGGGCACCGGGAACGTTTTCCAGTATCCACCTCAGCTTGGTGGCGCTGAAATACGCATCCAAAAGCAGGCCTGTCTTATTTTTTATTTCTTGAACTAGCCCCGGTGTTTTCATGAGTTCATCGCAGTATTCAGCCGTTCTTCTGCATTGCCAGACAATAGCGTGACATATAGGCTCGCCGGTATTTTTATCCCAGACTACCGTAGTTTCACGCTGATTCGTGATACCTATTGCTTCTATATTTTTGTACGTCAGCTCTGCCTTAAGCATAGCTTCATGAGCCACTGTGATCTGCGTAGTCCATATCTCATTTGCGTCATGCTCAACCCAGCCTTCCTTTGGAAAGTACTGCTTGAATTCTTTTTGCGCCACACTGATCTGACTGCCCTGTCTGTCATAAATAATACAGCGTGAGCTCGTCGTCCCCTGATCAAGGGCCATGATGTATTTATCCATATTTGCTCCTTATAGATCCTGCGGATTGAAAAACTTTCTTTTCTTCTCCTCGAACAAAGGGTATCCCTTGTCTTTTCCACACTCTTCTTCAGTGACCTGTCCATCCATGCTGTCGAACTCTATTGCACAGCAGTTGCCCGCTGCCTTCTCGCAGCGCGGATACCTGTCACAGAGATAAATGTAGCATTTCTTTTCCATACCATTATCTCCTAAACAAACATCGACATTATCTGATTGGATACGTCAATGCCCTCTTCAGAAAGTCTCAGGACATCGTCTTCTTCGATCAGCAAACCACTGTCGAAGAATTCCTGTATCCTCGGACGTCTTGCTTCATATACATCCCAGAATGCACGCCCGAATCTGTCCTCAAATTCTTCCTTGCTTATCCCCTCGGTCTTTCTAAGACCGGTAAATACAAACTCTCCGGTATTATCATCGAAATCGTTTTCGTGATATTCCTCTCCCGGCTTTTCTGTAAACCTGATGCCCTCCATAAATGAGCTGGCACTATCGCCCAATCCAAGATACTCATCGAACGACCAGTACTTCAAGTTATGCCGGCATTCATATCCCGGCTTTGCAGCATTGGATATTTCATAGTGAACATATCCTGCATCTTTTAGCTTGCTGATAGCCTCATGATACATTTCTCTGTCGATATCATCAGCTACCGGTATCAGTTCCCCGCTTAAGTAATCATCATAGAACGGTGTATCTTCTTCTATCTGCAGGCTGTAAAACGATATATGTTCAGGTTCAAGCTCAATTGCCCTGTCTACAGTCGCAAGCCACTGCTCTTTCGTCTGTCCCGGTATTGCAAACATCAGATCTATATTGATGTTGTCGAATCCGCACTTTCTCGCCATCCTGTAGTTTTCCATGAAATCCTCAACGTTGTGAGCCCTGCCAAGGGATCTGAGTATATCATCGTCAAAGGACTGCAGTCCGATGGAAAGTCTGTTTATCCCTGCCATACGGTATCGCTTCAGCTTTTGCGGCGTCAAAGTCTTCGGATTTGATTCTATGGTGATTTCTGCGCCTGATTCAATAGCAAAGCTTTCACGTACTGCACCAATTATAGCTTCTATCATCTCTACGGACAGTATTGACGGTGTTCCGCCTCCTATGAAAATCGTATCTACGGCATATTTCCTGCCATAGCGTGCACCCTGGTCTCGGATCTTGCCGATGAGCCACTGGACATACGTCTTCTGCGCTTCCAGAGAACCTGATGTCTCATCCATTGCATTAGAATAGAATCCGCAATATCTGCAGCGGGACAGACAAAACGGTATATGAATGTATATCCCGAGTTTATTCATCAGTTGCACCTGCTTCCAATATCTGATTGGCGTCATATCCCTGCTTCGCAAATTCAGACATCAACGCTTCATACTTTTCTACTTTGATCTTTATCATATTCAATCTTATAGGCATTTCCTTCAGCTTGTCATATTCCAGGCCTCTTTCCGCAGCAACATCCTGATATTCGTCGCTTTCAAAAGGAATGAGTTCTGCCCTGCCAGTGACCTGCAGGCCTGCCAGCTTGTCAAAACCCGTAAACGGATCATATACGGCAACAGATACTCTGTCATCTACCTCTATGTTTGCAAACTTTTCTCCGCCTTCACTCAAAAGGTAGAAGGCTCCCTTGATGTATATATACTCTATCGGTGTGACTCTAACGCCATATGCTCCTGCCATTCCCAGCGTGCAGCTGTTATGAGAATTCAGGAATTCCTCTATGCGTTTTCCTTTGACTTCTTCAGGGCACTGGTCGCTTTCACGAAAAATACGGCGCAGTTCTATTGCGTTTTTCGCAACAAATTCCGCATCCGTCTTATCTACCCTGCTGAATTTATGTCCTACTTTGACAGCGAACCTTTCCATAGCTGAACTGTCCTCGTTGTCCCAGTCTGCCGGATCCATTACCCCGCCGAAACACTGCTGCCATACTACGCAGTCACCAAGAAGGCTCTTCATCTGGTTCACATATTCCTCCTTTGGAGAAATGCTGACAGTGAACAGAGCGACTCTCCTGTCGCTTAACCATGCACCATGTTCCTTTACGAACTCTGCAATGCCTGGCATTATCTTTTCGCCATACACCGGTGAACCTATAACCACGTTCCTGGCATTTGAATGGCTCTCATCAAACTCCGAAGGCCTGATCATGGTCGCCGGACCCAGCACCTTTGCCATCAACTCGGCCACATTGCCAGTACTGCCGTATTTGGTATCGTAAATAATCAATGTTGGATTCATTTTGTCTCACCTCTATTTGTTGTCGTCGTATTTCAAAACTGCCGTAAACGCTTCCTGCGGCACCTCCACAGTACCGAACTGACGCATACGTTTCTTGCCTTCCTTCTGCTTCTCCAACAGCTTTTTCTTACGTGAAATATCACCGCCGTAGCACTTTGCGATTACATCCTTTCTATATGCCTTGACCGTTTCCCTTGCGATCACCTTTTGTCCAACAGCTGCCTGAATAGGAACCTCGAACTGATGCATAGGGATTATGTCCTTCAGTTTCTCGCAAACAAAACGTCCGCGTGCATAAGCCTCCGATTCATGCACTATCATAGAGAAAGCATCGACAAGGTCTTTGTTCAAAAGGACGTCAAGTTTTACGAGGCTGGATCTCTCGTAACGTATGAACTCGTAGTCCAGAGAGCCGTAACCCTTTGTCTTGGATTTAAGTGCATCAAAGAAATCGTAGATGACCTCGTTCAAAGGTAGTTCATAATGCAGATCCACGCGGTCGGTCGTTATATAATCCATGCTGAGCATCTTGCCGCGTCTCTGCTGGCAAAGCTCCATGATAGTTCCGACATATTCCTTAGGTATCATTATATCTGCCTTTACTATTGGCTCTTCAATGTGATCTGTCTCTATAGGATCCGGAAGGTTGCTTGGATTAGAAATCATCTGCTCTGTTCCGTCCTTCATTATCACCTTATATACAACACTTGGCGAAGTGGTGACCACAGCCAGGTCGAATTCTCTCTCCAGTCTTTCCACTATGATTTCCATATGCAAAAGTCCCAGGAATCCGCATCTGAAGCCAAAGCCCAGTGCCGTAGACGTCTCAGGTTCAAAAAGAAATGCCGCATCGTTTACCTGCAGCTTTTCCAACGCGTCCTTGACCGGCTCATACTTTTCACCTTCTGCAGGATAAATTCCGCAGTAAACCATTGACTGAATCTTTTTGTATCCCGGCAGTGCCTTTTCCGTAGGTGCTTCATCCAGAGTTACCGTATCGCCGACTCTGGCATCCTTGACCTGTTTGATGCTTGCGCATATGTAGCCTACGTCGCCAGCCCGCAGCCACTTGGTCGGTACGTGATTTGGCGCCATTACGCCTACTTCCGTGACCTCATACTTTTTCTTTGTAGCCATTAAGCGTATCATATCGCCGACCTTGACCTGACCGTCAAAGACGCGCACAAAAATCACGACACCCTTGTAGTTATCATACTTGGAATCAAAGATAAGCGCTTTGAGTTTGCCATTTTCATCCCCAGCCGGTGCCGGTATTTTTGCTACTATATCTTCCAGCAGATCTGTAATGCCAGTGCCTTCCTTTGCTGATACCAAAGGTGCATCCTCAGCATCTATACCGATCATGTCTTCTATCTCTTTTTTAGACTCATCCGGTCTTGCGCTGGCAAGGTCCATTTTGTTCAGGCACGGCAATATCTCCAGGTCCTCGTCCATAGCAAGATATACATTTGCCATGGTCTGTGCCTCAACACCCTGCGTTGCATCTACAACAAGAACGGCACCCTCACAGGCTGCCAGACTTCTCGAAACCTCATAAGTGAAGTCCACATGCCCCGGCGTATCGATAAGGTTGAACACGTATTCATTGCCATCCTGCGCCTTGTACACCAGTCTTGTTGTCTGCAGCTTGATGGTTATACCTCGTTCACGTTCCAGATCCATGTTATCGAGGAATTGCTCCTTCATGTCTCTGTGTGCTACAAGTCCTGTATTTTCAATGATCCTGTCTGCAAGTGTAGATTTGCCGTGGTCTATGTGAGCTATAATGCTGAAATTTCTTATATATTTCTGATAATCAGATCCTTCGTGACTCATATTATTCCTGCCTTTACTATTTATATGATTATTCTATACTAAACGCCAACTTGTTTCAATATTTTAATTTAACACTTGCAATTCCAGCGGTCCTATTGTATACTTATCTTTGCGAATTTAGCACGAATTGCTAAAAATTTTAAGATAGTGGGGTGAAAAAAATGGCAAATATTAAATCCGCAAAGAAAAGAATCGGAGTTATCAACAAAAAGACTGCTCTCAACAGACGAATCAAAGAGAATTTAAAATCTGTTCTCAAGGATTACGATCAGGCAATGGAAGCAGGAGATATGGAACTGGCTGCTGAGAAAAGGACGCTCGCTGAGAAGAAGCTGAAACAGGCTGCTTGCAAGCATACCATTTCTAAAGAAGCTGCTAATCACAAAGTATCACAGATAACTAAGAGATTCAACGCTGCAAACGCAGCAAAATAAGTCTCACCCGTCCCCACCAGTGTATTGCTAATACACATGCAATGAGCATAGAAAACGATGGAAGTGTCTCCCATCGTTTTTGTTTTACCAAAAATGTGTTAAAATGTATTAAACAAAATGAAAGGAGTGATCGATTTGTCACTACACATAGCAGTAGACGCCAAGGCACCTGTAGCAAAAACAGTTTTAATGCCAGGCGACCCTCTAAGAGCAAAGTTTATAGCAGAAAATTATTTGGATAATCCTGTAAGGTATTCCGAAATCAGAAATATGTATGGTTATACCGGCACATATAAAGGGGTCCCTGTTTCTGTACAGGGCAGCGGTATGGGCATGCCATCAATGGGAATATATTCATGGGAGCTATTCAACCAGCATGGTGTTGAAAATATTATCAGAGTAGGCACCGCCGGAGGTTTTACTGAAGACGTCAACGTTGGCGAAATCGTAGTAAGCCTTGCAGCTTCCACTGATTCTAACTATCAGCACATTTACGAGCTAGACGGTCAGTATTCACCATCCTGCAGTTATGAACTTCTTTTGAAGATGCAGGAAGCAGGCAAAGCAAACAATATCAGCTTTACTGCCGGCAACACTTTTTCCAGCGATGTCTTCTATGAGAATAATGATGAATGGTGGAAGAAATGGGCATCCCTCGGAGTCCTGGCAGTAGAAATGGAAGCCGCAGCATTATATATGAACGCAGCATACGCTCATAAGAACGCTCTTGCTATAATGACCATTAGCGATCACTTTGTAACTAAAGAAGTGACCACTGCAGAAGAACGTGAAAAGAGCTTTACAGATATGATGGAGCTGGCCTTAGAGACAGCGATCAGGTAATGGCGCTTGCCACAATTTCTGAAAGAAATTGATGGAAGGCCTTATGCAAGGAATGCAGGGCTTTAGCCCGTGGCATTTCACTGCGAAAATTTTATCAGAAAAACAATAATGGAGCCTTGGTCGGCTCCATTATTGTTACTTCTACAGTTTAATTACGAATTAACCTGCAAAAAAAGTGTGTTGTGTGTGTTGTGTATGAAATTGATTTATCGATCATAGATATTGTAATATACATTGGTTACGAAGCGGTTACTTTTTCGTTAATTTTCACTTCGTTTATTTTTTCTTCTTGCTGTTTTCCATAGCTTCCATTCTCTTGACATGTGCTGATTCCAACGTATCCATAGTGTGAATCACACCAAAGGCATCATTTTGCTTATGACGCTCAAAATAATTTTCTATTCTTTTTGCTATCATAACAGCATTTTCTTCAGTAACATCGGTAAATAATACGACATACTGAGTCGGACCAGGTCTGGTAAACACATCACCCTGTCTCAATGTAAATGAAAGAGCATTCTCGAGGATCTTCATATGATCATCCTTCTCTTTCTTTGTAAGGCTGGCGCCCTTTCTGATTCCCAGCGTGTATATAGAAATTCTGGCATCTTGATAATATCTGCCTAATCTTCTTGCCGTAAGCCTGTATATCTGTTTGAATTCGCCGTATTCAACGAAGAAACTTGAAACGTAATCTATTTTCTCCTCCAAATCGGATGTTAGTTCGTCCGGAGTAACATTACGGTTTGGTCTGCCCTTCATTATTTCCTTGTAAGCAGATTCAAATTCAACACCAGGAGTAGCTCCATACTCTTCCTGCATCATATCTTTTACTTTGTTGTACATATTCGCTGCGGAATCATAATTTTCCATTGCAGCATATGCTGTGATCAGGAAATAGTAATATGATTCTTCATAAGGCTGACGAAGCAATGCTTCACTGCATATTTCCACAATTTTTGCAAAATCTTCCTGATCTGTCAGTATGTTCTGTGCCTTTTCAACAGTATCACGGTACATATTTCCATACTGAGTCTGCAGCGCTACTGCCCAGGAATTACCCTGTGACAGGCTGAGTACATTGCCCTTGAAACAATCGATTGCCTGAAGCAGTATATCGAGTTTTTCTTCCTGTGAAAGGCCATCTTCATCTGAAGCTTTTACCAGCTTTTCAAATTCAACGATATCTACCTCATAAGGAATATTATCATTAAATGAGTAAGAGCCATGAGCATTTAATATCACTTCTTTTCCCGGCAGGAAACCAAGAGTATCGATTTCCTTACGTAGTTTAAATACTAACACTTTTAGTGAATTTAGCGGGTTTGTAACCTCTGCATCAGGCCATAGAATATCTATCAGTTCCTCCTGATTAACAGTACGTCCATGGTTCAATAGCAGATACTCAAAGAGCATCCACATTTTCTTTGCATTTCCCTTTGATTTGCTGGTCCCTATTGCCTTGTCTTTGTAGCTGACCATAAAACCACCCAGGGTCTTGATCTTCAACTTCTCATCCAAATGATTCACATCCTTTCAAGTTTTGACTCGTCTATTTCAGCAGCTTATTGAGAGCTCTCCTTGCCGCCTCATTATCACCCATCCACGGGGCGCGCCCTTCTTCATAGTACATATACGACTCGTCACCTTTTCCCAGTATCAGTACAAGGTCTCCCTTTGAAGCGAGGCGAATACCTTCTTCAATAGCTTCCTCCCTGTCCGCAACAAAAATACCTTTGCATCCGCTTTCTGTCACACCGGACAGTATAGCTTCTCCAATCTCCTCGGCCTTTTCATTTCTGGGATCTTCCTCTGTAACAACAACTTCCCTGCAATGCTTACCGGCTATCTGACCAAGTACCTTGCGTTTCACCTTGTCACGCTTTCCGGCGCTTCCAAATACGGCATAGATATTGCCACCATTCTTAGTTATGGCATCTCCATATTCGAATACTTTGTCAAATCCATCAGGAGTATGGGCATAATCAACAATAACGCTGAAATCCTGACCCATCTCGATGATTTCCATTCTGCCGTCTACCTGTGGTATATGCTCGATGGTCGGCAGCATGTCCTCAATAGGCATTCCACATTCATGCATGGCAGCTATAGCGCCAAGCAGATTATATATGTTATAAAGTGCTACCAGATTTGTCTGCGCTTCATACTTATCACCTTTACAGTTCAAAACGAACTTGGTTCCATCAGTCGATAGTTCTACATTCTCCGCAAGATAATCTGCATCTCCAAGCACTCCCGTGCCATAAGTTACGTACCTGCAGCTGCAGCACTCCTTAAGCCCTTCTATGCTGGCTTTATCATCTGCATTCAGAACTGCCACGCCATCGTTTTTCATTTGCTTGAAGAGAATTTTCTTTGCCTCAAAGTAATTCTCCATGGTCTTATGATAATCTAGATGGTCATATGTCAGATTTGTAAATATTGCACAATCAAAGTTGACCGTATCTACTCTTCCCATGGACAGCCCGTGTGAGCTTACTTCCATGGCTACGGCCTTCATTCCGTGCTCCACCATTTCTGCCAGATCCGCATGAACTTCGATCTGATCTGGAGTGGTCAACGTAGGCACTCTGCTATAACCGCCGTATCTGACAGCTATGGTACCCATATATCCACACGGCTCCTTTTGTGAAAATATATCACTTATCACACTTGCCGTGGTCGATTTTCCATTAGTTCCGGTAACACCGAATACAGTCATTTTACTGCTCGGGTAACCATTAAAAATGTCACAGACTCTATTGAGCTCCGAACCAGGATCAGCTACTTTAACGTAAGCCACTCCTTCCTGCTTTTCTATATCCTTGCTGTGAACTATAGCAGCCGCACCTGCTGAAACCGCCTGTTTTACGAAATTGTGGCCATCGGCTTCAAGTCCCTCAATACAAAAAAACATGTCTCCCGGTTTAACTTTTCTGGAATCCATGGCCAAGCCACTGATTTCGACATCTGGTTGATCTTTAAACATTTTAGATAATAGCATTGGCTCATAAGCCTCCTTGTAGTAACCATTATATAATCAAAGTAACCAGATGTCAAAATAAACAGTGATATTTTATTAAAAAACTTTTATCAGCATCTAAGTTTCCACGCACCGCTTAAAAGTGCGAAAACTACGCCGAACAAAAAAAGTGTCATTCCTCCCATAAATAAATACAGAATGTACTGTGAAGAAACAGTATCTACATCAAGAATCCCACGCCATACCGAACCTGCCATTACCATTATTATACCTATGAATACACATACGTTTGAAATCATGCTGCGAAGCTCCGGAAGCAGATAGATCAGTACGCTGTATACCGCGGCAATTGCCGGCCATATGAACAGATAACTAATATACATGGAAGAACTGCCTGAAATATGCAGATATGTCAAGCTTGCAATTACCGTCAATATGGCAAATGTAAGCATCAGTTTCCATTGTACTTTATATAGATTACGTTTCCCTGCCGTTTGTGTTATCGCAGACATATTCTTCACCCCCTTGAACAAAGCGTCTCGTCATTACTTTGTCTAAAATTATAGTAACTCATCAAAATGGATTATTAATGGAGGATCTTGGCATTAATTTGGAATTATCATGTAGATTATATGAATTTACGCGAATTTGTGGTACAATTAATGAAAATTATAATGCCATGTTGATACGAAAAGGAAGTGTGCGAATCTTATGGACGGAAAGACTGGTACTAATAGTTATCCTATAACGAGTTTTACATGCAAAGTTCTGGTGAAAGAAGATGATGCATTTTTTGTTGAACCTTCACGCCAGATGTTTGATTTTTTTGGCACGAATGAGGATTCTTATGCCAATGGGTTTCTGACACGAATAAGGACCGATATCGGCGATATCAGTGCAGATGCTCTATCAAATGTTCTGTTTGACAAAGCAGCTAAAGGCGAAGATTTCCGTCTTCTATATCCGTCAATGAGAGCTGATGGTTCACCCTGTCAGATGCAGCTGGATGCTTACTATGATGGTACGACTGAAGAAGGCAGCTTTTTTAATGTAATAGAAATGGACATCACAGAGCTTGTCGAGGCAAAAGAAAGAGCAGAAAAGCTGGCAGCAGAAAACCAGGCATTGACAGAGGATGCCCCTGTCGGCCAGGGCATTTATCATATAAAAGACAATAAATTCGATCTGGTATATACTAATTCAGAATATTACCATGTACATCATGGCAGCAAAGAATACTGGGATAGCTTCAAGGGCAGGGATGCCATGGAACGCATAGTAGCTGAAGACAGAGCGTTACTTTACGAAGAATGGAAAACTGTTCTCAAAAACCCTGATCACATTTATGATGCTGCCTACCGCTGTGTAGGCGAAGATGGTGAGATACATTGGGTACGTTTGATTGCAAGACTTTCAAATATTATCATCGATGGTATGTACATATGCTACGCTACATATCTCGACATCGATCGTGAAAAGAAAAATGAAGAGCTGGCGACATCGGCAGATAAAACTTTGATAGATACAATCAATAACCTTCCATCCAATTCGCTTCTTTGCCGTGTAATGAACAATAACCGTATAACCATAGAAACCTATTCTGATGATTTCTGCAATATGGTTGGATGTTCACAGGATAACATCAGAGAAGTATATACGGAAGATGCTTTCTATGCAGTGCATCCTGACGACCTGGATAAAATTTTGGAATCTCTTAACAAGCACGTTAACGATATGACCCCTACCAACATCGCTTACAGAATAATCACCAGAAGCGGTGCATATAAATGGGTCAATGTTAGTTACATATTCTTTGATGTTTCAGACAAGCGCTATCTCTATGCCGTATTCACTGACATAGACGAAATGAAGAAACACGAAGAGCAGTTGAACAATCAATATGAAACGTCTCAATCCTATCTTGAATCTATTTCCGATACCTACATCGCTACCATGAGGGTCAATGTAACAAAAGGCGATATTGAATATGTAAGCGGATCAGATTCAATTCATGAAATTCACGATTTATCGATGTATAGTGATATATATGGGGTTTTGATGCCACAATTGCCTCGTGAGGAGGACCGTGCAGAATTCATCAAACGCTTTTCAAAAACTGCGCTGCTTCACTCATACAGTGTGGGTGAAACACGACTGTCCATTGATTTCTTAGTTAAATCCAAGAATGGCCCCGCTCTTTGGGAGCGTGCTACAGTTAATTTGACGCAGCGACCGGGAAGTAACGATGTTATTGCCTTCTTTGCAGTAAGCGATATTCATGAGGATAAAACCATCGATACTATTTTAAATAATATTCTCATTAAGCAATATGACTTTATTTCCAGCATTGATGTAGACAGTAATACGATAACCCTTGTAAGTATCAATGCTCAGAGTGCTAGTATAAATGAAATTCACAACAGCATGGATTATGACGGGCTGATGCATGAGTACTGTGACAATCATGTGATTCCCGAAGAGAAAGATGCCTGCATAAAATTTATGACTCTGAAGAATGTGGTAAATGCACTTGAAAAAGATGATATCTGTTCTGCTACCTTTACAGTTGAAGAAGATGGAATGCTTTTAAATAAAAAAATCGATTACGGCTATATAGACAGGGACAGCAAGCTTATTACTTTGATTCGTACGGACATTACTGACATACATAAACAGCAGATGTATCAGGAAGAAGAATTGCGTTCAGCACTTCTTTCAGCACAGCAGGCAAGTATAGCAAAATCTGATTTTTTGTCTAGAATGAGCCACGAAATACGTACTCCTATGAATGCCATCATAGGTCTCGATACTATCGCCCTCCAGGAACAGGGATTATCATCCGCTATGGAAGACCATTTGAAAAAAATAGGTATTTCCGCGAGGTTCTTACTTTCACTTATAAACGATATACTCGATATGAGCCGCATCGAATCCGGAAAGATGCTGCTGAAGAATAAAGAGTTTGACTTTAAGAAGCTTATAGATAATATCAGCAGCATACTCTACTCACAATGTGAGGAAAACGGCATCGATTATGAGTGTGTTATCAAGGGGTATATCGAGGAGAAATACGTTGGAGATGAAGTTAAAATACAGCAGGTTTTACTGAATATTCTTGGTAATTCAGTCAAGTTCACTCCTATCGGCGGTAAAATACACTTCATGATCGAACAGCTTAGTCATGATACAGAAAATGCCAAATTGAGATTCACCATTGCTGATACAGGCAAGGGCATCGATTCAGAATATCTGCCTCATATCTTTGATACTTTTTCACAGGAAGAAGGCGGAAGCACTACTGCTTACGGTGGAACAGGTCTCGGTCTTGCTATTAGCAAGAGTCTGGTCGAACTCATGAACGGTTCTATCCAGGTTCATTCCATCAAAGCCATGGGAACCGATTTCACAGTAGAAATAACTCTGGGGCTTCCAGAGAGCAGGAAAAAGTGGAACAAACTGCTTCCGACTAAATCATTAAAAGCACTGGATACTCTGGTAGTCGATGATGATATTATCGTTTGCCAGCATACAAAAATCGTTCTTAACGAAGCAGGGATCAATGCTGAATGGGTCGAATCAGGTACCGAAGCCATAGCTGGCGTTGAAAAGCGTCACAGTGAAGGTCGCGACTACAATCTAATTCTGATAGACTGGAAAATGCCTGATATGGATGGTATTGAAACTGCTCGCGAGATCAGAAAAATAGTTGGACCAGATGTGACGATCTTGATTCTGACCGCGTATGACTGGACTACTATCGAAAAGAAAGCCCGGGATGCTGGAGTGGATAACTTTATGCGTAAGCCTGTTTTCGCATCATCGGTGATCCAAGCATATAACGAAGTGCAGTCAAATCACGAACGCATATCTTCAAAGGGAAAGAATTATTATGATTTCGAAGGTCATAAGGTACTTCTCGTGGAAGATAATCTTATTAATTTAGAAATAGCCCAGACATTGCTCGAAATGGTCGGATTCACTGTTGATACTGCCGAAAACGGTATTGATGCAATCAAAGCTTTTACAGAGTCAAAACCCGGTGAATATGCTGCCATACTAATGGATATACGTATGCCTATGATGGATGGGCTTGAAACTACCAAAACCATCAGAAATATCAAAAAGGCAGACTCGGAAACGATACCTATCATAGCAATGTCCGCTAATGCTTTCGATGAGGATATCAAGAAGTCTCTCGATGCTGGAATGAACGAGCACCTGTCGAAGCCTATTGAAGCTGAGCACTTATACGAGGTGCTGAATCATCTGATCAATAAATAAAAAATGCGACCCGATTCCAATGGAGTCTCGGGTCGCTTTTTGAATCCGTAAATAATTTATGCTTTTACCGGGCCATCGTGTTCATAAGCCGGCATCAGACTCAGCTTAAACAGATTTTCGCGATGCTTTTTGTCTATCTTATTCTTTGTTTCCGGATCATCACAAACTCCTGTGCGGATATATTTATCCAGTGCATCGTATGTAAATCCCAGATGCTCTTCATCCGTAAGCGGTGTAAGCCCATCGATTGGAACCTTGAATACCAGTTCCTTTGGAAGTCCAAGCACCATTCCCACAGCACGCACCTCCTGGACAGTAAGACGTGACAATGGTGAAAAGTCGCCTGCTCCATCACCGTATCTGGTCGCATATCCGACCCAATCCTCCGAAAGATTGCATGTATTTGCAACCCTTCCATTCATAGACTGTGCCACCGCATACGTAGCCGCCATTCTGAGTCTTGCAGGAAGATTTGTTCTGGTCTGATCAGCTATCCCGCACGGAAGTTTATCTGTAAGCTCTCCCATCAGTCCCTCAAAACAATCTTTGATATTTATTATAGAATGGTCTATTCCAAGGTGTGCCACAAGCTGCTTGGATGCATCGATATCGGCCTGCTCACCGTTGGGTAAAAGCACGCCATACACCATTTCTTTGCCCAGTGCCTCAACACAAAGTGCTGCTACTACCGAGCTGTCCTTGCCGCCGCTGATTGCGACTACTGCTTTGCAGCCCTTGCCGTTTTTCTCAAAAAAATCTCTGATCCATTCTACAAGTTCATCTTTTACTTTTTCAGCATCGAATTTTTCATCGTAAAGTTTTTCCATCATTCACTCCTAAATTCCTACTTTACATTTATCTGACAGCTTTTCATGGCATCGAGTGCAGTCTGGTGGTTTTCAGGCGTAACTCCCGCACAAATATTCCCATCGACTACGATTTCCGTCTCCGGAAATGCGGCTTTCAGAATCATCGCATTGGAAATCACACATATGTCAGTGCATACGCCGCAGAGTTCAATAATCGAAGGCGTTCCATTGAGCTTTTCATGAAGCCAAGTCGGAAGATACATCGATCCGAAAGTTGGCTTGTCGAAAACGTTCCCTTCCTGTCCCTCTTTAACAAAGTCAACAAGTTCAGGCACTACCTGCCATCCGTCTGTTCCGACCTTGCAATGAGGTACCGGCAAAAGTTTTCCCTCCTGTGATTTTAGATAATCCTCATCATGAGTATCCCGGGTAAAGAATACCGGAACTCCCTCAGTCTCACACTGTTTTACCTTCGCGGCAATTGCTGAAGTGATATTCTGTGCCTCTGCGTTTGCCAGCGCACCGGTAACAAAGTCATTCTGCATGTCTATTACCAATAAAGCTTTGTCATTCATAAGTACAGCCTCCCCTGTTTACATTATTGGTAAATATTATAGCACGATATCGCGGTAAAAAAAAGGAGCAATCGCCCTGCGATTGCTCCCCGACTCAATTCAAATTATTTATTCACTCCCAATTTCTTATAAAGAACGAATGTAGTTACCAGTCCTGACATGCCGCCACAGATAACTGCAGTGATGATGTTGCCAACAACATTTGCACCAACAGAAGTAGGTATTCCACCCTCTCCGATTACCAGGCCAACGATAAGTGCTGTAAGTACTGCGCTTGCAATAGCGCTAACAATGAAATTCTGAATTGCATTTTTACCCATTTTAATGATCCTCCTAAAAATTAATTCCAATTATCTTTTTCTTCAGCATATACATTAGGCAATATTGCTGCCAGATGTCCAAACTCTTTAAGGTTGTGAGCGAATAGTCCCATAGGTACTTCAACAGGTACCCTGACTCCGTCTGGAACCAGTTTTACCACCTGTCCGTTCACAAGTCCCCATCCTATCCAGAATCTGCTTCTCAACTCGATTCCTCCAGGTATTTCTCTTACCATATGCGTCATTATGGCTGCAACGCCCTGCCCCGGAACCGGTCCATGACCATTGGCGCACATCATAGTGGCGCAGGCATCTGTGCCTACCTTTGATTCATCATATCCAAGTTCATGTGGATATCTAAATTCCAGAATAAGGTCATCAGCACCGCCGCCAACATCCTCTTTGACAACGTGCACCGTTCCCCAGGTTTTTTCTCTCATTGACACTTTCGGGTCAAGAGCTTTTTCAGGCATCTGCTGCCTCGCATAATAGTGATCTTCCGGATCCCATATCCTGTAACGCAGATCTTCCAGTGGATGCCATGCAAACCACCATTCGAACATTTCAGGTGTTACTCCAGGCATCTCGGTCCTGTTTGCCAGATAAGCGCTGCCATCATCCATTACGCAGTATCCCACCTCACATGGAAGATATCCGGGATCAAACAGCTTGTTCCTGTCCTCTATCTTCAGTGCCAGTGATGGATCTATTGGCCCTGCTTCCAATATCTTGACTTTCTCATCTGGAATCGGTGTTATCGGCAAATCGTAGAATTTCGAATACGGCAGTGCTCTTTCCTCTGCCGTCAGTACTGGTCTCTGACTCATAATAAATGCTCCTTTCGCATATTGTCTTCTTTCGTTGCCATAATATATAGCAAGTGCCGTGCCAAAAGTATCTATGTTGAAAAACTGGGATTCCTACGAGCATCGTATATAAGTATTGTTCAATTATTGCACATGTGTTAAAATACACATATACATATATTGCACACTACGGAGGTTTAGTATGAGCACACTTAAACTTACACGTGAACAGATAGAGACTCGCGGTGGAGTACTGGACGCCTTGATGGACGACCTTTTTGATGTCTCCATTCTGGTAGACAAAGACTGCAAGATCCTCAACATAAGCCGCAAAGCCTTCAAAGAGTTTTCTGAAGGGAAAAGCTACATTGGTAAAGACATCTCCGCTTTGGACACTATTTCTCCATTTCACGAAGTAATCGCCACCGGCAGATCCAAGACCGGCTTGTTACTGGATATACATGGACGCAAATGCATATCCAACAATTATCCTATCGAAGACAACGGTGAGATCATTGGCGCGATGGGGACTATAGTTTTCCGCGACCTTAAAAGAGTCAAGCGAATATTTGCCGACACTGATAACGGTGTCGACAGCGGGCTCGGGGATGTGTACGACAAAATATCACGAATGGAATCCGGCTATGCCTTTGAGGATTTCATAGGCGAAGATCCTACTATCAAAGACCTTATCGATAAGGCTCAGCGAGCAGCGTCCAGCAGGCTTCCGATACTTATCATCGGTGAGACCGGCACCGGCAAAGAAATCATCGCATCGTCTATCCACGGTTCGCGATATACCGATAGTTTTTCTCCATATGTTACTATAAACTGCACGGCAATTCCTGAGAATCTTATTGAGTCAGAGCTTTTTGGTCATGAAAAAGGAGCTTTTACCGGCGCCGATACCATGCAGCTAGGCAAATTCGAACTGGCCGCAGGGGGTGATATACTTTTGGACGAAATCGGAGATATGGACTTGAATATACAAAGTAAACTGCTGCGCGTACTTGAATCCAGAGAATTTGAGAGAGTCGGCGGCAGCAGCGTCATACCTTTGCGCGCAGGCATAATCGCATCGACAAATAAAAATCTCTATACCATGAGTGAAGAGAAGAAATTCCGTGCGGACCTTTATTACCGGCTCAGCACCATCGAGCTGTTCGTTCCACCGCTGCGCAGACGCAACAGTGACATTCCCCTATTGATCGATTTCTTCTGCGATGATCTTGACGTAAAGTTGGATTTCACTAATGCTGCCATGGGAATGCTCTTGTCCTATTCATGGCCTGGCAACGTAAGGCAGCTTAGGAATCTGGTACAGCGTCTAGCGATCTTCTATGAAGGCAGGCAGATAACTGATCGCGATATCGAGAACGAACTGAGAGTCGGCCAGCGCACATATAATGAAGCCTTCGGATTTACTGCCGGCGATGAAAGCACCCCTCTTTCGGCCATTGATAATTCAGAGCGCAGCGCCATAATCATAGCTATGAAAAATCAGGACAACAATATTTCAGCCGCAGCCAGAGAGCTTGGTATCAGCCGCGGCACTCTTTACAGCAAAATCAAAAAATACGGAATATAGACATTAAAATACCGCTGTCTCACAGGCAGCGGTATTAGTCAGATTTCGCTATTCATCATATTTGCCTATAGCATAATAGGCGTTTAAATACTTGCGCTGGTTAGATATGGTGTACTCTATTGAATTTTCATCCAGGACCTCTTTCAACTTTTGGATGATTCCATTGTTCTTAGTATGCTGGTTGATGATCAAATTGATTTTATCGCCAAATGTAATACCCAGGGCTACCATCCTCGTGTTAAAGTACTCATTATCTTCCACCCTGAAGTCCTCCAGTTTTTCCATGACTTCATCGGGATAGCCAAGCTGTGTCATGTGAGTATAGAACCAGCAGGCAATCGGCTGTGTCAGCAGCACTTTGTACTGATCAACAAGCTTATTCAATGCCTCAGGTGATTGAGTCACCATCATGGTGCCACCTCGTATCTGGTCAATGTTTTTCTGAAGGTTTCCCTTATCTGTAATAATATCCAAATGCGAGCGAAATACCGTCAGGATAAACTCTTTTGACCGTTTTCCCATACGTTTCTGATCATAGTTCAAATGGGCAACAGTGGAAAAGTTATGATCTGTTCTGCTGCCAAAATATGGTCTCATATCTATAGGTACCTGGATCTGTATATTGCTTTCATTCCCTTCAAGAAACCTTTCCATGGTTTTTGCCAGCATATATGCAATTACCGCAAATGTGCTCACCTCTCCACCATGTGCGATATCGCTTATCTGCTTCTTCGACAGCGTTATTGTATATTCGACGCTTTTATTCTCTATGTCAAAAAAATCTTCCGAAATAAATGATGGTGCTTTTTCCGTAGGTACTCCTACTGCATCTTCGCTGTTCTTCATAAAATTGACTTCAAAGCCATCCTCTAATGATAATTCGCTTGATTCATCCATCAGTATTTCTTTATAATCTGCTATCTTTACTCCCGCCAGAACAAAGTATTTGCAAAGCAACGTACCCATGAACCTGATTATTCCGCCGCCATCAGTCATGGCATGAGTCCCTGCAAAGATAATATCTTTTCCTGCGTACAAAACTTCCCAGGGGAATTCATTAGTGTCTGCATCCCCGTAAACGCAGTTTTTACAATCCGGCCATTGTCTCACCACGGGCTTTAACGGATTTTCCACCCAATAGCACAAGCCATCGCGGACTTCACGCTTTACAGCAAAGCCTTTGTGTACCGCCAAAGTCTGCTCCGTTGCCTTTTGAAGCAGCACAGGGTCTACAGGCTCTTTTAATGTCGCGATGAATTTACCGATATCTTCAGTAATGCGAGTGCTCATCTGTTCTCCGATGTTAAGCAAATATTCTTTCATAACTTACCCTCCCGCGGTCAAATAAATAATAATATATATTATACTACTTCCTATTGCAGAATTACAGTAAACCGGTTATCAGTACTTTTTCTTTATCAGTATGTAAAAATGTGGTACAATGATTACTAATTTATAAAGAATCGAGAGAAATAATGGATAAAACTTATATCAACAGGATACAAGACTGCAGACGTGTCGTGATCAAAGTAGGCACCAGCACGCTGCTTCACAATAACGGTAAACTTGATTTAAGACATTTCAGCATGCTTTGCCGTGTAATATCGGACTTGAGGAATATTGGCAAGGAAGTTACATTAGTGACCTCCGGCGCCATCGGAATAGGCCTGGGCAAGCTTGGCCTTGAAAAACGTCCAAACGAGACCAGTAAGAAGCAGGCTCTGGCTGCTATCGGCCAGTGTGAGCTTATGTTCATGTACGACAAACTTTTCGGCGAGTACAACCAGACCATCGCACAGATACTGGTCACCGCCGATGTCCTAGATGAACCGGAAACCAGGAAGAATGTTACCAACACTTTCAATCGTCTGCTTGACATGGGAATAATCCCTGTGGTCAACGAAAACGATACCGTTGCTACTACAGAGCTTGAAGGCCGCAATATCGGTGATAACGATACACTGTCTGCCATTGTAGCTAAGCTGATCGATGCAGATCTGCTCATAATATTGACAGATATCGATGGCCTTTATGACAGCAATCCACAAAAGGATCCAAATGCCAGGCTCATACCTCTCGTAGAAGAAATAACTCCTGCGATTCACAAGCTTGCAGGTTCAGCAGGTTCCAAACTTGGTACCGGAGGTATGACCACCAAAGTCAAAGCTGCAGAAATTTCCACAGGAGCAGGCATACCTTGCTTTGTAGTTAACGGTTCAGATCCTAATAACCTTTACAGAATATTTGACGGTGAAAAAATTGGCACGCTGTTTGCCACAAAGTAGCAGGAGGCAAAAATGACAGAACTTGAAATAATGGGTGCGAATGCCAAAGCGGCTTCAAAATCCCTGAGAATAGCAACAGATGAAGCCAAAGCGGACGCTTTGTTTAGCATAGCTGAACATCTAAGAAGTAATGCAGCTTTCATTTTGGGTGAAAATTCACTTGATGTTAAGGATGCAAGAATTAACGGCATGTCCGAATCCATGGTCGACAGGCTTCTTCTAACGGAAGAACGCATAAGCGGCATGGCTCAGGGCGTTATTGCCGTGTCCCGGTGGCCTGATCCAGTGGGCAAGGTCCTTGAAGAATATGACCGCCCAAACGGTCTGCATATTAAGAAAGTCAGTGTCCCTCTTGGCGTAATAGGCATCATCTTTGAATCCAGGCCTAACGTAACCAGCGATTGTGCCGCCCTATGTATAAGAGCCGGTAACGCGGTGATTTTGCGCGGAGGCAAGGAAGCTTATCGTTCAAATGCCGCAATAGCTAAGGTAATGCGCCAGGCTCTGTCAGAATCGGAATTGCCTGAGGATTGTGTTCAGCTTGTTTCTGATACCACCAGACAATCTGCAGCAGAAATGATGTCACTGACAAGATATCTTGACGTGCTCATTCCGCGCGGCGGCGCCGGATTGATCCGCAACGTCGTGGACAATGCAAAGGTCCCTGTCATTGAAACAGGTGCAGGCAATTGCCACATTTACGTAGATAAAGCTGCCGATATTAATATGGCTGCTGATATAGTATTCAACGCGAAAACATCCAGGCCTTCCGTTTGCAACGCGGCGGAAAAATTGTTGATACATAAAGACATCGCTGATAATGCCCTACCCGTTATCGCTGCCAGGCTGAGACATGGCAACGTTGAACTTCACGGAGATGCGGCTTCCAAATCAATATTCGGTGACATGAAAACTGCCACTGACGAGGATTGGGGGCGTGAATACATCGATTTGATCATGGGTGTCAAAATCGTGGATTCTGTTGAGGACGCTATCAACCATATCGAAACATACTCCACCCACCACAGTGACTGCATAATTTCAGAAGACAAATCAGCTGCCGAGAAATTCATGGCAGGCGTGGATTCTGCCGCAGTTTACTGGAACGCTTCTACCCGCTTCACTGATGGCGGTGAAATGGGACTTGGCGCCGAAATCGGTATCTCTACCCAGAAGCTGCATGCGCGCGGACCAATGGGCGTCAATCAGCTCGTCACCTACAAATACGAGCTCACCGGTAGCGGTCAGATTCGCTAAACTTGTGTATTTTAACAACTTTCACATGTTTTTGTAAAAGAACTTGTGATTTTTTACAAAAATCTATTGACAAGTATTATTGCCGATGCTATTATAGAGAAAATTAAATACCACTTAAACCTTTGAGGGAGAGTGAGTAAGCACGGATGCTTGCATAAGAGAGAGTTGCCGATGGTGTGATGGCAGCATGTAATGACCGAGCCGAATGGACTCCTGAGGGCAAACCGAACGAAACATTATATCAAGTAGGTGCGCCGGAGAATAAACTTCGTTAACAAACTGAGCATATGGTAGTATGCGCAGAGCGGACGCAATAAAGCGTCAAGCCGGGTGGCACCGCAAGAGAATTCAACACTCTTGTCCCAGCAAATAACTGGGACAGGGGTGTTTTCTATTACGCTCCTGTACATACCGTAATTCGAAAGGAGAAAACGAAATGACTATTGAATCAAAAATCCCTTACAAAATTTATTTGAGCGAGGACGAAATGCCTAAAAACTATTACAACGTTAGAGCAGATATGAAGAAGAAGCCTGCACCGCTGCTAAATCCGGGTACTCTGAAGCCAATGACGGCCGAGGAACTGGGCGGCGTATTCTGCGATGAGCTCGTTCAACAGGAATTGAATGACCATGATCAGCTTATCCCTATTCCACAGGACATCAGGGATTTCTATAAAATGTATAGACCTTCACCTCTGGTAAGAGCTTACTGTCTTGAAGAAAAGCTCGGTACACCAGCCAAGATCTATTATAAGTTCGAAGGCAATAACACCAGCGGCAGCCACAAGCTTAATTCCGCCATAGCTCAGGCCTACTATGCCAAGAAGCAGGGTCTGAAAGGTGTCACAACAGAAACCGGTGCCGGTCAGTGGGGTACTGCCCTTTCCATGGCTTGCGCATATCTGGATCTCGACTGCAAAGTCTACATGGTAAAGGTTTCATACGAACAGAAGCCGTTCCGTCGTGAGGTAATGAGGACTTACGGAGCATCAGTAACTCCGTCGCCATCAGAAACGACAGAAGTTGGTCGTAAAATTATGGCTGAACATCCCGGCACTACAGGAAGTCTTGGCTGCGCAATATCTGAAGCTGTTGAAACAGCAGTTTCCAGCGAAGGTTACAGATACGTACTTGGCAGTGTTTTATCACAGGTACTGTTGCATCAGAGCATCATCGGCCAGGAAACGCTGGCAGCGCTTGATAAATATGGCATAAAAGCTGACATAATCATCGGTTGCGCAGGTGGCGGTTCCAACCTTGGCGGATTGATTTCACCGTTTATGGGTCAAAAACTTCGTGGAGAAGAAGATTACCGTTTCATCGCAGTCGAGCCTAAATCATGCCCATCACTGACCAGAGGTTCATATGTTTATGATTTCTGCGACACAGGTAAGGTTTGTCCTCTGGCAAAGATGTATACTTTAGGCAGTGGATTCATCCCATCACCTAACCACGCCGGCGGACTCAGATACCACGGCATGAGTTCAATAATTTCAGAGCTTTACGACCAAGGCCTCATTGAGGCAAGAAGCTACGAGCAGACTGAAGTATTCACAGCAGCTGAGGAGTTCGCAAGATGCGAAGGTATCCTCCCTGCACCTGAGAGCAGTCATGCTATCAAAGCAGCCATCGACGAAGCACTGAAATGCAAGGAGACTGGCGAAGAAAAAACTATCGTATTCGGTCTTACAGGTACTGGATATTTCGATATGGTCGCTTACCAGCAATACAACGATAATGAAATGACTGACTACATCCCTACAGACGATGAAATCAAGGAAAGTCTGAAAGGTGTACCTCAGTTCCCTGGAAACGAAACCAAATAATAATGGAAACCATTTCAATAATAGAGTCTTAATTCAAAAAAAGGCACACTGTTCATACAGTGTGTCTTTTTATTACTTCTTTCTGGCTTTTCCAGTTATGTGCTCAATTTCAAGATAATACGACCCAACCTTGTCTAATGAGCTTTCTGCATATTTTAGTCCCTTTTCTTTATAGTCAGAAGAATATTTTTCGACAATTAATGTAAGTGCCTTCATCTTCTCATCATCTGTGCATTTGTGAATGTTGCCAAAGGCAATAGCACTTTCGTAAATCGTACTGAATTTATCGGGTAGAAGTTTAGTATTACCAACTACACAAAATGACGCTTTGTTTGAGAGTTCAATATTTGACACCTTATGTCCTTCTTTAGCTCCGTGAAACCATATCCGATTATCACAATATACATAGCTTATCGGTACACCGTACGGATATCCATCATCATCTACAGTAGACAAAACTCCATACTCCCCTTTCCTGAGTATAGCCAAAGTCTCTTCTTCTGTAAGAGCACGTTCCTTGCGTCTCATTTCCTTAAATACTTTATTCATATCCTGCTCCATTTCTTCACTGTTCTTTTCTCCTCTTCAGTGACATAAACACTCCTACCACGCAGAGTACTATGAAAATATAGAAGCACTTATGCATGGTGCCTATCAACACTGCCGGTGTGGCATCAGCAAGAGCCGTTGTTCCCAGTGTAAAGCCCACTACAATAGTTACTATAGCCATGCTGCTCGAATGCCCTACGGTCCTCATAGTGGCCAGTATGGAGTTTGCCACGCTGTAGTCCGCCCTGTCTACGCATCCCATGATTGCATTTGTATTAGGCGATGAGAATAGCGCAAAGCCGAATCCTACGATGATCAATGTCATTATCACGTACCACAGCGGTGTCGTAACCGACAAGAATGAGAAGAGTACCAGACCGAGAACGCAGAGTCCCATGCCTGCGCTGGACAGCTTATACGGTGGCACTTTGTCCGACAGCTTGCCCATGACCGGTGAAAACGCCGCCTGCACTACCGGCATAAATATCAGTATCAGGCCCGCATACTTGGATGAATACCCCATGACCACCTGCAGGTAAATGCTTACAAGATAACTTATAGCAAAGGTTGCTCCATAGTTTAGCAGTGCTGCCAGATTAGATAAGGTGAATACCGAATCATGCGTGAACATGGAGACACGGATCACCGGATCCTTCGCCTTGCCTTCGACCATAGCAAATACACCAGCCAGTGCCAGTCCGGCCACCATTATCAGCCAGCCGTATTTCATGACAGAAAGATTTGTCAGTCCATAAAGGAAAGCTGTTACCATTGCTATGAACAGAACATTTCCAGCCAGGTCGAAACTGCCGCTTCTATCTCCTTTGTCAGTCTTAGGGATTCCCCTGGATGCAAAAAATAAAGCAATCAGCGCGATTATGCCTGAAAGGACGAATATGGATTGCCAGCCAAGGGTTCCATTGAGAAAGCCGCCCACTACCGGTCCTACTGACAGACCAACGTATACGGACGCTGTGGATATACCCAGCACTCTGCCTCTCTCCGAACCCGGAAACACGCTGATCAGTATGGCATTATTAGTTGCGAATATCATAGAAGCAGCTATGCCCTGAAGCACACGCAAAAATAACATCATCCATATATTGACTGCAAAAGCACAAATAAAAGAAATCACAGCAAATGATATGATGCCTGTGATCAGTATACGGCGGCGTCCCTTGGCGTCGGCGATCTTCCCCATCGGTACACTTAAAGCGGCCACCGCTAACGTAAAAGCGGTGACCACCCATCCTATCAATGCTGCGCTTACCTGAAACTGAGTTTCCAAAGTCGGAATCGACAGATTCAATGCGCTCCCCATAAACGTAGTAATAAATGCAGTTACTACAGTCATGCGAAGTGTTGCCTTTTGTTCCTTCTGGTTAAAGTCCATATTGCAACCCTACTTCTTTGTAAATTCTGTATATATTGCCTTGATTGCCGGAATATAATCAGTTTCATCTATTCCCAGCGACATACTGATTTTTTCCGAACCATTCTCTATGATCTTAACATTTATACGCTTACTTGCCAGTGCGCCGAGTACTTTGACGGCGATTGCAGGCGATGTGCTCATCTCCCGGCCTACAACTGCTATCATGGCAATGCCAGTGCTGGCGCTTACTTTAGTTACTCCAGTAGCTGACTTGATTTCATTGGTGAGCTCACGTATTCTGCCCTTCATATCTTTTTCATTGACGATTATGTTGAGTGAATCTATGCTGGACAGCATGTTTATTATCTTTATGCTGTGCTTCTCGAAAACCTTAAGCAGATCAGCTCTGAATTCAGGATCTTCATTTAGTTTGTCTTTTTCTACCGTTATGCTAGCATAGCCCTTACGTCCGGAGATGCCTGAAATATCCAGTACATTCTGGTAATAATCCGCATTCTTAACGATCAGGGTTCCAGGTTCATCAGGTTTTGCCGTGTTGCGGATGTTGATTGGTATTCCCACTTTTCTTACCGGGAATACTGAATCCTCATGCATTACTTCGGCTCCCATCAGTGATAATTCTCTCAGTTCCTTGTAGGTTATGATTGGAACTGTCAAAGGATTCTTTACTATCTTAGGGTCCGCCATAAGCATTCCCGTAACGTCCGTCCAGTTTTCATACAGATCAGCCTTGACCGCTTCAGCAACGATGGCGCCTGTAATATCAGAGCCTCCTCTTGTAAAGGTCCTGATCACGCCATTTGCATCAATGCCGTAGAATCCTGGCACTAAAGCACGATCATGGTTAGCCAGTTCTTTAGCCAGTGCCTCATTGGTTTTCTCAGGCAGGAATTCTCCTTTGTCATCAAAGAATATTACGTCAGCAGCATCCACAAAGTCATAGCCTATGTACTCTGCCATTATTTTGCCGCAAAGATATTCCCCGCGGCTTGCCACATATTCTGCGCCTGCTCCGTTTTCAAAGGTTTCCTTTATCCTTGCGATTTCTCCGTCGAGGTCGAACTTGATACCAAGGCCTCTGATGATTTCACGGTATCTGGCTGAAACCTTTATTAAAAGTTCCTCTGTGTTTGCATCCGGCTTGGTACAATCGATCAGCAGATCTGTTACTTTGATGTCCCCTTCTCTTCTCTTTCCCGGCGCAGATACGACCACGTACTTACGTGTTTCATCAGCACTGATTACATCAGCAGCCTGTTTGAATCTGGCCGCATCAGCCAGAGACGTCCCTCCGAATTTAGCCACCTTAAGATCGGCCTTCTCCTGAATAACAGGGGCCAGATCCTCTTCGTGTATCATCCTGATATCGTAAGGCGTTGACTGGTAAACGAAATAGTTCAGCCAGTTGGAATACAGTAGATTAGCACATGAACGCCAGCGCACTACCGGCTCCTGAGTGTCATCGTCATTTGGGAAATAGTTGCAGGGTACTTTCGGTTCCAATCCTGCTTCTTTGTCCCTCATGTATTCTTTCAGCAGTGTATCCCAGTCATATTCCGAATGACCCATTATGAATATCTGTCTGTCATTTTCTGACTTGATACAATATATCCCCGCTTCATCTGAACTGGCGATTATTTTAAGATCTTCTACCGCTTCAACGTCTTCACGATAAACCGTAGTATTGCGCGAATGCGGTACATAAAAAGTATCATCAAAGCCTCTGAACAGCATGCCGGTTTTGTAGTCCAGGTGATGTTCAAATACGCCCGACAGCTTTTCGTCTAATATGTGCTTCTTGATTCCATAGTGGTAATACAGGCCTGCCTGTGCTCCCCAGCAAATATGGAAAGTACTGTGGACATGGCTCTTGCTCCACTCCATTATTTCGCAAAGCTCGTCCCAGTAATCGACCTCTTCAAATTCCATCAGTTCAACCGGTGCGCCTGTAATGATCATACCGTCAAAGTAGCTGTTTCTCACCTGGTCGAAGGTCTTATAAAAGGCGATCATATGCTCTTCTGATGTGTTGGAAGCCTTGTGACTGCTGGTTTGAAGCAACTCAAGCTCCACCTGCAGCGGTGAGTTTCCAAGCAGCCTCGTAAGCTGAGTCTCGGTATCCACCTTCGTAGGCATCAAATTAAGTATTAATATCTGCAGCGGTCGGATGTCCTGGGTCATGGCACGGGTATCGGTCATAACGAATACATTTTCCTTGGTTAAGGTATCGACGGCTGGCAAATCATTAGGTACTTTTATCGGCATAAACTGATCTCCTTTTTCTTTTGTATAAAAGTAGTAAGTATGTTAAGAATTGTACCACAAAACAGGCACTAATTAAACCCTCATATATTGAAAATCCATACTTTTTGTGTTATTATCGGCGATAGAGGTGACATCTATGAATATTGCTGTAGTAACTGGTGCATCCAGTGGCCTCGGCCGTCAACTGGTAATGCAGCTTGATAAAAATGAAAGTCTTGATGAGATCTGGATAATCGCTCGCAGAGAAGAACGTCTCCTTGCATTGCAATCCGACGTAAAGGTAACTCTCCGTCCATTAGCATACGACCTTCTGGATAAAAGTTCTATCGAAAGTCTGTCCATGCTACTCAAAGAAAAACAGCCCCGTGTAATCTATCTGATCAACGCAGCAGGCTTTGGAAAAATCGGCGGTTACGATGTCATTTCTATAGAAAATAACGAAAATATGATCGATCTGAATTGTCGTGCAGCGGTTGCCATGACGCAGGCTGTGATCCCATTTATGCCTGAAGGCAGTCACATCATGGAAGTCTGCTCCACTGCGGCTTTCCAACCGTTTCAGTTCTTAAGTGTCTATTCGGCGAGCAAAGCATTTTTATACCGATACAGCCGTGCCTTGCGTGTGGAACTGTTTCCAAAGAAGATTTCTGTCACTGCAGTCTGCCCATACTGGATCAAAGACACTGAATTCATTGAAACCGCAACGGGAAAAACCGGCAAAAAGTATATCAAAGGTTATCCTTTTGCCTCTTCAGAGAAGAACGTCGCCAAGTGGGCATATCAGGACACAAAGGCGAAGATGGCTGTTTCCGCTCCAGGTCCCATGGCAGTAGTTCATAGAATTTTTGCAAAGTTTATCCCTGGCGAAATCATGATGGGCATATGGGCATTGTTCCGCAGGCTATGATCAGTATATTTCTGAGATCTCTCTTATGATGCTGACGTATCTTTCTCTCACAGATGAAGGTGCGATTATTTCTATAGTATTTCCCAGACGCAGAAGATTATTATACAATCTTTTGTTTTCCTGAGCTCTGATTACGAATACCTGATCACCATCGTGGCTCTTTTTTGATACGCTGTCTACACCAAATACATCGTAAAGAATGCTTATCTCTTTTATATCTTCAAGCCACCTGACTTCGACGACCTGACTTGGACCGCTGAAGCTGTCGGTATTGTTAAGATGAAACTTCGCCACAGCCTCCGTAAGATCACCTGCCGGCAATCTGCTCGGTGATATAGATGATTCGTCATCAATCTCAAGGTTACGCATCCTGTCAACTCTATATGTTGAAATATCGGGCTTTTCATCTGTATTACATATAAGGTAATAGGATCCCTCGTTGTTCTGTATAGAATACGGACTCACCTTATATCTTTCAGGTCTGCGCAGCTCGAACTTCTTTTCTGCATTCAGTTTGCCATAATTAAAGGTGATTTTCTTTCTAAGCTTAATAGCTTGAAGCAGCTCGATGAGAGTATTTCTGAATTCCTCTTCCATCCAGTAGTCATATGGTTCCAGCGCCGGTTCATTTTTTTTCAGCAGTTCTCTGGTACCAGGCCCGCCAAAGGATTCAAGTCTTGCAATAATGCTCTGTATTTCTTTACTCCTGATACATTTGACCTCAGATATCGAATCAATGAGCATCTTTAACTCCCAGTCTTCAAATCTCCAGCTATCGTAATATGCGCCACGCCCATCCCTTGGAGTCCCAGCCTTTCCGGAATCTTTAACTATGCCTCCATCTATCATGACTTTGATGTCGTTTCTAATAGAACGTCTATCCGCATCTATATCGTATTCTTCAAGTAATGTCTTTCTGATGTCCTCCGACGTTAGATGAGTTTCTCTATCACTGTCTCTCATTAGTATTTTAAGTATGCTTAAAAATCTTTTTTTACCATCCGCTGTATTTGCCATGTTAATACCTCCATGCCTGATTTAATCATCCCTATATAAAGATTATAGCACTTTTTCTATTATGCACAAATAATCGTATCTAATAAATCAACCTGGTATTTATAATAAAAACATAAACTAAAAATGAGCAAGAGCGGCGGGCAAGCCGATAATAGTTTTTGTTTGTTTTCTGTTCGTTAATAAAATGTGATATTTATTGTATATATGGAAGAGTTACGATCATTATGAAATTTTGGAGGCTGCCCGCGGCTCTTGTTCATTTTTTTGTTGCAAAGAATATCTCTTTTAGCCCATTTATGCTATAATATGGCTATGTTTTAACGTATTAAATTACATTAGAGGTTAGTATGGATATTAATAATCTTACAAAGCAGGATATTATCAACATGGTAGACTCGCTCCCAGGCGATTTTGTGGTATGTAAGCTCAATGGTAAGAAGCTGGAGATGCAATACTGCTCAAATACTGTACCAGGCTACTTTGGCATGAACTCTGAGGAATTCAAACAGGCAAATGCGGATGATGCATTTAATGTCATCGTTGAAAGCGATCATGAATATGTGTTTGAATCCGTCGATGGAAAACCTGTTGGCCCTGAAATAATTGAGCTTTCCTTCAGACTAAAGCATAAGAGCAATGGCTTTTTCTGGGCGCATGCGAAATCCAAGATAATCGGTAAAATGGATGGCTGTCCAGTCATACTATCCAACTATACCAACCTGACTAATGAAGTAAGCCCTTACAGCGAGATACTTGATTACTCGGATACAAGGATTTATGTTATAGACAGGCATAACTATGAGATACTGTTCATGAATAATGTCCCATTTTGTTCGGTAATTCCTGGTACACTGCCGATAGATGATAACCGGTTCTGTTATAAAATGATACATGGTTATGAGTCTCCCTGCTACAGTTGTTCCATGAATAATGTAGTAAACACTGTGCTTGAAAACAGAGATATTTACGACAAACATACAAAGAAATGGCTGCACATCAAACGTCAAGCAGTTAATTGGTGTGGACATGAGGCAATTATTACGTTCATGACAGATATCTCTGACAGAATTAGACGGGAACAGACCATAATGGAAAACCAGCAGGCGTTGAATTCCCTGATAAAATCAACACCTGCAGGTAAGCTGCTTCACTCAACATGTGGCTTGAACGACACCATTGCACGCTACGGCGGCGATGAATTCATCGTTATCAGACAGTTAGAGCCAAAGTGCGATATGTCAGATACCATCAAAAAAATCGAAAATGGCTTAAGCAAGCTCAACGAGTCTGGCAAGTACCCTTTCGACCTGTCTTTTTCATATGGAATGGCCTGCTTTGATCCCGATGAAGATACCATCGATGATTTTCTTAAGGAAATGGATATCTCCATGTACGATGATAAACGTGCCAAGAGCAAGGAACTGCCGGATCGGCGCAAGCGCTGATATTTATTACAATAATCAGATTCAAATAAAACAGATGGGCAAAAGCCCATCTGTTTTATTTTGGCGGAGAGTCCGGGATTCGAACCCGGGGTCCGGTTAAGGACACGGCATTTCGAGTGCCGCACGATCGACCACTCTGACAACTCTCCAATCATTATCTTTTAATCAAACTGACTTGAATGATTATAACACGGTTGCCAATTACTTTCAACCGGAATATAATTGTAATAACGTTAGAAATCATAATATTTGAGGCACACAAAATGAAAAGAAAAATCAAAATAAGAATTGCTGATCCCGCTGGTAATATCACAATAATTGTACTTGACCACGTACCACAAAGTAAATATCAGGAAGTGGCATCTCAGCTTTTCGAAATGAAAGAATTCAAGGCAGAGCAGGTAGGTTTTAGGTGCGGACCAACACAGATGGAAATGTCAGGTCTTGAATTTTGCGGCAATGCATCGAGATCCTTTGCTTTAATGATAGCCAAGGAGCATCACATTAATGGTGATGCCACTGAAATTATTAACATGAGTGGCTGCAATGAAAAGCTTACTGTAGAAGTTAATACTAATACTAACTACACAAAGATAAAGATGCCTATGCCAAAATCCGTGTTGATGATATCAGATTCACCACTCGATTATTTAAATGGCAATTACCTGATAGATCTTGGTGGTATCGTGCATGTTGTTCTTAAAGACATTAAGCCCGGGCGCGAATGCTTTAATGCTATTAAAAGTTATATCTACGATAATTATGATCCGCCTGCCTTAGGCGTTATGTTCTACGATTCGTCTAATGATACACTAATGCCCATCGTGTATGTTAAGGATGTAAACACTACATATAACGAGGGGAGTTGCGGCTCAGGCACAACTGCAACGGCTATAGCTCTATCAGCAGAGAAAAGCGACGGTGAGTTCTGTTACCTGCTAAAGCAGCCTGCTGGTGAAATATCATCTACCGTCGAGAGAGCAAATAATCAGCTTATAGCGGTCTATATAGAAGGTCCTGTGAAACTCACCGAAGAAATCGAAGTTGAAGTCGACTATTGAGAAAACCGGCCGTATGGCCGGTTTCATTTTTTACCCTAACTTCAGGTTCCTTTGCAAGTCTGGAAATTACTTCTTCCAGCTCCATTGACGATTTTACGGAATACGAATACATCCTCATTTTGCTTCTACCTCCTTCTCAGGTATTATAAAGCGTACCGCTTTCGGCTCAGATGTAAATACTATCGGTCCGTTTCCAAATTCTATTTCACCGTCAAAGCTTATTATGCAATCATCCTCCAGCGGAGTCACCGTAAGCTTGTCGGTTTTTTTCATGATTATAATTTCATCGGCGCCCCGCGCATTGACATGGGTACCGTTTCTGTACTTAGGCAAAAAACCCATTATCTTGCGTCTGTTCATATCGCGTACTACATTTATCGCCATAAGTCCATCATCAACAAAGGCATGGGGCACCCCTTTGAATCCGCCGCCACAGTACATTCCCTTTGCTATAGCACAAAGCAGCAGCTGCCCATCCGCCAGTACCTCGCCGTCTCCATTCTCTATTTTCAGCATGACACCTTTTTTCTTTGCCAATATGTCTACTACTGCCAGAAGATACGCACCAGTACCTGCAACTAAAGGCTTTTTTTTCATACGACCTGCACATTCTACTATGTTGCTGTCGAATCCAATGTTTACCATGTTGATGCAGTATCGGTCTTTTTCCACGTCGTTTATTTTCCCTCTGTATCTTATCAAATCCACCGTCTTTGATGTTCCATTGATCTGAGCAGCTATATCCATGAAGATATCTCTGCTGCCAAAGTTCCTGATATAATCGTTGCCAGTTCCTATAGGCACACATCCCAGCTCAATATTTACAAACCCATATATTCCGTTGGCGACCTCATTCAACGTTCCGTCCCCACCGCATGCAAAGAACCGGGCTTCTACACCATTGAGTTTCTCTGCAAGCTGCCGTGCCTGGATTTCTCCAGTTCCCACAGCCCTTGTATATTCTACTCTACAGCTTTGTCCGGTCATAGAAGATACACGGTCGATCTCACCTGACAGCCATTTGACCTTGTCGCCCTGTCCAGCTGCAGGATTGATGATAAACACATTATCCATCGTTTTCTCCCAACTAACAAATATTGTTAAGTTTATTTTACTGCTTTAATCTTTAAAACACAAGAAAATTGGTATATAATAACTATCGGCTAAACAAGAAAGAGAGGTATAAGAAATGGATCCAAGAGATAAAAAACTATCAAATTTACTTGTAAATTATTCTTGTAGTTTGCAGAAGAATGAAAGAATATTAATTGATTATGAAGGTGAGGAGTGCGTACCTCTTATCAGACAACTGGTAAAGGATGTTTACGCAGTCGGAGGCAAGCCTTTTATTAACATAAGAAACAGCGAGATCAATCGTGAAGTAATGCTTCACTGTGATGAAGATCAGCTGAATTATATGAATGATTATCAGCTTTATCAGATGAAAGGTATGGATGCATACATCGCTGTCCGCGCAGGTTCAAATACTGCAGAGCTTGCAGATGTCCCCGCAGACAAATTGAATATGTGGAGCAAGCTTACACGGCCGACATTGGATGAGCGCGTCAACAACACAAAATGGTGTATTCTAAGATATCCTAATCCATCTATGGCGCAACTTGCCAACACCAGTCAGGAAACCTTTGCCGACTTTTTCTATGACGTATGCACTCTTGACTATGCAAAGATGAGCAAAGCTATGGACCCGTTAAAAGAGCTTATGGATAAGACTGACAAAGTACACATCGCCGGACCTGGCACTGACCTGACATTCTCCATTAAAGGAGTTGGCGCAGTCAAATGCGATGGCAAGATGAACATTCCTGATGGCGAAGTATATTCAGCTCCTGTCAGAGAATCCATGAACGGTGTCGTATCATATAACACAGTTTCTGTAGAGCAGGGATTTACTTTCGAAAACATCAGATTTGAAATCGAAAACGGCAAGATAGTCAAAGCTACTGCCAATGACACAGACCGTATCAATAAACTGCTCGACACAGATGAAGGTTCAAGGTATTTCGGTGAATTTTCGTTCGGAATGAATCCATACATACTACACCCAATGAAGGATACCCTGTTCGATGAAAAGATAGCAGGCTCCTTCCACCTGACACCGGGCATGTGCTATGAAGATGCTCCTAACGGGAACAAATCCGCAGTACATTGGGATCTGGTAATGATTCAGCGCCCTGAATACGGTGGTGGCGAAATTTGGCTGGATGACAGACTGGTCAGAAAAGACGGCATCTTCGTGATACCTGAGCTCGAAGGATTGAATCCCGAAAACTTAAAATAGTCTTGAAACTACCGCAGCAGGCGGTAGTTTTTTTGTCTTTGGAGAGTGCATGTGCACATGATAAAAAAGCTACCACATTGCTGTGGTAGCTCTCAAGCTATTTAAGTTTCTCGATTACGTAATCCGTGAACTCCTCGCAGGTTGCCCCATCCTTAAAGCCAGTGACAACTACCCTGCGTTCGGTATCACAGCATTCGTTGAGTGCCATTTCCAGGCACTGTGCCTTTGCGGTGAATCCGATGTGCTGAAGCAGCATCTGCAGAGCTTTCAGCAGGCTTGATGGATTGGCATAAGGTCCAAGTCCTTCCTCGATCATTCGCGGTGCTGTGCCGTGAATAGCTTCGAACATGGCGAACTGATCACCGATGTTTGCGCTGCCTGCAGTACCGACTCCACCTTGTATCTCCGCAGCTTCATCTGTAATGATGTCACCGTACAGATTTGGCAGGACGAATACCTGGAACTTGCTCCTGATATCTTTGTTTATCAGGTTTGCAGTCATGATATCGATATACCAGTCTTCAATGGTAATACCAGGATAATTATGACCTACTTCGTGGCATATTCTCGAGAAGTTACCATCTGTTTTTTTCATTATATTAGCCTTTGTAACTACCGCCATGTTGGTTTTGTTGTTGTTCTTTGCATATTCAAAAGCCATCTTGGCGATCCTGCGGACACCTGGTTCTGTGATTACCTTGAAGTCTACTGCCAGCTTGCCAGGTACTTCCACTCCCTTATTTCCCAGTACGTACTCGCCTTCGGTGTTCTCACGGAAGAAAGTCCAGTCTATGCCCTCATCAGGTACCTGAATAGGTCTTACATTGGCGTAAAGATCCAGTTCGCGACGCAAAGTCACATTAGCGCTTTCCATGCTGCCTCCCTTTGGTGTCGAGGTTGGTCCCTTTAGTAGAACATCACACATCTTGATTTCATCCAGGACTTCCACCGGCACAGATTGTCCCTTTGCCAGGCGATTATCAATGGTAAGGCCCTGTATTTCTTTGATGGCCACCTTTCCACTGGCTATCTCGTGATCCAGAAGTACATGGATGACTCTTATAGCCTGCTGCATTATGATAGGGCCTATTCCGTCACCGGCAACCAGCCCAATGGTAATAGACGGCAACTCTCTGTAGTTTTTCGGTTCCCTGTCCTCCGTCTCCATGACTAGTACACGACTCAGCTGATCCATCAAAAGGCTTCTGAACTGGCCGCATACATCGCTGACTACGCCCATCTCATTCATTTCCTTAACGCTCAGGTCTACAAGTTCCTTCATGCTGCCTTTTTTTGGTGGTTTCTTTTCTTTCTTTTTTCCTAACATTCTAGCGTGCCTCCTCAGCTACGTATTTTAACAGTCCGCCGGCGAGCAGTATTTTCTTCTGTCTCTCCGTATATTTACTACGAACCTCGATGCTTTCTCCATTTGTTTCATCATACAGTGTAATCGTTCCCGAATCAAGACCTGCCATTATGTTTTTCAGCTGCAGCTTATCGTTCTGTCCAACCTTGTCATAATCTTCCGCATTTACAAATGTAAGCGGCATTATGCCGGCGTTGATCAGGTTTGCCACGTGTATGCGCGCAAAACTCTTGACCACTACTGCTCGTACGCCAAGGTACAAAGGTACCAGTGCCGCGTGCTCGCGGGATGATCCCTGTCCGTAATTCTCGCCTCCGACTACGATGCTTATGCCCGCCGCCCTGGCTCTTTCAGGGAAAGTCTCGTCACATACTGCAAAGCAGTACTGTGAAAGGTGTGGAATATTGGACCTGTAAGGCAGTATTTTCGCTCCTGCCGGCATTATGTGATCCGTCGTGATATTGTCCCCGACCTTTAATGTCAAAGGCGCTGAAAGCTCATCTTTCAAAGGCTCCCCTGCCGGGAATTCCTTGATGTTAGGGCCTCTGATTATTTCTACCTTTTCTGCTTTCTCTACTGAAGCAGGCTGTATAATTGCCGAATCGTCGATTTTGAATGTGTCAGGCATGATGATACTCGGCATCGTTCCTAGTTCCTGTGGATCGCGTATCTCGCCAAACACTGCAGCTGCTACTGCCGTTTCAGGTGAAACCAGATATACCTTACCATCAGCCGTTCCGGACCTGCCTTCGAAGTTTCTGTTGAATGTACGCAGTGAGACTCCGCCCGAGTTAGGCGAAAATCCCATGCCTATGCACGGGCCGCAGGCACATTCCAGCAGTCTGGCACCGCTGGCAAGTATATCTGAAAGTGCCCCGCAATCTGAAAGCATTGCCAGCACCTGCTTTGAACCTGGTGAAATAGAAAGACTAACTGACGGCTTGATAGTTTTGCCTTTTAACAAAGCTGCAACTTTGAGCATATCGTACAAGGAAGAATTGGTGCATGAACCGATGCATACCTGGTCCACCTTTGTACCGGCAATCTCCGCTACATCCACTACAGCATCAGGGCTGTGCGGACAGGCGATCTTCGGTGTAAGTGTCGACAGATCTATATCGATGACTTTGTCATACACTGCATCGTCATCGCTTGCAAGCGGTGTAAAATCAGCACCTCTGCCTTCTGCTTCCATAAATGCTCTGGTAACTTCATCCGCCGGGAAAATGGACGTAGTTGCGCCCAGTTCCGTTCCCATATTGGTGATAGTAGCTCTCTCTGGTACGGAAAGGCTCATGATTCCAGGGCCTCCCCACTCTATTATCGCTCCAACTCCACCTTTGACGGTTAGTAATCTCAATATCTCCAGGCTGACATCCTTTGCCGTAACGAATGGCCTTAATGAGCCAGTCAGGTTGACCTTGTACATCTTCGGCATGGTGATGTAATATGCACCGCCGCCCATGGCTACTGCCACATCCAGTCCACCAGCCCCCATGGCCAGCATTCCAATTCCTCCGCCTGTCGGCGTATGGCTGTCAGAACCGATCAAAGTCTTTCCCGGCTTTCCGAAACGTTCCAAATGCACCTGATGGCATATGCCGTTGCCTGGTCTGGAAAATCTCAATCCGTATTTCTTTGCCATAGACTGGATAAACCTGTGATCATCAGCATTTTCAAAGCCAGACTGCAATGTATTATGGTCTATATATGCTACGGAAAGCTCCGTTTTTACCCTGGGGATTCCCATCGTCTCGAATTCGAGATATGCCATCGTTCCTGTAGCGTCCTGCGTCAACGTCTGATCTATCCTCAGTGCTACCTCATCGCCGACTTCCAAAGATCCGCTTATCATGTGTTTCTTAATTATTTTTTGTGCTATAGTCAGTCCCATAGATGCTCCTTTCCATTACTTTGCGTCTCTTGCGTCCCTCATGCCCTGGTAAGCATGATCTATATGTGTGAGCATGAGCATTTCCACCTTGTTCAAGTCGCCTTCGACTATGGCGTTGTAAATTGCTTCATGTTCCTTTACTGAATCGATTATCCTGTGCTCGTGAGCAAGTGAGGCACGTCTGAACTTATGCATCTTATGGTGCAGCGGCGACAAAATGCCCCTGACCACAGGACTGCCGCAAGCATCATAAATCAGATCATGAAATTCCGTATCCAGGTCTCTGACCTTCTCGTCATCGTCCTTCTGAGCATAGAATTCCTGCTGATCTATTATATCCTTCATAGCCTTGAGCTGTTCCTGATTCATGGATTTAGCAGCCCATCTGGTCGCCATGATTTCTATTCTTCTCTTGACTTCAAAGGCATCATCTACGTCTTTATCGGTAATTCCCAGTACGACGGTGCCGGCTGGAGAATCCGCAACAAGATCTTCCTCTGCCAATCTGCTCAAAGCCTCCCTTATTGGTGTTCTGCTGACTCCCAGCTCTTCAGCCAGTCTTTTCTCACTAATGACTTCTCCAATAGCATAGGTTCCGTTCAAAATGCTATATTCCAATTGTTCGTAAACCTGATTGGCCAGAGATACGCTTTTATATTCTATCATTTCTTCAGCTCCTTGATCTTCTCCCTGATTTCCTTGTTGGAAATGCTGGTTGTTCTGTTATCCGCATACATTTCATCGACCCATTCCTTCAGTCTTACGACCAGCGGATCATTCTTCTTGACCTGTTGATCTCCTACCAGGTCATAATGCTCATTGATCCAGTACGCAATCCCTGCAAGACCGCTTGTCTTGCTGATTGCAACTCCAGGCTTACGTTTGAGCAGCTTATCTGTATTGAAGATATTATAGATTTCCTCATCCTTCATCAGCCCATCTGCATGTATGCCGGCCCTCGTAACATTGAAGTTCTCGCCTACAAATGGCGTCATTGGCGGAATATCATACCCCATCTCATCTCTAAAGTATCTACCGATCTCGGTAATTGCCGTAGAATCCATACCATCGAGAGAACCTTTCAACGATCCGTATTCGAACACCATGGCTTCCAGAGGAATATTACCTGTACGCTCTCCAATACCCAGCAGTGAGCAGTTAACTGCGCAAGCGCCGTATAGCCATGCCGATGCTGCGTTAGATACAGCTTTATAAAAGTCATTATGGCCATGCCATTCCAGCATTTCACTTGGAACCCCTGCATAATGCTGAAGTCCATAGATGATTCCCGGAACACTTCGCGGCAGAGCTACCTCAGTATATGGAACTCCGTATCCCATAGTGTCGCAAGCTCTTATTTTTACCGGTATGCCAGCCTCATCTGACAGCTTCATGATTTCATTTACAAATGGTACAACAAAGCCGTAGAAATCTGCTCTTGTAATATCCTCAAGGTGACATCTTGGAACGACACCCGCATCAAAGGCAGATCTTATAGTTTCAAGATAATAATCTACCGCCTGGCGCCTTGTCATCTGCATCTTCTTGAAGATGTGATAATCACTGCACGATACTAAAATACCAGTTTCCTTTATTCCCAGCTCTTTGACCAGTTTAAAGTCGTCCTTCGTGGCTCTTATCCACGTAGTGATCTCCGGGAATTTAAGCCCTAAATTCATGCATTTATCCACGGCCTCCCGATCCTTCTTTGTATATATGAAAAACTCCGACTGACGAATCAGTCCATAAGGACCTCCCAGCTTGGACATTAGTTTATACAAATCGACTATCTGCTTGACAGTGTACGGTGCCATGGACTGCTGCCCATCTCTAAAGGAAGTATCGGTGATCCAAACATCCTCTGGCATTCCCATGGGAACGCGCCTGTGGTTGAAAGCAACTTTAGGCACTTCTTCATAATTATAAACATCCCTGTACAAATTGGGTTCAGGGATGTCCTGCAGCGTATATTTATAGCTAGCCTGCTCCAGCAGGTTGGTTTTCTTGGATATTTCTAACATATTAATCCTCCGCTTTAGCGAGTTAAACCTTTAACTCGAGAATTTATGTATACCAGTATAATTGTTTTTATTTTGTTTGTCAACCACAATAACGTATAATTAATTACATTTTATATGTGTATTTTAGCTACACACTTTTAATTAATTGTATGATGTGATAAAATTGCGTATTATGGGGAACAATAAACAGACAGAAAAGTTCAGGAAGAGGATCTATGACTTTGTAACAGTCGGATTCAATGTATCACTTTGGGGCAGGATTTATGATGCTTTCATGGTCGCAGTAATAATTACTGGTCTCATACCTTTGATGTTTAAGCAGACCACGCCTATGATGGCCTTGATTGACACAGGGGTAGGCATCATCTTTATTATCGACTATCTGATACGCTGGCTTGTTGCAGATTATATACTGCAGAAGCACAATTGGAAGGCTTTTGTTATCTATCCGTTTACTCCGATGGCAATTATGGATCTGCTATCTATATTGCCTTCATTTATGTTCCTGAACAACGGTTTCAGACTGTTCCGTTTCTTCAGGCTGATGATGGTATTAAGGGTATTTAAGCTGACCAGGATCTTACATTATTCGAGAAATGTCATGATAATGCGAAGTGTCTTCCGCAGGCAGAAAAAAGCACTGCTATATGTTATGTTCATGGTCATCGGATATATACTTATATGTGCTTTGATAATGTTCAACGTAGAGCCAAACCTGTTCGATAGTTTCTTTGAAGCCATATACTGGTCAGCCACATCGCTGACTACTATAGGCTATGGAGACATCTGCCCTGTAACTGTGGTCGGCAGACTTTTCACCGTGCTGTCCGCCATAATGGGCATCGCCATAGTAGCGCTTCCATCCAGTATCATTACTGCTGGATATATGCGTGAACTTGAACGCTATAGAAACAGCAAGAGTGATGATATATAATCATCACTCTTTTATAACGTCTTTTATCAAAACCGGCTTGTCCGGTTTTTCTTTTGTTATTTCAAAGGCTTTTTCAGCTATCTTCAGGGCCTCAGCCATTTTTTTCTTGTTGCCGCTGTACAGCGTAGCAAGGGATTCTCCCTTTGTGACTTTGTCGCCGACCTTCTTATGTAGGACTATTCCAGCACCATGGTCTATTTCATCTTCCTTCGTCATGCGGCCTGCGCCGGTCCGCTGCGATGCAAGACCGATCTCACCAGCTACGATAGACTCAACATATCCGCCCTTTTGAGCGATCACATCCGCCTTTATTTTTGATACAGGCAGCAGCGAATAATCATCTATGACCTTGTCGTCTCCACCCTGACGCCTGATCAGGCTTCTCAGCTTTTCCAGACCGGCACCGCTGGCCATTGCCTGTCTGGCCATCAGAATGCCCTCTTCCATAGTCTTTGCACGTTCACCCAAATATATCATGGCGCCTGCCACATGGGCTGACAGCTCAGTTATATCTGCCGGGCCTTTGCCTTTTAATACATCCATGGCCTCGATGACCTCCAGACTGTTGCCCACAGCATTGCCCAAAGGCTGATTCATATCTGTGATCATTGCGACAGTCTTTCTGCCTGCCGAATTGCCTATCTGGCACATCAATTTGCTGAGTTCACGGGCAGATTCAAGATCAGTCATAAAAGCTCCATTGCCGCATTTTACATCCAGCACAATGGCATCGCTTCCAGACGCCAGTTTTTTACTCATGATGCTTGATGCAATCAGTCCCATGTTTTCGACGGTCCCTGTAACATCTCTCAAAGCATATATCTTCTTGTCGGCAGGAGTTATGTGACCAGTCTGGCCTATCAGGGCGATTCCAATTTCACTAACCTGCTTCATGAATTCTGCCGGCTCCAAAGAAGTCTTGAATCCTGGTATGGATTCCAGCTTATCCACCGTTCCGCCGGTGATACCCAGACCTCTACCGCTCATCTTTGCTATTGGGACTCCACATGCTGAAGCTACCGGACCAACAATAAATGTAGTTTTGTCGCCTACGCCTCCCGTAGAATGTTTGTCAACCTTAATTCCATGTATAGGTGACAAGTCGATATTGTCGCCTGAATACCTCATAGCATTAGTAAATTCAAAGGTTTCAGCCACCGTCAGCTTCTTGAAATATATAGCCATTAAAAGAGCTGCCGCCTGATAGTCAGGTATTTCCCCTGCAACGTATCCTTTGATAAAATACTCTATTTCAGCTTTAGAAAGCTCAATGCCATTGCGTTTTTTAACGATTATGTCCAGCATGTTCATAGTCACTCACCCCTATTTTGCTATTTTCGACAGAAAGCTCTCGCCCATCACTGTCTTTTCTACTCCCAGGTACTCTGCAATAGTCTGACCACAATCTGCAAAGGTTTTACGCGTTCTCAGATTAACTCCTGCGCGTATGTTATCCCCAAATATCAAAACCGGAACGTACTCTCTCGTATGATCGAATCCGCTGTGTATCGGATCATTTCCATGGTCCGCCGTTATTATCAGAACGTCTTCAGGAGTCATTGCATCAATGATCTCCGGGATTCTCTTATCGAAATCCATTATCGCATTGCCGTATCCCGAAGGATTTCTCCTATGGCCATAAAGTGAATCGAAATCCACCAGATTTGTGAAAATCAGACCGCCAAAATCCTGTTTTATGGCTTCTATGGTTTTATCGACGCCATCCATGTTTCCAACTGTATGAACTGACTCAGAAACTCCGTGTGCATTGAAAATGTCACTGATCTTGCCTATGGCATATACGGTCTGCCCCGCCTCGTTTACTTTGTCTAACAAAGTCTTATCTGTAGGTGAGACCGCATAGTCTCTCCTGTCGGTGGTGCGGACTCTCTTGCCGTTTTCTTTGATGTATGGTCTGGCGATAACTCTGCCACATGCCCAATCGCCTACGAGAAGCTTCCTCGCTATCTTACATATCTCATATAATCTGTCTAATGGAATGACGTCCGTATTAGCTGCGATCTGGAACACGCTGTCAGAGGACGTATACACTATCGGTTTGCCCGTTGCCTCATGTTCGTCTCCCAGTACCTCTATGATTTCCGTTCCTGAGGCAGGATAGTTGCCGATGCATTCCGTACCAATCTCCTTTTGGAATTCCTCGATGAAATCTTTCGGGAATCCATCCGGATACGTTTTAAACGGTGTAAGCGTTTCAATTCCCGCTATTTCCCAATGACCGGTGATCGTATCCTTGCCCTTGGACATCTCGCGCATCTTTCCAAAGCTGCCTATTACTTTCTCATTAGAAAGCATAAACCTGCCGTCACCAGCCCCGTCTATATTTCCCAGGCCCAGCTTCTGCAGGTTCGGTATTAAAAAATTATCCGTATTTTCAGCGGCATGGAGGAACGTATTAGCTCCTACATCGCCATATTTATCAGCGTCAGGTTCTTCGCCAACGCCCATACTGTCCATAACCATCATTATTACTCGTTTCATGACTACCTCCTGATGAGTTCTGGTTTGCAATCCAGATAATCCAGAGAAACCAGCTTATACTCTACTCCGTTTAATACCCCTTTGATGCCATTCTTAAAAGCATCATCTCCATGAAGATGTCCATACACGCAGGTTTTTACTCCATACCTGGAAAGCATTTCAGTAAAACCTGATACCTGCATTTTGTCATTGGTAGGCGGGTAATGCAAAGCCGCTATAATTTCCTCTGCCCCCTGCCTTTTAGCTTCCTCAAGTGAGAAGTTCAATCTGAGAAGCTCTCTGTCAAATATTTTCTGATCGTGTTCATCAAAGTCTACCGTTCCAGGGCAAATCCAGCCTCTGGTCCCGCAAACAGCAATTTTGGTGTCGGGCACCATGTAGCAATGATTTTGCAGGAAGATGATATCATCGAACAGATCGTTGAGTCTGGTGATCGACGTCCACCACAGATCATGATTTCCCTTGGTGATTATCTTCTTTCCCGGAAGCTCATGTATCCACTTAAAATCAGCCAAAGCTTCATCCAGGCGTAATCCCCAGGAGACATCTCCCGGGATCATCACCGTGTCGTCGGCGCTGACCGATTCTGTCCAATATTCTTTCAGTCTCTCATGATGATCGAGCCAGCTGTCACCAAAAATATCCATGGGTTTTTCAATGCGCTCGTCAAATGAAAGATGAAGGTCTCCTATAGCAAATACACTCATCTATTCGTCATCCTCATCTTCTTCGTTAACAAATCCCTCATCGTCAAAGCCTAACACCTCAGCAGCTTTATAATCCGTCAGTTCTGTTACACTGCGAAGTTTACGCTGCATGACGTTGGTCCTTGGACCGATAAGCTCGCCCAGACTCTTGTTAGCCTTATCCAGCCTGTCCTGAGCTTTTTTCAATTCATTTTCAAACTTGCCGAATTCAGTCTTGACCGCGCCAAGAACTTCCCAGACTTCGCTGGAACGTTTCTGTATAGCAAGTGTCTTGAATCCCATCTGCAAGCTGTTTAGCAGAGCCGCCATTGTAGTCGGTCCTGCAATATTTACATTGTAATCTCTCTGAAGCGTCTCCACCATTCCAAGTCTTACTACTTCAGCATAAAGCCCCTCGAAAGGAAGGAACATTATACCAAAGTTCGTCGTCTTTGGAGGCGCTATATATTTTTCTTTGATGTCCTTTGCCTCGTTCTTGATCATAGTGACCAGGTTTTTCTTTGCCGCATCTATCGCCGCGGTATCACCTGTGTCGTAGGCATCGACGAGATTCTGATATGCATCACCGGGGAACTTGGAGTCTATAGGCAAATAAACAGACTCACCGTTTTCACCAGGTAGTTTGACGGCAAACTCTACATAATTGCTACCCTCACCTCTGGTGTTAACGTTCTGTTCATACTGTTCTGGAGCCAGTATCTGTTCCAGAATTGCACCTAATTGTACTTCTCCCAGTATTCCTCTGGTTTTTACATTGGAAAGGACCTTCTTCAAGTCGCCAACTCCTGTTGCCAGGGTCTGCATTTCACCAAGTCCCTTGCTGACCTGCTCCAGTCTTTCGCTGACCGTACGAAACGACTGCCCTATACGTTCCTCCAGTGTCTTCTGCAGCTTCTCGTCGACAGTGTTCCTCATCTTTTCCAGTTGTTTGTTGTTGTCTTCTGTCAACTCTCCGATTTTCTGCGACATGGTGTTTCTGATATTCTCCAGTTTCTGCTCGTTCTCCAGCGAAGTCTGATTGAACTTTTCGTTCAACTCTGCCAGCCGTTTGTCCTGGTTAGCAGCTGCCGCCTTCTGGTTCTCAAGCAGAATCGTACCAAAGGAATGGAAAGAATCATTGATCGTATGCGCAGTTTCTACCCTGTAGTCGCTTATTTCCTTCTTTACCGAAGCAAACTTGCTCATGGTAAAAATCGATATCACGATGGATATCGCCAATAAAACCAATAATATTATATCAAAACTCGTCATGTCACACCTCTCTCGTCATTCCGCAGCTATTCCTCATCATCCTCAAATTCCTGTTTTCTATACAGGTTCGGCTTCATGGAAGCCTCTTCAGCAACGCCATCATTTTCCTCGTCGTCCTCATCATATAAATTTATATATGATTTATCCTCATCAGGTATTTCATCCTCATATCCGTCCTGCTCTTCCTTATCATTGAGAGCAGCCAGTTCTTCAGCTGAAAGTTCACCGTTGAACACTTTAAGGGAAAGGTCAAGATCCCTCAATGAATTAACCGATGTTATCATCCCTGAATTAGCTCCTGCAAGAGCCAATTTGAAGTCATCGACTGTCACCCCACTCCCGGCGCGCTGTTTTTTGTCCATGATCCTGTAGTACTCGACATTCCTGTCGCATAATTCAACAAAGTCATCCAGACTCTGCTCAAGTTTTGCCTTCAGATCCTGTCCATTTTCATCATCTTCCGGCACTTCAACAGCCTCAGCTCTGGATATCAGCACTTTGGCATCAGCACCATGTTTCTCAAACCCCGCAATATGGCCTTCATACTTTACTTTTCTGAATAATCCAAGTTTCTTGCCGTCTTTAGTCGCCGCAGTTGTAGTGACCTTATATTCTTCAAGAATATCTTTATAATAAGTATCTATAATACTCTTCAGCTCATCTTTGTAATCCATAGATCCTCCCTGTGAAATTACCCTTATTTGCCTACCTTATTCAAAGCCTGATCAAAGTCAGCTATGATATCATCTATATTCTCGCATCCTATTGAGGCTCTTATCAGTTCCGGCTTTATGCCGCCTGCCAGCTGATCCTCCTCGGACAATTGTCTGTGAGTCGTTGATGCAGGATGCAGGACACTGGTCCTGATGTCTCCAACATGAACTACTATGCTTGCCAGCTCCAAATGTGTCAGGAAATCCTCTCCTGCAGCTCTGCCGCCTTTGACGCCAAAGCAAAGGACTCCACTTGCACCCTTTGGCATATATTTCTGCTGTCTCTCATAATCGTCATCTCCAGGAAGTCCAGGATATTTGACCCAGTCTACCATTGGATGCTTCTGCAGGAATTTTGCAACTGCCATAGCATTCTCACTATGTCTTTCCATACGAAGATGCAGTGTATCCAAACCCTGGAAAGTCAGGAATGCGTTCATCGGTGACATGGTGCAGCCAATGTCACGAAGCATCTGTGCTCTCAGCTTCACACAGAATGCCTGCTTGCCGAATTTATCGTAGTATTTGATTCCATGGTAGCTTTCATCTGGTTCAACCATTCCCGGGAATTTATACGCATATTTATTCCAGTCAAAGCTTCCGCCTTCGATGACCATTCCACCTACACATGTTGCATGACCATCTGACCACTTTGTTGTTGAATGCGTAACTATATCTGCACCCAGCTTCAATGGCTGACAAAGATACGGCGAAGCCAGAGTATTATCCACTACCAGTGGAACTCCGATTTCCTTTGCCGCGGCACTGAACTTATCAAAATCTAGCACCGTAAGAGCAGGATTTCCAAGTGACTCGCCAAATATTGCCTTGGTAGTAGGCTTTGCCAGAGCAATGATTTCTTCCTTAGATATGCTCTGATCGATAAACGTAGTCTCTATGCCCATCTTTCTCATGGTTACGTCAAACAGGTTATGCGTACCTCCATATATGTTAGCGCATGCGATGATATGATCTCCCGCCTCGCATATATTCAGCATGGTTATCAGATTTGCAGCCTGACCAGAACTGGTTGATATTCCCGCAGTTCCACCTTCAAGTGCTGCCATCTTCTCCTCAAGCGCGTTGCATGTCGGGCTGCCAAGTCTCGTGTACATGAAATCCGAACTCTCCAGGTCGAAAAGTGCCGCAACATCCGGTGCGTTGTAGTATCTGTAAGTCGTATTCTGAACGATTGGCAGTACCTGCGGCTGCCCGCTTTCTGCCTTGTATCCTGCCTGTATGCAGTTAGTTTCGATTTTATAATCTGTCATTTCTACCTCCTAATGGTCTGTCCCAATTCCTGAAGGAAACTGTGGAAACTCCTTATGCTAATGGTTTCGTCCAAGTTCCGTAGGAAATTGCTTGACGAACCTTACGCTAAGGTTGCCCAGCTTTAGCTGGTTTGCAACCTGTCGTATAATGGTCATATCAAATGACCTTAACCTTAATAATTATACAATGGTTTCCATCTATTATCAAGAATCATTAACCAGCGATTGCTTATGCAGCAGTCCAACGAATCGTGATTTGGAGCCAGCTGAGTGCAGGCCTTTTCTTCAAGCGTTGCCCATCTCGGATACCTATTTATGGAATCGCACGAAAATGTTCCAAATCTCAGGATATCGGAGAAAAAATTTTGATTCCACAAGATCCGGTGCCTGATAGGTCACCTGGTCTGCATTCAGGCGCTCAGAATATCTGCACAAATAATTAATTGTATCATATGCATGACTTCAACACATTTCGGTGTTATAATAACGACGTTTGAACGGAGGATGCATTTGAAAGAGCTGGGATTCCTAAAAGATAAAAAACTAATAATGAAGATTCTGGTATTCGTGATCTGTGTATGTGCCATCGGCATGTTCACTGCTAACGACTACTTTTTGTACAGTAAAACCATCGCCAAGGTCACCAGTGTGACCAACACTTATTCCAAGACCAGGGACGGTTACGATGGCACTTATACATACAACGAAAAATATTACACTCAGACTATTACGGCTGTCATAAAGAATGGCACCTACAAAGGCAAGACGGTGAATCTGACCAACAGTTATGGCAAATCCGAAGTCTATGATACCAAGTACACAAAGGGCGATTCCGTGTTTATAGAGCAGGTCAAAGGCAGCGGTTCATCCTTGACAGCCAATATCGCAGGCACAAAGAGAGACTATTTCATTGCGGTGATTCTCGCGATGCTCTTCGGTCTGTTCCTGCTGGTAGGAGGGCGCAAAGGAGCGCTGACCATATTGAGTCTGGTGCTGAACATGGCGGCGTTCTACGTGGTTCTGCGGCTGTATATCGGCGGAGTGAACATCCTCGCCATGACCATCCCTATGACCATCTTCTTTACAGCTATGCTTTTGTTCTTTATGCACGGCTGGAACGAAAAGACAATGCTATCCTTTGCGGCAACCATAATCACCGTCGCTATCACCACAGTGATTGCAGCCGTCATGATACGCTTCGGCAGCCGCGTAGACTACGACTTCCTGGATTACCTGAACCAGCCTTACGAACAGATGGATGCCAACTACATCTTCATCTCAGAGATACTTGTGGGATGTCTGGGCGCAGTCATGGACGTAGTAGTCACTATGGTCATGACAGTCAATCAGATAGCCGAAACCGGCATCGATCTGACCAGAAAAGATTTTATTAAATCGTGCAGAGCAGTGGGAGACGATTTGGTCGGCACCATGATAAACCTGATGTTTTTCACCAATATTGCGGCGAGCCTGCCGAAGTTCATCCTGTTCATGAGAAACGGCGTTGCCTTTAAAACGATCCTTCGCTACGACGTATTCTTTGAACTGGCCAGATTCCTCACCGGCAGCATCGGAGTAGTTCTTGCTATACCTGTATCAGCTGTCGTTGCAATATGGTTTTACAGAAGGAGGGCGGAAAAATGCTTATCGCATTAACAGCAGTGCTGTTCATTCTCATCTTCATCATATGCGGTGACAAAGGAACTAAATCTATTGTTTCTACGGCGATGAACGCAGTCCTGTTACTACTGGCCATATTCCTGATCTACAGGAATTTCAATCCTATTCTGGTAACCATAGGAATGTGTGTCCTGATCACTGTGGTGACGCTGTTCTATCAAAACGAGGTAAACATCAAGTCCAAGGTCGCATTCTTCTCAGTGCTGGCAGTCATCGTCATAATGATCCCGCTGGTCTACCTGATGGCACACGGAGCCAACGGCGAAGGCTTTTCACCTGAAAATTATGAGATCACGGATTCTAATGGATATACCAGAAACATTGACGTAAGTATGCTGTCTCTGCAGATATCAATAATGTTTATAGCACTTATCGGAACTGTCATAGATACTGCGGTAGCAATCACATCGTCTATCTACGAGATACGTTCTAACAATTTAGAGCTGCCTCTTCCCGACTTGATGAAATCTTCATTCACTGTCAGCAAAGCAGTCATGGCTACGTCCATACATACCATATTCTATATCTACATAGCCGAATACATGACGCTTCTGATACAATACATGACAGACTACTCGCTTTCTTATGTGATCAACAGCCAGTCCTTTGCCAAGGAACTGATTTCTGTTTCCATCAGCGGCATCGGCTGCTGTCTGGTAGTGCCGATTGCGACTATCGCAGGTGCGGTGTTCATAAAGAAGCACAAGATGACATAATCCAATGTGCGACGGTTTACATTGATTTAACAATCACTTAACATCATTGCGGTAGATAACCTCCCTTATTGTTGATACAGTTGTACTAACAGATAAAGGAGGTTTTTTATGTACGGAATAATAGATATTGGTTCCAACACAATTAGATTAGTTGTATATAACACAGACGATGGTACTCCGCGACCGATAGTTTCTAAGAAATATCCAGCCGGGCTTGCCAGCTACATTACCAAGAAAGGCAAAATGAAGAAGCAAGGCATCAAAAAGCTTATCAGCATACTCAATGAAATAAGGTCAACGACTGATAAACTGGGCATAGACAATCTGTTTCCTTTTGGAACTGCTGCTTTAAGGAATATAACTAATCAGGATGAAGTCTTGAATGCAGTGCTGACAAACTGCAACATTAATATAAAGGTTCTGTCTGGTCGTGCAGAAGCTCTGCTGGATTACAACGGCGTAATACAGAATTCCGACTTCAATAATGGTCTCATAGTCGATATCGGAGGCGGAAGCACCGAAATCGTATATTTTAATAACCGACAGGTTCTTTCGGCAGTTTCAATGCCTATTGGTTCACTAAATGCTTTCGTCAATCATGTGAGCGGAATAATTCCTGACAAAAAAGAAATTAAGAACATATATGATGCAACCGTCCGCTGTTTCAATGAAACGGGCTTCCCGGGTGTTTCTCCATCTATCGACAAGATAATAGCCATTGGTGGTACTGCCAGATCCATTCTCAAGATGTATAACAGTCTTCCTGAGCATGATGAAAAACTGGAATACTCAACTACATACCTGTTCAGGCTCCTCAATCAGCTAGAAAACAAACCTGACAAGGTAGCACGCATCATACTGAAAAATGCGCCAGAGCGTGTACACACTCTTATCCCAGGTGTAACCATATTGAGTACTCTGTCAGATATCTTCGGAATCAAGACTATCATTACATGCTCATGTGGCGTCCGTGAAGGCTACGTGCTCAGTATACTCGGAGAGGACGGCAGCCATCATGACTACAAAGAAGAACTATAAGAAGCCATGCTACTCTCAAAATAGAGAGTTGTCATGGTTACGTTTTAATGACCGCGTATTAGATGAAGTGTCAGACAGCACGGTTCCTCTGTTTGAGCGATTAAAATTCATATCTATTTTCACAAGTAATCTTGATGAATTTTTCATGATACGAGTCGGAAGTCTAACCGATCTGGAAAAGGCAGCTCCAAACTCAATCGATAAGAAATCCGGTATGACAGCTTCGGAACAACTCGCCGCAATATATGAAGCCGTTCGCCCGCTTTATATAAAGCGGGAACTGGCTTTCTCTGAAATCAACAGCAAGCTGCAACAATACGGCATCTACAGGCTTACATATATTAAACTCACACTCGATGACAAGTTGTTTATCGACAGCTATTTCAACAATGAAGTCGCTCCATTTTTATCACCGCTGATAATTGATGCCCATCATCCATTTCCACATATACCTAATAAAAATGTTTATATAGGGGCTTCTTTAAGAAGAAAGGGAAAGACAAAAATAGTTTTTGCACTCATCCCTCTGCCTTCAAATCTAAATGATATACTTTATCTTCCAGGCGAAGACCTCAGATATATGCCTCTCAAGGAGGTGCTTCTTGCTCATATACAGGATATCTTTACGTCCTATGATATTCTTGAAAAAACATCGTTCTGCATTACCCGTAATGCAGATATCAATCCTGACGATGAGGCATTTGACTTTGGCAATGATTTTAGGAAGAAAATGAAAAAGGTCATTAGCATCAGGCGAAAGATGGCACCGGTACGTCTAGAATGTTCGACAAATATATCGGGAAGTCTTAAGGATTTTCTTTGTGCTAACCTCAATATCAGCGGCAACCAGATATTCATCACCGACGCACCGCTGAAGATGGACTATGTATTTGCCATTCCCGACAAACTGGATCCTGAAGAGACCTCCGCTCTCTTGTATAATAAGTTCTTGCCTGCGATTCCGTCATATCTGCAGCACGGTGAAGCCATGACGCGCCAGATACAGAAACATGATATTCTGCTTTCATATCCTTATGAAAGTATGGAGCCATTCTTGCGGCTGATATTCGAGTCGGCTACTGATCCTAACGTCATATCCATCAAGATCACGATCTACCGGCTGGCAAAGATGGCCAAGCTGATTGATTATCTTTGCCTTGCTGCAGAAAACGGTAAAGAAGTCACCACACTGATTGAATTGCGCGCGCGTTTTGATGAGAAAAGTAACATCGACTGGTCCGAGCGCCTTGAGGATGCCGGTTGTACCATAATCTACGGACTTGAGGATTACAAAGTACATTCAAAGGTCTGCCTTATCACACGTAAGGAACGTGGTCGCATCAAATATATAACTCAAATCGGCACCGGCAATTACAACGAAAATACCGCAACAATGTATACCGATTTTTCACTGATGACAGCTGATGACACGATCGGACATGATGCAAATGTTTTCTTTAAAAACATGAGTATCGGTAATATAGAGGGAGAATATAACGACTTGATCGTAGCACCTTCTTCACTAAAGTCGAAACTAATGTCGCTATTCGATGAGGAAATAGCGCAAGGCCATAACGGTAAGATTGTAATCAAAATCAATTCTCTGACTGATTTCGAGATAATTAACAAAATCAAAGAGGCTTCCTGCGCAGGCGTCAGTGTCAGGATGATTGTACGCGGCATCTGTTGCATACTTCCGGGAATAGAAGGCAAAACTGAGAATCTCGAGATAATCAGTATTGTCGGAAGATTCCTTGAACACAGCCGAGTTTATTGCTTTGGAAGCGGCACAAAAGAAGTTATGTATATAGGTTCTGCAGATTTTATGACTAGGAACACTGAACGAAGAGTTGAAGTAGCCTGCCTCATCAAGGACAGCGACATTAAATCCAAGATAGATAAAATGCTTGATATATGCTTTCATGATACGATTAAAGCTCGGAGACTTTGTAAAGACGGTTCCTACAGAAAAATCACTGATGGTGTCACACTTGACAGTCAAAAATTTTTACTCGAAAATACGGCATTTCAAGATGCATGTGAAAATCCTTATGCAAATAGCTCTCGTGAATCCAGTATCAATCCATTCCACAAGATCCACGATTTCATAGATAAAATCCTGTAATGCTTTTTAATGTTACATGCAAAGGGAGCTGCCCAAGGCAGCTCCCGATTTTAATGATCCGTGTCGGGTTTGAACCGACGACCCCCTGGTTGTGACCCAGGTGCTCTCCCGCTGAGCTAACGGATCAAACAGACCTATTCATGATCCTTCAATATTACCATAGCTTCTGTATAACTGTTAAAGCCTTTGCCTGAAACCGTTGCAATACAAGCCTCACGCACGTACGAAATCTGACGGAATTTCTCGCGGCTGTCCACATTAGAAATATGGACTTCTACAGTAGGTATAGACACTGCCTTCAGCGCATCGAGAATCGCCACGCTGGTGTGTGTATAGGCAGCAGGATTTATCACGATTCCATCGTATTTGCCGTAGGCATCCTGGATAGCATCTACAATTGCACCTTCGTGGTTGGATTGAAAGAAGGCGGCTTCCACGCCCAGGTTGGAAGCCGCGCTTTTAATGTGTTCAACTAGATCGTCATAAGTACCATGACCGTATATCTCAGGTTCGCGTATACCCAGCATGTTGATGTTGGGTCCGTTGATAACTAGGATCTTCATTATTTCATCTCCTGATTGTTGTCAATGAAGAAGTCGCTCCAATATTCATAGGCGGCTTTACGTTCTTCGTAGAGCTGCTCTAGAGGGATCGTCATCGACAGCGGACGTCCTTCTGTTTCCAGTTTATCCAGGTCACGCTTTATCCAGATGACTACTCCGTTTTGCTTGATGATATTGTAGTTGACCTTTTTCTTTACTATTCCACCACCAGTAGCAATGACCAGTCCGGTTTCTATGCAGGCCTTCTCAAGCATATCCGTCTCAACTTTACGGAAGTAATTCTCACCCTTCTGTTCGAATATCTCGTGTACTGACATGCCCTCATGTTCTTCTATCATATCATCTACATCGACGAATCTTCTGTTCATACGCTCTGCCATTTTTTTGCCCAGCATCGTTTTACCAGCACCCGGCATACCAATGAGGATGGCATTCATAGTCTCACTTCTGATGTCGTCTATTGCAATTTCTATGTCCTCATCAAATATCTTTTTGCCCTGGAATACTTCACTTGCTTCCTTTGCCTGAGCAACCAGCATATCTATACCGCCTGCACAAGGTATTGACTTGGCCATTGCATCCAGGATCAGTTTAGTCCTGTTTGGATTGTAAATCAAATCGCAGACGCCGCAGCAATCCTTAAAGTCATCTAAATTCACCAATGTCTTTCCGTTTTCCGGATACATTCCCACGGGTGTGGCATTGACTATTATCTCACTGTCAAAATGTTCATTGATATTTTCAAAATTGTCGATGCCCTTTCTTGTAATCACCGTGATGCTCTTTGCATCAAGATCTCTCAGAACGGCCTGAACTGCCAGTGAACCTCCGCCATTGCCAAGGATTATGCACTTCTTACCTTTAACATCAATTTTATTATGCTCCAGCAGATATTTGAAGCCGAAATAATCGGTATTATATCCCTTCAGCTTGCCGTCCGGGCCCTTGAGGACTGTATTTATAGCCCCTATTTTAATGCTGTCATCTGAAAGCTCGTCACAGAGGTTCATTACCCGTTCCTTATAAGGAATAGTAACATTGAACCCGTCAAATTCCTCTGAATGCAACAGATTCTCCAAGTCCTCCGGCTCAGTTTCGCAAAGCACATATTCATAGTTTCCAAACTTGCTGTGAATAAGTGGTGAATAGCTGTGTGAGAGGTGCTCACCGATTAATCCAAATTTACTCATTATTAAATCTCCGTATAACTCCCTAAGTACGTGTAATCCTGCTCAGCCACATCGATCTGACTTGCCATGTTTTTAAACTCGTCTGAATCAAACTTTATTTCAATGTCAAAACAGAATTTCAGGTTTGCCTCATTAGTAGGTACTGTCCAGCTCTTCAGCCTTGAAACATTCAAACCTAAAGCGTAGAACTTATCGAGCACTCCATAAAGCGCACCCGGTACATCTGGAAGCTCGCACATCAGACAGGTTCTGTCCGCGCCCCTATATATTTCCAATGATTTGCTGATGCAAATAAATCTAATATTCTGGTCAGTCGATATGCTTCTTACTATATAGCATCCCGTTTCCTCAATCATTTCATATACTCTGTTGCTGGTCTCGATCTGTTTGCCAACTGTTACGACCGCGTACCTGCAGTCACCGCTTACAACAGCATCAAATATTTCCGGTAATGTTTCATAATATATTATTGTGCTGTCCGTACCAAACAGTTTTGAGCATGCTTGCTTACAATACGGCTCCTGTCCGCCATGGCATGCTATATTAACGCCGCCTGGCAAAGTATCCGCTGTTGCATTATAAGCCGCATTAAGAGTGGCGAACATGTCCTTGCCTCGCTGTACCATCCTGCGCTGATAATCTCTGCTCATCTCCAGTATATTATTATACAGCATCCTGCAATATGTCTCCATATCCTTGTCAGCCATCTTGCTGATTGAATCGAGTTTTTCTTTTTCACGACCTGAATCCTTGATGGAAATATGATTCTCCTTCTTGAATTCAGCGATCTTTCCTGCAACTCTCATTCTCTCCTGGAATTTCTCAACGATTTCTATATCGATGCTATCTATTTCTTTCCTGTAATCTTCCAGTTTCATCATTTGCACCACCTCACAAAACTTCAACGTAGCTTCCCAAATATTTGAATTCCTGACTCAGCTCCTCCAGCTGATTCATCATTCTGATGAATTCTTCTGAATAGGTCTCAGCTTCAACATCGAAGTAAAACATGAAGTCGAAATCCCTATTTGGTATTGGACGGCTCTCCAGTTTGAATATATTGATTCCGAGAGCATAAAATCTTGCCAGTACGTTGTAAAGTGAACCCGGCTTATGTGATACAGTCAGCATCAGGCTCGTCTTGTCAGCGCCTGGATATATTTCTAATTCTTTACTGATGCAAATAAACCTGGTATAGTTGCTGCCGCTATCCTGCACAGCATCCTCCAGACATTCCAGTCCGTAAAGCTGTCCGCATTCGTAAGAAGCAAGTGCTGCCACATCGCTGCGTTCAGACTCTGCAACCATTTTCGCCGCTTCCGCAGTATTAGCACATACCGTTATTATTGCATCCGGATATTGCTTGAGATAATTCTCGCATTGCATTATAGCCTGCTCATGGGAGAATATCTCTTTAATATCGTTTTTATTAGTTCCATTCTTTGCAAGCAGACTGTGATCCACCTTCAGCTTCACGCTGCGCACGATATAGAAATCATACTTCATCATCAGGTCGTAAATCTGGTTTACCGAGCCCGCTGTACTGTTTTCCAGCGGCAACACACCATATTTACAAAGTCCCTGATCCAATGCTGCGAACACGCCGTTGAAATTCTTCATATACAAAATCTTCGGCATTTTGAAAAGCTTATCGCAGGCCTGCTGTGAATATGCGCCCTGAACCCCCTGACATGCCACCACAGCTTTCTGTGGGAAAACCTTGGCAGTATTATCACGGGCTTCTTTGACTGCCTTTACAAGAGGCGTGTCATCGAGGACGTATTTTCTCTGGTGGTCCTTAGTCAACTCTATAATAGTATTATATAATAATCTGCTGTAAGATTCCATATTTTCTGAAGCCAATTCGGTGATTTCATCGATTTTTTTTCTTTCCTGAATAGGATTGTCTAAAGGCAACCCCATTTCCGATCTGCAAATCGCCGCATCCCTGGCTATATCCATTCTCTCTTCCAGCTCGTTTAATATTTTTTCATCTATTTCCGCAATTTTTCTGTTATAATCATCGATTTTTTCTGTAGTACTCATTTTTCACCTTTTTTACCTTTCAAAGCACCGCCCCTCGTCAAGCATTGAATCGAACAAAGCCAGGGCTGCCGCTGCTTCTATGCAAGGCACTGCTCTCGGCACTATGCAAGGGTCGTGTCTGCCCTTGACCTTAAGTTTTACATTTTCATGCTTGGAATAGCTGATGCTGTTCTGCTCTATCGAAATGGATGGCGTAGGTTTGATTGCTACTTTGAACACTATTGGCATTCCACTGGTGATCCCACCGAGTATGCCGCCGTGATTGTTGGTCCTGGTCCTGACCTCATCGCCATCGTAATAAAATTCATCGTTATTCTCGCTGCCACGTATCCTGGCTGCGTCAAAGCCCCTGCCGAACTCAATTCCCTTAACGGCAGGGATACTAAAGACTGCTGCTGCCACACGATTTTCAATGCCGTCAAACATCGGCTCGCCAATGCCTGCAGGCACACCGTTTATCGTGCACTGGATAACTCCTCCGACTGAGTCGCCGTCCTTCAAGGCCTCATCTATTGCCTCAAAAGGATTGTCTCTATTGCCACCGATCTCCACGATCTTTGCTTCGATCTCAATACCCTTCTTTTCCAGCATCTGCAGTGCGATACCGCCTGCTATGCATAAGGGTGCCGTCAGTCTTCCAGAGAAATGTCCGCCGCCGCGATAGTCTTCGTTACCGCCGTATTTAATATGAGCGGTAAAGTCCGCATGTCCAGGTCTTGGGACATCCTTCATATCGTCGTAATCTCCAGATCTGGTGTCGGCATTTCTTATTATTGCTGTCACCGTCGTTCCTTCCGTTACGCCGTTCTTGATTCCGCAGAGAAACTCCGGCCTGTCGGCCTCCTTCCTCTGCGTGGTAAATCGACTCTGCCCCGGAGCACGTCTGTCCATGAATTTCTGCAGTTGATCCATATCTATTATTAATCCTGCAGGAAGTCCCTCTATGTTGACCCCGATAGCCTCAGAATGTGATTCCCCAAATATGGAAATTTTTAATTTATTACCAAAGGTTGAAGACATTTTTACCTCCTCGCGCAGTTGCTACTTCTGCACTGTGTTCTCTCCTAAACCCGCTTTTTTCATTATCTCAAAATAATCCGGATATGACTTTCCGCATGCTTTGCTGTCTATTATCGTAACCTCACCTTTGCATATCTCAGACGCGGCGGCGGCCATCATTACTATCCTGTGGTCTTTACTGGTATCAATGGTTCCACCTTCAAGCTGTTCGCCACAGCTTCCGTTTATCACTATACTGTCCGGATGTCCCGAGACGTTTGCACCTACTTCCCTCAATGCCCTTGTTATGGACGCTATCCTGTCACTTTCCTTTAATCTCAGTCTGCCGGCATTGGTCAGTTTCGTCGTACCTTCTGCTGCAACTCCCAAAAGTGCTATAGCAGGCGCAAGGTCTGGTATTTCCGATACGTCGACATTTATGCCTCTCAGCCTTGATGGCGATGAAATAATCATATCATCTTCTATTTCCACATTACCACCAAACTGCCGTATTACATCTGCGATTTTTCTGTCTCCCTGTTTTGAATCCTGCTTTAGCCCACGGACACCTATGGCTTTTCTACCAATAGCGCCCCAGACCAGCCAGAATGCAGCTGCAGACCAATCTCCTTCGACTGCATATTCAGAAGGTCCTTTGTATTTCTGCCCGCCTGCCACATGATATATGATGCCAGCAGACGTTTTCTCTGCTTCTATGGTTATTCCGAAATGATTCAGCACGTCAACCGTTATATCCACATAAGCCGATGATTCAAGCGGTCCTTCAATGACTATCTCACTGTCCTCCTCAAGCAATGGCAAGGCGAATAAAAGTCCACTGATAAACTGCGATGATACGTTGCCGGCCAGTTTAAATGTTCCTGCAGTAAGCTGTCCGCTAATGGTGATCGGGCTTTGTCCCTCCGGACTGATAAGGCAGCCGTGTGCCTCAAGTTCTTCGCGCAGCGGTGACAGCGGTCTATCCGCCAGCCTTCCCTTTGTAACAAAGGAAACGCTGCGACCCATAGCACATGCTACCGGTAAGAGGAACCGCAGTGTTGAACCGCTTTCCCCGCAGTTCATTATTCTGCCATTGGTATCAAGTGCACACAGACATTCTCTGGTCGCCTCCACATCTTCAGACCTCGAGTCATAGATCACTTTACACTGTGAAGATGAAAGCGCTGCGCAGATAAACGCCCTGTGGGCATATGATTTAGATTGGATAATGTCTATTACTGTTGATGGTTTCAACTCTATTCTCCATTCTTCTGGGCAGGCCCACATTTCTTTAGGACTGCCGTCTTGCACTTCTTTCCTTCAGCGAGAAGCTTCATCAGCTTTGCCGGATCATCCTTCTCCAAAGCCTCAGCATATTTAGAAAGCTCGCTGATGAGTCCGTTGATTTCCTTCGAAAGGAAATCTCTGTTTTCCATAAATAATTCGGTCCACATCTTCTCATCCAGATATGCGACCCTGGTAAAGTCCTGGTAGCTGCCTGCAGAAATCATCTGGCTGTCTATCAGCGCCGTGTCGCTCTTTATAAATCCATTTGAAACAATATGCGGCATCTGTGACGTAAAGGCAATTACTCTATCATGCTCCTCAGGTGTAGTGACGCCTACTCTTCCAAAGCCGGCATCCATAAGCATTCCCTTTACCTTGCAGAGAAGCTCCATGTCTTTGCATTTCTCAGGCACCAGTATGAACGGTGCATCCTTGAACATATCTGCGCTGCTGTTCTTGAAGCCTCCGCGCTCCTTACCTGCCATAGGATGGCCTCCCATGTACGTAAGGCCGTATTTATCGGCTATCTCAAAGCAACTCTTGCACACGGTCCGCTTAGTTCCGCAGCAATCCAGAATTATGGTTTTCTTTGAAAATTTTTCAGCATTGTCCTGAATCCATTTTACTGCTCCCACAGGTGGTATTGCAACTAAAATCATATCACACTGACCTATATTGGCATCTGTCAGTTCTTCATCTACAGCATGAGCCATAACAGCATATTGCGTAACAATGTCATCATTATCTGTTCCCCAGACAGTATATCCCGACCTCTTATATGCTTTCGCCAGAGATCCTCCGATAAGTCCTAAACCTACGATTCCAATATTCATTTAGATCACCTCTCTTATCTTCCTTACCTTGTCCATGACCACGTCGAACTGATCCGGCGTAAGGGACTGTGCACCATCGCACAAAGCCATGGCTGGGTTGTTATGTACTTCTATCATCAATCCGTCTGCTCCTCCCGCCGTTGCTGCCTTTGCCATAGGCTCTACCAGATTAGCATGACCGGTAGCGTGGGATGGATCGACTACTATCGGCAGATGCGTCAGATTATGGAGCACTGGGATAACCGACAGGTCCAGAGTGTTTCTCGTGTAAGTTTCAAATGTCCTTATGCCTCTTTCACAAAGTATTACCTTTTCATTTCCCTCTGACATTATGTACTCTGCACTCATCAGCAGTTCTTTGATGGTATTTGCAAGTCCGCGCTTCAAAAGGATAGGCTTGTCCGTCTGCCCCAGTTCCTTAAGCAGTTCGAAATTCTGCATGTTTCTGGCTCCGACCTGTATGACGTCTACATCCTCAAAGAGAGGAAGATGTTCTGCATTCATGATCTCCGTTACGATGGGAAGACCTGTGGCTTTCTTTGCAACAGACAGGAGCTTAAGTCCTTCACCTTTCATTCCCTGGAAATCATAAGGCGATGTCCTTGGCTTGAATGCCCCTCCACGAAGTAGCGTAGCTCCAGCCGCCTTAACTCTCTGAGCTACCTCGATGATCTGCTCTTCCGATTCCACAGAGCATGGTCCTGCTATGACTGCAAAATTACCGCCGCCGATTTTTACGCCATTGATGTCAATCACCGAATCCTCAGGATGGAACTTTCTATTGGCATTTTTGAACGGCTCTGAGATAATCGCCACCTTTTCTACTATGTCCAGCAGTTCCAGCATCTCCACGTCGATCCCGCTGGTATCTCCGATAAGACCGAGTACCGTCTGATCGTCGTTTTCATACTCATGTACTCTCAGTCCCTGGTCTTCGAACCATTTGATCAGCATCTGTTTCTGTTCTTCAGTTGTACCCGGCTTTAAAATCGTTACCATTTCTTTTACCTCTCTGTCTTCTTATAACCTTTCATAAAACAAACGACCTCCCCAGCGTCAGCTGCGGAGGTCGATTAAGCTTCAGTTAATAATTTGGCTAATGCATATTACTAAAACTTTTTCATGCAGCAAAAACGCTCTTCCTTTGTTTCAAAGAAAAAGTAGTAGTAATAATATTCAGCTGCACTAATCATAGTTTTCATTAATATGTCTCGCCTTTCTATAGGATAATGTTACTTTAACATAGTATTTGTTAAAAATCAAGAGTTTTAACAAAGTTTTTTGTATTTTTTTGTGTTCTTTAACAAAATATTCAACTTCACAGCGCCGCCCTCACCCGCCTAACCTGTGCTACTATATCCGCAAAGACATCCGGCGTCACCGCCTGTTCTCCATCGCTAAGGGCCTTTGCAGGTTCATCGTGTACCTCTATCATTATTCCGTCCGCACCACAGGCAGCCGCCGCGGCAGCCATAGGTGCCACCAGATCAGCATGACCTGTACCGTGACTGGGATCAACTATTATTGGCAGGTCCGTCATCTTTCGCAAAGCAGGTACCGATGCGAGATCCAGAGTGTTCCTCGTCTCTTCATCGAAAGTCCTTATGCCTCGCTCACAAAGTATGACGTTATCATTTCCGCCTGCTAGGATATACTCAGCGCTCATAAGCAGCTCGCGCAGGGTGTTCGCCATACCCCTTTTGAGCAGTACGGTTTTCTTTGTTTTACCAAGCTCCATCAGCAGTTCAAAATTCTGCATGTTCCTGGCACCGACCTGCACGACATCGACTTCATCATACAAATCAAGATATTCAACTCCCGTGATCTCTGTGACTATTGGCAAGCCTGTCGCCTTCTTAGCCTCAACGAGATATTTGATACCGTCATCCTTGATGCCCTGAAAATCATAGGGAGAAGTCCTCGGCTTGAAAGCGCCACCGCGAAGCATATCCCCACCGCAGTCTTTGACCGCTTTGGCGATAGTCATTATCTGCTCCTCTGATTCCACGGCACATGGGCCCCCTATTATTATGAAATTACCCTCGCCGCATTTAACGCCGCCTGCATTTACTATCATTTTTTTCGCCTCTCCAGAAAAATAATCTATTTTCCATACGAATATAGTTTGTCACATAAGTATAAATATTTCAAGAGTCAAGGCGATTTTTTTGTATTTCCTCATTTGAAGTTTCGGTGAGATTCTCTGGTATATACTTTTAATCCACGGCGCGTTGTGATATAATGTGTCGACCTAAAAGTATTATTACGGAGATGATTAATTATGACTAAAAAAAGAGAAATCCAAATAGGACAGTTAGCTCCTATTTACGACGCCAGGCTTCACAGTGATTTCCGTGAGCTGATGAACTTTGCAGCATTTGCTTACATGGATGACGATGCATTCATCATCAAGAAAAAATCCAAGAAGCCTCATGGCGAACCCACATATAAACATATTTCATTTATCGATTTCAAAAATGATGTCAACAGCCTTGGCACGGGCCTGTTAAGTATGGGCCTCAAAGACAAGCGCATTGCCATCATCGGCAAAAACCGCTACGAGTGGATGGTTGGTTACTTTGCTACGCTTTGCGGCCTTGGCATAAGCGTACCGCTGGACAAAGGTCTGCCTTACGACGAGGCAGAGTCTTCGCTGATACGCAGCAGAACCGACATTTTGATCTTCGATAAAGAACATCTGGACATCGTAGAAAAGCTGAAAGAGAATCCGGAAGTCAAAGTTTCTTTATATATATGTATGGATGAAATGGCTGACTACCATTCGATTCCTGAGATCACCGCAAAAGGCCGCGAGCTGATGGCCGGCGGCAGTCACGATTATCTGGATCTTCCTGTCAATGGAGATGAAATGTCGATAATCCTGTTCACCTCGGGAACTACCAGCATGTCCAAAGCGGTCATGCTTTCACAGTTCAATATCACCTACAACATCTATGCTATGCTGCAGGTAGAAGATATACACCGGGGTGATGTCAATATGGCATTCCTGCCCTACCATCACACCTTCGGTTCTACCGGACAGGTGCTCATGCTGGCATGCGGTGCCAAAACAGCCTTCTGTGATGGACTTAAATACATCCAGAAGAACATGGTAGAATACGGAGTATCGGTGTTCGTATGCGTACCACTACTCATCGAAGCCATGTATAAGCGCATCATTTCTGGCATCAAGAAGCAGGGCAAAGAAGAAACCTTCCAGCGCGGCCTTCGCATATCAAAGGCTTTGCGCACCGTGCATATAGATGTAAGGCGCAGACTCTTCAAAGATATCATTTCCCAGCTGGGCGGTGATCTGAGGTTCATAATCAGCGGTGCATCGCCGCTGGACCCTGAGGTGGTCAAAGGCTTTGACGATATAGGCATCACCATCGTTCAGGGCTACGGCATGACTGAGGCTTCCCCGGTACTTGCCGCTGAAAATATGAAAAATATGAAACCAGGTTCCATCGGCAAAGCTATGCTGGGCGTAGATCTGAGGATTTCCGAGCCTAACGAAGAAGGCATCGGCGAGCTTATTGCCAGAGCCCCTAACGTTATGTCCGGATACTATGAAAACGAAGAAGAAACAGCTAATACCATCATTGACGGCTGGCTCCACACAGGAGACCTGGCTTCTATAGATGACGGTTTCATATTTATACGTGGGCGCAAGAAAAACGTCATCGTTCTGAAGAACGGCAAAAACGTATATCCGGAAGAGATCGAGACGCTGATCACAAATCTTCCTTACGTTGAAGAGAACATCGTCTTTGGGCAGCCAAGACATAAGGATGGAAATCATAAGGATCTGGCACTTTGTGCAAAGATCGTATATAATGCCGACACCATGAAGGCACAATACGATGCATCCACCCAGGATGAAATAGAAAAAGTGATAAAAAAAGACCTGGATGCCATCAACGAAGAACTGCCGACGTATAAGCACGTGCTAAGGCTCATCGCCACGGATAAACCGATGATAAAAACCACCACCGGAAAGGTCAAAAGAGTAGCCGAAAACACACTAGATTAAAATAAAAAACTGGAGCCGCCGCAATTTGCGGCGGTTTTAAATTGTGCTAGAAAAAAAGCATTGTCATAGAGCTGTTTACAGTATAGAATAATGGTGAAATCATTTTTCGATCAAGCTTGGGAGGCTCCATAATATGGAACAGACTTTTTTGCCTTATTTGATTACAGAGGCATATTGTATGGTTTTTTCAATCATACTTCTTTTTAAATTAAACAGCAATATAGCATCAGAGCACGAGATGAAAGAGCTGAAATATATGATCATCTCTTACGTTGTTTTGATGGCTGCAGATATCTTTTATGTGGCGGCATATCATGGTGCTTTCCACATCAGTAATTTTGTTTCTGCTGTATCCAATGCTATTGGATTGATATCTGTAATGTTAGGTTGCTATTTCTGGTTCAAGTTCATAGAGGACAGACTACAGCCATCTTACATTAAAATCAAACACATAGAACTTATTACGAATATACCAGTAATAGCCATGTGCATCCTCGATGCACTTTCAATATTCACCGGCTGGATTTTTTACATAAACGATGCCGGCCAGTACAGCTACGGTCCTTTTTTTATACTTCAGGAAATCGTTCCGTACGCATATCTGCTTGTACCTACGACCACTGCGCTGATCATGGTGTTCAAGACTCACTCAAAACAGCAGCGCAAGGAGTATCTGGCATATTCTCTTTATATGGTCGTACCGCTTACCAGCACATTTTATGAGGATAAGCTGTATACTGTGCCTGTTTTTGCGTTGAACATTTTCCTTGTCGTTTATTTTCTATTTTTGATGATGCAGGGCATGCAGATAAACAGCGATGCTTTGACTAACCTAAACAACAGAAGACGTCTCAACGAGTATCTTGAGGATCAAATAAAAGAGACCTCTAAGGCTAAACCTCTTGTCCTGTTTATGACAGATCTGAATAATTTCAAAGAAATCAATGATACCTTCGGTCATCTGGAGGGCGACGAAGCGCTCAAGTTCTTTGCTGGCGTTCTTAAAAGCGTAGCAATGAAATACAATGCATTTCTGGCCCGCTATGGTGGCGATGAATTTTGCCTCGTAACCAACTATTCTCTCTTCAGCCCGGAGATAATCGAAAGCCACATCCATGAAGCACTGAAGACTGCATTAGCCGAAAAATATAATGACAGTACCAGATACGGTCTCACGGTAAGCATTGGATATGCTATCTGCGATGATCCCAAAACATCGCCTAATACTCTTATAAAGAGAGCTGATGTGATGATGTACTCAAATAAACATGATTGGCATGAGAAAAATACCTAAGATCAGTACTTTTCAAAAGTGATATACACTCTGCCCTTGCGGGAGTTTCCTCCTGCCTCGGCAATGTTCACGCGTCCTTTGTGGCGCATGACTATAAGGTCTCCTTTGTTGACAGACATGTCTACCTTGGTGGCTTCCATGTGATTAACAAAAATCAGGCCCTGCTTGATGGCCTGCACAGCCTTGCTGCGAGAAATACCAAATGCAGATGCTACAATATTGTCAAGGCGTAACGATGCTACAGTATCGCTTACTTCAGTCAAATGACGATCCGGAACTATTAGTTCTGCGATCGTTTTTTCTTCCACAGAAAGATCTACCCTTCCTGCTTTTGCATAAGTCGTCATGATATAGTCGGCGATTTCAGTGAGCACGATGATATCCGCGCCGTCATCACGTACGAGTATGTCTCCGATCATTTCGCGCTTGATACCAAGACCCGTAAGTGATCCCAAATAGTCACGATGTGTCAGGACACGACCGCCCTGAGTGGCTTTGGCCCTGATTACGGATAACGGATCTGCGCTTTCCATAGTTTCATAGTCTGGCAGACACAATAAAACTACCCTCTCCGCATCGTCATATCCACCGTAATATTCCAGCGCACAGCCAAAATCTCTGTGCCCTGTAAACCCGCGGACCACCGACTGCTGATGGGGGTCCATAAAGTTGGTATTCGTAGCCATATAACGTTCAACGCACTGGCTGATTTTATCCTCGGCCTGGCCGAGTATTATCTTATCTTCATTCATGCCTAATATGATACCGTAATTTGAAAATTTGTACAAGAAAATCCTTGCTTTATGGGAAAAATCATGGTATATTCTTAATAACATTTTAAAAGGGAGTAGCTGGCAACCTTTGAACGGTTGCAGTAAAATGCGTCAGTACGGTGTAAAAACCCGCGTTTACTTGAAATAGCAAGACTTTTGAGATAGCTGATTTGGCTATCTTGAAAGTCTTTTTTTAAACACTAAATCAATAAAGAAATGGAGAAATGAATGAACACTTATTACAACCAGGAGCCATCTCGTGTGATGGAAGAATTCAATACGAGCGAGCAGGGATTGACCGCGGAACAGGTCATCGCCAACAAAGAGAAGTACGGCGAGAACAAGCTCTACGAAAAAAAGAAGAAGAGCATCATCGCCATATTTGCCAGCCAGTTCAAAGACCTGCTGGTCATCATACTGATCATAGCGGCGCTGATCTCAACTGCGACAGGCAATGTTGAAAGTACAATTGTTATCATTGCAGTGCTTATACTCAACGCGATTCTCGGCACGATCCAATATGTAAAGGCCGAGAAATCTCTGGACAGCCTCAAGAAGTTGTCTTCGCCGGAGGCGAAGGTCATTCGAGGCGGCGTTCAGCAGATAATAGACGCCGCCGATCTGGTCTGTGGAGATATCGTAGTACTGGAAGCAGGTGATGTAGTCCCTGGTGACGGCAGGCTGTATGAAACCCATTCGTTGAAATCTAATGAAAGTGCTATGACCGGTGAATCAGAAGCCGCTGAAAAGAATGCGGAACTCATCGACAGCGACAAAGTCGCTCTTGGAGACCAGGATAATATGGTATTCTCAGGTTCCCTTATCACCTACGGTCGCGGCCGCGCTGTGATCACTGGTGTAGGCAGAAGCACCGAGCTTGGTCGTATCGCCGATCTTATGAACGATACCACAGAGCGCAAGACACCGCTTCAGATCACCATGGACAATTTCAGCAAAAAACTTTCACTTCTCATTCTCATAATATGTGCCATAGTCTTCGGTCTGAGCCTGTATAGAGGAATGGCTCTCGCAGACGCGCTGCTGTTTGCCGTTGCCCTTGCTGTAGCTGCTATTCCGGAAGCACTTGCTTCCATAATCACCATCTCCCTTGCTATCGGCACCTCCCGAATGGCTGACGAAAACGCCATCATCAAGGAGCTTGAAGCCGTAGAAGGACTTGGTTGTGTATCGATAATCTGCTCAGATAAAACAGGTACCCTTACTCAGAACAGGATGACCGTAGAATATCAGAGTGCAAAGGAAGGCTGCAATGAAGCAATGCTTCAAGCCTCCATTCTGTGCAACGATACTGCCATCGTCGATGGGGAAACCAAGGGCGATCCTACCGAGACCGCCTTTGTTGATTACTATATGAACAGTCACTCCGACTATGCTGAAGTAAAGAAGGGCTTGCCAAGATTGTCAGAACTGCCATTTGACTCTGACAGGAAACTTATGAGCACCCTTCATGAAATAGACGGTAAATTCGTCATGTACACTAAGGGCGCCATAGACGTCATACTTCAAAGGTCCTCCAACCTGACTCCTGAAGAAAAGCAGGAAGTTACTGACGAGAACTTCAGGCTTTCTAACGAAGGTCTTCGTGTCCTCGGCTTTGCAAGAAGAGTATTCGATCAACGCAGGGATCTGGTCATGGATGACGAATTCGAGCTTGAGTATCTCGGTCTTCTGGCTGAAATGGATCCCCCTAGGGAAGAATCCGCTCAGGCTGTGAAAGACTGCATTGAAGCTGGTATCAAGCCTATAATGATAACAGGTGACCACAAAGTCACTGCGTCCGCTATCGCACGCAGGATCGGTATCTTCAAGGATGGCGATATGGCATTTACCGGCCCTGAAATCGATGCCATGAGCGATGAAGAGTTAAACGAAAAGCTGGAGCACATCACAGTTTATGCGAGAGTTTCTCCAGATAATAAGATAAGAATAGTAAAGGCGTGGCAGGACCGTGCCAACATCGTCGCCATGACTGGCGACGGCGTCAACGACGGCCCGGCGCTCAAGAGCGCCGATGTTGGCGTTGCCATGGGTATCACAGGAACAGAAGTTGCAAAAGATTCAGCGTCCATGATCCTGACCGATGACAACTTTGCGACTATTATCAAATCAGTCCTCAACGGCCGAAACATCTACGCAAACATTAAAAACGCGATCAAGTTTCTGTTGTCCGGCAATGCTGCCGGCATACTGGCAGTGCTGTACGCATCATTAGCCGCACTGCCGATGCCGTTCACAGCCGTACAGCTTTTATTCATCAACCTTATCACAGACAGTCTGCCGGCTCTTGCCATCAGCATGGAGCCGTCAAACCCTGCCCTTATAGATGATAAGCCAAGACCACGCGATGAATCGGTGCTTAACAAACCGACTATGAGGGAAATCTGTGTTACAGGAGTTTTGATAGCAATAGCAACCATGATTGCATTCTATATTGGACTTGGCGCTGGCGTTGCCAACATGGGTGTTGGCCCAGTCATGACTGAGGGAGTCAGATTTGGAAGCGTAACGGCTTCAACAATGGCATTTTCAACGCTTTGTCTTGCAAGATTGTGGCACGGTTTCAACTGCCGAGGTAGAGAAGGTATTTTCAAATTAGGGGTATTTACAAATATGTTCACCATCGGAGCATTCGCTCTTGGTGCTATCCTTCTCCACCTGCTGTTGCTGGTACCGGTACTGTCCAAGGCATTCAACGTAGCAATGCTGGACCCACAGCTTCTAGGCTGGGTATGGATCCTGTCATTCATGCCGACATTTATAATCCAGGTCTATAAGGCTATAAAGTTCAGGAATGAACCTAAGAGAAGCAAATAACGTCTCCTTTCGATAAGAAAAAGAGCGGGCTGCATCGTATATGATGCAGCCCGCTCTTTTTATTATCATTTATTTGCATTTACTTTTCAACTTTTCCCATTTGCTGTCCACATATTTTTGAGCTTCTTCTATCATCCACTCATTGTCTTTTTTAAACATGTGCTTGAAACGTCCCTGCTTTTCCAGGAAGCGTTCTATCGGCAGCTTCTCTGCCGGCTCATAGGACAAATGCCATTCGCCGTCGACTATCTCATATAGCGGCCAGGCGCAGGTTTCCACTGCCAGCTTGCATATCTCTGCCATATCTTCCATATTGTACTGCCAGCCTCTTGGACACGGCGAAAGTACATTCAGGAAGCATGGACCCTCCGTGTATATCGCTTTGTGTGCTTTCTCATGTAGGTCCCTGAAATCTCCGAGCATTGTCGTCTGAGCAGCATACGGAACATTGTGAGCAGCTATTATCTCAGTCAAATCTTTTTTGTTCTGTCTTTTACCATAGCTTTCACTGCCTACAGGAGAAGTCGTCGCATCGGCAAAACGCGGTGTTGCAGAAGACCTCTGGATTCCTGTGTTCATGTATGCTTCATTATCGTAGCAGACGTAAACGAGATCATGCCCTCTCTCCATGGCTCCTGACAACGACTGCAGGCCTATATCATAGGTGCCGCCGTCTCCGCCAAAGACTATGAATTTAAAATTCTCGTTGACCTTGCCCTTCTTTTTCAGAACGTTATAAGCCGTCTCTACTCCACCCATGGTTGCCGCGGCATTTTCAAATGCGCTGTGGATGTAACTGTCCTCATATGAGGTGTTCGGATAGATGAAAGTTGAAACCTCCAGACAGCTGGTAGCGTTTCCGACTACCGCTCTGTCGCCTTCATCGAGGGCACGCAGTACGCCCTGTACTGCTGCTCCTGCTCCGCATCCGGCACAAAGTCTATGCCCGGGAGTGAAACGGTATTTCTTATTCAATTCTTCTTTTAAACTGTATGCCATCTCTATTCCTCCCTGACTCCGATGTGTCTGTATATCTCACCTGGTTCACCGGTTTCAGCTATCTTTTGCAGTTCTGTGAATATCTCTATGAATGTATCTACGGTGACGTCTCTGCCGCCAAGTCCGTAAACAAAGTTTATCATCTGTGGTCTGCCAGGGACGTCGTACATTGCCGATCTCGTCTCTGCGAACAATGGTCCGCCCTGTCCTGAGAACCCTTCGCATTTGTCCATAACGGCAACTGCGTAAGTGCCTCTCAGCTGTCTTATCAGCTCTTCCTTCGGGAAAGGTCTGAATACTCTTACCTTTACCAGTCCTGCAGCAATGCCCATATCACGGAGCTTGTCTACCGCAGCCTTGCCTGTACCTGCTGATGATCCGATGACTACTACGGCCAGCTCAGCGTGATTCATCCTGTATCTTTCGATCATGCCGTACTTACGTCCTGTCATATCGTGGAACTGATCAGCAACTTCCAGTATGTGGTCTCTTGCCGACTTCATAGCTTCAGCCTGAGCCTTTTTGATTTCCATATAATATGGTGAAACTCCGTAAGGTCCTACGGCCAGTCTCTCGCCCTCCTTTAACAAAGAGTGCTCTGGCTCGTATTTACCGACGAAAGTTCTAACCTTGTCTGTTGCTACCAATTCGATGTTTTCCACGGCGTGGCTGGTAATAAAGCCGTCCTGGCATATCATTATCGGAAGTCTGCAGGCTTCTGCTATTGGCATGGCCTGAATGTAATTATCATAGACCTCCTGATTGTTCTCGGCATATATCTGTATCCAGCCTGTATCTCTGCATCCCATTGAATCTGAATGATCGTTATTGATGTTGATCGGACCTGTCAAAGCTCTGTTTACCACAGCCATGACTATAGGCAGTCTGCTGGATGCCGCTACGTAAAGCATCTCCCACATGAAAGCAAGTCCTGCAGATGAAGTAGCCGTAATGGCTCTTGCTCCGGCTGCCGATGCTCCTATGCATGTTGACATTGCAGAATGCTCAGATTCTACAGGTACGAATTCCGTATCTACCTCTCCGTCAGCTATGTACTTGGCAAAGTACTGAGGAATTTCAGTAGACGGTGTGATCGGGAAAGCTCCCATGACATCGGGATTTATCTGTTTCATAGCGTATGCAACAGCTTCGTTGCCGCTCATTCTGTCCATTCTTCCCATCTACCTCTCCTCCTTTCCCATCGTTATTGCGCCAAACGGGCATACCTTTGCGCATATTCCGCAGCCCTTGCAATAATCAAGGTCCGTCTCGCCTCTTTTGCCGTCCTCAACAGGGATCGAAGCATCCGGGCAAAACGGTACACAAAGCATACACTGCTTGCATTTGGTATTATCAAAGAACGGCGTCAGTACGCGCCATTCTCCCGTTTTTACCAGTTTTGAAGTGGCCGGCTCATATATCTCCGCTCCCGGAGTCAGCGCCTGCCACGGGCTTTGTTCATTTATATCTTTAGCCTTTACCATATTAACCTACCTTAACCTGATCCATTGACATGCGAAGCGCTTTCATATTACCTTCAATAACGTTTGGCTTTGTTGCAAACTTATGTCTGAAGGACTCTTCCATGTCACGGATGAATTTACGATTCTCAACTACATTGCTGACCTTTACGGCCGCTGCCAGCATCGGCGTGTTCGGGAAGTTTTTTCCCAAAGTCTCCATGGATATTTTTTCAGCATCTACAGTGCAGACCTGACCCTTATAGCCTCCAAGAAGCTTTCTTAACTCGGCTGGTTCCTTGGTGCTGTTGATTATAATAGCGCCCTCTTCAGAAAGTCCAGCCGTCACATCGACCGTATGCAGCAAAGTTTCATCAACGACTACCACATAATCCGGATTATATATGTTTGAATGAAGCCTGTTCTTTTCATCCGATATCCTGTTGTATGCCGTTATCGGAGCTCCCATACGCTCTGGGCCATATTCAGGAAATCCCTGAACCTGCTTCCCCGAGCTGAAAGCTACATCCGCCAACAAAAGGCACGCTGTCTTTGCGCCCTGGCCGCCTCTGCCATGCCATCTGATTTCTATTGTACCCTCTTTTTTACACATTGCTGTTACCTCTCCAAAAAATCAATAACTCCGTCCTGCAATCAGGACGGAGATAATATCTTCGTTTATAAACCACCTGCTATGCATGCATACTATCATATGCTCTTCCTGTAACGGGGAAGGCCCGTCAAAACTTACTCGGTAAACCTTTCAGCTTTGCAACTCAGGAGTGATTTTCAAAATACATTTTTTTCGGTATCGGGCTCTCACCATCCCCGACTCGCTAGACCTTTTAATGTATATCTACTGTCTCCGTCAATGTTTTTGGTCTCTTATTTAGTTCAATGTCTATATTACCTTAGAAATTAGCCATTGTCAACATGTTTTTGTGTATTTTTACAAATACATTTTTAATAATTTGTATAAATTCACAAATTTCATGTCGTGAAACAGGGGTGTTTTTGTAAAATCAACTGTCAGCTTGAATCATTCCAACAGCTTCAGCCATTATTGCCTCTACATCCATCCCAATTATGTCCAGGTTTTCCGCTCTGAATTCTTTGAAGCCCTTAACGCCCAGCATAGTTCCGATGCTCTTTATATATTCGAAGCCCAGATTATCTCCGAATATCGGACCGCCGGCCGTTGTTATATACGTAAGCATTTGGCATGGGCAAAGTCCACTGTAGCCCGTTTCAGTTTCCTGGAATGTCAGCCCTGTAACAACGATATGCTCTATGTAGACTTTGAGTATGGCAGGGAATGCACAGTCCCAGTATGGTGCACCGATCAAAACATTGTCAGCCTTCTTAAACTGCCTGGCCAGATCGAACATTGGATCATCCCACGCTTCCACCTCTATAAGATCGTTCCTTTTGTAAATATCCTCTCTGTCAAGCGGCTCTACCAGGCCTTTCTCAACCATTACGGTATCTACGATGACGCCCGGGTGTTCTTTGATGAACTTCCATAAAAAAACATTGCAAAGTTTACGCGTCCGCGAGTGATGAGTAGTAATGCATGAGTCTACAAACAAAAGTCTCTCGCCGCTGATGTCAAAGGCCATCGGCTTTGGATCGCAGGTTATCCCATATTGATGGCAATCTCTGCAGTTAAACATCTCCGGCATATAATCGAGATAACGATATCCCAGCTTTTCAAAGAACTCCGGCGCTTTAGATACTATCCAGATCCGCTTAACGCCCAGACCTTCAAAGCTGGACATTGCAGTTTCAGCCAGACGCATTCCGATACCGCTGCCGCGCAGCTCCTCTTCAACGGCAAGATCGTTGATCACATAGCAGCCATCCTTCTTTGCCGTAGCTACTCCTCCAACCAGCTTGCCCTCTTCATCTACTGCTTTCCAGCATGTCATAAGCCCTTCAGGTCCCTTACCGCTCTCGTCCAGGTTGAACTCCAGCCCTGATCTGACAAACAGGGCTTTGAACTGCAGGTAATCTCTCGTTTCTATTATCTTTATCTTTCTCGTGTTCATAATTGCCACCTCACAGTGTCATTTTACCATAAAATCATCAATTGCCCAACATGCTGTATCTTACTTTATCTACATTTATATATGAGAAATCGCCTTCATTAAGGTATTTCAGCACTTCTGCCTTCGTCCCAGAAATGCAGTAATCACTGGTTTGGAATTTTGCATTTTTCCTTGCCGCATCGAGAGCTTCCTTCAGCACACCACTACCTTGCTCATATATCTGATCTCCACTGTAGAGCTGAAATCCGGCATACAGCTTCTGATGGTCGTACATGGTCTGAAGATTATCTATGTAGATAAGCCTTAGATATTTTGCTGAAATGCCTTCTCTGCCCGTGGCATCCTTGCCTTCCAGATTAGCAACTACATTAGCCGATACTCCCGGCTGCCATCTGCTGTTCTTCTGATATATCTGCAGCCATTCTATATTGAAGCCGTTGTTACGAAGTGCCAATAGCTTTGAAACATCTACGAGGCTTTTGCTCTGCACTGACACATACAGATGTGCCGAATCCGGCAGCTTAGATATTTCAGACAGGACCTCTTCCTTATCCTTAGAAGTCCAGTATTTTTCATTATTGTCTCCAAAAGCTCCCAGAATAGGTGTTGAACGCCCCTGTGGGTCGCTGGTGATCGTCAGCTTCCCCAGCTTCATCTTTGCGATGGTGTTTTGCGGATCTCCTGATTTTATAGCGATATACTCTCTGTGATCTATCACATCTATATTCAGTGTATAACACCCAAAGCCGTTCTTTGTAACGATGATGTCAGCTACTTCCATATACGGATGTGTCGTCTCGTAATAGGCGCGCAGGGTTTTCACAAGTGTGCTATTAGTGCCCTTATTGGCTTTGGCAGGGTTAGTCTGGAACAGGTTTATCAATGGACTCAACCCCAGGAATATGACCACAGCAATCAGTACGACGATGCCTATGACCTTCAAAGCATTCCTGCGCATTCTTCTGTCTATCATTTTCTGTATCTTTTTATCGAATTCCTGGTCCTGTTCCAAAGCCATTCCTTCGAGTTCCTTATCTATATCCTTCATCTTCGTCCTCCCTCATCTTAATCAGCATTTTCTTTGCACGTGATCTTATCTGCCGCACGTTGGTATCAGTGGTCCCACGCTCCTTAGCGATCTCGCTGTCAGTAAGCTGCAGATACACGCTGTCCATCATTACCTCTCGATATTTCAACGGCAGCATCGATATCATTGTGGCAAGCTTTGCTCTCTCTTCATTGTGTATGTAAGTCAAAAGTAAATCATCCTGAGACCGAAGCGCCATGGTGTCGATAGGCTCATCAGCCATCATCTCCGCTTTCTTCACGCTATTGTAGAACTCGTTTCGCATGACTTTGTTGCACCAGTACAGGAAACTGCCACGCGGCTCGTAAGAAAGGCTGGCCTTCAGAAATGCCGCCTGGACCAGGTCCTCGGCATCCTGCCTGTTATGAGTATACGAGCAGGCGATCACCATAAGCGAATCGCGGTATTTTTCGTATAACTGCCCTATGGCATTTTTGCTGATCTTTTCTGCCAACGCCCCTTCTCCTTTTTGGTTTCGCTATACACTAAACAAATCTATCGCAGATCTGTGACAAAGTATATATTAATATTATTATAGCAAATGCTACGTTTATTTTGAACTTTAATATAAATACTGTACTCTGGGTACAGTGCACTGACACATATTAATTGATATAATCTATTTGCAAATGTATATGTGTGGTTGTGTAAAAAAAGCGGGTCATGAATGCAAATTCATGGTCCGCTTTTCTTAGGCTTATTAATGTCTAGTTAACAAGTATTCCCTTGCTTATGTTTGGTGCTATTATTTGATCGTAACAGTTTTAGCTGTTGCCGGTCCGTAAGCTGTTGCTCCATCGGAAGTTGTCTTAACTGCATAAACTACGATTTTCTTCTTACCCTTTGCTGCAGCTGCTGATCTGCGTGCATTTTTGAACACTACTCCGGTTATCTTTGTCGATGTAGACTCAGCGTCAACAGACTCAGCCTTTACCAGATATTTGTTTGCTCCTTTGACTTTGCTGACCTTTACGTAGCCCGTCGAAGAGTATGTGGTAAATGTTGGACTGAAAATGTTGGAAGGATCTGTGTGTTCAATCTTTTTATGGATCTTGAAGCCGCCCACAGCTGTGACCTTGACTTTTCCGCCAGGTCCAGTGCAGGCTTTATATGCTTCACAGGAAGGTCCTACCAGGACTGTATCACCGGATTTATATACTTCAGAAACCTTGAACTGATAGGTACTTCCCGACTTCAATCCTTTGATGCTGAAGTAGTTGTCTGCTGTAGTATCGCTCTTGCGTGCAAAGTCTCCTTTGCTGACCCATTTCCCTCCGGAGTACATGTAAACGCGATAGTAATTAGCATATTTTGATATATCGCTTAAAGTCAACGTAAGTCCCTTCGGTCCTCCAAAGCCGCTGACATACATTTTCTTGTAAGTTGGCGGTGTTATCTTGATCTGTATTTGAGCTACAGTATTGCCATTTGCATTGTCATCAGTAAGAGTGACAGTTCCATAGCCGCATTCCTCTCCGGTATACCCGCGGATTTCCGTTACGCCGTCTGTCGTGTAGATATCAGCGCTTGAGATATTCTTTGAATACTTGATTGAAAGATTCTTCACATCGATTATGGAGTCTCCTGTGGAATTTGCCATCTTGGAAATCGTAAATTTAAATTCCTTACCGCCTACAGGTGCCTGAGCTTTGTCTGCATCATATGCCACTCCCGAATCAACGGTATATTTCTTCAATGTTACTTTAAAGCTGTATGTTCCTCCGCTCTGATACAATTTCTTAAGATAATATGTCCCTGCTTCCAGCGAAAGCTTGTCCAAACCGTTTCCGCCAGTCCTGTAGCAGCCTGCTATTTCAGTGCTGCCATCTGATTTATAAAGTGTCATATCATAAGCACTCGCCCCACCAGGAGTGTAGGTCATGGACATTCTCTCAGGTACTACCATCTTATACCAGTGAACATCTGATTTGCTGGCCATTGCCACATCACTCTTCTCAGCTACCCAGTCTGAATTGAAATCCAGTTCTTCCGCTGCCGTGTAATCGCTGCCGCCGCCAGCCGTAGCCGTTGTTACTTTTACTGACAATGAAACTGTCTGTGCAGTCAGGTCGCTCAGATAGAACTTGTGCGAACCTGCCGTCAATGTCTTATCTTTTCCCAATCCTACATATTCAGGAGAAGAATCCTGCAGATATAATGAGTCTGCTCCAGTTGCTGTAAAGGAAACAGTAAATGGTGAATCATTGGAAATCTGCACGTAAATGCTTGCACTGGTGCTCGTTGGCCTTGCCAGGGAGTAAGAGTTCGTTCCCGCAGAGCCATCCAGTACATATGGATCTGCTTTTGTCCCCGATCCGCTGGTCGATGCCGCATTGGCATTGTTTGACCATGGCATTATCGGTGTAAATGCTACTACCGTCGCAACTGAAAGTGCGATGACCAGCAGCATCCTGGTCATTCTTTTTATAGATAACATAAAAACCATCCTTTCTCTGATGTCAATAACTTCCCTACGAAAAATTATATCAAAGAAGGATGGTTTTAACACTGTACCACCGGTACAGTATCGCTTTTTTATTTTACTGCGGTAAATCAATAATTAGGGTTGATCCAGCCGTTAGTTATTACATAGAAAATCAGCTCGTGGATGTTCTTTTTTCCGGTTTTAGCCAGCATGTTCTGGCGGTGGAACTTCACCGTCCTCTCCTCTATGCCCAGCTCCGCAGCGATTTCTTTGCCGGTCATGTTCTTGCATGATAGACGAAGTATCTCCATTTCACGCTTTGTCAAAGGTGATTCCCCACTGGCTACAGGAAGCGTCCTCGGCTCAGGAAAGCATGTCTCGCCTGCCATTACCTTCTTGGCAACATCCACAAAGTAGTCGAAGCTGTTAGTCTTGTAGACAAAGCCCTGCGCCCCCGCTTCTCTGGCGCGCTTACAGTATGTGACCTCGTCGAAACCGGTCATCACGATAACCTTTGTATCCGGAAAACCTTCAAGCACCTTTCGCGTCGCTTCAAGCCCCGATGAACCGCCTTCTGTGCAGACATCCATCAGTACCAGATCCGGATGCAGTTTCTCACAATAAAGGTCCACCAGCGATGAATCACTTAGGGTCTCTATCACCTTGAAGCCACTTACACCTGAAAAGGCCTCTTTCAAGGAGTCGCACACTATTTTGTGGTCATCTACTATCAATATTTTTACCATCTACTCCACCTCCGGTATAACGGCCGTCAATTTGAACTCAGGTTTAGCATCCACACTCAGCCTGCCATTTACAGTTCTCAGTTTTGACTGCATTCCAGTGATTCCTCCGCCAGAAGTAAAGTCATCCTCGCCGGCTTTCCCGTTATCGGTTATTGTCACGATGCATTTGTTATCATTACGAGAAATATCTGCGTTGACTTCTGTGGCAAAGCCATGGCGGACTGCATTCGTACTGCTCTCAGCAATTATATCCACGATGATATTGGCTTTTTCATTGTCGGCCGGCAGCTCTCCATCTATGTTAATTGTAACACCTATTACTGACAAATGCGATATGAGAATGCCTAGCCTGCTTGCCGCCAGTTGTTTCTCATCGGTTTCCCGCAACTGTTCCGGCAGAGACTTCATAAACTCGACAAGAAGCTTCTCATCGGGTTCATCACTTTCTCTCATCATGCGCAGCAGCAGAGATATCCTTTGCCCCATGATATCATGGACATGGATCTTGGCATTGGTTTCTTCTTCCTTGCGACAGGTTTCTTTTATATCTGCCAGCATATCTCTAAGCTGATCACATCTGATCTCAAGCTCATCATTATACGCCATAAGCTCTTGTGTAGCTCTCCATTGTTCTGTAATATCAGTCGCGTTTATCTGGAAGTATTTTCTACTGTCCATTGACAATTCGTCTCTGTTAAAGTTCCAAACTGTATCATCAGGCATTTGATAGATCAATCCCTCGTCTGAGCTTATTCTGTTACATTGATCACTGATTTTTCCATTGACCAGTGCATCATAAAATTCCGTGCCGTTATGCCATATGCTTCCCACCAGCGTTATCATCAGCCTCTGCATCTTCTTATTGACCAGCTCGACATAGCCATCCTGACCGCAGAACAGTATGCCTGAATGAAGTGAATCGATGGCTCTCTTTACCGAAACAGCCGAAACATTGTTTGACAGCTGTCTATGAACTGTATGGCACTCTATTACGCTGGCTATACACCAGATCAGCATTATCAGCAGTAAAACATACGGGAATGCTTTACCATATATATTATCGAGGCAAGGCAAAGTAAGTACCACGAGAACTACCTTCAATGGCATTCTCACCCTTCTGGTTTTGATAGTCGTAGCTATAACTAACGCAACCAGTATGAAGATTATTGCATACCTTGCTGTGGCATAATCGATAAACCTGAAGTAACTTTCCAAATAGGCCTGTCTATATTGCTCGAATAGTACCGTCATCAATATACTGTAAATCACTAAAAGGCATAGAGCTACGCTGTGAAATTGTCGCATATATCCTGAACGGTCATAGTATGTGCTCATGGTAGTCGCTATCACCTGCCCTACCACGCACAACACTGCCGCCAGTGTAATCAGGCATAGCAGCAAATATGGTATCTGGAAAAACTGCATCATAGCTTATCACCTCCCAACGGGAAGCTCAAAGTTATGCTGTACATCGACTCATCCAGTTCTCTGGTCAGTACAGTTCCATTTTCCGACTCTACCGATTTTAATACATCCTTAAATGGCAATGGCGTAAGGTCTTGACCCAGAAATATCTGGAATTTAACTTCCCCGGTTTCCTCTACGAACTGCTCTCTGAGCAGTGATTCGCCTAACGGCAATATGCGTTCCAAAACCGAATAGAACATATCGTAGATCAGCGTTGCCTTGATATTGGTGATTTCTCCAGTCGCTGTATTGGCAGTAAGTACGTTTATACCTGCATAACCAGCAAATTCGGCCAGCTCATCCAGATATACTGCCAGTTCACTTCCTGGCATCAGCTTATTCTCTCTTCTCAGGAAGAAGAGATTACAGCGTCTCTTTATATAGCAAAGCAACAGCGCGACCTTTGCGATCTGCTGTTTTTTATCATCCATGTCCGGCAACTCATCGACCATTGAATTCAGCTGCCCGACTCGCCCTTCGATTTCCCCTGCCAGGGTATCCATGATCCTGTTTTTTTCTTCTTCTGACAAAACTTCATGGGCTGCCTTTTCTCTTCGCTCCAAAAACAAGCTGGTAGTTTCAAGGCCGTGGATGGCCTCTTCTGTTTTCTTCTTGAGATTGTTTATTGTAGTCAGGTCTTCTCTGCGTATTACCTTGCCTCCGGGGATATCGTCAGCATACAAGTACTCATTTTCATAAAGTTCTATCCAACCATCGTCTGATTCTCCCAATTGCTCTACTATCTCCGGTGTAACATCCTCCATATTCTTTGACGTGTATAAAGGCTTTCCTTTGCTGTCCGCTATCATCATCCTCAGTGATGAATGCTCGAACAGTTTTCCGTAGAGCCTGTTCAAATGCAGCAATCCTGAATGTATCGTCGATTCCATAAACAGCATCCCCAGGAAACAAATAGACAGAGTATAATCCGGCAAATTTCTCGCGACTGCACCTGTAGTATATGCAAAGCCGTACGTTACCATCAATATAAATACGATGACTGGCATTATCACATATTTTTTCCTGCGGCTCTTTCCGCTTTTGACGATCAGCATGATCATAGCGACCAGTATGGTTCCCAGGCTCACTGCAAAAACTATGTAGAACAGTATATTATAGCTGTAATTATTGAAATCTGCCAGGCCGGTATTAAATATAAACACCCATTGATGCATATCATTGGTAAATATTATGGCAAGCAGCACTGCTTCTATTGATATCAGCGTCTTAAACCAAACTGGCCATTTAACTCTGGCTATATCCGGTTTATCTACGATGTAAGCCAGCCACACCATCAAAATACCAAGTCCAAACTGGAAGAAATAGTATGAGTACCAAAGATAGCGTATCCACGCTCCATTTGGCAGATCATATTTTATGATCCTCAGGACGACCCAACCAAGTATCATAATGCCAATCATATAGATCGTTCGTCTAACATTTTTATTCATGCTGCGATAAAGCAGCGTTGAAATCCAAACTACCAGGAGTATGATAAATATCAAAGCATATAAAGTGTGCTCAACGCCGTTGAATGATGTCAGTAAACCGGTATTGCGAATATCTTTCCGCATTATCTTGACATAGTGCGCACTGTATTCGTTTATTACTTTATAGTCTGCGATGGCACTATCTGTACCTGACATGTCGATAGTTCCGCTAACTGAGACCTTATTCTTTGACAATATTCCTCTGGCAAAGGATAATGTGCCTTCCTTTGGTACTATAACCTGAATGCTGGCATTATCCTTCATCATCTGCTTCGCCTGACTGCTGAAGCATATCCATACCGGTCCGTCATGGCTCTCAAGATCAAGTCTTCCCTGGTTATTGATCGTATGCAGCAGCCTTATAGCTTTACTCGGTGCAAATTCCTGCGTTTCGCCATTCAGACCATAGGAAATCGAAGCCAGAATATATGAGCCTTCCGGGTTTAAATCTTTAAAGCTGACGTTGCAGCTGCAATTTTTCAGGTCAGTCCAGCCTTTGATGTTTGCCTTTGTCCTGCTCCTGTCAACAGCGATAACTACTCTCTCCACGCTTTGCGGATACCAGTACTTTGCAATGCCTGCCTTAAGTGCCGGCTCGTCCTGAACGTTCCAGGCCTTGACAGCTTTGCCGTTCTGTAATTCCGAATTCATGGAATCGGCATAACAGAAAGTCAAAGAAAATTCGGCAATAAAAAAGAAGAGCACTGCGAACATGACTATGCGTTTCACCAATGATAAGTCAGTGAGCCTGGTCATTCTGTCCGCCTCCCTTCATAAATCGCCAAAGAATAGGTTACGGCATAAGTATAACATTTTTATAAAATCTTTCCAACTATTTTAAAATCATCAAAAAAGGTGTATTATAATCCCATATAGAAAGAAGGAATAACATGAAATTTGATATGCATTGCCATACCAGTGAAGGCTCAATAGATTCCAGGGTGCCTATTGCGGATTACGTTTCCGTTCTAAAGGCAAACGGCTTCGGTGGCATGCTGGTCACCGATCATGACTCTTATGGCGGCTATTACTACTGGAAAAAACATAAAAAAGAAATGCCAGATGACTTTGTAGTCTTAAAGGGCATAGAATATGACACTAAGGACGCAGGTCATTTTATCGTCATAATGCCTGACGACATCCGCCTCCATGTACTCGAACTGAGAGGCATGGGTGTAAATCAGCTTACGAGGATAGTCCATAAATACGGCGGGATCCTGGGACCGGCTCATCCCTTTGGTATGAGAAGTTCCAGCGCTATGTTCTGCCACAAAATGAAGGTCCACACGGATCTGATGTATAACTTCGACTTTCTCGAAGGCTTTAACACCTGCGAACGAGTCAGATCTAATCTGCTCGCCAGGGAGCTGGCAGCCAGATATGATCTTCAATGCATAGGCGGTTCCGATGCCCACAGAATCAAATATGTCGGCACAGCTTACACTGACTTTGACACGGAAATCACCTGCAACAACGATATCATAGAAAGCATCAGGACTGGCGGCGTTGCAGCCTTCGGCGGAAAAGAGCGCTATTACAAGAAGGAGCATAACAAGCGCAACTGGTTCGCAACCACCTGGAGTTTCAAGGCGTTCAACCGCAGTCTTGGCATTCTTTATACGCCGTACAGGAAACATAAGATTCGCAATATCCGTAAGGATAATCCACAGCATAAAAATAGAGGGACTGTTTAGGCTCTATGTCAAATGTTGGGGTGGAGCACAATCGAATAAAAAAATGATATTTTCCCAGGCGGCTTTTGGCCGCCTGGTTTTTCTAATCAGCAGACCGTGTTTACCGATATTTTGAATCGGTATCTGATGACAGCCTAAGCTGACATGATATGCAGTATACGCTTTCTGAACCTTTCAAAATTCTGCATTCCATATGATATTCTCTTGATCACTTTTATCCTGTTGTTGCATCCTTCAGTATATCCGTTACTGTACGGGTATCTGAATGCATTAAGTATTTCCTCTTCCCAGTTCGTGTATGTAGTCACACACTCACTGAACTCTGTGAGATCTGCAGCACCGGCCTTCATGAACCATTCACCAAGGCGTTTCCTCGCCTCATAGATATTACTGGATTTCATGAATTCGTAGAATTCGTTCTTGAGATAGTATGCCTTTGCAAGATCCTTTGATATTGCGAGCATATGTGATACCTGTTCCAGCTCATCAGGATCAAGACACTCAGGATGCTTAAGAAGCAGTTTCCTGGAACGTTTGAAGTATTTCCTCCTGCTGCTGCCGAATTCTTTCTGTGCTTTTTTTCTGACGTTCTCGAATGCCCATGTTACCTGTCTTACTACGTGGTACCGGTCCGCTATGATCTCTGCTTTAGGGAAAGATGCCTTGGCAACGCTGCGGAACAGTGTACTCATATCCATAACTACAAGTTTGACATCTTCACGGTTTGAAAAGCTCCCAAAGTATTCGTAAAGGGATTCGGCCTTCCTTTCAGGCAGTATGTCCAGCACACGTTTCCTCTTTGGATCCGTAATTATGCACTGGAATTTCTCCCCTCCGGAATTGCCCCTGAATTCATCTATCGACAGTATCTCTGGAAGAGTTTTAAGTTTGAAGCTGACTGTGTCCACTATCCGTGATACCGTCATATTCGACAGAGCATTTTCTCTGGCGATCTGCTTCATTGACTTCTCATATGACGCCTCGTGCAGTATGAAGGCCCATAGCCTGTTGGTGGTCCTCTGGTATTTCGGCAGGAACGGTACCGATTCCGCAAATATCTTTCCGCAGTACGGGCATTCATGCCTTCTCTTTCTCAGATGCAGCACGGTAGGATATCCAAATGAAGGGATATCTTTCACTGACTGGGTCCTGTAGTCGTGGACTTTGGATACGGGCATTCCACAGCGTGGACATTCATGGATCCTCTTTTCCATTTTAAGATGTATATGACGGATATTATCATAATTTTCCACATTTGTTACGATTACGTCTTTCAATCCTGTAAGATTTTCGGTATAATCTGTATTGAGCATAGCGCATCTCCTTTCAATGGGTTTAGTCACTTTTATTGTAATCGGGATTGTGTCTATGCTCAATTAATTTTTGCAAAGAAAAATGCCGGAGCAGCTGAGATTTTCTCTCAGCCACCCCAACATTTATTATAGAGCCATTCAAAAGACTGCGGAGATTCCGCAGTCTTTTTTCTTACTTAGATCGCTCTCATTTTTCTTAACAGTCTCGAATTTCCGGCCATGAACAGAATACATAATCCAACAAGTACCAGCAGATCCACCCAGATCGCACCTATGCCGTAACCCCTTACCATGACTTCAGACAAAGCATCCGCCGTATAATGCAGCGGTATGATATACTCTACCATCTTCCATCCACCGCTCAAGGTGAATAATCCGCAGAAAAATACCTGAGGGAGTATCACCAGCGGTATAAACTGCATCATCTGGAATTCACTGTTTGCCAAGGTAGAAAGCAACATTCCGAGAGTAAGTGCACAGATAGCTGTCAAAAGGTTGATCAGCAATACATACCATATGCTGCCTTCCATAGGCAGCTTCAGTATATACACCGTAAACCAGGTTATCAGTACCGACTGTAAAATTGCCAAAACCGAAAAGCCCAATGTGTATCCCAGTATTATCTCATGCCTTCTTATTGGTGTTGACAGCAGTTTTTCCAAAGTCCCAGAAGACCTTTCTCCCAGGAAATTAATGCCCGCAATGAGAAATACCAGGAAGAATATTATTATTCCAACCAGTGGTGCGCCGTAATTGTCGAAAATACTTCCATTCTTAGTGCCGTATATGTAATTGGCGTCAATGGAAGGTTCCTTTTGTATGCTTATGCTTGGCATTTCAGACGTTATTTGAGAAGGTAAATCCGAAAGCCTGTCTTTGATATCATTGATTTTAGACTCTGCTTTATGGCGTACATCTTTAAGCGCTGCAGTCAATATAGCTGCCTGTATTTTTTTAGCCGAGGATGCATTGGTACCGTCGATGTCCACCTTGATCCTGGTACCGTCTATCTTGACGGTAGCGATATATTTCTGATCTCTTACTACACTGGCCATATCAGATTCTTTGATCCTTGTCGCCTCTATATTATAGTCATCGTTATCATTCAAAGCGTTGACGAATGTCTTGGAGCCATTGACCACACCTATTTTATAGGTGGTATAGTCATCTTGATTCAAGACAAAGTACAGCAGCGTCAATATGATTATCGGTCCGATAAGAATTAGTGCAACTGTTCTTTTATCGTGCCTGATCTGATTCAGTATTCTCAAAGCCATAGTTCTAGTTCTCATCGACACCACGCTCCTTTCCATAGTAGATGAATGCCTGCTCCAGGCTTCCTGTCCCCGATGCAGAAACAACTTCTTCAGGAGTGCCTTTAGCAATGATATGACCGCTGCGCATCATGGCCAGCTTATTACACTTTGCCGCTTCATCCATAACGTGAGTTGTTATCAAAATCGTAACTCCAGACGCTGCCAGATTTCTCAATTCATGCCATATTGAATCCCTAAGCACTGGATCTATGCCAACTGTCGGCTCGTCCAGTATCAATACTTCGGGATTGGCAAGCAGTGCAATCGCCAGTGAGAGCCTGCGTTTCATCCCTCCGGAGTATGAGCCGGCAGATATCCTGGCATCTTTCTCAAGGTTCATAAGCTTTAGCACGTAATCTATACGTTCCTTTAATATTGCCCCTTTAAGCCCATATATCTTTCCGAAAAACTCGAGATTCTCATATGCTGACAAAGTCATATAGAGGGCATCGCTCTGCGCCATATATCCTATCTTCTCCATTAGGTCCAGATTTGGAACCTTGATGCCGTCTATGGTCACGCTGCCTTCATCTGCACTCAATATCCCGGTTATTATTTTTACCGTAGTGGTTTTGCCGCAGCCTGACGGCCCAAGAAGCCCATATATTCCTCCCCTTACTATTTCCAGGTCAATATCGTTCAGCACATGCTTTGTGCCAAATGACTTGCTGACATGTTCAAGTAAAATGCTCGTTTTGCTTTGTTCCATAGTCTCTACCTCCATGGTATAATCTTGCTTTCAATATTATTTTAGGCTATAATTTACAATATTAAAACAGATAATATACTACACTTTGTCCGATTAATTTAGGAGGTAATTATGGCAAGGAAGGCGAAGCACACTACAGAGGAAACCAAAGCCACAATAACCGATGCATTTCTTGAGCTTTATGCAGATGAAAGGCTTGATAAAATCACAGTAGGAGCAATCATTTCAAAGGCTCATGTGACACGCAGTACCTTTTACTATCACTACCGCGATGTCTTTGATCTGCTGGAGAAGACAGAAGATGAGCTTTTCGATAATTATATCGAATCCGTTCTGCCATATGCCATGCTGAGCATTGTCAACAACGATTTTACAACCTATATCTCGGTAATCGACTCTGCCTTCGAGCAATATAAGCACAAACTGAAGATTTTCATGGTCACCAAGGCCGATGCCAGGTTCACAAACAAGTTGAAAGCATATGCACGGTCACAGTTGCTCAAACAAATCGGCATCACTGGTGATGACATGTCAATTGAACAAAAACTGGTACTTGAATATATCGTCAACGCCATGTACGGCACGTTAACCTGGTGGATAGCCAACGACAAGCCTATATCGATTAGTGAAATATTGGAAATAGCCAACCGGATCAATACTCAAGGACCTTTGACAGTACTGAAATCATAAAACTCCCGGTAAATAGTATTTTCAAATATTACGGCTTTGTGGTATACTTAATAAACGAAATATAAAGGAGTATGGGATGCAAATTCTGAAGGATCTGTTAAAAGATAAAAAGCTGATGAAATATACTGCATTTATCGCGTTCACCGCGGTAGTGCTTTATATCCTTTTTTTGATTGTCAGCCATCTTAACGTTATCCTCGCTGCCTGCGGCCACGGCCTGGGTAGTATTATCGGTGCCTTTTCTCCTCTATTCATCGGTATGGTACTGGCCTATATCCTGTGCCCGGCCGTTGAATTCATAAATAGGAAGTTCGTCAAAAAAATCTACAGGGATCTTGATGATGCCGATAAAAATATCCGGAGACAGAAAAAGCAACGTCTTCTTTCAGCCGCCATTACATATCTCGGCATTCTTGCGGCTGTCATTTTGATATTCTATATATTGGCTACCCTGCTCCTTGGGCACATAAGATTTGAGTCGCTTACTGAGATGATCGACTCCGTAACGTCTTACGTGATTGAAATAGAGCACACGTTCAAATCATGGGCTGCCAGCCTTCCAACTAACGCATTGTCCAGCAAACTCGATTCGCTGACTAATTCTATATTGGGATGGATGTCTTCTAACTTCAACGCCCAAACGGCCATCAACAAGCTGGCTACCATTGGAAGCGGTCTGATCAAATTCCTGCTTGGTCTACTGGTGAGCTTCTGGTTTGTCTATGATAAAGACTTCTTCATGAGAGGTCTGAACAGATTTTTCTCAGCTATACTGACGGCAAATGGAAATAAGATCTTTAAAGATAATATGCGCGAGATCGACTCGATCCTCTCAAGTTTCATTAGAGGTGTCTTGATAGATTCAGTAATAATCGCGATTTTATCATCAATAACTCTTACCATAATCGGCTTGAAATATGCTGTAATAATCGGAATCTTTGCCGGAATCAGCAATATCATCCCTTACTTCGGACCAATAATGGGAATGATCCCTGCTTTCATAGTAGGTTTCATTAACGGCGGTATAGTTGGTGGCATAATTCCTGTTATCGGATTGTTTATAGTTCAGCAGATAGATTCAAACTTCATTTATCCTAAGGTTGTTGGTACGTCCACAGGTCTTCATCCTGTAACGGTTCTGCTGGCAGTAGTTGCAGGAGGTGTCTACGGCGGTATAGTCGGTATGCTGATAGCTGTACCTTGTGCAAGTATAATAAAGCTTTATGCAATCAAGATAGTGAAGTTGTTCGAGGCAAGGAAAGAAGCGAAGGAGAAGAAGAATGAAATACAATCTGGCGATATTTGATCTCGACGGAACCATTTTAGATACATTAGATGATTTGACTAATAGTGTAAATCATGCTTTAAGAACTGCGGGCTACCCTACGCGTATTAAGGGGGACATCCGCAGTTTTCTAGGTCATGGTGCAAAGTATCTCATAGCGGGCAGTCTGGGAGACGTCGCCGACCAGGAAACCATAGACACAGTACTGGGATATTTCCGTGAGCACTACGATGCCCACTGTACGGACAGTTCCGTACCCTACGCCGGCATCACCGGTTTGTTCAAATCCCTTAGGCAGCACGGCTATAAGATAGCTGTCATATCCAATAAACCAGACTATGCTGTTCATCGTCTCTGCCAAAAACATTTTACAGGCATGCTGGACTATATAGCCGGCGAAACAAAGGGCGTACCCAAAAAGCCAGCACCAGATGCAGTCAATACTGCACTTGCAACGCTCAATGCCGAGCCTTTCTCATCAGTCTACATAGGTGATTCCGAAGTGGATATCGCCACCGCTGAAAACGCGGAAATTGATGGTATCATAGTTGACTGGGGGTTCAGAGACCACGCTATGCTGGTAACAGCCGGCGCTGAAATCATAGTATCAAGCCCCGAAGAACTAATGAATATTTTACTGGCTTGAAACCATGCAGACCCTTGAAACTCAAAGAGTAAAAGAGTATAATTCTACTGTAATCATCTTAAGGAAAGGAACTCATTATTAATGTTTTATGAAATGACCATCGCAGGACACAAGAGGCAGCTACCTTTGTGCCCGATTAACGACGAACTATACATCGCCGCTTTTGTTATGTTTGGAGATGTTGAAATCACAGTAGATGCAGCAAAGGAGCTGCTGAAGAAGGCTCCCGAATTCGACGTTATCGTAACGGCTGAATCAAAGGGTATCCCTCTTGCACATGAAATGGCAAGGCAATGTGGAAAGAGCGATTATGTCGTAGCCCGCAAAGCTTCCAAGCTATACATGGAAAACGTTATAGAAACAAAAGTCGACTCCATTACCACCGACCACATTCAGACGCTGTGCATCGGCCAGGTTGAAGCTGACCTGATAAAAGACCGCCGCGTACTCATCGTAGACGATGTTATCAGCACAGGTGAATCACTTCGCTCTATGGAATCACTGGTAAATCAAGTGGGTGGAAATATCGTAGGCCGCATGGCAGTCCTCGCAGAGGGCGACGCCGCAACCCGCGATGACATCATATGCTTAGAACCACTCCCACTTTTCAACCCAGATGGAAGCGCAAAATAAGTTGAAATTAATAGCAGTAACGCCGTCAGGTGTTACTGCTTTTTTAATTCTAGCTCTGCTGGAATTTTGCCAGATGCAACCAGCTTGAAGGGACTTGTTTTATGGAATTGCACTAAAATGTTTCATATCTCAGGATATCAGCAAAAAAATTGAAATTCCACAAGATAATCGTCATCTGGCTCCGTTTTTTTGTGGTTTTGCTAATTAATTGCTCATATCTCAGGATATCGAACAAAAATATGCAATTCCATAAACCCAGTCTGCATTGAGACACACATATAAAAACAGCAATGCCTGTCGGCATTGCTGCTGATTTAATTCCGATTTAGTTTATGCTCTGACTCGGATCCACTTTCGTGTTTACATACGGGGCTGTCGTACTACCTGTAACCTCATAAAGGACCTCATCAGCCAGCTTGTAATTATCCGGATGGCAGACGTCCACCATTGTTGTAAATGTTAATGTCACAGATTCTCCTGCCGGTATTTTTTTGATAAACCATGTGGCGTGTTCTTTTTGATTTATGCAGCCGTAATTGCCGGAGTCATCGACCGAATAGAATGTCGTATAGTCTGGCATATAACGTCTGACGCGTACTCCGACCGCATCGCCCTTGCCGATATTTTTCAGAGTGATCGTGAACTTTACTTTGTCATTGGACTGTGCCGCTGAATCTCCTAAGCTGCTGGTTTCACTTACTGTAAGTTCAGGGTCATATTTAGTATAGCTGGCCGAGTTGAATTGGAACGACCATGGAACGCTGCAGCTGATTCCGGCATTACCGCTGTTGAAATCTATGGCGCCGGTAAATGACAGATAGGCATTGGTACTTCCAAACAGGCTTGCAGGATCAAGGTTTTCGTAGGTTATGGTTTTGTTGCATCCTCCCGATGCTTCATCCTTGTAAGTTACGGAATATGTGCCTGTGCCTTTCGATTCATCGGTTATGGTCCAGCTGATGGTCACATCATAAGTGCCTGTCCCTGTAGTAATCCTGTTCACCGGTGTCTCATCCTTGTCTCCGACAGTTATGAACGTGGCATTTTGCACCGTCTCTGTCCCAGTGCTGTCTAAAGTCGCAATGGCCATATGCGGCACGATGGATGATTTACCATCCCAGTTGTCGTTTGCCTTCAAAGCCTTGACCAGCGGTGATTCGCTTCCATTTACCGTTCTGGCATCAGTGCCATTGCCGTTGCCATCGTAAGTATCAAATTCCGCAACCAGTGCATTTGTCGCACCTCCGTTATAGACGCAAAGGTTTGAACCTGAGAAGCTGGTGCTGTTATATCCAAAATCGCTCTTCGGCTGGAACGTTATAGTAAATCCGTCGGATGCTCTGGTATTGACCAGAGTACCGCTCAGTGTGAATCCCTGTGAAAAATCTATTGTCGATTTTGATGTGGAAACAAAGGAAGTCCTGCCGACGCTGCTGGTCTTCGCGAAGGTCATCTTGTTGGAACTGTCAAAGGTCACCTCACTGCCTTCGTTGTCATTGTCCGTGGTAGTAAATGAGTTCTGCACGTCAGTCGATATCTCGGTGTCAGCGCTGGCCTTTTGCTGAGTATCGCTGATCAGGACCATGACGTTCCACATAGCGAAGCACAGTAAAACACTGAGAACTATTACCAATATTCTTTTTAATGGTAAACTCATCCTTTTCATCACTATTTCCCCTTGATTTCGCCTTTGTTTCTTATGACGAGATCGCTCTCAACATCCGAAACCTTGTTTTTCAATACTATATAAAGAGTGATCCCGACGACTATGATTACCGCCAATATGATCAGTCCTACTATCCTTCTCGTGATCATTGATCCTCCTCCGCTTCTCTGCGTTTTTTAGCGACCCAGAACATTACCCTTATCAAAGGAAGCAACAGCAATATGAACCATAGTATCGCCACCCCATTTGCTCCGAGTATGGCAGCATCTGCCGCGCCGAACGGAACTGCCGCTGTCGTGGACGAAGTGCCCTTTGTGGCCGCAGCAGTATTCGATTTGCTGGTAGCCGCCTTGGATTTGCCATCATCAGTTAATTTACTGACATTATCCTTATCGGTCTTGCTTACACTCTTTATCGTCGCCGTACTGCTGTTTCCGCCTGTTGCACTGCCAAACATAACCGAATATGTATCGCCGCATCTGCTGCAGGTATATACCTTCATGCCTGCCGATGTGGACGTCGGCGCTGTTATCTTCACCTGATAATCATGGCCTAAAGCCGGTAATGTCTTATATTCGTAATGTGTAAACTCAGTGTGCTTGATACACTTGCGATAGGCGTATCCTTTATCTGTACATGTGGCTTTTTTATCAGTGACCCAGGAACTCCATTTATGCCCGGTCGCAGGTATCGCTTCCGTATATGTATCACCGCATTTACTGCAGACATATTTTCTGACTCCATCGGTGTTTTCAGTTGCACGTTTAACAATGGTTACTGTGTAGTCATGCTCTCCGCCCTGCGGACAGTCGCTGCCGGCATATGACACGACAAAGGAACCGCACACTATAAGTGCAGTAATGATGCATAAACTTAACCACTTGTTGAACTTGAACACACCACTCATATCATTCCCTCTTGTCGCCTTTCATGGCGTCTTTCAGGGATTTATAGTACTTCCTTCCTACCGGAAGCACTGAACCCGTGTCCATCGTGACCTTCTCATACGAGAACGCGGATATATGCTTCGTGGACACCAGAAAAGACCTGGATATCCTTACAAACCCTTTAGTGAACAAAAGATTTTCCAACTTCCCCATTGTCGAGACGAACTCAAAAGTCTCCTCAGCATAATAAACCGTAACTATCTTCTGCATTATCTCGAAATACCTGATATCATTGACCGGCACGTTGCGGTACTCGCCAACGCCAGTCAGCAAAAGGTATTCGCTCTTTTTCTCTCTTGCTTCCTCTATTGCCCTCAGTAAAACTTCTTCTATTCTTTCCTCGCTGGAAACATCCTTGACTAAATAGTTGGCAGCATGCACATCAAAAGCATAAAAAACCGCTTCCTTAGACATGGTCAGAAAGATGATTTCACCCTCATATCCATTACCGCGGAGTTTCTGTGCTACCTCCAGCCCGTTGGTTCCCGGCATCTTAATATCAAGGAAGACAATGTCTGCTTCTTTTACTACTTCTTCTACGTTAAACAGCAGCTGATCTCCGCTTTTGAACTCACGGTATTCAGCCTGCATATCATGCTTCCTGCAAATTTTCTTAAACAGGTCTTCATAATAATTTATTGACTTTTCCTCATCATCACAAATTACTATCTGCATTTACCTAATCCTTCTTAACCAGTTTTCCGTAAACTACCAATCTCGCGTTATCGAATTCATATGTACACGTACTCAGCATTACGATTTTATCACTTGACGTAACGCTGACATCAGTCTTTAATTCTGTCTTCTTCTGGATCCAATTCAAATATGCCTGTTTCTCTGCGGCATTGTTGAAATTGAACTTGTATTTATCGCTGCTTGAAGGGATCGTCACCGCAGCAAATACCACCACGTCATACTTTGCTGTAGGTGTTCTGAGCAGCATCTTCGGATGTTTGTTATAGTAGTCTTTGTCCCTGTACTCTATCAAAGAGTGGAACATGCTGCCATCCTTCATCCTGTGCCCGTATATAATGGTCAGAAAGTCATTGAATGGCTTCTTGCATCTATAGTCGATGAACAAAGTGCCTTTCCAGTTGTAATCTCCGTTTACCATATGATGCAGGTAAAAGCTGTTGTCAGTTCCCTGAACCACCGGATAGTTTATGACGGTGCCCTTGTTATATAGCCATGCCTTGACGTTCTTATATTTAGACATCAACGCTTTCCAGTCGATGTTGCTGGTATCCTTCTGGGTATTCGCCACCTTCTCGACCTGATTGTACTGCTTGGTTCCCTGATGATACTCGTACAAAATAGAGCCGACCTTATATAGACTGAAGGCAATTACGCACAGCAAAAGAACGATCACTATCTTGAACAGTAGATCGTTTTTTCTCTTCTTTTTTTCCCTCTTTACTCCTTCTGCCATTACAACACCTCCGTGTATGTATTTATTATACCATAGCTACCCACATCTTAAAACCAAAATAATTCGACATATTCCACTGCCAGTGCTGCTATGGTATAATAGATGCAATAGGGGCAAATCAACAGCCGTAACGCTGTTGAGGGTGTCACCGTAAGTGAAAAGCGACGGGATAATAGTGTCCTCAGGATGTTTGATCTAAAACATAAATACGGATTATTAAAGGATACTGCTGAATAGGAGATATTAAAATGTCAAATTACAATTTCGATGTATTACAAAACGGAAGCGACATTCGCGGAGTCGCCATGGAAGGAGTTCCCGGGGAATCCATCAATCTGGATGAAACTGCTGTGCAAAGACTTGCCAAGGGTTTCCTCTACTGGCTCACCAGCGATACCAAAAAGAGCGCTTCCGATATGACCATTACTATCGGCCGCGATTCCCGGCTTTCCGGCGAGTCCATCGCGGAAACCTTCGCTGAAAGCCTAAGGCCTTATGGTGTCAAAATAATCGACTGTGGTCTCGCTTCAACACCAGCTATGTTCATGTCGACCGTTTTCCCGGAATTCAACGCCGATGGCGCGGTGATGATCACTGCAAGCCACCTGCCGTTCAATCGCAACGGACTGAAATTCTTCAGCCGGAAGGGAGGCGTGGACAAAGGCGACATCACCGATATGATCGTGTTCGCGGAGTCAGATTATATATTGAATAACCTGATGCCTGCCGGCGCCAAACCACCGGAACAAGGCAATCTTATGGAGGCATACTCCGCTCATCTGCGTAAATTGATTTTAGATGGGGTTGGTAATGATGCTCCTCTTACAGGTTTGAAAATAGCGGTTGATGCCGGAAACGGCGCTGGCGGATTCTATGCTACCAGGGTTTTGGAACCACTTGGTGCTGACATTTCAGCAAGCCAGTTTCTGGAGCCAGACGGTCATTTTCCTAACCACGCCCCGAATCCAGAAAACGAAGAGGCGATGATTGCGCTGACTAAAACAGTAACCGCCAATAAATGTGATCTTGGACTGATTTTTGACACTGATGTCGACAGATCATCTGCCGTAGACGAACAGGGCCGCGAAATCAACCGCAACGGCATAGTTGCCATGGCAGCAGCTCTGATAGCGGATAAATATCCCGGCACAACCGTGGTGACAGACAGCATCACCAGCGATGAACTTACGGAATACCTGGAAGGAAAGCTGGGACTTAAGCATCTGCGTTTCAAACGCGGCTATAGAAATGTTATCAACAAATCAATAGAACTAAATGATGCCGGGACAGACAGTCAACTGGCCATCGAAACCTCCGGACATGCTGCATATAAAGATAATTATTTCCTTGACGATGGCGCTTTCCTCGCCACGAGGATCGTTATCCGAGCTGCTCTGCTGCACGCACAAGGCCAGAATATATCCTCTGTCATAGCAGATCTCGTCGAACCATGCGAAGCCCAGGAAAAACGTTTTTCCGTTAAGGCCGCTGATTTTGCGGCTTATGCAGGAAAGGTCCTGGATGATCTGGAGGTCTATGTCGCAAATGGCAAAATGCCTGGAGCGACGTTGGTAAAACCCAACTATGAAGGAGTGCGCGTCAAATTTGCAGGTGATGTTTCCGGATGGTTTCTGCTTAGGAAATCGCTTCACGATCCGCTGATGCCTATAAATATCGAATCTAACCATGATGGCGACTGCGAGAAGATATTCGCTCTGGTTAAGCCGTTCCTTAGTCAGTACGATGAACTCGACGTCTGAATATAATAGAAGCTGCGCATTCGCTGCGCAGCTTCATTTTTTATTTTATCTCTTCCAGTACCGATAGAAGGTATTTATTTTCCTCGGTGGTCCTCACGGCGATTCTATAATATCCTTCCTCCAGTCCTCTGTAGTTGGAACAGTTGCGGATCAGTACATCTCTTTTGAACAGCGGCTCATCTAGACTAACGTCACTGTGAAAGAATATGTAATTTGCCCGAGAATCGTATAGCTTGAACCCCAGTTCCTTCAAACCTGATATAAGGCGTTGGCGTTCTTTTGCCACGTATTCCTTTGTCTTTGCTGCAAAGCCATCGACCTGCATAGCTGCTACCCCTGCCTTCGATGCAACGGTAGAAACTGCCCACGGCTGCATGAGTCCTCCAATCAGCTTAGCCATCCCCACATCTCCGCACACACAATATCCCAGGCGAAGTCCCGCCATGGCGAATATTTTTGTAAAAGCCTTGAGGATTATCACGTTGGGAAGGGCATCGATATCCTTCATAAGTGAATAGCTTTCCTCGTCCTCAAGAAAATCTGCAAAGCATTCATCTGCAACGAGCACAGTTCCCTGCTTAGCGCATACGTTGGCAATCTTCAGCATCAATTCCCTGTCGATGGGAATTCCTGTAGGATTGTTCGGATTGCAGACGAATATAACATCAAAGTGTTCCTGTTTGATGACATCGATGATTTCTTCTCCCAAAACAAATCCCTCACTCTCAGCGAGTTCAAAATGTGAGATTTCGCATTGGCTGAGTTTAAGCGCCTCTTCATACTCCGTAAAAGTCGGCGACACTACCAGCGCTTTTTGCGGTTTAAGCGCCAGCGGTATCCTGAATATGATATCCGCTGTACCGTTACCGCAGCAGATCCGATCCGAATCTATGCCGTGGTAAGTCGCTATTGCCGCTTTCAGTTCTGCATAATGCGGGTCTGGATAGCTCTCGTACTTTTCAATATTTTCAATGATAGCCCTGTTAGCCTCTTTCGGCATGCCAAGAGGATTGAGGTTAGCCGAGAAATCGTAAACCTCATGGTCTATTCCATATATATAGCCGCCATGTTTTTCTTTGATCATAAATATACCACCAGTAAAATCCTTATTGCTTCCATAACTGCCAGTGAAATGGCCGCTGCAGCGTACATCAACGAGACAGTCTTTTTAATATCCTCCGGCATGACATCCCTCAGTCTGTCTCCGATAGTTTTCTTTTCATATAGCTTGCCAAAATAGTATGCATCACCGGCCAGCTGAACGCCCAATGCACCTGCACAAGCCGACTCGGGGTTTGCGCTGTTAGGACTGGCATGATTTCTGTGGTCCCTTCGCCAGATTTTTGCGGCATTTTTACCGCTTAGCTTAACAAATGGTGCGCCGATGATCATGGCAAAAGCCGTCAGTCTTGCAGGGATAAAGTTAAAAACGTCGTCGACCCGTGCTGAGAATTTTCCAAAGTTGATGTACTTGTCGTTTTTATATCCCACCATGGAGTCCAGCGTATTTACAGCCTTGTATAGAAATCCCAGCGGTGCTCCGCCGATGATCATGAACAGCATAGGTGCGATGACTCCGTCGGAAGCATTTTCCGCCACGGTTTCAATTGCCGCCTTGGCGATCTGCTCCTCGCCGAGGTTATCCGTATCCCTGCCGACTATCCTGGCGATTGCCTGCCTGGAAGCAGTGATATCACCGCTCTTAAGACATTTATAGACGTTCATGCTCTCATTTCTCAGCGACCTGGCCGCAAAGATCTGCCAGCACCAGAATGCATTCAATGCATACCCCAGTCTTACGTCAAACATAGTAAGCCATTTCAGTAAAAAAAATGGCACGACGAAGGAAATGGCAAGTACGCTGATATTCAAAAATATACCTCCTGCAATTTCGCCGGGCTTATTTGCAGGAAATATCTTTCTAAACATCTTTTCAAGTTTCGCTATTAACAAACCTATTAATATTATCGGATGCGGTATCTTCGCCGGATCTCCTAAAATCAGATCTACAACAAAGCCCACAAGTACGATTATGGCTATGGCCAATTTATTCACTCTCCCTAAACAATAGTACCTTACTATTGTACAACAACTCGCCTGATAATACAAAAAAATAGCATGAAAAAATGCCAGTGGGCAGTCGATAAAACCGCTCTCTGGCATTCTTTTATTATTAAACCACTTTCTAAGTATAGTATATTTATCTGACATCAAAAGTGGTGTGTTTCTGCCTAAGTGGTAGAAAAATCATCCTAAGTTACGGTATAAGGTCTTAAATTATTATAATTCTTTTATATCTTCTTCTCCAGCCAGCATGCGAAGAGCTCCATCGGCCAGCGCCGACATCTCACTCTCACCTGGCATTACTTCGATCGGTGCTATATGCTCGCAGTACTTCCTTATCCTGCCAACCAGATTGTCTGAATGGGCGATTCCCCCTGTCAGAATAATTACATCTACATCACCCTGAAATGCACATGAAAGAGCTGCGATCGACTTTGCGATCTGATAAGCCATTGCTTCATATATGACCTCAGCATGAGTATCTCCATCGGCAATCATTTTTTCCACTTCTCTACAGTCCTTGGTGCCAAGATATGAATATATACCACCATTTCCAGCAATGAGGCTATCTATCTCTTCCTCGGAATGCTTGCCGTCAAAGCAAAGTTCCTTGAACTGCAGAAGAGGTATTCCGCCCGATCTTTCCGGAGCCATGGGCCCTTCATCATAGGAAGCAATATCAATGACTTTGCCATTTTTCATTGCATTTATGGTTATGCCGCCGCCCATATGACAATTCAAGTAATTGATTTCCCTATAGTCTTTGCCATGCGTCTTGGCATATTTTATAGCCTGGGCTCTGGTATTCAAAAGATGAATAGAGCCGAATCTTTCTATCTCAGATATTCCGCTTATCTTTGCTATATCCATCAGCTCGAATCCCATGGTTGCGTCATATATAAACGAATCTATGCCAAGAGGTTCGGCAATCGAATGGGCGAGCAAAGCCCCCAGATTCGATGCATGCTGCGGTATGTATGGACTTGATATCCTCTTGATCAGCTCTTCGTTGATCCTGTATCCACCGCCTTGAAAATCCCTGATCATCCCACCTCTTCCGACTACTGCAGAAAGCTGGTGAACGTCGTAATCTGCCTCGCTTAAAACATCCAGGATCACTTTTTTTCGGAAATCTTCCTGATCTGACAATGTTGAATATCTTCTCAGACTTTGGGCATCGTGGCTGATTTCATTCTCAAGGATAACTTCCTTATTGAGGTTGGAAAACACGGCGATCTTAGTCGATGTCGAGCCCGGATTTATGACCAGGATATCTTTGATTTCAGTTTCTTCCATACTGATTTCACTCCTTAACTGCCTGTCCTGAGGAGCTTTATCTCCTCTGCATAGCCTTCGAGGCTGTCCTGCGGCGTTTCCAAAATACACGGAAGTCCTGCAAGTCTCGGATGGTTTATTACTTTTATTATGGTGTCAAGTCCTATGCACCCCTTGCCTATGCATGCGTGACGATCCTTATGGGCACCGCTCGGGTTCATACTGTCATTGATATGCAAAGCCTTGAGTTTTTCCAAACCGATCACTCTATCAAATTCATTCAGCACTCCGTCAAGGTCATTAATTATATCATACCCGGCATCACTGACGTGACATGTATCAAAGCATACTCCCACTTTTTCTTTGTGATCTGTACGCAAAATGATTTCGGCAAGCTCTTCAAACCTGCTGCCGACCTCACTGCCCTTTCCGGCCATGGTCTCAAGCAGGATGGTAGTGGACTGCTGCTCAGTGATTATCTCGTTGAGCAGGTCACTTATGAGCTCTATGCCCTTTTCAACTCCCTGTCCCACATGACTTCCCGGATGAAAGTTATAGTAATTCCCCGGCAGGTATTCCATTCGCTTCATATCGTCTTCCATGGCGATATGAGCGAAGTTTCTTACCTTTTCGTCAGCAGAGCATGGGTTCAGCGTATAAGGCGCATGAGCCACCAGCTTACCAAAATCATTGTTATTCAATATATCGATAAGTCTGTCAACATCATCCTGAATTATTTCCTTGGCTTTGCCGCCTCTGGGATTTCTGGTGAAGAACGCAAATGTATTTGCGCCGATCTTCAAGGCATTATTCCCCATAGCTTCAAAACCTCCGGCAGAGGACAGATGACAGCCTATATATTTAATTGCGTTATCGTTCATTACAGGTTTGCTACACCCTTCTTCAGGTCATCGAAAGCATCCTTGATTTCCTTAGGAAGCTTGTCGAATTTAGCATAAAATTCTTCAAGTCCCTTGATTTCATCTTCCCAGGTAGCCTTATCGATGGCAAGAAGTTTTTCCAGATCTTCTTCATCCAGATCAAGATCCGTTGTGTCTAGATCCTCGAGTCTAGGTTCAAATCCCAGTGGAGTTTCCACTGCATCGATCTTGCCGTCAGCTCTGGCGATCATCCACAGAAGTACTCTTAAGTTGTCGCCGAATCCTGGCCAGATGAACTCATCGTTTTCGTCCGTTCTGAACCAGTTTACATGGAAAATCTTAGGTGGATTGGACATCTTCTTGCCCATATCGATCCAGTGCTGGAAATACTCTCCCATATTATATCCGCAGAACGGGATCATAGCCATAGGGTCGTGTCTTACCACTCCTACCTGTCCCTTTGCTGCAGCTGTAGTCTCTGAAGTCATCGCTGATCCGATGAACACACCGTGATCCCAGCTCTTAGCCTGATAAACCAGCGGTTCAGCTTTGGCTCTTCTGCCACCGAAAACGATTGCATCTATTGGAACGCCTTCACCTGTGAAGAACTCATCAGCAATAGTCGGGCAGTTTTCTGCCGGTGCAGTAAATCTTGAATTTGGATGAGCTCCATTCTCTGTTGAAGTCTTTCCATTCCAAGGACGACCCTGCCAGTCTTCTCCGTTTTCAGGAGGATTCTTATCCAGCTTCTCCCACCAAACAGTATTGTCATCAAGGTTTCTGGCAACGTTGGTGAATATGGTATTCTTATTCGTAGTCCTAAGCGCGTTAGGATTTGATTTCTCGTTAGTTCCTGGGGCTACTCCGAAGAATCCGTTTTCAGGATTGATGGCATATAGTCTGCCGTCATTTCCTATCCTCAGCCAGGAAATATCATCCCCGACTGTCTGGATAGTGTATCCCAGTTTCTTGAAATAATCCGGAGGTGTGAGCATAGCGAGATTTGTCTTTCCGCATGCACTTGGAAATGCACCGCAGACGTAATGCTTCTGTCCATCTTTGTTCTCTATCTTCAGGATGAGCATATGCTCTGCCATCCAGCCTTCCTGTTTGCCCAGGAACGATCCTATTCTCAAGGCCAGGCACTTCTTACCAAGAAGTACGTTTCCGCCGTAAGCGGAATTAATTGACCAGATCGTATTATCCTCAGGGAAGTGGGTGATATACTTCTCCTGTTCATTTATCTCTGCCTTTGAATGCAGACATTTAGTAAAGTCAGCACCATTGTTCAGCTGATCGATTACCGGCTGTCCAACACGGGTCATTATCGCCATGCTGAGTACTACGTAAATCGAATCCGTAAGTTCGATTCCGTACTTGGCAAACGGCGTTCCTACTACTCCCATAGAAAAAGGGATAGCATACATTACTCTGCCCTTCATGGACCCATCGAAAAGCTTGCGAAGCTTCGCATACATCTCAACAGGATCGACCCAGTTATTAGTAGGACCTGCATCTTCTTTTCTGCGTGTGCAGATCACTGTTCTCTTCTCATCTCTGGCAACGTCTTTTGGCTTCGTTCTGTAGTACAGACAACCCGGCAGTTTCGCTTCATTCAAAGCAATCATTTCTCCGGTCTCTAAAGCTATCTTCCTGATTCCATCGAGCTGCTCTTTGCTGCCATCTATCCAGACTATCTCATCTGGTTTGGTCATATCAGCCATTTCCTTTACCCAATCGTTTACTTTTTGATTTGTAATCATTGTCATAAATCTCTCCTTTATCTCACTATTATAACAATACGGGATGCCTTAAAACGTCCGTTTTTACGGCAGACTCATATAGAAATATTGTATACCACAAAGGTCCCTTTGTCACGTATTTTTCTTTACTTTGTTAACGTTAAAAACCATTATAAAAGCCAGCCGATCAAATCAGCTGGCCTGGTTTATAGCTCTTGGTTCAAAACACTTATCGATATCCTGAACGATCTTCGCATCGAGCTTGCCCTGGGCAACCTCCTGAGTCATTATCTCGATGACCTTGTCGTGGGACATACCATGCTTATAAGGCCGTTCCTCGATAAGTGCCTGGTAAATATCGACGCAGGCAATTATCCGGTCCTTTTCACTGAGCTCGTTGGCTTTTTTACCAAACGGATATCCGCTGCCATCCAGTTTTTCATGGTGCAGCGAAGCCCATTCTCTAATGTCGTCGATGCCGTCTATACGTCCAAGTATTTCCCAGGAAGCATAGGCGTGATTCTTCATCTGTACGTACTCTGAATCCGTCAGCTTATCCTCTTTTTCCAGGATATCATTATCGATTATCAGCTTTCCCACATCATGTAAAGCGCCGGCAAAGTACATCTTCGCTACGGTCTCTTTGTCAAAGCCGTAGTAAATCGAAAGTTCCTTGACTTTATCAGCAACTCCTTGAGAATGCATGCTGGTAAATGATGATTTATAGTCGGTGATCTTGGCAAACATGGCTGCAATTCCTGCCATATCCTCACTTGTATAGTCTGTCGGCACCATTGGCAATGCATCATGCAGCAAAGTGACTATATACTCGTTCTCCATCCTGCAAAGCTGTCCATAGGTGCAAACGTCACTGAAAGTCCTGACCATTTCATCGTCGAACCTTATACCGTTGCTCCCATCAACAAAGTTCATTATCCGTTGGTATTTATTATAATTCATATCGCTCAAATCGAAAGCCACATCGGTAATATCAGCTATGTGTATTATCCTGGCATACAAAGGTATATCTGGCGTTTTCAGTCCGAAAGGACCTGACCCATCGGCCTCTTCATGATGATACAGTATGGCACCCTTTGCCCTTTGATAGAAAGGCAAAGTAGAAACATTCTGCTCCCCCATGATGCAATGGCTCTTAGCGCTGAATGCTGTACTGTCCTTAAGGATATCTATTCCTTTGTTAAGCTCGCTCTGGTTATACTCAGTCAAAGCATTATCATGTAGCACACAGCTGGCAGCCAGATCCATCAGCTGCTTATCACTCAGCCCTAATTTTCTTCCCATTAAGATAGCAATAAAAGCAACGCGTCTAGAATGATACGTAGTCGCGCCCAGCATTTCTCCTTCTACATAATCCAACGCATCCGCTAATGCGTACAGGATATTATTGATACTTATCTTCATGCTCAATCTCCACACTCAAATTGGTTATTTATTAGTTATTATTATACGCTTGTTTAATTATTTTGCAACCAACAAAATCATAAAATTGTAATAAAAAAACCCTGAAAACGAATTTCACTTCATTCTCAGAGCCTTTTATGGTGATTTATTTGATATACTCTTTTTCAACATATGGACTGGTAGCTGTCTTCAGCATACCGCCATATCCCAGTTCGAATTCTACGATATCTCCCACCTTATATGCTTTGTCGCAGTGGGTCACATCCAGTATCGTATGGTCGGAACTTCCTCCCATGATCTCTATCTGCTTGTCTCTCGGCATCATACTGTCAAGATCCGTATCCTGCTTGCCGACGGCGATGATCGCTCTCTTCATTATTCCGCGGTCCTCATAATAAGGCTTCTGACCAAAGGCATCGACACCGACTTCTCCAATAGGAAGCGATGGCTTCTCCTTCAGCTCAACTATCTGTGCCTGCAAAACTACCGTATCTCCTACTGTACCAGGGATATCTGTCTCGTAAGCCGTATCATTTCCCAGCAGGAATGCTTCGCCTAGTCTTAGATTATTGATTCCCTCAGGCATTTCTCCTTTGTCTATCAGGTATATGGAGCTGGAGTTTCCACCGGAAACCATCTCCAGCTTGATATTGTACTTAGCCTCTATCTTCTTTGCCCACTCAACCAACTGCGACAGATTCTCATTCTTAGGGATTATTGCTCCGTAGCATGTCAGGTTGACACCGATTCCATAGAGATTAATATTCTTCATGGTCATTATCTCATCCAGAGCCTGCCAGATCAGGTCTTCATTTTTGAAGAAGAATCCTTCACGCAGATCTCCCAGATCTATCATCATGACGATATTATGCACTATACCGGCCTTTGCTGCTTCCTCATTCAAAAGGCGCATGGTCGAAAGCTCTGAGTTAAATGAAATGTCGACGTATTTGATTACGTCTGCGACCTCAGCGTGCATAGGTATTCTCAGAAGCACCGTCTTCTTGCCATTCTTATGTGCCTCGTCGACATAGCTTGCGATGTTCTTGATCCTTGAGTCTGCCATATAGTCGACCTTTGGATCATTGGCAACCATCTTCGCCATCTCTTTGTCAGCGCAGAGTCCCTTGGTGACGATCATCAAAGAACAACCGCCATGGTTCTTTGTTATCTCAGCAACCGCGTCCAGGTTGCCCTGAAGTTTCTTCAAATCCACTACTAATTTCGGATACATCTTTCCTCTCCTTTTTTCATCTCAAAGTTAACAGGTTTTTCTGTTCGGGCAATGCGGTCTGGTGCAGTGCCTGCAGTCATGATTACAGTCTCCCATATCCTGACCCGGTTTATTCTCAGCCCACTTGCCCTGCAAGCCTTCGCCTGCGGCCATGCCGGCCTTTGTTGGATCCATCGCTCCTTCATTTCCCGGAGCATTGGCTCCGCCAATAGGTTCTTCTTCTTTGTACGCGCTCATATCGTAGCCCATCTTTTCCATTTCTTCAATGTGCTGCTTATATTCAGCGTCGCGAGCTTCGGCCTCATCTGCGGCTTCCTCGATCTCCTTTATGTACATCGGTATCTCGACTTCCTCCTGTTTTTCCGGGAATGTATAGTCAAGGCTTTGCTGCAGCAGATTAATTGCCGCTTCTCTATAATTCTTTGACAAAACTCCTAATGAAGCCATTATGTAGTCGTTGTCAACGAGTATCTTTGCATGCTCCGTTGGGAACAGCATCATGCCGGTCACGTTATGCTTTGGTATTTCCTGCATCATTTCTATTCTATGCGGCAGCCTTGTCAAAGCACCCCCTGTACCTATGATGTACTTTACCTGCGTCAAGTCTTTGCCTTCAGCAACGGTGCTGCGTCCTGACGGTCCATAAATGTATCTTATTGCTCCAGCATGGCGCTCCGTAGCCTTCAAAACAGCTTCCCGCGTCAAACGTTCGACAAGTTTGATCTCATCTTCATTCTTAGGAATAGCAACGTATGTCTCAAGAGTTTTATCCAGATCGATACCCATCTCCTGACACTCTTCTCTGAGTTTCTCCTCGCCTATTGATTCGATTACTTTGTACCTGTTAACGTAAACCCCCAGATCACCTTCAACCGTTCTCTTTGCCTTAGGTTCCGGCGAAACCATTATTCTTGCCACCTTGTCGGACTCTACCGCTACAGAATGGAGATCGGTAGTTGCACCGCCTACATCTAATACCATCAGATCGCCCAGGCAGTCATACAGAACTTTGGTGCATTCCATTACGGCCCCCGGTGTCGGTATGATAGGTCCATTGACCATGTCACGCACATGCTCCATGCCCGGTGCATGAGTGATGTGCTGCTCAAAGGCTTGCTGTATGACCCTTCTGCACGGCTCAACATTTAGATCGTCGACCTTTGGATATACGTTGTCAACTATGTAAAGCTGCTGACCGCTTTCTTCGTCGAAAATCAGTTTCATCTCTTCCTGATTCTCAATATTTCCCGCATAGATAACCGGTGTCTTAAGTCCCATGCTTCTGATCATCTCAGCATTATCTATGGCAGTGTCTCTTTCTCCGTAATCCACACCGCCTGCTATCAGAATCAGGTTAGGATTGATTTCCTTTATCTTTGCAATGTCTGTACGACGAAGTTTTCCGGCCGTTACGAAATGTATGATTCCGCCTGCTCCCAGAGCAGCTTCCTTTGCGGCCTTTGCAGTCATATCATATACCAGACCATGGACTGTCATTTTCAGACCACCTGCGGCGGATGAAGTTGCGAGCATTTCTCCATACTCAAGCTTGTCAATTCCTTTACTTTTGCAAAGGTCATCTACAGCGCCCTTCAGCCCAACTCGGACATCTCCATCCAGAACAGAAGTCGGTGCCTGACCCTGACCCCAGAATACAGGATGATCAGTGCCAAGATCCGTAAATGCATTTACTACTGTCGTCGTCGATCCAATTTCTGCTACCAAGACATCTACTTTCATCTTAAACTCCTTACTTGTTCAAATAACGTACGTAATAATATAGCTCAGTGGGGACATAACCCAGCCTCTCATATATTGCTTTAGCGTTTGGATTCGTCTTCTCTGACTTGAATTCTATACGCTTGCATCCCCTTTTTCTGGCAAAATCTTCAATATATTTAAATGACTCACGGCCATAACCTTTGCCGCGGTACTTTTCTTCAAAAAACATATCGTCTATTATCATAGACTTTCCGTGTGCCCAAATGCTTACTATGGTCTGAAGGTTGGCAAAACCAATGGCCTTTCCATCCTCTTCCATCAACAGCAGCGTTATCATGTCAGGATTTGCCAGGGCAAAGGCAAAATCCTCTTTAAACTGCCCATCGCTGGCGGTATCCGTACCGCCCCAGAGATCATCATCAGCTATCTCAAAAGCCATGAATTCCCTGTTAAGTTCTATCCATCTTTCGCAATCGCTTTCGGTGCACGTTCGAAATGTTACCATTTATGACACCTCCTGAAAATATAAAATAGGGGGCGGGCATTTGCCCGCCCCGAATTTAAACCTTGCTTATTTAAGAGAATTACTCTTCGTCGATTCCCTTTAAGTGTCCGCCTTCTGGAAGGTCGCCACGTCTTCTCATAGCCTCTTCAGCCAGGAATGTAGCAACATCGATACCATGAGAGTCTCTTCCGAATCCCTCATCGATTCCGGTAGCACGTGCGTCCTCAGGTGATACCTGAGTTCCGCCTGCAGCGATAATTACCTTATCTCTGATGCCCTTCTCTGTTGCGAGTTCTTCGATTCTCTTCATGTTCTTGTAATGAATGTTATCATGTGAAATGATCGTTGAAGCAAGTATAGCGTCAGCGTTGATTTCGATAGCAGCATCAACCAGCTTCTCAACAGGAACTGAAGTTCCAAGGTAATTAACCTTGATTCCCCACTTCTCGATTCCGCCGTGCTTGATGTTGATGATCTCACGCAGTCCTACTGAATGCTCGTCATCTCCAACTGTTCCGCAGACAACCGTCATAGGATGATCCTTGAATTCTTTCCAAAGGATCTCATCACTCAGATGATGTGGCGGTGGAGGAAGTACCAGAGTCTTAGGATCGATATCAAATGGAACCTTGCCCTTGACTTCGATTCTTGTACCCTCTGATGGATGCATTATCTCCTTACTGATAACTTCAGGATCCTGCAGTCCCATCTTCTCAGCGATCTGAAGTCCAGCAGCTTCTGCAGTTCTTACATTTGTAGGAACGCACATAGTCAGCATTACGACTCCGTCTCCGCACCATTCCATCTCAGGTTTGATTGCGTCGCCGTCAAGATACTTCTTAACCTTTGCAAGTCTTACATTTACATTATCCTCTTCATCAAGCTCGTCTATGTAAACGATCTTGCTTCTGTCTTCAAATGTGCATCCGCCGATCAGTGCTGATGGATTCTCAGGGTCTCCACCGTACTGCTCAACGTTATTGTATCCGAAGTGTGCAGTTACTGGAGCGCAATAGTCCTCTTCTCTTGGGAAGATATAACCATAGCCTACGCCGCCGTCGATCTGTCTCTTGATTCCGTCATCGTTTCTTTCAGGATATTTTCCTGAGTCAACGAAGAATCCCTGTTCAACTGCATTGAAGTATCCGCCAACTTCTACGATTTCTTCCATGAACAGGCAAGCTCTTTCTTTGATCTCTCTTGCCATGTCTCTCAGAGGTCCGTCCTTTTTCAGCTCAACTAACTCATTGAAACCATCCATGTAAACAAGTGCCTGTTTAGCATTGTCGATAGCTTCCATGTTATAGATGTGCCAAGGAACGTTTCTGCCCTCATCCGGTGTAATAGTTGACTGGATGTCAGCGCTTGTCAGCTTTGAAATAACCATGTTCATTACATGAGTTACAGAAGCCTCTCTTACTGACGAGCAGACATACTTTGTAGTCTGCTGTGCTCTCATCTTGTATCTTCTGCAGAAATCTCTAAGTGCTACTGCATAAGGAAGGTCAAGGTACATAGCCGGTGCAGGTGCTGCATCAGGTGGTACTGTTGACAAACTGATATTTTCAGGTTTGATACCAACCTTTTCTGAGAACAGGGAGTTGATAGAATGCTGAACGATCAGCTCAGGCATTACCTTCCATGCTTCTCTTGCGGTTGCGTTGGCATTATGAGCTCCATCTATCTGGAGTATCTCAGCCCATGCCATTACCTTCTTGGATTCGCAGGCATCAACAAATGATCTTACACAGTTGATATCTCTGTAAAGTACGTTGTACTGTGGATCCTGGTGAGCTCCGTTGATACCTTCTTCAGCAAACATAACTGCTACATCAGGTCCGGCAACTCCGGATACATATGAATGGTAGTTCAATGGACGACCTACTTCATCCTCTATCAGATCCAGAGCCTTTCTCTGTGCTCTTACCTGTTTTCTTGTGATAGGAACTCCGCCGATTCCCTGTGGAGTACCTTCCATAAGTCCATCGATATGTGACTGACCCATATGTCTGATAACCATTATATGGTCAGCACCATGCCAAGCTGCCATTCTCATTCTTCTGATATCATCCTCAAATCTTCCTGAAGCGATCTCAGTAGTGATTACTGGCTGTGGCTGTGGATCGATATTGTCAAAGAATTTAGCTGGAGGTAGTGGAATACCATTCTTCAGCGGTTTTGACATATCGTGGAATTCGAAAGGTCCCATCTTTAGATTAGGTGCCGGCTCTCTCCAGTGCCAGCCGTGTCTTCTTGGAGTGTACTTGTCGAGGTCTTTCAGGATCTCGCGTACGTCTAACTTTTCGTTAGCCTGTAAAATCATGTCTGCCATCTTATTTACCTCCCTTGAACATAGCTACAGCATCATCCCAGTATTCACCGCGAGCTAATGCTTCTGAAGCTTCTCTGATAGAGATGTTCTTTTCTTTTGATACTCTGTAAACTACGTTGCCTGTGCCATGTCCCATAAGTCCTCTGTCCATAGCTCCTGCCACAATTTTCTGAGTATCAAGGGAGGAGACTCCCATACGGAGCAATACTGCTCTCTCTACTGAAGGAGTAGTATTTTTCTTACCCAGCTCGATAAGAGGGTCAACAACCTGGGCCGTCAAATCCCAGAATCTGTCATAAAGTTCTTCGTCAGAAAGATTAGCAATATGCTTTCTTCTTTCTTCAAAATCGTCTTTCCTTAGCATTCTTTTTTCTCCAATCTGATTAAATCAAATAGCGATAACTAATTAAAGTCCTAATGTCTTCTTTACAAAATCAACATCCGTCTTTGTCTCATCAGCTAAGAACTGAAGATCTTCCGGTGTTGGATTTGGTTGATTGTGTTTCTTGCAGGCTTTCTTGATCAGTGACTGTCTGAAGTGATTTACATCAGCTTCCTGATACTTGATCAAACCTGGGTTTGCTGGAAGTATAACATTCTCGCCCGGCTTGTCCTCTTTCTGAGGATCGCCAAATCTGATGTCTATACCATTGTCTCTAGCAAATGAAAGCTGTGGCTGTATGTGCTTGCCAGCTCCTGTATACTCAGTTTCACTGATTACCAGAACTGCATCTTCAGGAAGATCCTGAGCAAGTGAGAAAGCAGCTGCCAAAGCAGTATTACCTGCAGGTCCTCTTTCGATTCCCTCAAGGTTGGCAAGAGCTTCTGTCATGTACATAACTTCGCCCTGTTTTACTGTTACATAACGATCCATGTAACGAAGAGGCCTTGCAGCACTCCTTGGTACATCTGAATGATCAGGATCTGTTGCATAAGGAACACCAAATCCAGTATGACCTGTTGTGCATGATTTCAGGTTGAACTGTTTATCTGATGCCATTGAAAGTCCTGTAAGGTCTATAGAAGCAGCAACCATCTGTGTGTCAACTGCGCCTGCTTTCAGTATTCCTCTGGCAGTTCCTGTCATCATACCACCGCCTGCATTGGTGCAAACTACCATATCAGGGTCTTTGCCAACTCTTTCACGGCACTGCATCGCGATTTCATAGCCTAATGTCTCGATTCCTGCGATACCGAATGGTGAATACAGAGACGCATTGAAGTATCCTGTGTCTTCCAAAACGCTCAGGAATGTATAGAACAATTCAGGTCCAACTGTCAGCTGGATTACTTCAGCTCCGTAAGCTTCGCATTTTCTTGCCTTCTCAACGATTTCAGGTTGTCCAACTCCGTGTGAGTCGTAGCACTCCTGAACGATTATGCATTTAAGTCCCTGCATAGCCGCCTGTGAAGCAACGGCTGCACCGTAGTTTCCTGATGTAGCAGCAATAACGCCTTTATAGCCCATCTTCTTAGCATGAGCGCATGCACATGCAGCTCTTCTTGCCTTGAAACTTCCTGATGCGTTGCAAGCTTCATCCTTTGCAAATATTCTTGCACCAAAACCTGGCTTAGCATATTTCCTTGAAAGTTCTGTGATGTTTCTCAACTCGATCAAAGGTGTATTGCCTACGTCAGTTCTTGCCTGGATCTTATTGATCTCGTCTAGAGTGTATCCTGTAGCCTTCATCAAAGCTTCGTAATCGAATGCGATAGAACCTGATTCAAATTCACTATAGTCAAGACCTAGCGCTTCCTTCATTATCTCGTTTGATCTTCCCATTACGGAATCATAATCTTTTGCTAGTGCCATTATTTGTCACCTCCAAACATGATTTCTCTTAGCTGTTTGTCGATGTCGATGATCTCAGGCACGAATTTGCCATAGCTATGAGTATAATAAGGGCCAACTTCGATAAGCGTACCCTCTTCAATACGGCCTACTGCCGTTTCAACTTTAACTGTATCTCCTATTTCGGCGTCATCAAGCAAAGTTCCCTTTGTCCACATTTCCAGGTCACACTTCTGAGTATCCTCAGGAATCTTACCTGTTCTTTCTGCAGCCTTAAGAACAATTCTGTGAATACGCACCCACTGTCCTTTTTTTGCCATTAGTTTACTCCTATATTTTTACTGATTTTTCTTGTTAATGTTTATTGTGCTGCCCAAACGAAGCATCGCCCCGCCCAGGCAGCAAATAATCATTAATGCAAGGAATTTCGATTTTAACTATTTAACCAGTTTGCACTCAGGATCGATGAAATCTCTGAAGTCGCCCATGATTGCATGAGGAACTGGGATGTCTATCATAGTCTTTAGACCAGGTCTAGCATTGATTACGTGTGGAATGCAGTTCATGATCATAGCCATCGTTCCGATTCCGCCTTCGATCTCCGGGTTATTAGCCATGTTTACTGGAGGAACGCTGTCAAGGATTACATAGTCTCCTGTGTGAACGCCAACCTGCTCTGGCTCGATCTGCTGTGGATGATCCATCTCAAGTTTAACTTCTCCGTCAACTGTTCCCCAGCCCTTCATTGCTACGCCTGCAACATTGCCAGCCTTAGCAAATCCGTAAGGTGATTTTCTGTCTACGTCTGTAACGATAGGATCCATGTCCTGCTCGAATTTCTCAAGCTTCCAGCCTAATGCATCGCACATCATGCCAACTGACTCTGCAAAACCTACATGGCCAGCCATTGTTCCAGCAGCTTTTCTCTCGTTGAACTCTTCAACTGTGATGCCGATTCCCTGCTCTTCCATAACTGCAGGTCCGAAAGGTGAAAGGCTGTTAACTCTTCTTGAAGTGATGTGGTTAACTGACTCGCAAGCACCTGTCCAAAGGATTACCAGCAGGTCCATGATAAGACCAGGGTTTATTCCAGTACCAAGAACTGTTACGCCGTTTTTCTTAGCGCAAGCGTCAAGTTTCTCTGTCAGTTCTGGTTCCTGAGCCTTAGGATAAGCCATCTGCTCAGCTGAAGTGATTACGTTGATTCCTCTTTCCATAACGAAAACCAACTTGTCATATACTTCTTTAGTGAATGAGTTTGTGCAAACTACGACGATATCAGCTGAACCCGGTTTGATAACATCTTCTGGTGTTCCAACGATAACGTCAGCTCTGTCGCCCTGAACGATTCCAGGAACAACATCATACAGATTCTTGCCAACTTTGTCGCCTATGTCTATAGCTCCGACAATATCAACACCCTGTTTCTTTGCTAACATTTTACCGATTCCGCCGCCCATAGCGCCTAATCCCCAAAGGATTACCTGTACATTTTTCATTTGCTTTTCTCTCCTTTTTACATTAATTTAAAATAATAATAAACAACTTTACTGGAATAGACTCGCTACTCCGTGCACTTCTATATAAAGCAAGGTCTGTGCCAACCCTGGTTTTGTATACATTACACTTTCTGCTCAGTAAGAACACAAAAAATTGTGGTTTTTTAGCCCTTTTTGAGTAAAAAACCACAATATAATTACCTGGTTATGTTTTGATTTACGTATCCCATTTTCTCCCAGCAAGTTTATGGGCTGTATCTGCAAATTATTTTGCACTTAGTATGCAAATTATTTTGCACTATTCCTTTATTCCATACTTCTTGAGCTTATGCTGCAAAGTCTGTCTCTTTATGCTCAGAGTTTCCGCTGCTTTAGAGATGTTCCCTGCATTTTCTATCATGACACCCCTGATTATTTCTTCCTCAAGGTTAGCCATGTAGTCACTCAAAGGCCCTTTGCGGTCCCATCTTTCAAGGTCTCTGCCGATTGCTTCCACCTGCATAGGCATCTGGAGCAGCCTTTCTGTGAGCACATGCTCAGTTTCGGCCATCGCTACGGACTGAACTATGATATTCTCCAGTTCTCGTACATTTCCAGGATAATTATATCCGCAAAGACGCGCCAGCGCCGGTTCAGAAACCATCCACACTTCTTTGTTATATTTCTTATTGTGTTTCTCAAGGAATGCATCTGTTAGCACGGGTATATCGTCTTTTCTATCCCTGAGCGGCGGAATCGCAATGCTCACAACGTTTAATCTATAGTAAAGGTCCTTCCTGAGTTTACCCTCAGCAATGAGCTTTTCCGGCGGTTCATTGACGGTAGCGATTATCCTTACATCTATAGGGATATCAGACGTACCGCCGACACGCCTGATGTAATCCTCCTGAAGCACACGTAAAAGCTTGCTCTGAAGATCATAAGGCATGGCGCTTATTTCATCCAAAAGAAGCGTGCCCCCATTGGCCTGCTCAAAGAGTCCCGCTCTGTCCACGGCGCCCGTAAAGCCACCCTTAGACGTGCCAAATAGAATGCCTTCAAGCAATGAAGCCGGTAAAGCCGCGCAATTCTGCGCCAGGAAAGGATTCTCCCTGCGTTGGCTTTCATAATGTATGCTTTGTGCGAAGAGTTCCTTGCCTGTTCCGGTCTCCCCGTAAATGAATACTGACGCATTGTTCTTTGCAGCTCTCTTAGCGCGGTTCACGATGTTTGAAAACGCACGATTTGTGCCTATGATATCATCAAAGGTGTACCGCTTGATTGAATTAGTCTTCACGTTCTTTCCGCTGAGCTTTCCTTCCTGCAATTCCAGAATGGTGTCGCTCATGGATCTGATATTAGTTATATCTCTTGCAACCTCAATGGCTGCAATTGTCTTCCCATCTACAGTGACAGGCACGGTACTGTTGATCGTTGTAACTTCTTTACCATAAAGGTTAGTATAAGTCTGCTGCTTATTCTTTGTGGCCATGTTCTTCTTCAAAGCATGATACATAGTACTGTCTGACAGTTTAACGCCCGGGAATGCCTTGTGGAACTCCTTGCCCACAACATCGGTAACGTTGATTTTCTCGTTCTTTGCCATCTCCTCATTGTAGTAAAGACCTACGCCGTCTGCATCGACAACATAAACGCCCTCATCAACAAGCTTGATCAGTTCATCTATTATTCTTTTATATCCTTCCTCATTCAAAATAGCCACCCCCTAAACACCTAGTATTTTACACCATTTCGCGGCTTAATGCAAATTTTTTTGCACTAATTATCTGTTGATAATTGTGCGGTTTTATAGTATATTGTTTATTGGCAATCTTAGTATTCGGAGGTTTAACAATGAGAATCAGAAAAAAGAATGATTCCTTAGACGATATGTCTAAAAAAGAGCTTGAGTCTATAGCAAAGGTATCAGATGCCTTAGCTCATCCCGTTCGTCTGGAACTGTTTAGATATATAATGCAAAGTAATAAATCCATGAACACAGTGTGTACCAAAGACCTGGTAGCTGAGTTCGACTATGCTCAGGCCACGATTTCACAGCACATGAAAAAGCTTGTTCAATCCGGTCTGATCGAGGTCAAAAAACAGGATAAATTTTCCTACTATTACGTGAATTTAGGAATTTTGATGCAATATATTGACAACGTAAAAAAATACTCTATAATGTGATAATCACACATAACGGAGGCAATATGCAATAATATGAGAAAGAATATGTCGTTACAACCTGTGCAGATACTCGCCATTGGTTTTGGGCTGATCATTTTCATCGGCGGATTGATCCTTTCTACTCCTCTTTGCAGCAGGAGCGGGGACTGGACACCTTTCATCAACGGCCTGCTTACATCAACATCTGCGACTTGCGTCACCGGGTTGGCTACATACGACACATATACGCATTTCAATTTCTTTGGACAGCTGATTATAATCCTGCTCATTCAAATCGGAGGCCTGGGTTTCATGGGCTTCGCAATGAGCTTTTCTTTTATTTCAGGTAATAAAATCACCCTATTCCAACGTACTTTATTGATGGAGTCACTCGGCAGCAACCATGTCGGAGGCGTTGTCAGGATGATCAAAAGGATGTTGTTGGGCACCGCGATTTTCGAAATCGTTGGTGCGCTTCTCATGTCTTTGGTATTCGTGCCTAAGCTTGGTGTTTTCAATGGTATCTGGAGCGGTATTTTTACCTCTATTTCGGCTTTTTGCAACGCTGGCTTTGATCTGAACGGCCAGCTTTCGCCTGGCAGCTCAATGACTTTGTTTTACAATTCCCCTGTAGTCCTGATTACTATCATGGTTCTGATTACAACAGGTGGTATTGGTTTTATAGTATGGAGCGACATTTGCGACCATAAGTTAAATTTCCGCAAATATGCGCTGCATTCGAAAATCATGCTGTCCTTTACAGCATTGCTAATACTGGTCGGCGCCATTTTATTCTTGATAATGGAGAGCGGCCACAGTTTTGCAAATATGTCCACCGGAGACAAGGTTCTCAATGCATTCTTTGCTTCTGTGACACCTCGAACAGCCGGTTTCAATACAGTCAACTATATAGATATGACTACTGCTGGCAGATTCGTCACCATAATACTGATGGTCATCGGAGCAGGTACCGGTTCGACTGGCGGTGGTCTGAAAGTTACGACTTTCGTAACTCTGATATTAGCTCTGTACAGCCAGACTAAAAATTATCAGGACCTGAGCATTTTTAAAAGGCGTCTGCAGCGCAGCGCTCAAAAAGATGCTTCTTCAAGTTTTGCCTCATATGCCGGACTAATTATTGTCATAACATTTTTACTGCTCATGGCAAATCCTGGTGAAACAGCTGAGAGCTGCATATTTGAATCAGTTTCTGCGTTGAGCACAGTCGGCCTAACTATGGGTTTGACGGCAGCCGCAGGTTGGTGTTCCAAGCTTTGCCTCATATTCCTTATGTATATGGGCAGACTGGGTAGTATAGCTGTTGCTATGGCTTTCATTAAGAAAAATGTGATTCCAAAAATAAGCTATCCGGAAGAGAAAATAACGATTGGTTAATGGGAGGAAATTATTATGAGATCGATTTTGGTTATAGGTCTTGGCCGTTTTGGCCGTCACCTTGCAACGAGTTTGACGGAACTTGGTAATGAAGTAATGATTGTAGATAAAGACGAGACCGTCGTTAGTAAAATGGCCCCTGAGGTTACGTCTGCTCAGATCGGTGACTGTGAAGACCCCGTAGTATTAAAGGATATAGGTGTAGCAAACTTTGACGTATGCTTCGTATGCATAAGCAATAATCTGGAGGCTTCTCTCGTCATCACTACTATGTTGAAGGAACTTGGCGCACCGAAAGTAGTTACAAAGGTATCGCAGGATATCCATGTTAAATTCCTGCTACAAAATGGAGCCAACGATGTAATATATCCAGAGCGTGACATGGCCAGGAGGACCGCCCTCAAATACAGTGCACAGAATGCTTTTGACTATATCGAGCTTAACAACGATTACGGCATATTTGAGATAGCGCCACCAAAGAGCTGGCTTGGTTATACCGTTAAGGATATAAATGTGCGGCAAAAATATCACGTCAATGTTATTGCTTATAAAAAAGACGACCAGATCTTTCAGCTGGACAGAGAAAAATACTATTTCAGTGAGAACGAACATCTTATTGTTGCAGGAGATCGCAAGAACTTCAAAACCTTATCCAAGAAGCTGTAGCGGCCCTAATTGGAGTCTCTGCGATAACTCCACAGGTAGTAAGCCTGCCATAGACTTTTCTTCGCACTAAAAATAGCTGGCGTACGCCAGCTATTTTTGTGCTCGTAAAGTCTAGGCACCTACGCTGTCCCACTCTGCCGATTCGGTATAGACAACGAAGTGATCACGGATCTCTACGTATCCGCCATTCACTTTCACGGTCTTGAGACCTGCAGCGCCTGCCGGCCCACCTACTTCACGTAACTGAAGCTTGCTGTTTTCCTTCAGAAGTTTACAGCACCAAACATGGTTCTGCAAATAGCCTTCATCTCCGTCAACAGTCTGAGCCATCAAGACTTCCACGTCTCCCGAATAAAACATATCCGAGGGCGTTATGATTTCCAATTTAACATTACTCATTGCCCTGCTCCTTGGACTGATTAAACTTCTCTACGACTTCGTCGATGCCGCCTGCGAACAGGAACAGCTCCTCTGGAATATCGTCGTGTTCGCCGTCCAGGATCTCTTTGAAGCCACGTACTGTTTCTGCAATAGGAACGTACTTACCTTCCATACCTGTAAACTGTTCTGCAACTGAGAACGGCTGTGACAGGAATCTCTGGATCTTTCTTGCACGGGATACTACCAGCTTGTCGTCTTCTGACAGCTCATCCATACCCAGAATAGCTATGATGTCCTGTAGTTCTTTGTAATGCTGCAGTACCTCCTGCACACGACGTGCAGTTTCATAATGCTCTTCGCCTACGATAAGCGGATCCAGAATTCTGGATGTTGAAGCCAGCGGATCTACTGCCGGGTAAATACCCAGCTCAGTGATTGCACGATCAAGTACCGTCGTTGCATCCAAATGTGCAAATGTCGTTGCCGGTGCCGGGTCGGTCAAGTCATCGGCTGGTACGTATACTGCCTGTACTGACGTGATAGATCCATCCTTTGTGGATGTGATACGCTCCTGAAGAGCACCCATCTCATTAGCCAGTGTAGGCTGATAACCTACGGCTGAAGGCATACGACCAAGCAACGCTGATACTTCAGAACCTGCCTGCGTAAATCTGAATATGTTGTCTATGAAGAGCAATACATCCTGCTTCTCCTGATCACGGAAGTACTCCGCCATTGTCAAACCTGTAAGCGCAACTCTCATTCTTGCTCCAGGTGGTTCATTCATCTGTCCGAATACCATGGCTGTCTTTTTCAATACTCCTGATTCAGTCATCTCACCGTACAGATCGTTTCCTTCTCTTGTACGCTCGCCGACTCCTGCGAATACTGAAATTCCACCATGCTCAGTAGCGATATTATTGATAAGCTCCTGAATAAGTACCGTCTTGCCAACGCCTGCGCCGCCAAACAGTCCTACCTTACCACCTCTGGTATAAGGGGCTATCAGGTCGATTACCTTGATTCCTGTTTCAAATATCTGTGATGATGTGTCCTGATCCTCAAATGAAGGTGCCGGTCTATGGATAGGTGCCTTACTTTTAGTTTCAACAGGTCCCTTTTCATCGATAGGATCTCCCAGTACGTTGAACAATCTTCCAAGTACTTCTGGTCCTACTGGAACTGAAATAGGTCCACCTGTATCAGTAGCCTCCATTCCTCTTGCAAGTCCATCTGTAGAGGACAACGCAATACATCTAACTTCGTCATCGCCTTTGTGCTGCGCAACCTCGGCAACGATAGTATGCTCATCGTCCAATTTGATTTCTATTGCGTTTAATAGCTCCGGAAGGCTTTCCGGATCGAACTTAATATCTACTACAGGTCCGATAATCTCATGTATTTTACCTTTGTTCAATTATCCTTACCTCCGTCAATTACTTCTGTGCCTCTGCTCCAGAGACTATTTCTATGATTGCATTAGTGATTTGAGCCTGTCTAGCGCGGTTGTAGCTTACCTGCAGATCATTCAGCATGTCACTGGCATTATCGTTTGCATTCTCCATTGCCGAACGTCTTGCTGCATGTTCGCAGGTCGCAGATTCAATCGTTGCGCCATATAATTTCAAGCTAAAATACTCCGGTACCAAATAGCCGAATACCTCTTCAGGTGAAGGCGCATATTCAACTACATTGGATTTCTCCGAGTGTTCTGTTACGTGCTGGCTCATATCGATAGGCAGGATGCGCTGTTCAACGACCTCCTGTTTTAAAGTATTGATATAAGATGTGAAAATCAATACTATTTCATCGATTTCGCCTGAGCGATATTTCTCTATCAGAGTATCAGATATTTCTTTAGTCTCTTCAAAGGTAACTGTATCGGCAGGGGTATCATGAGTCATCAGAACTTCTATGTTCTGCCTGACAAAGTGCTCTTTGCCTTTGGTTCCTATGGTGACCAGTTTTACATTATTTTTTGAGTTTTTGATAGCTGTCTCGGTAGCTCTGATAACGTTACCGTTAAAGCTGCCGCAAAGACCCGTGCTGCTTGTGATGATCACATAGCATGTAGTCTTTATTTCTCTGTTGTTCAAAAGGAAATCCTTTGGAACTCCAGAAGCATTATCAAATGTCTCATTCATTGATTCTGTTATTCTTCTGAGAAATTCTTCGCTACGCTCATAAACCGCTTTAGCTCTACGCAATTTAGCAGCAGAAACCAGTTTCATCGCATTTGTTATACGCTCTGTGCTGGCAATACTTTTTATTCTGCGCTTAATGCTTTGCATTTGCTCAGCCATTTATAAAACCTGCTTTCTTAAATTCGTTAACTCCCTTTATGAGAAGTTCTTCGGATTCCTTGCTCAAATCTCCTGTTTCATGGATGCTGCTTCCAACTTCAGGATAATGGTCATCCATATAAGGATACAACTGGATCTCAAAGTCTCTGATGCTTTCAACAGGAATATCATCCAGCATATCATTGATAGCTGCATAAATGATCATAACCTGATGAGCAACGTCCAAAGGCCCATACTGGCCCTGCTTTAATATCTCCATCAAAACTGCGCCGTGATCCAGTCTTCTCTTTGTATCGGCATCTATATCGGAACCGAATTGTGAGAATGACTGCAGCTCTCTGTACTGAGCCAGCATCAGCTTGATCTTGCTGGAAACCTTCTTCATTGCCTTTATCTGCGCATTACCACCTACACGGGATACCGAAATGCCGGCATCGATAGCTGGTCTCTGTCCTGAGAAGAACAAGTCTGATACCAGGAATATCTGGCCGTCTGTGATGGAAATTACGTTTGTAGGAATGTATGCCGCTATATCGCCTGCCTGCGTTTCAATGATAGGTAAAGCTGTCAATGAGCCTCCGCCTAATTCATCTGAAAGCTTTGCAGCTCTTTCAAGCAGTCTGCTATGCAGATAGAATACATCTCCAGGATATGCCTCTCTTCCTGACGGTCTACGCAGAAGCAATGACATAGCTCTGTAAGCTACTGCATGCTTTGACAGATCATCATAGATAATCAGGACATGCTTGCCCTTATGCATATAATATTCTCCCATTGCGCATCCTGCGTATGGAGCGATGTACTGCATCGGTGCAACATCACTGGCAGTAGCGGAAACTACGATCGTATACTTCATAGCGTCCTTGCTCTCCAGCGTATGTACCAGCTGCGCAACTGTTGACTGTTTCTGTCCAATAGCTACGTAGATGCAGATTACATCCTTATCGTTCTGATTCAAAATTGTATCGAGCGCAATGGCCGTCTTACCAGTCTGTCTGTCGCCAATGATCAACTCACGCTGGCCTTTTCCGATAGGGATCATTGAATCTATAGCTTTGATTCCTGTCTGTAAAGGTTCTTTAACGGGTTGTCTGTACAGTACGCCAGGTGCCTGGCTTTCTATCGGTCTGTGCTCTGTAGTTTCAATTGCACCTTTGCCATCTATCGGCTGTCCAAGGGCATTGACTACTCTGCCTATCATTGCATCTCCAACAGGCACTTCAACGACAGCTCCTGTAGGCTTTACTATATCGCCTTCTCCGATCTCACGGTCGGAACCCAGGATTACCGCGCCGACATTGTCCTCCTCGAGGTTCAATGCCATGCCATAAACTCCGTGTGGGAATTCAAGCAGCTCGTTGGACATACAACGGTTAAGTCCATAGACCCTTGCAATACCATCACCAACTTGCATTACTGTTCCAAAATCCGAAACATCCATCTTGTTGGTGTAGTTCTTAATTTGGTCTTTTATTAATCCACTTATTTCATCGGGCTTTAAATTCATAGAAGTCTCTCCCTTCTAGCTTTCTTTTATTTGTTCAGCCAATTTTTCAAGCCGTGATTTGAGTGATGCATCGATTAACTTACCTTCCACAAAGATTTTAACGCCGCCTATAAGACTTGGGTCGACCTCATTTTTCAGGTTAACGGTCTTCTTTAACAGCTTGCCCGTTTCAACTGCAAATTTATCCACCTGCTGCTTGTTCAAAGGCACAGCGGAATATACTACGCCAACGCCGATACTACGCTCGTCATTCAGCATTTTGCAGTATTCTCTAACTATTTTGTGGAAATGAAAGAATCTGCCTTTATCGACAAGTATATACATGAAAGATAACACTTCCGTGCTTAACTTACCTTTAAAGACCTTATCGATCATACTTTTCTTAGTAACATTAGATACGGCAGGATTGGTCAACAGCTCATAAAACTGTGTTTCGTTGCCAAATATTTCATCTAGCTGAACGATTTCATCCCTGATCTCATCGACCTGGTTAGTATCTTTCGCAGCACCGTAAAGTGCATTGCCATATACCATTGCTACTTCTAACTCCATGGCTTGTCCTCAGCTTCCTCGATAATCTTATCGACTATCTCCTCATGGCCTTCAGGTGTGATCTCTTTTTCCATGATCTTTCCTGCAGCCAGTATTGCCAGATTGCCGACCTCGTCCTTAAGCTGCTTACGAGCATTGAATTGCTCGCGCTTTATCTCCTCTTCGGAATGTTCTAACATCTTTCTGGATTTCTCATCTGCCTCATCGACTACTGCCTTAGCCTGAACCTTGGCTTCATCTCTGGCTTTCTTGATGATTTCTCTGCTTTCAGCCTCAACATTAGCGATGCGCTCGTTATAATCCTGCAGTTTTTCATCGGCTACGCGACTGGTCTCTGCGGCATTATCAAGTGTATCCTGCACCTGCTGGGATCTGGCTTCCATAAAATTATGAACCTTTTCAAAGAAGAAATGCCTCAGGATCAAGAATAAAACAAGAAAAGTTATTAGTGAGAACGCTAGGTTCCAGTTAACTTCTAACAAATTTTGTACTAAACGTAAATGCATGTTTTATTCTCCTCCTTTCTGCTAATCACTATTATCATTTTTTACATCTTGCCTAACAGAATGATTGAAATTATCAATCCGAAAACCAACGCGGTCTCCATGATAGCCATAGCAAGAATCATGTTTACAAGTATTTTGCCCATTAATTCAGGTTGTCTTGACATTCCGTGCATAGCACCGTTAGCTGCTAAACCTTGTCCAATTCCTACTCCGCCTGCTGCAAGTCCCATGCAGACGCCTGCTCCAATTGCAATAAGTCCCATCTTTTCTACCTCCATTATAATTGATTTATTAACTAGCCCTAACTGGCCTGTTCTAATTGTCTTCCTTCGCGTTTAGCTCGCCGTGCTTCTTTCTTGAGCCTACGCCTCTCTACAGTTTCCGGTGAGATACCTTCCATGCCTCTCTGCATGTTTATCGCTGTCAATATTGTGAATATGTATGCCTGAATCAGTGGTTCAAACATATCAAAGAATAAGTTCAGCGGTATTACTGTAATACACCTTAAAATCGGTATCGGACAGAATGCAGCACTTAAGTTTGACATCAAGTTCAGCCACAAATCAACTACTATCATTCCTCCAAAGATATTACCAAATAGTCGCAAAGCCAACGTTACCGGGAATACCAGATCACTGATGACTTCCATTATGATCATAAAGTGGAACGGATCGCACATTTCTGCGATTCTTCCCTTGATTCCCAACTTCCTTATGGCATTGACCTGTATCAATAAGAACGATACCGCGGCCAGTCCAGCGGTTACGCTGACGTCTGCCGTTATCGGTCTTAATCCTATCAGACCCAGACTGTTGGCAAAGAAAAGCCATACTATCAATGATCCAAGATAAGGCGCAAAGGATTTGGCATATTCTTTACCTAGATTCTCTTCAGTGAACTTGTATATCCACCCTACGAAGAGTTCCACCCAAACCTGCTTCCCCTTTGGGACAGGCTTCAGGTTGCTTCCCAGCCAAATTCCAAGGATCGCCAGAATAATAGCCAGTATAATAGCATAACAAGTACTCTCTGACAAGAAGACTTTGCCGCTATCTCCAAAGTACAATATTATTCGAGATCCAAGTTCGTTTAGATTCATACCTTCTTAATAGCCTCCTTCTTCATACTAACCAGCGCGCCTACTACTATGCCAAAGACTCCAATAGCAAAAGCAAGTAAGGCATACATACTGAGCATGTAGCAGACTACTGCTACAGCCGCATATATTGCCAGTCGTGCTATGTAAAGCAATATTGCCAGACCGATTTTCTTCGTCCTCACATAGAAGTCGACCAATCGTCCCAGCAGTTCAAGATTTATTATCATGGTTATAAATCCCATGGCCAGTCCCCCGAGAAACTTGCCGTCGAACCCGATGATTATCACCGAAACCACTTCACATACAGCGCTAAAAATCAACCCACCTATGAATACATTCTTTTTCATAAGCTTAAAACTTTGTTTATCCATCAACGCTACCTTTCATTATAGTCTTATGTTTTTGAATTGTAAATATTATTTTAATGCCTTATTTATGCCTTATTTGTGATAAGGTTCGTTCCGCAATATCTTGAAACTACGATATATTTGCTCTAATAAAATCACTCTCATCATCTGGTGTGGGAACGTCATATCGGAAAAAGACAGCTTGAAGTTTGCCCTTCTGCTGACCTCTTCAGAAAGTCCCAGACTACCGCCTATGACAAAGGTCACATCGCTGTTTCCGCTCATTCCCATGTCGCCGATCTTCTCTGCCAGCTTCTCTGACGATAACTTCTTTCCATTTATCTCCAAAGAAATAACATATGTGTTATCCTTGATTTTGCCGAGTATCTCTTCGCCCTCCGCCTGAATTACTGCTAGCTCGTCGGCAGTGCTTGCATTAGCGCTGAGCCTTGATTCCTTCAGCTCTACTATTTCCAAACTGCAATAGCTGCCAAGCCTTTTAGAGTATTCCCTAATTGCGTCTTTCCAATATTGTTCTTTCAGTTTTCCAATGCATATTATACTTACATTCATCTCTATACTTCTATCATCGGACTGGATTCATCTCGCCTAACCACAGATAATTCCAAATCCTTGTCTATGTAATAATCATCTTCAAACAATATGTTGCGCACGGTCAGGTACGCCTGTTCAGGAGTATTGTTTTCTCTGCTTAGATGAGCCAGCATTACTTTTGGCTTTTTTGTACCATCAATATCCTCCAGCATACGGCAGATAACATGTCCTGCAGTCTCGTTGGACAAATGTCCTTCATTGCCGAGTATCCTTTGCTGCAATTCATACGGATATGGACCAACTCGCAGTATGTTGATCTCATGATTGGCCTCGAGTACCAGCAGATCTGCTGTTTTGATCTGGTCAAAAATGCCTTCAGTCACATATCCCGTATCCGTGACTATGGTAAGCTGTTTCCCATCATTTTTAAAAGTATATCCCATAGGCTCTACTGCGTCATGGGATAAATTGAATGGTTCAATTGTAATATCGCCAATCTTAAAATCATTTTTCTCCGATAGAGTAAATGCCCGGTCCTTCGGCAGTTTATCTTCTATGCATGAAATCGTACCCTCTGAAGCATATATCAAAGCGTTCGTGGCCTGCTTTCCTATCATTCTTATGCTTCTTACATGGTCTATATGTTCGTGGGTAAGTAAAATTCCGTTAATTTGTGAAATATCGATCCCATTTTCCTCTAACCCAGCAAGCACTCTTTTTCCGGCAATGCCTACGTCTACAAGTAAAATTGTACTGTCGCTCCTAACCAGGTAGCTGTTTCCCGAACTACCGCTGGCAAAGGAACAGAATGATAATGCCATACTACTGATGATCCTCCAAAATAATATATTGAAATTATACCACTTTCACCGAAAAGTACAAGCAATTGTATTACATGTAATACTTTACCTTTTCGTTAAAATAATGCATAATAAACATTAATACCAACAGGAGGATCGATTTATGGCTACAATACTGAGAATGTATACGGATGGTGGTTGTTCCGGAAACCAAAGCGAGGAAAACTTTGGCGGATGGGGAGCAATCCTGGAATTCGGAGATAATAGGAAAGAGCTGCATGGCAGCGAAATCAACACTACTAATAATCGCATGGAACTTACTGCTGTCATAGAAGCCTTTAGGGCATTAAAAAAAGACGACCTGAAAATTCAGGTCTTCTCAGACAGTTCTTATGTATCTAACTGCTTCCGTCAAAAGTGGTACGATTCCTGGCAAAGAAATGGCTGGCGCAATGCTGCCAAGAAGCCTGTGGAAAACAAAGACCTTTGGGAAGAGCTTATTTTACTGGTGGGCCATCACGATGTTGAATTCTTCCGCGTCAAGGGCCACATCAATTTGAATAGCAAATCGACAGATTTCGACTCCCTTTATGAGAAATTCTGCTCATGGAATGGTACCGACTTCAGTTATGATGACTTCAAATACGTTACAGAAATGAACAATCGTGCTGACGAGCTGGCTAACATCGGCATAGATGAAGCTCGTGGCTGAATTATTTTGACTTTAATGCAATCATTCTATCCAGAACGAACTGATAGAAATCATCTTTAAGAGGAGACTTCATAGCCTGCTCTTTTTTTGTAACATAAATATCTCTTATACATTTAGGATCCGATATATGTACAAACTGCACTTTGTTATTATCGATATCACCCCATGTATATTCAGGCCAAAACGATGCACCAACACCAGCTCCAACTAAATCACTGATCATGCTGGGGCTTTCTGCTTCAAATACTATCATTGGCTCAAAGCCTGCGGCTAAGCAAAAGCTGGCCGTCTGGACTGAAAAGGCCTTGTTTCTGTTCAAGCTGATAAATGACACATGTTTGACATCGCTGAGTCTGATCTTTTCTGTTTCACTAAGCTGTAATTCTTTCGGGACTGCAAGCATGATTTCCTCTGACAAAGCAATTCGTGCTGTACAGTTATCACCGCTGTCATTGTTCGACGATATCCTTATATCCCATCCTTCATCTTCAATCGACTGAGTTAAAATAAAATTGGTATCCGGACTAATATCCTTATAATCAGCTACTATATGCGAAACTATTTCCTGCGCTGCTAAAACATTGATTTTTATAGTTTTATTTTCCTGCCCGACCTCATTAGCAAGTATTTGCGGTATATCATCTAATGCCTTTACCAGAGGTTCTACCTTCGTGTAAAACAATTTACCGGTTTCACTAAGCTGAATGTTACGTCCAACACGGTCAAAGAGTTTAACTCCTAATTCATCATCCAGTTTCTTGATTGCCTGGCTGATTGCTGGTTGTGCCACATGCAAAGATTCTGCCGCTTTAGTCATATTCTCACATCTTGCTACTACAAGAAAATACCTTAACTTTAAAATATCCATTTCGGTTCTCCATTAAAATTAACTAAGTGCTAATTATTACGATATTGCTAGTCTTTGGTAATTATATAACAAAAAAAATAAAACCACAAATAATTTTATCTCAGATATGATAGAAGGGGATGGTTAACATCCCCTCCTATATAATAGTAAAATTGGTTTTATTCTATTCTACTCGTTATCGAGTTATTAAGCCTTTAATCCTTCAAGAGCTTCTTTCTTTTCTCTTTCTCTTCTAGCCATGCATTCGTTGTACTCTTCGTCCGTCATCTTCAGCATTGAGATTCCGGTCCAGCCATAGAAGCATGAAACCATAGGATTGATCCATGACAGATATGCATAAGGGCCATATCCACCAGCTCCCCAAGCCTTAACGCCCAGGAACTTAGACATTGTAGCACCACATGTGTTCCATGGTACCAGGTTGGATGTAACCGTTCCGGCATCTTCCAGACACCTTGACAGGTTTCTAGGTGCCAGATGCAGATCCTCGAACTTCTCCTTGTACATACGTCCAGGAAGTACGATCGACAGATACTGGTCTCCACCGATGATGTTCATGATGATGCAGCTGATAAGAGTTACTGTTACCAGTCCGCCAACGCCCTTAGCAAATACTAACAGTGAGTTTGCGATATCTCCCAGCATTCCGGATGCGTCCATAACACCGCCGAAGCACATAGCGCACATGATGAGGTTGATGGTCCACATCATGGAGTCCATGCCGCCTCGTCCGTTGATCAGGGCGTCTATATTATATTCGCCCTGCAAGGCGTAGCTTAGGCTGTTATCCGCGGCAAATTGTTTGAATTCATCGTTAGACATATCTAAGAATGTAACACCATACTGAGTCTGTGCATCATTCCAGGCCTGGCTGAAGTTTGGTACTTCATATCCGTAGTGCAGCAGTCCCGGCCACTCCGCAAGGTTTATTCCGTTGAAGATCGAACCGATTACCATTCCTGCAACGATTCCGCCCATGAGGCCTGGGATTGCAGGTATCTTCAGTGCTACGATCAGGATTACCAGTACTGGAGGCAGCAGCATCCACAGATTGATGTGGAAGTTGATCAGTGTTGCCTGTCTCATTGGTTCTACGATTGCAAGATTTCCTGTAGTTTTGATCCTCAGTCCGAAAATCGTGTACAGAATCAGGGCTATGATCAGTGACGGGGTAACCGTCCAGATCATGTGCTTGATATGATCGAACAGGGTCGCTCCTGCCATTGCAGGCGCAAGGTTCGTCGTATCTGAAAGAGGTGACATCTTGTCTCCGAAGTAAGCTCCGGTTATGATAGCGCCTGCAGCCATTGCGGTGCTTACGCCAAGTCCGGTTGCTACTCCGATAAGCGCTACGCCTACGGTTCCCGCCGTCGTCCATGACGATCCTGTCGCCAGTGATACGATGCAGCAGAGCAGGCATGTAGCCATCAGATAGATGCTAGGCTTCAGGATAAGCAGTCCATAGTATACCATTCCAGGTACTACTCCTGCTGCTACCCAGCAGCCGATTAAAAGTCCGATCTCAGCCAGGATAAGTATGGCCTGCATTGAACGGTTGATCGATGCGATCATTCCTGCTTCCAGGAAAGCCCATTTGTATCCGTTCAGTGCGGCTACAAGTGAGGCGAAGATCGCGGATGTGATAAGTGCGATGTGAACTTCTCCATAGTCACAGGCAAAGGCATCTCCGAATATTTTTCCGAGCATGCCCAGGCAGTACATCAGCGAAATGATTGTGAACAAAAAGCAGATGTACGCTTGCCATAGAGGTATCTTTCTACCCATAATAAGTCCTCCTTAATAAGATAAGTAAAATAAAATAAAAACCGAGTTCTCTATGCCTTTTTATTATATATTTGTTATAAATAGCGGTCTAATATCAAAAAATTATGAAAATTCGTTAATACTAAGAAATTTCATATAATATAAGCATCTTTATATATAGTTCGCCATATATATTAATCAGCATTATAGGTTTAATAGTTGACTATACCGACTTGCTAAAGTAAAATAAATTAGATTAATGTTCAAATAGAAAGGATTTAGAAATATGAACGAACGCGAATCACTGATCAAGAAGATGAGGGTGTTCCTTTTACTGACTGGTATCATTGGCGCACTGATATTAATAGCTTATTGTTATATAGGACTCAATGCAACGTGGCTGGTATCAGAAAACGGTACCAAGCATGATAACAATTTTGGTATGACGGTACCAGTATTTGCCGCTGCAATAGCAGCTGCGTATTCATTTATTTCCTTTCATAATATAGGAGAATTGATTAAGGATGGTGTTGTCGAGCCGAGACGCAGAAAGGAATTCCGAGCAAAATTCGAAAAATATATTGCAACGACTCAGGGGCTTTTGGTATGCACAGTATTCGCCTTGATATATTGGCTTATCTATACTCATTTTCTTAATATTACCGGTTACCTGGATTCCAGCTCAAAGCTGCAAAGTATTGCTATGTTCAATTATATTTGGGAAGGGTTAATGCTTATAGATCTAATCATGAGTTTTATGGCAGCAAGATATGCGACTCTTCTTTCGCGCACCAAATAAATCATTCAAGTCCTGTTTCCGCGGCTTGAAGATGTTCAACGATGAAATTATAGAAATCATTCTTAAGAGGCGATTTGTTTGCCTCTTCTTTTTTTGCTACAAAGAGTTCGCGCACACACTTCGGCTCGGAAATGTGCATCAGCTTGACTTTATCACCTGCAATATCTCCCCAGGAGTAAGCAGGCCAAAAGGCTAGTCCCATGCCTGAACCGATCAGATCTCTGACCGTAGATGGGCTGTCGCTTTCAAACATTACCTTCGGTTCAAACCCTGCTGACAGGCAGTATCTTTCCGTTATGATATATATGGGTTTATTTTTTTCGAGACTAATAAACTGTTCATCTCGCACATCCTTAAGTTTTATAGATTTTCTCTCTGCAAAGGGGGAATTCTTAGGCACAGCTAGAAATATTTCTTCTTTTAGTGCCGTATGGATAGAGCTATTGCCATCCTCCGGGTTCGCTGTTGATACTCGCACATCCCAATCTCTATTATTGACATTCTGTGACAGGAAAAAGTTCACTTCGGGATGCTTCTCTTTATACCTGATCACCAGTCCTGTTATTAGTTCCGATGCAGAAAGGATGTTTACATCAATTGTTTTATCCTCTATACCCGCTGCAGTTGCTACAACGAGCGGTATCTCATCAAATGCCTTAATAACTTTTGTCGCTTTTGTTAAAAGTGCTTCACCAGTTTCATTCATTCTTACGCCGCGTCCTGTACGTTCAAACAAAGATACTCCAAGCTCGTCCTCCAGTTTCTTGATTGTCTGACTTACTGCCGGTTGTGCAACATGCAACACCTCGGCTGCTTTTGTCATATTTCTATATCTGGCTACCGCTGAAAAATATCTAAGCTGCATGATATCCATATTTGCCTCCTTTGATATAAGTAATTCTTATTGCTCATATAAAAACTATATATTTTACTTTATCACAAATTGATGCTAATATAAAGCAGAAATTGAAGTTGATTTAAGATACTAGGAGGAATTAACAATGCCACAGTTATTTGAAACGTTAATGCTTATTTGTTTCGGGATTTCATGGCCCCTTTCAGTTGTAAAGTCATATAAAGCAAGAACAGCCAAAGGAAAGAGCATCCTTTTCACTGGCGTCATCATGATTGGATATCTTTGCGGTATCTCAAGCAAGATTGTCGGTGGAAACATGAATTATGTTCTTGGACTGTACTTGCTGAATCTGGCAATAGTATCAGTAGACTTTGCTCTGTATTTCAGAAACAGGGCTATCGATAAACGCACCGAGCATTTACAGGTCGAATTAGCACACTCGACCGAATCGAAACACTCAGTAACCGCGGCATGATCAAGCTACCCAACTAATAAGTCAATATAAATACAACAAAAGGGAAGCACGGAATCTTAAGGATTCCGTGTTTTTTTGTCACAGTTTATATGCCCGCTTTGGGGGTATAATAGCCTTACAAGTTAGTACAGTTAGCTATACAGGAGAATTTTGATGACATATCTGATTTCATTTTTAGAAGGCATAGCGACAATAATATCCCCTTGCATTCTGCCTCTGCTACCTCTTTATCTTGCCTATTTTGCAGGAAATGATGAAGAAGGCGATACGAAAAAGGTTGCACGCAATGCATTGGGGTTCATCATAGGTTTTACTATCCTGTTCGTACTCATGGGAGTGCTGGCCGGTGCATTGGGCACATTTCTGGTTCATTACAAGACCGAAATCAATATCGTGCTAGGCGCCATAGTCATCTTTTTCGGATTGAGTTTTCTCGGAATCATCAAGCTGACTCCGGGTACGCGGCACGGGATCCAGGCCAATGTAAACAATCTTGGGTTTTTCTCATCAATAATTTTCGGTATGGTCTTTGCTCTGGGCTGGACACCTTGCGTAACAGCATTCCTGGGTTCTGCTTTGCTGATGGCTTCACAACAGGGCTCGATGCTGAAAGGCGCATCACTGCTTCTGGTATATTCACTGGGCCTGGGAGTTCCATTGATGGCCTGCGCTTTGGTGATGAATAAGCTGAAGAATGCCATCAACCTGATCAAAGCGCACTATGACATAATCAACAAAGTGTGCGGAATACTTTTGATAATCTTGGGAATCGTCATGGCTGCAGGGCTGATGAGCTGATTTAATGGGGGTAAATGATATGAGTAAATCTACTAAGATAATAATTACAGCCGCTTTTTTATGCGTGCTGGGACTGATAGGCGGTTTGATATTTGAACATTATATCAGTTCTTATGACAAGGTAAGTGATCCCGGTGATTTTGTAGTTCAGGACGCATCCGGTAAAGATGTAGCTTTAAGCGACCTCAAGGGCAAGCCAGTATTAATCAACTTTGCTGCCAGCTGGTGCACCTATTGCAAACAGGAGATGCCTGATATTCAAAAGGCATATGAAAAGTACGGCGATGATGTACAGTTCATGATCATCGACGCTGTGGGTCAAAGCGGAGAGACCAAAGCCAAATTTGTTAAGCTCATTAAAACTGGTGGGTACACATTCCCCGTTTACTATGACAATAAACAGTCTGCGCTTGAGGCTTTTGCTGTCACTTCCTATCCACAGACCTATTTCATAAACAAAAACGGCAAGCTCGTCGACCAGACACTTGGTGCAACCAATTTCAGCGACCTTGAAACACAGATAAAAGCATTATTGTAGGCATTTCTTAATTTGTAATAATATGTTAGAATGATTACATGTTATATTTGATATTGATAGTTGGACTGATAACTGCATATATTAATGGCATGCACGATGGCGGTACCATCGTCGCAACGACCATAACGTCCAGAATAATGACTCCACGCAAGGCAATAGTCATATCTGGTCTTGCCAACCTGGTCGGTGCTTTGTTCCTTGGAACTACCGTCGCACTGACTGTTTCTCAAGGCATGGTAGATACACCTAAAATACTGGCAGGCGGCCAGCTTGACGCATGCCTGTTTGTTATAGCTTCCTTTGTGGGAAGTATAGTTTGGAACATCCTTACCTGGATCACCAAAATGCCATCCAGCGCTTCTCATTCAATGCTCGGCGCTATGGTAGGCTGCGCAATCATAGGTTATGGAAGTTCTACCGTTGGATGGAACGTTTTCATGATCAAAGTCGTACTGGCCATGGTGATCTCACCGATTATAGGCTTTGTCGCCGGATACTTGTTTTTCATGCTGCAAAACAAAGTTCTCAGCAATGCCACCATGGTATGGGACAAGCGTGTTAGGGCACTGGATATAATTACATCCATACTGCTTTCCATTTCTCACGGGAGCAACGATGCACAAAAAGTGATTGGTCTATTGGCAATTGGCCTTGCGGCATGTTCAGGCCAGGGTATTTCCATTCCATTCTGGCTCATCGCCATCTCAGGATTAGCGTTGTCAATAGGCACTATGACCGGTGGATACAATATGATAGGCTCCATCGGTAAAGATATAGTGAAAATTGACATCGATAAGGCTTTTGCCTCGCAGCTGTCATCGATTTTTGTTGTCGAGCTTGCCAACATCACTGGCCTGCCAATAAGCTCGACGCAGGTCATCACCGGCTCAGTAATGGGCGTAGGAACGGAAGATACACCTCGCTCTGTCAACTGGGGCATCACAAAGAAAATAGTAACAGCCTGGATATTTACCATCCCTGCTTCAGCAGTAACGGGTGCTGTAATATTCAAACTTTTGACTTTAGTCATCGTATAAGGAGATGTTATGGATAACACAACTAAGAATGGTTTTTTTAAAAAAGGATTTAAGCCTAACGCATATTCAATGCTGACCAATCAATGCGAGGAAGCATGCATCAGCAGTTCGCTGCTTGTGGAGTTCATGTCTACTTTAGACAAAGAAGCAGCGGATAAAATCGAAAAGACCGAGAAGACCGCAGACCGTAAGCGTGAGGATGTCATAAACTACGTGGAGAACTCGTTTATTACACCATTAGACAGGCACGATCTCTTTGCTGTGTCAAGAGTCATCGATGATTTGACGGATGAAGTCAAGGATCTGAAGGATTTCATACTGTTCTTTGACTATAAACCAACGGAGAAAAATATTGAAATGGCCAGATTGTCACGTGATTCCATCTTTATCCTGACAGATGCCATGCGTGAGTGGGAAGACAGCGATGCAGATAAATTCTGGGGTAATTTAGTAAACGCCAAAAAGAATGAAAACCAGGTCAAGCGCCTTTACTGGGAAAATATCAAAGAGCTTGAGGGCGAAAACTCTGTTTCAAACATCATTACATCCCGTGAATTTTGCCGCGATCTGAACAGCCTGGCTAACAAAATAGGCAAGGCTTCCGACAGATTAGGAGACCTGAAGATCAAATCATTAAAATAGAGCTGCATTACTTGTGCAGCTCTGACTTAAACTGTTTAATAATATTTCTTTCTGCCCTGGATATTGTCATCTGTGACACTCCCAGGGTTTTTGCTATATCAGCCTGTGAGCGATTATATATAAACCTCTCTCTAAAAATATATCTGTATTCGTCGTTGAAACTTTCCATGACCTTGTTAATAATCTCTGAAGTCTCAATGCGCTCATATCCTTTTTCATCAAAACCTGTGTATTTTTCAAGAAAAGCGCTTTCTCCATCTTCACCAGCATCCTCAAATGTCTTATCCAGAGAGTATGTACCATAAGCTTGTGAACTTTCAATAGCCTCAAAGATCTGTTCCTCAGAAAACCCTGTACTCTCAGCTATTTCCGCCACAGTCGGCTTTCGATGATACTGTAGATACAGCTCATCTTTGGCTTCCTGAACCTTGGCCGCTATTTCCTTCATCCTTCTTGGAACCTTGAGGCTCCACTGTTTGTCTCTAAAATATTTTTTGATTTCACCAAGTATCGTAGGCGTAGCAAAAGAGCTGAATTCAAAGCCTCTGTCGGGATCAAATCTCTCCACGGCCTGAACCAGCGCAAGCGCTCCTACCTGATACAAATCGTCATAATCGACGCCTTTACCAAGGTACTTCCTGATCAGGATATCCACCATGTAAAGGTACTGTTCTACCAGTTCATTTCGTAATTCTATTGTCGGCTCTTGCTTATATCTGATAAACAGTTCTTGGTTTGTCATATATTTTTCACCATTTTAATTGACTTGCGTCCTGCTCCATCGTTTGAACATTTAACCTCGTTCATAAGAGACTCGATTACGAAAATACCAAGATCCCCCTCTTTCGGGCAATTCTGGCATGGTTTTGACATCTTCTGCAAAGTATGCTGGTCGCAATCGTCTTTTACAACGATTTCTATCTTTCCGTTCTCGACATTGCATTCAACTTCATACTTATCTGAAAATCCTTCAAATCCATGGCATGATACGTTCTTGCATGCCTCGCAGACTGCTGTCTTGATATCCTCTACTGCATCTAAATCAAATCCCGCAGTCGTTGCAATTGAACTGATTGCGAGTCTGACCATGGTCAGATATTCCGGTTTTCCTGGTATTATGAATTTTAAATTGTCCATTTATTTCTCCCTCTATTATAAAGAATTACCTGTGCGGAATATTTCCGCACAGGTTCTTTATACCCAGTTTTACCGGAAATTAAATCTTTAATTGTTCATCAGTTTCCGCATTGGCTTTATCGTCCTCTGTCGCATCGTTATCATCGTCTTCTTCTTTGATTACCTTTGCCATCGCAACGATCTTACTCTCGTCTTCGACCTTCATGATCTTGACCCCCTGAGTTGCACGTCCCAGTTTGGAAACTTCGTTTGCTCTTATCCTGATGATGATTCCATCTGAATTTATTAGCAGAACTTCATCATCATTGTCCACAACTGTAGCACCGACCAGCGCACCAGTCTTGTCAAACTTTGTTTTATCGTATGTCAGCAGGCCTTTACCGCCTCTAACCTGAATCTTGTATTCCTTGACTGGAGTTCTCTTACCAAATCCATTCTCGGTAACTACCAGAAGTTCCTGATTTGGTTCAACAAGTGACATGGAAACTACTTCATCGTTCTTTTCAAGTTTGATAGCTCTTACGCCTCCTGCAATCCTTCCCATAGGTCTTACATCCTCCTCTGAGAAGCATATGCATTTGCCTTTCTTGGTAACGATGATCACGTTATTCGTACCTGAAGTCTCCTTGATGTCAATCAGTTGATCGTCCTCTTTCAGCTTGATTGCGATCAATCCATTCTTTCTGTTGGTATCAAACTCTGACAAAGCAGTCTTCTTGATAGTGCCATCCTTTGTTACTGCTATGAGATACTTATCCTCAGCAAACTCCTGAACAGGAATGACTGCCGTGATCCTCTCACGCTGCATCATATTCAGGAAGTTGATTGCCGGCGTTCCTCTTGCCGTTCTAGATGCTTCCGGCACTTCAAACGCCTTGATCTTATGAGCTTTTCCAGTATTCGTAAAGAACATAAGATAGTCATGCGTCGAAGTCATTATGAGATCTTTCACAAAGTCGTTATCTCTCGTGGTAATTCCCATGATACCCTTGCCACCGCGGCGCTGTGTCTTATAAGTGTCTGAAGGTACTCTCTTTATGTATCCCAGGTGGGTCAGCGTTATCGCTACCTTCTCCTCTTCTACCAGATCCTCGTCGTCAAAGTCGTCAACGTCTGCGACCAGCTTGGTACGTCTTTCGTCGCCAAACTTATTCTTTATCTCCAGCAACTCATCCTTTATTACTCCCATCAGCAGAGTATCATCTGCCAGCAGTGATTTATAATATGCGATCTTCTGCATGAGTTCGTTGTATTCGTTTTCGATTTTCTCTCTTTCCAATCCCTGCAGACGGGCAAGTCTCATGTCAAGTATTGCCTGTGCCTGGATGTCAGAAAGGCCGAAACGTTCCATCAGCTTTTCCTTAGCATCATTGTATGCAGCTCTGATGATTTTGATTATCTCATCGATATTATCCAAAGCGATGCGCAGACCTTCCAAGATATGAGCTCTTGCTTCTGCCTTGGCAAGATCGAACTGAGTTCTTCTCGTCAATACCTGCTTCTGGAACTTCAAATATTCATCCAGCATCTGATAAAGGTTCAGGACCTTAGGTTCTCCATCTACCAATGCAATCATGATCGCACTGAAATTGTCCTGAAGCTGTGTATGCTTGTAAAGCTGATTCAAAGTGATCTGCGGATTAGTATCTCTCTTCAGTTCGATTACTATCCTCATTCCTTCTCTGTTAGACTCATCACGGATGTCTGAAATTCCTTCGATTCTCTTATCCTTTACCAGTTCGGCGATTTTTTCAATTAGTCTCGCCTTATTTACCTGGTAAGGAATTTCCGTAACGATAATCTGCATCTTGCCTCTGTTTGTCTCTTCTATTTCACAGCAGGCACGTACCTTGATCTTTCCTGTTCCAGTTCTATATGCATCTCTGATGCCGCTCTTTCCAAGGATCTTGGCCCCTGTTGGAAAATCCGGTCCTTTAACTATTTTGATTAGGTCTTCGACTGTACAGTTTTCATCATCTATCATCTTTACCGTGGCATCGATGACTTCGCCTAAATTGTGCGGTGGAATCGATGTTGCCATACCAACGGCGATACCATTAGAACCGTTAACGAGCAAATTTGGAAATCTGCTCGGCAAAACTATAGGCTCCTTTTCCTCACCGTCAAAGTTCGGCATGAAGTCTACAGTATCTTTTTCTATATCGCGAAGCATTTCCAGTGAGAACGGAGTCATTCTTGCTTCCGTATAACGCTGGGCAGCTGCGCTGTCTCCATCGATGGAACCGAAGTTTCCGTGTCCATCGACCAGCATGTATCTCATGGAGAAATCCTGAGCCATTCTTACCATGGCATCATATATGGAGCTGTCTCCGTGAGGATGATATTTACCCATTACTTCGCCGACGATTCTCGCCGACTTCTTATATGGTTTATCGGGTGTTACTCCCAGCTGATTTAATCCGTATAGAATTCTTCTATGTACTGGTTTCATACCATCTCGAACATCCGGCAGAGCACGGCCAACGATTACACTCATTGCATAGTCGATGTAAGAGTTTTTCATTTCGTCGTGTATCTCATGCTGAATTATTCTATTGCTGTCTTCAAATAATGTATCCAAATGATCTTCCTCCTACTCTAGATATCCAATGTCGCATACTTGGCGTTCTCTTCGATGAACTGCTTTCTTGGTGGTACTTTGTCACCCATCAGCGTTGTGAATATTTCATCCGCTGCCGTGGCATCTTCAACTGTAATCTGAACCATAGTTCTGTGATCATAGTCCATTGTGGTTTCCCAAAGCTGATTGAAGTCCATCTCTCCAAGACCCTTGTATCTCTGAATCTCTATCTTGCCTGAATTCTCGCCCATCTCTGCAAGTGTCTTCTCCTGCTCTTTGTCAGAATAAGTATAACGGATATCCTTACCCTGCTTATCCTGGAACAAAGGCGGCTGAGCCGCATATACAAATCCACCCTCTATCAGCGGTGTCATGTATCTGTAGAAGAACGTAAGGAGCAAAGTCCTAATATGAGCACCATCGACGTCGGCATCAGTCATGATAATGATCTTATGATATCTCAGTTTATCGATATCGAACTCATCGCCTATTCCACAGCCGAATGCCGTGATCATATTCTTTATTTCTTCTGAATTAAGCATCTTATCCTGACGTGCTTTTTCAACGTTCAAGATCTTACCTCTCAAAGGAAGTACTGCCTGTCTCTTTCTGTCTCTTCCCTGCTTAGCACTGCCGCCGGCGGAATCACCCTCGACCAGGAAGATCTCTGACAAAGCAGGATCCTTTTCTGAACAGTCAGCAAGCTTACCAGGCAACGACATGCCTTCCAGCACACTTTTTCTTCTCGTCAGTTCTCTGGCTTTTCTGGCAGCTTCACGAGCTCTCGATGCACGCAGGCATTTGTCCAGAATTATCTTAGCCTGAGGTGGATGCTCTTCCAGGAATGCCGTCAGGTTCTCACTTGTAGTGGTTTCAACAAAGCCTCTCATTTCACTGTTTCCAAGCTTTGTCTTTGTCTGACCTTCAAACTGAGGCTGAGAAAGTTTAACAGAAATAACTGCTGTCAATCCTTCACGGACATCCTCTCCAGAGAGTGTATCCCCCTCTTTTAGGAATTTATTTTTCTTTGCATAGTCATTAAATACTCTTGTCAGTGCGGATTTGAATCCAGCCATATGGGCTCCACCTTCGGTAGTATTGATGTTATTTGCATAGGAAAGTATCAGCTCGTTATAACGATCAGTATACTGCATCGCTACTTCGACCTCATGATCTTTTTCCATATATTCGAAATAAATTATATCTGGGTGAACAGGGTCTTTATTGGTGTTTATGAATTTAACAAACTCGCGAAGACCACCCTCATAGTGGAAAACTTCCTTCTTTTTCTTGCCAGGACGCTGGTCCTCCAACGTAATCTTGATACCCTTTGTCAAGAAAGCCATTTCTCTTAGCCTGTGCTGTAGAACGTCATAGTCAAATTCTGTCTCTTCGAAAATTTCCGGATCCGGCCAGAAGATTGTTCTGGAACCGGTATGTTTAGATTCGCCGACTACTTTCAGAGGAGATACGGTTTTTCCTTTTGCAAACTCTATGTTGTAAAGCTTTCCGTTTCTCATGATTTCAACTATCATCTTGGATGAAAGTGCGTTGACTACAGATGCTCCTACACCATGTAGTCCTCCTGAAACCTTATATCCTCCACCGCCGAATTTTCCTCCTGCATGTAATACAGTATGTATTACTTCAACAGCCGGTATTTTTAATTTAGGATGGTCATCTACAGGCATGCCTCTGCCGTCGTCTACGACCAGAATTGAATCGTCTTCCTGTATAGTTACACTGATGTTCTTACAGTATCCTGCAAGGGCCTCATCTATACTGTTGTCCACAACTTCATAGACTAGATGGTGCAAACCTCTAGGTCCTGTAGTACCGATGTACATTCCAGGTCTTTTTCTTACAGCCTCCAGTCCTTCCAAGACTTGTATCTGGGCTGCGTTATATTGATTATTTGGTTTTTCTGTCGTGCTCATTTAACACCCACCTTTTAAATTATTTTTCTTCAAAATATACATCAGTTATTATACTATAAAATCGACGATTTGACAACACGTTTAGACCATTTAAAGATTTTTCTTTATTTATAAGAGAAAAATGTGGCAAATCGAAAATTTAGCACTAAAAAACCCACAAAAAACACTTGATATAAGTATAGCGTTTGGTGGGTTTCTAAATATTTGCAATTTTTCCATTGGCAATAGTCAGTATTTTCGCTGTCGGATACGATTCTACAAGTCCCTGATCTATATCTGTTGCAGTTATAAACAGTTGATTATTACTCAAAGCCTTAACCAGGTATTCTCTCCGTTCTTCATCAAGCTCGCTCATAACATCGTCAAGAAGAAGTATTCCATCCTCCCCTGTCTCTTCTTTTATAAAATCCAGCTCTGCCAGCTTTAAAGATAATGCGCAAGTTCTTTGCTGCCCTTGCGATCCATAATTTCTCGCATTGACACCATCTACAAAGAAAAGCATGTCGTCCTTGTGTGGACCTTTTGTGGTAGTTCGTAGTTTTACATCATTGCGATATGCTTTTCGCAATGCTTTCATCAAAATTTCTTCCTGTTCTTCCTGTTTTTCAGTATACTCAACATTTGGATCATATTTGATAACAAGTTCTTCTTTGCAATTAGTAATATTTCTATGTATCCTGCTACTGTAAAAGCTGATTTCGTCTACGAATTCCTTCCTCATTCTGATTAATTTGGAACCATATTTAACAAGCTGTGCATCCCATATACTCATGATGCTGTCCTCTATTTTATCTTCCTTGAGATATGAATTTCTCTGCAGCAAAGCCTTTTTATAACTGCTCAAACAAGTATAATATGCCGGTTTTATTTGAGCAAGTTCTCTGTCGATGAATTTCCTGCGCTTTTCAGGTTCATCCTTTACTATCTTGAGATCCTCCGGAGAAAAAATAACGATAATTATATTATCGAGGAGCTGCGAAACTCTTCTAATATGATTTCCATCCTTCTTGATTGATTTTTTGGAATCTTTGTTAATGATGATTTCGACCTTAGTATCAGTATATTCCTTTTCAGCCGAAACTTTAATAAATGCACTATCACAGTTGAATTTTATCAATTCGCTATCGTGAGACGTACGAAAAGATCTTCCTATTGAAGTCAAATAAATACCCTCTACTAAATTAGTCTTTCCCTGGGCATTTCTACCAATTATTAAATTGACATTTTTATCAAAATCAGTTGAAAGATCTTTATAATTTCTAAAATTTTTTAATTCTATATTTTTAATATACATTGCTAATTGATTCTAACAGGTAAAACCAGATATTCAAAAGAAGTTCCATCACATGGTTCTACCAGACATGGAGTAATACTGGAATTGAACATCATTTTTACATCTTCATCATCTATTGCTTTTAAAACATCAAGCATATACTGGGCATTGAATCCGATAGTCAGATTCTCACCTTCTTTATAAATCGGCAATTCTTCTTTTACATTTCCTTCTTCAGAATTTGATGTAATAGTCATTAAAGTATCTTCTATTGCCATCTTAACAAGATTATTTTTACCTACCTTTGACAACAAAGAAGCTCTCTCTATACTTTCTAACAGCTGACTCTTATTGATAACTGCTGAAATTTTATTATCTTTAGGCAGAATATCTTTATATTTTATAAATTCGCCATCTATCAATCTTAATTCTGCCTGTATATTATCAAATTTGAATACAGCTTTCTTTTCACTCAGGAACAAAGTACCATCTTCTTCATCACTATCTATATCTCCTAAGATTCTGCTGATTTCACTTAATATTTTTGCTGAAATTATCATTTTCTGCTGTGAAGTATTAATCATGGCATTTCTTGTAATAGCCATTCTATATCCATCTATAGCTACCATATTGATCTGATCAGCTTCAAGCTCAACAAGAACTCCAGTAATTACTCCCCTGGATTCATCTACACTTGCAGCAAATGCAGTCTTATCTATCATTTTCCTGAAAGTTGATTTATTGAAATTGATTGATGTGGTCTCTTCGCTTATTATATTCACGTTTGGAAATTCATCTGTAGACATTCCGACAATTTTAAATTCAGAATTCATGCAGTTAATAACGACATTATTATCTTCATCACAAGCTATATTAATATCTGTATTTGGAAGTTTTCTAATAATATCGCCAAAAAGTTTAGCCATTACTATAACTGAACCTTCTTCTGCATCATTGACTTCAATAGTATCCTGAATTGAAATATCCAGATCTGATGCTGACATTATAAGTTTTCCATCTGAAGATACTTCAAGCATTATACCTTTTAAAATAGGAATAGTAGTTCTGGATGTTACAGCTTTAGATACTACGTTAAGTGCTTTAGCAAGTTTTTGCTGCTCACATGAAAATTTCATTAAAATACCTCCAAATACCATATTGTTTAATATTATAGTTTAGTAATAGTAGTAGTAGGGCCTGTGGATTCTGTGGATAACTCCCAGAAGCCTTGATTTGACTTTGAAAAACTTGACCAAAAAAGTATGGAAAAGTCTTAAAAGTTATCAAAATTTATCAACATTATTCATTAATTTCTTTTTTTAGCTTGTTAATTATTTCTTTTTTATCATCGTTTGAACTAATAGATTTCTGTATTTTTTCGCAGGCATGCATTACCGTCGTATAATGCCTTCCTCCAAAGAGATTACCTATCTTTGGCAAAGAATAATCGGTCATATTCCTACATAGATACATTGCAATTTGTCTCGGTACAGCAATTTGATTAGTACGCTTAGAAGATTCAAGATCAGATACCTTAATATTGAAATATCTGCTTACTACGGTTTTTATCTTCTCTGGTGTTACACTGGTACCGCCGTTCTGAATTATATCCTTAAGTATTCTGCTTGCAAAGTTCTTATCAATTTTTTCATTCATAAGAGAAGAAAAACTGATGATCCTGTTAAATGCACCTTCAAGTTCTCTGATGTTATCAGTGATTTTCTCAGCTATAAGGCAGATTACTTCATATAAATCATCGTCTACTTCTATATTTGCATTTTCGGCTTTCTTTAAAAGAATAGCTACTCTGGTCTCATAGTCTGCCGGAGTTAAATCTGCAATCATATTCCAGGCAAATCTCTGTCTTAGTCTTTCTTCAAGACGGTCAAGCTTGTTAGGTGGTCTATCGCTGGATATTACGATCTGTTTGTTAGATTCATATAATGTATTAAACGTATAGAAAAATTCTTCCTGAGTAGTTTCTTTTCCTTCCAAAAACTGAATATCATCTATCAAAAGAACATCTACTTTTCTGTATTTATTCTTGAATTCTCTGGTTTTGTTATCTCCGAGGGCCTTGATCAATTCATTAGTGAACATTTCTGAAGAAACGTACAATACATTTAAATTTTCATTATGCTCGAGAAGATAAATGCCTATAGCATGCATCAAATGGGTTTTACCAAGACCTGAACCGCCATAGATAAACAGTGGATTGTAAGCTTCAGAAGGTGATTCTGCAACAGCAAGTGCTGCAGCATGAGCATACTTATTACTGTTACCGACTACAAAGTTGCCAAAATTATATCTTGGATTGAATATTTTCTGTTTATCAAGACCGGTCTTTATTATATTGTCGCTGGTCTTTTTAACGGAATCTTCAGCAATGGTTTCATAGTCACCGGTGCTTTTGATCACTACTCTGTAATCATCGTTCAGTACTGACTTAAAACTGCTTTCAATCAATTGCAAATAGCGTGTTTTAAGTATGTTAATAATGAAATCTTCATCAGATTCCAAATATACTATCTTAACATCATCGTCTATGGCTCTGATCGTAGTAGGTTCAAACCATGTCTTATAACTGATAGGCGTCGTATTTTTTTTGATTAATGTCAGTACCTTTTCCCAGGTTTTTTTATTATTGGTCATATGATGCCTCACTTTTCGTTGTAAGATAATTGTACATAATAAGTTATCCATATACAAGAGGTAATTTTATTCTTTGAAAAATTATTTTGTTCGGAAGTTATCCACATATAATGGATAACTTTGTTCACAAATTAACTTTTGTTGACAGCCAAGTAATGGCTTGGTTATAATTACGTAGGTTAGTGTTGTTATAAGTATAGTTCGCAATATGCGAGGGAGATAATGAGATGCCTGAGAATATTGAAGCGGTTGGTTTTTTTAAACGAAAGGATATTGAAATCAGTTTTAAAAGGTATGTACAAGATGCCTTATCAGCCATGGCTCTTGGTCTGTTTGCATCGTTGTTAATTGGGTTGATTTTTAAAACTATTGGAGAGCAGATGATTAATATTCCAGGCTTTACAGATAAAACCTGGATAGTGGCATTTTTGATTTTGGTTGGTACAACGGCCATGTCCATGATGGGTCCCGCCATAGGCGTTGCAGTAGCATGGGCGCTTAAGGCGCCGTCTCTTGTACTTTTTGCCAGTGCCGTAACTGGAGCAATGGGTGCAACATTTACAGGATTTGGAATAGATGTTTCTGGAGGACCGGCAGGAGCCTTTGTAGCAGTAGCAGTTGGCGCAGAATTTGGCAAGATGGTTTCCAAAGAGACTAAGGTAGATATTTTAGTAACGCCGGCGGTAACATTGATCATGGGTGGTATTGCGGCAAAACTCATCGGTCCGGGAGTTGGCTGGTGTATGTTGAAGCTTGGTGATGCCATAATGATAGCCACAGAATGGCAGCCATTCTGGTTTGGAATTTTTATTGCTGTTATCGTAGGCTTGGTTTTGACAGCTCCGATTTCATCGGCTGCGCTTTGTATAATGCTTGGACTTTCCGGCCTTGCAGCAGGTGCTGCAACCGTAGGGTGCTGCGCACAGATGGTTGGTTTTGCGGTTATCAGTTTTAAAGATAATGGTGTAGGAGGACTTGTGGCTCAGGGAATTGGTACATCGATGATTCAAGTCTCAAACATAATCAAACATCCATGGATACTTTTGCCACCTACACTTGCCGGTGCCATACTGGGACCGATAAGTACCTGTGTATTTCATATGACTAATAATGCCGCTGGTGCCGGCATGGGTACGTCAGGACTTGTAGGGCAGATAATGACTTTGACAGATATGGGCTTTACAATGCCGATATTTTTGAAAATATTATTGCTACAGGTGGCGTTGCCGGCAATTATTTCCTACATTATATATGCTGTAATGCGTAAGATGGACCTGATCCATGACGGTGATATGAAATTAGAGATGTGATTTTAACGGAAAAATACCATTAAAACATTGACATTGTAACGATTAGAAAGTATAATAATGCAATATGCTTGCGTATATTGGAATTTAGATTATGCAGCAAATTTTACATTTAGGAGGTAAACATGAAACAGACATATCAGCCTAAGACAAGGCAGAGAATGAAAGAGCACGGTTTTCGTAAGAGAATGGCAACTAAGAACGGCAGAAACGTACTCAAGAGAAGAAGAACTAAGGGCAGAAAACAGTTGTCCGCATAACAAAATGCTAAAAAGGAATGTGCTAAGAAACCAGAGGGATTTTGATTCTATATACAAAAAAGGCAAATCTGTCGGAGACAGGTTTGTAGTTGTATTTTACAAAAAGAATAATCTTTCCTATAATAGGCTAGCGTTTTTAGCTAGTAAAAAAGTCGGCAACAGTGTCATGAGAAATAGAGCTCGACGGTTAATGAAGGAAAGCTTGCGGCTTTCCAATATAAAGTTGCCGGCGGGTTATGATTTTGTCATCATTGCCAGACAGACTATTGGTGCATCAAAGTGCCAGAATGTGCAGAAGTCTTTAGAATCTGCATTTAGAAGAACCGGGGTACTTAAAAAATAATGAAATATGTAAGCAAATTTTTTGAGAAAATTTTGGTATTGCTTATTAGGTTCTATCAAATTTGTATATCGCCTTTATTTCCACCGTGTTGTCGGTATTATCCTACCTGTTCGACGTATTTCATACAGGCATTGCAGAAATATGGTCCGATCAAAGGTAGTTTTTTGGGAATAAAGCGGATACTGAGGTGTCATCCTTGGCATCCGGGCGGATATGATCCGCTGCCTTAATGGAGGAAATGAATGAATTTTTTTGGAATATGCGCCCAGCCTTTAGGTTGGTGCATGACATGGTTATACGACCTCATTGGTAACTATGGTATCACGCTTGTAGTTTTGACGCTGATCGTCAAAGCGCTGCTATATCCGCTTTATAAAAAGCAGATCATGTCCACGATGGGCATGTCCGATATGCAGCCAAAGATGCAGGCTATACAGAGAAAATATGCCAATGATAAGGAACTACAGAATCAGAAGATCCAGGAGCTTTATAAGGAAGAGGGAGTAAACCCTTTGGCTGGCTGCCTGCCTATGATAGTACAGATGATAATTATCATGGGTCTGTTCACCCTGTTGCGTAACCCTTTGAATTATGTGGCGTCAGAACGTATGTATTTTGCAATTCATGAAAGTTTCTTTTGGATCAACGACTTAGCACAGCCAGATCCATGGATCCTTCCAATATTGTCAGGCGTTGCTACATTCGCATCATTCTATTTGTCACAGCAGTACGGCGTAATGCCTGGACAGACTGCAAATACTGGCGCAGGAATGATGAAAGTCATGACATACGGAATGCCTATCATGATCGTATGGTTGGCAAAGACATATGCCGCAGGACTTGCAACTTATTGGTTCATTAGTCAGTTTGTACAGATTTTCTATAACTTGCGTTTTAACCAGCTGAGAAAAAAGGCTAGAGAAGAGAGTTTGAACAAGAGGAAGAAAGCTGTAAAGACTGTTGGAGGAAATTAATATATGGACGTAACGGAAAAATGGGGAGATGACGTCGAATCGGCGGTAAATCTTGCCTTGGCTGACTTGAAGCTCGAAAGAGATCAAGTCGATATTACTGTATTAGAAGAGCCTTCAAAGGGTTTCTTCGGTATTGGTTCCAAGCTTGCACTTGTCAGAGTTGAGAAGAAAAAGACTTCTAATGAAAAGGCAAGAGAAAAAGTTGAAGCACCAGAAAAGAAAGCAGCAGAAATCAAACCTGCTGTAAAAGAAACAATCAGACCGGCGAAAGCAGAAGAGCGTAAACCGGCTAAAACAAACGATAAGCCAGCTCAGGAGATGCCACGCAGCAGACACGATGAACTTGATTTCCATAAAGATATGGATAAGCTGCCGGTATGCGAAAGCCATCCTGCAATGTCATTCCTTAAGGAAGTGACAGAACAAATGGGACTGGACCTGGACATGGTAGCAAGAGCAGATGACAACAATGTCTATATTGATATTCAGGGAGAAGATTCCGGTACTATTATTGGTAAACGTGGTCAGACACTTGATGCAATTCAGTATTTGACAAGTTTGGTCGTTAATAAGGGCCACGATAACTACGTAAAAGTAGTCGTAGATGCTGAGAATTACAGATCAAAAAGGGAAAGAACTCTTGAGCAGCTTGCCAACAAACTTGCAAGCAAGGTAATCAAGACAAAGCGCAGCGTAAAGCTGGAGCCAATGAATCCTTATGAGAGAAAAGTAATTCATGCAACTCTTCAGGACAATTCTCGTGTTACTACGAGGAGTGAAGGTCAGGATCCGTATCGTAGGGTTATTATTGAGCTTAAATAAGAAATTTAGCCCGCTTTTGCGGGCTATTATTTTATAATGAATACAAAAAGGTGACTATATGGAAGACACTATTGCAGCTATTGCGACTCCCTTTGGCGAAGGCGGAATAGGAATAATCAGGATAAGCGGTGAAAATGCTGAGGGCGTACTGAATAACGTCTTCGTTCCTTTGAATGCAAGCAGTTTGGAAAACAGAAAGCTGACATATGGTCACATAATCGATCCAGAAGATGGACATATAGTAGACGAAGTCCTTTGTTCATATATGAAAGGACCTAAAACTTACACGGCTGAAGATGTTGTGGAAATCAATTGTCACGGCGGCATAGTAGCCTTGCGGAAAACACTGGAACTGGTGCTTGCGCATGGCTCACGCCTGGCTGAAAAAGGTGAATTTACCAAGAGAGCTTTTCTTAATGGCAGATTGGATCTTTCTCAGGCGGAGGCGGTAATCGATGTGGTAAGGGCGAAAGCCGATAAGACTTTTGATGTTGCGATTGGGCAGCTGGAAGGTGTTTTATCAAAACGTATACGCGAGATAAGGCAGGAACTTGTCGATATTTTAGTAGATTTGACGGTTAATATCGATTATCCTGATGAGGATATCGAACAGATGACATATGAAAAGCTTGCCGAATCATTAGCTGATACAAAGGGTGAAATAGATGCTTTGTTGAGAAGCGCGTCGACGGGAAGAATCATCAACGAAGGATTAAGAGTGGCAATCATTGGCAAACCCAATGTTGGGAAGTCGTCTTTAATGAATTGCCTTTTGAAGGAATCCAGAGCAATCGTAACTGAGATACCCGGGACTACCCGCGACACCATTGAAGAGAGCCTGAACATCAAAGGAATTCCTGTGGTTTTGATCGACACTGCAGGGATAAGAGATACAGACGACAGAATAGAATCTATTGGAATTGAGCGTTCCAAGGAATCGTTCAATCAGGCTGACCTGGTAATATTTGTTGTAGATGCAAGTTCGGATCTGGATGAACCGGATCGCGAGATAATGGAAAATATCAACACATCCAAGACAATAATAGTTCTCAACAAAACAGATCTTAACATTAAAATTAATGCTGATGAAATCAAAATGCAGCTTCCGGGTGCGGAGGTAATAGAGACTTCCATGGTGGACTGGAAGGGTATTGATAATATAGAAAATTCAATAGTTGACCGCGTTTATGGTGGTGATGTTTCTCAAGGAGACAGTTTGATGGTCACAAATGTCAGGCACAAAAATTTACTTGAAGCATCACAGCATTCTCTTGGTGACGCGCTTTCGATGACAAAGAAAAGCGAGCCGCTTGAGATCATTGAGATAGACGTTAACAGTGCTTACGAAAGCCTTGGGGAGATCATTGGCGAAACGGTCAACGATGATATATTAAATGAAGTATTTTCAAGATTTTGCCTTGGGAAATAGGCAGGGATGGTTATGGAAAGAGTATTTTTAGATGAATATGATATCATTGTCGTAGGTGCTGGCCACGCTGGATGCGAGGCTGCGCTTGCTTCTGCTCGCATGGGCAACAAGACTTTGATATTCTCGATAAACCTTGAGGCAATCGCTATGATGCCTTGCAATCCATCGATTGGCGGCACAGGCAAGGGCCATTTGGTGAGGGAAATAGATGCACTTGGCGGAGAAATGGGAGTTAATATCGATAAGACTTTCATTCAAAGCCGTATGCTGAATACAGCAAAAGGACCGGCAGTGCATTCTCTGCGTGCGCAGGCAGATAAGCACAGGTACCACACTGAGATGAAAAAAACCATCGAAAAGCAGGAAAACCTGGACATGAAGCAGGATGAAGTAATCGATATCATGGTCGAGGACGGCAGAGTCTGCGGAGTAATGACGAGGACTCATGCCTGCTACAGATGTAAGGCTGTAGTACTTGCAACTGGTACATTCCTCAGAGGAAAAATATTCATCGGAGACAGTAATTTTCAGAGCGGTCCCAATGGTTTGGCACCTTCTGTTGAGCTGGCAGATAATCTGGTCAGGCATGGCATGAAGCTGCGCAGATTCAAGACGGGAACGCCTGCAAGAGCGCTGGCTTCGACGTTTGATTACGACAAAATGTCAAGACAGGATGGTGATGAGAGAATAGTACCTTTTTCATTCCTTAACGACAAGCTTGAGAAGGATCAGGTACCATGCTGGCTTACATATACAAATGAAGAAACGCACAGGATAATCAGAGAGAATTTTCATAGGTCGGCATTATTCGGTGGACAGATAGAAGGTATCGGTCCAAGATATTGCCCATCCATCGAAGATAAGGTAAACAGATTTGCCGATAAAAAGCGGCATCAGCTTTTTGTCGAACCGGAAGGACTCGATACAGAGGAAATGTATATACAGGGAATGTCATCCAGTTTACCCGAAGATGTTCAGAAAGATTTTTATCATACCATAGCTGGATTGGAAAAAATTAAAATTACCAGACCTGCTTATGCTATCGAGTATGATTGTATCAATCCCCTGGATCTGAATTTAAATTTGGAATACAGATTTATAAAAGGACTTTTTTGCGCTGGACAGTTTAACGGTAGCTCCGGATATGAGGAAGCGGCTTCTCAGGGACTGATAGCTGGCATCAACGCAGCACTGGAAATAAATGACAAAAAATCCCTTATTCTGGATAGAAGCGAGGCTTATATTGGCGTTCTAATCGACGATTTGGTGACCAAAGGTACGAATGAACCTTACAGAATTATGACCAGCAGAGCGGAATATAGGCTGGTTCTGAGGCAAGACAACGCAGATACGCGTTTGACAGAGAAGGGGTATGAGGTCGGATTGGTGTCTGAAGAGCGTTATCAGAGATATCTCAGCAAAAAGTTGTCAGTAGAGCGCGAAATGGAAAGACTTACCAGTACATTTGTAAAACCGAAGGAAGTTGAGAGGTTCCTGGAAAAATATGACAGCGCACAACTTCAGAATAAAATTTCACTTTGTGAGCTTTTGAAGAGACCAGAAATCACTTACAGAAATATGGCAGAGATCGATGCGGATAGACCTGAGCTTTCGGAACACGCTATCGACGAATTAGAAGTGCAGATTAAATATGAAGGATACATTACCAAGCAGATGCAGCAGGTGGCCAGATTCAAAAAATTAGAAAATAAAAAGTTGCAGGAGGATATGGATTATAGCCAGATAGAAGGACTGCGCATTGAGGCGATCCAGAAGCTGAATCAGATCAAGCCACTCTCAGTAGGGCAGGCATCGAGGATTTCGGGAGTGTCACCGGCAGATATAAATGTGCTGCTGGTTCAGATGGAAAAACTCAGGAGGCAGAAGAAATGATTGAGAAGTTAAGAGAAGCCTTTAAAGAAATTAATATAGAGTGTACAGATGATCAACTGACCAAGCTGGATAATTATATGAATGATATACTTGAATATAACGAGCATATCAATTTGACAGCGATAAGAGAACCGGAAGAATTCATATCGAAGCATTACGTAGATTCGGCGGCAATTTGCAGCCTCCCGGAATATATTACTGCAAAGAAAATCATTGATGTTGGAACAGGCGCAGGATTCCCAGGTGTTCCTTTGGCAGTTTTGGATCAGGATAAAGAATTTATCCTTTCAGATTCTTTGCTGAAAAAGCTTAAGATCGTAGATGAATTGACAGCGAAACTCGAAATAAATAATGTGGAAACTGTTCACGGCCGAGTAGAAGATCTTGGACATAATATAGAATATCGCGAGAAGTTCGATGTGTGTGTATCACGTGCAGTGGCCAATTTATCCGTACTTGCGGAATATTGTCTTCCGTTTGTTAAGGTTGGCGGCAGCATGCTGGCATATAAGGGACCTGATGTGGAAGACGAATTGAAATCCGCAAAGAAAGCAATTAAAACACTTGGCGGTAGAGTAGATAGAATCGAGACTATAGAAATTGCCGGGTTTAGCCATAATATCATAATAATAAGGAAAGAAAAAAATACTTCGGGGAAATATCCCAGAAAGGCTGGAACTCCCAGCAAAATGCCTATTAAATAAATGATGTTTCACGTGAAACATCATTTTTATTATTATAAAAGGGTAGCATATTTCGCCAATGTAATATATAATAGATGAGGATTAAAACTATCCGATGTTAAATCGATAGGAGGGATACAATTGGGAAAAGCTATTGCAATATTCAATCAGAAGGGCGGTGTCGGAAAGACGACCACCAACATAAACCTTGGAGCCAGTTTAGCCTTAAAAGGCAAGAAGGTTCTTATGCTTGATATAGATCCACAGGGGAACACTACAAGTGGCATAGGAGTTTCAAAAAAAGAGCTGGAATATACGGTTTATGAGCTTCTCATTGAAGACAATTTTGATACGAGAAAAGCTATACTGCATACGGGAATCGATAACCTTGATTTGATCCCTGCAAATGTTGATTTAGCAGGAGCTGAGATTGAATTAGTCCAGCTTGAAGGAAGAGAAAAGAGGCTGAAAAAGGCAATAGACAAAATAAGAGATGATTATGATTTTATATTTGTAGATTGTCCGCCTTCATTAGGCTTATTGACGATAAATTCATTGACAGCAGTGGAAAGCGTGTTGATTCCTATTCAATGTGAATTCTATGCACTTGAAGGAGTTAGTCAGCTGGTAAGTACGATCGATCTGGTAAAGAAAAATTTAAACCAGAATCTTGAGATAGAAGGAGTAGTTTTGAGCATGTTTGACGGCAGAACTAATCTTTCGATTCAGGTCGTACAGGAGGTTAAGAAATACTTTGGCTCTAAAGTATATTCTACTGTAATACCCAGGAATATAAGGCTTGCAGAAGCTCCAAGTTTTGGCATGGCTATAACAGAATATGACCCTAAATCCAGGGGAGCTGAGGCGTACAGAGAGTTTGCGGATGAATTTCTTGAATGGGAGGGCCAGAAATAATGGCAGCTAAATCACCTAAAAACAGAGGGTTGGGAAGAGGACTTGATGCGTTGTTTGCTGATCAGACATCGGTTTCAGAACAGGAGCCAAAAGCGGCAGCTGCTTCTACCAATGACAATTCTGTAGTGTATTTGGATATCAACGAAATTAAACCGAACCAGAATCAGCCGCGTAAGAAGTTCGATGAAGAGAAAATCGCAGAGCTGGCAGATTCTATTATTGCCCATGGCATAATTCAACCTTTGGTAGTAAGAAGGAATGGAAAAGGGTTTGAAATAGTAGCCGGCGAAAGAAGATGGAGAGCTGCGCGCAAGGCGGAATTAAAAGCAGTACCATGCATTATCAGGGAATTCAGCGATGAAGAGAACATGCTGATTGCCATAATTGAAAACATGCAGAGAGAGGATCTGAATCCAATCGAGGAAGCAGAAGGCCTTGATCAAATGATAAAAACTTATGGTTTGACTCAGGAACAGGTTTCAAGAAGCGTGAGCAAGAGCCGCCCGTATATAACAAATTCCTTAAGGCTATTGAAATTACCTGAGGAAATAAGAGATCTTGTCAGTGAGGGGAAGCTGACTACAGGACATGCACGCGCGTTAGTAAACGTAAGAAGCAAGGCGCTACAGTGGGAACTTTGCAGACGTATAGTTGATGAAGGCCTCTCCGTAAGGGAGGTCGAAAAACTAGTCGCCAAAGAGGGGGCACAGAAGAAACAGACTGTCCATAAGGAAAAGAGCGCAGACACTGTAAAGGTTGAAAGCGAATTAAAGGATATATATGGTACCAGGATTTCCATTAACCAGAAAGGTAAAAAGGGTAAAATAGAAATCGAATACTATAGTCAGGAAGAATTGAATAGATTGATAGACATGTTGAAATCAGTAGAATAGAACTGATTGTTTCATGTGAAACAGTAAATATCTGCCCCGTATACGGGGCAGATGCTTTTTTCATAAGGAGAAAGTAATTGAAGATAAAAGAAGAAAAAAATGAACAACTTATGAACAGAGTTGAGTTGTGCTATGATGCAGCTTTTTCAGATCTGAAAAAGCTGGGGATCAATGCTCCTAAAGACAGAATATCGCTGTCCATAAACCAGAGGGCGAAAAGGCGGCTTGGATGTTGCAAGCTGAACCGTAGTGACATCAGGCAGAAGTATGCCATAGAGATATCTCTGGTTTGCAGCAACCTTAATGACTTTGAGCTGAAGAACATAGTAATGCATGAGCTGATCCACACTTTGCCAGGATGCATGAACCATGGTGCCAAGTGGAAGGACATCAGCCGAAGAGTCAATGCTGCATATGGTTACAATATAACTACTACAGCTGATTATAGCAAAATCGGGCTGGATGGTGCAGTAAGTGAACCAATATACAATTACAAGGTAACCTGTGAAAGCTGCGGCCAGTCGCTTTACAGGATCAAGCGAAGCAAAATAGTGAGAAATCCAGGTATGTACAGATGCTCCAAATGCGGCGGCTTTCTAAGGGTCGAGCGACTGGATGGTAAAATTTACCAGCAAAGATAGCCCCTGTTCTTTTAAGATGTTGAAATATCAATAATTCACGGCAATCGGCGTCAGAAGCGCAAACTAAAGAAATGCTTTAAGATGCCAGCCAAAAATGATATAATATTAAGATAGCATTTCTATGCGGACAAGAGGAAAAGTTATGGCAGAGACCAGTTTTGAGAAAAAATTGAAATCATTCGTTCCTATCCCAATGTGTGTTGTAAATCAGAAGGGAAAGGTAGTCGGATCCAACTCTCATATAGGTGAAGTATTTATCTATGATGAGATAACGGATTACGATTTCTTTGCGTTGACAGGAATAGGATTTGAAGACCTGCTTTCTGCAGCAGATACAGATAAGCATAAAATCATAGAAAGAAATGGCAAGTTGTTCAAGCTTTATGCCAGCAAGGACACGGAATCTGCGGTCGGTAACATATTTGTATTCTTCTACGACGTTTCGAATTTCGAAGATCTGAAAGAAAGATATAATGAAGAGAGAATCTGCGTATGCAAGATCAATATAGATAACTATGACGAGCTTATAGCCAGTACACCTCCTGATATGAGAATGACTATATCAGGCGAGGTCGATAAGACCATAAGAAAATGGGCTGCTGATGTGCAGGCATCTATAGTTAACAATAAGAACAATGAGTACGTAATGTACTTCCAAAGTTCATTTGCTGCGGGAATGGTAGAGAGTAAATTCTCCATTCTCGATGAAGTAAGACAGATAGAAAGTGAAGCTGACTTCCCGGTAAGCTTGAGCATAGGCGTGGGTATAGGCGGTAAGAATATAGTAGAGACTGAGGAATTTGCCAGCGCGGCACTGGAACTTGCTTTGGGCCGCGGCGGAGATCAGGCGGTCATCAAAAGGCTTAACAAGATTGAATACTACGGTGGCAAAATGCAAACCGTTGAAAAGGGCAACAAAGGAAAGTCGAGAGTTGTTGCTCACGCGTTGAAACAGCTGATAGACCAGGCAGGGAGAATAGTGATAATGGGTCACAGCAATCCTGATATGGATGCCTTCGGATCAGCCCTGGGAATGTTCAGGGTATGTCAGATGAACGGCAGAGATGCCTGCATCGTACTGGACGAAGTGAATGATTCCCTGCAGATGATTTATAAGCAGGCGAAAAAAACTGGGAATTACAGTTTTATCACCAGTGAAAAAGCCAAGTCGATTGTCAATGAAGAGACACTTTTGATAGTGCTTGACACACACAGGCCAAGTTTTGTAGCGTGCAAGGAACTTCTTACAAAGACCAATAAAATCGTGGTAGTCGACCACCACAGGAAAGCGGTAGATTCTATACCAAGCCCTACCCTTTCATACATCGAATCATATGCATCTTCGACGTCAGAGCTTGTTGCAGAGATATTGCAGTATGCCGGACCGAAGAGAGTCCTTGACAAGCTGGAAGCGGAAGCACTGCTGGCGGGCATGACTATAGATACAAACAGATTTGCCGTAAAGACCGGCGTTAGAACATTTGAAGCTGCGGCATGGCTGAGGCGTTCAGGTGCTGATACTACTGAGGTAAAGAGATTTTTCCAGACTGATATAGAAGCATTCAAGGTTAGAGCCAAATGCGTTGCTGAAGCGACTATCTATGAAAGTGGTATTGCCACATCCATATGCGAGGGCAACAACCAGGATGCACAGATTATAAATTCACAAGTTGCGGATGAGCTTTTGAACATCAAAGGCGTCAAGGCTACATTTGTGGCAGGACGAAATGAAAACGGACGTACGGTTATCAGTGCCAGGTCACTGGGTGCGGTCAATGTTCAGCTGATCATGGAGAAGCTGGGGGGCGGCGGTCATCTGACAACAGCGGGGGCGCAGGTTTCGGACAGCCCGGAGGAAGTTCTGGAAAAAGTTAAGGAAATATTGTTAAGCGAAAGAGGTAAATAGATGATAGTAATACTAAACAGTGACGTTAAAGGAACAGGCAAAGCAGGAGAAGTGGTCAAGGTAAGCGATGGATACGCGCGTAACCTTTTGATTCCTAAGGGCCTTGCTACTGAAGCGACCGATGGAAATATCAGGACTTTGAACAAAGCAAAGGAAAAGCAGGCTGAAAAAGCCGCGGCGGAGAAAGCTGCAGCTGAAGCTCTGGCTGAGAAAATAGGAAAGCTTACAGTCGAAATCAAGACGAAATCCGGTGAAGGCGGAAGACTTTTTGGATCGATAACGTCCAAGGATATCAGCGAGGCACTGGAAAAGCAGCATAAACTTAAGATCGATAAGAAGAAGATTTTACTGGACAGCCCTATCAAGCAAATGGGAAACTTCGATATAGGAATCAAGCTTTATTATGAAATCGTAGCAACACTTAAGGTTAAGGTCACAGATTAACGGAGATTATTTAAATGATTGAGAAAATCCCACCCCATAATTTAGATGCTGAAAGGTCGGTCCTGGGATCGGCGCTGCTGAGCAAGGATGCATTGGCAGATGTGTCGGAAATAGTAAAACCTGAAGATTTTTATGATGGCGCAAACAAAGAGATATATTCCGTGATGATCGAGATGTTCAGGGAGAATGTATCTGTAGATATTGTCACCGTTTGCGATGAATTAAAAAAGAAGAAAGCACTTGAGCTGGCTGGTGGCAGAGGCTATATAGCAGAGCTTTCCAGCGATGTTCCATCTACAACAAATGCTTCAGAATATGCTAAGATTGTTGCAGAAAAAGCATCGATGAGAAGATTGATACTGGCAGCTGAGGATATCAGGGAAAAGAGCTTTGAAGAAGCTCAGGATACTTCGGATATTTTGGATTATGCGGAAAAGAGCATATTTGAAATAGCTCAATCGAGGCAGTCAAACGACTACACACCGATCAAGGAAGTCCTGGTAAAAGATCTTGACATACTGGATGAGGCTATCAAAAATAAAGGTAAAGTTACTGGAATCACTACAGGGTTTCGTGGACTGGATGATATGACTTCAGGATTGCAGAATTCGGATCTCATCATCGTTGCAGCCAGGCCTTCTATGGGAAAGACGGCATTTGCCCTGAACATTGCGCTTAATGCGGCAGTCAAAGGCAATGCGTCAGTCTTGATATTCAGCTTGGAGATGTCTAAAGAACAGCTGGGACAGCGTCTTCTCGCCATGGAGGCCACAGTTGAAATGGAGCGTATAAAGAAAGGTACGATTCAGACCGATGACTGGGACAAGATCAGCATTGCAGCAGATCATCTTTCAAATGCTGACATAAACATCGACGATTCACCAGATCTCAACGTTCTGGAAATGAAGAATAAATGTCGAAGGATGAAGGCAGAAAAGGGACTGGATCTGGTTATCATAGACTATCTGCAGCTGATGAAAGGCGAAGGCAGAGCAGATAGCAGACAGCAGGAAATCAGTAATTTGTCCAGGTATCTGAAGCTGCTGGCCAGAGAAATGGATTGCCCGGTCATAGTTCTGTCTCAGCTCTCGCGTCAGCCGGAACTGCGTCCGAACCACAGACCTATTTTATCAGACCTGAGAGAGTCCGGAGCTATAGAGCAGGATGCCGACATAGTTCTCTTCCTTTACAGGGATGATTATTATAATGAAGAGTCCGAGAAGCCTGGCGTCTGCGAGATCAGCATCGCCAAGCATAGAAGCGGCCCTACCGGTAATCTAGAACTGACATGGGTTGCACGGTACACTAAATTTACTGATAAAGCATTAGGAGAATAGTTATGATAACAAAGGATATGAAGGTTTGCGACATACTAAGTATTAACGAAGATTATGAAGGAATATTTGAAAAACACGGTTTGCTTTGCAATGGATGTCCGGGAGCTTTCCAGGAGAGCCTGGAAGAAGCAGCTGACGGACATGGAATCAGCATCGATGCGTTGCTGAAGGATCTGAACGCAGAGGAAGCTGAGTAGTTTAAGGTTGGCTAAATGAATTTTATCAAAGAGAAAACGAAAGATTTCTATCTGCTGGATTCGCGGATAGAGAATATCTTTATAAATGAATATCTTCCGGCAGCGCCGGGCGACTTTGTCAAAGTGTTTATCTATGGCTATATGTATGCCGAGTATGGACTTGAGATGTCAGATGTGGTAATGGCAAAGCAGCTTGGAATTTCTAACAAAAAAGTCAGAGATGCCTGGGATTACTGGGAAAAGATGGGTGCGATACGCAAGCTATACTTTGATGATGCAGGTGGTATCGATTTTACTGTGGAGTTTGTCAGTTTGAAAGAGCTCATGTATGGCAAGAGCACTGAAGCTATCACAGACGAAAAGCCTGTCGATGTCAATATATTTGGCAATGAAGAAATCAAGAAGATGTTCGATGAAATAGAAAATAAGATGGCAAGGAGCCTGAGTTCGACGGAGGTGGCAGAGATACTGTCGTGGATAGTTGATGAGGGCATTTCTCCAGAAGTTGTGTTGCTGGGAGTAACTTACTGTTTGGAGAAAAACAAGACCAGTATGAAATACATGGCCAGTGTCGTCAAAGGGTGGACAGCTGATGGCTTGAACACCGCTGATGCTATCAGCGCGCATTTGCAGGAAGTAGACCAGAGATTTTATCAGTATAGACGAGTTTTAAAAGCGTTGGGATTTAACCGGAACGCTACTGAGGCCGAAAAGCGTATGATGGACGGATGGTTCGATGAAATGGGATATAACATGGAGAGAGTGCTGGAAGCATGCACCAAGACCGTAGGAATATCCAGCCCTAACTTTAGTTATGTGAACAAGGTCCTCGAGAACTGGAAAAACCAGGCTGAAAATCGAGGCAGTGATGTAAACGACAATAAAGTGGTGACTCAGGCAGTATTGAATCAATACTATGAGTACTTACGCAATCAGGCAGTTGCGGCTGCTGAACAGCGCACCGAGGAAATATATGATAAGTTGCCGAGGATCAAGGAAATCGACAGTGAAACACAGATACTCGGTTCCGAATTATCAAAGGCTTTGATACTGGGAACTGAAGGTGATGAGAGCAAGGAAATCAAACAGAAGATGGATCAATTGGCTGTAGACAGGGCAGTCTTGCTCACCGAAAACAATTATGAGATGGATTACACCGATATAAAATACGCGTGCGATAAATGTAACGATACGGGAATTACAGATCTTGGAGAAAGATGTTCCTGCGTCAAGCAGCGTATGGAAGAGGCGAAAGTATGGCAGAAAACAGGAAAAGAAGCTTAGCAGACATTTTAATAGATGCCGGAGCAGCCGTTATCAACGGTCATGACAAAGCACAACTGGCGATGGACAGAGCTTTTCTCAAAGCGTATCACGGTGTTGCTTTGTTCCTGCATAACAGAAGAGCATCAATAACAGAGCATAAACCTAAACTTCTTCAATATTTGGCAATAATCGTTTTGACGGCGATAGCTGTTCTGGCGATATACAACTATGGTACAGCATACGAGTATTCATATCATGGAAGAATGCTGGGATATGTAAAAAATCAGGAGGATGTTATCAAAGTTCTGGATCTGACAAGCAGCGAACTTAGCAAAGAGCATGGTGCGAAGGTAAACATTGAAGTTGGAGAGGATATAACATTCAGGCGTGCAGTGGCAATCAGAAAAGACATAGACAATGCCGACATGGTTTTGAAAAGACTCACATATCTTACCAACATGCGCGCCGACGCTTATGGCATATATGTCAACGGCAAGTACGTCATGGCAGTAGCAAGCAAGAGCCAGGCTAAAGATGTACTGCAAAGCCTGAAAGACAATTATGAGACTTATACAAAGAAGAAAAAGACAAGCTATGATAGCATAACTTTCATGGACAAGGTCAATGTAAAGGCTAAATCAGTCAAGCTGACAAGCATTTTGAGCGATAGCAAGGCTTTGGATCAGCTGATAAAAGACAAAACTATAAGAGTAGCAACTGTAGAGAAATCAACGTTTGCAGAGGTAGTAAAATATAAAACAGTTGTCAAGAAATCGAAGAGCATGTACAGGGGCAATTCCAAGGTCACTCAAAAGGGCAAGAATGGCAAGCGTGTAGTAACTGCCCGCATCACCAAAGTAAACGGCAAGCAGGTCAAGAGAGTGGATCTGAAGATAAAGACCTTGAAGCATATGCAGAAGAAGATAATAGTCAAGGGTACCAAGAAGCGTCCTAAGACAGCACCGACCGGAACATTTATCATGCCGGTAAACAGCTATACCCTGTCATCGACATTCGGTTATAGATGGGGAAGCATGCATGAAGGAATTGACCTGGCTGCGGCAACGGGAACTGCAATACATGCATCTGACGGAGGCCGGGTCGTTAGAGCAGGCTGGTACAGCGGTTACGGCAAGTGCATCGATATAAGTCATGGAAATGGCTATATGACCAGGTATGGACACTGTAGCAGAATAATAGTCAAAGTTGGACAAAGAGTATATCAGGGGCAAAAAATCGGCGAGGTCGGAAACACTGGCAACAGTACGGGATCTCACTGCCACTTTGAGATAAGGATCAATGGAACAGCAAAGAATCCATTAAAGTATGTCAAATAGAGGCGAATGATCATGAAGAGGAAAAAAGGGAAAAAGAGAATCAAGGTAAACAGATTGCGGATAGTACTTGTCGCCATAGTTATAGTGCTGGTCGTTGTCGCAGGATTTTCCATCAATAATGTAATAAGCTTGAGAAATGAACAGGCTCAGCTGAAGAATACTAATGCAACTTTGAAGGAAAAGAAGTCTCAGCTGCAGGAAGAGCTGAAAAGCGTCAATGACAAGAATTATATCGAGGAGCAGGCAAGAATACAGCTGAAGCTTATCAAACCAGGGGAAGTGCTATACGTACTGGATGATGATGACAGCAGCAGTAGCAGCAATAAGTAGGTAATTATGATAATAAAAGAAATTATAGTAGTTGAAGGACGGGATGATACTGCGGCAATCAAGCGTGCGGTCGAAGCAGAAACTATCGAAACTCATGGCTTTGGTATGAGCGATGATATGTGGGAGCAAATCGAACGGGCAGACGAAATGCGCGGAATCATCGTATTCACTGATCCCGATTACGCGGGAGAACAGATTAGACGTAAGATAAAAGAAAAATTCCCAGGGTGCAAAGAGGCTTTTCTGCCTAAGGCAGAGGCTTTGCGCGGAGATAACATAGGCGTGGAAAATGCTAAACCGGAGGCTATCGTGGAAGCTTTGAAAAAAGCCAGATGCACTGAGGAGGACAGCAAAGAGAATTTCGTTATGGATGATCTTGTAGAAGCTGGACTTTGTGGTGTTGAGGGTAGCCGGGAACGCAGAGAAAAGGTTGCAGATATTTTAGGCATAGGATACTGCAACAGCAGAACACTTCTAAGCAAATTGAACAACTACGGAATTTCCAGAGAGGATTTTTATGGAGCTTTACAATCCACTGACAATACGAGCAATAAAAAATAAATACGGCTTCAGATTTTCCAAAAGTCTGGGACAGAATTTCCTGATCGATAAGGCGGTCATAGACGGCATTGTCGAAGGCGCGGAAATCGGCGGAGATGATCTGGTCATTGAGATAGGCCCTGGCATCGGTGTTTTGACTGCGGCAATCGCGGAAAAAGCCGGCAAGGTAATAGCTATAGAGATCGACAGGAATCTGATAGTTGTGCTAAGCGATACGCTGGCTGAGTTTGACAATATTGAAGTAGTCAATGAAAATGTCCTGAAAATGGACTTAAATGACTTGATTTCAAAAGAGTCGAGTGTAAGATATAGTGGTATCAAAATCGTGGGTAACCTGCCATATTATATTACGACGGCAATAATCATGAAACTTCTGGAAGACAGGGTTCCGGCTGAGAGCATAACCATAATGATGCAGCGTGAGGTGGCAGATAGAATTATCTCGTCACCGGGTTCCAAGGTGTATGGAGCATTATCCGTTGCGGTACAATATTACTGTACGGTCACAAAGGTGGAAGATGTGCCGAAGGAAGTGTTTATGCCGATGCCGAAGGTCGACTCAACGGTACTCAGACTGGATGTCAGAAAAGAGTGCCCGGTAGATCTTGTGGATGAAAAAATGTTTTTCCGGTGTGTGAAAGCCGGGTTTGGGCAAAGACGAAAAACACTACTCAATTCCTTACAGGGAATGGGCATCGACAAAGAAATAATCAGAAGCTGTCTTGCAGCTGCTGATATTGATGAAAAGAGACGGGCGGAAACACTGTCTCTCGATGATTTTGCGAGAATTTCGAATGAACTGAGCAAAGGGGAATAGAGAGGGAAGACACGAATGGAAAAGTTCAAGGAATTTTACAATAAATATTTACATAACAGTTTGGCTTCAAGTTTAATACTGGCATTCATTTTGGAATTAGTAATTGAGACTCTGGCGAGGCAGTCATTGCCTGGCTTGGGCGGATTGAAATTCATGGTAACAGATCCGCTGGTATTCTTTGATAACGTACTAATAATTTTTGCTACGCTGGTAATTTCAACTATATTCAAGCGCAGGGTTTTTGTAAAGGCAATCATTTCATCGGTTTGGATGGCCATAGGCGTAGCCAATGGAGTCATCCTTACACAGAGAATGACCCCGTTTACGATGAAGGACCTGAGCTCGTTGACTGACGGCGCTACTATAATGACCAACTACCTGTCGGCACTTCAGATAGGGCTGATGATAGGCGGAATCGTAGCAATAGTAATAGCATTTCTGCTGTTGTTCCTCAAAGGACCGAAAAAGCAGACTAAGGTAAATATCAAACGCAACCTTCTGGTTTCTGTGCTTGTAATTCTTTGTGCCTTTGGCGGCACCTTTGGATTGATCAAAGTCAACGTACTGAGCACTTTCTTCGGCAACCTGGCATATGCATATCAGGACTACGGGGTTCCTTACTGCTTCATCAATACGTGGTTGAACACAGGAATCCATAAGCCGGCAAATTATTCAGAAGCCAGTGTTAAGAAGATATTCAACAAGAGCGAATATACTGGTAAGAATGAAACGATGAAGCTGACTCAAAGCAACATCGCCAATACTAAGAAATATCCTAACGTCATATTCCTGCAGCTGGAATCATTCGTAGATCCAGAACTGTTTACAGATGTAAAACTATCGCAGGATCCGATACCATATTACAGATCCCTGATGAAGAACTATTCGTCAGGCAGTCTGACAGTACCGGCATGCGGAGCAGGTACTGCTAATACTGAGTTTGAAGTAATGACGGGACTTTCCGTTAAATTCTTCGGACCTGGAGAATATCCGTTCAAATCTGTATTGAAGGAAAAGACTGCAGAGAGTGTAGCGAGAGATCTTGGCAGCATTGGTTACAGTACCCATGCGATCCATAATCATAGAGCAATGTTCTATAATAGAAATGTGGTATTTAATAATATTGGATACGATACGTTCACCTCACTTGAATACATGAGTGACGTTGAGAAGACTCCTAAGGGCTGGGCGAAGGACAAGATTTTGACTTCTCAGATCATGGATGCGCTGAATTCTTCCAGCAAGAGAGATTACATCTACACGATTTCTGTACAGGGACATGGAAAATATCCGACAGAAAAGCTCATTGCCAATCCGAAGATAAAAGTTACCAGTGCTCCTGATGAGGAAACCAAGAACAAGTATGAGTACTATGTGAATCAGGTTTACGAGATGGATAAGTTTGTAAAGAAGTTGACAGCTACTTTGTCAAAGTATGATGAGCCAGTAGTTCTCGTAATGTATGGTGACCATATACCGGCACTCGATGTTAGCGAAGATTCATATAAGGCTAAGAACCTCTATCAGACACAGTACGTCATCTGGAGCAACTTCAAGATGAAGAAGGTCGATAAGGACCAGTATGCGTACCAGCTTTCAGCAGATGTGCTGAACCGCATCGGCATCCATACGGGTACGGTCATCAAGTACCATCAGGACAAGAGCCATACGTCTAAGAATTATCTGAAAAACTTGAAACTGCTGGGATACGATATGCTGTATGGAAAAGACTATATTTACGGCGGAAAGGATCCGTTCAAGACCAGCGGCATGAAGATGGGCGTTAAGAAAATCAAGATAGAGAAGGTAGTTAACGTTGGCGGCAAGTATTACATCAAGGGCCAGAACTTCACTGAGTTCAGTAAGGTCACCCTCGATGGCAAGCAGCTGAAGACAGTTTATCTGGGACCGAGTCTGCTGGGACTGTCACAGGAGGTAGATCCTGCTGACGCTTCGAAGATGAAGGTAAGTCAGATAGACAAGACCAATAACACGATCATCAGTACTACTGAGTAGTATGGAGGCGAAAAATGAAAACTTTGGAGACGGAAAGACTGATTTTAAAGATGTACACCATGGATGATGCAGAGGATCTTTACGAATATGCAAAGAATCCCAACGTAGGTCCACCGGCAGGATGGGCTCCACACAAGGATGTGGATGAATCAAGAGAAATAATCCGCACACTGTTCATGCCAGCCGAGGCCTGGACCATAAGGCTGAAGAATGGTGACGGCAAGGCAATCGGTACGATTTCGCTGGAGCCGGATAAGTACAGACCTGAATCCAACACCAGGGAGATGGGATATTCACTTGCCGAGGATCAATGGGGCAAAGGCATCATGACTGAGGCGGCAAAGGAAGTATTGAGGTTTGCGTTCATGGAAATGGGCCTTGATCAAGTAGGCATTTGCACCAGTGAAAATAACAAGCGCTCTCAAAGGATAATTGAAAAGTGCGGCTACAAGTATGAAGGCACTATTCGCCGTGCTTACAAGGTATTTGACGGTACCTGTCGTGATTCCATGGTCTTCTCGATTTTGAAGAGTGAATGGGAGCAATTAGATAAATAATTAAAACGACCATTGAAGCGATTCAATGGTCGTTATTTTTTTATGCAATTGTTGGCTCTTCGAAAGCAAAACTGTTTTTGCCTGCCGCCTTTGCCCGATACAGCGCAGCATCTGCCTCATAATATAGCTGATCGAAGGATTTGCTATCGCCTTCATATATGCTTACGCCTATACTGCAGCTTATTGTAGCAGTGCTAATACCATTAGAATAACTGAAATTCAAAGATTTAATAAGTTCGGGCACCTTTTGATCGATAGCCACCTTAGAACCACAGTTTTTCATGAGGACCATGAATTCATCTCCCCCAACGCGTCCTTTGATATCGTCGCTCCTGAATGCGTTTTTAATGGTCTGGGCAACTCGGATCAATACCTCATCTCCGGTTTGATGGCCATAGTTATCGTTGACGCTTTTGAAGTTGTCAACATCGATCATCAATAACACGCTGGTATTGTCTATTCCATCAGTATTGAGGTAATTAGTAATATATTTAAATGTGTAGTCATGGTTTAACAGTCCGGTCATGGAATCCTGTTCGGCCGCCTTTAAAAGATTGCCGTTAATGCTCATCTGCGCATCAATGTCAAATACTTTTACTACCATTATCAAATGTTCAGATAGTGGATCAAGCATTGTCCTGGAAGTGAAACGTATCCACTTTGTAGATCCGGAAAAACCTTTGACCATATACTCGAGGTTGAATTCGCGTCTGCCATCATTATATAATCGTAACAGGTTTTCCGGTGTGAAACCTTCAAACAGTCTGTTTACGTCAGGGTGTTCTATTAGTGTTTCCAGAGCCAGCTTCTTAAAGTCGTTGATTTCCGACAGATTGTAGCAGAAACGCTGAATATCATTTCTGTAATTGGACTCCAGAATCCGCCATGATGTTAAATCAAAGATGAAGGCCATTAAACCATCACTGGACATTCCGAATAACGATTGCACTTCGATATTGAAACTGAGTTTAGCTTCATATTCTTTAGTTTTGTCTATGCCGATGCCTAATATACCTATTGGTGTGTCATTCTCATCATAGATGAGCCGCTTGGTGACGGCCAGATAAGCTTGTCGACCATCAGTCTTCGGGACCAGCTCGAAATATGATTCAACGTGATTGATACCTTCCAAAACCAGTTTGTCTCGTGCGACGAATCGATTGAATACATTGTTTTTATTGAATAATTCTTCGGTTCCTTTGTCGATCATGTTGTCGCTGCTGTCAAAGCCTAGCAATTCGACGAAGGAATTTGATACCAAACGGTATTTCAAATCCAAGTCCTTGAAAAAAACAAGTTCTGATGTTGATTCCATCATTGCATTACATATTGCATTGAAATGCTCGCTGACATTATTATTACCCATGAGAATACCTCATAATACCTATTTTATTGTGGCAATTGCTTCTATTTCAATCAATGCACCCTTTGGCAGTTTGGAGATTTCAATAGCAGATCTTGATGGAAATACTCCCCCTGGAAAATAAGTCGCATATATTTCATTTACAGTTGCAAAGTCATTCATATCTGCCAGAAAGCATGTGGTTTTAACCATATCTTCAAGGCCGCATCCCGCTTCCTCTAAAACAGCTTTGAGATTTGCAAATACCTGTTTAGTCTGGGCTTCTATTCCGCCTTCGACAACGGCACCAGTTTCAGGATCAAGAGGAATCTGACCTGAGGTAAATACCAGATTATCAACAATGTTTGCCTGAGCGTAAGGTCCGATAGCTGCCGGAGCCTTTTTAGTTGCTACGATTTTTCTCATTTTTTGCCTCCTTTGTGTCTGTGGATATTATTCATCTAGCCCGAGTTGTAAGTATGTCTTGAGCTCGGACAGAGATATCTTATGTAGACGACATTTTCCAATAGCCTCAGGCACAACAACAGTAATAGAATCTCCATTGATTTTCTTGTCATTCATAGCATATGGATAAATATCATCAGAAGTATATGGAACGGATAAATCGAACCCGCACTTTTCAAGTATTTCAATCAGGTAAGAGCTGGTATCCGTTTCAGTGAGTCCCATCTTATAGGCTGCGCGTGCTTCAATTACCATTCCCTTTGCGACCGCATGACCGTGGGATATAGAGTATTCGCTCAGCTTTTCTATTCCGTGTCCCACCGTATGACCAAAGTTCAGCAGCTGACGCATTCCCGTATCGCGTTCATCAGCTTCCACGATGGATTTTTTAATAGACACGCAACGGCCGATAACGTATTCATAATCATTTTCCAGTATACGGCTGAACAAAGAGTCCTCTGCTACCATAGCACTTTTTACCGCTTCAGCTATGCCATCGAGAAGTTCTTCTTCTGGAAGACTTTCAAATGTTTTATAGTCGCAAATAACCATAGATGGCTGCCAAAAAGCTCCTGCCAGATTTTTGCCGCTTAGAAGGTCCAGTCCTGTTTTTCCACCAACGGAAGAATCTACCGCAGCTAAATAAGTGGTCGGTACCTGTATATATCGAACACCTCTCATATATGTTGCTGCCGCAAATCCAGCAATATCGCCTACTACGCCGCCACCAAGAGCTACTACCAGATCAGATCTAGTCAGCCCTTCCTCTGCAAGTGCCTCAAGTATGTTGGAATAAGTAGAAAGATTCTTGGAATGTTCCCCTGCCGGGAATACTATCTTGGATACCTGGTATCCGTTTTCTATCAGAGATGATAAAACCACCTGTGAATATAGCATATTAACGGTGCTGTCCGTGACAACACATGCTTTGCAAGGCTCGATGGATTCTCTAAGATATGAGCCTACATCGCCTATTAATTCTTTTCCAATCAAGATATTATATGGACGATTTGTCGTTACCTCGTATTTATTCATTCGTCGCTCCTACGGACTCTAAAGTCATTGAAAGATACTTTCTTTGTGATATAATAATCAAGTAATTGAATTGTACCACATTTTTATTTGATTTGCAAAAAAAGGGGACGTAGAAATGAGAGCTGTAAAGAGGTTTTTAACTAGGGTATTGATACTGCTCGTAGTTGTAGCGGTTATCTTAGGATTCATAGGAGTCACTATCAGCGGACATCTTATGAATTCTGAAAGAGACAATATAACGAGTACCATGACCTCAACCAAAACCCAGCTGCTCAGCTCTGAGATAGATAAACTAGATGCGCTGAATGCAGACTGTATACTGGTACTTGGCGCCGGAATCAAGGACAAACAGACACCATCCCCAATGCTAAAAGATCGCTTGGACACGGCAGTAATGCTTTATAAAGCCGGTGTTGCACCTAAGATTCTCCTCAGCGGAGATAATGGTACGGTTGCGCATAACGAGATCCACGTAATGCTGAAATATGTTAAAGCGGCCGGCATACCTGACAAGGACATATTCTGTGATCATGCCGGATTTTCAACATATGATTCGATGTATAGAGCGAAGTCGATCTTCCAGGTCAAGAAGGCCATAATAGTTACTCAGACATATCACATGTACAGGGCATTATATATAGCAGAAAAACTGGATATCAATGTTCTTGGCGTAGCCTCTGACCAGAAGAAGTACAGGGGTCAGGTCAAGCGCGAGCTCAGAGAGATACTGGCGAGAGATAAAGACTTCTTTAAAGTTATGGTAAAACCAAAATCAGCAGTAGGCGGCAGCACGATTCCTATTACGGGGAATGGTACAGTTAGCCACGGAGAATAGTGATGAATATATTTACGGAGTGCAAAATATACGAAATATTGATGATGTTCGCATTCTATGCCATTGTTGGATACCTTATAGAGCAGATATTCTACGGCATTACCGGATATGCGGTCAATCGAGGCTTTGTTAAAGGCCCTGCCAGTGCCATTTATGGCATCGGGGCTTTACTTGGAGTATTCGTTGCGTTTCGATATTCTGCAGGCTTTTATCAGACGCTGATATTTCTCATAATCATCGGCATCCTCGTAGACGGAGCTGCGGTGCTGCTTACAAAAATTGCTTCTGGATCATTCCTTTGGAAGTTTTCATTTATGTATGCGTTTATCGGCGCATTGTTCGGACTGATAATCATTTACGATGCTCAGGTGTGGAGGCTGCTCAATTGGATAGAGCAGCTGCCTATATGGCTGGACTGTGTGCTTTTGCTGGCATTTTACATTCCATTCGTCGCCCAGTTTGTAGATGGGGTTTTCCTGATGTTTTCATACAGAAAAGACATGAGTGCTCTTGAATCATATCGATGCAGCAAAGAGGAACCGGGAGCGGCTCAAGGTTCTATGACGATCAAAGATCACAAAGCATATGCTGAGGCGGTAATCAAGGCATTGGAACCATACAGCCGTTGGTTAAAGGCATATCCGACATTTCGCAAGGCTACTTTGAAAAAGGTATTTCGCGGTTGTGATGCTTTAGAAAGAGTTGATATTAAGAAGCAGATGGCGAAGCTATATGGAGAACTTTAAATAATAGTTGACTTTAAAATTCCTATGTGATACTATGAGGTAAATTAAATAAGTGATATGCTTATTCTCTGCCGCCGGGTAGAGAGTTTAGGCGTCAGGTTTCATATCATTAGGCCATAGAAGATATGAAATGCTGACGTTATTTTTTTAGGAGGTCTGATTATGCAATGGATTTTAGTATTGATTGCAGGATTCTTTGAAGTAGGGTGGGCAGTTGGGATGAAGTATTCCGACGGATTCACAAGATTGGTACCAAGTATATTGACTGTGGCTGGATATATTGCAAGTCTGTATTTTTTAACTTTGGCAGTAAAGAATCTTCCACTTGGTACAGCATACGCTGTATGGACGGGAATAGGTACTGTTGGAACATTTGTCCTTGGAATCCTGCTGTTTAAGGATGCGGTCACAGTTCCGCAGATCATTTGTATAGTAATGATAATATCCGGTATAGTCGGCTTGAGATTATTGACGCAGAGTGCGTAGATAAAAGGAGGTATAACAATGTCTAAATTTGTAGCAGAAAAGTCATTCTGGGAGCTTTTTCCGGATGCAGAAATCGGTATCGTTGTATTGAAGGGAATCGATAATTCTGATAAGAAGTATGCAGAACACCCTGAAATAGAAAGTGATTTAAAACAGGCTAATGCAGAGGTGAGTAAATTCTTCACATCTGATCAGCTTAGCCAGTGCCCTGTCGTTGCAGTATGGCGTGATGCTTTCCAGAAATTTAAGAAGAAAAAGGGAAACAGAGCTTCCATCGAGGCTTTGCTGAGCCGAGTTCAGAAGGGAAATGCCGTTGGAACGATCAACCCGCTTGTTGATATTTACAATGCTGTTTCTTTGAACTATGGCCTGCCTGTAGGCGGAGAAAATGCCGATTCGTTCGTTGGAGATCTGAGACTGACGATTTCCGAGAATGGCGGAGATGAATTCCTGGCACTGGGAGATGAGGAAAACAACCCTACACTTCCAGGAGAACTTTGCTATCTGGACGATCAGGGAGCAGTCTGCCGCTGTTGGAACTGGCGTGATGGACAGAGAACTATGCTGACCGAGGAAACAAAGAATGCTTTCCTGATCATTGAGAGTGTAGATCCGTCAAGGCATGATGATGTTGTAGCAGCTATAGATATGCTGGCAGAGAACGGTCAGAAGTATCTGGGCGGTGAAGTGACAGCCAAAGTCCTTATAAACATGAATAATCCTGAGATGGAGATTTAACAGCCTTTGTAGTATAATATAATTACTAAATGTGAAAGAGGTAATTATATGTTCAGACAGATGCGTAGATCTAAACAGATTATGTCACAAGATGAAACGGTAGCTATCCTGGAACGGGGAACATCCGGAGTTCTGGCATTGACGGGTGACGATGATTATCCGTACGCAGTGCCGGTAAGCTACGTGTATGACGATGGAAGAATCATTATTCACAGTGCATCGGAGGGCTTGAAAATCGAAGCAATCAAGAGAAACCCGAAAGTTTCTTTTTGTGTAATAGATGAAGACAAGATTGTACCAGATGAGTATACGACATACTTCCGTAGCGCTATAGTCTTTGGCAAGGCTCGATTCATCGAGGATAGAGAAGAAAAAAAGTCAGCGCTTATCAAGCTTGCAGCCAAGTATTCTCCAGGACTTACGGAGGGATATACGGCGGAAGCTGAAGCAAAGATAGATGTGGTTGCGATGATAGAAATCAAGATCGATCACATGAGCGGCAAAGAAGCTATAGAATTTGTAAGAGCAAAAAATAAGTAATTAAAAAGCCTGCAGCGATGCAGGCTTTTTCTTTGCTTAAATTACAGTCCCAACTGACTGATCAGTTCGCCCTTAGGATACGCACCAAGGGTCTTAGCTTTCATTTCCCCGCCTTCGAACTTTGCGCAGACAGGAATGCTCATAACGCCGAACTTTGCAGCTAGTTCAGGCTGCTCGTCGATGTTGATCTTGCCGACTTTGATCTTGCCTTCATAATCATCAGCGATTTCATCAATAGTAGGCGCAAGCTGTGTGCAGAAACCGCACCAAGGCGCCCAGAAATCCAGAACTACCGGAATGTTTGAATTAGTTACTTCGGCTTCGAAGTTTTCCTTTGTTATTGTAATAATCATAGTTTATTCCCCCTATATCTTCCAAATTAGTTAGGTTGCTTTTCCTCTGCAACCAGCTGACTTAACGTTGTTCTTATTGTCTCTTCAACATTGGTCTCCATATCGTGTAAGCCCTTACGATCAAGATCCTTAGTCTGTATCGCAGGGTGGATCACAACTGTAATCTTTGCGGGACGCATGACACCTTTTTCTTCAAAGGCTTTGTATGAGCCATTGATCGTTACAGGAACTATAGGAGCTTTTGCTTTGGTGGCAAGTTTGAAACTGCCTGCCTTGAACTGCCCCATCACAGGTCCCTGACTCCTGGTGCCCTCCGGGAAAATTACCAGGTTGAAACCTTTCTGCAAAGTTTCAGCACCTTCTTGAATTGTCTTCATTGCTTCTCTGGCATTTCCCCTGTGGATATAAATGCCTCGGATGTTCTTTATCCATGTTCCAAAGTATGGAGCTTTCTCTAAAGAGTCCTTTGCTATGAATCCTATCTGCTTGCCTTCAAGGGCAAGGAACATCGCTATAATATCTGCATACCCCTGATGATTGGAAATAAACACACAACCATTCTCTGAGGGGATATTTTCTTTGCCTCTTATGTCAAAACTGAGATGAAACAGCTCTTCGACTTTGCTGGCCCATATGTGTGTGGAATATGCTATTGCTTCACGTTCTTTGGCCACATCGCCTTCGTTTCTTGCCGCAGTTATATCTTTAGCATAGAAGTTGAATATGCGAACTGATCTCAATAATTTTATTAAATTTGGCAGGTTTCTAAGTACATTCATTTGCTATCTCCTTGTGCTATCAAGTATATCTCATAATAGTTGAAAAAGCAAGAATTTGGCGAGGAGCGAACGCATATAAGGAGGCGATTTTTTCTGTGGAAATTGATATGGGAATAGAGTATAATGAAATCGTAACTAGTTAGTACGATATAGTGGAATGGAGGAGGAAACTATGAAACTGATCAATTTGAATTATATACCAGATCAGGAAATAGAAGCCCTGGGCCTGGTAAAGGGAAATACTGTACAGTCAAAGCACATAGGCAAGGACATAGGTGCGGGACTCAAAACTATTGTAGGCGGCGAAATCAAAGGCTATACTGAGATGCTTCAGGAGGCAAGACAGATCGCTACAGAGAGAATGGTTGCTGAAGCAGAAGCTCTTGGTGCTGATGCAGTTATTAATGTAAGATTTTCAGCGTCAGAGCTTATGCAGGGCTCAGCGGTAGAAATGTTGGCTTATGGATCAGCAGTTAAGTTTAAATAGTAGCTATCATTATAAGCTTCGTCTTGGATTAGCTGGTATTGGGTTATTATGCTTTGCTTTCATTGCCTGGCAGATGACATCCGGCGGGGTCAAAGGATTTGATTCGGCAATATGCGGTTTTGCCTATGGGACCAGAGGTCCTGTGCTTAACAAAGTGTTGATTTCCATTACTTATTTAGGGAATTGGCAGTTGATCACGGTTCTTGCCATGGTCTTGCTGGTATTGCCGCGGACTCGAATGAGCATAGGCTTTCCGTTTATGATAACATCGATATGTTCGGTCATCATATATAAGCCGCTTAAGCTTATATTTCAAAGGCCGCGTCCCGATGTGTCACTTAGAATAATAACTGAAGGCGGCTACTCTTTCCCAAGCGGTCATGCTTTGAATGGTCTGGTGTGCTACGGCATGCTGATATTCCTCATAAGGCGGAACTGCAGCAACAGGCGAACGGCAAACATATTGACGGTTCTCCTGACCTTGCTCATATTGACCATTGGATGGAGCAGGATATTTGTTGGTGTCCATTATCCATCGGACATTCTTGGAGGATGGAGTTTTGGGCTGGCTGTTTTGATGATCGCTACCGTAATATATGATGTGATCATGAAAAAGCAAAGAGAGAAGAGATAGAATGGCGGTAACGGTAAATGATCTTCTAAAACTTGATATAATGAAAAATTTCAAAGTCGTTGCCGGAGCTAATGGACTGGATAAGACGGTCAATGCTACGGAAATCCTCGATTTTGAGTTTATTCAGGAAGGTGAAGAATACAGGGACGAAAGCTTCATTGGAAACAGTGTGGTCCTTACCAGCCTGCTCTTTGCGAAAGACAAGCCGGAGCTGGTGCTTGATGCAGTGAAAAAACTAAACCATTACAATGTTCACGCATTAGCCTATAAGCCTGTAATTTACAAGAAGCTGCCCCAGGAGGCTTTGGACTATGCCGATAAGATAGCAATGCCTGTTTTGGAGTTTGGTAACGACGAATTCTTTGAGGATATAATATTCGCTCTAAACGAATTGACGCGTAAGACGGGAGATCTGGAGCGCATAGAGCCAGTGATAAATGAAATGCTGAGGCGAAAATTTTCCAAGAAGGAATGTGACGATGCTTTAGAGATAATGAATCCGATGCTGAGGCCCTACATAATGGCCTGTTGTATTAAATGCAGTGGAATGGACAGCGATCAAATATTACGCGTAATCAAGTTCGCTTCACTGCCGGAAAAACTTCAACGCAAGATTTTCATTGGAGAATGTCAGAACAAATATATCATAATCGTTTCAGACGATACAGGTGATAAAGATAGGCTGAATGAGCTTGCGGATGAATGCAAATTGCTATTAGGTATAAACGACAACAAGATCTTAGTTGGAGTGAGTAAGATCAACGCTTTAGCTGACGGCATCGACAGCTGCATCAGTCAGGCTTACTGGAGTGAAAAATTTGCAGAAATAGAAGGAGTCAACGTTAGACATTTCGAAGATCTGGGTATAAACCAATTACTGGTGCCATGGCCTGATCCAAGCAAAACGGAGGAATTCTCTGAAAGGTATTTGGAACCTTTGTTAAAGGGAAATGGCAACGACGAATTATTAAAGACAGCGATTCAATACGTGTTGGCCAGAGGCGATATGAATCTGGCGGCAGAGAAGCTGTACTGCCATAAAAACACGGTACGTTACAGAGTTGGCAAACTGCAGGAAAAGCTTGCCCCGAAAGCGAGTGAAAAAACTTTCTTCAGGGAACTTTCCGCAGCAGTCATCATATACTTATTGAAAACAACTAACTAATAGGAGGAAAAAATTATGGAAATCTATGTATGTGGAGCATGCGGCTACGAGTACGACCCTGAAAAGGGCGATCCAGAAAACGGAATTGAACCAGGAACAGCATTTGAGGATCTACCAGATGATTGGGAGTGCCCACTTTGCGGGATGAGCAAGGACGTTTTCGAGGTGAAGGCATAATGAGTGCAATTTTTAAGCTTAGCTATGGATTGTTTGTACTTACCGCTAAAGACGGCGATAAAGATAACGGTTGCATCATCAATACAGCACAGCAGGTGACATCAGAACCGCTGCAGATGTCGATTTGTGTGAATAAAAACAATTACACTCATGACATGATTAAAGAAAGCGGACAGTTCAACCTGTCCATACTGTCACAGGATGCATCCTTTGACATTTTCCAAAGGTTTGGCATGCAGTGCGGCAAGGATATCGATAAGTTCGAGGGCTTCGGCCAGGTCGAAAGATCTGAGAACGGTCTGCTCTATATCACAAAGGGCACTAATGCCGTGATATCAGTCAAAGTGGACAACATGGTCGATGTCGGTACACACACTATGTTCATCGGTAAGATTACTGAAGATAAGGATATCGCAGATGTACCATCTGCTACTTATCAATATTACTTTGATAACATCAAGCCAAAGCCAGCAGCAAAGAAGAAAGGCTGGGTATGCAAGATTTGTGGATATGTCTATGAAGGCGAGGAATTGCCGCCAGACTTTATCTGTCCTATCTGCAAACATGGTGCAGAGGCCTTTGAACCAATCAAATAAACTATTTGAGCTTCACATAAGTGGAGCTCTTTTTTTTATGTGTAAGCTACGTTTGTGAGCTAATATATGTCATTCATGGCACATATTAGCTCACAAACGCAGCCCGCACATTAAAAAGAGCAGCCATGATGACTGCTCTTTTGGTTATCTTAGTTGGTGAAAGGCTTATCTGAGGACTGCGCCAGGTTCGCGGTCGAAGTACATGCTCTTGGATCCGGTTGAAAGCGGAATACCATAGCAGACCTTTACATCGGCCGGGAAAAGACTCATTTTAACGGCTGCTTTGCCTGCGGAGTACATTACGCGGTTGTCTATGCGGTGATTTGCCGCTACAGAAACTGCTGAACCAACAGCAATCCCCAGGTCAGTAATGTTGAATACGCAATTAGTACCAGCCTTACGCATGGCGGCGCAGTTTTCAAAACCGCACATATTGCAGTTATCTAGACCGAACGGCTCGGATTTAACTCCGATGATCAGTATGCACTGGCTCATCGTTACGTTAGTGGAGTCTCTTTCGAAAAACTGTTCATTATATTCTAATGCCAGATCATGCATTACCTTTGCGAGGTAATCTTTATCAGCACCGGTAAGGATGGCTGTAACGACTTTGTCTTTGCCGCTTCCCTTTGGGGCTGTTCTTGCTGCCGCTGCCATCAGGTCAGCGACATACAACGTGGCATCTTTTTCTGCATTTTCCATATGTTTGATCATTTATTTTCATCTCCTTAAAGTAGTTATTAACACTATACATCATTAAAGCAGACATTGTCAAGGAATGAAAAGCGCCCGGACCTTTGTCCGAGCGCTTTGTTGGCAATTTTTCTATTAAATAACTGTTATTTATAGATCTAAATCAATTACTCTGCTTGTGCTGCTGCATAATCACGGTCAGCTGCGTTAGCATCTTTCAGCTTCAGCATTGTGAACATTGTGATGATACCGATTACACAGATAACTAATAGCATTACGTATGCCTGAACCGCCTGACCCTTTAAGATCATGCTAGTCATGATCTGGGCAGCGAATGCGGAAGGTATCAGCTGTATAGCCATGATGATACGGTTTGCAGACTGATATTCTCTACGTCCGAAGCAGTAAGCTGAGATACATGGATGCATCGTCGGAACTCCGCCTGTCATGCAGGCAACTCCGAATCCCCAAAGTACCATTAGTGGAACGTTACCACCTGTAGGCTGAAGCATCAAACCTAAGATAGGGAGTAACTCAGTAATTCCTAGTATAATAGAAGCTTTGACTGAACCAAGTTTATCATCGAGTATACCAAATATGTATGACATTGGGATACCGAGGATTGCGCCTACAGCCAGCCATTTAACTGCAGTTAGCCATACTGAAGGATCTGGAGTACCAGCTAATACGCCAGCAACACCTGTTTTACCAAGTATCATGTATCTGGTTGCCATTGATCCCATGCATGCGTTGATGATGAACTGGAACGCACCGAATGAGATGATCAGCTGCCAAGCTTTTCCCATCTTGAGGACCTGACCAACTGACAGGTTGACTTCAGCATCTTTGCCTCCCTCTGACTTAGGAGCTTCTGCAGCTCCATCTGGATGCAGACCTGCATCTTCAGGATAGTCTCTTAACAGTAAACCAGTCAAAAGTGCGATAACGCAGATAACTATAGCGATTCCGATATAGAACGGTCTGTAGTCTCCACCCAGGTTCTTCTGGATGAATGTTGTCATTCCTGCAGTACCTACTACTGAGAACAAAGGCGAACCAAGAGTGATGATTCCCATTACACGTCCTCTGTAACGGATAAACCAGTTTGCACAAAGCATGAATCCGCCCATCTGGAAAGACATGCAAGCACATCTTACTGCGAACAGTGAAACCCAGAACAAACCCCAGTTACCAGTTCCGCCAGTAGCTCTAAGGCCATTAGCAGCTGCGATGCCTAAGCATCCAAGTGCTGATATGATCATTAGAGGAATCATGGTCTTTCTTACACCGAACTTGATGTAGCAAGTTCCGTAAACGAATGTGAGGATGATACAAGCTAAGTTACCATAAGCCATAACCTGCTGTGTATCATTGGCATTCCACGCGGTGAATGTGTTGATAATGTTGATCTGATCGTTCTGAAGGCCGGAGTACATGAACATGAATACTACGCCCAGAATCATGAATGCAATTGCATACATTCCAAATCTTTTGTCCCTAAACATTTTTCTTCTCTCCTTTTTGAAATAAGAATGAATAATTGCCATTATATAAAGGCGTGAAGAGCCTTATATACATTTAGTTGTTTTGGATTAGCTCGATGAGAACGCCTGAGTTGTCGTGGATAAACATTACGTTGTTGCCTTCCATGCTTACCTCATGGGCTATTTCTACACCATTAGCTATAAATTTTTCTTTCATGCCTGCCATGTCGTCAACCTCAAAGGCAACGTGCTTGGTGCCTACGGTCTGAAGATCGTCATTAGGCATCAATCTGTCCTGTGGCAGTGGCTTAGGATCATCATACTGGAAAAGCTCCAGCTGATAATCGCCATTGCTGAGGAATACTATCCTCGCCTTTAGAGGAGGTACGTAATCATCCTTGATCTTTTTGAAATCCAGATTCTTTTCGTACCATTCAACCGACTCGTCCATGTTATAGACGCTAATCCCGGTATGAAGTGCTTTTGTTATCTTAGCCATTTGACTGCCTCCTATTTAGCTGCTTTAACTACCAGCTTACCGCCGCTGCTTAGTGTATACTCTGCAGCTTCTGCAGCTTCTGCCTTGATAGTTACGCCCTTAGGTGCATCGATCTGAGCAGGATTTACATCATTTACAAATGTAACGTTTGAGTTGCCTGTAGCGATCCATTTGCTGCCCTGGTCCATATTCAAAGTGACATTTTTCATCTTGCCTTTAATAGTGGTATCTTCAAGCTTTACCCACATTCTTCTAGCTTTGTAGTCATCGTGGATAAGGTCTCCGTCAACATCCATAGCCTTCATGTTTACGTTTACTCCGAAAACATCCTCTGTAACCTTTGTTGCACAAGGGTCATCGTTGACTATAGTCTTGACCAGTACATCGTTGCCTGATTTAAATTCAACAGAATCCATGTTTATCAAAGCATTATGACTCTTGATCAGGAAACCTTCTTTGCCAGTCTCGATCTTACCGCCTGTGATATTTATCTCGCCGACTTCTTCCTGCCAGCCGTTAACGCAGTGCATCAAACCGAAGTATGTGCCGCATTTAGCTGTGCAGTCGTTGAATGTCATATCACTGTTACCTGCACAGATTGCCATCATGCAGCTTGTGTCGATGAAGCAACCGTTGAAGTAATCGTGGCATCCAGGATCTGCATATGCTCCATATCCGCTCTTAGTGCAGATGATGTCGCAGTCGTTAGCTTCCAGATATACGAATCCCTCTGATGATTCGGTTGATAAAGCAGCCCATCCGTCACAGATTATCTTTGAATTGTAGAAATATGACTGTGAATTGCTCATCGTGCAGTGAGTTCTCGTATTACCTTCAATCTCCAGTGGAGGTGGTGGAGTGCTCATAAGTGCAGTTGGTGCAGGAATATTGTCTCCGTATGGTAATCCGTGTGACCATATTACTGAATCATATACTCTCAGCACAGAATGCTCTTCAGCTGCTGTGGAATATCTCGTTCTGCCTGTAGTGTCGATTACTGCATTCTTTAAAGTAAGGTTAGCACCAAATTTTACAGCAACGCCGCTTGATGGTCCGCCTATTCCGCTTCCATCTCCAGCGGTGCTTATGCATGCTCCGTCTACAGTTACGTTTGAACCGGCGCCTTCTGCATAGATTCCGCCTTCTGTTCCTTCGTAAGCAACGACTTTTATGTCCTTAAGCTCATCGTCTGAAACCTCACCGCCGTATAAGACCTTGCTGTTTGAAGAGGCCCTATCGTACTTACCATTTTTGATATGTACAGCAGCTACAGCTTTAGGATCTGGCGCAAACCAGTTGATTTTAGGTTTGCCAGGATTTAGAACAGCATTTACGCCCTCGATGATATCTGTCATCATGAGCATGTTCGTGCTTTCTTTCCTTGAAGGCTTATTCAATGACAAGCCTTTAATGTTCTTATTCATTTTTTCTCCTCGCTTGTAAAGTATCGTGTTCCCGACTGATACCTTTCTTAACTAAACTATATTGCACTTTAAGGGTGAAGTAAAATTCATAATAGTGTATCATTATAATAAGCAAAGTGTAATGATTAAGCATTCTCAAACACTTTAGCAAATTAAAATTTAGATGTATGGACAATACCTAAATAATTATGTATAATATAACTAGTAGGGAGGTGGCTATATGAATGAGCTACAGATTGACTATTTTCTAGCAGTGGCTAGAAACCTAAGCTTTACAAAAACTGCGGAAGAGATGTACGTATCCCAACCGGCAATAAGCAGGCAAATTTCTCATATGGAATCAGAACTTGGTTTCGTACTTTTCGATAGAAGTAAAAAATCAACACAGCTGACAGCGGCGGGGAAATTATTCTTCGATTTTTTTGCTGATTATAAACAAAATATGCAACGTACCAAAGAACAGGCATATAAGTTGACTAATGAGCAGGTAGGAAGCATAAGATTAGCATGCCTGGAAGGATGTAACAATGTTTCGTGTATTCCGCAGGCTTTGAATAATTTCCGCGAAAACTTTAGAAATATGGATATAACCCTTAGCAGTTACGGATTTAAGGGACTATTAAAAGCTCTTGGCGCAGATAAGGTAGACATTATCCTTTCCCTCGAAGGTACACCTGAGGATTACGATGATATTATGACAAAGACAGTCACAACTGTTCCAAAGAAGATCATCTATTCCAAGCATCATAGCTTTGCGGGCAGACAGAACCTGTCTCCAAAGGATTTTAGAGATGAAAAGTTCTTCATTCCAGTGCCTGAGGAATCCAAGTATGCCGAGAGTAAAATAAGGGCATATTGCAGAACACAGGGGTTTGCACCTAACGTTGAAAAGGTTGCTAACATCGAATCGATGCTGATAAACGTTCAGAATGGTTTCGGAGTTGCTATTGTAGATGATTGGACTATTGCTTCATCAGGAGGTGATTTCATGTCAGTTGATCTTGGATTGACAGATGACGTCATCCTGGCATGGAAGGAAAGTAACTTGAATCCGGCAATAGGAGTTCTTGTAAGTGAGATGCTCTTCATTTTGAACAATGCCCAGCCAAACGAATAATATAAGAATTGTAATATAAAGACATTGCTTTAAGGAAATGGGCAATGTCTTTTTGTTATGGAAATGTGGGAAGGGTACGGCCCTTCCTACATTTCCACATACAAAAAAGAAGCAGTTTCCTGCTTCCTTTCAGTTTAAGTATGGCTTTTACATATTAGTTTATTTCCATTTAATTACGCCACCCAGCAGTGTTGGATCAAGCTTCCAAACAAGATCGTAAGCTTCTGGGATCTGCTCGAAGTCAAATCTGTGGCTGATCAGCGGATTGATGTTGATCTTTCCGTAGTGGATCAGGTTTAGGAATACTCTGATATCCTCATCGCATGTCCAAACCTCAGTGCCTGTGTATCTTCTAAGATTGCTGTCCATTACTGGTGGCCATGTTCCTTTGATAACAAGGTCAGCCCTCTTAAGCGCAAATGGCTTGGAGTTTACATATGTACCGATAAGGCTTGCGCCCTTCTGCATAAGGTTATCGTCATAGTTCGGCATAGCCTCTCCATGTACCTGAGAAATCATTACGACTCTGCCTCTTTCTGAAACAAGCTCAAATGCCTGCTCGAGAGGTCCTCTGTGACCGGTAGCTTCAAAGATTACAGGGCAACCGCCTCTGTCAAGTTCGTCTACGACCTTTTGAAGCTGCTCTGGATGAGTCTTGGTGTTTATTGCAAAGTCAACACCCATGGTCTTAGCGATTTCCAGTCTGCCGTCATCGATATCAGTGACAATTACAGGAAGCGCACCTGCGCATCTTGCACACTGTGCAGTTATCGATCCAACGAAGCCCTGTCCCATTACTATAGCAGGCTCGCCAAGCTGAAGGCTGGCTCTTCTAAGTGCATACATTCCTGTATGACCAAGATTGAAGAATGCAGCCTGTTCCATGTCGATTCCAGCAGGAGCAGGTGTGCAGTTATATTCGTCCATAATCAAATACTGAGCATGTTCACCGGTAGTTACTACGTTGTCGCCAACCTTTAGGCTGGTAACACCTTCGCCTACCTGAATGACCTTGGCAGCCATGCTGTAGCCAATGCTTGTTGGTACAGGTACTATATGTTCACCCATAAGAGCATTTTCTGTTCCAGGGCTCATTGTACTGTACTGAGCCTCCAGCAATACCTCGCCTTTTCCAGGATCAGGAAGGTCCTTTTCCTGAAGGACGACTTTACCAGGCTGAACCTGTGCGTATTTTGTTTTCATATTGATCTCCTCTTTTCTTATTGGTCAATAGTCGGGAACTATTTTGTAGTTGTAATTTGTAACTGTATTGTTGCACTTTTCGCACGGGATTTCAACAATTATCAGAAAATACCGTCATATATAATAGTAGATAAAATGCATAATCAAAATGTGATGATACAGTAATTTCAATGCTCAATCAAAGGCATATAGTAAAACCGCAGCTTTAACTGGATATTAGGAAATCGACCTGCTATGGTGTTTACATAATGCTCCATACCCTAGTTATGGTAAAGCAATCCGTTGGACCGTTCCTAAGATTTGTTGATTTTTTGTATATTACTATAACCAAAATTGAAACTATACAGCAGCAGTATACGAATACTCAACCTATAGTAAATGTGTTATAATAAGAAGCAGATCAAATAGATAATATAGTATAGTAGGAGAACAAACATGAATAAACCAACATTGATCGTTATGGCTGCCGGTATGGGCAGCAGATATGGTGGACTTAAACAGATAGATAAAATCAGCAGTCAGGGAGAAATCCTCATGGACTTTTCTTTGTACGATGCCATGATGGCGGGCTTTGAAAAAGTCGTTTTCATTATCAAAGAAGAAAATGAAGAGGCATTTAGAGCGCTTATAGATGACCGAGCAGGGAAATATCTGGACGTGCATTATGCGTTTCAGAAGCTTGATGACCTGCCGGAGGGATTTGAAGTGCCGGAAGGACGCGAGAAACCTTGGGGTACGTGCCACGCAGTTATGGCGGCAAGGAATCTGATCGATGGCCCATTTGCGGTAATCAATGCTGATGATTATTATGGACCGGGAGCATTCGCTACGCTATATGATTTTCTGGAACATGCGGAAGACAAAGAGAAGTATGATTTTGCTATGGTCAGCTATGAGCTGGCTAAAACTCTTACTGAAAATGGTCATGTTTCGCGCGGGGTTTGCAGTGTATCGGACAAAGGATATCTGGAGAGCATAGTTGAGCGCACTAAAATTATGTGGCGGGGCGAGGATGTCGCGTACACAGAAGACGATGGAAAGACATGGAATGTTTTGCCGAAGGATACGCCTGTGTCTATGAACTTCTGGGGATTTACCAAGTCAATGATGACAGAGATGATAGCCGGGTTTCCTTTGTTCCTGGAGAAGGCGCTAAAAGAGAATCCTTTAAAGGGTGAATATTTTCTGCCATCAGCGGTTTCAGACCTGATGGGCACCGGTAAAGCTCAGGTCAGAGTATTGACTTCTGCGGACAAATGGTACGGCGTTACATATAAAGAGGACAAAGAGTCTGTGGTAGCGGCGTTGCAGTCTATGAAGGATAAGGGATTGTACCCGGAAAAACTCTGGAAATAAGTATAACTATAATATAATAAAATAGGCATAGACTGTCTCGATAAAGTATGTGTGAGTGAAGTATTCATTAAACGAAAGGATCTGAGGAAATGATTTTTACTGAAAAAAAGCTATTGGCAGGGGCACTGATCGTTGCAATGGTTATATTTTTTATGCCATTACAGCAGGTATCAGCGGCATCCAAACCGGGAAAGGTTGCAAATTTCAAGGCAACTAATGTAACCCAGACCTCTGTGACACTAAAATGGGATAAAGTAAACAAGGCTAAGGGATACGTCCTTTATGAAAAACAAAATGGAAAGTATAAGAAGCTTGCAAAGGTCTCGGGCACTGCATACGTGGTCATGAATTTAGATAAGAGCACATCTTATACATTTAAAGTTAATGCCTATAAGAAAACCGGTAAAAGATACATGTATGGCAAGGGTACGACGTTAAATGAAATGACTTCCGAAGTTGGAGGAATCATTAAGAGCTGGAATATCGGCGGTAACGGAAAAAAAGCTTTATAGCCCGAAAACAGCTACAAGTTCCGTAAAAGTATCTTTATATGATGACGGCAAGCTGTTGATTTCAGGCTCGGGTAATACTGCAGTGTTTGCAGGAATGAAAAATTTTCAATTAAGCGATGACTATCTTCCACCATGGGTAGCGAATGAAAAGTATGATGATTTTATAAAAAGCGCGGAAATCGAAACTACGGTTACACCATCTAATATGGATTTTTGGTTCTGGATCGCAAAAAACCTTACAGCAGCACCTGCTGTTCCAAGCAGTGTAACCAGCCTCAACAATACTTTTGCCGGAACTGCAATAACAGTAGCACCGGCTATCCCAAGTGGAGTGACTCAAATGAGCAATGCCTTTGAACTGACTAGTATAACTGTCGCTCCGACACTGCCGGACAGTTTAACAATAATGAATGGCACATTCAGCCAGTGTAAAAAGCTGAAGGAAATGCCGAAAATTCCTGAAGGCGTAACACAAATGGATGGGTGCTTCATGTATTGCACCAGCATGACAACGGCAACGGCCATACCAAAAGACGTAGTATCAATGGATGAATTGTTCAATCACTGTTCCTCGTTGACGGGAACTGTTACATTTTATAACACTGCGGAGGATTATGACGAGTGCTTTTATGCCGCATCGACAAAGAAGGGCACCATGCTTACAGTCAATTATGGAAGCAGCTGCAGCAATATAAATAAGGTCATCAAGACTAAATCATCAAACAGCAACATAGTAAAGGGAAAACTAGTAAGCAAATAAGAGTTTGAAGAATAACAAAAAACACTTGCAATTACGCGCTCTGGTATGTATAATATTAGAGCGTGTTTTGTTTATTCAAACAGATTGCGAATCTCTGCACCGTCAAGGGGACGGTGCCATTTAGTCCACAGGGAGGTGAAAAAATGACTAATTATGAAATAATGTTCATCATCAATCCAACTTTGGAAGACGAGAAAAAGAACGAGGTAGTTGAGAAGGTCCAGGAGATCATCAAGACTGGCGAAGGTGAAGTCGGCAAAGTTGACGTTTGGGGAATGAGAAAACTTGCATATCCTATCGAAAAGAAAAACGACGGATATTACGTAGTTATCGAATTCCAGGCTGGAACAGAGCTTCCAAAGGAGCTCGACAGAAGGCTGAAGATTTCCGACAATGTTATGAGACATATGATCATCAACAAGGATGCTAAATAGGAAGAGGTGCAGTAATGAATAGTGTTGTACTGATCGGAAGACTAACTAGAGATCCTGAGGTGAGATATACTCCAGGCACTCAGATGGCGATTGCTACATTTAGCATTGCTGTCGACAGGCCAACTAAGCCCGGCGCTGAGAAGCAGGCGGACTTCCCAAGAATCACCGTATTTGGTAAACAGGCAGAAACCTGTGAGAAATATCTGGCAAAGGGAAGAATGGTTGCCATCAACGGCAGGATACAGACCGGAAGTTACCAAGACAAAGACGGCAGAACCGTTTACACAACGGATGTCGTTGCAAACAGAGTTGAATTCCTCGAGTGGGGAGACAGACCGCAAGGCGGTTCTGCTGCTCCAAGCTTCAGGCAGCCTGCACAGCAGGCGCCACAGCAGAGCTCTCAGGAGCCTGCAGAGGAAATGCCGGATTCATTCCAGGCAATCGACGAAGACGTTCCATTCTAACGAAAGGAGATAATTGTAATGATGAATGACAATAGACGTCATAACGGTGGCGGTATGAGAAGAAAAAAGGTTTGCCAGTTCTGTGCTGACAAGACTGAAGCCATCGATTACAAAGACGTAGAGAAACTTAAGAAGTATGTTACTGAAAGAGGTAAGATCCTTCCTAAGAGAATAACGGGAACATGCGCTAAACATCAGAGAGAGCTGACTACAGCTATCAAACGCGCAAGGATCGTTGCTCTGCTGCCATACGTAGCAGACTAATTGCAGAAAATGGGAACAGTTCGGAAACGAGCTGTTCTTTTTTATGGAAAAATGCACCTGATATGAAATCAGATGCATTCTCCATAGAAGATTTATTAGGCTTATTTAAATATAAATGGAATTGCATATAGAATCACTGCAATGGCACAAGCCACAGCGACGATAGTGCCCCAAAGCTTGTATTCTTTGTCCATGGCCTTCTTCTCAGCAGGCGTAGGGATCTCTTCGTGAAGGACAAGCTCCTCCAGCTTAGGATCCGCGATCTCGCCGTAACGTGCACGGCAGATGTAATAGATCACCAGACCTATTACGCACCAGATGACTCCAGATACCAGAGCATAGGTGTCAAGCTGTGTCATCATTATGAGATAGATGATCATGCTGACAGGTACACCGACCTTGATGAACGGTGCCTTGTATGGGCGGTTCAGTTCAGGATGCTTTGTGCGAAGGCCTCCAGCGGCAGCAATGCCTATGACATAGTAGAAAAGGTCTGCAAAGAGGCTTACCTCAGCAACAAAACGTATGTCATACTTTGTCAATATCAGCGACAGCACGCCCAGGATCAGTATTGACACCCAAGGTGTCTTATACTTAGGGTGCAGGATAGCAAAGAACTTTGGCATTGCACCTTCTCTGGCCATGGCAAAGAGATATCTTGGAGGTACGGCGATGCTCGAATTCAAGGTCGAGAAATCTCCGCCAAAGGCAATGCCGGCTGCAAGAAGTGCCATAGGTATTCCGAGTATGCCTGCCATCTGCATAGCTTCGGCAAAAGGTGCATCAGCTGTTGCTATGGCGCTGATTTTTGATGCCGGAACGATTCCGATGAGGTACCACTGGAAAATAGCGTTTACTGCAAATACTATGTAAGGAGAAAGCCTTAAAGCTCTCGGCAGGTTGATCTGCGGGTACTTGATCTCCTCGCCCATGGCACAGCATGTTTCGAATCCTGCAAAGCACCACCATATCATGGCTACCATGCCGATGAAACTCCACGGTGTTGCAGATTTCATAGCTGTCGGAAGTACCACATAGCTTGGCAGATTAATATTAGGTATCATTGTCAGGAACCAGATGATGGCAACGCCCCAGAAGAAGTACATGAATCCGTTCTGTAGACGGCCGGTCATTTCCGTTCCGCGAATGTTAGTGATAATGAACAAAATTATAGGTATACTCGCTAAAAGCATATCGCTAATAGGCAATTCGATGCCGAAGGCCCTGAACAAAGTCTTGAAATAGAATGCAAATGCAAGGGCTTCGCCCGACGTAACGGCTATTAACGATGCGATAAAATTCCACCCGGCCAGGACTCCGGCAGGTTTGCCGAGACCGAGCTGAGCATATTTATATGTTCCTCCTGCGAAAGGAAGGGCTGCGCCCATTTCTCCGTATAGCTTTGCCGGATATACGCTGATGACCATGGCGATGAATGTTGCAAGTATTACTGACGATCCCATGGTGCCTACTATCTGCGCTCCGGTAGTGAAAAGGCCTACGCCTATAACATTACCGACCGTTATGGTTACGGCTTCTTTCATGCCGAAGGTACGCTGTAGTGTTGTGTCCTCCATTGGTTTGACTGCTGTATTGTTATCTCCCATTAGAATCTCCTTTCCGCTGCTATAGCGTGTCCTTCAAGGCTTTCGCCCTTTGCCATCCTGTTTACCAGAGGCGCTATCTTTTTGGAAGCTTCAACTGTCATACTCTGATTGGTGCATACCTTCAGGAAAGTTCCTACCCAGACGCCGCCAGTGTATCTTGATGATCTTACCGTTGGCAGAGTGTGGTTAGTGCCGGATGCGTAATCTCCGAATACTTCCGCAGTATTTCCACCTATGAACAGTGAACCGTAATTGAGCAATTTATCTATGATGATGTCGGGATCCTCTATATTGACTTCAAGATGTTCAGGTGCAATGTCGTTTGCTACTTCGACTGCCTCATCCAGACTGTCCAAGACTACGACTTCGCCGTAATCGTCCCATGAACGTTTGGCTATGCCTGCTGTACTAAGCGTAGCAAGCTCCTTTTCGACTGCCGAAATAGTGGCTCTTGCAAAGCCCTCATCGGTCGCAAGGAGGAATCCTTTGGAGTTTGGATCATGTTCGCACTGTGCCAGAAGGTCTGCTGCGATGACTTCAGGATCTGCTTTGCCATCGGCGATGATCAGCACTTCGCTTGGACCGGCGATAAAGTCTATGCCTATTTGCCCATAGCACTGCCTTTTAGCTTCTGCAACAAAGCGATTGCCCGGGCCCACGATCATATCTACTGGTTTTATGCTTTCCGTGCCGTACGCAAATGCTGCAACAGCCTGTGCTCCACCTACTGCGTAGATTTCGTCAGCCCCTGCAAGGTCCATCGCTACGAGGGTTTTGTAATGGATATCTCCGGTGCCGTGAACTACAGGCGCACAGGCAGCTACTCTTTTGACTCCGGCTACCTTTGCAGGTGTGATCAGCATTAGTGCTGTAGAGTAAAGCGGATAGCTTCCGCCGGGAACGTAGCAGCAGCAGGATGATACTGGAATGATTCTGTGCCCGAGGAAGATCCCCGGCTGCGGACTGAAATCCTTCAGTTCAGTCATGGTGCTGCGCTGGGCTTTGGCAAAGGCTTCTATGTTTCCCCTCGCTTCTTTCAGGTCTGCGATATCCTGGTCGCTCATCTTTTTATATGCAGCATCGATTTCTTCACGGGAAACGCGGATGGAGTCTCTTACGAATCCATCAAACTTTTCGCTATAGCTCTTTAGAGCTGCGTCTCCGTTTTCACAGACGTTATCGATGATGCCGGTAACTGTATTTCTCAGCTCGCGGTTGTCCTCGGCTGTTCTTTCTTTTGCTTTCTTTATTACTTTCATTAAATTTCCTCCATATCAGCGCTTTAATTAGATATAAGTATAAAGCATCGAGGGACCTCAATGTCAAGAGGTTGAATCGATGAAATTTAAGAAAAACATTGAGTGGACTCAATGTTTTTGGTATAATGCAGTTAGGAGGATCATGAAATGAAAATCGGACAGGTATCGCGGAAATATGATATTTCCAAGGATAACATATATTATTACATTAATTATGGTTTGCTGGTGCCGCCAAAGCTGAACAATCAGTATGTCTTTGACGATGAAACCATCGGCGACCTGGAATGGATACTGGAGCTGAAAGACATGGAGTACTCTTTGTCGGATATCCACAAGATCATCTCTTTGCGCAGGATTTCTAATCTGGAAAACCCTAAGGACAAAAGTGATCTGAAGGATATCTATGCTGCCAAGCGTGAAGAGTGCGTGGATAAGGTCAGGCACTATGAAAGCGTTATAGAAGATCTTGATGCGCGGATAATGGACTTGTCTAAGGATGGACCAGGGGTACAAAGGCATACAGGACTGCCGCTTTCCATGCTGGGACTTCTCTGCTGCCCTGTTTGCGGCAAGGCACTGGAAATCAAAGATGTAAATATGGACATGACATATATCTATGATGGAAAGTTTTCGTGCGAATGTGGCTATCATGCCGACGTGATAGATGGGATCATGGTCACGCCGAATGGATATAATGGCGAAGTCGATAAGCCGGATCTGAACCGGGAGCTGTACAAAGATCTGCCACCATCGCTGATCAGCCTGTTTCAGCGTTCATATAACTTCATGAAGGATGAGCTGGGCAGGATAGATCTTGACGGCAAGGTGATTATGGAGACTTATGTGAATGCCTGGTTTTTCCTGCATAATCACCAGCAATATTTCAGTAAAAAAGGCTACTATATAATAGTCGACAAATATCCGGAGACTTTGCGGATGTATAAGAACCTGATAGAGCGGGAGGATTATGACCTGACGATCCTGTATCTGGCGGACAGCTCCACCGATTATCCGCTGAAGAAGAATTCAGTCGACCTTAATATAGATTATTTCGCTATCAATGAGCATAATTTCTACCACGACACATTTCTGCTCACAGAGCTTAGGCCGTATTTCAGACCGAATGCCAGGATACTGGGCACATATTTCTATTTTGAGAATGGCCGTGAATCCATGAGAGAGCTTTTGGCAACTTATCCTCAGTGCTCAAAGGATAATTTCTCAAGGAAGTTTTTCATGGAACAGATGCTTTTTTCCGGATGCGTCCTGGACAGGCACAAGGTTTGCGGTTTCACCACGGATTCGGGAAACAATCTGGGATTCAGCTTTCATCACAGAGGCGAGAAAATGTTCCTGATGCCTTATACTGGGCACGTTGAATAGGAGGAGAAAATGGAAAAGATAACACTGGAATGCGGTAAACATAATGTGACCGTTTACATACCCGATGCAGCCGGACCTATGCCGGTGGTGTATTCGAACATGTTTGGAGACGAGGCTGATGAAACGGCCAGGTGGCTTTACGAAGATGGTGAGTCTGCTTGTGCTGTGCTGACAGCGATTTCAGGCGGGGACTGGAATAATGAGCTTTCGCCATGGCCAGCAGGTAGAGCATTTAAAGGAGAGGCTGACTTTGGCGGCGGTGCCGATGAGTATATCAGAGAATTGACGGAGCAGATCGTCCCGGCCGTAAATGCCGCACTGCCCTTTGATCCATCGTATAACGCCATAGCCGGATACTCCATGGCAGGCATGTTTTCACTGTATGCGGTTTACAGATGCAGTGCATTTGCCCGCGGCGCATCAGCATCCGGATCGCTTTGGTATGATAAACTTATCGATTATTTGCGCAAAAATCCTCCTGCTGCCACGCCTGAGAAATTCTATTTCTCCCTGGGCGACAAAGAGAAGAACACAAAGAATCAAAGGATGAACGTAGTCGAAGAGCGAACTGAAGAGGCATTTGAACTGATGAAAGCCCTTGGCACTGAAACTGTATTCGAACTGAACCCCGGCGGACATTTCAATGAGCCGGAGAAACGTACAGCAAAGGGAATCAAATGGATGCTCAAATAACTTAAGGGAACTGTCAACATAAGGCAGTTCCCTTTTTAGTGTCCGAGGTATGCGTGTGCGCACAGGTAAGGCGAGCCGCAAGTCCTCGCAATGTGTAATATCATGCAAACGTCTCATAAAGTGCGGGGCGCATGATGAACTCGCTACGCTCAAACAGCATCATGACGCCTAGCTGCCCTTTGATTCTCCTTATTGCGATATTACAACATTACTGCGGAAGCGGCTCATCTCACCTGTGCGCACACGCATACCTCGGACACTAAAAAAGGAGCTACCTTATATCAGTAGCTCCTTTAGATTATTAGTCCTAATTTGTAGCTGGTCCGGATGAAACGGTGATCGTGATGGTGTCATCGGAACTCATCCATGTGCCGCCTGCAGGGGTCATTGAGATGACTGTCCCCTTGGCAACTGTAGATGATGGCAATTCGGTAACAGTTACATTGGTCAGGCCAAGCTTTGCCAGATCGGATTTCATCGTGTCACTGTATACCTGGCCGACATAGTCTGGCAGCTGGTATTCTCTGGTGATCGTGATGGTCTTGGAAGCCTTGGCTGATGAGTTATACTTATTCGCAACAGAGTAGTTGACCCTGTAGTGACCCAGCTTAGTAAACTTATAAGCCATTGCCTGTGACTTTGTGAGTGATGTGGTCGAACCATCCGGTGTTCTGACGGTAACTACGATGCTGCTGGTCCTGTCAGCAGTTGCCTGATTTGCAGTTACTCCATCAAGCAGATTTACAGGGTCTGACGTTGTGACAGACTTGCTTGCTGCACCTGAAATCGTTGGCTTTGCAGTATCAACTACCTTTATCTTATAGTACTTTGTCTTAGAACTGCCGTAAGGATCGTTGACGTAATATTTGATCTTATATTTTCCAAGTGATTTGGTTGAGAATTTGGAAACTCTCACATACATGCCTTTTGCTGTAGAATATTTATAAACTGCACTGACCTTTAGATATTTGGTGATATTCATGAACGTGTTCGGGTCTTTGACAGTTACTTTGCTTTTCAGTTTGTAGTTGCTGCCGTACTGTACGGTAGAAGCCTTGCTCTTTGATATGGTAATCACAGGTCTCGGCATATGGAAATACGGATTTCTCTTTACCGGATCGGTCGGATCCCAGCTTGAACTGGAATGTATAGCCTTAGGCTTGCCGAGAGGACCGGCCTTTTTGCTGCTGTATATAGTGATCTTTGTTCCTACTTTGCAGTGGTCATAGATCCACTTTGCATCCATGGTCGAAGTTCTGATACAGCCGTGGGATGCACGTGAACCCAGCTTGTTGAATTCGGTCTGCGACTGAGCGGCGTGATTATGGCTGTAATACCATACCGAATGTATGTATATCTGCGACGAACTTTGAACCAGCATAGTGTACTGCTCGTATGTGGAACTCTTATGCTCGTCTACCATGTGAAGCCAGCGGGATTTGTAGCCGCCATAGAATGTTCCAGAAGGTGTAGGCGTACCTACAGCCCCGCACGAACAAAGCATAGCGCGTATAGGTACATATTTGCCGTTGATGCGCTGGTATGCTGTTATGACGCTTGCTTTCTTGTTGATCTTCAGCCAGTACTTTCCAGTGTAGGTCGATGCACTGGATTTGACGCCTGTCGCGGCGATCAAAGTAATGACGAGTGCTATGATTGTGATAATAGAAACTAGTTTTCTGCTTTTAATTGTGGTCATTTTGCTTAATCCCTTTCCTTCTTGCCTTTCAATATGTCACACGGACATATTGACATTATATTATAGTAGAGAATATATTTCCAGTATTAATTTAAATATTGCATATTTATAAAAAATCAATGTTCAAAGGGCTTTCTGATGCTGCTTTTTTGACAATTAAGAACGAATTTGCCAAAATAGTTTGACAAATCAAGCATTTTGAACGAGTTTGGGAAATCCGAGCCAAATATATTACGTTTATTTAATAAATATACATTGTAAAGCGTTAGCACAGTAACGCATTACAAGTAAAAAAAATAGACATTTTTTGGAAGAAAAACAAAATTAAATTAGCCGAAATGACTGAAATGCTTTACTTTTTTGCAAAAAAATATGGCATTATGTTTAAAATAATTGTATAATTATAGTCACGTAAAGGATACTGTTAATATTTAATAATTATGCATAAATGTGCATAAGCTTATTAGGAAGATAGGAGAGTTTATTATGGCAGTAATTATCAATGGAAAAGATCTTACAGTTGAGGAGATCATCCGCGTATGTCGTGGAATGGAAAAAGTAGAGATCGCACCTGAAGCTCAGAAAGCAGTTAACAAAGCTAGAGCTTACATCGAAAAGAAGTTAGATGAAGGCGCAATCATCTATGGACTTACTACTGGCTTTGGTAAGTTTGCTAACGTCTTCATTGCAGAAGATGAGACTGCTGATCTACAGAAGAACCTGATCATGAGCCACACTTGTGCATTGGGCGAGCCTTATGAGCAGAAATATGTAAGAGCTGCAATGCTTCTTCGCTGCAACGCTCTTTCAAGAGGTTTCTCAGGAATCAGACTTTCAACTATCCAGACTATGGTCGACATGCTGAATGCAGGAATCCATCCAGTAGTACCTTGCAAAGGAAGCGTAGGATCTTCAGGAGACCTTGCTCCACTTTCATGCATCGCACTTGGCCTTATCGGAATGGGCAATGTAGAATATAAGGGCGAAATCGTACCTGCTGCAGAAGCAATGAAAAAAGAAGGTATCACACCTGTTGAACTGGTAGCTAAAGAAGGACTTGCACTTAACAACGGAACTCAGATGATGACTGCTGTTGGCGTAAACGTACTCTGGGATGCAATGCATCTGCAGAAGGTTGCTGACATAGCTTGCGCACTTACTGCTGAAGCACTCCACGGAATCACTAAGGCTTATGACCACAAGGTACATGATCTTCGTGGACATCAGGGCCAGAAAGATGCAGCAGAAAACCTGCTGACATTGCTTGACGGAAGCAAGAATGCTCTTCCAGTACAGCCTACAAAGGTTCAGGATGCGTATACTTTGAGATGTGCTCCTCAGATCCACGGCGCTTCAAGAGATGCTATAAAATATGTATATGATGCTGTTTCAAAGGAAATCAATGCGGTTACTGATAACCCTATCGTATTCCCGGATGATGATGAAGTAATCTCAGGCGGTAACTTCCATGGTCAGCCAATGGCACTTGCTTTTGACTTCTTGAAGATAGCTATTTCAGAGCTTGGAAGCGTATCAGAGAGAAGAGCTGAAAGACTTGTTAACCCTTCACTTTGCGAAGGACTTCCAGGATTCCTTACTAAACACGGTGGAGTTTGCTCAGGCTTCATGATTGCACAGTATGCTGCAGCTTCAATGGCTTCAGAGAATAAGATTTATGATCACCCTGCATGCGTTGACTCAATTCCTACTTCAGGAAATCAGGAAGACCACGTATCAATGGGTACTACAGCAGCAAGAACAGCAGCTATGGTACTTGACAACACTGAGAAGATTCTGGGAATCGAGATCATAGAAGCAGCTCAGGGAATTTGGCTGAGACAGGAAATCGGAGAGAGCAAATTAGAAAATCTTGCTCCTGCAACAAAGGCAGCTTACGACTTTATCAGAACTAAGTCAGATCCAGTAGATCAGGACGTAGTTCTACATGACGAGCTCGTTAAATTTGATGAAATGATCAAAGACAACAGTCTGCTTGAGGCAGTTGAAAAGGTTGTAACACTTAAGTAATCACCTTACTTAACAAAATACCGGGCTCTGAGGTGACTCGGGGTCCGGTAATATATATTTCAATAGGAGGATTTGATAGTATGCTTGACAATGATACAATAAAGGGCGCTATGACCATACAGCTTGGTAATGAGTACCCTGATTACCCTGAATTTGTAGAGGGTATCAGAAGAGCACCGGACAGAGGCTTCAGACTTACGAAGGCTCAGGCAAAGGTAGCTCTTAGAAATGCACTTCGTTATGTACCGGCAGAGCTTCACGAGAAGTTGGCTCCGGAATTTATGGAAGAGCTTACTACACGCGGTAGAGTATATGCTTACAGATACAGACCTGAAGGCAGACTTTACGGAAAACCAATAAACGAATACAAGGGCAAATGCCTGGCAGGCAAAGCATTCCAGGTAATGATAGAAAACAACCTTGACTTTGAGGTTGCTCTTTACCCATATGAACTGGTTACTTATGGAGAAACAGGTTCAGTATGCCAGAACTGGCTGCAGTACAGACTTATCAAGAAGTATCTTGAAGAGCTGACTGAGGATCAGACACTGGTAGTTGAATCAGGAAATCCTATAGGACTGTTCCCTTCAAAACCGACAGCTCCAAGAGTTATAATCACCAACTCAATGATGATCGGTGAATATGACAACCTTGAGGACTGGGAAGTTGCTGAGGAAATGGGAGTTGCCAACTATGGACAGATGACTGCAGGTGGATGGATGTATATCGGACCTCAGGGAATCGTTCATGGAACATTCAACACTATTTTGAACGCTGGAAGAAAGTACCTGGGAGTTGCAGAGCAGGATGACCTTGCTGGCCATACATTTGTTTCTTCAGGACTTGGCGGAATGAGCGGAGCTCAGCCTAAGGCTGCAAACATCGCTAACGCAGTCGGCATCTTTGCAGAAGTCGACCTTTCAAGAATAGAGACAAGACATGATCAGGGCTGGGTAGATGTCATCATAGATGATATCGATGAAGTATTCAAACTGGCTAACGAGAAGATCGCTGCTAAGGAAGGCATTTCGATCGCTTACCACGGCAACATCGTAGATCTGCTGGAAGCAGCTGTTAAGAAGAACTTCCACATCGATCTGCTTTCAGACCAGACTTCATGCCATAACGTATACAACGGCGGTTATTGCCCGGCTGGCATGACATTCGATGAGAGAACCAAGATGCTTCACGACGACAGAGACCAGTTCTGCAAGGAAGTCGACAAGACTCTGCACAGACACTTTGAGGCTATCAAGTCACTGGTTGCTGCAGGAAGCTACTTCTTCGACTATGGTAACTCATTCATGAAAGCTATGTATGACTCCGGAATCAAAGAGATCTCCAAGAACGGAATTGATGATAAAGACGGATTCATCTGGCCTTCATACGTTGAAGATATCATGGGACCTATACTGTTCGACTATGGTTATGGACCTTTCAGATGGGTTTGCCTGTCCGGAAAACCAGAAGACCTGGATGCAACAGATCAGGCTGCTATGGATACTATCGATCCTAACAGAAGAGCTCAGGATAGAGACAACTGGGTATGGATCAGAGATGCTAAGAAGAACAAGCTTGTCGTTGGTACACAGGCCAGAATCCTTTATCAGGATGCTGAAGGCAGAAGAGATATCGCTCTTGCATTCAACAAACTGGTTAGAGACGGAAAATGCGGTCCTATCATGATGGGACGTGACCACCACGACGTATCCGGAACAGATTCACCGTTCCGTGAGACTTCAAACATCAAAGACGGATCAAACGTTATGGCTGATATGGCAGTTCAGTGCTATGCTGGAAATGC
>Ga0183095_10190_pt2 | contig 244019 bp, 205 predicted proteins | sample BioMet4_FD_130346 | JGI IMG/M metagenome (GOLD analysis project Ga0183095, IMG submission 130346) | Microbial communities from bioreactor (seeded with sewage sludge) at LBNL, California, USA - Biofuel metagenome 4 (v2) (version 3) | ecosystem: Engineered > Bioreactor > Anaerobic > Unclassified ...
ACTCATCTTACGCAAGAATGTTGTTAAATTAGGGGGGTAAAAATATACGATAGTGGAAAACTTTGCAGACTTGTACACCGACTATTTGATCAGCTCGACATCGTATGCGACCTCAACAGGAATGGCCGCGTTGTTGTCGATAAGCCATGATAAAATTACCAGGGAGTTAACATGCGGGAATTATGATTCCAAATATTTGTGGAAAAAGGTTAAGCCATATATTGAAGAATTAACAAGGAGTTGTGAACCTATCGTGTTGAGTTTTGATGATTCGATAGAGGAGAAGTTCTATACGGACGAGAACGAACTGATTTGCTGGCATTGGGACCATGTTTTTAACCGATCAGTAAAAGGTGTCAATTTTCTTACAGCATTGGTGGATGTGCAGGGGATGCGTTTGCCCTGTGCGGTTGAGTTTGTCAAGAAAAACTGTTGGATAACCGATAAAAAGACAGGGAAAATAAAACGAAAGGCAGACAAGACAAAGAACGAGATGTTCAGGGAGATGATCACCCAATGCCATAAGAATTTTAATTTTGATTATGTAGTTTGCGACAGTTGGTACTCCAGTGTTGAAAATATGGAACTTGTCAAGGGGAAATTGGGTAAGGGCTTTGTAATGGCATTAAAATCGAACCGGAAGGTGTCATTAGGTAAGGAATCAGAGGATGCAAAAAAATATATAAGCATCGAATCGTTGCAGCCGGGACGGCAAACCGTGGAGGTCTGGCTCGAAGGAGTTGACTATCCGCTGTTGCTTGTAAAGCAAGTCTTCAAAAACGGGGATGGTACAGTGGGCGAGTTGTACTTGGTTTGCAGCGATTTGAGCTTATCATACGACCAAATCATTACAATCTACAAAAAACGGTGGGGCGTAGAAGAATATCACAAATCCATAAAAAGTAATTTGGGTTTTGCCAAGTCGCCAACGAAAACGGTCAAAACCCAATCGAACCATTTTGTATTATCCATTCTGGCTTATATTAAGATGGAGTGGTTAAAACAAAGGACTAACCAAAACCACTTTGCGATGAAAGCGAGGATTTACCAGGCTGCCCTCAAAGCTGCACAAGCAGAACTGCTAAAGTTATCAACACCTGTGGCTGCTTAACTGAATATAGGAATGAATTTTTTGCGTAACATGAGTTAATATTATTCGCTAAAGGTGAACAATGAATTGGATAAATGAGTATCCGGTATGTTGCCTAACGTTTATAGACCTTGTCATTAATGGTCATTGTGCAGCAAAAACAATCAATCGCAATCAAATCAACATTTGACAAAGAGAGATCTCAATTAGGGAAGGGAACGGATATTCATTTTGGATAAATAAATGGAAAGCCGCAAATAAAATCCGGAGTTAAAGAATCTATGACTCAAATTAAAATAATGGGAAATTATTAAAGGGGAAAAGAATAATTTTTAATACAGTCTTTCCCCAATTGCCCATTTCAGCTTATAAAGATTCATGACATAATCAATCCTTGCTTTGAGTAGGGAAAGATTACTTTCTGAAAGAGCAGTAGAAGCCTCCAGCAATTCCAGATTAGTGATTACACCCGACTGAAAACTAACCTGAGCAAGCGAAAAAGCCTGATTAGCCTGCTGAACCTGAAGTTGATTCTGATCAATTTTCTTCTGGGAAGCCTTCACGCTTGAGAGACTTTCCACCACTTCATTGACCACATTGCGTCGGGTAATTTCAATCTCATCATCGCTCATCAGAATGTCTGATTTTGCCTGGAGAAGATTGTATTTATTTCTTTTCCCGTCGAGAATTGGAATTTTCAAGCCAACTCCTGCTATAAAATTCGGAGTAAGTTTATTCATTTCAGGAATAAAACCATTTTTTATTCCCCCGGAAATGAAACCACTTATGACGGGATAGTTTTGAGTTTGAGTAAAGTTGTATTTTAGCTGCGACTGTTTAGATTTTGCCATAGCCATCTTTATTTCATCACGGTTTCGAACTGAAGAGGTAACAAGACTATCGTATTCAAGGTTGGTGAGTGGACTGCTCAAATCAATCTTTACCAGCTCATCCATGGATTCCGGTCTTCCCAATAAAGAATTCAACTGAGCGACCTGAACCTGGCGGGCTGTTTCCAAATCTGTCTTCTGGTTTTGAATAGCCGATATTCTGACCTGGGTAGTTAAAATTTCATATCTTGTAGCTGAACCGGTTGACTCCTTTTTTTCAACATAGATCAGATGCTGATTTAAAGTATGAAGTTGTTCCTCTTTAATTTTAATGGCTTCCTGAAGATAAACAAGCATGTAATAATTGCTGATCACTGACTGAGAAAGTTTTTGCTTAACCTGTTCCACCGACTGCCGGCTAAGCTCCTTTCCCTGTTTTTCCAAGGAAATATTCTTTTCTGTTTTCCCGAAATCATAAATATTTTGATTTAGATTGATTCCTGCAGAATAATTATCATGAGGCATAAAACTGAAGGTTCCCATGTCCGGAATTGACAGGGTGGACACCGGTCCCATTCTGGAATAGGAAGATTCAAAATCAACATAAGGATAATTGGAGGAATGTGCAGCACCGATTTTTGCCTCCGAGACATTCAGTTCTTCCATTGTTTTCTTTACTGCCGGATGGTTTTGTACTACTTCTTTTATGGTAAATTTCAACGAGAGTGAATCTCCGGATATAGTCTGGCTTTCCGTTTTCTGAGAGTTGAGTGCTCCGGCAATCGTTAGAATTATTAACAGGAATATATTTTTTTTGAAAATCATATATTAATTTTTAACCGATTTCGTTTTACTTTTTGATCTCATGATAAAGATCGGGATAAGGCCGATCAATGTAATAATAGCCGCAATCCAGAAGTCATCATCAATGCCCTGGATATAAGCTTGTTGATTTACATGAGAAAGGATTATATATTTACTTTGCTGAATAGCATTAGCCGAATTACTTCCGGCATTTTGTTGGGCGAACAAGGCTAATCCGTTTGCTACATTCTTGAATTCCTGCTGATTAGATTGAATAGCAGCGCCATACATCTGGGAATGAAAATTAATCCGGGTAGTAAGCAAAGTAGAGAAGAGGGCAACACCAAAACTTCCCCCCAATTGCCGGATCGTGTTCGTAATTCCAGAAGCCTGGGCCATTTTTTCACGAGGAATGGTAAGAAGAGAAAGCGTGCTAAGAGGAGTAAAAATGATTCCCATTCCAAATCCCCGCAAATAAAGAGATGTCATCACAAAATGATGTTCTGTCAAATAAGATAATTTGGAATTCAGGAAAAAGCTAATGGCCAGGATGGTCACACCCAACATAATGGGAGTTTTGGGATTGAATTTGTCTGATATTCTTCCTGCTACCGGTGACATAAATCCCTGAATAATACCTACCGGAAGAAAGACAGAGCCAGCCTGCAAAGCACTATAACCCATTGAATTCTGAAGATAAAGAGGAAGAAGAAAGGTGCTCCCGAACATTCCCATACTAAAAATGATCAACACAATGTTGGACATCCCGAAATTGTAATTTCCCAGAAGGCGCAAATCTATCAAGGGATTCTCAATGGATAATTCTCTGGTGACAAACAGGGTAAAAGCAAGGGCCGATATGACGAAACAAATAAGAATATGCGGAGCAGACCAACCTTCAGAATTGGTGACGGCCGTTCCTTGAGATAAAGCATAAATCACTAAAGGAACGAACAGCAAAACCGATATAAACCCGATTAAATCAAAATTACCTGTACGTGGATTTTTATATTCTTTTTGAATGATAATTGTAAAAATGAGGGCAGCAATTCCGATTGGAATGTTCACATCGAAAATAAGCTGCCAGTTGAAATTATCGATAAGGTATCCTCCAATCATTGGACCAAATGAAACCGAAGCGGCAGCCGCAATAGCCCAGAATCCCAGTGCTATACCCCGCTGCTTTGGAGGGAATTCGCGTGTAATGATAGCCATTCCCAATGGTTGAATAGTCCCTGCACCCAACCCCTGAATAATTCGGGATATAATAAGGATATTTTCATCATTTGACATACCACAGAACAGGGACCCCATGGTAAATAACAATAAACCAATAAAATAAAGCCTCTTATATCCAAATTTATCAGCCAACCACCCTGAAGTAGGGAGCATGACCGCCATTGCAAGCATGTAGGCGGTAATTACCCATTCTATCTTATCGATTCCCACGCCAAAAGAAGCCATGATCTTTGGCAAACCCACATTTACAATGGTAGCATCAAGAACGGCCATAAATGTTCCAAACATGATATTAGCCAGTACGAACCATTTATAATGGTGATGCTGCGGATGAAAAGGGGAAGAGCGTGAACGCAGTTTGAGTCGTATTTTATGTGCTAAGCTATTCCTGCGCATTAGGATTTCATAATTTTAACAACTGCCGACATTCCTGACAAAATTCTATAGGAAGAAATGTTTTTCCCATCCCGGGTCCCTTCAATAGAGACTTTTAGCTGAATGCGTTGGGTAACTTTGGTAAAATTGCCGGATGCGTTATTGGCCGGAATAAGCGAGAACTGAGAAGCTGTATTGGAACCAAGACTTATTATTTTACCGGTGAAAGTTACCCCCGGATAGGTATCCAATGTAAAGAGAACAGGTTGCCCGAGATGAAGATTTTCAATTTTATTTTCTTCAAGGAAGACATTCACCCACAAATTTTTATCGTTTATAATAGTAAAAATTGACTGACCTGGCTGTGCGATATCACCCGGCAGGAGCCAACGTTTCCCTGCGATACCATTTATCGGGCAATATAACCGGGTATTGTTGATCTGAGATTGAATCACTTTAATCTGGGCTTCCGCACTTGCTACTGCTGCTTGTGAACTACTAATCTGTGCTTCGGAAACTTTGGTTTCAGATTTAGCAGCCTCCAATTGGGCTTTGGCACTTTCATAAGCCTTCTGTGTGTGCTGAAACTGTTCCAAAGGAATTACACTCCCCTGAAATTGAATTTGTGCACGGGCAAAATCCTCCTGTGTTTTCTGAAGGTTTATTTCCAATACTTTATCATTTTTCAGTTCATATTGGAATTTAGCTTTGGCCTGGTTTACTGCAGTTTCTGCCTGATATTGATTTGCAATTGCCTGGTTTTTCTGGGCAACAAGATCTGTGCTGTCAAGCAATGCTATGAGTTGGCCTTCTTTCACAGAATCTCCCTCCTCGACAAATTCCTGACTGATACGACCAAGTATCTTTGAACTTATAGCTACATTGTCCGATTCAATATGGGCATCATCGGTTTTTATGTATTTTGAATAATCAATATACCAATAAACGATTCCTCCAATGATAAATAGTGTAAGGACAATAAATGGAATGTAAATTTTATTGCTTTTTCCTTTTTTAACCTGCGGGTTTGACATATACTATAAGTTTTAATTTTTTCTTCAGAAGAAAATCGGGATATTCAATCTGGTTTTATTCTCCTTTGGACAAGACAGAAATAAGAATGTCTTTGATGTTTTGAGAGGAAACAAATAACACTTTCAATTCCTTTTCAGAAATAGTAAGCAATTTACATTTCAAGGATTCGCTTATCACTTGTTTCATTTCTTCAAAATTCTTTAACCCATTTTCTGTAAGTTCAATGTTGACAATACGGCGATCGTTTGGATCACTTTTCCTGACCACATATCCTTCATCTATTAATTTGTCCACCACAACAGTAACATGTGGTTTAGGAATTGATAATTTTCTCCCGATATCGGTCATCGACATGATCCCGTTTCTTTTCAGAGCTCCCATAACGAACAATCCACCTGGAGTAACCGAAGTCTTGGTTCGCATGGGCTTCGAAAGTGTTTTGCACAACTGGGAATAAATACTCATCAAATTCTCCGCAACGACCTCAACATCTGATTCCATCATCTATATTATTCATACGAGTTAATAGTTACAAAACTATAACCAAACACCATCTCCTTACAAATAATCAACATCATCAAATTATTAAAAAAAGGACATTAAAAAGGAAGGCCGACCGCAAGCGATCAGAAAGATTTACAAGATGGTTAAGCCATTTATTGGAAATTATGAGATTGCTCCCAAAGAAAGGAATCACCTCATATAACCAGAAATACAGAGAAATAACAGATTATTAAAATAAATTAACCTGTTTTTATAAAAGCGGTGAGATTAAAACTCACCGCTTTTATCTCTCTTATATTGAAAGACTTTGGAAAGAAAAACTTAATAAATCAATAATACTGGTTTGGAGCAGGATTCTCGGAACTTATATTCATCCACATATTCTCCCAAATATGGCCATCCAGGTCACTAAAGCTCCTGCTGTACATATTTCCCAAATCCTGAACAGTGCCGGATTCTATGGCTCCCAATGATAAAGCTTTCTCTACTCTTTCATTTACCTTTTCTTTACTGTCAGCAGAAATAGCCACCAGAACCTCCGTGCTTTTAGTTGCATCGGCAATATCTTTATTTATGAATTGTTTAAAAAAAGGCTCAGCTAAAAGCATAATGTATCCATCGCTATTTAGCTCCATACAGGCGGCTTTTTCGTCAGTAAACTGCGGATTAAATGAGAATCCTAAATTGCTGAAGAAATCCATAGATTTTTTAAGGTCTTTTACAGGAAGGTTTACAAAAACTTTTGTATTCATAACTTTGCCGAATTAATGTAGATTTAACCTCTTATCTTAACAAATTTTATTCCATTAAGTTTCAAATTTGCGCAGTCTTACTTAAAAGCAGGCATAATTTTCCAAAACAGCATTTATACGATTGTCTTTTTCAAAGAGAAAAAAGACCGGAGCATAGCCTGAAAATAAAACAATATAATACAATGTCGTTTAGTTACGAGAATCAAATTGGATTGGAACACTGATGACACTGATCTAACGGATTTCCATAGATTTTATAATTAGATAAATAAGAAATAAATTAAAGATTTTCACAGATCATCTTCGATGAGACAAGATCATCACAGATCATTCCTTCCAAATCTGTGGTTATCTAATTCATCGAAGATGATCTGTGAGGATCTGTTTTTCATTGACTTATATCTAAAATATCATCAATTTATAATTTAAAAAATCCGTGTTCATCCGCACCATCTGCGTCATCAGTGTTCTGATTTTCCTTAACTAAACGACATTGCAATATAATACCAGAATAATTTTTATCTTGGATGATTAAAATTACCTGTTCAAAACTTCCACAGAATGAAGCTTTTTACATTGATCGAAAACGCAGTAAATAAGTCAGAACTGATTGCCGAACATGGCTTTTCACTGTACATTGAAACAGAGCATAAAAAAGTGATTTTCGATACTGGCCAAACAGGATCTTTTATTCCCAATGCAGCAAAATTAGGAATCGATGTAGCGGATATTGATTACCTGATTCTTTCGCATGGACATTATGACCATACAGGAGGGTTGAAGAAATTCCTGAAAATCAATCAAAAAGCGGTAGTTCTGGCAAAAGAAGAAATTTTCATCCCAAAATACAGCGGTAAAACCCGTTTTATCGGGATAGAAAAAGAGAAAGAGATCATCAGCCGCATGTCCTTTGTAAAATCACTTACAACACTGGATAACGACTTAATAATCGTTCCGCAAATCAAAGTTTATAATCCTTTGGACACCAATTTCAGGATGCTGTACAAGAAAGAAGGAATTTCTTTTTATCAGGACGATTTTGAAGACGAGTTGTTCCTGATACTGATGCAGAACAATAAAATGAGCATAATTACCGCCTGTTCACACAGAGGGATTACCAACATATGCTCCACTGCTTTAAGCCTTTATCATCTTCCGCTGTACATGATCATAGGCGGGTTCCATATGAAAGACTGTACCGAAGAACAATATTCATTCATAACTCAATACCTGAACCGCATAAAGCCTGAAATGATTGGGGTAAGCCATTGTACGGGAATCGAAAAATACGCGGATCTGAAAAGAGATCTTGAAACAAAGGTATTTTATAATTTTACCGGGAACGAAATCACCATAAAATAGCCATGAACAGTTTTGATGCACGCGCCCGCGATTGGGATAAAGAAAAAATTCACCTGGAGAGATCCGTGGCCATCGCTCAATCGCTTGAACAAATGATCCCGCTGACTCAATCGATGAAAGCCCTGGAATACGGTGCCGGGACCGGGATGCTTAGCTTTTTGCTGAAAGATAAAATATCCGGCATCACCCTGATGGATAACTCCCGCGAGATGATTTCCGTTTGCAAAGAGAAGGTAAAAAGCAATCACGCGAAAAATCTCCATCCGCTTTTCTTTGATCTTGAACATCAAAATTACGAGGGAAAATTCGACCTTATTTATAATCAGATGGTATTGCACCATGTCCACGATGTAAACCTGCTTCTGGAAAAATTCTTCTCGCTGTTAAATCCAGGGGGGTATCTTGCCATCGCAGATTTGTTTTCGGAAGATGGGTCCTTTCACGGAGAAATGGCCGATGTTCACAATGGTTTTGATCCGCAGGAACTTTCACAGCTTTTAAAGGAAAAAGGGTTTGTAAAAACAGAATTCAGGCCCTGTTTTGAAATAGAACGGGATTCTAAAAAGTACCCGCTGTTTTTATTGACAGCGCAAAAAAGGCTTTAGACTTAAGACTTTAGGCTTTAGGAGAATTACTGTTAAACCTACAGCCTCCGTTTCCCCTTATTTGGCATTCTCCATCTCTTTGTTGAAATAATAGACCGATTCTTTGTATTCGGCATAATGCGTAATTCCTTCCCTCTTTGCAATGTTGCTGAACCGTTCATAGGTACCATCGTAACGGGATAGAACAGGATTGCGCTTGCATTTCAGATACATTATCGGCAGATAGGCCATTTCGACCCGTCGCATGATTTCTTCATTGTCGGCCTCTTTAAGAGCCTGATCAAACAACCTGCAGGATTGTGCAATCATTTCTTCAGAGAACAATTTATCCTCCGGGCTTAAATGTATATGCATATGAGTTTCAGGAGTAATCCGGCTGTTCAGCAGATCAAAATACTGCCTGATACATTGTCCTGCTCTTCCATAATATCCATAAATAAAATCGTTGATCACCGCCTCTGTATTGCAGTCTGGATTCCAGAGAAGCATTGAAATAAGATAAGCCTTCAGTTCCGAAAATTCCCCTCCTCTGCTTTGGTAAGCCGCTTGTTCCATAATGCCTATTGCATTATTCTTTTGAAAGGTTTTAATATTTGATTGAAGCACATTAAAATTAGGATAAGGCATAATGTAATGGCCAAAATTGACCACATAATCCCAGATATAGAGGTGAGGGGCTATTTTTGACCAGCCTTTCAGATCCTCCATAAAAGACCTGTTCTGGGGACATTCTTCCAACGTGTGAGAAACACAGGCCTCAATGGGACATAAACGTACCACTACATTCTGCCTCGGTTTGATTGTTTTGGGCGGCTTTCGGGTGTACTGATAAGCCAGGGTTCCAATGAATTTATCCGGAAATTCTTTTTCAACAGCTTCTGCCACCTGATTCACAAACCAAATGACTGGACCCGATTCACTCCCCTCCTGTTTTACAAGAGCCTGGCATTTTTCACATTGACACGCATTGTGCCAATCATTCTGCGATACATCATAAATCAGATACTCGGGACTTTCCCTCATTTGCTTTTTGATCCTTTCAATCATGATCTTCAATACATCGGGATTGGTAAGGCAGAGCTGACTGTATTCATGTACCCTTTTCCCTTTGATAAGACTGAAATATTCAGGATGAGCGTCATAAAATTCATCAGGACTGATAAGTTTAAAGAAGGTATGAACTGACCAATATGCTTCAACCCCTCCGGGCTGAACAGTAAAATCCATCCGTCCGTTCATCTTGTTACGGGCAGCCCAGATTGGATCAAAGGCCTCGAAATAAAAGTCATTCCTGACCCTGATCCCAGGCTTTTCACGGTGGTCATAGAAATAGAATCTGCATTCCTGTCGTTTGGGAATTACCGAGACTGACGGAGTGTAAAAGCGGCATCCAAATTCATTTTCAAGAAATGACATGACCCCGTACATGGTACCTCTTTGCTTGCCCCCATAGATCAGGATATCAGGGCCACTGTTGCAGTAAGTAAAAGACTCGTCTGAATTTTGGGGAGCTTCCGCTTTAATTCTTTCTTTCACGTATTCATTAAAACCGATGACAATTTGCGGCCCTTTATATTTTTTCTGACTAAATGTCTGGATCGGGAACCAGGCTCCACTGATCTCACCCAGCCAATGCTGAAGTTCCAGGGCCGCCCAGTGTTCTGATTCTGAAGCATTGGAGTCCAGAATAATCCGATAAGCTGTATTTCGGTCAGAGAACAAATTGTATTCTTTTCGTAAACCCGAATTAAAAAAGAGTGACTGGTTCAAAATTTCGCCATTCTTAAGGTAAATGGTCAGTTTTCCTTTATAGGGCCTAAAATCATTTTTATCAATTATTAATTTCTGCAAAAAATCCCGGGTCATCTGTTTCTTTAGAACTGTACTGTCCCTGTGGTCAAACACCTCAAATTCTGCTTTTTGGATAATTTGCTGTAAAACAGAACTGAGGTAATAAGAAGCAAACTGAGGTTCTCCCTTTTCATTGACCGTGATCCGGAACAATTCGCCCCTTTTGATCAACCCTTTTGAAGAGAAAGGTTCTAACCGGGCAAAGAATTGATTGTTGGCCTCATTTCCCTGAATTTTGAATAAGAGGGTATTTGTCCCTTTTTGTAAATTCACCGGCACAAGGTATTTCATAACAGGGCCTTTCCCGGTTTGATGATCCCATACTTTCTCTCCGTTTACCCAAAGAGCTCCCCTTTTGCTGATTCCAAAAGATACGAACCACAACTTTGACTCATTAAGCTTGATTTCCGTGTATGCATAGCTGATCGCGTGCTCTTTCCCGGTATTGAAATTTATCACAGAATCAGGTGAATGGTATAAAACTACTTTAGCGGATCCATTGGGGTAACTTATGACATCCCCCTCTTTCAATAAAGGCTTTGATTCTCCGCCTTTTAAAGCAAGAAAATCCTTACTGAAGTCATCCGTACCCTGAACGGGAAGGGAAACCATGAGCCAGGATTTTATCCATTGTCCCGGTTTTACCCGTTGATCAGAAAATTCAGCAGCATAAATCTCCGTAACAAGAGAAGATAAAATAACCAGAAGAATTGATGTTTTTTTCATCGGATTAAAGGATTATTTTTCATAAAGGATTGTATCGTTGGCAATATCAAGGTAGAAAAGAAATTATGGAAGGTTTGTGAAGACTGTCAATTCCTTATCTGTTCTATAATCATCTAATAAAAGATCAGCAGCTTTACTCATGTGATTTGTATCTTCGTCCTCCCTTATCGAGCGAATGGTTTTTTCGATCAGATACATGCGCTTTTGCAACGGTAACTTCCTGATTTCTTTTAATAATTCCGATGTTCTCATTTTTTATTTGAAAATCAATGAATTCCAAAATTATAAAACAAAAAGTTATTTAGCAAATCTTCAGATTGATCCCTTAGGTCTCCTGCTGGTCTACTTAAAATAAACGAGCTGCTGCCTGAAAAATAGTTCACGAAGTCAGACACAATATTTCACGAAGTGATTGTGTTTCTTTGTGATTAGCTGAGTGCGGCAATGTGGCCTAAATTTATTTTTTAATATAGGTCTCTTTTGCATCCACCATCCGGTAAACTTTATCCGAGCGGCGAAGCTTCTCCCTGATGGGGATGGAGCAATAGACACCTTTTTTGGCTTCCTTTACAGGATTCAGGTCTACCCTGATTTCTTCGACAACCGTTTCGATGACCCCGGTGCTGGGGCCGGTAATCAGAATTTCGTCGCCGACTTTGAGGCTGCCGGTTTCAAGCTTTATCTCCGCAACTCCAAGGTTCGTGAAATAGTTGGTTATTTTCCCCGTATAAATCTTTCGCTTCGTGGCAAGGGAACCGTATTTATGGCTCCATTCGCCCAGCTTTTGTCCGAGATAATAGCCATCCCAGAAACCGCGATTAAAGACGGTGGCCAGCCTTTTATCCCATGCCTGTATTTTTTCTTCGTTGAAAGTGCCGTCAAAGTAAGCGTCCACCGCCTGACGGTAACATTCCACCACCGTTTTCACGTATTCGGGGCCACGGGCGCGGCCTTCAATCTTCAGGACGGAGACTCCCGCATCAAGAATTTTATTCAGGAAATGGATCGTTTTCAAGTCTTTGGGCGACATGAGGTATTCGTTGTCCACTTCGATCTCCTGCCCCGTTTCTTTATCGGTCAAAAGATAACCGCGCCGGCAGGTTTGAAGACAAGCGCCGCGATTGGCCGAGAAATTGTAATTGGATAAAGAAAGATAGCATTTGCCTGAAATGGCCATGCACAAAGCCCCATGTACGAACATCTCCAGACGGATCAGATGGCCCGAAGGCCCTCTTAAATCGTTCTCAACAATCTTTTTTGCAATTACAGCAACCTTGTCAAGGGTCATCTCGCGGGCCAGCACCATGACATCGGCAAACTGAGAATAAAACTTCACCGCCTCGTAATTGGTAATGTTCACCTGGGTGGACATGTGAACCTCGATCCCCATTTCACGGCACTTCATCATAACCGCGGTATCGGCGGCGATTACAGCCGTTATTTGAGCCTCTTTTGCTGCTTTAAGGATGTTGTTTAATGTTTCGAATTCCTCGTCAAAAACGCCTGTATTGAGGGTGATGTAGGTTTTTACCCCGGCCTCATTGCAGCGGGAGCTTATTTCTTTTAAATCCTCCAGTGTAAAATGGCTGGCAGAGCGGGACCTCATATTAAGGTGTTCCACGCCCAAATAAACCGATCCTGCACCCGCCTGGATGGCGGCCATGAGCGATTCGTAAGAGCCCACCGGGGCCATTATTTCAATCTGTTCTCTTGTCATCAGGCTGCAAATTTACGAATTTAATGAATAATGATGAGCGATGAGTGGTGAGTGATGAGTGATGAGTGATGAGCGATGAGTGATGAGTGATTACCGCGGAGCGGTTACGCTATTGTCCATTATCAATTATCAATTAACCATCAACCATTAATCATTTATCATTAACCATTATTTTGATTCCCGGAGGGTGTAATTGTATTGAAGGTATGTTTGCTTCCCTTTGGGGCGGGTGTCAATATTAAAGTGACCTTTATAGATTCCGAAGCCTTTGATGCCGCAGCTGTAATTAAAAGTAACGGCATATTTGAAAATTTTAACGCATAAATTATGAATTTAGACAATAACTTATTAACTTAATTAAAAGATATTCGCTTCTGGCTTAATAGCTGTAACTTACTGTAATAATTAATGATCATGATTTTAAAAAGAAATTTATCAGATTAATTAATACTGCTGAATATGAAAACATGGATTTACGCCTTGATTCTCATTTTCGGAATGGTTCAGGCGGGGTGTATTGGAAGACATCCCAAAATTGGTTTTCTTCTGCATGGTTATGATAGTCCTCGTTGGACGAAGGACCAGCAATTTTTTGTCGAAGCAGTCAAACGGCAAAAGGGTACCGCTATCGTGAGGGATGCCGGAAATTCTCAGGAAACACAGATCAAACAGGCTTCAGAACTGATTGATCAGGGAGTTTCTGTATTGGTGGTTGTCCCGGTTGATCTTTATGTTGCAGGTAAAATTGTGGAATTGGCACATGAAAATCAAATAAAAGTCATTGCTTATGACAGAATGATAAACAATTGCCCGCTCGACTATTATGTTTCTACGGATAATTTTAAGATCGGAGAATTACAGGCCAAATCAATCACGAAGATAAAACCTCATGGCAATTATGCCCTGATTGGAGGTGCCCCGTTTGATAATAACAGCCGGATGATCTATGTCGGACAGGTGAATATTCTGCAGCCCCTTGTCGATAAAGGCGATATTAAAATTGTTTATATGGAATTTGGCGCAAAATGGTCAACTGATGAAGGTTACCGGCTGGCAACGAATGCCTTGAATGCGACGGCAAATAATATTGATGCTATGCTCTGCGGAAATGATGCAATGGCGCTTGGTGCTATCAGAGCTTTGAAGGAAAGGGGATTGGCGGGAGAAGTAGCTGTTGCCGGACAGGATGCAGATTTACCCAATATACAGGAAATTATTGCCAGGAACCAGACCATGACTGTTTTCAAAAAAATAAGAACGATGGCACAAACCGCAGCAGAACTGGCAATACATTTATATAAAAAAGAGCAGGTTGAGCAACCGTATACTTTAGTGGACAATGGATACCGCCTTGTACCTTCTTATCTCGTAGATGCAGTACCGGTGGATATAAACAATATCAAATTGACTGTTGTCGCTGAAGGGTTTCAACAGGAGAATGAGGTATTTAAAAAGAAACAATCCAACAGAAAATAACTTATTCTGAATCAGTGTCGTAAATACCGGCAGCAATTCCCAGGTCTCCTTACCACTTCTTCCCGCATTTACGAGTGAGAGGTTACAGCCTAATAACCTGATTCACACAGATCACCCTCGGTGAAACTTTTCTTGATGTTCGGAATTTGTTATTATCCATTATCCATTGTCCATTATCCATTGTCCATTAACCATTAACCATTAATCATTATCCATTATCCCAGAGGGTGTAATTGTATTGATTGTAGGATTGTTCGCCCTGGAGACGGGTATCTATATGAAAGTGACCTTTATAACCTGAGTTCGAAATAAGCAAAGATTACAAACTTATGTCCCATCACAGAAGCTGGAGGTAAAATACCATAACGACTCATAGCGTGTCATAACGTGTCAAATAGATAAATGTTCAGGTTATCAAAATCAATTCTTTTACTTTTAGGTCAGCACTGAATAAGCGCACCCAAAGCGTAAGCTTTGGGTAGCACCTTCTCCGTGCCAACCTCGTACCAAGTCCAATAAAAGGCTTACCGGATGGGAGCGAAGAAAGGGCGTCTTTGCTCTGGGGGTAAAATCAAAGAATAAGGGAAAATGTGTGGGACGTAAAGTGTAAACAATACCTTATTGTTCTCAATTCAAATATTTTTCGCAAATCTTTCGTCGAACTCACGTTATTATCTTTCAAAAGATAAACCGATTCGCCAAGGGAGTATTCTTTTTTGATCACGGCGGGTTTGGAGGAAAAATCACGGTTCACAATTTTGGAAACCTGGGCCAGTTTGGGATGATTGATCCTGCTCTTCTTTTGATATCTCCGGTTATTGTTCATGAATTCGTTGATTTCCCGGGCGATGACCAGGGAATCTTTTTTGAAATTGCTCTCTTTTAAACGGTATTTCATTCCCGATAAACGTCCTTCGGTCTCCAGGAAGCCGATTTCCTTCAAGGCTTTGGTAAGGGTGGCCCGGTAGGTGAGATCCGCATTGATCTTACACTCGTCAAAGATATTTCTCAGGGGGAAGTGTCTTACCGGTTTAAAAGTCCGGTATTCATCCTTTCGCAGGTAATCGATTAAAGATTTAACGGCCTGCACTTTTTCGTTGATGCTTTCATCCAGTTCAGAAAGGCTGTGGTAGTTTTTGTCCATCATGATAGGTTTTAAAATTATTGGTTAAAGCAGCTCTTTAATGTTGACTTCGAGTGCATCGGCAATTTTTATCATGCTCCTGAGCGTGGGATTTCTTTCTCCCCGTTCTATCATGCCAATATAAGTTCGGTTTAAATCGGCCTCAAAAGATAATTTTTCCTGAGAAAGTCCTTCTTCTTTTCTTTTTTCGCGGACTTTTTGACCAAACTTGTTTTTCCATCGAGGTATATTCATATATTGATTAAATGAAATCATTGTTTATTATGGTATACAAAAATATTTGAGCAGAATGTGCCTGTCAACATACTATAGTAGGCATTTTTTAAATTTTTGAATATTTTGGTAAAAAAGCATGGGTATTGGTCATTAAGTAATGCTAAGAATAGAATGTCGTACTTTTTTATTACTTATCTTGCTTGTTGAAAATTGGGATCAGTGTTGAAAAAAACCCGGCCAGGCTGCATGGGACGGCGAAAAAGAAGTTTTGCTCCTGACAGTCATGAGAGCTCACTAAAAATCCGTCAAATATTTTAAATTTTTTTATCCTGATTCACGGCGGGGGCATTTTGAGGTTTTGTTTCTTTAACTATTTTTGTACCTGTATTTTACAGCCATCGATAACTATTATTTTCCGAAAAGATATCAACCATCAGCTGTTGATTACTCATTTCTTAAATTTCATTAAAAATTTTACATTTTGGTTATATTTGTCCAAAATCGTTGAAAATGGTACCTGTTTACTCCGAAGAATCTATTAAAACCCTTGATTGGAAAGAACATATACGGAAACGTCCTGGCATGTACATTGGCAAGCTTGGTGACGGCTCTGCTTCCGATGATGGAATTTATGTGCTGTTGAAAGAGGTTCTTGACAACTCGGTGGATGAATTCATGATGGGCAATGGCCGGAAAATTGAGGTCTCCGTTTCCGATGAAGTGATTTCCGTCAGAGATTATGGCCGTGGAATCCCTCTCGGGAAACTGATGGATGTAGCCTCTAAAATGAATACCGGAGCCAAATACGATTCCAAAGTTTTTAAAAAAACAGTAGGTCTAAACGGCGTGGGAATAAAGGCAGTCAATGCCCTTTCCAGTTATTTTTCCATTAGATCTTTCCGCGATGGCCGTTTAAAACAGATTGATTTTTCCAAAGGAGAAGTTCTTTTGGATTATCCTGAAACGGCCACCGAGGAAGAGAACGGGACTGCGGTAAGTTTCACTCCTGACACCGCCGTTTTTACAAGATTCCATTTTATTGAGGAATATGTAGTTGCGATGCTTAAGAATTACACTTTTCTCAATGCCGGGCTGATCATCTATTGTAACGGAGAAAAATATTATTCCAAAAACGGACTTTATGATCTCCTGGAGGAGAATCTTTCCCAGGAACCAATTTATCCCATTATTCATCTCACCGGTGAGGATATTGAAATGGCTCTTACCCACAGCACTCTATATGGTGAAGATTATTACTCTTTCGTAAATGGTCAGAATACCCCGCAGGGAGGGACTCACTTATCGGCTTTTCGTGAAGCCATTGTGAAAACAATCCGCGACTATTACAAGAAAGAATTTGATTCCTCGGATATCAGGGCTTCCATTGTAGCGGCTATCAGTATAAAGGTGGAGGAGCCGGTGTTTGAATCCCAGACAAAAACGAAGCTGGGTTCCAAAGACATGGGTCCGGAAGGTCCTTCGGTGCGAAACTTCATCATGAATTTCGTTCAGAAAGAACTTGACAATTTTCTCCATAAAAATCAACAGACCGCAGATGTTCTCCTGAAACGGATCCAGGAGGCAGAACGCGAGCGCAAGGCGATTTCGGGGATTCAGAAACTTGCCAAACAAAGGGCTAAAAAGGTCAGCCTCAACAATAAAAAGCTCAGGGACTGCCGTATTCATTTCAATACCAACCACGAGAATAAAGACAACAGTTCGATTTTCATTACCGAAGGGGATTCGGCAAGCGGATCGATCACCAAATCACGTGACGTGAATTACCAGGCTGTCTTCAGTCTCCGTGGAAAACCGTTGAACTCTTATGGACTGACAAAGAAGATTGTCTATGAGAATGAAGAATTCAATCTCCTGCAGGCGGCTCTGAATATTGAAGAAGGGATTGATGAACTTCGGTACAACAAAGTTATTATTTCCACGGATGCCGATGTGGACGGGATGCACATCCGTTTACTCCTGATCACTTTCTTCCTGCAATTCTTTCCTGAACTGATCAGGAAAGGGCATCTTTATATTCTTCAAACTCCACTGTTCAGGGTAAGAAATAAAAAGAAAACCATTTATTGTTACAGTGAAGAGGAAAGAGATCTTGCAGTAAAAACACTTGGCGCCGGTCATGAGATTACCCGTTTTAAAGGTTTAGGGGAAATTTCACCAGATGAATTCAAAAATTTTATTAGTGAAAATATCCGGCTTGATCCTGTCATCATGAATAAAAACGATTCAGTAACAGAGATGCTTGAGTTTTATATGGGTAAAAACACACCCAATCGACAGGATTTTATCATCGGGAATTTGCATGTCGAAAAAGACGAAGTTTGATGTGGTGATGTGCTGATGAGATGATGAGATGATGAGATGATGAGTTAATGTGAGGATGTGAGGATGGGGTGATTAAAGGAAGAACTTTGAGATATTTTGTGTTGAACCTGGTGAAACTTGGTGAGCTAAAGATTTTCGTGATAATTCGTCCCAAATTAGCTTCGCTGATCTGACGATTCGTGCAATTAGATAAATAAATATGGTTGAGGAAAGCGATAACAATAAAAGCGATAACAATAAGATAGTCCCGTTTGAAGAAGACGGAAAAGGGATTAAAAAAGAACTGCATCACATTACCTATTTGTCATCGATGTACCAGACCTGGTTCCTCGATTACGCTTCCTATGTTATTCTGGAAAGGGCTGTGCCTTATGTGAACGATGGGCTAAAGCCTGTTCAGCGGCGTATTCTCCATGCGATGAGACAAATGGATGATGGCAGGTATACCAAAGTTGCCAATATCATTGGTCAGACCATGATGTACCATCCCCATGGAGATGCTTCTATCGGCGATGCCCTTGTCCAACTTGGTCAGAAGGAGTTACTGGTAGATACCCAGGGAAACTGGGGAAATATTCTTACAGGAGACAACGCTGCTGCCCCAAGGTATATTGAAGCCCGGTTGTCGAAATTTGCTTTGGAGGTTTTATTCAATCCCAAAATTACTAAATGGCAACTTTCATACGATGGCCGAAACCGTGAACCCGTCACTTTACCTGTAAAATTTCCGTTGTTGCTTGCCCAGGGCGTTGAAGGTATCGCTGTTGGACTTGCTTCTAAAATCCTTCCCCATAATTTCAATGAACTCCTCGATGCATGTATTGCATACCTCAAAGAAGAAGATTTCGAGCTTTACCCCGATTTCCCGACGGGAGGTTATATCGATGTTTCAAAATACAACGATGGATTACACGGAGGCGCGGTTAAAATCAGAGCGAAAATTGAGAAACAGGATAACAGAACTCTTGTAATTACTGAAATTCCTTATGGAAGGACCACTTCCTCCGTAATAGAATCCATTGTAAAAGCAAACGAAAAAGGGAAAATAAAGGTAAAGAAAGTTGATGATAACACAGCCCAGAATGTCGAAATCGTAATCCAGCTGATGCCGGGAATCAGTTCGGATAAAACCATTGATGCCCTTTATGCCTTTACGGATTGCGAAGTTTCCATCTCCCCCAATGCCTGTATTGTGGAAGATGACAAACCCGGATTCATCACTGTAAGCGAAATACTTAGGAAGTCCGTTGATAAAACGGTTGAACTCCTCAAATTTGAGCTGGAGATCAAAAAATCAGAACTTGAGGAGCAATGGCATTATGCTTCCCTGGAAAAGATTTTTATTGAAGAACGTATTTACAAGGATAAAGCCTTTGAAGATTCTGTCAACCTGGATGAAGCAGTCCGCCACATCGACAAGAGACTGGAGCCTTTCAAACCAAGATTTAATCGGGAGATTACCCGTGATGATATCCTGAAACTGATGGAAATCAAGATGGGAAGGATCCTCAAGTTTAACACGGACAAGGCCAATGAATTAATTCAAAGCATCGAGGATGAAATTGTGGAGGTATTGAACAACATCCACAACATCATTCCGTTTACTATTGATTGGTTCAATCATTTAAAGACAAAATACGGCAAAGGGCGTGAAAGAAAGACCGAGATTCGGAATTTTGAAAACATCGAAGCTGCCAAGGTTATTGTAGCCAACGAGAAGCTTTATATTGATCGGGAGGAAGGCTTTATCGGTACCAGCTTAAAGAAGGCGGAATACCTTTGTGATTGTTCGGATATCGACGATATTATCGTTTTCAGACGAGACGGGACTTATTTTATAACAAAGGTTTCTGACAAGGCCTTTATCGGCAAAAACATTATTCATGCCGCGATCTTCAAGAAAAACGATAACCGTACCATCTATAACCTTGTTTACAGGGATGGGAAAGCGGGTTGTACCTACATGAAACGTTTCAGTGTTACCGGAGTCACCCGTGACAAGGAATATAATATGACTATGGGAACCGAGGGTTCGCGCATTCTCTATTTCAGCGCCAATCCCAACGGGGAATCCGAGGTGTTAAGAATCCTGCTGAAACCAAGGCCGAAACTCAAAAAGCTGGTTCAGGAAGTTGATATGGCCGAACTTGCGATAAAGGGAAAGCAGTCGATGGGTAACCTTGTAACAAAAAATGAAGTCCACAAAGTAACGCTGAAGGAGAAAGGATTATCCACTTTGGGCGGAAGAAAAATATGGTTTGATGAGGATGTCCTTCGGTTAAATGCTGATGGCCGGGGGAAATATCTTGGAGAATTCTCAGGTGACGATAAAATATTGGTTATTGACAAAGACGGCTGTTATCAGTTGTATTCTTATGATCTTGAGAATCACTTTGAAAAAAATATTCTGAGCATCGAAAAATTCAGGGAAAACAAAACTGCTTCTGCTGTCTATTTTGATGCTGAACAAAACTATTACTATCTCAAACGTTTCCAGGTGGAGGTCAATGGGAATAAATCCTGCAGGTTCATCGGGGAACACCCTGATAATAAACTGATCAACCTGACGTGGGAATCGCATCCAAGATTTGAAATTGAATTTGAAGGAGGGAAGGTGGATCGTGAAAACGAGATTATCGACGGCGATGAATTTATTGGGTTAAAATCCTACAAGGCAAAAGGGAAAAGACTGACAACCTTTCCAATTAAGGAAATACGCGAGATCGAACCTCTGATCCGCGATGAAGAAGAGGAAAATTTAGAAGAAATTGAACTGATTGATGATGTACCTTTTGAAATTATCCGCAGCAATGAAGATATAGATCCCGATCAGATGAAATTAAATTTTGAGGAATGAGGATCTATTTAATCGGATTTATGGGATGTGGCAAGTCCACCTTGGGAAGGAAAATGGCGGAACTGATGAACCTTAGTTTCATTGACCTGGATAAATATATCGAGGAGCGTTATTTCAGGACTATTCCACTTATTTTTGAGGAAGAAGGCGAGCAAGGATTCCGACAAAAGGAACAGCATGCACTTCAGGAAGTGTCCCAATTTGAGAATGTGATTATAGGAACCGGTGGGGGTACCCCCTGTTTCTTTGACAACATGGAGTTAATGAATCGCACGGGAACAACTGTTTACATCTCTCCAGATACGGAAACCCTTGCCAACCGCATCTCTCATTCAAGAACTGAAAGGCCCCTGGTCACCGGCAAATCCAGGGAAGAACTTATCGATTTTATCAATCAGACACTCGAAAAAAGAAATCCTTTTTACCGCCAATCAAAGATCATCCTCTCCGGCCAGAATAACCTCTCAGCAAAGAGCGTGATCGAAACGATAAAAAACCTTGAAATTCTATAGCGACTCCCCCTCGACTTCAGACAAGAGATCATTGACCTACATTAAAGTTCAGATTGGAAAGTTCAACCTGCAGTTTCACTTTTGTTATCAATGCAACAAACACTCTCAATAACGTGTCCAAAATTACATTGCCTGCATTGTTTTCAAGTCGTGAAATTTATGCTTTTTGATCAGCCTTCATTTTTTGGGAATTGTATTTTAAAGCATTGTAAATCCAAGTTTTTTTCCTAACCCTTCTTCAAAAATCTTAAATAAAGTAGAAATCTGAATATCAATTTTCCCGTTCTCAAGTCTGGATATGTAGCTTTTTTTTGTTCCGGTTTTTGCTGCCAAGTCTTCCTGGGTCATATGAGCTTCCTTTCTTGCCTCTTTAATCATTTCCCCAACAACAAAAGCTTTTGCTTTAACTTCAAATTCATCTCTCTTTCCTGTTCCAGGTTTACCGTATTTAATATCAAGCAGTTCATCGAATGTTTTTGCGTCACTAATCTGTTTCATAATTGTTTCTCCTTCTTTTTATCAAAGTACTCCTGTTTTAGCTTTAAGGCCTTGTCCATCTCCCTTTTAGGTGTCTTTTGACTTTTTTTCTGAAATCCATGAAATAAAACCACAATTTTTCCTTCATCAAAACAGCAAAAAACCCGATAAGTATCACTTTCTACTTTAATCCGTATCTCATATAATCCACCTGTACTTTCAACATGCGTCAGAAATTTTTGCGGAATTCTATCAACTGTTTTAATTACTTTAAACACATATTCAATCTTTTCCTGAACTGTTGAATCCAGCAACAAATAGAACTCGATGAAATATTTCTCATAAAATAGTATTTCTCTGGTCATGTCACAAAGTTAACAAATTTGTAAACTAAATCATAGAATTTAAATGCACTATTTTAATTAATGATTATTTCCAGTGACAGCAATCGCCGGTATCTGAACAATTAATGTACAAATACCGGCGATTGTAAATTATTGCAAATTCTATTCAATCACTTTTCCCTGGTGATCAATCTTAAGCCAATTACCATTTAACAATACATCTGCTGAACCTTTGTAAAATTCCTTGGCATTTTCATACTGCGGGGTAATGGCCACTTTCCCGGAAATATCGATAAACCCGAATTTTCCGTTGAGCACGATAATTGCCAAACTTTCATTGAAAGTTCCCATATCCTCGTATAAAGCAGGAGTCAATTCTTTGCCGGTAATGTCAATACAACCGACTTTCCCATTGAGCACAAAACGCGACCGGCCGTTAACAAAAGGTTCTGTCCAATCATACTTGGACGGAATGACCTCGTTGCCTTCAGTATCAATGAAGCCACATTTCCCTCCTGTAAAGTTTTTTTTCACATTCATCTTGCCTCCCTTATTTACAAGGGCCAGACCTTCTGAACCAAAAGCATAGGCCATGTCATATATTAGAGGAATAATCAGATTTCCTGAAATATCCAGAAACCCATACCGATTATTTTTCCAGGCAAGTGCCCGTCCATGATTAAATCTACCGATACCGTCATAATTCATCGGGACAATCAATTTCCCATCCTTATCAATAACTCCGGATTTATTGCCAACCTTAACAACAGACATTCCATTCTCAAAATTATCAGCTTTATCATATTTTAATTTTACAACGATGCTTCCTTTTGAGTCAATAAATCCATATTTCAGTTTCTTCTGAACCAATGCCAATCCTTCGTGAAAATCTTCCGCACCATCAAAAATACAGGGAATCACCACTTCTCCTGTTGTTGCTTCCTTGTATCCGAAAAGCGAATTTTGATTGAAAGGAATAAGTTTTACACCTTCAACCTGGGCCTCTGCAAAAGTAGAAGCTGCAAACAGGAAAATAACGATACAATAGATTTTTTTCATTTTACTTTGAATTAACAGAATTAAATTCAACGAAAAATCTCACAGGTCTTATAATGGCTTAATAACAAATCCATATTTATAAGATTTGCCTGTCAACCTGTAAGGTTCATGAGGCAGCAGGCTCCAACTGTCATCGCCACCCAATCCCCTTTGTGCAAGATCCACCGCAAGAGTGACGTTGAATCTTTTTGTGACGTCTATGGGATGCTGCTGTTTCTTGGTCAATCCAGGATCCAAATCTTCGGGACGGTTGTTTAAAGCGCTCACGCTTAATGGCTGTAACCCTTCAATCTTTATTCCTTCTTCTCGGCTGTTTTTCAAGGTAAACCAGCGGATATCGGTTCTGTTCCCAAACTCCTGGGGCCGAACGTATGGACACTTTTGTTCCGAAACCCTATACTGATATTCTCCTACAAAACTGGAGAAATTGCGATCGGTGTAATTTTCAAGGGGGCCCCGTCCATAATAACTGAAATAGTCAAATTCCGAAGGTAACGTAAACAACAATCCAAAACGAGGCATCTCGGGCAATTCATTGCGTCCGGCTTTATATTCTGCTTCTATCACAAGAGCTCCGGAAGGATCGATGGTATACGTCAGAAAATAATCACTTTCAACATCCCTCAGAAAATAATGGGCAGAAACTGAAACGGAAGAATTTTCTTCTTTAATCTGAAAATCTTTTAACTGTTTTGTATCTCCGGCATTTCTCCATACATTGCATTTTCGCGGCATACCATTCCCGAAATCATTGTCTGTTGGAGCTCTCCAGAAATTAATCTCGGGAGCCTGAGAAAGCACATCTTTCCCATCTACACGATAATTATCTAGAGTGCCTTTTTGTTTGTTAAAAATCAGAATGGCCTTTCCCGTTTCAACAATGATACGATTATTTTCTGTCGTGACCTTGGGAGAATTTCCTGTTGTCCCGTTATGAATAAAATAATTGTTCCCCTGGAATCCAAATTGTTCACGGGCTACTTCAAAATCTGCAGGAATTAATTCCGTTGATGCAGTAGTATATGCGTAAAGATTCAGGAAATATTCAACTCCAGGTTCAAATTGAAGAACCGGCAAATTAAGTTTTATATCTTTTTCTGCTTTGGGGGAGAGAGCTGTTTTAAAACTACCTTCAGTAATTTTTTTACCATTCCGGATAAGTTCCCATTTAAATTGGTAATTACTCAGGTTTGTAAAGTCATAATAATTTTTGACTGTAATGACTCCTTGTTCCAGATCTTTGACTAAGAAATGAATGTATTGATATGATTTTTTGACCTCAGATAATCCGGGATGGGGAATGCGGTCAGGAGATATGAGCCCGTTGCAGCAAAAATTTTCATCGTTATGGTAATTCTCATTACCGGGAAAATCTCCACCATAAGCCCAAAAGATCTTACCATTATCAGCTTTTTTGGCCAGGCCCTGATCCACCCAGTCCCAGATAAAACCACCCTGCATATTTTTGCTCGTTCCGATAACATCCCAGTATTCCTGGAAATTTCCGGTACTGTTACCCATTGCATGAGCATACTCGCACATAATGAAAGGCCGTGTCTGAGGTTTTGAGGCATAACTTTTCATGTGATCAATAGTGGGATACATAGGGCAGAAAATATCTGTATTATTTTCCATTCCTGCCGGCTCAAACTGCACGGGCCTGGAAGGATCACGCTTTTTTATCCATTGATAACTTTCCTGGAATGCAGGTCCGTTTCCACTTTCATTACCCATGCTCCAAATAATCACACAAGGATGATTCTTATCACGCTCTACCAGATTATATTCCCTGTCTTTATGGGCTTCGAACCATTCCTGGTGAAAGGCAGGATTTTCTTTCCCGTATCCGGATCCATGTGATTCGAGATTAGCTTCATCCACTATGTACAATCCATATTTATCGCACAGTTTATACCAATCGGTACAATGAGGATAATGGCTCATCCGAACGGCATTGAGATTATTCTGTTTCATCAGCATAATATCTTTCTTCATCAGATCAAGGTTCACATGCTGACCTTCATATGGATCAAGCTCATGAATATTTGTTCCTTTTATCAGGATGTGCTGCCCGTTAACCAAAAGCTGACCATCCCTGATTTCAATCTTCCGGAATCCGATCTTACAGGAAGTGGTTTCAATAAGATTGCCCTTTTCATCTTTGAGCGTTATAAGCAAAGAATAAAGGTTAGGAGTTTCTGCTGTCCATAATTCAGGGGAAGAGATTTTCTTCGAAAGTAATACTTCACAATAATTATTGGCAGGGACATTTGTCTTTTTAGACAACGATAAGATTTTTTTGTCACTGTCATCCAATAATTTCACCTCAACCGTCTGATTATTCAGATTCCTGGTCAGATAATTCTTAAGTTTTACATTCAAAGATAAAGTTCCGTTTTTAAAAGACGGCTCCAGATCCGGATGTGCAAAGAAATCAGCAATTCTCAACTGAGCTGTGCTATATAAGTATACGTCATTATCTATTCCCGAAAGACGCCAGAAATCCTGATCTTCAAGATAAGAACCATCACTCCATCGGTAGACTTCCACTGCCAGCATGTTCTCGCCCTGATGTATATATTTTGTAATGTCAAATTCTGCCGGACTTTTGGTGACTTCGCTATACCCAACCTTTTGTCCATTTACCCAGACGTACATCGCAGAGGTACCCGAAGCAAAATGAAGATACACTCTTCGACCATCCCAGGAAGTTGGAAGTTGAAATGTCTTTCTGTAAGACCCAACAGGATTGTCTTGATGAGGGATGTAAGGTGCATGCGATCCATGAGGATAAATTATATTGGCATAAAGAGGTATACCATATCCCTGCATTTCCCAGTTGGATGGAACTTTTATCTCTTTCCAGCTGCCTGCATCAAATGATTCCTTGTAAAAATCCACCGGCCGATCGTCGGGTTTGGCCACCCAATTAAACTTCCAGTTTCCATTAAGGGATAGAAAGTACGGAGATTCATTATAATTATCCCTGACGGCCGCCTTTTCATCGGAATAAGGAAGAAATGTAGCTCGATGAGCCTCGCGATTGATTTGAAAAACAAGAGGATTTTCCCATTCAGGGGTTATAGCAGCGGCATTTAAAGAACTCCCTGAAACCAACACAACCGCAACAATTAATAGTCTTAATTTACTTGAAAACATCTCTTTATAAATCATTTTAGTTAAGTCATAAAATAGCACCTAAAGAAAGTTAATTATTATCAAATTTTTTAATCTTTGGCAGAGTTTTTGTTTAATAAATACTATCAGATTAATAATATATATTTCAGGAACCAAAAAATCACTTCTCGGGAAAGAGAAGGATTTTTTGGTCAACCTTAAAAAACCAGGAAAATGAAACCGAACAACGATAAAAAGATTTACTTCAGACTGCTTTTCCTTACGTGGTTAATAATAGGAATATTTTCATCCTTCAAAGTGCAAGCCCAAAGAGATAAAGAAAAGCTACAGGGGATGATTGAGGAAGACCGGACCACGATTAATGCAATTGCCGGATATGATGAGAACGTCCAGCAGGATATTCTTCAACTTGCACAGACTCCTGAAGTGCTCAGTATTTTGGAAAATCTTCAGAAAAAATCTGAAAAACAATTCCGCGATGTTATCCAGGACTATGACCGCGACAGCCAGGCTGCATTGTATGAAATGGCCCGTTATCCTGATCTTATTAGCGATCTGGTTCGAAACGGCAAACCTTCTTCCTCTCAGGTGAACAGTATCGTATCCAGATATCCTTCTGACATCCATACAACTGCTAATAAATATGCACGAAGTTGCTACGATGCCTTACGAAAAATAGACCAACTAAATAATGAAATTGATGAGGAATTTCAATCTTATCTGACACCATATAACGAGCAAACCCGAGCAAGCGTCAGGAATTTACTTAAGTATCCTGAGATTGTTTCCATTCTTGTGGAAGATAAGGAATTTACCCGTCTGCTTGGAAGTGTTTATCTTGAAGATCCTGAATGGGTAATTAATCAACTGGATACAATTTCGAAAGAACTTGAAGAGGAAAATCAAAAAGATCTGGCGGATTATCGGAACCAGATTCAAAACGACCCGGAAGCAGCCCAGGAAATGTTGGATGCAGCCAATAAATTTGCAGAAGAAACGGACCTTAACCGTGAATACAATGATTACCCTGCAGGCGGAAGTTTAGAAATCAGTATAATACACAGCTACCCCTTCTGGTTTGGTTATCCTTATTGGTATCCCTATCCTTATTGGCGCCCTTACCCCGTATATTATCACACAGGTTTTTATATGGGTCCAAACCGTCACATAGTTTTTGTGGGCTTGCCTTCAATTAATTTTATTTACTGGCAGACACATTACCACCCCACTCTTTATCCGCATTTATCCTATAGCTACTATAACTATTATCACAATCATTATCTTGCCTATAGAAATCACAATAACCGGCCAATTTTCCATTCTGGATTTTATAATTCAATAGAACGCAATGTGGTTAATAATCCAAGAGTGAATAATGAGAATTTACTCAGGATCGATCGCCAAAGGGGGGCCAATATCATAAGACAGCCTTCATCTATGTCAGGGAATAATAATACCTACTATTCCGGCAGAAGATCATCAGTAGTAACACGTACTGATAATTATAAACGGGGAACCGTTAAAAGAGACGCTTTTCCAAGGACCACTCCTTCACTTATGCGATCGTCCGAAGGTTCTTATAGGAGAAGTCCAGTAAATCAGAATAATTCGCTCAATACAAGATCTGGTCAATACACTGCACCTTCATTTAACCGTGGAGCAAACCAGGCTACTCCTTCTCAGAATGAAATAAGATCAAGAGTAAATTCTGAGGCTGGCAGACAAAATAATTTTCAACAAAGGGACAATTCCCAGACTAATCCGTTGAGAAATTATAGAAACTTTAAGGCTACTGAACCTCGTCAAGCTAATACTTATTCCAGCGGAAGGGAACCTGTTCAGCGGATGAATTCAAGGGAAGGTAACCGGAACCAATCCAATTCACAATCAAACAAAACGTCAGGAGGATTCAGAAAATCAAGAGAAAAATAAACGATAGAGTTAATAGCTCAAAGTTGTTAATCTGAGACAAGAAATAAAGATGATGTTTAATTTAAAATATTTTAAATATGAAAAGTTTAAAGTTAATGATTCCGGTAATTTTGGTACTGATTATAACAGCATGTTCTACGCTGAGAATTTCTTCCGATTATGATCGGAAGGCAAATTTTGGGCAATATAGTACATTTAATTTCACTAAAGAAGTTGACCGGATTAATCTCAGCGGTCTTAACCGCGACAGATTGAAAGATGACATCGCAGCCCAGATGGAATCCAGAGGCTATAAGCTTGCAGCTACCCCTGATCTTTTAGTTAATGTTTTAATTAAGGGAAAAACAAAAACCACTGCTACGGCTACCACATTTGGAAGCCCATGGGGTTGGGGATATTACCGTGGCTGGGGTTGGGGTCCTACAAGCACTTATGTGGATATTAACAAATATGTTGAAGGCACTATGTTTATTGATGTAATTGATGTTCAACAGAAAAGAATGATTTGGGAAGGCATTGCAGAAGGGATGATTAATCCAAGGACACAAACCACTGAAAAGGATCTGAATAAAGTTGTGGGTAAGATTTTTGAGAATTACCCACATTAAAATTTAAATATTCTAAAAAACAAAAAAGCCGGAAATCCGGCTTTTTGTTTTTTGTTGATATTATTATAGTAATTATATTAGGGGAAAAAATAATATGAAGGTATTTAAATTTGGAGGAGCTTCTGTAAAAGATGCAGAAAGCGTAAAAAATATGGCTTCCATTATTAAATCCTATTCGGGGAATATGATTATTGTTATTTCCGCTATGGGAAAAACTACCAATGCTTTTGAGAGAGTGGTAAAATATTATTTTGAACATCAAATAAAAGATCTTTCTACCGTAGTTGAAGAAATAAAGAATTATCACTATTCAATCTTCAGAGACCTATTTGAAACTGACAGCACTAAACCCCTCGATGAAATAGAAAACCTTTTTCTTGCTCTTGAGAATAAGGTTTTTCACACTGAACCATCGCTCGATTATGACTTTGAATACGATCAGATCGTTTCTTATGGTGAAATACTATCCTCTAAAATAGTAAGCCTTTATCTTCATAAAATCGGTTATAACCATAAATGGATTGATATTAGGGAATGCCTTAGAACCGATAATACGTGGAGAGAAGGAAATATTGACTGGGAACTCTCCAACCAATCAGTACCCAAAGTTTTTAATCCTTTCGATTCTCTGGTTTATCTCACACAGGGTTTCATAGCCGCTACATCCTTCAACTCCACCACTACTCTTGGACGGGAAGGATCAGATTATTCTGCAGCGGTATTGGCTAATATAATGGATGCTGAAAGTCTGACCATCTGGAAGGATGTTCCGGGAATAATGACTGCGGATCCCCACAAGTTTTCCAATACCCAGAAGATGGACAAACTTTCTTACAGAGAAGCTGTTGAAATGACCTATTTCGGAGCCAAAATTATTCATCCGAAAACAATGAAACCTCTGGTGGATAAAAATATTCCCTTGTATGTTAAATCATTCTTTGCACCGGAAGACGGAGGTTCTATTGTCCACAATTTTGATTTTATTGTAGAGAATATTCCTGTTTTTATTGTAAAGGAAAACCAGGTACTAATCACTGTTTCTTCGTTGGATCTCTCCTTTATAGCTGAAGATCACATCGCGAAAGTATATCATCTATTATCACAGTATCGTATAAAGGTGAACATTGTTCAGCAATCAGCCATGAGTTTATCCCTGGCGATAGATAAACCCGAAAGGAATATTGACAAATTGATTCAGGTGTTGTATCAGAATTTCAGGGTACGGTACAACGAAGGCCTTGAACTTTTGACTATTCTCAATTATAATTCGGAAACTATCGGAAATATGATCAAAGACCGTATTGTTTTTGTTGAACAAAAAACAAGAAGGACTGCAAGATTCCTGTTAAAATAGAGGAGGGATGATGAGTTGATGTGCTAATGTGCTGATATTATACTCATTGGTTGATGAGCTGATGAGTTAAGGGGGCAATGGATTGACAGGGCGATTGTAATGATGTATAAAGTAATGAAATGAGTTGATTTGGTAATAATCAGAGTTCAGTATAAGAAATATGGAATTTAAAGCCTCACAGTAGTAATCCAATCCTCTCAATCGCTCTGTTATCAAAGCTTCCGAAGATTTTTTACTACTTTTCTCCTGTTATACTTTTGCTACTTTTATAAGGCTCACAGCGGATCAGTCAATATCTACAAAGAACTAAAATTCATTATTTTATGAAAATGGCATTAACATTGCATGAGTTTAAATTTTTATCCACCAATGAATTATAATATTTTGTACCTGACGGCCAGCCCGGCTAAATAACCGGTTTATTCTATATACCTTGAATGCCCAGGGGCATTTTTCTTATTTCGAATTTCCAAAGCGAACCCAGCTTAATACCAAGACACCAGGATTCACTAACGCTTCATACCCTTCTATCCATCCCTTAATCATCCCATCAGCACATTAGCACATCAACTCATCAGCACATCAAATCCTCCCATTAAAGACAAGTCTTTCTCCCTTTACTTCATCATGGAACAGACCTTTTTCCGATGGATTGTCATTTTCATAGACAAGCCTTCCATTAACGAATGTTCTATTAACAAAATAATAAAAAGATTCACCTTCAAAGGGAGACCATCCGCACTTGTAATCAATGTTTTCCTTAGTAACCATCCAGCGCCCGGTATCGATTAAAACAAGGTCGGCTTTGTATCCTTTTCTGATGTAACCTCTTTTTTCGATATGAAACATATCGGCCGGAGCATGACACATCTTCTCGACCACCTTCTCAATGGACAGATTTCCATTCCTGCTTAATTCAAGCATCGCAACCAATGAATGCTGAACAAGAGGCCCTCCTGAAGGACAATTGAAATAAGAATTTTGCTTTTCCTCAAGAGTATGGGGAGCATGGTCAGTGGCGATGACATCAATCCTGTTTTCATTAACCCCCCTCAACAATGCCTGGCGGTCATTTCCCGACTTAATAGCAGGATTCCATTTAATCCGTGATCCGAATTTTTCGTAGTCTGCATCACTAAACCAGAGATGATGGACACAGGCTTCACTGGTAATTTTTTTTCCGTTCAATGGACCCGGTTCAAATAATGCTATCTCTCCTGCACTCGAAACATGCAGCACGTGTAATCTTGTACCGTACTTCTTGGCCAGTTCTACAGCCCTGGAGGTGGATTTAAAACATGCGCTTGCATTCCGGATTTTGGGGTGTTCGCTGAATGGAACATCCTCTCCGTACTTTTCTCTCGCAGCTTTCAGGTTAGCCTGTATCTGAGGCTCATCCTCACAATGAACAGCAATCAGCATTTTTGACCTGGAAAATAACGCCGTTAATGTTTCCACATTGTCCACCAGCATATTACCTGTAGAAGAGCCCATAAATACTTTTATTCCGCATACTTTTGACGGATCGGTTTTCAATATCTCTTCAAGGTTATCATTGGTTGCTCCCAGGTAAAAGGAATAGTTGCATAGTGAAACTTCAGAGGCTCTCCGGAATTTCTGTTCCAATAATTCCTGTGTGGTTGTCTGGGGAACAGTATTGGGCATATCCATAAAAGAAGTCACCCCTCCTGCTACCGCAGCACGGGTTTCTGATTCTATATCTGCCTTATAGGTTAGTCCTGGTTCACGGAAATGTACCTGATCATCAATAACTCCCGGAATAAGGAATTTGCCGGATGCATCAATTACTTCAGCCTGTGAAAGCACATTGGCCGGAACTTTATCCCTGAAAATCTTTTCAATAATCCCGTTACGGATTAAAATACTGGTATCTTTTAAAACCTTACCTTCATTAACTACTTTGGCATCTTTTATAATGATGTCTTTCATGATTTAGTGTGAAAAATTGTGTACTTCAAATGGCCAACAGTGATTGAAAATAATATTACAATATTGAGTCCACTCCGAAAAGTGGCAAGTTGATTTATTTAATTAATAATCAGATATTTAATTGCGTATTATAAATGTTTTATGTAGCTTAGTAGCATAATTATTCAAATAGATAATGTTTAAAAAATCACCTGAATCAGTCCAATTAAACCTCTATGGCTCACCTGAATCATTATTTTCCGGCAAGTCGTTGAAATTATATGAAGACAAAACGGCTTGGCATAACCAATTTCGGCAGCAAGTTACTATGAGGATCAACGAGAACATTTTTAGCCAGCTGTTTTGCCAGAACAATGGCACACCCAATGCTCCTGTTCGCGTATTGGTTGCCATGATGGTACTTAAAGAAGCAGAAGGGTTAAGCGATGAGAAACTTTTCGAAAATTGTCGTTTTAATATGCTGACTCGCAGTGCAATAGGATTACTTAACATTAATGATCCCGTACCCACTGGTTCAACCTACTATTTGTTCCGCAAACGCGTAAATGATTACGCAAAGACAGGAAGTGAAAATCTCTTTGAAGTTGTTTTTGCTGACATAACCAAAAATCAATGTATTGATTTTGAAGTCAGTGGTAAACGCATCCGTATGGACAGCAAATTACTGGGGAGCAATATCGCATGGCTTAGCCGTTACGAGATAATACATGAAACGCTTCGACTTTTTTATAACCAGTTCAAACGACCAGGCCAATTTGACAAAGCCACGGAAGAAAGACTGGATAACCTGCTCAAACTGGAGGGTAATAAAGTCGTGTACACTTGCACCAGCGAGGAGGTCAAATCCAGGCTCAAGGAACTTGGCAGATTGATATACAATATTTTAACCATTCTCCCTGTTTCTGCCGACACTCGTTATCAAACCCTGCAAAGAGTTTTTCATGAGCATTTTAAAGTCGATGAAAATAAAACGGTAATCGCGCGCGAGAATGCAGAAGTACCGGCTCAATCGGTCCAGTCACCACACGATACAGATTGTAATTATCGAAACAAAGATGGCAATAAGGTCAAAGGATACAGTATCAACGTAACCGAAAGCTGTGATGACAAAGGATTAAACCTGATCGGCAATGTCGATGTCCGAAAAGTAAGTATATCAGATGTTGAGTTCTTGCAAGACGATATTAACAAAGTCCAGGAAATTTTCCCTGATAAAACAGAATCAGCGCACATGGATGGTGCCTATCACAGTCCTGATAATCAGGCTTTCTGTGAAAGCAACCATATCAACCTATACCTGCATGCTATACAAGGGCCCAGGGGCAGATTTGAATTTAATCTTACAGAAGGCGAAGATCTCACTGTTTTGGACACCTGCACAAACAAACAGCTTACGGTTGTAAAGGCCAAAAACAAAAAAGGTAACGATACATGGCGCATTAAAATCGATAAAGCTTATCGCTACTTTACCCTCAAAGATATTGATACATACCTGATAAGGAAAAAAATAGATGAAACGCCAGTTGAAACATTGCAAAAACGCAACAATGTTGAAGCAACCATTTTTCAGTTAGCCTATCACTATCCGAACGCCAAGAGCAGATACCGAGGTTTGATTAAGCATCAAATGTGGGCAAATATCCGTTGCTTATGGGTAAACTTTGTCCGGATCCTAAATCACATAAAACAATTATGTCAAAGAACTTCTATTTTGGCAAAATATGTGCTCAAATATTTATACATCGAGCTCTATTTTGTCTTTCAATCATTCGTGACGGCAATATTGCCAATAACTTGGTCGCATTCCGAAAATATTAAATTCTCAAGCAATTGAGAAAAACAAGCTTATCGGAGCGGACTCAAGATTACAGTACAATAATAAAATTGCAGTAATGAAGATTTTATGAGGAAAAATGATATTTAAACAATATTAACAATAATGATCAAAAACAAATGATGGTTAATTGATTTTTGAGTTTTAATGGCTACATCCATCTTCATGCCCTTCGTGTTGTTGACAGCTTATGCCGCTATCCATAATAAGTCCGTTTGCGAATTGATTTACAACCTCATAGGAATCTCCTGAGCAACCTCGGATAACCTCAATTCCGGCATTGTTCAGGACATTTATTGCACCGTTTCCTATTCCTCCCGCCAGCATAACGGTAACACCCATTTGTGCTAAAACACCGGCGATGTTGGATTTGCAGCCGCAACCCTGTTCGGATTTCAGGGTTTCTACATTTTTAATTTCCTTTTCTTCCGACACAGTAAAAATTTTGTAAAATTCACAATGTCCAAAATGGTTGTCTATCTGATTGAATCTTGTAACGGGTACTGCAATTTTCATGGCTATTTTTCTTTTTATAATTGTTTCTTTAAATAATTGATTCTATTCCTGGATAGTTGCCGAAACTTCAAATTTTGGCTGACTTGCAATGGTTTTCTTTACCTTGCAAAGATCTGCGGCATTCATAACTGCTGCTTTGTATTTAGGAGGAAAGTCTTTGGGTAGGAGAATGTTAATGTTGATGTTTTTGGGCAAACCGGTCTGTTTTTCATATTCTATATTCAGAATTATTTTGATATTATCAGATTGGATGCTTCGCTGGTCACAAAAACCTTTAACATAAATGCCGGCACAGGTGCCGATAGATGCTAAAAACAATTCAAAAGGAGTCGGTGCAGTATTCATGCCTCCTGCCGAAAGAGGCTGGTCGGTTTTTATCGTATGACCGTTAATATGCGCGGTGATTACTTTACCGCCGTCAAGAGTTACTTCCATGGATAATTTTATTGATTATAACTATGATTTAAATTGATCAATTCCTCCGTTCCAAACATTTTACAATCCTTGCATCTGGTATGATTATCAATACCTTCTATTAGTTTATGACATTTCTTGCATCTGAACCAGTCTTTATCAAACTGGTAATTTCCTCCCTCTATTGATATCCCTTTTCCTTCCACAAAAGCTTTGATGATCGTTTTGAGTGCCTTATTGTAGATTCTGGTAAAAGTTGGACGGGATACATTCATAAGTTCTGCAGCCTTATCCTGTGAACGAAGATCGTAATCAATCAATTTCAGGCTTTCGTACTCTTCCATTTTAAGAGTTACCTGTTCAATTTTGCAATTGGGTATCCCGTAAGGCGTAAAACCCAGCATTTTGGGTGGATCACATACTCTTCGGCTTTTTTTAGGTCGAGACATTCGATATAAATTTTTGCAAAAATAATGAACCTGCGTTCATAAAGTTGCAATTTTGTTTTTTTTGTTACAATTCTTTTTCTCACATTCTCCTTTTCATCCTATTCTTGCAACATAGTTTTTCAATTGAATTGTTATAGTTCTAAAAATAATTTCTGTATTAAGTTAACTACCCTGTACACTTCTGATTTTTTCCATAAATTGATTATTTGTAAATAAACGGTGGTTTATTTATTCCCTGCGAGAAAGCATTTCCAAAAAAATAATCAGTCAAGTCCTTAAAAACATGTGCTATGGAAAAAAAAGAAAAAAGATTAACCACTGCCTCAGGCAAACCCTATTCCGAAAATGAGGATAGCATGACGGTAGGTCCCAGGGGGCCGATCCTGTTGCAGGATTTTTACCTTCATGAAAAACTGGCTCATTTTAACCGCGAAAGAATCCCTGAACGTATTGTTCATGCCAAAGGAACCGGCGCCTTTGGAAAATTTACCGTTACAAATGATATTACCCGCTACACGAAAGCATCCATCTTTAGCAAAGTAGGAAATGAATGTCCTGTTTTTGTCCGATTTTCCACTGTAGGCGGTGAAAAGGGCAGCGCCGACACGGAAAGGGACCCCAGGGGATTTGCAATAAAATTTTATACCGACGAAGGAAACTGGGATCTTGTGTGTAACAATACTCCGGTATTCTTTATCAAAGATCCCAAAAAATTCCCCGATTTCATTCATACTCAAAAGCGCGATCCCCGGACTAATTTGAAAAGTCCCACCATGATGTGGGATTTCTGGAGCCTCAACCCTGAAAGCCTTCACCAGGTAATGATTCTTTTCAGCGATCGGGGAACTCCATATTCCTATCGCAACATGGATGGTTTTGGAAGCCATACTTTCTCGATATATAATTCAAATAACGAGCGCACCTGGGTGAAGTTTCATTTTAAAACCAGGCAAGGCATTAAAAACTTCACTGGTCCTGAAGCCCTTGAAATAAAAGGAAAAGATCCTGACTGGGCCCAGCGTGATATGGTGGATTCCATCAACAAAGGTTATTTCCCGCAATGGGACATGAAAATTCAGTTAATGACTGAAGAACAGGCTAAAAGCTTTTCCTGGAATCCTTTCGATGTTACAAAAATCTGGCCACATTCTTCTTTCCCTTTGCTTGACGTAGGAATCCTTGAATTAAACAGAATACCTGCAAATTATTTTGCCGATGTAGAGCAATCTGCTTTTGCCCCTGCCCACACTGTCAATGGAATAGGCCTTTCACCTGATAAAATGCTCCAGGGAAGAATCCTTGCCTATCCCGATGCTCAGCGCTATCGCCTGGGGGTTAATTATGAGCAGATCCCGGTCAATAAACCACTCAATTCAGTATACAACTATGAGCGGGATGGTTTTATGAATATCAGCAATAACGATGGAGAAGGTCCCAATTATTTTCCCAACAGCATGGACGATATCGTCGCAGACAGGAATTACCGTGAACCTTCCTTTAGGATTGAATCCGATATTGCCGATACGTTCAGCCGTAATCTGGATGACGATGACCATTATACCCAGCCGGGATGGCTGTTCCGGAAAGTAATGAATGATCAGGAACGTCAGAACACTGTTAGCAACATCATTACCTCCATGGGTGACATCGAAGGGCCAAAAAGAGAAGAAATCATTCAGCGGCAATTAGACCACTTCTTTAAAGTGGACGGAGAATTGGCTGAAAAAGTAGGGCAGGGCCTTGGTGTTATCGCGAAGACGCATTCTGATTTGGCTAACTGATCGAGTAATTTCGTTTCTAACCAGATGTTCTTATTTCATCGGGCTTTAAAGCTCCAAATTTTAGCCTGGGAGGCGGTCCCGGGCTATTAAATAAAAAAATTAATCTCCTTGTAAAATATATCGAATTAAATATTTATATTTATAAGGAATATATTGTATGGCGATGCCAGAACTGAGAGCTGAATCGGAAATACCTGCAATCCTTTCTATTTTAGAACAGGGTGATAAAACTGGATTCGAAATAATTCAGGAATTGAAAGCTATGTTAAACGGTAAATTGCCTTGGGCTGAATCTGCTATCTATCCTGTTTTAAAAAAGCTTGAAAAACAAAAAGTTATCAGATCGTATTGGGTGAAAGGAGACGGAAGAGAAGTAAAATACTATAATCTTTTGTAAGAAAAATCCCCTGCAAAAGAAATTGCAGGGGACTAAAACTAATCTTTTGTGTCTAAACGCTAACGTGTCGAAATCTATTTGTTATACTACAAAATCAATGCCACTTTTTTCAATGTGTAAATTTTTCTGTTCTTTTTGTTAAATCGATCGGATAAACTTATTGGAAATTTTACGGCCTTATTGCAGATTTTTTTCCTGTTTTATTGATTTTTACCTTTCTTCCTAAAAAAATCTCCATTGAATACAGAACGGATTTGACATCTGGCTTATTCGATTTTTTGCATCGGTATTATTTGGAAATCCTATTAGAAATTTCCGGGGAAGTTTAATACACATTCGATGTTGGAGTAATGTTTAAGTATGGTTTGAGTAATGTTTCTGTATGCTTTGATACAGGAACCATACAGGAACCATACAGAAACCTTACACAAACCCCGAAGATGGCACATCTGAATCACAATTAGAATCAGGTCCGTCAATTTACTTTTTGTTTATTACTTTTGAGATTTGAAAAACAGTGGATGAACACAGTGAAAAGATCTTCAGTTACCCGTTTTGCGTGGCTTTCAATTGCTGCAGCAATCTCTACCATTGCACTTAAACTTACGGCCTGGTTCCTGACCAATTCAGTGGGTTTGCTATCGGATGCGCTTGAATCGGTCATTAATCTTGCCGGGGCTATTATGGCTCTTGCCATGCTGACCATAGCTCTGCGGCCCGCCGATGAAGAACATGCTTACGGACACAGTAAAGCTGAGTATTTTTCCAGTGGCGCAGAAGGTATCATGATCCTCATTGCGGCAGTTTTCATCGTGATTACTTCCCTGGAAAGACTTTTTAACCCGCAACCGGTCGAGCATATTGCTGCCGGTTTGATTGTTTCCGTTGCAGCCTCCCTGATCAACCTTGCGGTAGCCCTGGTCTTGTTCAAAGGAGGTAAAAAGCATCGCTCCATTACCCTTGAAGCCGATGCAAAGCACTTGATGACCGACGTGTGGACGACCCTGGGAGTGATTATAGGAGTAGGGCTGGTGGCATTAACAGGCTGGCAGCGCCTCGATCCCATCATCGCCATCCTGGTTGCTGCAAATATTGTATGGTCTGGCTTAAGCATTGTCAAAAAATCTGTTTCAGGGCTGATGGATCGAGCTGTCTCCCTTGAAGACCAGAATAAAATCATGGGCATCCTGGAACCCTATAAACAGCAAGGAATCGAATTCCATGCACTGCTGACGCGGCAGGCCGGTGCAAAACAATTTGTTTCTTTTCATGTGCTGGTCCCGGGGGTATGGAGCGTTCTGAAAGGGCATCAGTTGATTGAAGAAATTGAGGCCGCCATCCATTCACAGATTCCCGGCATTATAATTACGACCCATTTGGAACCAGTTGAAGATCCCAGTTCTTATTTGGATATTTCCCTGGAAAGAAAGTTTGAATAGATGTGTTGATGTGCTGATGAGTTGATTTGATGATGTGCTGATTAAATCATCACATCAATACATTAGCACATTAATTTTTCTATTTTAAAATAGACCGGTCTGATTCCATCCGAACAGCAGGCTATTAAAACGTTTTCATTAATAAACCACTTTCCGAAATTTCCGTCTGCGGCAAATGCAAAAAGGGCTTTGTAAATATCATCCCAGGCCCATGGACAAAAACCAGACGGGAGCCCGCTGAAAGGATCTACGATAAATTCCTGCCCTTCTTTAAATACTTCGCACGGGCCAACTGTTTTTTTTCTTTCCTCGTTGATATATTCTTCTGCAAATTCTTTATTAAAACTTGTTCTCAAAACTGTGATTTTACACTTTGCCATGTTTTTTCGTTTATTTGGGATTAATTAAATTGGTTTATTCTGCAATCTTAATTTACTTCTTCCGATATTACAAATATTTTGGGTGAAAGATTTGTAAAGCTGTGCCAGGAAGGTTTAGTCTGTTCCCGAAATGTTATGATGGCGGGCTAAACCTTATGAAGAAGATCCTCGATTCTTCCTTTTAAGGCGGAGGTTGTTATTATTCAAAACGTTTAAAAAATATATACCTTTGTATTATCTAAAAAAATAATCTTATGATCAAGATCAAAGGGAGGAATTTTACGCCTCATATTGCTGCCATCCTGGTTTTTCTTGTTTTATCGGTTATCTATTTTTCACCCGTACTGGATGGGAAACAACTCAGTCAGCATGATACGGGCACGGCTATCGGAGCTTCTAAAGAGATTGTGGATTACAACAAAACTCACGATGATCTTGCATTATGGACCAATTCCATGTTTGGCGGTATGCCTTCTTACCTGATTGGTTTACCCACCAAATCGGCTCTTACCTCCGTTTTCTCCCTTACCAATCTCTGTAACTGGCGTCCGGTAAGCTTTACTTTCCTTTACTTCCTTGGATTTTATATCGCCTTGCTGCTCTTTGGCGTAAATCCCTGGATTGCCATTATCGGGGCTCTGGCTTTTGGTTTTTCTTCTTATAATTTTATCATCATTGCGGCCGGACATAACTCCAAGGCTATTGCTATCGGTTATATGGCTCCCATTATTGCAGGAATCTATTATGCCTTGCGTAAAAATATGCTGGTTGGAGGGGCAGTTTTTGCATTATTCCTTGCCCTTCAGGTTTACGTCAACCACCTGCAAATTACTTATTATACGCTGCTCATCGTTCTTGTTCTTGTTATTACCGAATTATATTATGCATTCAAAGAAAAAAGAATCCCTGATTTTATAAAAAGGGCTGGCATTTTGGCAGGATTTGCTCTTCTGGCAGTAGCTGCCAATACCTCCAGACTCTGGACTACCTGGGAATATGGGAAATATTCCATCAGGGGGAAATCAGAAATTTCTGCCGGTCAAAACAATAAAACCTCCGGATTGGATAAGGATTATGCAACTGCATGGAGTTATGGCATTGATGAAACCCTTACTCTGCTGATCCCGGATTTCAGGGGTGGTTCTTCAACGACCGGATTGGATGAAAATTCAGAAAGTGCGAAGGCAATCGCTCAAAACAACATTCCCAATGCTAATCAGGTTGTAAAGCAGCTTGCTTACTGGGGTGATCAGCCTTTTACTTCGGGGCCTGTTTATGTCGGTGCTATTATCTGTTTTCTCTTTATCCTGGGGCTTTTTCTGGTCAAGGGACCCGTTAAAAGATGGATTGTAGCGGCTACTATTCTTTCAATAGTGCTTGCCTGGGGTCATAACATGAATTTTGTCACCGACTTTTTTCTTGACTATTTCCCGGGTTACAATAAATTCAGGACGGTTTCCATGATCCTGGTGATAGCTTCCTTTACTATGCCACTGCTGGCTATTCTTGCCATTCAGAGGATCATTGAAGGGGGTATCGATCCAAAAGAATGGAAGAAAGCTCTTTTATGGAGTCTGGGTCTTACTGCTGGTTTGTCGTTAATATTTACTCTGATTCCAGGAATTGCAGGCTCTTTCATGTCTGCCTCCGGAGACGCACAAATTCCTGAATGGTTAAGATCTTCCCTGGTTGACGACCGTAAAGCCCTTCTCCGGGGAGATGCTTTACGTTCCGCTATATTTATTCTGATGGCTGCTGCAGTTTTATGGATGTTTGTTGAGAAAAAACTGAAACTCAATACCTCACTACTGATCCTTGGAGTTTTGATACTTCTCGATCTTTGGACCGTGGATAAGCGATACCTGAATAACTATAATTTTGTTGACGAAACTGAAGCAAAAGTTCCCTTCAAAGCTTCAGCAGCAGATCAGGAAATATTGAAGGACAAAGATCCTGATTTCAGGGTATTAAACGTTACCGTCAGTACTTTCAACGATGCAGGTACTTCTTATTTTCACAAATCGGTTGGAGGTTATCACGGTGCAAAGATGCGTCGTTACCAGGAGTTAATTGACAATTACCTGGGTAAGGAAATGCAGACTCTCACTCAAAATTTAGCCAAGGTTCATTCTGTTGCGGGAGTGGATTCTATTTTCCAGGGGTTGCCTGTTCTCAATATGCTTAATACCAAATACCTGATATACAATCCTAATGCTGTTCCTGCAAAAAATAGCCACGCTTTGGGAAGTGCATGGCTTGTAAATGATTACAAATCAGCCGATAATGCAGATCAGGAAATTACTCTTCTTGGTAAAATAGATCCTAAAAAAGAAATTGTGGTAAATAAGAAATTTGCAAACGATCTCGCAGGAATATCTTTGTCAAAGGATACTCTTTCAAAGATTGCTCTTACAAGTTATTCCCCCAATGTGATGGAATACAGCTATAATGGATCCGGCAACGGGTTGGCTGTTTTTTCAGAAATATATTATCCTAAAGGTTGGAATGCATATATCGATGGGAAATTGACTCCCTATTTTCAGGCAGATTATGTACTCCGGGCCATGATAATCCCTTCAGGGCAGCATAAGATTGAATTCCGGTTTGAACCAAAATCTTTTATATTAGGGAGCACTGTTTCCAAAGGGTGTTCATTGATTTTGTTACTTTTGTTGCTTGGAATATTAGTGAAAGAAGTATTTATTATAAAAAAAGATATTTAGGTTTTCTGTTAGGAGAAGATTAATTATGTCAAAGCCAAAGCCCCGCCAACTCAAAAAAAGTCTGTTCGGTTCGTATTTCACTACGACTTTAAGTATCTCGATGATACTCTTTCTCTTTGGGTTAATGGGATTATTATTGGTAAACGCCCGTAAGCTTTCCGATTATGTCATGGAAAATATCGGGGTTACCCTTGTTTTAAAAGATAGCGTAAGGGAAGCGGATGTTCTTAAATTGCAGAAACAGCTGGAGTCCACGAATTATATAAAATCCACAAAGTATGTTGACAAAGGTTTAGCTGCTAATGAATTGAAAGCAGAGTTGGGAGAGGATTTTATAAATTTTCTGGGATATAATCCCTTGTTGTCAAGCATTGATGTTAAAGTTTATGCCAATTACGCCAATCCGGACAGCCTTTCAAGAATTGAAAAGCAGTTTCTGACTCATCCTGAGATACAGGAGGTTTATTACCAGAGAGATCTTGTCAAGCAGCTTCATGCCAATGTGGGCAAGATCAGTATGATTTTACTGGGATTGAGCTTATTGATGTTTCTTATTTTCGCGGCTCTGATAAACAATATGATCAGAATGTCGATCTATTCCAAAAGATTTCTCATCAATACCATGCAGCTGGTAGGAGCTACCCGGTCCTTTATCCGTAAACCTTTTATGATCAAAGGGGTTTTGTACGGTATTTATGGAGCAATAATTGCATGTTTCATGTTTCTGGCAATTTTTGTATCTTATCAGAAAGAATTGCAGCCTTTTATTGATTTCCAAAATCCTGATTCAATAGCATTACTGGCCGGCGGGTTATTTGTATTGGGAATATTTATTTCAGGAATCGCTACTTTTTTTGCTGTAAATAAATTTTTGAGGTTGAAGTTTGATCAGCTGTTTTATTGATATATCTTTGTGAATTAATATAAAATCATTTACATGGCTAAAAATGCAGAGAATACCGGAGAGAAAGAATTTGCCCTCGGGAAGGAAAATCTGAAACTGATAGCTATCGGTTTTGTGATTATCGTGTTTGGATTTATTTTGATGACCGGAGGGAAATCTCCTGATCCGAATATTTTCAACAAGGAGATTTTCAGCTTCCGAAGAATTACACTTGCGCCGTTAATCGTCCTTTGTGGATTTATTTTTGAATTTTATGCCATCATGAAAATACCTAAATCCGGAAAATGATTCAGACCCTGGATCATGTTTTATCCGGTTTATTCCCAAAGTGCGAAAAAAATATTATATTAAAATAGTAAGTTCTGTTTTAAATAATAATTTAGTAGAGGTTTTTATCCATCTGCTGTTGATTCAGCCATGTTCTGCTTTAGGTGGTTTGGGCCTTTTCGATTGTTGTGAACCGGGAAAGTTTTTAGGAAAATAAATATTAATTAATGTTAAAAGAAGAACAAATTGCTGGTTCTGATATTATATTAATACAAAAAGAAGAACATACGTTTGATTTTCAAAAAGGGGAAGTATTAGTATTTGACAAACCGTTGGACTGGACATCATTTGATCTGGTTCAGAAGGTGCGTAATTCGCTTTGCAGAAAATTAAAGATAAAGAAATTAAAGGTAGGTCATGCGGGTACTCTTGATCCCAAAGCTACGGGAGTGTTGATTTTATGTACCGGTAAAGCTACCGGACGGATTGAATCGCTTCAGGCAGAAGAAAAGGAGTATATCGCTACTCTGAAAATTGGGGCTACTACCCCGACTTTTGATCTTGAGAGTGAAGAGGATCAGGAATATGAGATTTCCCATATTACGGAGCAAAAAGTAAAGGATGCGTTAAGAAAATTCACTGGCACCATTCAACAGGTACCGCCTGTTTTTTCTGCGATTCAGGTGGGTGGGAAAAGAGCCTATAATCTGGCGCGGAAAGGTGTTGCGGTGGAACTTAAATCCAAAGAGCTTTTGATCAGGGAGATTGAATTATTGGAATTTGCCGGATCGAAAATGATGATCCGAATTGTTTGTAGTAAAGGAACTTATATAAGAGCTTTGGCGCGTGATATCGGAAAAGCTCTTGAAAGCGGGGCATATCTTACCGGTTTACGCCGTACAAGAGTAGGAAGCGTAAGGGTTGAACAGGCTCTGAATATTCAGGAATGGATGAATTCAGATGCGTTGAAAGATGCTCCTGCTTTAGAAAACTATTGTAGTTAAAATATTTATTTGTCAACATGAAACTATCAAAATTCAAGTACAACCTTCCTGAGGAACTTATAGCTCTTCATCCAACCAAGAACAGGGATGAATGCAGATTAATGGTCCTGCACCGTGATACGGGGAAAATTGAACACCGGATCTTCAAAGATATTATTGATTACTTCGGAGATGAGGATGTGATGGTTTTCAATGATACTAAAGTATTCCCAGCCCGTTTGTATGGCAATAAAGAGAAAACTGGAGCACAGATTGAAGTCTTTTTGCTTAGGGAATTAAACCGGGAGCAAAGACTGTGGGACGTCCTTGTGGATCCTGCCAGAAAAATAAGAATCGGGAATAAACTCTATTTTGGTGAAGATGATTCCCTGGTTGCCGAAGTAATCGATAACACTACTTCCAGGGGACGGACATTGCGTTTCCTTTTTGATGGGTCCTACGATGAATTTAAAAGTACTCTATATGGGCTTGGAGAAACACCACTTCCAAAATTTATAAATCGTCCTGTTGAGGAAGAAGACGCGGAACGTTATCAAACCGTATTTGCGACTCATGAGGGAGCTGTGGCTGCCCCGACTGCAGGACTGCATTTCAGCCGTGAACTATTAAAGAGGCTGGAGATAAAAGGTATTAAGTTCGCAAATGTGACTCTTCATGTTGGTCTTGGGAATTTCCGCAGTGTCGATGTGGAAGATCTGACGAAGCATAAAATGGATTCCGAACAGATTTGGATCAGGGAAGAAGCAGTAGAAACCATCAATGATGCAAAATTGAATAAGCACCAGGTTTGTGCTGTTGGGACAACGGTCATGAGAACTCTTGAAAGTTCAGTTTCAACCAACGGAATGTTAAAACCATTTGAAGGCTGGACCAACAAATTTATCTTTCCTCCTTATGATTTTAGTGTGGCTCATAGTATGATAACCAATTTCCATCTGCCTTTGTCAACATTACTGATGATGGTGACCGCTTTCGCGGGATATGATCAGCTGATGAATGCCTACAAAGTTGCAATTAAGGAAAAATACAGGTTTGGGACTTATGGAGATGCGATGTATATTATTTAATTCAATTTCATAATTACAGTAAAAAAAAGCCGGAGTTATATCCGGCCTTTTTGTTTATACGATGATTATTATTTTTTAACTCTTTCAGAGTAGGATCTGTCACGTGTGTCTACCCGGATAATATCTCCCTGGTTGATAAAAAGAGGAACCATGATGATAGCACCTGTCTCAACTGTAGCTTGTTTTAAGGCAGTAGAGGAGGCTGTATTTCCGCGTTCTCCTGCTTCTGTATAAGTAACTTCCAGCTCAATAAATGGAGGAAACTCAACAGTTAATGGTGTTTCGCTTTCCGCATGATATACGATTTCAAGCGTCATCCCTTCCTTGATTAAATCAGCATTTTCAATAAGATTTGCATCAATGGAGACTTGCTCAAAGGTCTCGGCGTGCATAAAATTGTAACCTGCTTCATCCTTGTATAAATACTGGTAAGGCCTGCGTTCAATCCTGACCGTATTTATTTTGGTCCCCACTGAAAAGGTATTATCAATAACTTTACCAGTCTTCAGATTTTTAAGCTTGGTACGAACAAAGGCTGGTCCTTTGCCTGGTTTTACGTGTTGAAAATCCACAATCTGAAACAACTGATCATTAAATTCAATACACAGCCCTTTCCTGATATCTGCTGTAGTTGCCATCTTTTTTTACTTTTATAAGATATTATAAATGAAATCTGTTGAAAAATTTACGCAAATTTAGAAAAAATAATTTCCCGATCTACATATATGTAAAACCTTTCTTAATGAATGTTCTGGCTCTCCTTGTGATGTAGAAAATATTTCATTGTCAAGGATGCACCTAATTTCAATAGCGTCATAATTTTCGTTCCTTTTCCAGGATTACACTAACCCTGTCAATCTGACCGCCCAGCGGAGGATTGATTTTGGAAATCTTAATACGGGCTTTTAAAAGATGATCATAAGTCAAAAATAACCGTTTGATTATGCGGCTTGCAACATGCTCCAGAAGATGAGACTTTATCTTCATTTCTTCTTTTATCAGCTGATAAACCTCCTGATAGTTGATGGTGTCATCCAGGTTGTCGCTTTCAGATGCTTTTTCAAGGTCCGTATTCAGACATAAATCGATTAGAAAACGATTGCCAACAACTTGCTCCACGTCATAATGTCCGTGATAGGCATAAAATTCCATCCCTTCGATTTCTATCCTTCCCATTTTGTTTTTATGAGCCGCAAAATTAAGTAATTTTACACCTCTTTTTATAGACGTGAATGACACTTTGTTAATTTTACCGAATTATTAAAAACCAAGGTATGGCTGAGATCAATAGTAATAGCAATGAACAAGATGCTAAAACACCAAAGAATTTTATTCATCAACAGATCAGTGAAGATTTAGCAGCGGGGAAAAACAACGGAAGAGTCCATACCAGGTTCCCACCCGAGCCCAATGGCTATCTTCATATAGGACATGCAAAATCTATCTGCCTGAATTTTGGAACCGCCCTTAAATTCGGTGGGTTGACCAATCTTCGTTTTGATGATACAAACCCAACGAAAGAAGATACCGAATACGTGGATTCTATCCAGGAGGACGTGCGCTGGCTAGGCTTTGACTGGGGCGACAGGCTTTATTATGCCTCAGATTATTTTGAAAAGCTTTATGATTTCGCGGTTGCCCTGATCAAAAAGGGAAAAGCTTATGTGGATTTCCAAACCCAGGAAACTATCAGTGAGCAGAGACGTACTCCAACACAACCTGGAATAGAAAGTCCTTACCGTAATACTTCTCCTGAAGAGAATCTTCAATTGTTTGAACGGATGAGAGCCGGAGAATTTGAGGAAGGCGAATGTGTGCTGAGAGCAAAAATTGATATGACTTCTCCCAATATGCATCTTCGTGATCCTTTGATGTACCGGATATTGAAACAAACCCATCACAGAACCGGGGACAAATGGTGCATATATCCTATGTATGATTTTGCACACGGTCAGTGCGATTACTGGGAGGGTATAACGCACTCAATCTGTACGCTGGAGTTTGAAATTCACCGGCCCCTTTACGAATGGTTCGTTAATGAACTGGCTGACTCTGATTATCGTCCTCGACAGATTGAATTCTCAAGATTGAATCTCAGTTATACCATCATGAGTAAACGTCGACTTCTTCAACTGGTAAAAGAAGGATATGTGAATGGTTGGGATGATCCAAGAATGCCTACGATTTGTGGATTAAGACGAAGAGGATATACCTCTGAATCCATCCGGGTTTTTGCTGAAAAGGTTGGTGTTACAAAAGTTGATGGAGTTACCGATGTAGCTGTTCTTGAATATTGCATCCGTGAGGATTTGAATAAACGGGTTCAGCGGGTAATGGGAGTGCTGAATCCCTTGAAAGTTGTGATTACCAATTATCCGGAGGGTGTTGTTGAGGAGGTTGATGCTGTCAATAATCCCGAAGATGAAAGCATGGGAAAACGCAAGGTCCCTTTTTCACGGATTATTTATCTTGAAAAGGAAGATTTTATGGAGAATCCTTCCAATAAATTCTTCAGGCTTGCACTGGGACGCGAAGTCCGGTTAAGGTATTCCTATTTTATCAAATGCAACGAGGTGATTAAAAACGATCAGGGTGAAATTGTCGAACTTCATTGCACCTACGACCCTACAACCAAAGGAGGAAACGCACCGGATGGCCGTAAAGTGAAAGCTACGCTCCACTGGGTTTCCGAAGCAAAGGCCGTGAAGGCTGAAGTACGCCTTTATGACAGGCTCTTTACAGATCCTGATCCTGCTGGGCATAAGGACAAAGATATGCTGGAGTTTCTCAATCCTGATTCCTTGAAAGTAATTAAGGATTGTTATATCGAACCTTTTGTCAAGGATGCAAAGCCACTGGACAGCTTCCAATTTGAACGCCTGGGATATTTTAACGTGGATCCTGATTCTACATCCGGGAAAATGGTTTTCAATAGGACCGTCTCCCTTAAGGATAGCTCCAAGAAATAAAAAAGTATGGTCCGATTCAATAAATTGACAGGATTTATGAAATAATTATTGCTAAATAATATGTAAATTTACAATTTATATTCCTGATCAACTGCGAAATCTTATGAAACGACCATGAGAAAGTCTTTCTCACAAAGAAGAATGATTATCGGGGAGTTCCATGCGGCCATTAAAAAACAAATTATAATCATATGAAAAAAATTCTCTTGATCGTTTGTCTGTTTAGCTTTTATATGGTTGGAGCTCAGGATAAAAACGCTGAAAACGCCAAAATGAAGCCTGAAATGACGGAATTTTGGGATCCGGAGGTTAAAGTGATTACTCCTGGCGAACGTCCTCAGGATCCTCCATCGGATGCCATCGTTCTTTTTGATGGTACCCAAAAAAGTTTAAATGAATATTGGGTTGACGGAAAAGGAAACGCTCCTGCCTGGAAAGTAGCAGATAATTGTATAACCGTGACAAAAGGCACAGGTTTCATTTACACCAAAATGCCTTTTGAAGATGTTCAGTTGCACATAGAATGGAGGACTCCTTCTGAGGTTGTTGGCAACAGCCAGGGTCGCGGAAATTCAGGAATTTTTCTCCAGTCTCTTTATGAACTTCAGGTATTGGACAATTATAACAATCGTACTTATCGTAACGGTCAGGCAGGATCTATTTACAAACAGTATGCTCCATTGGTCAATGTCTGTAAGAAACCCGGAGAATGGCAGACTTATGATGTAATCTTCACGGCTCCCCGTTTCAAAGAAGATGGATCTGTTTTTACTCCTGCACGTTTCACTGTTTTTCAGAATGGAGTTTTAGTACAAAATGATGTACAGCTGCTTGGACCTACAGAATACATCGGCATTCCGAAATATAAAAAGCACGGGCCGGCTCCCCTGGCACTGCAGGATCATGGAAATCCCGTTGGTTACAGGAATATTTGGATAAGAAAACTTTGATCTTAAGTTAAGTGATAATTTCCCTATAAATGGAACAGTCAAACTCCGGTTTTATCCTTCCCGAATCAACTAAAAAGGAAATGGCAAACCTGGCAAAATGGGCCAGGTATATATCCGTTAGTGGATTTATCATCGGGGGGATGATTATACTGTTCGGAGTATTTACCGGGTTGATTACACTTGGATTATTTCACCTGGGAGTAAGTGCTGAAATTTTGGACAATTTGCCTTCGTGGATCCTGATCATGATTTATATTGTCGTCGTCAGCATATATTTCATCCCGCTTTTGCTCCTTTTTAACTTTTCGGTGAAAGCAAAGGCTGCCATTGTTTTTGATTCGGTGGAAATATTTAATGGCGCTCTGAACGACCTTCATCAGTGTTTAAGGTTTATAGGGGTTATAACACTCACATTTATCTGTTTATACGTTCTGTTAAGGATAGGAGTGGGGATTGCCTTTATCCTTGGATTATTATAAGAATCTTTAATAGTATAGGTCGGCTCCGGCTAAAAAACCTTATGGCTTCATAGCCTAAGGTTTTTTTTTATTCTCTTATTACGGAGTTCGGAATAAAATGGTTTTATCCAGGTCTAAAATTCTCCCCGGTAACGATTGGCTATTTTCGATTCCCTCATATGATTTGATGTGGTTAACGTTGTATTGTTTGTACAAACATTGTATAATTAACGTACAGTGGCTGTACTGAATATGTACAGTGAGTGTACAGATAGTGTACAGTAAGTGTACAGACAACCCGACTGAATCATGGATCAAAACTGAACTGTTTTATGGTAATTGAATTTTCGGGTTGACGCTTCTTAAGGTTCGATCTTTCCAGGAGTTTGCCGATTAATCCGGTACTATGATCGCGACTGACTCACAGTAATTCGTGTTCCCCGGGCCGGAACTTTGACGCCGGCTTCCTTTTGATTCCACCTCACGATGGACACCTTGCTATTGGCTAATGGTTGGCTATGCTACATACCCCATCGCGGACTTGTACCGTCAAGTCATTCGCCATGGACGGCGCAAAATAATGGCAGGAAGGTCCAAAATAGGTTCTTCCTGCCATATAAATAAAGTATCTATTTCAGATTACTCTCCTGATTGTTTAACCTTAGAGCCTGAGAAGGCATAATAGAGCATATATAACTCACAGACGACGACGATAAACCATGTCATTCTCCATGAACCATTAAAAACATCAGCGAGGACACCTTGCATCAATGGCAACAAAGCACCGCCAACTACGCCTATCATAATTACACCGGAAGCAACAGAAGTATATTTGCCTAATTTGGCTACTGCAAGGGTAAATATAGAGCCCCACATGACAGAATGGAATAAACCAACAATCACCAACAACCATGGATTATTCAATGCAATTGCCGCAATGATGCTTATTGTCGCCAATACGGTGGTTACGCCAAGCTGTATTCTTGGAGAAATACTGCTTAAAGAGCTTGAAATTAATCGTCCAACAAGCATGCCCCCCCAATATAAGGTTGCCATGAAAGCTGCTTGAGCCACAAACGAGCCGCCCAAACTTATTGCATAGAGATTGATATTTGCACCAATGGCCACTTCAGCACCTACATAAAAGAAAATCGCGATAACACCTAAGGTAAGGTGGCTGAAAGACCAAACACTTTTTTCAAGTTTTTCGCCTGCTTCAGCTTTTGTGCCCTGAATATCAGGTAATGAAAGTTTCGTCATTATAAATGCCACAAGAGCGATAACCGCCATAAGGGCAAGGAAAGGAACCATCAACTGACTAACTTTTACATCTGACATCGATAAACCGCCGAATACGATTCCAGTCACAAAAAACGGTGCAACAGTCGTACCAATTGAATTTGAAGAACCTCCGATATTCAGGCGCTGTACCGGTTGAGTTCCTTTAACCGTACAAGCTGTAAGGTAAGGGTTAATTACAACCTGAAGAATTGTGGCAGCTGAACCAACGACAAAAGATCCTAATAAGAATATAAAATAACCAATTGGAATGGTTGCAGAAGCAATTTGAACTTTAGATTCAGGAAATTGAACAGTGAACAATGAAGAAAGGAAAAATATACCCAAACCGCCCACCATCACTAATAATGCACGTATCAAGGTACCTTTATAACCATATTTAGTTACCCATGCAGATCCAATTCCTCCGGTCAAAGGATAAGCGAGAAACCAGGAAAATGAAATCAACGTTATAAATGTGTTTTTCAAATTCCCTGCACCACTTAAGAATGCTTCTTTTAATGGTCCCTGGAACTGTCCATTTGCCGTAGTGAGAAACCCGACGATGAAGAAAAGAAAGACCAGCGTGATGAATGGCCCCAAATAGTTTACTTCATTTTGATTAGTTGTCAGTTTAGTTTGGACTTTTTTATAGTCTACTTCTTTATAGTCTACTTCATTTTGAATAGTTGTCATTTTTTTAGTTTGGATTTTTGTATAATTAATTAATTCAAAAATATAATTTCGTATTGTTAGACTGAAGGAGTTTAGAGTTTAGGCTTTAGGCTGAAGGATCAAAAGATACTACATTTACCAAAAGTCTGACGCCTATGGTCTATAAGCCTGATTAATTGTTAGAAGAGCCTTTTCCCTCCATCGCTTATTTCAGCTACATAAAATTCCGGTTTAAGTCCGGTCTTTTCGTGGTAGTTTTTGCCTACCTGTTGAATAAAGGTATCAACGGCTTCATTTTTTACAAGGGAAACTGTGCAGCCGCCAAAGCCGCCACCAGTCATCCGGGAACCAATGACTCCTTTTATTTTTCTGGCTTCATCTACCATCGTATCCAGTTCAACACCGGTTACTTCATAATCGTCCCGCAGTGAATCGTGAGAACCATTCATCAATTCTCCAAACCTGACAAGATTACCGTTCTTTAATTGCTTCACGGCTTCTTCGGTTCTGAATATTTCGCTGACGACATGTCTGGCACGGCGACGAACTGTATCGTTCCCGATTTTATTTTCTATCTTTTTAAATTCATCCAGTGAGATTTCTCCCAATGCTTTAATCGGCTTATAAGGTTGAATAGCTTTAACAGCCGCCTGACATTCAGCAACACGTTCGTTGTATTTACCTGAATCCAGTTTGTGAGGACTGTTGGTATTGCTGATCACAATTTTCATACCGTCCAGTTGAACCGGAACAAGTTCGTAATCCAAGGTGTCGCAATTGAGGAAAACAGCATGATCTTTTTTCCCCATGGCAGAGGCAAACTGATCCATTATGCCACAATTAACGCCGGCGAATTCATGCTCTGCCATCCGTCCCATTTTGGCAAGTTCAATTTTATCAATACCAAACCCGTATTGATCATTCAGTGTGACACAGGTCACAACTTCAAGGGCAGCCGAAGAAGAAAGGCCGGCGCCTGTGGGTACATCGCCATAAAAAAGCAAATCAGCGCCTTTGTCAAATGTCAATCCTTTTTTCAGAAACTGAGCAAAGACCCCGATGGGATAATTTACCCATTCTTTGCCAACTGGTTTATTGAGGTCGCTGATGCTGACTTCTGTTTGGAAATCAAAGTCAAGTGATGCGAAACGTACAGTCTTTCGGTCGGTTTTACGGATAAGACAATAAATGCCGAAACTTAATGCACACGGGAATACGAATCCGCCGTTATAATCAGTGTGCTCGCCAATCAGATTGACCCTTCCCGGAGAGAAATATCCGTCGATGTTTCCCTCGCCATATAGCTGAACGAATTTTGATTTGAGTTGTTTGGTATCCATACTTAATAAATTTAGATTTATTCAGGAAAGGCAAATATATCCATAATTTTGATAAAATTTACCCTTATACAAATTATTCAACTCCCGGATTTTAAATTTCCTTTTCTTTCCTGCACCAGATTTTGAGATGGAACGAATGTCTAATAAATCAGGTTCTTGGAATTAGGATGAGGCATTTGTATGGATTGCGGATAACAAATCTGTAAGACCGGCTTTGAACAATACTTAAACAAATCGGAAGAAAAAAAGAACGGTTCGAAAATGAGAAAACGTGAAGCAGAGAAATTACGAATTTGCGAATTACGAATTGCGAATCTTTGTCGTTTAATTAAGGATTTCAATAACCGCTTTGTGGTTAGATGGTACACCTGGGATCTTCTGTATCTCTTTTCATGAAAGGTTTTCAGCCATCTTGTGGTGTACCATGCCGGTTTTTTTAATTGTAATGCAAAAATTACAACCCTGAGAGTGGCATGATACACTTAAAAATTTTATAATTCAAAATATTACAGTTTGTTACAGAGATTTTGGGTGTATCATGTACTCCAAATTATTATGAAAAAGGAAGGTCTTTAATTAAGTGAAAAAACGCTAAACAGATTCCGGGGTATAGGTCGCCGGTATTACTGACTGGGACTGATTCTTGGGCTTTACGCTACATCCTGCCGTCTTGTTTCCTTCGCTTCCATCCGGTAAGCCTTTTACTGGACTTGGTACGGAGTTGGTATGGAGAAGGTACGACCCAAAGCTTACGCTTTGGGTGCGCTTATTCAGTGCTGACCTAAAAGTAAAAGAATTGATTTTGATAACCTGAACATTTATCTATTTGACACGTTATGACACGCTGTGACTGGTTATGGCATTTTGCCTCCGGTTTCTGTTACCTGAGTATTCACGGAAATAAGTTCCCCTGGTAAAAAGATCTGATGTTGTTTGCATCACATAATTAAAAAACATTGGGGATTTTGTCAGGATCTATCTTCTGTTCAGTCAAAAAAATTTAATCAATTCCATTGGGATACGGGAGGAAGACCGTGTCGGGCAATTTCTGACAAAGAATTGTTCTAAATAAGAAATTATTTAGTGCTGGATGGGTAACCTTTTCAGGGGCTCCGGTATTAACAAGAGTAAATTCCCCATTTACTACCCTTTACCTTTTTTTTATGAGGTGATTTCACGTCCTGTGATTTCACCTCAACTTTTTTTATACGGGCAGATAGGGTGAGTACAAAATTCAGAAGGAATAATTTAGCAGATGATCATTTACTCCATTTTTCGATAGCTTTGATATTCAATTCGTTGATTATTTCTTTGCCTTCAGGGGAGTAACAAAATGCAAGTTCCTCTTTATAATGATCTGTAATTTTTCCGCGAACCATTTTAAGGGTGCTGTTCAGAAAATGGTTTTGTTCATTAAAAGCTTCAGGCAACATTGCAATAGCAGTGGGTATCCATCTTTCGGGATACTGACCTTCAAATTTTCCTCCTTTGCGAAAAACATTGATATCCTGTTGAATCAGTTCGAGGGATTTAATATTAGCTTCCTTTGTGCCTGATTTTAATCCCTGTTTTTCAAGCGAATTTTTAATAGAAATGATGTTAGGAACCACCATCCCGATAGTATATGGATCCTGATTGTTGTAAAGCATAATCTGATCAATGAATGCGGATTGTTGAACGATTGCCTCTTCAATTCCTTCGGGACTGTATTTTTCTCCGTCATTACCGATCAGCAGGCTCTTGAAACGTCCAAGTACATAGAGGAAGCCATCTTTGGAGAAGTATCCCATATCGCCCGTGTGCAGCCATCCATTTTTAATGGTTTCTTCGGTTGTTTTAGGATTATTCCAGTAACCTATCATTACATTATCCCCTTTGATGACGATCTCCCCCTTTTCGCCGTCAGGCAAAGAATTTCCTTCTGCATCGCAAATCTTTACTTCCAGATCTTTAACCACTTTCCCTGAGGAACCGAACTTTACAGCATCGGGACTATTGGCCGAAATAACGGGTGAAGCTTCCGTCAGTCCATAGCCCTGGTAAACAGGGATGCCGAGCGCAAAAAAGAAACGCTGCAATTCCAGATCCAGCAAGGCCCCGCCGCCAATAAAGAATTTCAGTTTGCCTCCAAAAACATCCCTTATCTTTGAGAAAATTATTTTATCAAACAAAGCGTAAGCAGGCTTCAGAAAAATTCTCCAGCCTTTACCTCGATTCCAGCCTTCACCATTATAGGAATAGGCTATGTTTAGACCTGTTTTGAAAAGGACGGTTGTAAAGGAGCCCTTAGCCTGAATATTTTTTTCTATGTTTTTCCTGAAATTCTTTGACAATGCAGGAACGCTCATCATAATATCAGGTTTGAACTCTTTGATATTAACAGGAACATTCCGTAAAGTCTCCATGGGAGTGCGTCCAATCTGGACTGAACCCACCGAACCTCCTTTAAGCATAAAAGAATACAGGCAGGCAGTATGTGCGAAAGAATGATCCCATGGGAGCAGTGCCAGCGTTTTATAGTGAGGATATATCTCAAGAAGCGAATTGGCCTGGATGACATTACTGGTATAATTCAGGTGGCTGAGCATAATTCCCTTGGGATCGGCCGTCGTACCGGAAGTATAGGAAATATTGGCAAGATCATCCGGTAAAATATTGCCGTAAATGGATTTAAATTTCTGCTGCCCCTCTTCCGAGCTAAGGAAATCTTCTCCTTTTTTAATTATTACATTGTAAAACAATTCATTAGGGTCTGGATTTGCTTTCTCATCCAGATGGATAACTTTTTCAAGATTTGGAAGACTATCAATGACCTCTGCAATTTTGCCGGCTTGATTTCTTGAGACGATTACAATCTTTGCGCCCGAATGCTCTAACCTGAATTTTAATTCAGGAGCTTCCAGTTTCACGGATAAGGGTACGTTGATAGCACCACAATAAAGAATTGCCAGTTCACTGATCAGCCAGCTGTTTCTGCCTTCCGATAATAGACCGACACGGTCGCCTTTCCTGAGCCCTGAAGCGTAAAAACCTGCTCCTAATAAAATCACTTGTTCTTGTACTTCCCGATAAGTTAAAGGTACATAATGGTCAACTGTTTTTTCCCATAACAAAGGATTTTCTGGGAATCTTTCAACACTCTTTTCAAACAGTTCAATCAGCGTCTTCATCGAATTCTGGTCAGTATTTATATTACGGTGCCTGGAAATTATTCGCCTTTATTGCTTTACTCCTCAATCAGGCCAAATTTATAAATGGTTTTTGATCTGAAGGTTTCACCCGGATTAAGCAGTGTGGAGGGAAATTCGGGATGATTGGGAGAATCCGGATAATGCTGGGTTTCCAAAGCCAAACCCGAGTATCTTCCAAAAGTGATGTCGTCGGGTCCTTTCATTTCGGGAATATAATATCCGGTATAAATCTGAATGCCAGGTTGTGTGGTTGAAACCTCCACCTTACGGCCGGAAGTCTCTTCCGAAAGAATGGCTGCTTTGATCAGTTTGCCGTCGGGATTGTTTAGAACAAAATTATGGTCATAGCCATCTTTCAGTTCATTAATCCTGGAACCGACCTTTGCCGATGAGGTAAAATCCAGCGGGGTTCCGGCTACTTTTTCAATCCGCCCCGTAGGGATGAGGGTATCATCATTGACGGTATAACTATCTGTAGCTATCTGAAGCTGATGGTTTAGAATATTTTCCTTGCATCCGGTCAGATTGAAATAAGAATGATTGGTAAAATTCACCACGGTGGTTCTGTCTGTTACCGCTTTGTATTCAATCTGAAATTCATTTTCACGGTTAAGGGAATAAGTGACAACGACATCCAGATTGCCGGGAAACCCTTCCTCCATGTGGATGCTCCTGTATTTTAATTCAACAGCAACCACATTGGGTTTTACTATTTGGGAGGAGGCCCAGATTACCTTATCAAAACCTGTTATCCCTCCATGCAGGCTGTTGGGCCCGTTGTTGATGGGAAGAGTGTAAGTGGTTCCTTTGATGTTGAATTTTCCACCTGCAATTCTGTTGGCATATCTTCCGATAATCGCTCCAAAGTAGGGGCCTTGTTTAATGTAAAAATCAGAAATATAATCCTGAAGTGATTTAAAGCCCAGAACAATATTTGCCTTTTGTCCGTTTTTATCAGGTGTTTCGACAGAAGTTACAATTCCGCCATAGTTGGTAATTTTAACTGTGATTCCATTATCGTTGCGGAGAGTGAACAGATAAACTTTTTCACCACCAACGGCATTCCCGAAATTTTCACGAATGAGCTCCATAAATTTAGTTTTTATTATTAACGACAAACTTAATGGATTTTAATGCATCATCTTCTTTATAAATCATTAAATTTTAAAAGCAGAGGGCAGAGAGCATTGAGAAGGGAGAAAGGAACATGGAGACGGGAGAAGGGAGCTCTGTTGTTTGCTTTATTTTGAAAATCATTTTTTACCTTTGATGAATGTATAAAATGATCAGTCCAATGCTCTTTACTCTTTGTTCTCTGTTCTCTGCGCTATGATGAATAATATGGTGAAATTATCCGAGTTAAATGGATTAGTCCGGCAGGTTGTGACGGAAGCTTTTCCCGATAAGCTATGGGTAGTTGGTGAAATTTCAGAGATGAAAACCAACCGCAGCGGTCACTGCTATCTTGTACTGATCGAAAAGGATACCGATACTGATACTGTTATTGCTCAGGCACGGGCAACTATCTGGTCATACACCTACAGGATGCTTCTCCCTTATTTTGAAACCACCACCGGACGACCTCTCGGGGAAGGATTAAAAGTCCTGATCCAGGTTACTGTTGAATTCCATGAGCTTTATGGATATAGTCTTAACATCCATGACATTGATCCTACCTACACTCTGGGAGATCTTGCCCGACGTAAAGCTGAAATTATCAGCCGGTTAACCGATGAGGGGGTCCTGGACATGAACAAGGAGTTGGAATTTCCGGATGTTCCGCAAAAAATTGCAGTGATCTCTTCTGAAACGGCGGCCGGTTATCAGGATTTTATAAATCAGCTAAAAAATAACCAGGGAGGGTACGTATTTTACTGTAAACTTTTCCCGGCAGTAATGCAGGGTCCTCAGACAGAAGCTTCTGTCATACAGGCACTGGAGCAGATTTATCATTATGAGGATTTTTTTGATGTAGTGGTAATCATCAGGGGTGGGGGATCTCAGTTTGATTTAAGCTATTTTGATAATTACAACATTGCCTATTACGTCACTCAATTCCCTTTGCCTGTTATCACCGGGATAGGCCATGAAAAGGATAATTCAGTGGTCGATCTGGTGGCTCATACACGCCTGAAAACACCGACGGCTGTAGCTGAATTCCTAATCGGTACTGTGGCAAAATTTGATTTAAAACTTTCAGAGTCCCAATCGCTTTTAATTGAATGCATCCATCGGCAGATGGACGAGGCAAATCGGGAAATTGACCAATTGACAAGGATGGCAGGTCCATTAATCCGCAACAGGATCATGCAAAGTTCCCAGTACTTGAATCAACTGCTTTGGAAGACCGATCATTTTGTTAAGATGGCCCTTGTCAGCCAGAAAAATATCCTTGCCAATAAGCAAGCTGAAATCCGGAGGAATGTGCCGCTTTTTTTATCACAGGAATTCAAAAGGCTGGAAGCCACCGGCAGTCTGGCATTATCAGGATTAAGGCTGATAATTCCCCTTACCAGGGAGGAGTTAAACAAAAGCGTGTCAACAACTAAACAGGTTGTCCGGAGAAGGCTGGAGAATGAACGTCATAAGTTGGAAATGATGTCGCAGGAAGTTTATCTCAGCGATCCGGAGAGAATTCTCGCCCGCGGATACAGCATCACAACCCATAGAGGGAAAATAATAAAAGATATCTCGCTGATTCAAAAGGGTGATGCTATTAAAACAACCCTGCAAAATGGTTCCCTATTAAGTGAAGTTCTTGATAAAAATGAAGCTACCTCATCGTAACTGATGCCTGTATCGTAATTCATAGCATTGTCATTAGCTATTCGCTTGACTTTAACAATAAATGGCAGGTTCAATTTTTACCACTTATGAGCTATTTTATCGTTAAGGATTTTGAGGAATGGTGTATCGTTAAAATATCAATTCTTTTTTCCGAGATAATTCTATAAAGGATTCGATAACTTCCAATAATTAATTCCCGGATAGATTCATTTTCAGTTTCAGGCGCTATTCTTCCTACAAGAGGTTGATTTTTTAAAATTTTTACTCTTTCACGGATTCGCTTTACTTGAATTACTGAATATTTCATTGAATCCTTTGCAATGAATTCAGCAATATTGATTAGATCAGCAACAGATTGATCAGTCCAGTTTAGCTTAACCATTTTTCGAGTAGTTGATCAAGTTCTTCATCAGGAATTACCTGATTCTTGTTAGATTGATCAATACCTTTCTCAATCTTTTCTATTAAGATTATCTGGTCTAAAATATCATCAATGGTCACATTATCGGGCAATTTAATTAAGCTGCTTATTACTTTATCCTTAGTTGTCATACTTCACTATTGTTGCAATCTTTCTATTTTTAGCTTCTTCTCAACCGCTCCAATATCAATAAAATTTATAGCATACCACAAATCAAAGCAAACCGAGTTAAACTTCATCTGGTTTTTAGTCAAATTTAATAAAAATCTTTGAAGAAGTATTCATTCTTGATTCTGAACCGGAAAAAACAAAAGAATTGTTTTTGTTCTCAATAACCACTATACTATAAGTACTTTCAAAACGCTGACAAAAATATGACTAATTCAAAATGGGATATCAAGAATCGTAATGTTAGTTTTTGTATTTTTGATTTAATTTACGAAACGATCTCTTATGGATAAGAATTCAGGCACATACAAAGAAGCAATAGCTGAAATCGAGGAAATTCTTGCACAGATTGAAAATAACGAATTGGATGTTGATGAATTATCTGAAAAAGTTAAACGTGTCTCTTTTCTGATCAATACCTGTAAAGAAAAGCTCAAAAATACCGAAGAGGAGATCGGAAATATTCTCAAAGAAATGGATCATAAGTAAAGAGTTTCTTTGGAGATTCATTCCGGGAATCCTTTCTCCTCTCAGAATTCAGAATCTTTTAGGTTACTTTTCCCCAAAAGATCATAACGATTTTTGGGGATTTTATTATGAAGTTATTCTCTAAAGAATTAGGACAGCCGATCATCGATGAAATGACTGCCCAATAAATTTAAGCCCATCAACCAATCCCGACCTGAAGTATGACCAGGAATGGAAACCATCACGCACTCGATATTCATGAGGAATTCCAAGTTTTCGCATTTCGATGTGCAATTGGGAATTGCCCTGATACAAAAAGTCATCGTCGCCGCAATCGATGTAAAAACGTACCGTCTTCAGCTTTTCTTTAGATACACTGTGGATCAGGTGCAAAGGGCTATGCGACTTCCAGCTTTCCGACAAACGTTGGTTGCCAGACAGGTCTTTCCCATACAAGTCTTTAAAATAGTCGTTGTAAGTGTTGTCAGGCATGGCAACGATTTCTTCGTCGGTAAATGTTCCTGAGCTTATTGCCGCACAGCTCGAAAACAAATCAGGGTAACGCATGGATAACATCAAGGAACCATAACCTCCCATCGATAGGCCCGAAATAGCCCTGAATTCCTTTTTTGCCCTGATGCGATAGGTACTTTCGATAAAGGGGATAAATTCTTTTACAAACATATCCTCCCAGGGATTTGCCATTTTATAATCATTGCAATACCAGGTTACTTTCCCGTCGGGCATGACAATGATTGATGCAGGGAATTCCCCTGATTCGATTTCTTTATCAGCAGTTTGCGGAGCATCGCCAAATTGTATCCATCCGATTTCGTCGTCTGAATGACCATGCAGCAAGTAAACAACCGGATAACTCCGGGTCGAAGTATCATATCCTTCAGGGAGATAAACAGAATATTTAACGGTTTGGCCCATTAATTTGCTCTCGAATTTCAGGCTTTCTTTAACGGTTCCTTTTGAAAAACCGGAACCAGCAGATAATAAAAAGAACAGGACAATAAAGAATTGCTTTTTCATTAGTTTATTTTTTAATAGGTTCCTACAAAACAAGATCTTAACGTTTTTTTCTTCTTTTTTGGAAGGGACTCTTTTGTCTGCCGTTTGTTTTTGGCTCTTCCCCCGCAATCCTGAAATCAAGCTGTTTTTTCTCAAGATTGGCTCTAACAACTTCGACTTCAAGATCGTCCCCAAGCTGGTATTTCTTATGAAACCTCCTGCCTATAATACAATAATTCTTTTCATCGTATTCATAATAGTCGTCAGTCAGCTCATGCATGGGGACCATTCCTTCACATTTATTCTCCTCAATTTCCACATAGATTCCCCATTCTTTTACTCCTGAGATGACGCCTTTGAAAACCTGACCGATCTTATCGGCCATGAATTCCACCTGCTTGTACTTGATGGAAGCTCTTTCGGCGTTGGCGGCGCGGGTTTCCATGTCCGAGGAGTGTTTGCACATATCTTCCCACTGTGGAGCGGGCACTGACCGCCCGTCAGCAAGGTACCTGGCAAGGAGCCTGTGGACCATCATATCCGGATAGCGGCGGATGGGGGAGGTGAAATGAGTGTAATAATCAAATCCGAGTCCGTAATGTCCGATATTGCGGGTGGAATACTCAGCTTTTGCCATTGTCCTTATGGCAAGGGTCTCGATAACATTCTGCTCTTTTTTCCCATTTACCTTATCAATGAGTTTATTCATCGAAGAAGCAACCGCATGGGGACTGTTGGTATTGATATTATACCCGAACCGTTTAATGAAATGGTTAAAGGAGCTCAGTTTATCGGGGTCCGGTTTATCGTGAATCCTGTAAACGAAAGTCCTTTCTTTCTTTTTTTCTCCCGGTTTACCAATCAGTTCTGCAACCATTTTGTTGGCCAGAAGCATAAACTCTTCGATAAGATTGTTGGATTCCTTGTTTTCCTTGTAAAACACACTCAGCGGCCTTCCTTTGGCATCGATCTCAAATTTCACTTCCACCCGGTCAAATCCCATAGATCCTTCATCAAAGCGCTTCTTCCTTAATATCCGGGCAAGCCGGTTCAGGGTGAGAATTTCTTCTTTGAAATCGCCTTGGCCTGTCTCGATTACGTCCTGAGCTTCTTCGTACGAGAATCTTCTGTCGGAACGGATCACTGTACGCCCGAACCATTTATGATGAACAATACTCTCATCATCAATCTGGAATACTGCTGAAAAGCATAATTTTTCCTCTTCAGGCCTGAGCGAACATACTCCGTTTGATAACCTTTCCGGAAGCATGGGTACTACCCTGTCCACCAGATAAACCGAGGTTGCACGGTTGTAAGCCTCTTCTTCCAATAAAGTAGCTGGTTGTACGTAGTGTGTTACATCTGCTATATGAACACCAACTTCCCAAAGCCCATTGTCCAGTTTGCGAATTGAAAGTGCATCATCAAAATCTTTGGCATCAGCCGGATCGACGGTGAAAGTCGTAACATTCCGGAAATCCCTTCTTTTTTGGATCTCCTCTTGTGAAATTTCCATCGGAATCTTGTTGGCTGCCTGTTCCACTTTCTCAGGGTATTTGTAAGGCAATCCGAATTCGGCTAAAATGGCATGCATCTCCGTTTCATTATTGCCGGTGTCACCCAGTACTTCAATAATTTCCGCGAATGGATTGTGGGCTTTTTCAGGCCAGTCAAGTATACGGGCAATCGCTTTTTGTCCATTGGTAGCCCCGTTGAGTTTATCTTTCGGAATAAAAAGATCAAAGGGAGTTTTCCTCGAAGGAATAAGAAAGGCTGTAAATTGTGAAATTTCTACGGTTCCCACAAAGGTGGTATTTGCACGCTCGAGCACTTCGATCACTTCTCCTTCAGGGGTACTGCGCTTACGCCGGGCGTATAAACGTATCCTGACTTTATCGCCATCCATCGCGTGCCCCATGTTGGCTTCTGCGATAAAAACAGGCTCTGCTAGTTCTTCGCTGGTTAATTCCCCGTATCCTTTGGCATTGATATTAATAATGCCGGTGATGAATCCTCCCTGGTATTTAAGCTTGAACTTTCCCCGTTCCACTTCTTCCAGGATTTCTTCATCCCGAAGTTCCATCAGTACCAGGTTAAGCAGTTTCTTTGAACTTTCTTCATTAGCCTCAATCATAGCGGCTAATTGCTTATTATTAAAAGTCTTATTGACATTGTCATAATAAACCGAGAGAACGGCTTTCTTTATCCCTGACTTATTAAACTTCAAGGCCTTTTTATCCTTACTATATTTCGCCATAAATCAAATATTTCGCATCTCAAGATACAAAAAAAGGTTGTACATTGTATATTTCTTATGACAATGATAAAATCAGCTTTTATGAATCTGAGTTTGATCTAAGATATCGGATCAGATTCGAACGGCAAATACATGAATCTTAAATAACCCATCAAAAGAAAGATCATGAAAATTCACTGTTATTATATTTACATTCTTACCAATAAAAACAACACCGTTCTTTACACCGGTGTTACAAATGATTTGGTCAGGCGATGCCACGAGCACAAAAATAAACTCATTAAGGGCTTTACAGAAAAGTATAATGTTGACAAATTGATTTATTATGAATTATTTGAAGACATTAATCTTGCAATTATAAGAGAAAAACAGATCAAAGGATTTTCAAGAGAGAAGAAAGATCTGTTAATTGAAAAATTTAATCCAAGCCGGAAAGACTTATATAATCAGGGGCAAATAACAACGATTTCTCATTCCAAGAGCTTACCCCAAAAAGATGAGGCATGATGCAATAATGAAAATGTTCTCAGAGATTCCTCATTTCGCTTCGCTGCATTCGGAATGACATCGGTGATGGTAAAGGGGTGATGAGGGGCGGCGGAGCCGCCCCTCATCACCCCAATCCCTCAAACAAAAGTGTCATTCCGACACGAAGTGAGGAATCTCTCAAAATTGAATAGAGATATAAAATGTAGTTATTAACTGATATGATGTCTGTTCTCAATGATTTGCTGGATCTGGTTTTCCCTTTGCTGTGTGTAGGTTGTAGCACGCCTCTGGTTAAGGGAGAGGAGGTGCTCTGTCTTGGCTGCCTGGCTGATCTTCCCAAAACAAATTTCACCAACTTCACCGACAATCCGGTTGCTGATATTTTTATTGGCAGGACAACTGTCGTTTACGGGAATGCTTTCTGTTATTTTGATAAAGGAGGGAGAGTCCAGAATCTGCTGCATCAGCTGAAATACAAAGGAAGAAAAGAGATTGGTTTCAGATTGGGATTACTTTTTGGCTATGATCTGATCCGGGAAAAAGAGTTCCAGGAAATCGATATCATTGTGCCGGTTCCATTGCATAAAAGGAAACAGCGGAAAAGAGGGTACAATCAGAGCGTTGAGATTTGCAAAGGAATTTCTGATGCTATGAATAAACCCATGATAATAAACAACCTGGTCAGAACAAAGCATACTGCTACTCAAACCTCTAAAGGAAGATACGATCGATGGGAGAACGTGTCGGGAATATTCAAGGTCAAAAATAGCACAGCTTTTCAGGGAAAGCACCTTTTACTCGTGGATGACGTGATCACAACAGGGGCCACTTTAGAATCCTGCTGCGAAGAATTGCTGAAAATTCCTGGGGTTAAAGTTAGCGTGGCAGCATTGGCAAAGGCGTGAAATACAAGATTTAGGCTTAAAGCTTAAGCCTTAGCCTGCCTTTCTGACCTATCTTTAACTCTGGTTATCCTTATTAATTGATTCAATCATTTCCATTGCACGGCTCTCTGAAATAGATCCTTTCAATATTTTGGATAAATTCTTATTCTTTTTTTGTTCTTTAGGAAGAATAATTAATCCAGCCTGTTCCATCCCTCTTAAAATGGACATTGCATCCTGGTTAACTATTTCTATTTTCAATGTCTGCATACTTTTTTCTTCAAATTTAATCCTATTTTACGAGGAATAAAATAACCAATAATTCAAGTATCTCGATTCCAAATCGTTTATCATCTGTTTTCAACAGGATACAATATCTACTTTCCTTGCCATCTGAATCCATCATTTTTCAAGTCTGCCAGGTCAAGAATCCTGTTTACTACTGTATCCACGGCATCTTCGATTGTTTCGGGACGGCTGTAAAAAGAGGGAGATGCCGGGGCAATGATGGCGCCGGCTTCGGTGAGCAGGGTCATATTGCGTAAATGAATCAGATTCAGTGGATTTTCGCGGACCACCAGGATCAGCCGCTTCCGCTCTTTAAGGATCACATCAGCTGCCCGGGAAATAAGGTTATCACTCACTCCCGAAGCAATTCTTCCAAGAGTCCCCATCGAACAGGGAATCACGATCATGGTATCGAAACCCGCTGAACCCGAGGCAAAGGGGGCAAAGAAATCGTTCTGATCCCAATAAGTGAAAGGAAACTGGTCTGCCTTGTGCGAATCGCCAAGCTCGTCTTCCCAGATATCTTTTGCATTGGGCGTGTACACCACATGACATTCGTCGTATTGATCCTTCAGAGCCTGGAGTTTGACAAACAATCTTTTGGCATAAATTGCGCCGCTTGCCCCGGTAACGGCCACTATAATCTTTTTCCCCATCTTTATTAACTGTTTCAGGCCATCAATTCAATCAAATAGATCGCTAAGATAAGCAGGAGCAAAATTACATAAGAGACCGGATTGGCAAAATTCATCGTCCACCCCATCCAGGGAACACTCTTAGGTACAAAAATTCTTTTGTCGTCTTTGTTCCAGTAAATGAGACTGAATTTATAATTCTTCGGATCATTCTCCATCTTAAACGGATCCATATTCCCGGATGATTTATTCATAACCTGGTTATTATGAATGTGAATTTAAGAATTTATACAGATATTCTTAAGAAAATCGGGAATTTCTTTCTCCCTCGCTGGCGCGGAGTGTTGAACACTACTAATCAATACAATAGAATATCAAGCATACCTCTCTCCGGAATAATCAACGGCGCTGCTGTACATATAGTGCTCTGCCTTCGGGACCAAACCTTCTTCAACCGGGTTCTGATGGATGTAATCCAATTTTTAGTCAGTAACAGCATTGCTCCAAAGTTCAATTGGTTTGTTGTCCGTTCTCCAAAACCGGCAGCCATCGGGTGTCTTAAATTGACTTAACAGCCATTCCTTCCTGCTTTCTTTTGGATTATCAGGTATAGCCTTGATAATAGCCTTGCTGGTAAACCTTGCCCTATCTCTATCTGTCCTCTGGAGATATTTTTGCGACTTTTGCTACTTGCGACTTTTGCTATTTTTCCCTCTTATTACCACATCATCTCATCAGTTCATCAACTCTTCGGCTCTTCAGCACATCGCCACATCATCAGCTTCAGGAGAGGACAGTCTTTCGGATATCCTCCGCGATTTCAAGAAAATTCACCTCCAAGGCCATCATCAAAGCAGTACAGGAAGTACCTGAAAGCCGCCGGGACTGGATGCTGAACTTGTTCTGGTACGCCGGGAAGAACAACAATAAAATCAGGTATTACAAATTCTGGCAGGATGGTAACGAGGCAATGGAAATACATACAACAGCTTTTCTGGATGAGAAAATGAATTACATCCACTACAATCCTGTAAGAGCGGAACTGCTTGCAAAACCAGAAGATTATCTTTACAGTTCTGCAAGAGATTATGCAGGAGAAAAAGGCCTTGTTGAGATAGAATTAGCTTAAATTAAGCGGATCACAGATCCGCAGTCAAAAGGTGCAGATTGCAAATTCTATACAACTGCTCATAATAGTCAGATTATCAATAGCCAAAATTTATATCTTCAATCTTGAAATTATGCGACTTTACTATTCTTTCAACTTCCTTTAGTTTCTTTATTCGCTCTGCGTGCTCGTTCACTTCTCTTACAAAGGGTTTGTAAGGTTCATATTTTGTAAGCATGTTATATATTATAACAGCAAGTTTATGGGCCGTGGCCGTTATAGCTTCTTTTCTGCCTTTTTTGTAAGCAACTTTTCTGAAAAACCGTGTCAAGTGCGTATCTATTTTGAGGCCTCCAATCACATTCGCTACACTTTTAAGGGCTTGGGATAGCGGATTAGTCCCTCGTTTTGTATGGTTACTAATTACTTTTCCTCCCGTTACTTTTTGATTGGGGCATAGGTGCAAATAATTTGAAAAGGCTTTTGCAGAATGAAATTTTGTGATATCGGTTCCGACTTCGGTGATCACACTCAATACCGTATTTTGATTTACCCCTTCAATAGCGAACAAATCCACCCCTCCAAAATACTGAAAACTGTACGCTTGAAAATCTATCTCGGGTTTGTTTTTATTTTTTTTGAGGGCTTTTTTGTGGCGAGGGGCATCCTTGGGGTCTATTTCTGAACACGCCAAACAGTTTTTGAGTATTTTTTCAATTTCATTTTCACAAGCTTGTATACGAGCCAGGTTTTGAACATACTCGTCATAATGCTGTCGCAACACAAATAAATATCCTTCGTGCCAATTGCCTTCAAGGGAAAGTGCAATTTCTTCTTTGCTTTTTTTTACCCGGTAATCGGACAACCCAGCCAACGATCTTGGGTTTCTTTCCCCTGATAAGATAGCTTCTATTATAGCCCTGCCACTTTTGCCCGTAATATCGTTAAGTGCCACTTCCAGCCGTAGATTCATTGCCCTCAAATCTCTTTGTATTTGATTGATAATGCGGGTCTGCACTTGTATGTATTTGAGCCTCTGCCTTGAATAAATTCTTAAATGGGATACGTGTTCATTCGGGATGAAACTATTGGAGAGCATCCCCACACTGTGTAGCCACTGGATCCATTGACAATCCTGCACATCAGTTTTTCGTCCCTTTACGTTCTTTGTTTGGTTGCCGCACACCAAGAACACCTCAAAACCAGCTTTTTCTAAAGCAGCAAATAGTGTTTGCCAATAGTTCCCGGTACTTTCCATCGCAATAGTCCTGACCCCTTTGCTTTTCAGATAAACTACCATCTCTTGATGGTCTTTGGTATAAACACCAAACGATTTTACCTCTTCGCTACCTTGCCCGGTAGCAACATAATGCATTTTTGAACCCACGTCAACACCACAGGCATTGGGGTTGATTACAGCCATTTTTGCTTCCATTTTCACTTTTTTAAAATTACGTTTTGAAAAAATATCTTTAGGAAGTGTACTTTTGTGATTAATAATATTCTATAAGGGGTCGCAATGCCTCCATTGTTTAAATCATAATAGCCCCTCCGTTTAAGGGGCTATTTACACTTCTAGCCAGAATCCGCATAGAGTTAAAAACATCAGTGAGCAAGCGGCTTTCGCTAAAGACAGTATGAAAATAGCAAGATTTCCATAGATCAGATAGCAGCTCACTCTATCAGTTGTTATAGCGTTTTTAATAAGAAAGGGCGCTTATTGGGGGAAACTGCACCAGCCGCTACGATCAATGTTGCTAAAAATGAGAACAATAGGAGTTCATATAAAATCCCGACGAGCAGGGGTTTGAAGTGAAAAACCCATCCAGGTGCCATATTTCTTGCTATAATAAATTTCCTCCGCAATGGAGCCGAAAGTACCTACAAAAAACTCCCACCCGACACCCTCACTCCTCGCCTTAGCAATTGCTACATCAACAATCTGCTCTGTTATATTATTTTGGCCCGGATACCAGAAATTACTAAATCCTCCCATATTATTTCCAATACCTATGTTACCACTATCCATATTATAACCCAAGCTGAAATTGGGGAGAAGAGGAGTTGAAACATTCCCATACGGAGTTAATCCATTACTTCCGGAATAATTGAACCCTACACCGAATGATATATTATTTTCTCTTGCCCAGTCCCCAAGATTATCAAAACCACGGCCGATCCACCTGAACAAATCTCCAAGCCAGGGGAGTGGCTTTGGCTTTTTCATATTTAGAAACTTTTTACCATTGCATTGGATATTTTGATCCAAATAAATATAATAATATAGCAGATACGATTACATACAGTACCAAAATAACATTTCCGACCTTACTTCGGTTTATACTTTCGATTTTATACTTTTCATAAATTTTCTCGTGCTTCTTATAAAGTAAAAAGTAATTGAACGTAAATATTATCGCCATAATTACAAATGCAAATGTGATGATTCCATTTTTCGATGCCAGCGTTATTTTGATTCTTAAAAAGTGATTTAATAAAATAAGAAGAGTAGCCACATTTGCAAAATGAATCAAACTTAATAAGAACATAGCATTTGTTGCAGGAGTATCATTTGTCCTTACACATTTGAGACTTTTATACATTTTGTAATATAAATATTTCATGACACATTTATTTAACGATAATAACTTCTTGGATAAGATAGTACCCATTCAGGATGTTCCCTACTTGCTTTAATATAAGCCTTGGCTGCAATATAATCTACTTGTATTAAAACACCATACCATCCGCCAATAATATAAGAAGTGCCAGTAACAATTGTATTTGCGCCTGTTTCTCCCCAAGATTGATATGGCTTCCCGGTATGTGGATCATTAAAAGAAGAAAGTAAGACATCTGCACCAATTGTAAATCCGGATAGTCCATAACTAATAGGTTTTAGACTATTAACACTTTTCGCCAGTGGAGATATGTAGGCAATTTCATATGCTAAATCGCTCCCTGTCTTAGTATTGGCAAGCAGTCCTTTTGTAGCATCAATGCCAATACCGGTAATTCCCGCTAAAGTATTTATCTTATCCAATTTGTTTAGCAAATCTCCACCCCCTTGCCTCTTTGCCTCTGAAATTGCTTTATTAGTAATCTGTTCAGGTGAAGGAGGATTATAATTTGGATACCAAAAATTACTAAATCCTCCCATATTATTTCCAAAACCCCAGTTGCCCTTATCAATATTATAGCCCGCCTCAAAATTCACTCCTTTATACCCGATAAATGGATACGGAGTCCAACCGTTGCCTCCGTAGTTAATTCCAGCACCAACCGAGATATCGTTCTTAGTCGCCCAGTCCCCAAGATTGTCAAAACCTCGCTTAATAAACCTGAAAAAGTCTCCGATCCAGGTATTTCCAGAAGGATCAATATATCGTAACGGATTATTTAGACAGTAGCTGTACCTGTTAAAATTCTGCGTGTAGTCCGGCATCTGTACAAAATTATCCGGACTTAGCATCCTTCCGATTAACGGGTCATACAGCCTGCCGTTCATATTTATTACATTAAAATCAGGCAAATGCTCATGGCTTGTAAAGCCTCTTCCGGCAAACAGTTCAGGCTGACCGCTTAAATTGTAACTCCAGTCCGTCGGGTTTCGCCTTCTGCCCCAGGCATCAAAGCTGTATTCCTGAGATGTGCCGTTCGATGAATTGTAAACATGGGTTATGCTGCCCAGATGGTCCCGGAGAAGATAATAGTAAGTCGTACCGCTTACGTCGGTTAATGCTACTACCGGGGCGCTATAGGCATCGCCTCCAAGATAAGTGTATTTCCTTACAGTGCCGTTATCATTTTCTTCCATGTAGGAAGGTGTAGGATACCACCTCGTGAGATTTGTCCCGGAATGGGTCATGTCCATTTTAGCTCTTTGCTGGTCTTCAAAATAATAAAAAGATGCAGAGTTACTATTCTCGTTTAAGGTGTATATTTTGTGGAATGAATTATAAGTAGCCGTCTGAGCCGCAGTTGGTATCACGCCGCTTGATGATTCCAATTTAGTAATTGCATAAGGCGAGGCGCCTGAACCATACTGGAAGTCGATGGTGCCGATGTCAGATTTCGTTAATAAATTCCCGTTATTGCCAAAAGTCATTGAAAGGTTCTGGGGACCCGTTACTGCGGTTAACCGATCAAAAAGGCCGGCATAGCTGAAAGACTCGGAAAGACTCCTGTTATAATTCTGTCGTGACGATAAATTACCGGTGGAAGCATCAAAAGAGTAGCGATAATCCTGCACGGAGCCGGCATATGTACGGGTCGGGTAACCTGAAGTTGGATCATATTCGAACCCTGCCGTCAGACCGCCTCCGAAGGCAGCTCCAGTCAACTGCTGGAAGGCATTCATTCCTGTTACGGTATATTTCGTTACTCCGTCGGCTGATATCGATGACATGTATCCCTGGGCGTTATAATTTATTGTTTCCACTATCCCTGAATGATGCGTTCGCGTACTGATCCTTCCATTTGAATCGTACGTAAAGGTAGTTGAAAAAGGTGTTCCCGCAATGGATTGACCTGAACTGTTTATCCTGCCGTTGGAATCATACCCGAATGTACGGTTAATGGAATTTGGCCCATAAATATTTATTAACAGTTCATTGTCATCGTATTCATAAGTCGTTGTCAAATTCCCCGGTGAGACAGAGATACTGTTTAAACGTCCATCCGGTCGATAATTATGAGTGGTGATCCTGTTCTCGTTATCGGTTTGTGTTATGATTTGGCCGAGAGAATTATAAGTGTAAGTAATGGTTCCAGCACTTGGGTCCGTGAGAAGTGTCTGGTTACGCGCGGCATCATTATATTGCATGGAGGTTATTACTCCCCCCGGCGCTGATATACTTTTGACTTTACCATCAGCATAATAAGAATAGTTAATCGTTCCTCCGGCATCTGATGCAGACGAAATAGTGCCATCCGCCTCATAGGTTTTTGATGAAGTTCTGCCGGATGTGGTTTCGCTAATTGTAGCCCCTGTATACGAATAAGTTGTATTCATGCCTGTATTGCGATTTATGGATAAAGGCCGTCCATAAATATCATAATTATGGGTTTCTGCCCATGTCTGACTCCCTCCGGAAAAATAAGGAACCGAAGCTCTGTAAAGCTGACCACTGGGATAATATTCCTGATCGGTCAGTATCATTGTTCCGTTAAAACCTTTTTTCATTGAACGGATCGCCTGCCCAAGCTTATTATACCAAATTATAGATTCAGACCCGTCGCCTCCTGTTTTAGTCATCCGGTATACCCCTTCACCTGGTTTATCCGGGCCATCCCAGTCATACGCAGTTGTAACAGATGGACTAATCGAGTTGGTTTGATAGGACGGCCGCCCGAATTCATCATATTGGTTTGTTGTCACGTTGCCAAGGTAATCAGTTTCCGTGTACAATCTGCCGTAAGAGTCATAATTGTAAGTAGTGGTATGACCAAGAACATCTGTTGAAGTCAAAAGTTTACCGTTATTTGAATCCCATGCGTAGTTAACCTGACTGTCTCCAATCGACGAACCGGAAGTAAATACCTGGGTAAGATTTCCCTTGTTGTCGTAATCATGATTTTGGGTATACGCCAGAGGGGTTCCCTCGTAGTAATAAATCATGTCAGGCTTAATAATACCATCGGAAGCATAAGTATATCTTGCGGATTGACTAACAGTTGCTTCATTGCTTTTCGTAAATGTGGTGGTGGTTGAGCCTAACCGTCCCAATAACCAATTCGTTGTGTCATAATAACCGGAGTAATCATTGGAAGTAGTTTCGGTACGGTTGCCATAATTTTTTATCAGACTGGTTAAATTGCCATAATTGTCATAACTGAACGAAGAAGAAACTGTCTTGGAAGCTAAAACATTATTTTCCGAGGAAGATGAAACATATTGAAAACAACGTTTATTGCCTAAAGTCTGATTGAATGATACATAGCCATATTCATTGGATACTATGGACATGTTATTAGTGCCCGAGCTTTTAGTTATAGTTCTCAATTCGGGAGAAAACCATGTGTTGTTATAGGAATAATCATTCTTAACGCAAATACCTGTGACGCTATCTCGTGCGGTTGTATTTTCATAACATAAAAATCCTTTGCCTTGACGGTGGACTTTTAAACCTGAATACTTATAGTGAATGGTGCGGTTCTTTCCCCAATTATATAGCCCTGTTACGACATTTAAAGGTCCCTCATATGTAAAAACAGGAAAACTGTCTCCCTCGCTCCCTCTATTATAAATACCTTCAACTCCAGGTTCGTACTTGGTTAATTTATCATAGTCAATTCTTGTCACCTGACCCAATCCATCACCAATATATTTCAATAGCATATCTGTTGTGCCGGTGGTTTTAGAAATCCTGTATGTGGTTGCTGACATGGTTGCCAATACGTCTGTTTTGCCATTGCCATCAAAATCTCCCAAAGTATAATCCTTGTCCTGGCTCAAAGATAATTGTTCCCGATATTCACTTGAAAAATCATCTCCGTTTAAATTGGAGATAAAGTAATACTGACGTGGATCATTGTTCGTGTTTTTACTTACCGCAAAAATATCTGTGCGGCCGTCCCCATTTAAATCGCGGGCAAAAACTAAGTCGTCTTTCAGATTGATTTTCTTGGCTGGTATAGAGTGTTCTTCAAAATTTTTTCCTGTTGAAAGGTACATTTTCCATTGAGAATAGTCGTAAGTGGAAAAACCGTAAACAAAGATATCAGTTTTTCCATCCCCGTTGAAGTCTCCAACCCGGTATTTATGCCCGCTGTTCACATAGGGCGTAAGCCATAACTGAGTCAAGGTAGAACCAGTAGGAGTATAAATAGTACAAAAATTTGAATCTAAAACCCAAATATCCGACTTCCCATCACCATCAAAATCAGCAATTATAATCTGATCTCCCCAACTGCTGATACTTCCCGATTGTCTTTCCACAAAATCAGTATTTATCGTACTTTCAGTAAAAGAGAATATCTTCCAGGTATTCCTGTATTTATCAATAACCAATAAATCGTTAAATCCATCACCATCAAAATCTGATATTCTATTTTCAATATCTGCTGGAACATAATCCATTGTGGTATTTAATGTATAAATTAGATGTGGCATGCTCAACATAGTGCCTTCACTGACTTGCCACCAATAATCTTTTTCAGATCCCCGATCGATAACAGTGATTAAATCATCCTTATTATCACCATTAAAATCACCTACAATAAAATCTATAATAGGATTTGGGTTATTCCCGGTAAGATTTTGAGGAGAATTAAACCCGCCAGTCTTATTATTAATTAAAAGGGCGGCCTCTTTCCGGTCACTTTTTTTTAAGGCTATAAGATCTTCATATCCATCTCCATTGAAATCGCCCGGGTATAGAATTGAATTTGTTGAAATTGCACCAGGATCTGAATATAAATTAGCATTTTCAAAAATAGCATTTCCAGCTTGCTGATAAGAAAAGGCAGTTGAATTAAATTTGCTTCCACCAGTACCGATTTCCGTTACCTCATTCAAAGCGCTTATCCCGTAATAATTATTGCTAAGGTAATTATATTTGAGTTCATAAGTTTTTGAAATACTGTTATTAGTGTATACTTCCACTTTATCGAGCAATAAAAATTGTTTCAATTTCACCCCTTTAAAATACGAGTTTATAACATCTGTGCGCTGTTTGTAGTTAAATACAACTTTGTATGTTCCATAATAAATCGTAGATGGGTAAACATTTCCTTCATATTTTGAATAGGAATAATTAATTTTATTCCCGAAAGGATCACTAATTGAGCTAACATACCAACTCAAAAGTTCATTATAACCATCGATCTTTTGCTTCGCATCCGAAGTATAACCATATTCATAAATCAGCCCTGACTTCGTTTCTGCTTTAAACTTTTCTGGTCCATTGCCACTTGTCTCTTCCAAAGTGATGCGGGAAAATATATCGTTTTCCGTTCTGTACTGGGATCCGTAGTCCCCGTATGTGCCTGATGTACATACCAACCGCTGCCCTTCAAGAGCAAAGCGATCGTTTATATCAAGGTTTATCCCTCTTGTCTGACCGTCCTGAAAAACAGTCCTCGAAACCCTTGAAATGGAGGATATTCCATTCAATTGCCAGCCAAACCCAACGATTCCCGTCCCTGACATACTGGAATATTCCAGAGAAATATTCGGCTTCAAACCATTAACGCCAACGGGTAAATCAATTGGTATGGAGTAAGTGGCTGCACCCATCGGGTTAACATTCAAGGAACCTTTAGTCGTACCAGGAAGATAAGGTATTGACGTATTTAGACTTCTTGAATTGGGATCTACAACTGTGGGATTATAGGCAACACTGCCTAATCCTGTGCCTTCCAATATTTGAGTGGTTAGAACACCGGCTCCAGGGGTATACAGGTAACCACCTGCAAAGGTGATACTTTGGAAAGACTGATGATTCTGATTGCCAGTTTCAGGCGCGTTAAGTATCAGGTTAACAGGTTGTGCTTTTCCCAAAAAGGAGCTAAAAAGGAATATTGCGATAAATAGTGTCTTATTTTTCATCTCTTGTTGTCAAGTAAGGTTTAATTTTCTATGCCTTAGTCTTGTTTTATGATTTTCCAGGTTGTGACTTTGGAGTTAATCGAAATCCGCATCAGGTACACTGCGGCCGGCTGTCCCGAGAGATCCAGTTCTGTTGTTGGACTGATATTTTTTAGATCCGTCAATGTCTTACCTTGTATATCAAAGAGTGTAATTCTGGCAACATCTCCCCCAGATAATGGTATTTCGACAGTAATGCGTCCTTTGGTCGGATTTGGATAAATTATTATTTGTTTATCGGCTAATAATTCCTTTATCTCCTGTGATTTAATATTATTTAGGCTGTCTGAAGGAAGTTTTGCGCTTCTAAGCTGAATTGCAGTTCGGGAAGTTCTGTTTCCTGAATCGTCATACCCAAAAGTATATTCATAAGTATTTTGTGAATAGCAATATTTTGAGATAAAGCATCCACCAATAGAAATAAGAATAAACAATAACAGTTTCATTTCTTTATTTATTTTCCAGTTTCGAGATCCTCTCCTCAAGACTCTTTATCTTTTCGTTCTGCTCCTTCAGGGCCTGGACCAGTACGGGGATCAGCTCGGTATATTTTATTCCCAGCAATCCCTCCTTATTTTGAGCAACCAGTTCCGGGAATAGTTCTTTTACTTCCTGGGCAATAAAACCAATGTGTTTCGTGGTATCCTGCACGGTTTGGAAGGCCTGATTGCCGCCTGCCGCTGACTGTTTTCCGTCCGCCGGGGCCTTTACCTGCTTTAAAAGATTATAATTCACAGGCCTAAGGTTATATAGCCTCTCTGTGATCTTTGGCAGATCGGCAATATTGGTCTTGACGGCTTTGTCAGACATATAAATCACATCGTAGAAATAGCCATTATAGGCAGTAACGTCATTTGCAAAGTTGCCGTATACGGCGTTCACGTTTGAAAACCGATTGTTTGGCATACCTAACATAACAGTGTAATCATATGTTGGATAGAATCCATAGCTGTCGTAAGAGAGCTCTGTATAAGAACCACCATTTGAAAGATGTACTGTCCCGTTTACATCAAGGTTATAAGCCGGCGAGTCGTTGTTGATCCCCACGTTCCCATTTTGAATTATCTTTAATTGGGAAAAAGAGTTTAATGACAGAAGCAGTCCAACACAGGTAAGCAATAAATAATTCCGGATTTTCATAAGTTTTTATTTTTTTGAGTTTTTATACAATTATCTTTTTAACCGTGAACTCCGCGAAATTGAACCCGCGAAGAATACAGGTTGAACACAAAATTTTTCATTTTTCATTTTTAATTCTTTTAAACGAATCCGCGTCAAAGAGCACCGTGAACCGAATCGTATTGGCAAGTGGGTTGTTCTGCGCCGTTGGCATCAGGTACGAGAAATCAAAAGCACAGATTCTGGTCTTGACGCCCACCCCGGCGGTGAAAAACTTGCGGTTCCCCTTGTTCCGGGATTCGTTGAAGTACCCTGCCCTTAACGCGAATTTTTTGCTGTACCAATACTCCAGGCCCGCCGAAACGGTGACTTCCTCCAGTTCCTCCTTCATCCCCCCGGGTGCATCGGAGAAGGAGCTGAAAATACCATCGATCACCGATTTGCCGGAATTGCTCTCCGGCAACACGATCCCGTTCCCGTTGCCCCCGCCGGACGCCTTTATCGATGGCGTGGGAACAAGGAGCTTGTTCAGGTCGAGGGAAAAGGACAACGAATTATCGCGGTCGAACGCGTTGGTATAGCATGTTCCGATTCTCAGGTTCGCCGGGAGGAATTGTTTGGTTTCTCCCTGGTTGTAGGAAATCTTCGACCCGATGTTGGAAAAGTTGATCCCCGCCGTGAAGGTTCTTTCCTGCACATCTCCCTTCCAGCTCTTGTTGTAAAAGAAGGAAAAGTCCGTTGCAAAAGCATTTCCGGCAGAATAGGTATTTTGTCCGTAGCCTCCCGAGAGATCGGTGCGGATATACCTCAGGGCAACCCCTCCGGAGAGGTACTGTGACAGTTTCCGGGAATAACTGAAATCAACGGCAAATTCACTGGGATTGACTGTCCCAAGCGCCTGCTGGTCCGTCCCCGTCAGGTTCACATCTCCCATCGAAAAATACCGGAGCGAGGAGGCGATGGCCTGGTTCTCATCCAGGCGGTAAAACCCGCTGACGCAGGCCAGGTTGATGTCATCCGCCAGTTTCCTTAGCCAGGGGGTGTAAGAGACCGAAACTCCGAATTTCTCCTCCGCAAAAGCATACTTCGAGGGATTCAGGTACTGGGAATTGGCATCCGGCGAGGTGGCCGCCCCCACATTTCCCATGGCCCCGTGTCTCGAATCGGGGGTAATGGTCAGAAAAGGCACTGCCGTCGAAATGGGTTTAAACTTTATTTCCTGCCCTGTCGGCAACGATTGGGCGGAAGCATCATAAGGCAGGATGTTTGCAAGAACAAACAATATTAGACTTATTGAAATAAGGCTTCTTCGTATCATAGGTTAATGGTTAGTTGTGATTAATGGTATGATTCATCGTTTCAAAATTATTTAACCGTAAATCAACGTATCGAAATATTCTATTTATTAATACTTTTTAAAGGTGAAGGGTTACCCGAAAGAATAATATAGTTATCAACAATATCATGGGAGTTATCAACAATACGCCAAAGGGGGTGTACCAATAGTCAGAATAAATTAACCTGCCTGCAATCCCTGAGTTTTTTGGGGAGGGGCCAAAGACTGCAATAAACCGCTTGTCTTTGTTTTCCACGATCTGCGGTGTTGCCTTTTTTTGCACTGGTAAAGCAAAAACTAATAAGTCAACTAAAAGCATAGATTACAGGTCGATAAAGAGGGCCTGTTTTTCTAATCGGGTGTGTTCTGTTTCAGGTAAAAAAACAATTTTGTAATTCAACCTGTCACGGCATGCAAAACAGCATCAGCAGGGAATATGGGTCTCTTCCGGCAAAATTCAGAATGAGGATTGTTTTATTGAATTAATTGTCTGGAATCCAATCAGCCGGTCGTAACGGGAGGCAAAACCACGATAATAAACCATGATCTGATAATCGTTGTCAGTCTCGACGTGGCTCCCTTCCAGGAAAACGTGATCAATCTTTGGATTTTCTTTTTCCACAAAGACATATTGATAGTCATAGAATCCCTGTTTCAGGAGAAGGGTCCCTTCGTATAATTTTCGTTTGGGATTGTATATCATCCTGTTGAATGGCTGACATTTCCAATCGGTGAGTTCTCCAAAGATATAAATGTCGCCGTTGGTAAATGGCTGAGGGGTTTGAAGTGAAAAATGGACGAAGATGTAATCCGATTCAAGTTCGGGGTCATTGGCGCGATCGTTCTTTACAAGATAATGCCCGTTCAGATCGTTTTCCATTCGGTAGGCGCCTTCATTTCTTGGGGCATCTTTAAGCAGAGTGACGTGATACAGGGGATTTTCAAATTCAATGGAGGCCACTCCCAAACCATTTGCCTGGAGGTTCTTGGCGTCAAAATTGCGGAATTCGTTGCCGGCCTGAAAAACATTTTCCTTGCTGTATTCATAAACCAGCTGGTGGTCCCTGATGAATTGAGGTTTAAGACTGGTCACCTTGTTGTCTTCCCTTTTATTCTGAAGAACTGCCACCCTGACTTCCGTGCGGGGGTCCTGCATATTGATGCCGGGATAGTCAATGCTGAAATCCACCTCCTGGTTTGGTCCCCTGTAAGCATCGTAAGTGGCTTTTTTGACCATGCCATTGATTTTTGCGGCGCGTTCAAGAATATAAAATTTTCTTGTCAGAACAGGTTGATCCCGTTTCCCCTCCTCAAAGACGGTTAAAAGATAATTCCCCGACAGGAGCAGTTTTATATTTTCGTTTGGGATAGCTAAAGAGTAATTAACATAGGGAATCGTAGTATTAATGGCTTGCCTGTAATCATTCAACGGATTTTCGATAAATCCCTGCATGTATTCTGAAGACGTCAGTCTTGAGGGGAACCAGTCAAAATCGCAGTGGGTGATGGTGTAGGAGTAATTGTTAATTTTCTGGGAGAGATCATCAAATTTAAGGATGAGGTGCTGATCGCTTCCCAGTTCAAGAACCGGCATTGAGAATTCCCATCCCTGCCTGTAAAACCGGACGGAGTGAATGGATTCCTTGTAGATCGCATTCGCGGCTGGTTTTTCAGTTTCTCTTGCATTTACCTGCGGGGCCAGGGTCATCAAACTGAGTCCCCAGATCATGACTTTTACCGGTGAAAAAACAGGAAGCTTTAAAATTAGTCTCATTGCAATAAGGATCAGAAAGAATTACCCGAATGATTGATTTATTTCTTTATTTTATGCCAAATTTACTATCTATTTTACATTATTTAATTTGATTTATTCCACATTAAGATGAAGTCATTATTTTTTCTGATATCAGCCTTGTTATTTTTTTGTAATGTAAACGGCCAGTCTTTGACTAATCAAACGGATTCCAAAGGATTAAGGCAAGGGAAATGGATGGTCAGATATCCGGATGGAAAGATCCGTTATGAAGGTTCTTTCAGGGATAACAAGCCGGTTGGGGAATGGGAAAGATATTATGAAAACGGGAAATTAAAAGCTGTTTTATTTCACCGCGAGAATACTGACAGGGTAAAGGCAGAGTTGTATGATGCCGATGGTTCCTTATTTTCCAAAGGGAATTTTGCCGGTAAAGATAAAGACAGCACCTGGACTTTTTACGACAATAATACGATTATGGCCAGGGAATCCTATCGCAACGGTGTCAAAAGTGGGGAAGCGGTTTCTTTTTCTCCCGAAGGAAGAATATTAAAGGAAACTCCTTGGTTAAACGGGAAAATTGACGGAATCGTAAAAGAATTTTATCCTGCAGGGGCTAAAAGCAGTGAAACAACCTTTCGGCAAGGGAAAAGGCAGGGGGAATGCAGAATCTATTTTCCCAATGGTCAAACCCAGATTGAAGGGACTTATGCCAATGATGTTTACGATGGAGAATGGACCTTTTACGATGAAGCAGGCGCCTTGAAAACGAAAATGATGTACAGAAACGGTGTGTTGCAGAATCCTGAAAAATATGACAGTTTGCAGCTTCAGGAATTTAAAGCCCTGGAGCAGATGAGGGGAAAGATTAAAGATCCTGAGCAGTACCGGGAGAATCCGTCGGAATTGTTGAGGAAATGAAAGCCGGATTTATTTCGCTGAATCCTTTTTCTGGTTCAGGTACCATGAAATAACCAGGGAGACTACCCGGTTGTAGTTATTTACGCCGTCATGGATCCTGTTAGTTTTTAAATAAAAATTATTGGCAGCTGTCTGAACATTATCGAAAGTTTTATTTTCAAGATTATGCCAGTGTTTCCTTTCGCAGAGTATATCCAGTGCAACAAGACTGTCGATCTTTTGTACATATTGATTACGGTCCTGCAGCCTATGTGCATCGGAAAGGAAGTAGGAGAGAAGCTGAACGTTCCCGGAGTACTGTAATCTGCGGTCATCAGAGCTGGAGCATATAATATAGGCAGCCAGGTTGGCTTCGGCCTCCTCGGTGATCCCAAACTGATGGGCTTTTTCATGAGCCAGTACAAAAGGGTATTCCATCGGAAGAAGGTAACGGTTAACATGTACTTCATTAAAGAATGGCCCGAAATACCCGCTGACTCCTGATTTGGCAAAAAGGGAGCTGAATATCATTTTCTTAGGAACCCTGTAGCCGGTTGGATATTTGATTCCGAAAGCAGGGGCATTTTTTCGGAAAGATTTTTCAACCAGGAGATCAATGTCCTTATAGTCCGAGTGAACCAGAATGGAGTAGCTTTTATTCGTTTTTGAGATAATGGTGTCGAATACCTCCCGGAAGTTGGCGTCATCCGGTTTGGGAGTATTCCATCCGGAACGTTTTTCGATTTTGGGCCGGAAATAATTAAAACCCCAGGATAAATAAAAGAAAGAATAGATGATGGCAAGGATTTGAAAGAACCTCAGCAAAAAAAACCATAGTTTCAATTTTCTTATCAATACCAATATCAAAGTGATTACAAGGAATGATAAAGATACCATCCAGAAAACCTCCCATAATGAAAAAGGAATCAACCTGCTGAAGAAGGAAAAGACGGCGGCGATGAAAGGATAGAGCCCTTCTGAATAGTATTTTTCGATAAATAAAGGATGGTGACCTGCGAATGTTGTTCCACAAAAAACCAACAGGCCAGCGATAAAAGGCCATCCTATCTTTATAGCACGCTTAATCATGATAATCTTTGTTCAAATTTAATCATTTTCCTTATGTAACATCCCCAGTTATGCCGATCTTTTTTTATAAAGTAGCTCACACATTCAACCCCTCCGGGGCTGGGCGGGAGGATACATTTCCTGCCTCCGGCTTCACCGGAGGTTATTCGCATTCAGCCCTTCGGGCAGAGGAACTGACTGCTTTTCAAGGTTAAACTCTTCTCCCGAAGGGAGTAAATGTGAATAACCCCCAATGAAATTGGGGGTACACGTGATAATCTCTCCTTCCCCCAGCCCCGTAGGGGTTGAATGTATATGTATGTAAAAACCCTGTTATTTGTGCGAGGCTGGATTTAAATACTTTTAGACTACTGAGGTTTAACAATCAGATCAGTATTGTAACATTACTGTTGGTGTAATTTCGGACTCAATTAACTTTTGCGGGATAGGGAAATAATATACTTAAATAAAAAAGCCCGGAAGGAAGTAATTTCTCCGGGCTTTTGTTCTCTCTGAACATTACTAAAAAACGAAACTCGTCTGGACTGCCGAAGAAGCAGTCTTGATTCTTTCAGTTGGCCGATACACATAGACCAATCCGTATTTCATGGTTTCTTCCCGTTTTACATCATCCGGAAGATCCGCAAAATGTTCTTCTACTTCGTTCCAGATGTCCAGAATAATTTCATCGGCTTCGCCTCTGAGTTCAGCTACTTTTGAGGTCCAGCGTGCGGTATTATTCTGAAGCGTTTTCTGGAAATGATAAGCGTCAAGGAACTGATCGTATTTGACTTTTACCATGGCAATGGAAGGATTATAAATAGGATTCCCTCCATGCAGGACTCTTTTCTGTTCTCCTTCGATAATCTTTTTGCCCCACTCGTGCAATTCTGAATCCAGCAGAAGAGACGGCATTTTCTTACTTTCATCCAGGCCGTAAAATTTCAAAGCATCAGGTTTTATATCCCCGCGTACGATCGAAAAGTTAATGATCTGCATAAAGTGGGATAAGTACAGCCTGGCTTTGTGGACCGATTCCTGATAAACGCTGCTGCTTTTTTCCTGTTGTTGTCTGGCCAGTTTATGATGGATAATAGTGGTCTCAAAATTTGTGAAAAAAGCTCTAAGACGGGCAAGGGTCGAAGGAGAGAAGGCAAGATCATCAGGAGATTTTTTTTGTCCGGCTAACACTGCGGTTTGCAGTGCTCTTAATCTTGCCTGATCGGTATTGGGTAATCTTCTATATGGCATTCTTTCCTGTTATCGAAAATTCACATAATAGTTCCTAATTGCGAATCTAACCAAAATTTAACGATGGAATTTTGGCAAAACAGGCCTTATTAAAATAGTTATCAACTATTTTCTGTTAATAACAAAAAACGCTGCTTGTAGGAGCAGCGTTTTTGCAGTATTAAAATATGTTTATGAGAGTCAAACGGACCGGGAAAATCAATCTGCCAGTTTTGCGCAAAGAAATTCGCGGTTGAGGCGAGCGATGTGAGCAATCGAAATTGCTTTGGGACAAGCCTTTTCACATGCACCAGTATTGGTACATCCCCCGAAACCTAATTCATCCATGGTTGCCACCATCGCTTTGGCTCTTCTGGCAGCTTCAACACGTCCCTGCGGAAGCTTGGCAAGGTGAGAAACTTTGGCAGAAACGAAAAGCATGGCGGATGCATTTTTACAGGCTGCCACACAAGCCCCGCAACCAATACAGGCAGCAGCATCCATGGCTTCTTCGGCGTCATCCTGGGTGATGGGGATTGCGTTGCCGTCGGGTATGCCTCCGGTACCAACCGAGACATAACCGCCCGCCTGCAGTATTTTATCAAAAGCAGACCGGTCCACCATCAAATCCTTAATTACCGGGAATGGGCCTGCTCTCCAGGGTTCAATGGTAATTGTTTCGCCGTCGTTGAATTTACGCATGTGCAACTGACAGGTGGTAACTTCGGTATCGGGACCGTGCGGGTTACCATTTACATACAACGAGCACATTCCGCAAATTCCCTCGCGGCAGTCGTGGTCGAATGCAATGGGATCTTTCCCCTCCAGAATGAGGTTGTCATTGAGGATGTCCATCATTTCGAGAAAAGAGGAGCCTTGTGAAACATTTTCAACAACGTAAGTTTCAAATCTGCCTTTGGCCTTGGCATTATTCTGCCTCCAGACCTTTACATATATTTTTTTCAGAATTTTATCAGCCATTTTTTATCAATTAAAGAATTAACAATTAGGAATCAGGCTTAAGGCTATAGACTTCAGGCTTGAGGTAAAAGGCTTTTTTCAGCCTTCTTCAGCCTAAAGCCTGAAGCCTAAAGTCTTATTTATAACTTCTCTGAGTGAGAGCAATGGTTTCGAAAACGAGATCTTCCTTATGAAGCTCCGGCTCTGCATCAATACCTTTGAACTCCCAGGCTGAAACGTAGGCAAAATTGTTATCATCACGTTTAGCCTCACCTTCTTCGGTAGAAGATTCTACACGGAAGTGACCACCGCAGGATTCTTTGCGGTTCAGAGCGTCACGGGCCATAAGCTCGCCAAGTTCAAGGAAATCGGCCACACGGCCTGCTTTTTCAAGTTCAGGATTTACATTGTTCATTTCACCCGGGACAAGCAGGTCCTTGTAAAATTCTGCACGTAATTCCCTGATCTCTTTGATGGCTTGCGTTAAACCTTCTGCATTCCTTGCCATGCCGACATATTCCCACATAATGTGCCCCAATTTCTTATGGAAATGGTCCACAGGGGTTTTCCCTTTAATGTTGAACAGCATCTCAAGTTTTCCTTTGGCAGCCTTTTCAGCTTCTTCAAATTCAGGACGATTGGTATCGATTTTTGGTACCATAATTTCGCCCGAGAGATAATCCCCGATTGTGTAAGGCAGTACGAAATATCCGTCGGCCAAACCCTGCATAAGAGCAGATGCACCAAGACGGTTTGCCCCATGGTCGGAGAAGTTGGCTTCACCTATTGCATAAAGGCCCGGAATTGTTGTCATCAGATTGTAATCAACCCAGACCCCACCCATGGTATAATGAATAGCAGGGTAGATCTGCATAGGCTCTTTATATGGATTGGTATCGGTGATCTTTTCATACATCTGGAAAAGATTGCCATATCTCTTTTCGATGGTTTCTTTTCCCAGCCTTTCAATGGCATATTTAAAATCAAGAAAAACAGCCTTCCCTTCAGCGTTTACTCCAAAACCGGCATCGCAACGTTCTTTGGCTGCTCTTGAAGCCACGTCACGGGGTACCAGGTTTCCGTAAGAAGGATAACGTCTTTCAAGGTAGAAATCACGGTCTTCATCCGGAATATCGTTGGGGCGCATAAGACCTTTGCGCAGTTTTTCGGCATCTTCCATTTTCCTGGGAACCCATACGCGTCCGTCGTTACGGAGAGATTCCGACATCAGTGTCAGTTTAGACTGCTGGGAACCATGCAACGGGATACAGGTCGGGTGAATCTGGACAAAACATGGATTGGCAAAAAATGCTCCTTTTTTGTAACAGGTCCATGCTGCCGATGCATTACATCCCATCGCATTGGTAGAAAGGAAGTAGTTGTTTCCATAACCGCCGGAAGCAATGACAACCGCATGGGCTCCGAATCGTTTGATTTCTCCCGTTACCATGTCGCGTGCAATGATTCCCCGTGCCTTTCCGTCGATCATCACCAGATCAATCATTTCGTGGCGGGTGTACATTTTTACCCCGCCAAGCTGAATCTGACGGTTGAGCGCAGAGTAGGCCCCTAAAAGAAGCTGCTGGCCGGTCTGTCCCCTGGCATAAAAAGTACGGCTTACGAGCACACCTCCAAAAGAACGGTTGGCAAGAAGACCGCCGTATTCGCGGGCAAAAGGAACACCCTGAGCCACGCATTGGTCAATAATATTGGGTGAAACTTCTGCAAGCCTGTAAACATTTGCCTCGCGGGAGCGGTAGTCACCTCCTTTAATCGTATCATAGAAAAGACGATAAACAGAGTCGTTATCGTTCTGATAATTTTTAGCTGCGTTGATACCTCCTTGTGCAGCAATGGAGTGTGCACGGCGAGGACTATCCTGATAACAAAATGCTTTTACATTGTATCCCAATTCAGCAAGTGAAGCTGCAGCGGAAGCTCCTGCCAAACCTGTTCCTACAACAATAACTTCCAGTTTCCGTTTGTTAGCCGGACTGACAACTTTTATTTTGGCTTTATGATTTGCCCATTTTTGTGCAACGGGTCCTGATGGTACTTTGGAATCTAAGATGCTCATATTTTACGAATTACGAATTACGAATTATGAATTACGAATAGACGTTAGGCTTAAGGTTGACCTTTAGCCTTCAGTCTACAGCCTTAATGACTAATAAGAAAATAAAGCGGGATAGCTGAAAATCCAATTGCAAAAAGATATCCAAAGAACAATGCAATGTTCTTTAAGCGCTTCATCCAGATGCTGTTATTCCATCCAAGAGTTTGGAAAGCACTCCAGAATCCATGGGTAATATGAAGACCTACCAGAATGCCTCCAATCACGTAAAGTACGTCATAAAGAGGATAATTGATAAACAGATTTGAAACCAAAGCATATGAATTATGCATTTCAGTACCTGTTCCGACTGGTTGTGTTAATAAAGGATCACCGGTAATTCTCATTTTCACCCAGAAATTAAAAATATGTATTACTGTGAAGACCAGAATCAACGATCCCAGAATAAACATATTTTTAGAAGGCTGCCACCAGGGAAGAACATCGTCTCCAACGGCGTAACCTTGCGGACGTGCTCTCATGTTCACGAGAGTGATCCAGCCCGACCAAATGATGTGGATAATAAATCCCAAAGCTAAGATGGGTTCGATTATTCGGATGATAGGATTCGTTGCCATAAAATTGGCCGCAATGTTAAACAGGTTCCCGGTTTTGTCAATGGTCAGGAACAGGTTCACCGTAAGGTGAACGCACAGGAATAAAATAAGAAATATTCCCGTGAGACTCATAAAAAATTTCCGTCCGATAGTGGCATTTAGGAAACAGCTCATATGTATCTGATTTGGTTTAAATATTGATGGATTAAATGCTTTTTTAAATCTTTTTGCAAAATTACAAGTACGAATCGTGAATACAATAATATAATCCGCAAACGCCGCAATTTAAATTCTTTCTAAGTAGAGACGTGGCATGCCACGTCTATTTTAGAGACGCAGCACGCCGCTTGTGGAGATCCGGCGCGCCGGGATCATCTATCCCCAATAAACGAGGCAATTTTTGCATTAAAAATCTGTTCTTCCTCCCAAAATCCCATATGACCGGAATTTTGAAGAATCAGAACTTCAGCACCGGGTATATTTTTAGATTCCCGGAGTTGTTGTTCCGGATTATAAACCCTGTCCTTTTGCCCTATCACGATTAAAATTGGGAATCTGGCATCTTTTAAAAATGGCAAACTATTTTCTCTGTTATTAATGGCATGAATTGCTTCAAGCGCTCCTTCGCCGGACACGAGATTTGAAATTTGTTCCAGTTGTTTGTATTGAGCAGGAAATTTCAGGGAGTTGCCCGGCGCAAAGTTGGAATCGTTGGAAAATTGGAGCAATAATTTCTTTTTGTTACGGCGGATCAGATCGGCCTGACGGAGACGATGTTTGATGCTCGTTGGATCTGCTTGTTGTATCAGAGTGTGTATCAGGGTGAGCGAGGCTACTTTGTCAGGGTATTTTTTGGCATAAGCCATGGCCGCAAATCCTCCCATGGAATGTCCTATCAGATTTACGGTTTCCGTTATGTCCAATTGACTTAAGATTTGATCCAGGACAGGAGCAAATTCATCAAAAGTGAAATTTCTGACCGGAGGGGTTGAATTGCCGTGCCCGGGGAAATCAACCCTTATTACCAAATTATCTGGTGTCAGACACTTGGTAAGACTGTCGAAAAGCTTTTGACTTCCCCACAAGCTGTGCAGGAGAAGAACCGGTCTGCCATTCCCTTCTACTTTCGTGAAGATGTTGAAACCAGAAGATTCTATTATTTTTTCCATGATATTTTCTAAGTTGCAATTTACAATTCCTTTTTAATTTGGTTCGTTAAGCAAGAGTTAAATTTGATTTTAAACGGAATATATAAGTATTGTTTAATCTATTTTTGCAAATCGTTTTATTTCATATTATTTGAAAATGAACAAAATAACAGCGTTTTTAAGTGTTTTAGTTTTTACTTTTCTAATTGGGGGGTGCAAGGTCTTTAAACCTGCCATGCCTGTTGAGAATTATAAATACGAGATTCCAAAGCCTCAAAGCTCTTTAATCAATTTATATGCAGATTTTGAAGTATCGAAGCTGGAAAGTCTGCTGAATAGTCAGATCGATAGTGTGCTGTACAATGATACCAGTTTTGAGGATCATAACAATGATAACCTGATGCTTAAGGCCTGGAAAGATGGGACTATTAAGCTTAGTTTTGAGAAAAATCAACTGACGTGGGAGTTGCCTGTTCGTCTTTTGATGAAAAAAGGACTGAAAATTTTTAATTATAATGTTCCTTTTGTAGGCGGCTGGGAATATTCGGGGAACCTGATTCTTCGATTTAAGACCAGTTTATCCATCAACCCGAATTGGAGTGTTAAAATCAAAACTACTACTGATGACTATGAATGGGTTAAAAAGCCGGCAGTAAAGATTGGAGGTACTTCTGTGCCAATCACCCTGATTGCCAATCTAATTTTATCTACCAACAAGGATGTTCTGTCAAAGCAGATCGATGATGCTTTAGCAGGGAGTTTTGATTTCAAGGAGTATGCCCAGAAAGGATGGCAAATGCTGTATAATCCTCTAAAATTAGAGGGAGATTATAATGCCTGGCTCTCAATGAATCCTACATCTATCTCAATGATGCCGGTAGAAGGATCCATGGGACATATACGACTGGCGGCGGCAATCACTTCCAAAGCCGAATGTCTTCTGGACAAGGAACCTCAATCCGCTTCTGTGAAACCACTTCCGGAGATTCAGCATCTGAGCGCTCCAAGTGATACCTTTCATATAAATCTTCTGACCGATATTCCTTACAGCTCTATTAACAGGATTATCTCTAATCAAATGGGAGATTCAACCTATACTTTTGGGAAGCGCGTATTAACTTTTGAAAGTTTCAGAGTATATGGTTCCAATGGCAAAATGGCCGTAGAAACGAAGGTAAGAGGAAGTATTAACGGAACATTATATCTGACCGGTGTGCCATATTTTAATGCGGCAGACACAACTGTCAGAGTAAAAAATCTTGGATTTGATATAAAAACGAGGAACTTGCTGATGCGTTCAGCTAAATGGATTTTCAATGCAAAAATTGAAAAGACCATTGCTAAATCGATTGCCATTCCCTTTAATACAAATGTTACCGATGTCGAAAATCAACTGCAGGCAACCCTTCAGCACCATAAATTGTGGTGTGGATTTGAATTAAACGGGAGGCTGAAAAAATTAACCGTCTCTGACTTATTATTAACTCCCGAATCGGTAAAAGCAAACCTGGTCTTTTCAGGGAATCTTTCGTTTGGGATTGAGGACACCCCGTTAAAATTACAATAACCAGAGTTCTGTATAAAACTCTTGCCATTCCGGCTTTATCATAAACCTCAAGGGGTCAGATCATCGTCTTATCTTGCCAGTACCATCGCCCTGCCAAGAACACAATTCAAACACTATTTTTACACTGTTTCTGCACTAATTAGTACAGATGCAGTACAGAAATAGTGCAGAAACAGTACAGGAGGTTTGGCTTTGGTGCGACTCTGGTAGTACTTTGGTAGGGATATCGAAGCTGCTGAACCTGGCTTAGGATGGTAGGAAAATTTGCAGACGACCTAAAACGGTAAATAAGAAAGCCCAATCAATATTGTTTTAGACTTTCTTCATTACTCACGTTACTCTGAACTCAGGTTAATAAAAGGCAGTCATGTATTTAAGATGATTTTCCACTTCAGATTTCATCGTGGTTGGAATTCTTGTGCTGATAAAGCATAATGAAGGAACCCGTTTCAAAACATTCAGAACCTCATTATCAGTTCCAAACGGCCGTCCAGTCCCTGTCTGACTATCCTGGACAATTGGTTTAGATCGATATCTTTGACATTGTTTTCGATATCAGCAATAAATGCCGGAGTTGTTCCGCACTTTTGCGCTAATTCCTCGATGGTCAGATGCTCCTTTTCTCTTATTTCCCGCATTATTTCTCCCAATTCAGAGATGGCAAAAGCCCTTAATTTTTCATCTTCTTTGGGAGGCTGGATCTGATCGATGTTCATCTCCATGTGCTCTTCATAATTATCTTCCCGATTGACTTTTTTCATGACTCTATGGATTATGATCTGAAATCATATTAAATGTAATCATTTCATGGCAAAAGTCAATGAATTATCTTTTGTTTTATCATGAAAAAAGACTCCTTTGGGAGCCTCTTTTCAAATAAATAATATCGAGTTATGAAAAATCAGCCACATTTTGAGGAGCCACAGTCCTGGCAGATCAAACAGCCTTCCTGATAGATCACGTTTGAAGAGCCACAACCATCGCACTTGGCATCTTCTGCCACGGTACCATTGGGAATATATTTTTTCAGTGCGCGTGCCACCCCGTTCTTCCAGGTATTAATAGATTCAACATCGAACTGCAAACTTGTTACCAGTTCAACAGCCTTCTGAATTGGCATTCCATGACGAAGAACGCTTGAAATAAGTTTTGCGTAATTCCAGAAGATAGGATTGAATTTATAGGACAATCCTTCAATGGTAGTTTTGTAACCCCTGGAGTTGACATATTGAAAATCATACCTTGAAATTCCCTGCTCATCCCTGCTTTTGATGATGAATCCGCTCGTTACTGATCTTGGCAGAAGGATGCCTTCCTCATCATCAGCTAAACCAGTGAATATTTCATAGGGCTTGTTATCGATCAAACCGATAAAAGCGATCCATTTATCTTTGTTGTTTTGAAAGCGGACAATATCTGCTTCCAAAATTTCCGGCCGTTTGGTAGGGAATGCCCCCTCTTTTATCTTATCTTTAGTGGAGAGCAGTACCCCGGAACGTGATCCTTCCCTATACACGGTAACTCCTTTGCAGCCGTTTTCCCATGCCGCAAAATAAAGTTTATTCACCAGTTCTTCTGAAGCTTCTTCCGGCAGATTAATAGTAACCGATATAGAATGATCAACCCATTTTTGGATCTGACCCTGCATCTTTACTTTGGAGAGCCAGTCGATGTCGTTCGAGGTAGCCCGGTAATAAGGTGACTTGGCAACCAGGTTGTCCAGTTCTTCGTCGGTATAATGGCGGTTTGTATCGTATCCGTTGATTTCCATCCATAGCTTGAATTTATGGTGAAAAACAATGTATTCCTCCCAACTGTCGCCCATTTCATCGACAAAATCGACCCGGGCGTCTTTGTCGTTCGGATTAACTTTACGGCGGCGTTTATATACCGGCATAAAGACGGGTTCAATGCCTGAAGTGGTCTGTGTCATCAGGCTGGTAGTACCGGTTGGGGCAATGGTCAGCAAGGCAATATTCCTTCTTCCTGAAGCGGCCATTTCCTTGTATAATCCAGGATCGGCTTTAGCAAGGCGCTGTATAAACGGATTGTTTTTTTCCCTTTTTGTATCGTAAACGGGAAATGCCCCGCGTTCCTTGGCAAGATTAACAGATCCGCGATAGGCCTCCAAAGCTATTTTTTTATGTACTTCCACCGAGAAATCGATCGCCTCCTCGGAACCATAACGTAAACCCAGAGCCGCCAGCATGTCTCCTTCGGCGGTAATACCAATACCGGTCCGACGGCCATTGACAGCCATTTTTTTGATTTTATCCCAGAGATTGATCTCTACCCGTTTAATTTCATCATCTTCAGGGTCTGACTTAATTTTATGGATGATAGCATCAATTTTTTCCAGTTCGAGGTCAATGATGTCATCCATGATCTTTTGCGTGAGCCGGATGTGTTCGCTGAAAAGGTCGAAATTAAATTTAGCCTCCGGAGTGAAGGGTTTTTCGACGTAAGAAAACAGATTGAGGGCAATCAGCCGGCAGCTGTCATAAGGACAAAGCGGTATCTCACCACAGGGATTCGTGGAAATAGTTTTATATCCAAGATCGGCATAACAATCCGGAACCGATTCATGAATAATCGTATCCCAGAAGAGAATTCCCGGTTCAGCTGATTTCCATGCGTTAAAGACAATCTTTTCCCAGAGTTTTGATGCATCGATTTCCTTGGTGTAGATTGGATGGGTGCTGTCAGTCGGGTACTTTTGATGATAAGTTCTTCCATCCCGAACCGCTTTCATGAACTCATCATCGATCCTTACAGATACATTTGCACCGGTCACCTTTCCTTCGGTCATTTTCGCATCGATGAAATCTTCCGAATCGGGGTGTTTTATTGAAACTGAAAGCATTAAAGCTCCGCGTCTTCCATCCTGGGCTACTTCCCGAGTAGAATTGGAGAATCGCTCCATAAAGGGAACGATCCCGGTAGAAGTTAAAGCTGAATTTTTAACCGGGGAACCTTTGGGCCGGATATGGGAAAGATCATGCCCAACTCCGCCGCGACGTTTCATGAGCTGTACCTGTTCCTGATCCACCATGATGATTCCGCCGTATGAATCGGCACCATTACCAACAACAAAACAGTTGGATAATGATGCTATCTGGAAATTATTTCCGATTCCAGTCATGGGACCTCCTTGCGGAACAATGTATCTGAAGTCTCTAAAGAGCTCAAACAGTTCATCCTCAGAGAGCGGATTCGGATAATTTTGTTCTACGCGTGCAATTTCACGGGCCATACGCCGGTGAAGATCATCCGGAGTCAATTCAAAAATATTGCCATAAGAATCCTTGACCGCATATTTATTGACCCAAACACGCGCAGCAAGATCATCCCCTTTGAAATATTTCACAGAAGCGCCGAATGCCTCCTCAGATGAATAAGTTTTCTGTTTTTCCTCTTCTTTTTGCATCATACCTTCCATTATTTGCATAGTCTCGTTCTGTTAGGTTATTGAAAAAAAAAATCTTAGTCACAACAATTCTATAAATGTTTCATCAATGCAATATAATAAAAGGAGCTATTGGTTGGCTTACATTTTTATTAAAAAATTATAAAAGTTATCAACTTTATTTTGTTATAATAATGTGAATCAGATTATTAATAATCTGATAACTTCAAAAAGTTTACAAAAAATGTAATTTTGAGAAACGCCGTGAAGTGTTATAATTTACTATCAGTTAAATAATTGATGGAGGTTATCAATTAAAAGAGATGTTTCACTATATGTTCTGAAGCACCCCTGTTTTTATTCACGTAGTTTAAGGCAATATTAGAAGCAGAAGAAAGGCTTTGTTGGTTTGATAGGTATTTATTGAACACGGAATTTAATCCCTGATAATCGGTAACAGAATTTGCTGCTCCAAGTTTCAAAAGATCATGAGCTTCCTGGAATTTGTGGTAATCCGGACCAAATATAACAGGTAAACCAAAAGCTGCAGGCTCAAGTATGCTATGGATTCCATCGGTAAATCCACCTCCAACATAAGCAAATAAACCGTATCTGTAAACGGAAATCAGGTATCCGTAACCATCTACGATCAATACCTCGGATTGGGCTAATTCTTCCTTGGTAGCTTTTGAATAGAGGACATAAGACTTGCATAAAGCGTTTGTAATTCTTTCAATGGACTGTGCGTTTACTTCGTGTGGGGCCACTACAAATTTTTGGCCGGCATTGCTTTCATTGATAAAATGTATAAACAAATCTTCATCCTCTTTCCAGGTACTCCCAGCAATAATCGGCTTTTGATTTCCGCAGAATTGCTCCATTTTCTCCAATCTGGGGGCGGCATCCGCTATTTCTCCGACAGCATCGAGACGGGTATCGCCGCAAATTTGAACATTGTTGAATCCGTACTGATGAAGGATCAAATATGATTCCTGATTTTGGACAAATATCGTATCAAAAGCCAACAGTGCTTTCCGGTACCATTTTCCCCAGGGTTTAAAGAAAAGTTGTGAAGGCCGGAACAACGCTGAAAATATGTAGGTTGGAATCTGACGCCTTTTTAGTTCTGTAAGAAAATTGTACCAGAATTCATATTTGATGAAAAAGGCTTTTTCAGGTCTCACAATATCAAGGAACCGAACAGCATTTTTACGTGTATCCAGCGGAAGATAGAATACATAATCGGCGTAAGGATAATTTTTTCTGAGTTCATAACCTGAAGGGGAGAAGAAAGTAAGCAAGATCTTATATTCAGGTTTCTTCTTTTTGATAGCTTCGATCACAGGCCGTCCCTGTTCAAATTCTCCAAGTGAGGAGGCGTGAAACCACAGCAGAGGTTCTCCGGGTGTTATTGTTTCCTGTAGTCTTCTGAAAATATCTTTTCGCCCGTCAATCCATTTTTGCGCTTTTTTGTTGCGCAGGGAACAAATCCGGATTAAAAAGCAATATCCTTTTATTGCAATGTTATAAAACCACCTCATAACAGGAGTATTTAGGCGGACAAAGGTAAGGCAATTTCATAAAAATCAAAAGGTAATGTTTTCTTTTTGAAAACCAATATCTTCAGGAAGATCATTGCCGAATGAAGCTTCTACTGCCATTTGGTCGCAGCGCTCATTACCGGGGATTTCTGAATGTCCTTTGATCCAAATAAATTTTACGTTGTGACGTTTATAAATTTCTAAGAAACGCATCCACAGATCCGGATTCTTTATTCCTTTGAATCTTTTTTTGAGCCATCCATGAATCCAACCTTTTTCAACAGCATCGGACACATACCTGGAATCAGTATAAATGGTAACATTGGATTTCTCAATCTTGAGTGCTTCAAGACCTGCAATAACAGCCATTAATTCCATTCTGTTATTGGTGGTTAACCTGTAACCTTGTGAAATCTCTTTTCGGCGCTGACCGGAAAGCAAAATCACCCCATAACCACCCGGACCCGGATTGACTCTGGAACTTCCATCCGTATAAATAATTATTTCAGGACCTTTCCCTTCGGCCATTTAACAAGGGGTCTTTGATGATTGAACTTATTGTTTGATGTCCATCTCATTAATCAGACGCCTGGCTCCGGCAAATTTGTCTATTGTCCAGAGAACAAACCGGATGTCCACGCAGATGCATCTTTGTAAAAATGGTTCATACGCTACATCCCCGCTCATAGCTTCCCAGTTGCCATCAAAAGCAATCCCAATCAGTTCACCGTTTCCGTTGATTACCGGGCTTCCGGAATTACCTCCCGTGATGTCGTTATTGGTAATGAAACAGGTATGCAAGGTACTGTCTTTGTCTGCATACTGTCCGAAATCTTTAGTCTGATACATTTCAACTAATTTGGGCGGATAATCGAAATCAGCGTCCCCGGCAATCCCTTTTTCTTTATAACCCTTAAGTGTTGTGAAATAATCGTAATAAACTGCATCACGTGGAATATAACCGTTGACGGTTCCGTAGGTTAGGCGCATCGTGGAATTTGCATCCGGATACAAATTTGTGTTTTTGTGCATTTCCATCATCCCGGCTGCATAAAGGCGTCTGCCTTTTTCCAGATCAACATCCGATTTATTTACATCAGAGGAAATGAGACTATAAGCTGAATATATTGATTGCGCTGCAATAAAAGCAGGATCTTTTTCCAATTTCTTTAATGAAGGAGATTTCAGAAAATCTTCAACTTTTCCCTTATCACAAAAAATGGTTTTACTGAATAACTGTTTTGCATAAGCATCGAAATCGCCATGATGCCTGGCGGCTGCATTTTTCATGAAATCCGGAATATATTTAGTAGCAACATTTTTAGAATAAAGCTTTAATAATGCTCCTGTAATCTTCATGTCAGTCAGAGCATCATAGTCTTTGAAATATTCATCCAAAGCATTTAATATATACTCCTTGGACCTGTTGACTTTTGCACTATCCTTTGCTTTCATGCCATTATAAAGAGAAATAGCTCCGGCGGAAAAGGCAAATATTTCGGGGCCACGCAACAGGGCTTCTCTCATGTATTCCAGTGCAACCTTATCATCGGTTGTTCCATAAGAATTATTGATTAATGAAAGTGCTTTTCCGTATTTATTGGCTCTTTCGGGTAACTGGTTTACCCAACCGGAAAATTCCTTTTCACCATCTATTTTCTTATCGATAACATTGAGAGCTTTCAAACCATTGTTTTGACCAATGGAATATTTGTAATAATTGGCGCTCCTCGCAAATTTTGAGGCATATTGTATCCTTGCCTTCTGGCTTGTCGCCATGTATTGACGTATTATTGCCAACTTAGCATCTCTTACTTTGATTCTTGTATCGTTGACTACGTTCATGATGTTTTCAACTTCTCTTGAAGTCCTGTATCGTGTAGTAGTACCCGGGTACCCCATAACCATTGCAAAATCATTCTTATCGATCCCCTTTAAAGAAATCGGAAGAAAATAGTTCGGATGAAGCGGAACGTTGTCTTTGGAATAATCTGCTGGCTTTCCATCCTTACTGCAATAAATGCGGAATATTGAAAAATCACCTGTGTGGCGCGGCCATACCCAGTTGTCTGTTTCTCCGCCAAATTTACCGATCGATTGGGGAGGGGTACCGACCAGTCTTACATCCCGGAAAGTTTCATATACAAACAGATAGAATTTATTAGTTTCGAAAAAGCTTTTAACTTTTGTTTCGTAATGATTACTTTCTTTGGCTTCCTTTTCAATTTGAGAGGCTGCATCGGCTTCTCTGGCTTCGCGTGTTGATTCATCCATATCGGCAGTGATGTTCTTCAATACCTTATCAGTAACATCTTCTATCCGGATCAAAAATGTTACTGTTTTGCCAGGATTAGGAAGCTCTTCCTCCTGTGTTTTAGCCCAGAAACCTTTGTTCAGATAATCATGTTCGACCGAACTGTGTTTTTGAATTTCATCAAATCCGCAGTGATGATTGGTCAGCAGCAATCCATCGCGTGAAACAACTTCTGCAGTACACGATCCATGGTCCAAAGCGACCACAGCATCTTTGAGGCTCGATTTGTTTATATTATAAATCTGATCAGCAGTCAGTTTGCAGCCCAGCTCATTCATCTTTTGAATATTGAGCTTTGCAACCAGAGAGGGTATCCACATTCCTTCGTCTGCTCTTGAAGTCAGGTCCAGTAATAGAACTAGAGAAAGTAAAAGAGTAATCTTTTTCATGAATTTTAAGATATATCATTCAAAAGCAAGGATAACTTTAGCCAAATCCTTTTTTATATTGAATTTTTAGGATTCAGACCTACCTTCTCTTGCATGGATGGTAAATCCATGCTAAATACCTGATTGAATTTATTTACCGGTAAAACACCTTCACTGGTAATGAAAGCTGTACTTGCTTTTAATAATTAATTATACTTCGGGCAAAGGTAAACACTTTTCCCTGAATATTTGTATTTCCATCCAGCGCTTTAACAAATGCGCTTCCAATAATGGCGCCATTGCTAAATTGACAGGCTTTATTAAATGAATCCCGGTCTGAAATGCCGAATCCGGTCAGTTTCGCAGAACAAAGATTCATGGCATTAATCCTCTTAAAATAATCGGCCTGAGAATCTACAACATTGGATTGGATACCTGTTGTTGAGGAAGATGAAACCATGTAAATAAAGCCATTTGTCAGGGAATCTATTTTACGGATTCTTTCTTCGGAGGTCTCGGGGGTAATTAAGAAGATATTTATCAGATTATTCTTATCGTAGATGGTTTTGTATTTCTCTTCGAAAATGTCTAACGGCAGATCCGGGATGATGGTCCCGTCTATTCCGGTTTCATTGCATTTCTGACAGAATTTTTCAACACCAAACTGCATTACCGGATTAAAGTAACCCATTAATATCAAAGGAATCGAGACTTTTTCCCGGATGTTTTTCAATTGATTGAAGAGCACGTTTAAAGTCATCCCGTTTTTTAATGCTTTATCAGAACTTTGCTGAATAACCGGTCCGTCAGCAACGGGATCGGAGAACGGGATTCCGATTTCAATCAAATCTACTCCGTTTTTTTCCAGCTCTCTGATGATTTCAGTAGTATTTTCTAATGCGGGGTATCCTGCTGTGAAATAAATTGATAATATGTTTTTGCTTTTTCTTCTGAAAAGCGCTGATATACGATTTTCCATAATTATTTAATAGATTTAAAATATTTCAAATAAGCCTCCATGTCTTTATCTCCTCTGCCGGAGATATTTACGACTACTACATCAGTGGAATTAAACTGAATCATCTCCAGTCCAGCCAAAGCGTGAGCGGATTCCAGTGCAGGAATTATTCCTTCTTTGGTCGTAAGGTTAAAAGCAGCCTTCAATGCCTCATCATCCGTTGCACTTAAGAATTTAGCTCTTTTTGAAGTAAAAAGGTTGGCGTGCAGTGGACCTATGCCTGGATAATCAAGGCCTGCCGAAATCGAATAGGGTTCCAGAATCTGTCCATCATCTGTCTGCATCAGGATGCTCAGGCTCCCGTGAAGAACACCCGGGTGTCCCAGAGCTGTTGTTGCAGCCGATTCCCCGGTCTCAATACCTTTTCCCGCTGCTTCAACAGCAATTAATTTAACTTCAGGCTGATCGAGAAAGTGATAAAAAGCTCCTGCTGCATTACTTCCTCCTCCGACACAAGCAATCACATAATCCGGGGCACTTCTTCCTTCCTGCTGTTGAAGCTGGAATCTTATTTCTTCACTGATGACAGACTGGAATCTGGCCACCATATCAGGATAGGGATGGGGTCCTACAACCGATCCTATAATATAATGTGTATCAGAAGGATTGCTGATCCAGTCGCGAATAGCTTCGTTGGTCGCATCTTTCAACGTTTTATTCCCGCTATAAACAGGTCGTACTTCTGCACCCAACATAATCATTTTCTCCACATTGGGAGCCTGTCTTTTTACGTCAGTTTCTCCCATATACACCACACATTTCAAGCCTTCTCTTGCACATACTGTTGCGGTAGCCACTCCATGCTGTCCTGCACCGGTTTCAGCAATAATACGGGTTTTCCCCAGTCTCTTTGCCAAAAGAATCTGCCCGATTGTGTTATTTATTTTATGGGATCCTGTGTGATTCAGATCTTCTCTTTTGAGATAAATCTTAGCACGATATTGTTTTGATAGTCTTTCGGAGTAATAAAGAGGAGAGGGCCTGCCCACATAATCTCTTAAAAGTTGACGAAACTCTTTTTGAAAATCATCGCTTTCGATTATTTTCAAATAATTTTTCTGCAAATGATCAATGTTCCGGAACATCATTTCAGGTATATACGCTCCGCCGAACATACCGTAATATCCCTTTTTGTCTGCCTGATAACTCATGATTCGTGTTATTTCGTTAAAAGTTTGTATTTATTTGTGATTGCCTCAATTCGTTGATAAAAATTCCAAGTTTACCAATATCTTTTTTCCCTGGCCCGATCTCAAAACCACTGTTTACATCAATACCGAAAAATTTGGGATGAGAAATCCGGAGTATGGAAAGTAAATCCTTTGGACCGATCCCTCCGCTTAAGAAAAAAGGTCTTGCTCCTTCATACTGATTGAGAAGTTCCCAGTTAAACTTGGTGCCATTTCCTCCGGCTTTTGCTCCCGCGGTATCAAAAAGAAAATAATCACAGCAGGGTCCATACTCTTCTGTTTTATTGAAATCAAAACATTGGTTAATCTTGAATGTCTTAATAATGGGTATTTTCAATTTCTTTAATTCAAAGCAATATTCCGGAATTTCGTTACCGTGAAGTTGCAGAATGTTGATTTTATTCCGAAGATATTTTTCAACAATAGAATTCAATGGTTCATCAACAAAAACGCCGACTTTTTTAATTCTGTCCGGGATAAGAGTCAATAAATCCTGATCGATTTTATCTACAAATCTTTTCGATTGAGGATGAAAAATAAATCCGATGTAATCAGGGTTTAAACGGACCAACTGATCAATATTATCTTTGTCTTTCATCCCGCAGACTTTAATCTTCATAAAGTGAGTTTTAATAAAAATTCATTGAATGCCTTGCCGGGATTCTTGGCTTTCATAAAATTTTCTCCAATCAGGAATCCTTTAAATCCATTGTACATCAAGTGCAATATAGATTCCGGTGAACTTAATCCGCTCTCCGAAATTTTTACCGCTTTCTCCGGAAGCTTTTTAATGAGTTCCAGCGATCGGTCGATGCTGACGGAGAAATCCTTTAAATCCCTGTTGTTGATTCCAATTAAATCAACCGTGTCGTCTATTTTCTCCAGCTCCCTTTCTTCGTGTAGTTCAAGAAGAACTTCCATTCCCAGTTCATGGGCAAGAACAGTAAATCTTGATATTGTTTCTTTGTCCAGCACAGCTGCTATCAATAGAATCACATCTGCCTTTAACATTCTGGATTCATAAATCTGGTATTCATCGACCATAAAATCTTTTCTCAGAATAGGCGTCAAGGGATTTGCCATTCGTGCGGCTGTCAAATCTTCAGGACTCCCGCCGAAAAATTTCTCTTCTGTCAACACAGATAACCCGGAAGCTCCGTTTTCGACATATCCTTTCGTAACCGTCTCTGCGGATAATTTATCATTGATGATTCCTTTAGAAGGAGACTTTCTTTTGAATTCTGCTATAATACCGCTTGTCCTTCCACTTAAAAGAGCTTTGCAAAGTGAATTTGGATGATAATTATAATCGATTCTTTTTTTCAACTCTGATAAAGGAAGTTTCTCTTTTCTGAAGTTTACAACTTCCCGGTTATTGGCTATAATTTTATCCAATATTGTATTCATTGCAGGGATATTAATTTATTAAAAACTCTCAAAGCTTTACCTCCCAGAAGAGAATCCTTTGCTTCCTCAATACATTGACTCATTTCCTTATTCGGGAAATAAGTTGCCAGGCCCAGCGCAGAATTTGCAATTACCGCTAAGTTCTGTGCTTCAGTTCCTTTCCCTTTCAGAACGTTCATAAAAATCTCACTTGTCCCGGAAATATCACCTGTACCGGCCAGATCTTTTGGTTTCAGAACTGGCATTCCCAGATCCTCAGGAGATAACATTTTGTCGGATGAACTCGTCAAAACTTTAAATAAACCAGTAAGGGAAATTTCATCGTACCCATCAAGGCTGTGGACAATACAATACTTAACGTCATCTTTTTGATACAAGTAATTGTACATTCTTGCCAGTTCCAGACTGTAAACTCCGACCATCTGGTTCTGAGGACGGCTTGGATTTACCATAGGTCCCAGCATATTGAAAAATGTTTTTAAACGCAGCGCTCTTCTTACAGGACCAACATTCTTCATGGCCGGATTGAAAAGAGGCGCATGAAGAAAGGTGATGTTGCACTGATTCAGCTCTTTCTTCATTTTATCGGTGTCGTTGGAAAAATGATAACCCAGATTTTCCATTACATTAGAGGAACCGCAACTTGCTGATGCACCATAATTTCCATGTTTCGCTACACTGGCTCCGGCGCCTGCAATGACGAACGACGAAAGGGTAGAAATATTAAAGGTATCTTTACCGTCTCCTCCCGTACCACAAAGATCAATGGTGTTAAAGTCTGAAAAATCAACCGGGACACAGGTTCGCAATAAAGCATTGCGAAATCCCGTCAACTCTTCGATACTGATTTTCCTCATGTTGAAAACAGTTATAAAAGATGCGATCTCAGCATCCGTGTATTTTCCGCTGGTAATTTCCAGAAGCGCCTCTTCTGCCTCTTTTAGCGTCAGTCTTTTATATTCAAACAGGTAATTTAATATTTCTTTCATGACCTTTAAGTTTCAATGTTTCAATGTTCCGGTTCCAAAGTTTCAGGGTATCAAAGTTTCAGGGTTTCAATCAGTCAGACTCATTTTCGAATTTTTCAAAGCTGAATTCCTTATTAAGATTTTTGAAACCTTGAAACCTTGAAACCTTGAAACCCTTCTTTATGCCCTTACCCAATTTTCCAGAATCTTTTCTCCAAAAGCAGTGAGTACCGATTCGGGATGAAATTGGATTCCCTGAATATCAAGATTCTTATGCCGCATGGCCATGATCCGGCCTTCATTATCGACGCAGGTAATTTCAAGACAGGAAGGAAGCGATTCTTTTTCCACGATCCAGGAATGATATCTGCCGGCTTCGAATGTGTCGGGCAGATTTCTGAAAAGATAACTGTCGGATATTACTGTCACCGGGGTAGCTACTCCATGAAGCACTTTTTTCATCAGCTGTAGTTTCCCGCCGAAATATTCGCCGATGGCCTGATGTCCGAGACAAACCCCGAGCATTGGTTTTTTCCCTGCATAAGATTGGATGATTTGCATCAGGTTACCGGCTTCTTTTGGTATTCCGGGCCCGGGAGAGAATACAAGCTTATCAAAATCACTTTTCTCCAATCCTGTAATTTCATCGTTCCTTTTCACCTCAACCGTAATGCCTTCCATTTTCTTCAAAGCATGTACCAGATTATAGGTGAATGAATCGTAATTATCTATGACTAATATTTTCATGATCGTTATTTGGTTTTGTAGAGACAAGGCATTGCCTTGTCTTTTTATTAAATTTAATGTCAAGACAAGGCATTGCCTTGTCTCTACGTGTTTCTAAATTCTTTCCGCCAGTTCGATGGCCTTTTTCAGTGCGGCCAGTTTATTCCCCAGCTCCTGGAGTTCGTTCTCTTCATCAGAGGCTGAAACAATTCCGGCACCTGCCTGATAATAAAGCGTATTGTTCTTGCTGAGGAAAGATCTGATCATAATGGCATGATTGAGATTGCCGTTAAATTCAATGTACCCGATGGCCCCTCCATAATATCCCCTGTTCTGGTTTTCATACTTGTCGATCAGTTCCATCGCCTTGTATTTTGGCGCTCCTGAAAGAGTCCCTGCCGGGAAAGAGTCCCCCAATACTTTGACCGAATTGAATTGATCGGGTAATTTGCCGGTAACTTTGGAAACCAGATGAATCACGTGCGAGTAAAACTGAACCTCTCTGAACATATCCACCTTTACCTGTGAAGCGTTGCGGCTTAAATCATTCCGGGCCAGATCCACCAGCATAACGTGCTCGGCATTTTCTTTCGGATCTTTTGAAAGTTTTTCAGCAAGCTGACGGTCCTTTTCATCATTGCCGGTCCTTCTGAAGGTTCCTGCGATGGGATTGATGGAAACGCTTCCATTTTTTATCTGCAACTGGGCTTCAGGTGAGGAGCCGAAGATCTTGTAATTCCCGTAATCAAAATAATAGAGGTAAGGGGATGGATTTATTGAGCGCAGTGCCCGGTAAACATTGAACTCATCTCCCATGAATTTCTGTGAGTATTGTCTTGATAAAACTATCTGGAAAACATCTCCTTTGAAGCAATGTTCTTTTCCTTTTGTGACCATCGCCTTGTAATCATTATCAGAAATGTTGGAGCGCTCATTATCAACAGTATTGAACGAATAGGCGGCAAAATTCTGTCCCGCGATAAGATCTTCGAGTTGTTGTAAATTGGAAGATTCCCCTTCGAATAGATTTTCTATCAGTTGAATACGGTTCTGGAAGTGGTTGATAGCAATAACATAGCGATAAAGAGCATAATGGACTTCGGGAATGGCGTAAGCAGGACTGATGGGCTTATTAAACCGGATGTCTTCAAAATATTGTACGCCGTCATAACTTAAATATCCGAAAAATCCATTGGCAGGTGTTTCTTTTTGCTGAACCTCCGGTTGAAAGGTTTTGAAAAATTCCTGCATTTCCCGGGCTAACTGTCCGTTGTGCGTGATTTTACTGGTCACGGTTGTATTGTCCGGATATTTTTTCAGGATATTGAAATTCTCTACCTGGATAAAAGCCTCAGATTTTAGGCAGATAAAGGAATAACTGTTTTCGTGGCTGTGATAATCTGAGCTTTCCAGTAAGAGGGCATTGGGAAAAATGTCCCTCAACTTGAGGTAAACACTTACCGGGGTGATTAAATCTGCTAAAATCTCCCTGACATTGGTTTTAAAATTATATGATTTCATTTATTTGTTGATTTTTTAAGATTAAGATTTAAAAAAAAGCGGCTTACCGTGATCCGATAAGCCGCTGCAACCTCAATAAATTAAGGTGTATAATTATCTTCTCACGTTTGTTTGTAACATGTTAACCATTGCCAGCGCCAATATTTTCCAGTCATGATATTCATTTTTTCAATTTAATTCTCTGTTCTCTGTTCACCTTTCTCTCTGCTCCATGCCCTATGCTCCCGAGCAAAAAAAACCGGCTTCCTTTGTAAAAAGAAAGCCGGTTCATATATCTAAAATACAATATGGCTTACCTTTTACAAAGGAAAGTGTTGCCCCACCAAAGCCATATTGATTTAAATGTCGTCATATGATACTTTAATCTCTTTGACAAAGAAAAGTATTTTTCAATAAATATCAAAGGAAAGGTTAAAATTTATTAATCCGTAGATTATGGTTCCGGTTAAATAATTTTGAAAATATAAATCATCAACTGCATGAGGCTTTTAAAAGATATCGCCACTTACGTGGCTTATTCTCAAATGAATTGTATTTCTACAAAGATTAAGCTGCTACGCAGCTTCTTTTATGCAACGTAGTTGCTATATCTTTGTAGGATATTGCATTAGAACACATAAAAAAGCAACGTAGTTGCGACATCTGATCCTCTTCGTTTTAACAGTGATCCGCAGAGTCAAATCATCAGTGAGGCAAATCAACTCAACATCATGCGTTATTTAAATTCATTAAATATTTCTGATACAATTCGGGCTGAAATTTTTTCAATTCCACCATAAAATGATTAATGCCGGATCTGCTATCAAAAGCAAAAAAATCCAGCTTTTTACCGGCAACAATAAATAAACCTCTTTCTTTAACATCCAATTCATCAACTTTTTCCCAATGAGTCAGTTTACTGATGTAAGATTTTCTAAATCCCTGCTCATTCATCAGAAAATAATTCTGAGGTTCTATGAATGCATTTATTAAATGGAAAACAAATGCAAGTGCCCAGAATGAACTTGTTAAAAGCTGATTTTCCCCAAATCCATTGCCCTTCAAGGAAAAATACAAACAAAAAAGCATACACAAAGCGGTGAATAAATAGGCAGATGAAAAGTTCTTATACCCCACAAGCCTGATCAGTCCAACCAAATTGGCATTGAGTTTCCTTCTGAACCTCCAATAAGCAAAAACTTTGAAAAACATCAATGCCAGGGTCAGAATTATGCAAATAATATAAAAGTACTTCATTAAGCCGGGTCTTTAATTACTTATCAATTTTTCCTGCAACCTATTTTCTTTCTACTCATTTGTGGGGACAAACAAAGAATCAAAGATACATAAAAATATTTTTCATTAATCATTTGCCATCCACCATTACATCAATATGAATTCAAAACAAAACCAATTTCGCATTTTATTCGGAGTTTCATCGGTATTAACCATTTGAACTCATTTAAAATTAAACTAAAATACATAATAAGTACTGGAGAGAAGGTTAGTCAGGCCTGATCTTCTCAGTTATTTTTTCATTTTCTTGATTGACACGAAGCAGGGGGATCTGTGTTCCTGTAAATGGTGTGGGTTTCCGTAAAACTATTTGCTTTCTATTTTGTAATATAAGATCAATTAATTTCTGAAAATCATGGATTCATCATTGTTGTTTTCTGACAAAGATCTGGTACAAAGGATAAAGGACTTTATTTTTGAAGGGATTGACGAGAAACCTGTTGAAGCTAAACCTGATACATTCTGGTCAAAACTTAGAAATTTGGGAACAGAGCTGTGGCTGGATACCGGTGATATTGAGGAAGCAAAAGAGATCTGGACCGCCGAAATGACCGCTCTAACCACCAACAATACCTTGTTGAACAAAGAGATACAGAAAGGGATCTATGACACCTATATAAAGAAAGCCAGCGACATCGTAAGAAAATTACCGTTGCAGGAGCAGATTATTGCAATTGGTTTTATTCTCAATGCAAGACATGGATTGAGGCTGACAAAAATATTCAGGGGTCTTGTCAGCGTGGAGCTGCACACTGATATTTCCAATGATTTTAATGCAATAGTGGAATTTGGGCAACAGTATTTTAAGATCTGTCCGGATCATTTTCTGGTTAAAGTGCCCTATACGGCTGTTGGATTATTGGGAGCCAGAAGATTGCGGGAACTGGGAGTAAGGGTTAATCTGACCCTGGAATTTAGTGCGCGTCAGAATGTATTGGTAACGGCAATCGCTAAGCCAAATTATTGCAATGTATTTCTTGGAAGACTGGGCTCTTATATAAAAGACAACGGTTTGGGAGATGGGGCAGGAGTTGGTGAAAAGGCTGTTCTTTCTTCTCAGAAGCTGGTTAAGGAAATTTCCCGTGAAAACAGTGAACCTACCCGATTAATAGCAGCGAGTATGAGGGACGCGATACAACTTAAAAACCTTGCTGGTGTGGATGTTTTTACCATTCCGGTTAAAGTTGCCAAAGAAGGAAAAGAAAAGTTGAAAGGTGATTTTGAATCCATGCTTGGCAGTGATTTCCAAATAAACCTCAATAAATCTGCCGAAGGTGTTTTTGTGAATAAATTTTGGGAAGTTTCACCTGAAGAGTTATCTCTTGCCCGGCAACTTACCGAAAATCCACCTCAAGATGGCAGAGAGTTGATTCAAAGAGCCAATGATGCCGGATGTCGCGATTTATTTCCTTCCTTAAATGAACAGGAGTATCAGGATATAACGACGGATGGTAAAATTCCAAAGCACGAAAGATGGATTGAAAAGATAAAAAAAGGAGAACTTGCAATCGATACGCTGCTTAATCTGGGAGGCTTAGCAAGTTTTGCTACCGATCAGGCTCAACTTGACGAGAGGATAAAACAAATAATTCAGCAGTGAGCTTCAACTCTTTTCCCTCGTTATTTATTATACGGATTTTGCAGGAGTTCCAAAGAACTTTCTTCATTGATTAATCTGGTTATATTGGGGCCTTTGTTCGTGAAATTTATTCCCAAAATACCGGTCTGGTAAACTCTTTAAGAGAAAAACTCTCCAGTATATGAATTCCTTCTTCATCAACTATGCGTAAAGTATCGTCCTGTTTTAAATCTTCCATCACAACATCATAATGATTCCCGTAACGGGTTTTTACCTTGTCCACTGGAATTTCATAACCAATAAACTTTTTGATTCCTTTTGCTTTGAACCGGTCTGTTAATGCTGGATCCATCAATGAATCATATTTGGTCAGAATTAAAACAGTCCCTGATCCAGTGAAAATTATCCCTGCTTTCATGGCTTATTCCCTTTCTTTTATTAATAGGCTCTTTTAACAATAATATACGGATTTATTTGCTTTCATGTTTAATCCGGATCGTTATTTTTATCAAGGCTTTTGAATATTTCCATATATTTGCATTCTTCAGTCTGACTTTCCTTATTCCTCCTAATTTAATTCTGGAATGCAGAAGGTTTTAGAACAAACTTTGGCTAATAGAAAATCAATTGTATATCTCCTGCTGGGAGGGTTGTGGGCCTTTTTATACTTTTATAAAGAAGAGATCGCCAATTTTACAGTCTTCAATTGGATGTTGCTTCCTTACGAATCCAACCTTTCAAAAACAATCTTGTTTTTCTTCGACGTGGTTCAAAAGATATTTCTGCTTCTGATCCTGGTAATTTTTATAAGCGGCATTGTACGTTCTTATTTTTCACCTGAAAAGACAAGAAAAAAACTTGAAGGAAAATCGCTGTTAAGCGGAAATATTCTGGCAAGTATGTTGGGGATCGTCACTCCTTTTTGTTCCTGTTCAGCCATCCCGCTTTTTATTGGTTTTATTGAAGCGGGCATCCCGGTCGGCATTACATTTTCTTTTTTAATAGCTTCTCCATTAATCAATGAAGTGGCTGTTGTTATGCTCTTTAGCCTTTTTGGATGGAAAACAGGAGTGGTTTATATTTTTGCAGGTCTGGTTATTGCTGTTTTTTCGGGTTGGATGATCTCAAAACTTCATCTTGAAAGGTGGGTGGAGGATTGGGTTTATAATTTCAAAAACGGACCAACCGCTCAGATTGAAATAAAACCATCCCTGGATGACAGGATTTTAGCAGGTGAGCAGGCCGTTAAACAGATTTTATCCAAAATCTGGCCTTATGTATTGGCAGGGATTGCTGTCGGAGCTATTATTCACGGTTATGTACCACAGGATTATCTTGCTTCGCTAATGAAGAAATCAGGCTTTTTCTCCGTGCCTTTGTCAGTTCTGATAGGGATTCCCCTGTATTCCTGTTCTGCGGGAGCTGCACCAATCGCTTCTGTGATGATTGAAAAGGGAGTACCTTTGGGAACCGCTCTTTCGTTTATGATGGCCGTCATCGGAATTTCTCTCCCTGAACTGATTATACTAAGAAAAGTGCTGAAACTTCCGCTTATCCTGGCATTTGTCGGGATTTTAGCTTCAGGGATCATCCTGGTGGGATATTTGTTCAATTTTATTTTTTAGCCTTAGTCCTTACCCTTCCAAATTATTGATTTGAGTCCGAACGAATAAATTTGGAATTTAAAGCATCATGCGGTAGTGACTCCATTCCACTAATTGATTAGGCATCAAAGGTCCCTGGTAATTTTTACTATTCATTCCATTGTTATACCTTTTTTGCTTTTAAAAACCTGGGTCCGAAATGAAATTCTCTTTAATATATAACCTGTTCAGTGAATCTTTCGCCTTGTTTTGCTCGTACCCTGTTCATATCAAGACCGTATCTTAAAGCATATTTCAACACAGTTTGAACACAGTTTCTGCACTAATTAGTACAGATGCAGTACAGGAATAGTGCAGAAACAGTACAGGAGATACTACTTTGGTATGACCCAGGTAATACCTTGGAAGGGATATTTCCTTATCCGGTTCCGGAAAATGATCGAAGTACTGGTAGTAATCTAAAGTATGGAAACCGATTGTGAGACACTAAACATGCCAAATTATACTCTCCCTGATTCGGATTCAGATTGTTGAAAGCAGAAGATTACTATGTCATTGTTCACTTGCGGTGATCGAATTAAATTGTTTACTATCTTTAGCCCTTTAAATTTTAACAGGTTCTTCTTAGAAAAAGAAATGAAAATAAAAGTTGTCAACACTTCTTCCAATCTATTGCCTTATTATAGTACGATCAATTCTGCAGGGATGGACTTACGGGCCAATTTAAAAGAGGCTGTCGTATTGAAACCACTGGAACGCAAGCTGATCCCCACGGGATTATTTGTTGAATTGCCAGAGGGTTATGAAGCACAGGTGCGTCCAAGAAGCGGCCTGGCCATCAAAAAAGGAGTTACAGTATTAAACTCTCCCGGTACCATTGATGCAGATTATCGTGGAGAGATAATGGTTATTTTGATCAACCTTTCTACGGAGGACTTTGTTATTCAAAACGGTGAAAGAATTGCCCAGATGGTGATCTCCTCTCATGAGAAAGTAGAATGGGAGCCTGTAGAAGAACTTGCTGCTACTGAAAGAGGGGACGGAGGTTTTGGACATACCGGAAAACACTGAAATTGGGGAAACAAGTTTAAAGCGGCAGATAAAAAGACAGATCCGGAGGGAAAAATAAATGAAGTTAATAATAAGAATGATCATCAGAATAGTTCCATCTGTTGCGATATTGCTGATTTTTAGTGCCAGTTTTTTTAATTTCTTCAAAGTTTCAAAATCTGTTGCTCAGAATAAAATATCGGTTCCTGTTGATTCCACTGCGGCCAGTCGATTCAATCAGAAACAAAATGAGTTTGAATATATTTTTATTGAAGGTATTAAACAAAGAACATTAGGGAATCCTGATGAGGCCATAAAGATCTTTTCGAGATGCCTTGAATTGGATCCAAATTCCTCGGCTGCATTGTATGAAATGGCCAACATCCATGTGTCGAGAGGGGATTTTCAGAGTTCCATGATGATGTGCGAAAAGGCTGTTTCTCTGAATCCGGATAATGTCTATTATCGCCTCTTCCTGGTGAAAATTTATATTCAGAATAAACTTTATGACAAAGCTGCTTCGGAATACGATGCCCTGGTGCGTCTTTCGCCCGATAATCAGGACTATAGGTTTCAGCAGGCTGCCGTACTTGCTATGGGAGGGAAAGTCGATGAGGCGCTGGCCATTTATGACAAACTGGAAAGTTCTCTTGGACTGATAGAACCCATTGCCATTGGAAAACAACAATTATACCTTCAGCAGAAAAATGATGGGGCAGCTTATGATGTAATAAAACGGTTGATTAAGCTCAATCCCGGAGAAACCAAATATTATGGCTTGCTGGCCGACATGTACCTGGCGGACAAAGACAGTGGAAAAGCGCTGGAAAACTATAATAAGATTCTTAGCATTGAACCTGATAACGGATTAGTGCATTTATCGTTGGCAAATTTTTATTTTGAGAGTAAAGAGCCCGCCAAAGCATACGAGCAATTGGTTCTCGCTTTCAAAAATCCCGATTTTGAATTGGAAGCCAAGGCACAGATGTATATACCTCTGACCCAACAGGGTTCAAATAAGATGAGTGACGAGCAACAGCTCCAGCTTCTCAATATTCTGATTAAAGCCCATCCCGATGATGAGCGGCCAAGATCATTGCTTGTAGATTATCTGCTGGGTAAGAAAAAACTGCAGGAAGCCCGTGAACAGCTTATGCTGGTGCTGGATATGAAAAAAGATGATTACCTGTATTGGGAAAGGTTGCTTTTCATTGATAATGATCTGCTGAATTGGAAAACTCTCTGTGATGACAGTAATAAGGCGCTTAAATATTTCCCCGATGAACCGGTGATTTATCTGCTGAATTCTTTGGGATTGCTGCAATTAAAACAATACGATGCCCTGCTTTCGTTGATAGATACGGCAGAGGTGCATGCAAAAGACAATCCGAAGATTCTTTCACAATTGAATACCTATAGAGGAGAGGCCTATTATAAAAAGAATAATTTCAATGCCGCTTGTGATGCTTTTGAAAAAGGTATTTCTCAGGATCCGCAAAATTATATGGCGATGAACAACTATGCCTACTATCTTTCGATGAAAGGTGAGAAATTGGATACTGCAGAAAAATTGAGTGGAACGGTTATTCAGGCCAATCCTGATAATGCCACCTACCTGGATACTTATGCCTGGGTACTTTTCAAGAAAAAAGACTTTAAACTTGCAAAATTTTATATGGAATCTGCTATTTCCAAAATGACCGATAACAGCGCTGTTCTGATTGAGCATTATGGTGATATCTTATATTTTCTGGATGAAAAACAGCAAGCTTTGGAGCAATGGAAGAAATCTCTGGGAATGGGGAATGATACCAAGACCCTTAGAAAAAAAATAGCTAGAAAAATCTATATCAAATCGGACGAAGCTCAATGATTTATTTATATAATTAAATTTTATCTTTGGGGGTTTCGTTAAAAATCATTATTATAATCATTGATTAGCGTGAAGCGACTTTTCTTTATAATTATCGGGGTTACACTCGCTGCATTTTTTTTAAACGGATGTAAGGCCAAACAGGTTGCCGTTGCTCCTAAAAAAATAAGACATTTGAGTGTAGGGAGGGTGACAAAATTTGTTAGAGAAAATTCTCTGAATTATAAAACCTTATCTGTTAAAAAGGCAAATCTCTCTGTCACTAACAACGGAAAATCCGTATCAGCAAGAGCATATTACAAAATCAGACGCGATAGTGTGATTCAGATTTCCGGGCAAAAACTGACCATACCGATCGGGAAAATGGAAATTAATCCTGATTCTTTCCGCGTGGTCTATTATCTTGATCAGGAAAATATCTTCGGTTCTTTTGATTATTTCAGCAATATGCTGGGGATAGATGTTGATTATAATATTATTCAGTCAATTCTTACCGGACAATTATTTTCTCTCAGGCAGGATTCCCGTGAAAATAACTTTCGTGATTTTGCCTGTGAGATCGAAAATGGTTTCTATAAGATTACCTCTCTTCGGGATCGAAAACTGCGTAAAATTACCCGGAACGAGGATAAGCTTGAACGTTACCGAAACCGGCAGGAGGACAATCATTTGATTAAACAGGATATATATGTTGACCCGGACAGTTTTGTTGTCAGAAAGATTATTTTCGATGATATGGATTTCCACAGAAAACTTGAATTCGAATTTTCCAATTTTGAAAAGGTTAATAATCAATGGTTCCCTTCTTCAATAATTGTTGAGTTTACGGGGGAAAAGACTCTTCGTATTTCCATGGATTTATCTAAAATCAGCATTGATGATGACTGGAACTTTAACTTCAATATTCCTCCAAAATACAGGAACAGGTATCTCAATTCAGTGCACAAGGATTCTGAGAAATAAGATGTTTCATCCGGTTTTTGAAAGGTGTAACAATTAAAAAGATCATTTTTTGACGCCGCCTGATTTTAAGCTGTCTTTGGAACCCGTAAACTTTTTGAAGATATTTCATTAATTAAACGGGAATAATTTTTTATTTTGCAAAACGTCAAACTTCTGGGGAAAGATGTATAGCCTTAAAATAGTAATTCGGGATACAAGGAAATTCATGGTAAATAAAATACCCCGGTTCTTTCTTTTTTTCTTTTTTTTCGGTGCGATTTCCTCTTATGCACAATCGCTTAATGAATTGAGACGGCAAAAAGAAAAAACAGCAGAAGAGATTGAGTATATTAATGGCTTGCTTAAAGAGACTAACCAGAATGTAAAAACGTCTCTGAGTCGATTAAACGTTTTACAGAAACAGATCGCCCTTCAGGATCGGCTTATCAATAATATTACCAACGAGATAGATTGTATTGAAATTTCCATAAAGTCAGGTTCTAAGAAAATCGATTCACTCAACCAGGAGCTTAAGATTGTTAAAGAGAATTATGCCAACCTGATCCGTTATGCCAGAAGGAATCAGGATTTCAATAATCAGCTTCTTTTTCTTCTTTCTGCTGATGATTTTAATCAGGCTTACAAACGGTTTGTTTATCTGAGACAGATTGCGGATTACCGCAAGGAACAGGCAGAACGGATTTCAGAGATTACCAGTTCACTTAATCAACAGGTAGCTGATTTTAACAGTAAAAAGGAAGACAAAAAGAATCTGCTGGTTACTAAAATTGACCAGAGTAAGAGAATTGAGGAACAAAAAAATAAACAGAAAGAGTATTATTCAGATCTTCAGCAAAAGGAGAAGGATTTAAAAAAGAAACTTGAAAATCAGCATAAAGCGGAAGCGCGTCTTCAAAAGGAAATAGAACGGGTAATTGAAGAAGAAGCCCGCAAAGCTGCTGCAAGGAAAGCGACCAAGGAATCAAAAAGCATAGCAATTACCAAAGAAGAAAAAGCTCTCTCCGGGGACTTTTCATCAAATCGGGGCAGATTCCCGTGGCCGGTGTCCAATGGATTGATTACTGATCATTTTGGAGAACATCCTCATCCTGTTTTGAAATATGTCCAGGTGCGCAATTCGGGAATTGATATCACTACCCATTCGAACGAAAAAGCACGGGCTATTTTTAAAGGGGAAGTATCTAAAGTTATTTCAATCTCCGGAGGAAATCTGGCAGTAATTATTCGGCATGGAAATTATCTGACAGTATATTCCAATTTGGTGGAAGTGTTTGTAAAGGCTGGTCAGAAAGTAGAAGCGAAACAGGATATAGGTAAAATCTATACCGATGTGAATGATGATAATAAAACAATACTCAAGTTTCAACTCTGGCACGAAAGTACAAAGCTTGATCCGGAAGAATGGATACAAAGAAGGTAATGCCCCTTTAATCTGATTTTATTTGATCATTTCTGATTCTATCTGAAATACGTTAAAAGATTAAATTACGAATTACGAATTACGAATTACGAATTACGAATTACGAATTTTTCCTATTTTGTTCCTTTCTCCTACAGCCTATAGTCTACAGTCTACAGTCTACAGTCTACAGTCTATAACCTCCTTTCATAGTCTCTGCTTTTGGAACTTTGGCGCTTTTTAAGTCTAATAAGGTAATGAAAAATGCTAATCCGATAATGAAAAAGAGAGCAATAGCGAGGACTGAATATTTCATATTTCCGGTGAGTTCTTCGATAATTCCGAAGCTAAAGGTCCCGGCAACAGTGGCCAATTTTTCCATTACATCATAGAAACTAAAGAAAGAAGTATGATCAGTTGTATCCACAGGGAGCATCTTGGAATAGGTACTGCGGGCCAGTGATTGTGAACCTCCCATGATGATACCTATCACGGTTGCTATTGCGATAAATCCGGCTGCATTTGTAATAAAGAAAGCTCCGATGCATACAAAGACCCATGTCACCACAGAAAAAATCAAGGCCTTTAAGTTCCCGTATTTTTCAGATAATCTGGCGAATAACCATGCTCCGAACATCCCCACTAATTGAATGACAAGAATTGTTGGAATCAGCACATTTTCCTTCAAACCCAAAGCCTTTTCTCCATAAGTGGCAGCCATAAACATCACGGTCAGCAATCCCATTGTCATAAAGAAAAAACCTGATAGGTACAGTAGTAATGGTTTGGATATGACCACGTGCTTAAATACTTTCCGCAATTGAGAATATCCATTAGTAATGACATTTTCCTTCTTTGATCTTTTACGAAAAGTATACCTGGGCAATCGTCTGAAAGTTATCTGTGAAAATCCAATCCACCACAGAAAAACAGTGATAAAGGAAATTCTTGCGGGAAGAGTGCTTCCTGACGGCATCCCGAATATTGAAGGTTCCATTATCAGCAGCAGGTTAAATAAAAGGAGAACAACTCCTCCGAGATATCCCAGTGAATATCCCCTGGCACTGATTCTGTCCTGATCTGCAGGTTCAGCGATTACAGGAAGAAAGGAATTGTAAAAGACAATACTTCCTCCATAACCGATTGTTCCCATGGTAAATGCAATAATTCCGAATTCAATATTGGAGCCATTAAAGAAATAAAGTAATCCACAGGATAGGGCTCCAATCCATGTAAAAATTTGCATGAACGTTTTTCTTCTTCCTGTATAATCAGCAAAAGATGATAAAAGAGGGGATATCATAGCCACCACCAGATAGGCTGCTGCAATAGCCCATGAATATAATACAGTGTTGATAAAAGGATGGCCAAAAAATGTAACAAGGAAATTTCCGCTGTGCCTTGTAACTGTGTTGTAATAAATTGGAAAGATCGTGGAGGCAATGGTGAGCTGATAAACAGAGTTAGACCAATCGTACATCACCCATCCGTTGATCACTCTTTTGTCTCCTTTTACGATCTTTAATTCCTTCCTTGAAATTTTCAATTTGTTATTCATTAAAAATGACTGCTAATGTACCCAATTTTAAAAAATGGAGGTTGTATTTGGAATTAAGGAAATATTATAAATGCAGGCTGTTTTTAAAGGAAACTATTTAATAAAGACCTGGTTGCGAATGACATTTTGTCCCATTTTTGTTTTTGCCAGCGATAGATGGGATTGCTATATATCTTTTGCAATTCTGTGAAATTCTGTTTTCCTTTGCAGGGGAAGCAACCAAATTCCATAATCACCATTTAGTATTTGGAAATGATTAATTGATACATTTTACTCATTTTCAGAAGATAATTGCAATTGACGAAAGATCATGACATATGGGAAAATTTTAAGGCCGGCGATAAGTCTGCACTTTCCTATGTTTATTTCCAACACTTCAATTCGATGTTTCAGTATGGCATAAAATTCAAGGATGACCCTGAATTTGTGAGAGATTGTATTCAGGATGTTTTTTTAAAACTGATACAAGCGGGTGATAAACTGGGTTCGACTGAAAATATCAGGTTTTACTTGTTCAAAGCGTTAAAAAACGCAATTTATAAAGAATTAGACAAAAGTAAAAAACTTGAATTTGTGGAATTTGACACGTTAAAGTTTGAAGCGCCCTTCGCCTTTAAAGAAGAACTGCAAGAAAAGGATCATCCAACGGACAGGGAACTGGCTCTTTCGAAAGCCTTAAATGAACTAAGCGACCGGCAACGGGAAATTATTTACCTGCGTTTCGAATGCACAATGGAGTACGGCCAGATTTGTGATTTGATGGGACTCAAAAGCGATTCAGCCAGAAAATTGCTTTTTAGGGCAATAACCTCTTTGAGAGAAATCATTGATGACCGATTAAAACATCCAATCCTGTTATTGATTCAATTTTCCCGAAAACATGTTTTATAACACTTTTTTCAGTGTCCACAAAATGATGCGGCCAGGACTTAATAGTCATAAACTTTCATTTTGGATAAAAAATACAAAAAATATTCGGTAGCAGATTTTACTCAGGATATCCATTTCATCAACTGGGTAAACAAGGGTGCAGGCCAAAAAGAGTGGGAAAACTTTGTCCGGGAAAATCCTGGCCTGAAAAAAGATATTTATACCGCAAGGGATATCGTTATTGCATTTCGTTACAGAGCGAATGACCTCCAGCAAGTAGACGAATATGAATTGTATCAAAAAATTGAATCCTATTACACCTTACATCACCGGTCAAAACGGCCGGTAAGCGTAAGAAAATTTATTCAATATGCTGCAGTATTTGTTGTCATTTTAGCCATTGGAGCAACTCTTTCTATCTTCTATTTTTCGGAGAACAACGAAAATTATACTGAAATAGCAAGTTCGACATCAACTTCTGATGAAGCCAAGCTGATACTTCCGGGCGGGGAAGAAATTTTACTGAAGGAAAAACAATCAGACCTTCAGTTCAATGCCGCCGGTAACCAGATCAAGATCGACCGTGACAGCATTATCAGCTACAACGGAAAAAAAGATCCAAACGCAATGGCTCAGGTTGTTGTGCCATACGGAAAACGCTCAAATATTTTATTGTCTGATGGCACAAAAGTTTGGCTCAACGCCGGCTCAAAAATTATTTTCCCTCAAAAATTCACGGGTAAAAACCGCAAAGTATTTCTGAAAGGAGAGGCTTATTTCGATGTATTCAAAAACAACAAGAGTGCGTTCATTGTGAGTACCGACAACATGAATGTTACCGTTCATGGCACCGAATTTAATGTGAGGGAAAATGAACCGGATCATGAGCTGGAAGTAGTTTTAGTTAACGGGGCGGTGTGTTTGAAAGAGAATAGCAAAATGAGCCTTTTGAATAAGGAGATTAGGCTAATTCCCAACCAAAAAGCGGTCTTTAACAAAGTAAATAACAAAATCAGCGTGGAGTCGAACGTGGATGTAGCCTACTATATTTCATGGAGAGAAGGATTGCTCGAGTTTAAAAGGGAAAGCATTCTGACTGTATTCAGGAGGCTTTCGCAATTTTACAATGTTCGTTTTGTGACAGAAGGAAGTGTGGAGCTGAACAGAAAAATCAGCGGGAAACTTGATTTAAAAGATTCTCTGGAAGATGTAATGAAGGTTGTTGCGGATGCAGCGCCAATCACTTTCCGGATCGATGGAGAAAAGGTATTCGTAAACAGTAAGATTAACTAATTGTATGACAGTGGAATAAAAAACAATCCGGGAAATGCGGCCAACATTCCCCGGACTTAAATAAACGTCGATAAATTAACGTTAAATCAAACAGTTAAAAGTATGAAGAAAAAACGTGTCAATTCGCGCTTCAGGCATGGAAGTGCAGGAAATTTATTAAAAAAAATGAAACTACTCATCCTTTTTTTCTTTACGGGTATGCTGGGGGTTTCCGCCAATACTTACTCCCAGGCGACAAAATTAAGCCTAAGCTTAGATGAAGTCACTGTAAAAGAGGTTTTTAAACAGATTGAAAATAGCAGTGAGTTTGTCTTTTTTTACAACGAAGATTACATCGATATTAACCGGAAGGTAAATATCAATGTAAGAGAGGAAAAAATTGAAACGATCCTCAGTGAGCTATTAAAGGGGACGAAAAACACCTACAAAATATATGACCGGCAGATCGTGATCTCTTCGCCCGAAAGGAAAGAATTGCGGCCCGTCATTAAATCTGAAGTCAAAGCAGAGCAGAAAAGGGTGATCACCGGTACAGTGAAAGATGCCAAAGGCTTGTCATTGCCGGGGGTGACTGTGGCGGTTAAAGGCACCACCATGGGAATTATAACCGATGCCAACGGGCAATTCAAGTTAACTGTTCCTACGTCAGCAAAATCGTTGGTATTTTCTTTTGTTGGACTGAAATCAAAGGAAGTAGCCATTGGAGACAAAACTAACATTACGGTTGTAATGGAAGAGGAAGTCCTTGGCATGGAAGAGGTTGTAGTGGTAGGTTATGGAACCATGAAGAAAAAAGATCTGACAGGTTCGGTTGGCCAGGTAGCTATGTCAGATATGGAAAAAGCGCCGGTTGGTTCAATAAGCGAGTCATTGGCGGGCAGGGTCGCAGGCGTGCAGATTTCGTCAGCCGACGGACAGCCCGGATCTCAAGCCAGTATTATCATTCGTGGAGCAAACTCGATTACCCAGGATAATTCGCCTTTATATGTTGTTGATGGCTTCCCGGTAGAGGGATTTAACCTTAATTTGTTTAATCCAGAGGATATTGAATCCATCGATGTACTGAAAGACGCTTCATCTACTGCCATCTATGGGGCCAGAGGAGCGAACGGCGTTATTATGATTACGACCAAGAAAGGTAAAATCCAAAAGCCACAGATTACCCTTACCACCACCAATAGTTTTAATCAGAATATTAAAACAATGAAGTTGATGGATTCGTATGAATTTCTTCAATATCAATTAGAACGTTATCCGACAGCTGGGAGCGCTTCTTCTCCAACTCCTACTTACACGTTTCTAACGGTGCCGGGCAAAACTTTGGAAGATTATAAAAATTATCCAACCACTGACTGGCAATCTCCTTTTTTTAAAACAGGGATCCAAAGACTGTATACCATGGCTATACGCGGCGGCAGCGAAAAAACCCTCTATTCAATTTCAGGATCGATTAATAATACGGATGGAACTATCATCAATACTGGTTTTGACAGGTATGAAGGCCGGGTAAATCTGGATCAAGTCCTGACTAAAAAACTAAAAGTGGGACTGAATGCCAACTATTCCTACATCCTCCAACACGGGAATAGTGTGTCCGCTTCATTAAACAGCGGATCCACGAATATTTTATACAGTGTTTGGGGCTATAATCCTCTATCTCAATATACAGAGGATGAACCCATCGATGATACCACGAATCCGGCAAACGATTACAAGTTTAATCCTGTACTAAACCAGAAGAATCTTGTGCGTAATAGCAAAACCAATAATATTAACGTCAACGCTTATTTAAATTATGCAATCACACCGGAATTGGTGTTAAAAATTACCGGAATTTTAAATAATCGCAGGATTGACAATGAGAATTTTAATAATTCGAATACCTATTACGGGAGTCCATTAACCAATCCGGGAAAAGCCAACGGGGTCAATGGATCTGTTTCATTTGGCAAGGTTAATGACTGGGCAAACGAAAATACGTTGACCTGGACCAAAAAATTTAACAAGGTGCATAATTTAAACCTGATGGGTGGCTTTACTCAACAAGGAAACACTTCCGGTACTTATGGTTTCACTTCCAATTTTTTACCGAACGAAACACTTGGAGTCAGCGGCCTGAATGAAGGAACGGTAAGCCCGACAGCAACAGCGGTCAGCTCTTTATGGAAAGCTGCTTCATTTTTATCCAGAATAGCTTATAATTATCAGTCTACCTATTACCTGACATTCTCCTATCGCGCCGACGGTTCCTCCAAATTTTCCGAAAAAAATCACTGGAGTTACTTTCCTTCAGGCGCTCTGGCATGGAGATTTACGCAGGAAAAATTTCTGAAAGACAACCAGATAATTTCCGACGGTAAATTAAGGTTCAGTTACGGGAAGACAGGAAACAACAGAGTAGGAGATTTTGCTTATTTATCGACAATAGGAATCCCGCCCGCCTTAAGTTATACCTTTAATAACGCCTGGGCATCGAGCATCATTCCTCAGACTATCGGTAACCCCGATTTAAAATGGGAAACCACTGATCAGTATGACATCGGCCTTGATTTGTCATTTTTGAAAAACCGTATTAACCTGATTGCAGATGTATACAGCAAGACCACAAAAGACCTGTTGTTAAACGCTACACTTCCTACTTCCACAGGTTATGCTACCGCTTTTGAAAACGTCGGGAGTGTCCGGAATCAGGGCCTGGAGTTTACGCTTAATACCGTAAATATCGTCACCAAAGAGTTTCGCTGGACAAGCAGCTTTAATATTGCTTTCAATCGGAACAAGGTGTTGGCCCTTGCAAATAACCAGGAATCACTGCTGTCAGGAATTCGATGGGACAATAACTGGAGCTCCATTCCTGCCTATATTGCTAAAATCGGAGAGCCATTGGGACTGATGTATGGATACATCTGGGATGGTAATTACCAATATGAGGACTTCAACAAGACATCTACCGATACCTACGTTTTAAAAGATAATGTTCCAACCAATGGGAATACGCGTACAACAATTAAGCCGGGAGATATCAGATACCGGGATCTTAATGGTGACGGGAATGTAAATGTTTCAGATTACACGGTGATTGGGAATTCCTTGCCCATCCACATTGGAGGATTCACCAATAATTTCACCTGGAAAAACTTTGACCTGAATATTTTCTTTCAATGGTCCTATGGAAATAAAATTCAAAATAATAACCGGTTAGTATTTGAAGGAGGCGCTTTAGCCAATGCATACCTTGAGCAATTCAAAAGTTATGTTGACAGGTGGTCGCCTGACAATCAGGGATCTTCCAATTATCGGGCAGGAGGATTTTTTGGCGGCGGTTATTCCTCAAAAACCATTGAAGATGGATCGTATCTGAGATTAAAAACAGCTTCGTTTGGATATAATTTTCCCACAAAACTGTTGAAAAAATACAATGTAGCGGCTTTGAGGCTGTACGTGTCTGGTCAAAACTTACTGACCTTCACCAACTATTCAGGACTTGATCCTGAAGTGAGCACTTATAATTCTGCACTGACGGGAGGTTTTGATTATAGCGCCTTTCCAAGGGCCCGGACCCTTGCTTTCGGTGCAAACATTACTTTTTAATTCTTAAAATATTAAAGAGATGAAAAAAATACTTTTTTACATTTTGATACTTAATATAGGTGTTTGTTCCTGCAAAGACTTCTTAAATACGGTTCCAACAGATTCATTAACAGAAGGTTTCTATTATAATACGGAATCCAATTTAAACAGTGCGTTGGCAGGTGTTTATCAACCTCTGCTTTCGGCCGCGCTGTATGGCCGCGCTATGTGGCTCGAGTTTGGAATTACGGATGAATGTTATTATGCCAGATCAAGTTCAACTACCGGTGTCCTGGTTTACAATTTTAATTATGGCGAGACATATGTTAATGATTTCTGGAGCCAGTTATATCAAGGAATTGAAAGAGCGAATCTTCTGATCAAAAATATCAATCTTGCCCAGATGGATAGTGTTAAACGGGAAGCGATATTGGGAGAGGCCCTGTTTTTGAGAGGTTATTATTATTATTTACTGGCCAATAATTTTGGAGACGTTCCTTTAAAGACAGAACCTACCGGATCGGTTACTGATGTGAATATCGCCTTTACACCGGTGAAGGAAGTATATAATCAGATTCTTAAGGATATGCAAGCTGCAGAAAACAAGGTAAATACAGCTACAACCCTAGGTTATGGCGGGAGAGTTTCCAAAACAACGGTTGAAGGTATTCTTGCGAGAGTATGTTTAACGATGGCCGGATACCCTTTGTATGACGAATCAAAATATGCAGACGCTTTAGCCTGGTGCAAGAAAGTGGTAACATCAGGTGAACATCAGTTAAATCCCAGTTACCGTCAATTATTTATCAATATGATCCAGGATAAGTACGATGTTAAGGAAAGTATGTGGGAAAAAGAGGCAAAAGGACCCGGTACGGAGGGTTTTGGGGGTAGCAACTGGACAGGGGCTGCCGATGGAATTGCTCTTTCGGCAAACTATGATGCAATCGGATATAGTTATGGATTCATTTGTTGTACGGCTAAGTTGTTTAATTCATATGCACCGGGTGATTTAAGACGGGATTGGGCTATTGCACAATATTCGTACAACAGCGCCACAACACCCGTATCACGCAATTATTTTACCCCTACTCAGATTTATAACCGTTTCGACGGCAAGTTTCGACGGGAGTATGAACTTACTCCGGTTAAAGGTAAGAATACTACTCCTATTAATTCTCCTATTTTGCGATACGCTGATGTTTTGCTGATGCTGGCGGAGGCTGAAAATCATGTCAATGGGCCAACTCCTTTAGCGTATGATGCATTGAACCAGGTGAGAAGGCGCGGTTTTGGATTGGATCCGAATACACCGGCCACCTCTGTTTCCGTCGTAAAAGGAGTTGCACTTTCAAGTGCGGGCAATACAGGCTATCTCAAAACAGTCCCTGTTATTCCTGTTACTATTACAGGAGGCAATGGAACCGGTGCTACAGGAGAAGCAACCGTATCGACTTCGACCGGAAAGGTAACCGCAATTGCGATTCTCAATCCGGGTAGCGGCTATACTACAGCGCCTACCATTACCATCGGTACAGCCTGGGCGCCTAATACTTCTTATTCTACAGGTACTCAAGTCTTCAATGGCAATAATCTTTATACAGTGACAACTTCCGGTACCTCGACTGCTACTCCACCAACACAATCTTCGGGTGCGTCTTCGGCTGCAATTACCGGGGCTGTATTTACCTATGCCGGTCTGAAAGCAACGGCAACGGCAAGCGTTGAGACTTCTGTTGTCGATCTGTCTGGATTAAGTCAATCGGCTTTTCTGCAGACTATCCAGGATGAGAGATCCAGAGAATTGTGCTTTGAGTCAGTAAGAAGAAATGACCTCATTCGTTGGGGAATATTTGTACCCACGATGAACGAATTGGCAGACAATATTAAAGCCACCGCGGGTTCTTTAGCCTATGCAGCATTGGCGGGTTCAAATGTTACATCCAGAAATTTGTTATTCCCTATTCCGGCTTCTGAAATGACGGTCAATAAAGCCGCTAAACAAAATCCTGGATGGTAATAGATAATAACCATGGTAAATCTCAAATAGAAAATATTATGAATATTCGATATCTCATCATTTTTGCGGGCCTTTTATTGTCATGTATCGCCTGTGAAAAACAAACAGATGTGAAGTCTGTATCCTTCGATGTAAAAAGTACTAAATTGAATGGAACGGCAAGCACCTCTTTTTCAACCAGCGATACAATTAATTTCAATTTTGTCGACAATCCGGACATCATTACGTTTTATTCCGGTGAGATTGGAAAAAGGTATGAGTTTAAGGACAGGACCTCAGCAAATGGGACTCCTCAGCTTCAGTTCAGTACCTTAAGGGCAAACGGATCCCAGGCCAATTCATTAAGCCTGATGGTATCTTCTGATTTTAAAGGTATTGTAACAAAAACGATACTCGGGGTTGTATCCAGAGATACCGCGGCAACAACTGCCAATATCGCAGCAGCAACATGGGCTGATTTGACCAGCAAGGCAACTCTTTCAACGGGTGGCACCACCGCCGTTGCATCAGGAATAATTGATTTAACTGATTTAGCGAATGCAGGGAAGCCGGTTTACATCGCGTTTAAATACAGCGCCACAGCCGGATCGATTCAAAATAAATGGACGATAAACGGTCTATCCGTAAATAATGTTTTGGGAGATGGAACTACGTACACCATAGCGAGCTTGAATGGACCGACTACAGCAATTACTAACTATGGACAGACAACTTATGGTCCCGGTTGGGCAGTTGCATTTGATCCTGCCCAAAATGCCAACAAATACAACTGGGTTTATACCGATAAAACATCATTGGTAATCACCGGGGCAACTACGGTTGCTGCAGCTACTGCTTCAGCTGAAGCCTGGGCAATCATGGGACCGGTTGATCTGACAAAAGTGACCCCTGATTTTGGAGTTGGGATCAAGTCTATGTCCGCAAGATTAGGCTCTTATCAGTATAACTACTCAACACCGGGCACCTATAATGCTGTTTTCTCCGCCTCCAATAATACAATTGGCGGATCGAGCGCAACCGTGAAGAGCATTACTTTAACTATTAATCCTTGATCAGAAAATTCTCCTTCCTGCAGTTTGTAACTGCAGGAAGGATTTCTCCCGATAAGAGATGTTTCAAATTACTGAAATCTGTCATAGAATGAAAAATATTTATTTGGCTGTTGTTGCATTAGTGTTTGTGCTAGTAAACCTTTCAATGGGTTGTGACGCAAAAAATGATTCGAGTAGGGAAACATTTGACAAACGAGGAAACAAGGTATTTAAAGTCTATGGATTTATTGTCTATGGAGGATATTTTCAAAATGGTCATCCGGTAAATACATCCTATCAACAGTTACAAGAATATCTGTTTCCTTTTGGAATAAACAGGCTTAATCTTTTTTATGAGAATAAATTGTTGAATTATCCCAATGGAGACAAAGCTAATGGGATCCCAGACATTATGAGAATTGATTCACTTGGTAATAAGGCAAAAAATGATCCGAATATACCGGTATCTTTAGATCTTGAAGGGTGGAACAGGTTCGATACGATAAGGACTCCGGGAAGATTAATTGCCGTAATTAATGAATTCAAAAAGGTCAACAAGAGTTCAGAGGTGGGACTTTATGCAACGGTTCCACAAAACACCTATGCCTATTCTCCAGCCATCAATAAATACGATAAATTAAATAAAGCCTACGCGGCCGTTGCAGCTTCAGTTGACTACTTCAGTCCATCTTTATACAATTACAATGGCCACGATACCTCAGCATGGAATAAAGCGGCTGTTTATAATATAAATGCTTGTAAACGGTACAAATTCCCTGCAAAAAGAATTTTGCCGTACATTACACCAGAAGTGAAGCAAAATGGAGTGACAACTTTCTTATCGTATGATGAAATGATGAGTCATTTGAAAACACTGTATAAATTGGGCGCAGATGGTTGTATTATCTGGACCAGCAGTCAAACCAGGGACTCAAATGGTAACAAGGTCTATGTTGACGTGAATTCAGGATGGGGCAAAGCGATAGTTGATTTTATTGCCAATCACTAACCATCAGGCTTCTTTTTGGATGTGTTAATAAAGGAAGTTCAGAGCGGTTGATGCCTGTTTGCAATTGGCATCCTCAGCTCTGAGATGGGAAACATATGTTTTGGGTTTCGAAAATTAGGGCAAGGCCTGAATGGAAACGATCTTTATTCCAATTTTAAAAATACCGCCAATACTCTAATGCCAGCTGGGCTGGGTGGACCAGTGATAATTGAAGAGCGTACAATGGTTAATAAATATTGAAATTTAACAAAAACGAAGATGAGGTATTTAATTTTTTTAATTGTTGCATTAACTTCATGTGATGTATACAGTTTTTCAAACGGGAAAACAAAACAGAAACAGTTCGTTTTATATGACGCTATGTATTTCAAAAACAAACCTAATCTGGAAAAGGACGGATTAAAACCTATTATATTACTCTATGAGTCTACTTTAACCAAACCTGACCCGGATAATCCCAAAAAGGTAATTCTTGATCCTGAGAAGATTTCAACTCAGGCCAAATTGGCTGCTCAAAGACCGGAGGTTATTGTGTCTACTGATATCGAAAAATGGTTTGGAGATGGAAGTGTTTCTTCAGATGAAATGAATAATCGATTTGGAATATTGTTTGACGCTTTTAGAAAAGAAAATCCTAAAGTAAAAATTGGTAATTATGGCGTAGCTCCTTCAAATTTGTGTGTATATCGCTTTTATGATAAAAACAAGACTTCCAATGATATTTTGGTTTCAAAATGGAAAGAAAGTAATAAAAGAAGATTCGCATCAATCCAGAATTGCGATATTTTATTCCCATCGGTATATATGGCCGAACCGGATATAAAATCATGGAAGCAAGATTTGATTACGACAATCAATGAAATTAAACTCTATAATAAAGACAAACCGATTATTCTTTACTTATGGCCCGCTTACTATGATGCTCCCTGGAGTGAATACAACAGACTTATCATGGATTCGCAAATATGGAAGGAAATGTTGGAGATTTCCTATGAGTATGCAGATGGAGCTGTTATATGGGCTAGTAATGTTGATAAAAACAAACAAGTGATCTATTGGACTGATCCTAAAGTTCAGGAAATCTGGCGAGTTACTAAAGAATTTATTAAAGAAAAAAATTTATAGAAATCAAAGAGAATTCCAAGGGTGTTAAATCCGGGCTTATCATCAGATGGCTGCCAGCCCATGTATAGACGAACTCAAAGAAGTTTTAATTTACCAAGTAATCAAAGATAAAGAACCAATATGAAAAAGTGCTTTTTATTCCTGATCTTTATTCTACTATTATTTGATGGACAAGTTTTGTCCGGTCAATCTCTCAGTACCAAAATCTCAAACATCCGCCATGCCTATTATCGTAATGAAGAAGTTACTTTTGAAGCAGTAATAAAAAATATGAGTTCTTCACCACTAAATAATGTTAGTCTGACCATTGGATTATCGCCGCTCGAATCGATAAGAAAGACAATTAGCATGAAAGAGGGTGAAACTATTATCGTACCATATAATGTCAAATGTTCAAGACTAAAACCTGGCGATTACAACCTGAATGTCACTGCCGGACTAAACGGAAAAACAGAAGAAAATAAATTTGAAGTTTATATATCACAACAACCCAATCCACAGAAATTTTCTGTAGAATATTGGGTCCCCGTAAATTACTGGGTTCCTGAAACAATGGATCGCCTGACCGGGAGTCTCAAATTAATTGACTGGGGAATAGCTCATGGTTTTAATTCCTTCTCTGTCCAATTTCCTGCTTCTTCCAGGGATAGTTTAGACGCCGTTGAAGATATGAGGAAAGTATTTGAAAGGGCAATAAGGTCACGGTTGACCCTGGGACTCAAAATTGGGACTAACAGTCCATCTTTATTTAAAGATTATCCTGAAGCGCATGTGGTATCAAAGGGGAAAAGAGAATTTGAGATCATTGATAATCAGAAGCAAAGTGCTCTTTGCCTGAGGGAACAAATTGTTATTGAAACAGCTGTAAAATCGGTTCGGGCAGACATGAAAACCTTTGGCATGTATCCTTCTTTTAATCGGACACTGATTAATTCCGAGTTTAACAGCGCGCCTTGTTACTCTGAAGATTGCATTAAACGTTTGAAAACAGAGACGGGACTCGACCTTTATAATTATAATATTAACCCGCTTCGTCCTCCTAAAACTGAAGGTGAAGCAATAAAAGCTGGACTTCCTGAAAAGCTCGTCAATGCTATGCCTAAAAATGGCATAATAGAAAACGATAATCCTTTTTACCGATATTACATGTGGTGGTGGAAAAAAGGTATGGGTGAAGCAAGCCTTAACGAGATCATATCAGATGTCGTAAAGGAATACAAGGGTGACGTTATGACCTGGAATGATCCTTTCCGTCTTTCTCCTACCTATGGCGGTCATAAAGGACTTGACGCTATCGGCCATTGGCAGTATACCCACCCTGACCCGAAGTACACCGCTTACATTGAAACGCTCATTACCGGGGCTGAACCGGAGCATCAAAAGGTAATGCCAGATGTAACAACCTGGGAATATAAGAACTGGCTTGCCCCTACCGACAGCGGTACTATTATTATTCCACCTGATATCATGCGTGAAAACCTCTGGATCGCATTATCCCGAAGACCGGATTTCATATCCCAGTACAACTCGACCAGCTTTAATCCTTTAAGGACTGTCGATAATTGGCATCGCGATCCAAAAACCTTTGAAATGATGGGATGGATGGCAGAAAACGTTTATAAACCTTTTGGTCCTTTTATTCTGCAAATGGAGCGTACCCCGCGTAAAGTTGCAATATTAAGTTCCGGCTCCTCGATTCTTTTTCCCCAGATTAATCGCGGCGCTTACCCGAACATGGCAATTTATCCCTTTTATTCATTGCTGATGATGGCACATATCCCTACCGATGTTATCTTTGATGAAACCATCTCACGGTATGGACTCGATAAGTACGACATCCTAATCCTCCACCAGTGCGAAACAATAACCCGTGATGTTTATGAAAAAGTACTGGAATTTAAAAAGCGTGGAGGTGTTGTTATCGGAGATAAACTGCTTCGGGCCGACATTCCGCTTGACTACCGGTGCGAGTTCGATCTGGATCACCGTAAACGTGAGTTGGCCGACGAAATTGTTAAAGGAAAAGGAGTTTCTGCCGACGAGGATAGAGAATTCATGACCCGCTACGCCACCGAAATCCGAAAGGTGTTTGACGGGAAAGTTGACAGGTTTGTAGATTCCAACTCCTCTGAAGTAGTTTTTAATGTTCTGAAAAGTGGTCCGGTGAATTACATTTTTGTAATTAATGATAAACGCACCTATGGCGAGAAGTATGGTCAAAAGTGGAAATCATTCCATGAAAAGGGTGTAGAGCAGTCTGTCGCTATCAAAATAAATGCGAAAGGAATCAATAATCCGGTTCTTTATGACGTCCGTAATCATTCCACTATCCCGGCAGTAAAAACAGGTGACATCGTAAGTTTTACCAGGAAATTAGGGCCTTGTGATGGCACTATTGTTGCTGTTTACCCTAATCCTATCAAGAGCGTCAGGATTGAATGTCCTGAAATTATGATGAAAGAAGATCCGGGAATAATCACGATCTCAGTTTTGGACTCTCAGGGGAAAAGATATGGAAGCCAGCCAATTTATATAACGGTAACCGATCCTACTGGAAAAGTCACGGACTACTCAGATTATTATGCTACTACAAACGGGATTTTCAAACTCGAAGTTATTCCAGCAGTGAATGATTTAAGTGGTAATTGGACAGTTTCAGTTAAAGATCTTACATCTGGTCTTCAGTCTTCGTCAAAATTCAAAGTGAAATAAGCCAACAGCATGGCGCATGCGGGGTGTTGAACGAAAGCGAGGCTCCGGATAAGCACAAAATGTCAGTATTAATCAAAATAAACAGAAAGAAAATGGTGCCAGTTAACTTAATTGAATGTTCCAAACGATTTCATTATTGTAATATAATGTTTATTCTTCTAATGATTTCTTTTTTTAATACTTATGGCAATCAAAAAATAAATGATAAATGTCCCCTTATTCCATCCCCTAAAAAAAGCGAAAGAGTTCTTTCCGTCTTTGAAATAACGAATAATACAGCCATAAAATTTGACCAGAAATTCACAGATCAGGCCTATTATTTACAGAAACAATTATTAAAATATAATCAGGTAACTCTATCATTAAATCCCACTGCTTTTAAAACTCAAATAGTTTTGAAACAAAATTCAGCCGCAAAGAATAAAGAAGTTTATTCTATAAAAATGAATTCTAAAGAAATATTGATTGAAGCTGCTGACAATCACGGTATGTTTAATGGGATTACTTCTGTTATCCAGATGGCAAGACTTTGTGAATCCAGAAATGGAAAGATTTCCATGGAGTGCTGGGATATTGAAGACGAACCAAAATATGAATGGAGAGGAATAATGTTAGATGAATCACGTCATTTTTTTGGAATTACTAAAGTAAAGCAACTTATTGATTGGATGGCGTTTTTTAAATTTAATCGATTTCATTGGCATTTGACGGACCAACCCGGATGGAGAGTTGAAATTAAACAATATCCACTTTTAGCTACAATCGGGGGAATTGGTAATCATACAGACCCGTTTTCAGCTGCTAAATTCTATACTCAAGAGGGCATAAAAGAAGTCGTTCAATATGCGAAGGAAAGATTTATTGAAATTATTCCTGAGATTGATATGCCTGGACATGCAGGAGCAGCAAACAAGGCTTATCCTGAATTTAGCGGAGGAGGATCGGATAAATTTCCTGAATTTACTTTTAATCCGGGGAATGTCAATGTTTATAATTATTTAACTCATATACTTAAAGAAATAGATTGTTTATTCCCTTCCCAAATTATACATATCGGAGGAGATGAAATTCATTATGGGAATGAAAAATGGAAGTCAAATCAAGGTGTAATGGAATTGATGAGGGCAAATAAGTTTTCTAATCTCAAAGAAGTAGAGAGCTATTTTTTCCGAAGAATTTCAGATTCGTTATTATGTATGAATAATAGGGTCGCAGCATGGGATGAGGTAGCAGATTATGATATTTCTAACAAAAAAACTATTGTTTTTTATTGGAGGGATGACAAGCCTGAGCAATTGCAAAAAGCCTTAAACAAAGGATTTCCAATTGTTCTATGTCCTCGTCATCCTATGTATTTTGATTATGTGCAGGATACCCTCCAGGTACATGGCCCCAACTGGAGAATATTTTCATACAATTCATGGGAGAAAGTTTATCAGTTTTCTCTTAACGATATTAAAGTGACTTACCCAGAGAATGCAGAAATATTGGGGATTCAGGCCAATGTATGGACAGAAAGAATAGCTACGGAGCAAAGATTGGATTATATGATCTTCCCCCGTATAGCAGCTTTGTCAGAGACCGCGTGGAGCAATGATGAAAATAAAGATATAAGTAATTTTAAGATTCGGCTGAAGTCTCAATTTAAATTATTTGAGGAGGATGGAATTTATTACTTAGATCCTTTTACCCCCGCAAAAACCGGAGAACCGGTGAGATGACAATGAATTCATTTCGTTTGAACGTAAACTAAACATCAAAAATGACAACATCTCTCAAAGGTTTTTTATAAAGATGATTGTATTGGTGAGCTTGTTTATAAACTGTCGATTTCCTGAAACCAGCTCAAAAAATAAAATGCAGAAAAATCAGAGTGGTCCGTTTGAATTTAGAATTTTATAAATCCCTCTTCAGAATATGGTCCCTTTACAAGGTGGTGGTGGCCTGGAAATGATGTTACAAAAGAAGAACTGAAAAGAGAAGTCCAGTTATTTTCAAAAAAACAAATTTGCAGGAGTGGAGATACAGGCGTTTACTGTGGTTATTAATCCACAAGGGGAAGGACTTGATAAGGTGTATAGCTGGGATACTCCATCTTATTATGAAAATGTTCAGGCTTAATGAAAGAAGCGCTGAAAACAAGTTTAACAGTGGACATGAATGCAGGCAGTGGCTGGCCGTTCGGTGGTTCCTTTTTAAAACCAGAGGAGAGCTTACTGAAAATTGAGACTCCGAATTGGCAGAGAAAATATATTATTTTATTTTTGCCGTATGAAAAGAATATTTATTTGTCTGATAATTATCTTTTTACCGCAATTTAATAACACCACCGGAGCAGTAGGGAAAATATTCAGTTTTTATAATAATGATCTATACTCTTCTTTAAAACTTGCTGATACAGGGTTATCAAGAAAGGCATTTGATTATGCTTTGAAAGGGTTGAAAAGACTTATTGGAAATAATCAGATCAAAAATGATCATATCCTGTCCATTGCCGATTATTCACAACCCAGTTTTAAGAAACGTTTTTACGTAATTGATTTAAAAGAGAAAAAGCTTCTTTACAATACTTATGTTGCACATGGCAGAAATTCAGGGGAAGTGTATGCGACAACCTTTTCTAATCAGGAAGGTTCTTTGAAAAGCAGCCTGGGATTTTATATTACGGGAAATACATTAAATACTGCTCACACTGGTTATTCCCTCCTGTTAAAGGGAGTTGAAAGGGGAATCAATGATAATGCCCTGAAGCGGTCAATCATTATGCATGGCGCAGAGTATGTGACGGAGAATTTTATCAGGAAATGGGGCAGAACAGGCCGTAGTTTTGGATGTCCGGCTCTTCCGCCTGACTTGTATAAACCGGTTATAGAAACAATTAAAGAGGGTACCTGTCTTTTTATTTATAACCCTGATCCTTCCTATCTATCGAAATCAGGATTACTTAATTGATGGATGATATTAAGATGGTCGTTTTTATTCGATTAGAGTACTTCGTTTAAACAGAAAGAGCCTTGGGCCTTATAGCATGGAAACGTTTATGGTTTAAAGTCTATAAGGCACAAAGCTCAATTCGGTATTGAATTCTGGTTTTATTTTCAGACAATTATCTTCTCATTTTCTGCATCCCAGAAGATCTTTTTATTGTTTTTAAAGGATAATGTTCCCATGTGAGCTGTAATTGCTTCCATGAATCCCTGGTCAACGTTGCAGCTTGGAGTCTTGCCTTCGCGGATGCAATCGAGCCATTCTTTAATATGCAGGTGGGTCGTATCGATTTTTACACCACCGCGATAAGTGTAAAGAAGTCCTCTGCCCGCAAAATATTTTTCGGTAGCTGTTGTTACTGCATCTACATTCTTTTTACCCGGGATGTAAGAATAGATCGGATTGTTGACGTCGATGGTACCATCCTTGATCTTTTCGGCATATCTTGTCGATCTGGGATCTGCGTATATCATGAGGGTCTCGCCCATTTCCATATAAGCGTCATGACCCATTATCATTTTACCTCTGGTTTTCTGGCTGGATAAAGTGGCGCTATAAAGCAACGAAAGATCTTTTTTGGGGAATTCAAAAACTGTGGTCAGTACATCCGGAACCGTACGCCCATCCTTAAAATAATAGATTCCTCCCGTTGACATGGCTGAATCCGGGATACCAAGATGCAGGATCTGGTTTATAGCATCATATTCATGGGTGAGCAAATCGCCGGAAAGCCCGGTACTGTAATCCCACCAGCATCTCCAGCGGAAGAATCGTTCCAGGCTAAATTCGTGCCAGGGAGCCTGTCCGATGAACTGCTTCCAGTCGATAGTCTGCTGATTGCCGGATTTTGGTATGGGGTAGACCCAGGCTCCATTAGGATCATTACGGTTGGTAGTCACCTCAATCAGGTTAATTTTCCCCAGGACTCCTTTTTCAATGGCTTCCTGTGCCTTCAGATAGCTATCCGTCTGCCTTCCCTGATGTCCAAGCTGGAATACGATGTTGTTTTCCTTGATAACCTTGCGCACTTCGTAGGTTTCTTCCACGCTCCAGGTCATAGGTTTTTCACAATAAACATGTTTCCCGTTTTTGGCAGCTTCTATTGTCATAGGTCCGTGCCAGTGGTCGGGAGCAGCAATAATTACTGCATCCACATCCGGGGAAGCACATAATTCCTGGTAGGTCTTATAAACCTTCGGCATGTCGCCCATCTTTCCGCCGGTTCCTTCCCGATTGATGTTGGCACCCGTTTCGGCGGCCATTTTTTCATAAGTCTGAAAAATATCACAAACAGCGGTAACTTTTACCCCTAAGTTTTCTTGCTGGAGAAAGTCTTCATAGCGTTTATCCTCCTTGTTTTTAGCGGCGCCCTCTTTCCAGCCGTCAATCATGGTCGGATGTACAAATCCGAGTCCTTTGGCGAGCATTTTTCCCCTGATACCTTGGCCGATAAGCCCAATCCTTATGATTTTGCCGTTAATATTTGAGGGCGGAATAGCAGGAGGAGCATCATAACTCATGCCTACTTCCTTGCTGATGTTATTGCTGATGAAACGTTCTGTTTGTTTTTTCTTCATTGCACCATAAATTACAGCTCCGGCAATTGGAATGGTTGCAAGGGTTTTCAGAACATCACGTCTTTTTATATTTTTCTTTTCTGATCCGTTCTCCGGATTTTCAATTTGATTACTCATGTTTTTAAACCTCAATTACTTGATTTGAAAATAATCCTGTCCAATCCTATGAATTCCCCTGTAGGTATAAGGGCTAAGACCCAAGCGGTTAAGAATTCAATGAAAACTTTGTCTAAAATAAAATAATTACCTTCGGTGGGGAGGGCATAATTTAGACCAATAAAAGGCGGATGGGAAAGGTAATACATCGCTAATAGTACCATTGCAGAATAAGATGCTGCGCGGGTGAAACATCCAAGAACAAGTCCAAGTCCGATTAATATCAAGCCCCATTCATTCAGAAAATTAACAGTCGAAAGCACAGTGGAATTTTGTGCCAGTGCATGAAAGAAACCTGACATGAATCCTTTGGAATCAAGGAGATAACCAATTGAAGACCAATTGGAATTTAAAACTTTGGTCACCCCTTCATACAAAAAATGCCAACCTATTGCAATTCGTAAAATCACAAGGATTGATAATGGCAGGTTGCCCAATGATTTTTCAGATCTATCCATAAATGTTTAAAATTATAGAAATTATAAGTACGCAGAGGCAGAGTTTGATTCCTGCTTTCTGCTTCTGCCGCAAATATGTGATGCGGAAGAATCTAATTTGTTTTGGTTCAGGATTAAAAACGGTGTTTTATTCAACTGAAGCAAGGCAAAAATAACATTCATTTTAGATTAAGCACAATAAATACCTTGAAATTTTGATGTAATATTGACGGCCTTTTTTAAGGAACGTTTATTATGCGGATATTTATTGATCTTAGAATTACTTTTTCTGTAAAAATGAGGAAACGAAGAGGAAAATGTTCTAAAATAAATGCATTAAAATAAAAATCTTTAGGGCTCTAATTATTTTAAATGAATAATAAATATCTTTGAATTTGGCTAGGAACAGATATTGACAACGAATAAAAGTTTAAACTAAGACTGGATGAAAAATAATTTTTCACGTCAGGATTCTTTGATTAAAGCCTTAAAAGGCTTTGCTGGTAAAGCAGTTGTAATCTTGTATGTTTCTGATGCCGTCTTACTAAATATTAATTAGATAGGGGAAAGATATGATAAAACACTTCTTTATCACACTGGCTGTTTTAATCATCGGGATTTTGTTTTTGGGTGCAATGATCATCTTTGTCATTCCCAATATTCAGGAATCGGCCTACATTCTTCCTGCTGTATCAACAGCCCAGGCAGATTCAATACCCGTTGGAACCGAAAAGGAGAAACTTGAACAGGAAATTGCAGATCTTCAAGCCGAACTGGATAAGTATACTCCAACCGATGCCTTTTTTGTTGTTAATACCAGCAGCAATCATTTTTATCTCTACGTTAAAAATGAATTGTCCCGCGAAGGGATTTGCTCAACCGGCAAGAATGAGCGTTTAGTAATTGACAGCACGAAGAGGGAATATGTTTTTTATACCCCTGCCGGAGTCAGAACTGTAAAAAGCAAGGGAAAGAATCCGGTTTGGGCCAAACCAGACTGGGCTTTTATCGAGGACGGTTTGCCTGTTCCTCCCAAAGGCGATCCTTCCAGGTTTGAAGCCGGATCACTTGGAGCCTACAAACTGGTTCTGGGAGATGGTTACATGATTCACGGCACCCTTTACAAGCGGTTCATGGGTCAGAATGTGACCCACGGCTGTATCCGTCTGTTGGATGATGACCTGGAAGCAGTTTATAAAGCATTGGAGATTGGTTCAAAAGTTTATATTTTTTAATTATGTCAGAACAATTAACGGAAAACGAGGATAGTTTCCCGGTAAAAAAACATACCGGATTCAAGATTTGGATAACTTTTATTATTGCTCTTATATTAATTCCTCTGGGAGTATATTCCTATTTCATTATAGATTCTGTACGCAACTACACGAATACGGTCAAAGCTCAGGCTGAAGGTCAGTCCACGGTAAATCCTGAATTGTTCAGACTGATGAAGGATAAATCCTGGCTGGAATCACGTGTGAAAATGGCAGCTTCCGATTCAGTCGGATTGGCCATTGATCTTGAAAATCAAACAATCCAGCTTGAATTACAGGGAGTCGTGGTGATGAAATCGAAAATACGTGATTATTTAGTTTCAGGATTCTTTCGGCAAATGGAAGGGAATGTCTATTTTAACACGTTTGGAACTCCTATGACTATATTAAGTTTACAATCATCCATCGATAAAAACCGGTTTAAAGTAGTACAGGCTCCTAAATCAGCGGAAGAAGCAGATGCCATGAGTGCAAAGAAAGATTCAGTTTCAAAACAGGATGTATACTGGACGGTAATGCTGGATCGCAACATTGAATTAAATATTCAGGGAATTGATTCCATTAAGGATGCTCAGTCCAAATATAAATTTGGTCAGGATTTCAGTTCTAAAAGAAAAATAAAGAATATTTTAAGTTCATTGCGCAATATGGCTGATCTTAAAAAACCGGATTATATTCCTGAAATTTTAATCAGTATCCCTGAAAGTGAAGCAAAGTCAATTCTTTACGCCTTACCTCAAAAGCCTATGATTACAATAAGAATTTAAACCAGAAAACAACCGGACCAATTTAACTAACCTATGAAAAAATTTCTCTTCGCTTATTTATGCATCATCTTTACGATGATTGCCATAATTTTATCTTCTGCTCAGGGTAAGACAAAAGATAAAAAATCAACCATCAATGAAGCCGAATTCCGCGATCGGGTGTATGCCTGTTGGCTTGGGAAAAACATTGGGGGAACATTAGGAATGCCTTTTGAAGGGAAAAAGGAGATCAATAATGTTTCTTTCTATACCAAGGTAAAGGAGGGAGAGCCGGCTGCCAATGATGACCTCGATCTTCAACTCCTCTGGCTTAAAGCCATGGAAGAAAACGACGGTGCCATAGATGCTTATACTCTTGGCGAATACTGGCTCAAATATGTACCGGTCAACTGGAACGAATATGGAGTCGGTAAAGTCAATATGAAGTTGGGGATTATGCCTCCATTATCGGGTGAATACAACAATGCGAAATGGAAGACCAGCAACGGAGCGTGGATCAGATCGGAAATCTGGGCCTGTCTGGCACCGGGTAATCCTATGCTTGCAGCTCGTTTTGCATGGGAAGATGCCTGTGTGGATCATGGATGCACAGAAGGTACTTTTGCGGAAATTTTTACCGCCGCATTGGAGAGCGCTGCTTTTGTCGAAAAGGACATGAATAAGCTGATTCAGTTTGGCCTTTCAATGATACCGGATAATTGCCTGACGGCTAAGGCCATCAGAGTAGCTTTGGAAGCTAAAAATAAAGGGCTGAACTGGCAGCAGGCCCGCGAAACAGTGGTTGAAGCCACTAAAGATCTGGGATGGTTTCAGGCGCCGCGTAATGTGGCATTTACTATGATCGGGTGGCTTTACGGGGAAGGAGATTTCGGGAAATCGATCTGTATAGCTGTCAATTGCGGCGATGATACTGATTGTACCGGGGCGACTCTTGGATCTGTTTTGGGAATTATCCACGGTACCTCCATCATACCCGATAAGTGGAGAGCTCCGATCGGGGATGGAATAAAAACAGTAGCAATCAGTGGTTTTGATGCTCCGGCCAATCTCTGGATACTTACCGATAAAACAATCCTCATGCAGAAAAAAGTCGCTGAAAAGTATAAATCTCCGGTGATTTTATCCTTGTCTAAGACCATGATTCCCGATCCTGCCCGGTTGCTGATACCCGATCATAAATCATTGACTCTTCTCTGGAACAAATCACCGTTTCAGATCATGCGCCACACCGATGATCTTATCTTTACCTGTGACTACAATGGAGGACCTGTACTGAATGCAAATCAGACTAAAACTCTGAATCTGAGTATTGAAAACAAATCAGGGAAAATGAAAAACCTGGTTTTCAACCTGCATAATGTTCCTGCTGGTTATAAGATCAGTGGTTACCAGGATGGCACTGTGAAAATAAAACCTCGTGGCCTTTATCGAATCACTTTAAATATTTCTTCTTCAGATAAAGCTGAAAATGCGATGTTAATTGCCGAAGTAATTGATAACGGCAAATCTCTTCCAATGAAAATAGGGATTGTTAAGCAGTAGAGACAAGGCATGGCCTTGTCTCTACAAAATATCCTCTTATCTTCTCCTTCCTCCGTTCTGATTATCCTGGCGATCTCGTTGTGATTGCTGTGGAGAGGATTGCTGAGACTGTGATTGTTGCGGCTGAGATTGCGGTTGTTCAATTTGTTGTGATCTTTCTTCCCTGTTCTGCACTCTTTTACGCTGGCCAAAAGGACGTTCCTTGTTTTGCTCCTTTTGAGGGACGTTCATCTGCCGCTGTTCCATTCTTTGCTGCCGCCGGCTCATCCCGGAAGTAGCATTGGGAGTAGTGGGCTGAACTGTTACAGACCGTTCCGTACGCTGCAGGTTTTCATTCCTTCGTTGGTTGGGAAGATAGCTGTTATCCCCCGAATTTTTTCTTACTCCGGGATTCACCTGATTCTTTGAATTAATGTTTGAAGGGGCAGCACTGCGAGTGCTCTTTTGTACCTGTGGCCGATAGATGCGAACCTGATCTTTGTTTACCACGGTGCCGGGGCGACTATTATCCCGTACAGCCAGGCTATTAATCCGACGGCCGGTAACTCTCTGTACCTCTTCGGTGGAAGGACCGGCCACGTAGGTGGCATTTCGCCTTCTGTCTATATGAGTATTGTTGATCACGGAGGAGTTTCGCAGTATGTTGTTATATTCCTGGTGATTGATTTCATAACGATTGATATTCTGTCTTCCAAAATCTCTGTATCGTACAAAATGCCATCGGTTGATATCGTTGTTCCCTTCATAATAACCGACCCGCATCCGTGGGCCCATCGGAGCCCAACCGTAATATCCTTCTGCTCTTCTCCAGGTGACCCACGCGGGGCCCCATTCGGTATCCGGAATCCAGAACCATCCGAGTCTGGCATCAAAATCCCAGCGACCATAATGGAAAGGAGCCCAGCCCCATGAGTAATCTGAAATCCACGTCCATCCATATTCGGTCATCACCCATTGCCCGTTCGTCTCGTACGGAGCAAAGCCTGGTCCCGCGTTCGGTATCCAGACGTTTCCGTAATCAGGATAATCCATCCATTGTCCATAAGGGCTCAGCTGATCATAAAATACCTGGGTGTCTACGTATCCCTGATCTCCTGGTTGGGAATAAAAGGATCCCTGGGTCGTGCAGGAAGTGATCAAAGAAATGATCGGCATCAGTGCTATTATCATTATTTTCTTTCTCATCTTGAAATATTTTCTGTTAAAATTAATAGTATCAATAAACATACCAAAATATATATAAGAGTGAGACATTAATTCTCTATATTTTTATAAACTCTTAAGAAATGAAGGAATGCATTAAAGAATTAAAGAATCAATGTCGTTCTAGTTAAGGGAAAGTATCCATTGCCGTCAGCTTCAGCTGACGGAGAAAGTTTGAATCATTAATGGCTTTAGCCACATTGATTTTTAAAAAATGTGGCTAAAGCCACTTTAATCAACATATTTCTCGCATTTGCGGAATCAGCTGAAGCTGACGGCAATGGAAGGATATCAAAAATATTTTCGGATCATTCAGACAAGAGATAAATCTTGATTCCCTTAACTAAACGGCATTGATTAAAGAATTAAGAATCACCGGATAGTGTTTATTGCATTGCAGAAAACCGGAATCTGCTAAAAATATACCGTGGAGCGGTTACGGGTAAAGTAGACATAGATTTAAAGAAATGAGAGAAAATTCCTTAATGAGATTTCATTGAAGGCAGTGGAAGTTGATAAAATCTCCATGCTATAATATGTTTGGATAGTTCGGTCTATTTAATAATTTTACTGAAAGTTTATCCTTTCAACCGCCGGATCGAGAACAATACTAACTTTTCTTCTGTTAATACTGTCGAAAAATCACTTGAGATGAAAATAGCCATTGTAGGTTCAGGAGGGGTCGGTGGATATTTTGGGGGAAGATTGGCCCTTGCAAATCATGATGTCACCTTTATTGCCAGGGGGGAGCATCTTGAAAAGATCAGACGCGACGGATTGCATATAAAAGGAGTATCCGGAGAGTTTTGCATCAAGCCGGTGAAGGCTACCGACCGGTTTGATGAAGCAGGAATTGTCGATCTGATCATCCTGGGGGTAAAGGCCTGGCAGGTGAAGGATATTTCAAGAGATATCAAGCCGATGACAGGACCTGATACGGTCATTATCCCTTTGCAGAATGGAATATTGGCGGCTGAAGAGATAAAATCGGAGATCAAAGGAGATAATGTACTGGGCGGAGTAGCCCGAATCATGAGCAGGATTGAATCACCGGGAGTAATTACTCATTTTGGCATTGAACCTATGATCATTTTCGGCGAACTGGATAATAAAAGGTCGGACCGTGTCCTAAAAATCAAACAGGTTTTCGATGATGCCGGCATCAATTCAAAGATAGCTGATAATATTCAGGCAGAACTCTGGAAAAAACTTATCCAAATCTGTGTCGGCGGGCTGCTGGCGGTTACACATTCTACCTATGGGGAAATCAGAGACCTGAATGAAACGCGTACCTTGATACGGGAATTGCTGGAGGAAATCTATAACCTTTCTCAGAAAGCCGGTGTCCCAATAAAAAAGGATTTTGTCGATGCGGCCCTTAACTACATCGATACATTGCCGTATGATTCAGCTTCCTCACTGACACGTGATGTCTGGGAAGGGAAACCTTCGGAGATCGAATACCAGAATGGAACGGTGGTCAGGCTCGGCGAAAAATACAGGATCCCAACTCCCGTAAATCGGTTTATCTATTACACCATACTTCCTCAGGAACGTAAAGCAAGGGGGAAAATGATGCGAAAAAAGGAACCTGAAAAAGTAAAGCAGTGATTTAATCGTGTGTGGTTGAATCACTAAACCCGAAAGGAAAAGAGAGAGGTAAGTGCAATGAGAGGTCCGGGAACCCGGGAGAGTGGGGAAGATATATTTCCAATTTTTCGCAACCGCTACTCGGTAATTATTGATTCACCTGTAGCCTGTAGCCTATAGCCTAAAGTCTACAGTCTACCTTCCCCGCCTCTAATTGCAGGGATTTTCACAATTATCGGCTTCGTTGTGATCGATCTGGATGGTACAATGATTGATGTTGAAAGTCCGCTGCAAATGGTACGTCAGCCTGATGATGAAATTCTTATCCGGTGTATCGTTGGTGACCAAATGAACGGTAAGGGCTGTTTCGGAGGTGCTTAAAGCCCACACGTGCAGATCGTGGATGGAATCCACTTCCTTATGGCTCAGAAGATAATCCTGGATTTGTGTAAGATCGATACTCCTGGGAACTGCATCCAGAGCCAGATTCACCGATTCAATCAAAAGATCGTAAGTATTGTAAAGAATAATACCGGCTACCAGCAAACTAATCAAAGGATCTACCCACTGAAGACCTGTGAAGGCCATGATAACTCCTCCTGCCACGACGCCAAGAGATACAAAGGCATCCGCTATAAAATGAAGAAATGCACTTTTAATGTTGAGGTCTGAGTCTTTGTCTTTCATGAAAAGCCATGCTGTAAAGGCATTGATGATGATTCCCACTGTTGCCACCAAAATCACCGTGGAGCTGTGAACCTCAGTATGAATTCTGAACTTACTGATGGCTGCCGAGATGATAAAAAATACGGCAGAGACCAGAAGGAGTGTGTTGATCAATGCACTTAAGATGGTAGTGCGTCTGAATCCGTAAGTAAAACGGAAATTTGGTTTAAGGCCTGATAAAAGGATTGAAAACCAGGAAAACAAAAGGGTGATCACATCGCTGAAATTATGTCCGGCATCCGCTAACAAGGCCACAGAATTGGAACGGATCCCAAAGTAGCTTTCTGCAGCAATGAAAGCCATGTTGATGATGATGCCGGTCTTAAAGGCACTGCTGATGCTGATATGATGCGAATGATGATGATCCATTTAAAAGTTATTTAATGACAGAACCTGATTTTTTACGAAAAGAACAAAACCAATGTTTTCTCTTCCGTTGTTTCCCCTGACAATCACAAATTTAATAGGAATATTTCGTAGAGACAAGGCATGACTTGTCTCTACAATTTGAAATCATCTTATGTTTTTTTCCTTTCTTTAAATCAATGTTTAACGGATAACAATTTTTATCCGTAACCGCTCCGCGGTAAACTGTTTTTGCAGATTCCTGTTTTTTACAATACCGTAACCGCTCCGCGGTAAAACATTGAAATAGACCATTTATTTTTCTACAATACCATAACCGCTCCGCGGTAATTGATGGGTTGACGGTCATTGTTTCTATAATACCGTAACCGCTCCGCGGTAGAACATCGAAATAGACCATTTATTTTTCTACAATACCGTAACCGCTCCGCGGTAAACTGTTTTTGCAGATTTCTGTTTTTTACAATATCGTAACCGCTACGCGGTAATTGAAGAGCTGACAGTCATTGTTTCTACAATACCATAACCGCTCCGCGGTATATTTTTACTATATTTCTGTTTTCTGAAATGCAATAAACACTTCACGTTCATTCTTCATTCTTTAATTCTTTCATTCCCCTTAACATGCCATTTCCCCTGCATTCTTCTTGGCAGCCATCAGATTGTAAGCTCCCTTTATGACAACCCGGGCTGTCTTTGAATCAAAACCTTCCGGTAAAATGACTTCGGTGTATCCGTTGTTGGTTACACCCTTTTTCACTTCTATCATCCGGAACTCTGTGACGGGTTTCCCTTTTTCTTCCTTGTTGCGTTCAAAAACAAAAATGTAGTCCTTATCATCAAACCGGATAATGGCATCGGAAGGCAAGGCCGGTACCGGACTGGAAGCTGTTTCAATCATCGCGTTGACAAACATCCCGGGCAGGATTTTATTGGAGGATTCTGTCACAGAAGCATAAACCTTTACCGTCCTATCGGCTGCTATTGATTTCCCTGCCTGGGTAATCTTTGCAGAATAGACCGGACCAGCATCATTCGACAAGGAAAAACTAAGCTTCTGACCAATTGCAACTTTTGTGATATCCTTCTCAAAAAGGGTAAGTTCAATGTTGAGGTTTGAGGTATTGACGATCTCAAACATGACATCCTCAGGTCCGATGAATTTTCCGAGGTTTATATTGACAGTTTTAATGTACCCGCTTATCGGAGAAATCACCGGAACCGTGGAAGTGATATTGTCTTCCCGTAATCTGGAGGCATCAATGCCGATCAAAGAAAGTTTCTGAGCCAGTGCGGTGACTCCTGCTTTGAGACTTTTGTAATTGGCCGTCACTTCCTGGAAGTTTTTTGCAGAAGAAACATCATCTTTATAAAGCTCCTTGTGACGTTTGAATTCGCCTTCTGCATATTCCAGTTTGCTGCGACTCTCCAGATAATTTTGCTGAAGTTCGATAAAACCCTGATTTTCCATGACTGCCAGGACCTGTCCTTTTCTTACCGGACTGCCTTGTACAAAGTCGGCCTTCCTGACAAAACCTCCAAGCGGAGCACAGACAGAAGCAAGGTCCTTGGGCGAGACGGTAATCAGGCCATTCACCTTCAAAGTGGTACTTATGTTTTTATTTTCAACGGCCCCGTATGTCACACCTGCCAGCTTAAACTGATCGGCATTTAATTCGACGATGTTCTCAGGCAGATTTTCCGTTTCCTTTGATTCCGCTTCCTTTGCCTTGCTGTGACAGGAGAAGAAAATAAAGGTGCCCGGGATGATAATTAATAGATATCTTAAAAATGATTTCATGGTGTAAAAATGTTTCAAGTTTATTGTTTCAAAGTTTCAAGTTTATTGTTTCAAAGTTATTGTTTCAAGGTTTCAAAGTTTCAAAGTTGAGTCCGCTCAGAAAAATACCTTTTGCCACCAAAGCGCCAAAACACCAAATTTCACTAAAACTTAATTCACTGTATTTCATTTTTTTGTGGGTTTTGGTGACTTGGTGTTTTGGTGGCATATTTTGATTTTTGACTTTTCGGAGTGGACTCAAACATTTAAAATCTCACAAACGCCAGAATTTAGGCGGAGAAAAGCTTTAGCTGCATTTTATTAATCAATCAACAAATGTGGCTAAAGCCAATTTAAGATCTTACATCTTCCGTCAGTTAAAACTGACGGCAATGGAAAAAACTGACGGATTCCGGATTATTTCACGCAACAACTACGCAACACTGTTTATTGTTTTTCGCTGTAGATTTCATAACTTTCCATGATCTTTGAATAATCCGGCCGAACACTTTTAGACACTTTATCAAATGAAAAAAAATAAGTACCTGCTTCTGTTAATTATTTCACTTTTCTGGATCAATGTTTCCCACGGGCAACAGTTTTCCAAAGAAGAGTTCCGTAATATCTCGGGTAGAATGGAACCTGAGATGTGGGATCCCCATACGGGAAATATCATGAAAGTCCCAACCAAAAATATTGGGAATATCACTCAGGTTCAATTGAATCTGCAATCATATCATTCCTGTTTTTTAGTCTGTAAACAAAAGAAATTTTAATCTGATTAAAATAATTACGCACATGAAAACTAAGGTTGGGTTATTTGGCATCGGACTTGATACGTATTGGCCACAGTTTAACGGCTTACTTGATCATCTAAAAAGTTACCAGGAGCAAATTAGAAATCGGATATCCGGTTTCGGCGTGGAAGTTATAGATGCAGGAATGGTGGATAATCCCGCAAAGGCAGGTAAAGCAGCCGATTTCCTGAAGAAGAATAATGTCGAAATTGTCTTCCTGTATGTTTCAACCTATGCACTTTCCTCAACGGTTCTTCCGGTAGCCCTTCAGGTTAAAGTACCCATCATCATTCTGAATCTACAGCCTGTCCCCCAGCTCGATTATAAAACCTTTAATGCCCTTGGCGACCGTGGTGTAATGACAGGAATATGGCTTGAGCACTGCCAGGCTTGCTCTGTCCCCGAAATAGCTTGTGTTTTTAACCGTTCGGGTATTCAATACGACTTTGTAACCGGTTATCTTCAGGAAGAAAGGGCGTGGAAAGAGATAGAAGACTGGGCAGAAGCTGCCCGCGTTGCCGCAGCCCTGCGTAACAACCGTCTCGGAGTGCTGGGCCATTATTACGGTGGGATGCTCGATGTTTATACTGACCTGACCAGGCAATCGGCTGTATTTGGAACCCATATCGAATTGATCGAGATGTGCGAACTGAAAAAATACCGGGAGGAAGTCACGGAGGAAGAAGTTCTGGAAAAAATCAATGAATTTCATTCAGCATTTGAGGTCTTACCCGAATGTGAGGAAGCGGAAATCGATCGTGCCGCACGTACCTCGTTAGCCCTTGATAAACTGGTAAAGAACCGGAACCTGGGATCGATGGCCTATTATTACGAAGGTCAGCCGGGTAATGATTATGAGAATATTGCGACCTCGGTGATTGCCGGCAATACTTTGTTAACAGGCAAAAATATTCCGGTAGCCGGCGAATGCGAAGTGAAAAATGCACAAGCCATGAAGATAATGGCTGAATTTGGGGCAGGCGGTTCTTTCTCCGAATTCTACCTGATGGATTTCGTGGATGATGTCGTATTGCTTGGCCATGACGGACCTGCCCATTTTGCCATAGCGGAAGGCAGGGTTAAACTGGTGCCTCTTTCTGTCTATCACGGCAAGCCCGGGAAAGGATTGTCGATACAGATGTCGGTGAAATACGGGCCAGTCACCCTTCTCTCGGTGGTGGAAGGCAAAGACGGCATCTTTTTACTGACCGCCGAAGGGGAAACTGTCCACGGTCCTGTTCTGGAGATTGGCAACACCAACAGCCGTTATCGCTTCTCAATTGGGGCAAGGGAATTTATGAACAACTGGTCAAAACAAGGACCTGCCCACCATTGTGCAGTCGGCATAGGACATATCGCCGATAAAATTGACAAGTTGGGAAAAATACTGGGCATCAACGTTGTCAAAATATGTTGAAGCTACGGCAGCGGCGATCTTTTCGATCGTCCTGTCCTTGTGTCCGCCTATCAAAAAATCAATTTATTGAAAGGTGATCTTCCTTCAGGGCGACCACAAGGGCCGCCCCTACGAAATGCCGGTAATTTGATAATTGATAATTGATAATTGATAATTTTCCATTATCCATTGTCCATTGTCCATTACACCACCGTTACCGCACCAGCAAAACGGCTGCTTGCCAAATCATCCCCTTTTTCGTTGATGAAGGCCAGGTAGGTCTGTACCAAATCCCCTGAGAACGAATCCGGTACGGTGACGGTCTGCGTCCCGTCGGCACGCTCGGCCAGTTCGTTGACTGTGACAGCCTGATGCTTGGCAGGGTTGTACACCACCAGGAGGGTCTTGTCGGAGGCTGAAGCCCCGATCTCTCCAGAGTTGTCGTCCCAGGTGAAGACTATCGTACCGGCCACTCCGGCTGCAGCTGCAGCGTTAAGGGCGGCTGGAAGCGTCCCGCGGCTGACCAGTGCGTTCGGGTAGTCGATGGTCAGGTTGGGGTAAGCACCAGTCACGGCATTGCGGATGTTGTACCCCATCGCCGCGTTGATGCCGGTCATCTTGTTGGCATAATTCCTGAACCCCGTCTGAAGGAATTCAGAGAGAGGCTGCAAAAAATTCATCACGACGGAGAATTTCTGCCGTTGAGTGAGTTGAGGCACAGTCTGCGGGTTTGCCACACTGGTTGGCAGGGCGCGCATGTAGTCGATCCCTTTCCAGGCACCTCCCACCACGTTGGCCACTTTTCCTGAGAATCCACCAAGGATTCCTTGTTTGATTTTTCCCATTTACGTTAAATTTAGTTGGTTAGTTAATTAAAATGTTCTCTTTAAAATGTTCCGAATTTCACGAATTGAAAACGAATTGGCACTTAATGTGCCTTCAGTCTATAGTCTATAGCCTAAAGCCTCTTTTTCTCCGTCCCCTGGCGTAAGAGCGGATACGGACTTGGTACAGAGATGGTACGGAGAATAACGGAGGCAGTATAAAGGTAGTAAGAATTGCGGTAAAGTGTTTAAAATAAGGATTCAATGCGTTGTAATACAGTTAAATGCAATGTATATAGAGAGAGTCTGCCGCCGGTTTATATCAGTTATTTGCGGCTCCGGACAACACTCTTTTTAATTCGTCGGTACTATAAACTGCCTTGTGTCCGACTTTTTTAAAGGGAACGGTACCGTTGGCTCTCATTTTGGCCAGGGTGCGTGGACTGATGTGAAGGATACGGGCGGCCTGGGGGCTGTCGACGTATTCCATTTCCAGTTTCTTTGCCGCTGATTTGGATTCATATTCGGTTCTGACGATCAGCTCGGTCAGTTTATCGTTCATCCGGTTGAGACGGACGATCATGTCGAAAATTTCGGGTTCTTTCATGGGAAAAGAATTATCAGGCGATATACTTCTGGTAGCCGTACATGTTATGCTCTGTCCAGTTCCTGTAAGCGCTCCTGACAGTATGAACGGTTTCTTTCAAAGGAAGGTCATTATATCTTTCTCTGATCATCCGCTCCGCGGAAAAAACGTCTATCCCGCGCCTGTTAAGATTGTTCGCAAGCTTGTAAATGAAAACATTTCTGTTACCCCTGTGATACTCCTCCAACCGTTCGGTGAACCGCACCATTTCTTCGAAAATGCTCTTATCATCGCAGGGATCATTTAAATCACGGGGCACAAACATCTTCCTTTCCGGCTGAGGCGCGATTGATTGCGGCTCTACAGGTGTGCTTTTAAATTTTACCGGGCTTTCATTCAAGTAGAGATCGGGATCCCAGGAAACAAAGCAGCAGCGGTTAGGGTCGATCCCCGACCTGTCGATGGTTACTCCAAGCTGCTCTTCATAAAAGTCTGCAATCTGTTTGAAGACGGCGGCGTGGGTGGCTTGTGTTGAATCAGTGAGTACCAGTATTTTGACCCCGTCTCCACGTGGAGAGAGAAAAGCGGCCAGACAATGAGAGAACAGGGCCAGCACCTTCTTTAGCCTTTTCGCGTTTTTATACCCTGCATGATCCACGTCGAGTACAAGGAGAGGGTTATATTCCAGTGTAAATTCAGGTTTCCGGGCTTCGCCGAACACCCCCGAAGCCGTAAAGTGGGGGAGCAGTTTTTTGGCCACATCATAATCGTCCTTTGGAAGATTTCTTAAATATTCGATTCTTTCTTTAAATGCGCCGTTTTTGATGGCATTCAGAACATCTGATAATTCAACGGTGTGTGCTTTGTCTGAAAAACTTTTATAATAACTAACTTTTGTCATAAACTATATTTAAGTTATTGATTTATAGCACAAAGATACAAAATTAAACCGGATTAAAAAAACATATATCTTAACAATGTTCAATAGTTGCACCTGCTATAGCTAAAAGTTAATTGTGATTTTTAATATTTAAAAACCATTTATGCAATAAAGGATCCATGTCTCTTGGTGCTTCCTCATCAAAGAAATCAAATCTATACTGTTCGACAAATTCAAATGGTATATTGATACCAAAATATGTGTGAGGTAATGTTGACCAAGTTTCCGAAATTGGATTATAATCTTTGTCAAATCTTGAAAAATCAACAATAGCGCCTTCGTAAATATTAAAACTATGTGTAACTATCGGTGTATACTGATCGCCCCTTTCTATGAATCCTGTATAGTACTTAAATCTTCTATCCAATAAACAAACAGCCTTTGCCGAATAGTGGCATTGACCATGTATGTGGTTGTAACCTTTTATTATTTTATCAAATAGGTCTTTTGGGGGTTTTACTTGCTCGAAAGATTCAATTGTTCCGATTTCTTTAAAATTATTGGCGACCCATTCATTGAATTTTGATTCATCAACCGAACTTAAACTGGAATAAAATGGGCGTCCTTCCTCCATAAATTCTTCATGAAAATTAAGTTTTGGTAATGTCATTTTTAGTTGTTTTAATTTTTAAGGTTATTAATCAATTTACAAGGATTTTCGTCAGTGTTTTAAGAACCGTAGATTGCTTTCTTGCCTCCGATTATAAAACCATTCTCCCGGTCTGAAGTTTTTGTTTCTTTGATTCTATAATACTCGTCAATATCCGTTGCCACAGCTGTTTGTCTGTAGCCAAGCTCGTCATAAATATCCTGCAACGTTTTTTTTAAATCTTTCAGGCTTATGACCGTATTCTCCTTAATCCCCATTGCTGCCAACATTTCGGCGATTTGGTGTTTAAGCGGTGCATCTGATCTTTTGATCAATTCGTTATTGAGGTTTCTTTTGTTACAATGAAGTTCTATAATTTTTTCAGGCCCTAACTGGTCATAGAATTCTTTCATTTCAGGGTATTTTCCATACAGTACCCTGAGTTTTTGCTCCCTCTCATTCGAAGTAGTGAATACGAATTTGTTCAGTTCAATCACTTCTTTCATTGTATCTTCAAATTTCACCTTTGCCCTGGGGTTTCGTTTCAATTTTGCAGCATTTGAAAAATCGGGGGCATGATAATCCGTTTCCATTCCTGCCTCCGCCAATTCAAAACAGAGATTCTCATAATCAGCATAGGTCCAGTGGCTGTTTTTATAGTTTAGCAGATCAATCTTTAAACTGTTCAAATCAACTTCCAGGCACCCATCGATATCTTTTTTAAAATGGTTCCAGTTCAGCTCCTCGAACAAACACTCTATATCTGTATTGTATTCAGGGTCACCGTGTAAACGATTGACACATTCGGTATACAACCTCAATGTCCTTTCTTTTTTATGCATAAACACTTCATATTCCTCATAGGTCATATGATCAGAATGATTGGAAGGCGTAAAATAGAGTCTGATGTTTTGCTGGCTGTACAAGCTGTTCCTTATCCTCCCTGCAATCTGTACAAACGTGGTGGGTATATCGTTGAGGGTATGATCCTTGTATCCATCAGCCACTACGATAGTTTCGCCATTTTTGTCCCAGATATCGCAACCCTCGAAACAAGTGCTCGTATAAAAATTAATCTTTTTTGGCATTCTATGAGGGGCATCGCGGTATATCCTTCCTTCGATGCTTTCAAAATAATACGGGTTGTTGTCACTCCACACGGCTTTACAATTTTCCATGTTTAATTCAGGGATGTTACTAACAATTGTTGCTATGAATTCCACAGAGTTTACAAAAATATGGGCGTTGGTTTCTTTATGATCAAGATAGTCCCGGACAAGCGCCGCCACATCCTCCGCTAAATGATAGGTTTTCTTTACATCTACGTGAGGACGGCTGTCATCCATCTCCCCAGCCCTGATGATTTCAACTTCCTTTAGTTCTTCCGGCACAAATTCCTTTCCTATCGGAGTGGCCGTCATAAAGCACCAATTCGCAAAACCCCTGTAACATTTCAGAACCCGATCGATGGCCTCTTTCCGGTATTCATACTGTATCGTCAGGCAATGTACCTCGTCCACGAGCAAAAAATAATCCTTTGGCTCGTTTGGAATGACCTCCCGGTGATACGCCATGAAAAGTATATCCATCACCCTCGGCAGTGAATCCCAGGTGCACATGATTTTGTGAATTTTGTTTCGTTCCAGGTAATCCATTATTTCTTCATTCTTTATATCGGAAAATACGCCTTGTACTCCCTCTGATACATCCATTTTATTGCGTATAAGGTTTATGAAAGGTACAGCTATAATGGAATTACGGTTTTTATTATTAATCTCCAAGGTTGTTCCACCGCAACCCGTCCTTACCTTATTGAAAATACAGTGTGAGGGTAGTTCATCGTAACATTTACTCAACCATTTCATAAAATTACAAGTTGATTTATGATCAATTTATTAATATTCAGATTTATACTGTCTAATTTTTTATCCCTGAAAGCGCTTTCTTATAGAGAAAAAATTTCGCTGCAAAAAAAATAGACATTTCACAGGCAGCAATGGATAATTGCTGAGTTTAAATATTTTTCTCTAGACATAAAGCGGCCTTGCCGCACTTTAAAATTTTAACGGCAGTTTCAATTTTCAGGTAAACGCCTCGCTGTTGTCCCCTTGAATAATCTCCACCCCTGGAATCCGGCCATAATACCGGCCGTCCAGTCTTGCATCAATTGATTCTCTCGGATGTCCTCCCCATTGTTTGAAGATAAACTCGCATCCCTGCCGGTCACATTCGCTCTTCAGGTTTCTTATCCAACTCTCCTGAACGGCTCTGAATCCAGGACCCGATTCGCCTCCGACGAAAGCCCATCCGATACCTTCTAAATTAACTTCTCCCATATCGCTAAGCAGTGGCTCAAAAAAAATAGCCTTATGATGTGCCCCTGTATCTCTTAACAGATCGATCCGGTATTTATATTTTTCATGCTCCACCGTAACAACCATCAAAAGATTAACAGGCCATGGCAGTCTGCTGGACATAGCGTGCATTCGTTCGACAAACTTGGTCGAGATTAGGAATAAGTGTTTTGGATTTGACAGGATTACATAAAATACTCTTATAATATATTCCTCAGGTATTTCGTCCTGAAAAAAATCGGTCATACTCCCGGCAAAAATTCTTGTCGGAGGCAATTTCTCAAAATCAAAGTGAAACGGGTATTCAAAAACTTCCAGTTTAAACCCGTTTCTATATTTCGGGTCTCCCCTCTCCTGTAAAGTTTTTGCCCGCGTATTAGCCCAGCAATGCCGGCATCCCTCCGATCTTGTTTTACAACCCTTGATCGGGTTCCATGGCATCTGGCTCCATTCGATAATCATTTTTAATAGATTTATTTTGTTAGTAATTCAGTTAAAAACTTTTGTTGTTCCGTGTAAAAAGTTCTGAAATTATTCCCATTTACTTCTTCTTTACACCATACAGCGGACAACCGTCAGCAGTGGCGGGCAGTCCCGTTGGGTAAGGATTGTGCTTAACTGGAGTTATGGAAAGGTTCGTCGGTCATTGGTAGTGTTTTTATTTTCACTACTTTAACAATAACAATCCTCAAACTTACTTAACAGAAATATAATTACAAAGAAAAAGGCAAATAATTTGGAATATATTTTTGGGGGCATCAATATCCTTAGGGGAATATAAATAAGGTCGTAGCCGATGGAGGGAGGATTTCCATGCTATCGGGGTCGATAAGGTAAAACTTCCGATATTTCTAAATCATTATCCGGATTCTTTTTGTAAATGGATTGCCCATTTTAAGACCCCCAGCTGACGCGGTTTTGTAAACAGTGCCAATCTACTCTTCAACAAAGCACTGATCACAGATCAGCGCTAGCGAGGGTAGGCGTTAAATAGAATTGTAACCGGAATTTCTAAAATTCAGATTATTACACAATTTCTCACCTTCAGTGTCAAGAACATATACCCTTTCAATTTGTAATCCCCGTCAGGTAAGGGATATATTGGTTTTGCATCAACAATTCGATCTCCTTTTTTGATTTTCCATAAATCTTTCTGCTCAATTGTTATTTGTTGTCCTGTTCTTGTCTCATAATCCTTAAGAAAGAAAATACTTGTTATAATACTATTTCTAATTTCATAAACAATATTTTCCTCATCCGTAAGACGGGTATTTCCAATGTTTTTCCCGTTTATGGTTACCTTCTTGTTCACGTTTCTCCTTTGAAAGCTTATCCTGTCGTCGTAAATAGCAACACCATTTTCAATTTCAAATGTCTCCCCGTTAATTAATTTCCGGATAATATTATAGGTAACATAAGTAATCCTGCCATTTGATATATAAAATGTTTTACGCTTATCTTTGGATATATACTTTCCATCAGCAAGGTTAATCGGCTGGTATGAATCATCGATTATTTGAATTTCAGTCACAGAATTTATACCACTATTATATTGGTTATTATGAAATTCAATGATATTTCCCGATAATAGTTTTATATTACTAATATTTAATTTTTTACATTTCAATGAATATAAGTACCTCAAAGTATCATAATCTGGAATTGTATTTTCGTTAGCAAAGACAAAATAACAGTCCTCCGTACCATCTTTCTTTAAGACAATAATGTTTTCATCAATAAATTGCTCCTTTAAAAGAAGTTTATCTGTAATCCTGTTAATCAATAGAGCTCTTGCCTCTGGAAAATATTCCCAGCTACCTTCAATTACATTTCCATTTTTTGAAAGGATCAAACTATTATTTTCTTTAAATATCAGCTTTTGTATTTCACCGTCATTATCAACCAATACCCAAGGTTTATCAATTAAAAGTACCTTTTTTTGTAAAGTACGGTTGAAATTTGACAATATTTTTACATAATAGTTGATAAGGTCGTTCATCGTTTGTATTTTTTGTATTTAATTTCTGTTAAAAAAAGCGTGGAACCTGAACATTATCTGCTCTTTGAGAACTGGCCTACTCATCACGCAAATAAGACAAGTCCACGCTTATAACGGAAGCGTTTAACCTGTAATTGCTGGTGGACTTAAAGGATTGTTAATCCCCAGGAACTGAATATTAGGTAACGCCTATACTATTTATTATTCAATTCTTTATAATTTATTCATAGGCAAAAATCGTCTTTAGGAATTCATAAAATTATAATTTAATTAATCAAATTGGAAAGAAATCTTCCTGAAAATTTCGGAGATTTTTTCCTTTTTTCTATCGGACGCATCCTTATCCAAATTTTTATTGTAAATGGATGATCCATTTAAGCCGCACGGTTGTGCGCATTACAGAATCAGTGGTTTACTGTTTATCGTTCGCTTTCATCTAACTAAATTGCAATCACCTAAAAACGTGAATATTGCAAATAACCATTAATGACTATAAATGACTATCAATGACCATTAATGACCGTTAGTTCCCAAACGCGCAATTCTTTATCGTGGAGGTCTGTTTACTGTTCACTGTTCACCGTTCACTCAGCCACCACGTACACCTGTCCTGTCTCAACTCTTGTCACCCTGACTTTCTCTCCCCTGTTAATGAAAGCGCCTTCAGTCAGGGCATCGTAGTCCTTTCCTTCAATGGAAACCCTTCCGGAGGGCCGTAACACGGTCTCGGCAATGCCGGTTTTACCAATAAGAGAAACCGGATTTAGCTGAACCCCAACATATCCTTCTTTGGTGGATTCCACGGTGGTCAGCGCCATATTCTTAAATATTCCTTTCCGGGAGCCAAATATTTTCGCACTGCCCCAGAGTGAAAGGGTAAAAGACAAGATGATGGAGATGAAAACAGTTCCTATGGAAACATATATTTTAGACGAATCCACTTCCCTGAAATCAAACCAGTTATTATTCAGGAGGCTGAGTACCAACCCGCTGAAGATAAATATAATCCCCAGGATACCGGTTACGCCAAAACCTGGTATGACCAGGATTTCTAAAGCCAAAAGAATGATGCCGCTGATAAATAGAATTATTTCCCAGTTCGCAGCCAGGCCTTCCAGGTAAAGAGGCGCAAAATAAACAACAGCAGCCAGAATCGCGATGGCTATGGGGAAAGTGGCCCCCGGAGTCTGCATTTCAAAATAGATGCCCCCGATAATCAGCATGATCAAAAGACCTGAAATTACAGGATTAACCAGGAATCCAACGGCTTTATCGATACCCGTCGTCTTGTATTCCCTTATCTCGTAATTCGTAAAACCAGCCTTATCAATCACCTCCCGTATATCCTTCCTGATCCCTTCACAATAGCCAAAATTAATGGCTTCGACAGGAGTCATGGTCAGCACTTTACCGGAATCGTTGACTCCTTTAACGGAGATTCGCGGATCAACCATGGCCTCCGCGATCTTTGGATCTCTCCGCCATTTTAAGACGGTATCGTTCCCAGCGATTATTTTGAACTTACCCTGCGCTTCTGCCGTGGACCGCATGATCGAACGCATGTAGCTCTGGTATTTATCCGGCATAGCCTGTCCGGTCTGGCTTACCACCGTAGCCGCCCCCATGTTGGCCCCTTCCCGCATGTAGATGCTGTCGCAGGCAATGGAAATCAAAGCGCCGGCAGAGGCTGCATTGTTATCAATAAAGACGTAAACCGGAATCCTGGAATTCAGAACTTTCGTCCGGATGGAATCTGCATCCAGAACGGCCCCTCCGTAAGTATTCATGTTAATCAGGATCAAATCGGCATGTAATGTATCCGCTTCTGCAAATGCCTTTTTTGTCTGACGCCAGATGCCCGGACCAATGTTCTCCCTGATGGGAAACACATATACCAGTGATTTCGCTTTTCCGGAGGAATTGGAATCACTAAATGCAGGAAAAAACAAGCATACTAAAAATAAACTGACAAGGAATCGCATATCAGAGGTTTATTATTTCACTCCAGGTTCTTTAATATAGCTGAAGAATAGCTCCAGCCCACGTTTCTTTTGTTCATCCAAAGGATAGCTGATATTTTCTTTGTAATAATCTTTAAGATCGCATTCAGGCAATAAATCTCCGTTTTCGGATATTACCTCCGGAATGCAGGATATTCCCTTTTTTAATGCCACATTAAATTCGGATATAAACTCCGGATCAATTTCCCTGTTGGCTACCCAGCAGGCAAAAACAAAATCAAGGCCGGTCATTTTGCCCCATTCCTCGCTGAGATCATAAATGTACTTAAATTGTTTCTCCGCTATAAATACCCTGTCACCAATAATAACGCCTGCCGTTGAACCTTTAATGTCCTCTGAAATGTAATCAGGACGGGCTTTCTCGTATTCCGGTGAGATTTTCCAGTGGTGTCTGGCAAGAACCTGAACAAGACGTACTGAAGTCCTTGATTGGTAATCGAGGATAATCGTTTTGATTTCATTAATTGGAACCTGGCTGGCCAATATGACCGTTCTGACCTTGCCTGAGGCCCCGATACAATAATCAGAAATTATCCTTGCACCACTTATCTCAGGAATCACAGCTACCGGCACCAAACCTACATCGACCACCTGATCCTTTAGTTTCGAAGCACAAAGGGAGGGCATATCAAGAGAAAGATCTATTTTATCAATGATTTTCGAATTGACAATCCCGTACACAAAAGGTTTGCTATTTAGATACGATACTGCTGATACTTTTATTTTGTTCATATAATTTAGGTATTTTACGTCTAAGGATTAAAAGTTTCAAGTTTCAAGGTTTCAAAGTTTCAAGTTTCAAAAGTTTCAAATTTTAGGGTTTCAAGTTTCAAAGTTTTAAGGTTTCAAGTTTCAAAGTTTCAAAGTTTCAAATTTTAGGGTTTCAAGTTTCAAAAGTTTCAAATTTTAGGGTTTCAATTTACTCTCATAACTCATAACTCATAACTCATAACTCATACTTCATACTTCATACCCCATACTTCATACCTCATACTTCATACCTCATCTCTCATCACTCATCTCTCATCACTCATCTCTCATCTCTCATCTCTCATCTCTCATCTCTCATCTCTTCTCTCCTCTCTCATCACTCATCTCTCATCACTCATCTCTCCTCTCTCTCCTCCCAATCCTACATTTCAAATTTATATTTTCCTGAACCGATTTTTACTATGGTTCCTTTATCTGAGTTTTCAAAAATCTGAAATTCTTTATTATTCTCAATGGCAATGCCACTTTCTTTTATCTTTTTAAGATCCTTCTCCGGAAGATAAACTTTTGCAGTAGTATTGACCGGTATGGAAATATTCAGCAGGATTTTACCATTCTTTTTCATCCATTCCGTGGAGATCAAACCATAAGGAGAATTAAAATCAGCCTTGTTATTCACCATATCACCCACCATCTGAGGGCGTATAATTATTTGCTGATAGGCTGCGGAGCTTTCTTCCTGTCCGATTCCCCCCAATCCGGAATAGAACCATTCCATGATATGACCCAGCATCAGGTGGTTATTGGAGACTTGTTCCAGGGCCGGCCAGGATTCTGTCAAGGCAGTGGCTCCCTTTTTCAACTGGAATCCATATCCCGGAACATCATCACGATTGTTCATTTCAAATAACAACTGCGAGGCCCCACCTTCCGTCAACGCCTGCACCAGGTAATGAAAACCAACATCACCGGCAGTCAGAGCTTTGTTATTACTTATGATTGTATCCACTAAATTTGCCAGAACCTTAGACTTAAACTTGGCATCGACAATTCCAAAACACAATGGCATTGACATGGCAGTCTGGCTTCCTGTAGAGTAAACACAGGTGTTCGGATTGAAAAATTTCTTATTGAAAGATTCTTTTACTTCATCAGCCCATGCTGAGAATCTCTGCTGTTCTTCCTTTTTACCCAGCAATTCTGCCATACTGGTAAGAAGTTTGAGATCATAGTAATAAATAGCTGTGGCAGTCAGGGCAATAGGTGTCAGCTGAGCAGTCCCCGGAGACTTTGGCCCGTAATCAAACCAATCGCCCAACCCGTGGGAGACAATATTATTTTGGGATTTACCTTTCAGGTATTCCACATATTTTACCATCATCGGCCATGCTTTCTCCATGAGCGTTTTATCACCGTACCATTTGTAAACCAGCCATGGCAGAACAACGGAAGCGCTCCCCCATTCGGGCGAATCCCTGAAACCTCCGGCAAAATGAACGTATTCAGGGGCGATATCCGGCACAAGACCTTCGGTTGTTCGTGCCTCCATCATGTCCATCACCTGTTTTGAATAAAGGTGATACAGATCAAAATTATAATGAATTCCCTCGCCCATTAAAAGAGTCTGTTCCAGCCAGCCAAGTTTCTCACGGTGGGGACAATCGGTGAGCACACTCTGAAAATTACTCCGGATCGCCCAAAGAATCAATGAATTAATTCTGTTAAACAAATCATTGGAACATTCAAATCGGCCCGTCTCAGGAGAGGAGTTTCGGGTATGGAGCATCTCCATTCCAATAATCCGGGGAAGGTTGGCCGATGATTTTACGCTGTCGGGTACAGCACCTTCAACCTGCACATAACGGAATCCATAGTAAGTAAAAAGCGGTCTCCAGGTTTCAATGCCATCTCCCTGAAGGGTGTAGGAAAAATAATAGGGCTCTCCTGAAGCATTCTGATTGGCCAGTTTCTGATCATTGACCAATTCGGCAGGGATCAATCTAACCTCCTGGCCCTTTTTCCCCTTTACCTTCAATTCAACAATTCCGGAAGCATTCTGTCCAAAATCATAAACATAACTGCCTGCCTTAGGCATGGTAATCGTCTTTGTGCTTATTCTCTCTTTCATGGAAAGAGGATAATCACTTTCTGCCGTTAATTGACCGGCAGGTTGTTTCACGACTAAAGCGTTCCGCCAGTTAGTGTCTGAAAAATCAGGAGTATTCCATCCTTTTTGCTCCAACCGGGCATCGTAATCTTCTCCGCCGTAAATACTGCTAAAGGTGATTGGAGAAGGGCTGGTTTTCCAACTGCCGTCCGAGACGATATTTTTCTCAGAGCCATCCTGATACCGGATGTTCAGCCTTGCAATCATCTTCGGCATTCCATAAGCAATGGTGAGTTTGTAATACCTTTCCTTGTTAATATTGTAAAATCCATTGCCAACGATCACCCCTAACGCATTATTCCCGTTCTTCAAATAACCGGTTACATCATAAGTATTATAGAAGACCGTTCTATCATAATCCGTCCATCCGGGTGTCAGAAATCCATCGCCGATTTTCTTCCCGTTAAGAGAGGCTTCGTATTGCCCCAAACCACTGATGAACAAAGAAGCCGATTTTATCTTACCCGCCACCTTAAAATCTTTCCTAAAAAGGGGGATAACCGTTCTTTTAATAACCCTGTCGCTATTTTTGCCTGTTCCATGATGGAGTCCAGGGACTAATCTCATGGTGTCCAGCATATCTTCATAACCGATCCATTCCGCATTCTTCCAATCCTGTTTTGACAACAGCCCCATTTGCCATGAAGCTATTTTACTCCAGTCGGATTCTTTCTTTTCGTTATCCCAAACTTTTACTTTCCAATAATATTTCTCACCAGATTTTAAGGGCAGACCGGAATATTTTACCAAAACTGACTGATCTGAATCCACTTTCTTTGAATCCCAGATATTACCCTTTCCTGATTTAAGAATTTCAGGATCATCCGACACAATGATCCGGTAAGCACTTTGAAACTGATTCCTCTCATCAGAAATTAGCTGCCACCCCAATCTGGGATTTTGGCTGCCTGTCCCGATTGGATCAACCTTATATTCGCAGGAAAGGGAAGGAATTTCCATTTTATTCTTTTGTGCGATAACCAGGCCACAATTAAAAAATGCCAGCAGGATGAGCAGAAGGGTTAGTTTCATCGGTTAAGGTTTCAGGTTTCAAAGTTTCAAGGTTTCAATGTTTCAAAAGTTTCAAGGTTTCAATGTTTCAATGTTTCAAAGGTACAAAGTTTTATGGTTTCAGGATTCAGGGTTTCAGGGATTGGCAGTTCTTTTCTTGTTTCCTTCATATTCGGAGCCATAGAGATAATTAATCAAAGTTTTTATCTGTCCTGATAAAATAAAACAATCCTTTAGAAGAGAATTGTACTGCTCCTCTGTAAAATGATGAGCATCAAAACACCTGTAAACCTGTGAACGCGTTTCTCCGAGACTTCCTTTAGCGATATAAAGATACTGCAGAAATTCTTTTTTACCATCTCTTTCAAATCCTTCAGCAATATTATCCATTACGGAACCGCTCGATCGCAAAATTTGATTTCTGAGCGAAAAATCGTTTAACAAAGACGAATTATTACTCAAATCCCTTATTGTCTGGCACATGATCCTTGATTTTTTCCAGATTTCCAATTCTTCAAATTTCTTAACGGTCATAGCTCTTAATTTTTAGAATATTCCAGAATATTTTTATCTCTTTGACACCCTGAACCCCTATGTTTCAAAGTTTCAATGTTTCAATGTTTCAATGTTTCAATGTTTCAAAGCACGCGACCATTGAAACCTGAAACCTGAAACCCTGAAACTTTAAAACTTGAAACCTTTATTCCGCCAACTGCAGTAAACTAAGCCTCTTATAAATTCCCTCCTCTAACTGCATCAATTCTGCGTGCGTACCCTTTTCAACCAGCCGGCCCTGATCAAGTACAAGGATCTGGTCAGCTCTCCGTACCGTTGACAACCGATGAGCAATGACGATGGAGGTTCTTTTTACCATCAATTTTTCAAGAGCATCCTGCACCAGTTTTTCTGATTCCGAATCGAGAGATGAAGTGGCTTCGTCGAGAATAAGTATTTTTGGATCTTTCAATACAGCACGGGCAATGGCAATCCGCTGACGCTGTCCGCCCGAGAGCTGGGTTCCGCGTTCCCCTACCATGGTTTCAAATTGTTCAGGGAAACGGAGGATAAATTCAAGGGCATTTGCTTTTTCGGCGGCATCATATACCTCCTGATCAGTGGCGTCCGTCTTTCCGTAAGCAATATTTTCGCGAATGGTGCCTCCAAAAAGAAATATATCCTGGGGCACAAGAGCAATTTGACTTCTGAGAACCGATATCGGGAATTCGCGGCTGTCTCTCCCATCAAACAGTATCCGGCCCTGGGTAGGCTGATAAAGTTGAAGGATCATAGAGGCAAAGGTTGTCTTGCCGGCTCCGCTGGGTCCTACCAGAGCAATTAAAGTATTCGGGGAAATTTCAACATCGATTTCTTTCAACACGTCTTCATCATTCCGGGTCGGATATTGAAATGACAATTTATCAAAAACGATGCTGCCCTGAAGTTCAAATTTTTTATCGGGATCTTTCACCTCAATTATTTTTTCTTCTTCAGCATTGAATAAATCAAACAGATTTTCCGTAGCTCCGATAAATTTCTGGATACTGGTGAACACACTTGCCAGTCCCCCGATATTCCCCCCGACAAAGGCAGAATATATCACGAAAGAGAATAAATCACCGGCAGCCATTTTCCCGGCAGCCAGGTAAGTGGATCCTTTCCAGATCACGGCCCCCAGAGCCCCGAAAAGGCCCATAATAACAAAGGAAGAGAAGGCACCCCGGTACTTTCCGCTTTTCATTCCCAGTTTCGCAATGTCTGTAGTCTTCTTTTTATAACGTCCAATTTCAAAGTACTCATTGGTAAAGACTTTTACACTCTGGATTCCCTGCAGGGTCTCCTCAACGATGGTATTCGATTCTGCCACCCTGTTTTGTACTTCTTTTGAAAACCGGCGGATAAATCTGCCGAAGATCCTGACGAGTATGATGGTAACCGGAAGGATGGCCATCATGAACAAGGTCAGTCGGATAGAAATAATTGTCAATAAAACAATTCCTCCTGTAATGATAATAATCTGACGGATTAATTCAGCCAGTGTCTCGGTAAGGGTTTCCTGTAACAAAGCAACATCGGCTGAAATTCGGCTGTTCAGTTCCCCCACCCTTCTCTTTTCAAAAAATTTCAAAGGAAGCTTGATCAGGTGATTATAGGTTTCCTGACGCAGGAAAGCCAGAGATTTTTCGGTAACGTTGACAAACAAAATCACCCTGAAATAAGAGAACACTGCCTGAACAAACAGCAATAATCCAAGCAGCAAGCCAATCCTGTTGATCTGTCCTCCAACTTCGGCACCTGAGTTTACCAGTTCGCCCAATAATTTCGGAAGGGCAAGGCTTGCCAGGCTTGACCCCAGCAGAAAGAACATTCCAAGGGCATATTCCCGCTGAAAAGGTCTGATATAACGATATAATTTGAAAGCCTTTTTTAACCCCGAGAAGGTGATCTTTATTTTTGTAACTTCCGGCATCCGTACAATTTAACTGATTAATGAATCTAACTCTTTCGATATTAAAGATTACGATTTTTTATTTATTTACAAAATTATACCACTTAACCATGGAATTTGTTTCTCTCCCTGATTTTACCTTCAATATAGCATATTTATAGAAACAATTATCCTTTAAAAAATTCTCCGAACCGGTTTTATCTCTATCCGATAATATCTCCGGGTAACAAGACCATATTATCCCCACAGTTTATATAGTTTTTCTACGGACTTTCTGCGGACTTTGTACGGAAATTTCCGCACGATGTCCACAGGAGGTACGAATAAAGTACGAATAAACTCCAAGGAAGGTATCGGGAAAATATAGGGTCAAACAAGGCAAGGCCTTGTCTCTCTGCCAAGTTTATTTAATGATAAGCTGATTGAAATAAATGGAACTAATAGTTTACAAAATGACATCTATACTTGCTTTTTAGAAAAGTATTGATTACCTTTATAGAAAAATCTTAAATATTAAAAAGGATGAAAACAAATTTTTTATTTCCGAACCGGTTTAAGCGAATTGGCTGGATGCTGTTTATTCCTACCGCCATTTTTGGACTTTTTATCCTCTTTCACCGTGAAAGTATAGAGTTCCTGGATTCGAAAGTATTTACAATCTATGGAAGTACCGGACTTTTCCGAAGTCAGGTTGTCTTTGGATTTGTTTACAACAATTACATTCCAACGATAGTTGGAGTTCTTTGTTTGATCGGAGCAATCCTGATCGCATTTTCCAAAGAGAGACAGGAAGATGAGTTTATTGAAAAAATCAGATTAGAATCATTGGTTTGGGCGACTTACGTTAATTATGCCATCCTGATCTTTTGTTTTCTTTTCTTTTTTGAAATAGAATTTGTTAAAGTAATGACATTTAACATGTTCACCATCCTGATTTTCTTCATAGCCCGTTTTAATTATGTCCTTCACAAAATGAATAAAACCTTTAGCCATGAAAAATAATCTGAGGGTCGAAAGGGCGATCAAAAATATCACACAGGAAGAATTAGCCAAAATTATTGGGGTATCGAGGCAGGCTGTTAATTCCATCGAGCTGAATAAATACGTACCCTCAACAATACTTGCCTTAAAACTGTCACGATATTTTGGCAAAACAGTCAATGAAATATTCGTTCTGGAGGAGGATGATTAGAGTAAAATGACAGGTAGGAAAATTTGGATATTTGTCTTATTTTTATGGACAAATGTCCAAAATGAAAACATATATTCTCCCGATAATTGTTTTTTTACTGTCTTCTTTCATTAGTCAGGGACAGATACCCGAAAAGGATAGATTACTTTTAAAGGACAATTGGTATATCCAATCATCTGCAAAGATAACCGCAGATGGTAAAACAATATCCAGGGCTTCGTGGAAGCCTGATAACTGGTATTCCACGACAGTGCCCTCCACGGTGTTGGCAACTCTTGTGAATAATAAGGTTTTTGCCGATCCCTATTATGGAACAAATATTGAAAAGCTGCCTGGGTTTTACCGCGGCATAAGAAAGGAGATGCCGGAGGATAGTCCGTTCAGAGTAGCCTGGTGGTACAGAACAGTTTTTGAATTGCCTGATTCTTTCAAAGATAAACACACCTGGATAAAATTTCACAGCATCAATTACAAGGCCAACATCTGGATCAATGAGAAACTGGCAGCCGATACAACAGAAATCCAGGGAGCTTACCGGTTATTCGATCTGGATATCACCAGGTTTATAAACCCCGGTAAAGATAATTGTCTGGCGTTGGAGATTTTTCCGCCTCGTGGACGTGATCTGAGTATTACCTGGGTTGACTGGAATCCCACTCCCCCGGACAGGGGCATGGGGATATGGTATGATGTAACGGTTGAATCAACAGGCGCTGCAAAAATTTTCCATTCCCGGGTAATTACTGATCTGGATCTTCCCTCTGCAGAAACCGCCCATCTGACCATTTCGGCTGAGATAAAAAATGCAGAAGCGAAACCTGTAAGAGGGGTATTAACCGGAAAAATTGAAAATATTAAGTTTTCCCAGGAAGTAAATTTAGAGCCTAACCAGACAAAGGCTATCAGCTTTACACCGGATAAGTACGATCAGCTTGTCATCAACAAACCGCGTCTTTGGTGGCCCTATTTAGCAGGGCCACAGAACCTTTATGATCTTGACCTCACCTTTGAAGCGGATGGGAAAATCAGCGACTCCTGCCATACGCGTTTTGGCATTCGTAAAATTACATCCTGGATGAATACTTTCGACAAAAAACGTACAAGGGTTTTCCAGGTGAACGGTAAAAACATTGTGATCAGAGGAGGTGGTTATGTCCAGGATATGATGCTGAGACCTTCCAAAGAAAGGGTTGATGCAGACATAGCCTATGCAAAACACATGAACCTGAATGCGCTCAGGATGGAGGGGCCCCGGGGAGACGATTATCTGTTTGAGAAATGCGATGAAGAAGGGATTCTCTTAATGGTTGGCTGGTGTTGTTGCAGTATCTGGGAGGACTGGAAATTGTGGACTCCCCATACCGCAGATATGGCTGAATTAAGCTGGCGTGATCAGATAGTGCATCTTCGCAATCATCCTTCGGTATTTGTATGGCTCTATGGAAGTGATCTTTATCCACCGGCTAACATTGAAAAACGATATATCAAAGTACTTGAGGAGAATGACGATACCCGTCCTTATTTGTCATCAGCTACCCAGGCAGCAAGCGAAATCGCAGGTTACACCGGTGTGTACATGGGACCTTATTCCAAAGGATATTCTTACGGCTCTCCCTCCTATTGGTATAAAAAGACAGAATTTAATACGGAAGCAGGACCGTCGGGGGAACAGATAGCTCCGATGGAGAGCATGCGCAAGATGATGCCGGAAAAAGATTTATGGCCGATCAGCGATTCCTGGAACATCCGTCTGCATAAAGTCTTTTATCCTGCTATGAGAGAAGCTTTGATCAGTCGATACGGCCAACCGGAAAGCGCCGAAGAGTATTCCATGAAATCACAGATTCTGCAGTTGGAGGCCACCAGGGGAATGTTTGAAGCCTACGCAGGAAACAAATATCGCTCGAGCGGAATCATCTATTGGATGTATAACTCTGCATGGCCTACGCTTTACTGGCAGCTTTACGATTATTATTTTGCACCCAACGGAGCATTTTATGGAGCGAAATCGGCCTGTGAACCGCTTCATATTCAATACTCTTATGCTGATAGTAGTATATATGTGGTTAACGGATTTTACAAGGATTTTAACGGTCTGAAAGCAAGCTTAAAATTGTGTGATTTCAACATGAATTTGATTCTTTCAAAAGAAGCAATTGTAAATGTTGGTTCTGATGGAGTTAAGAAAGCCATTGCATTTAATAAACCCAATAATCTCAGTAAAGTTTATTTTCTGAAATTGGATTTGAAAGATGTCTCAGGAAAAAATATTTCCTCCAATTTCTACTGGTTATCATCGAATGGTGATGAAAAGGCTGATTTCACAGATCTAAACAAACTCCCGAAAGTTAATCTCAACTATACAATTGAATCGTTGAAGAAGGAAGGTAACGAACTTAAATTAAGCCTGAAATTAGAGAATACATCTGCTTCACTGGCCTTTTCAGTTAATCCAAAGATTATCAAGAGTAAGTCGAAAGATCTTGTACTGCCTGTTTTTTGGGATGACAACTATTTCTCTCTTTTACCAAAAGAGAAGCGATTTCTGAATGTAAAATTTAATTTGAACAAGCTTGATGGTGAAGATCCTGTTCTTCAAATTGAAGGATGGAATATAAATTCAACTGAACAGAAAATCAAATTCAATAAATAAAAAAGAATTCTGGAAAATAATTGGAGAGATTATTTAAAGTGTGTGAAACCCAGCTTTATAAGAAGTTTGAGTAACTTATAAATGGACCAGACCAAAACAATGACAACAGCAAAACCAATGATCATATGGACAAAAGAATGCCACCCAATCTCATCCACATTTAATACAACCTTTTCATCAAGATGAAGGATAACGGCCAATAAAAACAAGCATGGATAATATAAAAAAGTCAGCACCTTTTCGCTTGTTTTCGTAAGTTCAGCTATTTTTCTGATTGAAAGACCCAAGCCTATGCCAATGGCAAGAAAGATGATTAAAAACAGCATTATGAATTACTGATTAGATTTTCCGGGAAACAAAAATAGCAGAACTATTTTATAATAAAATTTTTAAAGCATAAAAAGTTATATTATTTTGCTAAGTTTTCTTCAGAAGGGTAAATTTGTATTTTTTAAAAAAGCAAGGGAAAGATTTTATTTTATAAAAACTCTAAAATAATAAATTGGAAACGCTTTTTAAACCGAAATCTTACGTTGTACTGAAGCAAGGTTACAACTGGAGATTGTTCCAGAAAGACTTGTATGCAGGGTTAATTGTAGGTCTGATTGCTCTTCCGATGGTTGTTGCTTTTGCATTAGCCTCCGGAGTCAGTCCTGAAAAGGGATTAATCACCGCCATCATAGGAGGATTGGTTATTTCACTTTTGGGAGGAAGCAGATTCCAGATTGGAGGCCCTACAGCTGCACTGATTGTTATTGTTTACGGTGTTCTTCAAAAACATGGAATGGAAGGCCTGATGATTTCGACTCTGATGGCGGGAGTATTGCTGGTGGCATTTGGATTGCTTCGACTCGGATCGGTCATAAAACTAATACCTCATCCTCTGATAGTGGGCTATACCAGTGGAATTGCCCTTTTAATTTTCACTTATGCACTGAGAGATGCCATGGATATTCCGACTCAGGCCCTCCCCGCCTCATTCAGTCAAAGATGGCTTATTTATTTTGCCAATTTTGACAAAGTGAATTTTGTTGCAATCCTGATCACTATCTCAACTATAATTATTTCTTTTTTAGGATCCAATCTATTCCGAAAAATACCGGGATATTTTCTTGCAGTTGTTTCGATTTCAGCTGTTGTGGCAATTTTAAAACTTCCTGTTTCAACAATTCAATCCGCCTTTGGGCAGCTCACATACTCCTGGGATTTTAGTTTTCCGGGTATAGAAATTTCCCAACTGGAAGAATTAGTACCTTCCGCCCTCACAATTGCGCTCCTTTGTTCCATCCAATCACTTTTATCTGCTGTTGTAGCCGACGGGATGACCAGCAGCAATCACCGATCGAACACTGAATTAATTGCCCAGGGGGCAGCGAATATATTTTCACCTTGTTTCGGGGGATTGCCGGTTTCCGGAGCTGTAATGCGAACAGTCACCAATATCAAAAACGGAGCAGCAACACCTTTCGCCAGTCTGATTCACGTACTTGTTATCTTTATATTTCTGATAACCGCATTAAATTGGGTTGGCTACATCCCTACCGCATGCCTTGCCGGATTATTGATTGTTTTTGCTTATAATATGGGCAACTGGCGATCTTTCTTCTCAATACTGAAGGGATCAAAATACGATGTCCTGGTACTGCTGACTTCTTTCTTCCTGACTGTTTTTGTTAACCTGGCAACTGCAATAGAAGTCGGAATGGTATTTGCAGCACTTCTTTTCATGCAGCGAACTTCAAAGATGAGTAATATCGAATCAGTGGATATTGACACGGATATTTTTGAAAACTATTCTTCTCTTCCCAAAGGAGTGGATGTTTATGAAATAAGCGGGCCTTTCTTTTTTGGGGCAGCCCAATCGTATAAAGAAGCCTTGATGGAAATCGGAGGAAAGGGGAAAGTGCTCATTTTAAGAATGCGGTATGTGCCCTTTATCGATTCGACAGGATTGATTATCTTTCGGGAGGCGATACGATATTTCACTGTAAAAAAGGTGAGAATTATTCTTTCCGGGGTTAGGGACGAAGTACGCGAAGAATTGGAAAATTGCGGACTTGCTGAAATAATCGGCCGGGAATACATCTGTGAAAATTTCAGTGAGGCAGTCAAGACTGCAACGGAAGAATTGAGGAAGAGGATGTATAAAGGAATTTTGGAACAGTAAAAGAGAGAATATTATTGACATCAATTGCTTTGATTTTTTGGCACACAGCAATTAAATGTTAATTATAATTTTGGTATCAAAACAACAGGTAGAGAGGTATTGAAAACCAAACCCTGATGGTGTAAACATCGGGTAAGGAATACAAAGATTACAATAGAAATTGTCAGAAGGATTTTTACGTAAAATCCCGATAATATTAACCAGTAAATAGTATAATTAATACAATGGGAGCCAAAGATATATTCGCAAATTTAAGGTCAGGAAACCCGGAGATCGTTATTCAGAGCATCGAAGAAATTAAGGAGCAGGGCACCGCAGCCCATTTTCCCTATCTGATAAACCTGCTGCACGAAACCAGCAATCCGGAGATAAAAAAGATGATCATCACTCTTTTTGGCGAACTGAAATCCACCTCCACCGTGCCCTTATTGATGGACGCTATTCAGGATGTGGAATATAAAGAGGAGCTTAAAGAATTGGTTTCGTGCTGTTGGCAAAACGGCATGAATTACAGCCCTTACCTATCTGTTTTTGTAGATCTTGTCATTTCGCAGGATTTTCCAGTTGCCCTGGAAGCCTTAACGGTTATTGAAAACATGGATGGTAAGATTGATCAGAAAATTATCGAACAGGAACTGGAAAAAGTAAAACAGGTACCTGTTTCAAATGATGATCAAAAGAACTTTTTACTGACTTCTTTGCCAACAGCTATCAAAAACATCATGCAATCTGATAAGGAATTCAGCTAAGTCCTTTTTAATCCCATGAAAAAAAACACATTCAATCAGCTAACCATCAAAGGCCGGACCTTGAAGCTCAGATACTATCTTTTAATCAAGGTGATTATCCTTCTTTTATTTACGTTCCAGGCAAAGGCACAGGATCCTGAGTTCTCTCAGTTTTATGCCAATCCGTTGAACATGAATCCGGCTTTTGCTGGGACAAGTGTATATCAAAGAATTGTCACCAATTATCGCAACCAATGGCCCAATCAAGGCAATACCTTCGTCACCTATAACTTTTCCTATGATTCTTATGTAAAAAGCATGAGAGGAGGATTGGGATTTCAGCTTCTCTATGACCAGGAACTCAATGGAGTAATCAACAGCCTCAATTCTTCATTTTTCTATTCTTATCATGTAAAAGCAGGAGACGAACTTTTTTTCACCGGCGCCTTACAGGCAGGTTTTATTTATAAAGAATTCAACACCTCGAAATTGATTTTCCCGGGAATGATTGACCAGGGCACCGGAGAAATTATCGGCCAGTACCCCTTACCAGTTGAAGATGGTCATAAATTAATTCCGGATTTTTCTTTTGGAATAGCCGGACAGAACAAGGATACTTATTTCGGCCTTGCTGTTCATCACCTTACACAACCCAGCCTGTCCATTATAGAGGGAGACCAGATGGGTAAACTTCCGATGAAGATCACTTTTCATGCAGGTTCAATGCTCCATAAATTTCACCGGATGCTCCTCTCCAGAGAATTTACCCTTTCGCCCAATTTGATATATCAACAACAGGGCAATTACAAACAACTGAATTTAGGTCTTTACATGATCGAGAAATCAGTTACCTTCGGAGCATGGTATCGCAACAACCTCTCTGTTCGGCCTGATGCAGCTATTGCAATGATTGGTTACACGGAAGAAAAATTCCGCTTGGGGTACAGTTTTGATTATACATTATCCAGTCTGAGTGCTTATAGTCGTGGGTCGCATGAACTTTCTGTCACCTTTTTCTTCGGCCAGGAACGCAGAGATATGTTTAATGAAACAATGCGGATACCAGGCATGTAGAGATCCTTTGAATTACCGGATATTTCTGTTTGCTTCATCATTGAATTTGTTTTCCATCTTACCGCCAGGTCATTTTTTTTAACCAGAGTTCAGCATAAGAAATATGGAGTTTAAAGTCTCACAGTAGTAATCCAATCTTCTCAATCCCTTTGGCAGTAAGCTTGGGAGATTTTTACTACTTTCCCTCATTAAACTTTTGCTACTATTACAAGGTTCACAGCGGATCTGTTCACATTTCCCCCGATTAGTATTCAATCCGCTATTCCAGGCAACCTTTATTTTTTCTTTATTCCTTAAGATCCACTCTTTACAAAATACTTATTGATCCGGCCATACATTTGTATCAAAGAAGTTAAGATTAAGAATATGCCAAATTTAATATTCATATTGATTTTTCTTGGTCTTCTGGCTGTTTTCTTTACAATAGCGAGTTGGATTGGTCATCTTTTAAATTTGGATGATTTAATTTATAGCCCGTCTGAGCATAAATTCATTAAATACAAACATGTTTTTATAAAAAAAAAAGAATAAAATCGAAGATTAGTATTTATATCATAAAATTTCTGATTACCAATTCTTACAAATTAAACTATGTCATTAAGCTACTTAGGAGGAACAATAATTGCTGTGTTAATTTTGGTTTACCTTGTTTATTCGTTGATTAAACCTGAGAAATTTTAAAGGGGAACATGTTACTGTTTTAAACGGGTGTTTAGTTATCATTTTTATCCTCTTTATCCTCATCGTAATTATAGTTCATCTTTTAAAACCGGATAAGGACGAGTTTCCAAATCAGGAGCAAATACATAAATATTATGAAATAATAATATGATCCATAAGGTTATTGTAATCATTCTTTTCATCGTGATTCTTCCAGCTATTTCAGGGAAGGGGCAAAACATCGAAAGTAATGAAATATCCAGAAAATCTTCTATAAAACTAACAACAGAAATTGTCAATCAATATGTATGGAGAGGTTCTTTATCGACCCCTAATCCAACTCCAAATATTCAGCCAAATTTAGCTTTTATCTATGGAGGATTGGACATTGGAGTATGGGGATCTTCTGATTTTAGTGGCAACTATATGGAATTTGATCCTTATTTATTCTGGAATGTTGATCATTTTAAGATTGGCCTCACTGATTACAACTGGAATCTTCAGAAAGCAAACTATTTTAACTATTCGAAAAATCATACCGGTCATAGGATTGAAGGGACAATCGGATTCTTAGGTACAAGATGTTTCCCTGTGAGTATTATCTGGAATACAATCTTTTATGGTTTAGATAAAATGAATGCTCAAACAAAACAATCCTATTCTACTTATGTTGAAATCGTTTATTCCCAAGGGCCCGCAACTTTCATTCTTGGTTTTACTCCATGGGCCAGCTATTACAACAATTATGGGGTTACTGCTTTTGACTTGCAAAGTCCAAAAAAAGATTTTTCCATTGTTAATATAGGCAGCAGTTTTACCAAATTCTTGAAAATCAGTAAAACTTTTACTTTGCCGGTAAAAGCTACTCTGTCGGTAAATCCTTCTGCCGCTTATTCAAGAAATGATTTCATTCATCTGATTTTAGGAATTGTATTTTAATATTGAACTAAATGGATTTATTGAACTTTTTTAACATTTATCTGTCATTAATTTAACTATCTACTCAAATCAATGAGAACACAAGACATCATTCAAGTGATTCTATATCTTGCCATAATAATTGGCCTCACCCCTCTGCTGGGAAATTTTATGTATAGGGTGTTCACCGGAAAACGACACATCATGGTTCCTGTTTTAGGATGGTTTGAAAAATTAACCTATAGGGTTATTCATATTGCGCCAGATCAGGAAAGTAACTGGAAGAGTTATACTTGGGGAATATTAATGTTTAACCTCATCGGATTGATATTTTTATTTCTGATCCAGCTCATTCAACAATGGCTGCCGCTGAATCCTGCCAATCTGCCCAATGTTCCCTGGCATTTGTCCTTCAATACTGCGGTCAGCTTTGTAACCAACACAAATTGGCAAAGTTATGCCGGCGAAACGACCCTGAGTTACCTGGTTCAAATGATCGGATTAACGGTGCAGAACTATCTCAGTGCCGCTACGGGAATAGCTGTTTTATTGGCAATAATCCGTGGGTTATCCCGGAAAACAACCGATAAAATTGGAAATTTTTGGGTTGATCTTACCCGTTGCACTATTTATGTACTCTTGCCATTATCTGTTATTATTTCCGTTCTTCTGATTGGACAAGGAGTTATTCAGAACCTGAAACCGTATGAAACGGTCCATACCTTAACTGGAACACAGCAGATCATTCCCATGGGACCTGCAGCTTCCCAGATTGCCATAAAACAACTTGGCACTAACGGTGGAGGTTTTTTTAATGCCAATAGTGCACATCCCTTTGAAAATCCTACTCCGTTCAGCAATCTGATTGAGAATCTTGCATTGATTATTATATCTGCCTCCCTGACTTACATGTACGGGAAAATGACAGGTTCTGTGAAACATGGATGGGCCATTTTTACCGCTATGATGATTTTACTCATTACCGGTTTGATCTTTTCCTTACATGCCGAATATACACCCAATCCAATTTTCGGAAATACATCGTTAATGGAAGGAAAAGAAATGCGGTTGGGAATTACCAATAGTGTCTTATGGGAAACAACCACCACCGCTACCTCCTGCGGGGCTGTGAATTCCATGCACGACAGTTTGTCTCCTCTTTCCGGGATGATAGGAATGATTAACATCATGCTGGGAGAGGTCATTTTTGGCGGAGTTGGATCAGGACTATATGGCATGATTATCTTCATTATTCTGACAGTTTTTATTGCAGGGTTGATGGTAGGCCGAACTCCTGAATACCTGGGTAAAAAGATTGAATCTCACGAGGTACAAATGTCGATTATTGCCACCCTTGCACCCAACCTGGTCATCCTGGTCTTCACAGCTGTTGCTGTGATGCTGCCTGCCGGATTATCCGGGCTGAACAATACCGGTCCGCACGGATTATCTGAAATTCTATATGCATTTAGTTCAGCTGCCGGTAACAATGGTAGCGCTTTCGCAGGACTGAATACCAATACTGTTTTTTATAATCTAATGTTGGGTCTGGGGATGCTAATCGGCCGGTTTGGAGTTATCCTCCCGGTGATGGCCATTGCAGGAAGCATGGCAGAAAAGAAAATTACTCCTCCTTCCATGGGAACTTTCCGCACAGATAACAGTCTGTTTATAGCATTATTAATAAGCGTAGTCCTTATTATCGGCGGACTAACCCATTTTCCCGCCCTTTCCCTCGGGCCCATTATGGAACATTTATTATTGCATCACGGCATTACCTTTTAGTTTAAATATTAACAGATATGGTTTCAAAACATTCAGTTAGCTTATTCAACAGAAAAATTCTGACCGAAGCAATTCGGGAAAGTTTTAATAAACTAAGCCCTTCTGTCCAGATAAAAAATCCTGTGATTTTTATTGTGGCCATTGGAGCCTTACTGACTACATTTGAATTACTTACGGACCTTTTTCAGGGAACTTTTTCTTCTTTTTATTTTCAGATAGCTTTATGGCTGTGGTTCACGGTCCTATTTGCGAATTTCTCAACTGCAGTTGCCGAAGGACGTGGCAAAGCCCAGGCAGAAACGCTTAGGAAAAGCAGGACACAAACTCAGGCAAGAAAACTGGTAAACAACAAAGAAATTCTGGTCTATGCGAATCAGTTAAAGAGAGGTGATATCGTCGTTTGTGAAGCTGGGAATGTCATTCCTTCCGATGGAGAGGTCATTGAAGGGATTGCCAGCGTGGATGAATCTGCTATCACCGGAGAATCTGCTCCGGTAATCAGGGAAAGCGGGGGTGACCGATCCGCAGTGACCGGTGGTACAAAAGTCATCAGTGACCGGATCATTATAAAAATAACCAGTGAACCAGGAAATACATTTATTGACAGGATTATCGCCATGGTGGAAGGAGCTATAAGACAAAAAACACCTAATGAAATAGCCCTTTCAATTCTTCTTTCGGGGTTGTCGATCATCTTTCTTCTGGCAGTGATAACATTGCCCGCTTTCTTTGGATACAATCTTAAAACATCCGGAGTGTCTGAATCACAGAATCTATCATTGCCGGTTCTCATCGCCTTGCTTGTTTGCCTGATCCCTACTACGATTGGTGGACTTTTAAGCGCCATCGGCATAAGCGGAATGGACAGGCTTTTACAGCGCAATGTGATTGCCATTAGCGGCAGGGCCATTGAAGCCGCCGGAGATGTAGATGTTTTGTTATTGGACAAGACAGGTACCATTACCTTGGGGAACCGGATGGCTACTGATTTTGTTCCCGCCAAAGGTGTTACCATAGAGGATCTTGCTGATGCAGCGCAGCTTTCATCCTTATCGGATGAAACTCCTGAAGGACGCTCAATTGTTATTCTTGCAAAGGAACAATTTAATATCCGCGGACGCGAGGTGCATGAACTCAAAGCCTCTTTTATCCCTTTTTCGGCTCAAACGAGGATGAGCGGGGTGGACATAACCAATGATGACGGGACAATTCGTCATATTCGAAAAGGATCTTCAGAAGCTATAAAATCCTTTATCCAGAATAATAACGGTTTTTTTCCGAAAGAAATCATAGATATCGTTGCAGATCTGGCAAGGCAGGGAGCAACACCACTGGTGGTTGCCGAGGACAATAAAGTTTTAGGAGTTGTTCATTTGAAAGACATCGTTAAAGGGGGAATTAAACAGCGGTTTGCCGAATTACGTAAAATGGGAATCCGTACTATCATGATCACCGGAGATAATCCTTTAACCGCGGCGGCTATAGCTGCCGAAGCAGGGGTCGATGATTTTATGGCGGAAGCAAAACCAGAGGATAAATTAAGACGTATCCGTCAGGAACAATCCGCCGGGCATTTGGTAGGAATGATTGGGGATGGGACGAATGATGCTCCTGCCCTCGCCCAGGCAGATGTTGGCATAGCTATGAATTCAGGAACCCAGGCTGCCCGTGAAGCCGGCAATATGGTAGATCTTGACAGCAATCCCACCAAACTGATCGAAGTGGTTGAAGTTGGGAAACAACTGCTGATCACCCGGGGGTCACTTACTACTTTCAGCATTGCAAACGATGTGGCAAAATATTTTGCAATCATTCCGGCTATTGCGCTTTCACTCTACGCCGGTAAAAATGGAGTGGGAACTCTCTCGGTTCTGAATATCATGAAACTTGGTTCTCCGGAAAGTGCTATTTTAAGTGCAATAATCTTTAATGCAATCATCATTATCTTACTGATCCCCCTGGCTTTAAAAGGTGTGCAATACCGTCCGGTTTCTGCAGTCTCTGCCCTGATGCGCAATCTTTTAATTTATGGAGCAGGTGGCATTATTGCACCTTTTATAGGAATTAAATTAATCGATCTGCTAATTAATTTTTTAAAGTAATCGGTATGAAGACTTTAATTACATCCATAAAAATATTTATATTTTTTACGATTCTTACAGGGATAATTTATCCCTTATTGATCACACTCCTCGGACAGTTAATTTTTCCATTCCAGGCAAATGGAAGTCTTATTGTCATTAATGGAAAAACAATCGGGAGCAAGCTCATAGCTCAAAATTCAGATACTTCAATCTATTTTTCATCAAGACCTTCCATGATATCGTACAATCCCATGCCATCCGGAGCTTCGAATTATGGATTGACAAATTCCCGGTTAAAGGATACAGTGAATTACAGGAAGAAGAAATTCCTTCTATATAATCACCTGGGTTCATTAACCCCGGTCCCGGCAGAAATGCTCTTTGCTTCGGCTAGTGGAATTGATCCGCATATTTCTCCCGAAGCCGCATTTTTGCAAGTGGAGAGAATTGCCAGTGCACGGAAATTTAATGTTGACCAGAAAAATCAATTAATGAAAATTATCCGGGATAACACAGAAAAGCCCCAGTTCGGTTTATTGGGTGAATCCCGTGTGAACGCATTGCTTTTAAATCTGGAAATCGATAAGATTAAGTAAAATGGAATACTCTGATTCCATAAAAACATTTAATTTTAATCTTTAATTTCATTCCGCATAATCATGAGCAGTTTTGATTTCAAAAGGCCGGATCCCGATGAATTGCTTGCTGATCTTCTTAAAGAAGAAAACAAGAGCAAACGTGGTAAACTCAAAATTTTTTTTGGGATGTGTGCCGGCGTTGGCAAAACCTATTCCATGTTACAGACTGCCAGGATTGAAAAATTAAAGCAGAACGATATTGTTATAGGTTATATAGAGACACATAACCGGGTAGAAACTGCTGAATTGGTAAAAGGATTTGAAATCATTCCACGTAAAAAAATCGACTATAAATCCACTTCTATCCAGGAGATGGATCTGGATGCCATTATTGCAAGACATCCTCAGATCGTCCTGGTGGATGAGCTGGCCCATACCAATGCGCCGGGAAGCCGTCACCGGAAAAGATACCAGGATGTCCAGGAGATTCTTGATAACGGAATCAATGTCTATACTACCTTAAATGTCCAGCATCTCGAGAGCCGGTCGGAAACCGTGGGTCAGATAGCAGGAGTAATGGTCAGAGAAACTGTTCCCGATGAAATTTTTGAAAATGCCGACGAGGTGGAACTGGTCGACCTTACCCCCGAAGAATTGCTGCAAAGACTGGCAGAGGGAAAAGTCTATACAGCGGAACGATCCAAAGAGGCCATCGAAAATTTTTTCCGGAAAGGCAATATCACGGCCTTAAGGGAGATGGCCCTTAGGATAGTTGCCGACCGTGTAGATAAACAGCTGCTTGATTATATGCAGTTTAAAAGGATATTGGGACCCTGGAAATCCGGATTGCATTTTTTAATTGCAATAGGTCCCGGTCCCAATGCCGGAGAACTCCTCAGATGGGCAAAGACCTTATCGTATACGATGGGGGCAACTATTCAGGCACTCTATGTGGAAACTTTACACAAACTAACCTCCGATGAACAAACTCAGCTTGATGTCAATATCGATCTTGCCAAACAATTAGGCATCCAATTCAGGATCGTCACCAACAATGACATCGTAAATGCCATTATAGAATTTGCACACAAAGAGAATATTACCCATATTATTGTCGGAAAACCCAAAGCAAAAAATATACTGGACAAAATAAAGCAAAGTAATTTTTTGAACAGGCTTACCCGGGAAAGCGAAAATATTGATGTGTATATTCTTGGTTCACAAGGTAAAACGAGGGGCAAATTCAAGAAAAAGGGGGTTGTCCTCTCTTTCACCTCTACCCTGTCGGAGTACGTCAGCACCGCCCTGATCGTTATTTTCTCCTCGGTGATTTGTTACATAGTTAATGGATATGTGGGCTACCAAGTTATCTCTTTTATCCTGTTATTCCTGGTCTCTCTTCTGGCTCTCTTTTACGGGACAGGCCCTATCCTGCTGGCATCTACTCTCAGTGCATTGATATGGGACTACTTCTTTATTCCGCCATACTTTACCTTACACATCGGCCGGGCAGAAGATATTTTGATGTTGATCATGTTCTTTATCATCGCCCTGATTAATGGAATATTGACTTCGGGCATCAGGAGACAGGAAAAAAAGATTCGGATCCGCGAAGAGCGGACACATGCCCTGTACCAACTTACAAAGGATCTGAATATGGCTTCCGGGATCGATCAGGTCTCCATTATTGCCGAAACATATATCAGCAGATATTTCAATCTTGAATGTGCCATTCTGCTTACAGAAGATTTAGTACACCTGGACAGTAAAATCAGGAACGATACTCCTGTCAGGTTATCCGAAAATGAGTTTAGTATTGCTTCCTGGGTATATAAACACTCCGTCAAGGCAGGTAAAAATACCGATACCCTTCCATCCACCAATTATACCTTTTATCCTTTAACAGGAAGCAATAATAATATGGGAGTTATCGCGGTTGAACTTCCCAGGGTCTTTACCCAGGGTGAAGAACAATTCTGGGAGGCTTTTCTTTCTCAGATCTCCGGTAAATATGAACGGGAATACCTTCGAAATGCTGCCCGAAAAGCTTACATTCTCAACGAATCGGATAAGTTATACAAGACCCTCTTTAACTCCATTTCACATGAATTGCGGATCCCGGTTGCCACTATCATGGGATATTCCGATCTTTTGCTGACCCAGGATTATCCGGACGAAACAAAAAATAAACTGTACCATGAAATCAATACAGCTTCGATTAGATTAAACAGGCTGATTGAAAATCTTTTAAATATGTCGCGTCTTGAATCCGGACGAATTACCCCGCATCCTGACTGGTGTGATGTACAGGATTTAGCCAATACCGTGGCAGATAATCTTAAAATAGAACTTTCAGCTTTCATATTTTCAGTGGTAATTCCCGAAAATATGCCTTTAGTTTATATCGATTTTGGATTAATGGAACAGGTTTTGCATAATCTTGTCTTAAATGCAACCCAGTATGCTCCTCAAGGAACAAATATAAGGCTCAAGTTTTTTTATGATCATGACGCTCTAACCATCCAGGTTATGGATCGTGGAAAAGGTTTCCCGTCCGGAGAATTAACGTCCTTATTTGACAAATTTTACAGGGGTCCGGATGCCAAAGCCGGAGGTACAGGTTTAGGGCTCTCTATCGTGAAAGGATTTGTTGAAGCCCAGGGAGGAACCGTCAAGGCTGAAAACCGTCAAAACGGCGGCGCTATGTTTACCATTAAGATGCCGGTCAAAGTATCGGAAATAAATTCGATCGAAAACAAATAAACCTTATGGATCAGCAAGGAACGATATTAATTATTGACGATGAAGTTCAAATCCGGCGTTTGCTTGAAATCACCCTATCTGCAAACGGATATAAAATTTCTGAAGCCAAAACAGGTAAAGAAGGATTGGCGCTGGCTGCCACTGAACAGACTATCCTCACCATCCTCGACCTGGGCTTACCTGATACAGATGGTCTCAATATTCTGAAAAAACTTCGTGAATGGTACCAGAAACCTATTATTGTTCTATCTGTCCGAAATTCTGAGGATGATATCGTGAAGGCCCTGGACGAAGGAGCAAATGATTATTTGACCAAACCCTTCCGTACAGGGGAACTGCTTGCACGTATCAGGGTAGCCATACGACATAATCAGAGTATTGGCGACAACCCGTTAATCGAAACCGGACCTTTGAAGATTGATCTGGCAAATCATACAGTCCATAAAAATGAAGAATTGATCAAACTAACCTCGACAGAATTTTCAATGCTTTCACTATTGGCCAGAAATGAAGGCAGAGTTCTTACACACCAATATATTTTAAAAGAAATCTGGGGAGTTGGATATCAGCAACAAACCCAATATCTTAGAGTATTCATGGCTCAACTGCGAAAAAAGGTCGAAGACGATCCCTCTAAACCCAAACTACTAAACACGGAATCAGGAATCGGATATAGGTTTGGCAACAAATAAAATGCACCTTTTGTCCTAATTCCTGCTGTCAGGAGTCCAAAAAAGCATTGATTAAACAGGGCAAATCAACCAAGTGATGGTTCGGTCCCTGACCGTAATTCCGTCGTATCATCTCCGGGGTTTGTGTAATGTTTCTGTAATGTTTGTGTAATGTTCCTGTAATAAATGTTACAGAAAACTTACACAAACATTATTGTATAGTTACACAAACCAAGGCTCTGATAGAAACTGTTACAGCATTCTGATTGGATTTTTCTTTCCCGGATTGTTGTGGTTTGAAGATTGACAGAATATATCTGCCCCAATTGGATGATCAGAGAGACTTTAAGTCCTGCCCCGTTGGCGCATAAAAAGGAAAAACCTTACCGGGCATACTGGAATCATACCCAAACTGCTGACGCGACAGGATTGCATCGAAAAACCTGTTTTTTCCCTTATGAGAGGCATCACAACTGATGCTTTGAAAAAATACAAAAAAAATATAGATACAAAGCAGCAAGCGGCAGCTTCATATCTATATTTCCTAAATTATCTTGTAAATCTTATTTTTTGGGACGTTCCAGCAATTTAAAGAACTGATCCAGTTGAGGAAGAATCATGATGGTTGTACGCCTGTTCAAGGATCTTCCATCGGCCGTCTCGTTGGTTGCAACAGGTTGGTATTCGCTCTGTCCGGCAGCCGTCATCTTGGCGGCGCTTAAACCGTACCTGTTCTGAAGCACACGTATCACAGCGGTTGACCTCTTCACACTGAGGTCCCAGTTGTCCAACAAATCACCCCTTCTGAAAGGCACATTGTCGGTATGGCCCACAACCATGAATTCAATGTCTTTTTGATTGTTCAGAACCCTGGCCACTTTGCCTAATACTTCGCCTGCCCTTTCGGTTATTTCGTAACTTCCTGAATTAAAGAGCATTTTATCGGAAATATCAATATAAACAACTCCTTTCACCACCTTGACGTTGATGTCCTGGTCATTGATATTGTCAAGCACGCCTTTCAGATTCATCACCAGAGCCATGTTCAGGGAATCCCGTTGGGCCAGTGAAGCCTGAAGAGAATAAATCATCTGGTTTTGAGCACCAATATTTTCCATTGATTTTTTGATGCTCTCAGCCTGAGAATTGGTGATCACAGAAAGGTTCTCCAGCTGTTTCAAGGTCTGATCATTGTTTTCTTTCAGGGCAGAGACCCGATTGCTCGACACCGTCAGTTTTGACTGGAGATCTGCAATTTTCATCTCACCATCCTTGACCCTGTTCTCACAATTGGTCAGATTCTGTTGTGTAACCGCGTGAGCTGACTTTTCGCGCGACAATTGACTCGCCTGGTCATTGAATTTTCTTGTAGAAACACATGATCCCAAAAAAATGATCATGGTTACCACCGTTACTATTTTCATCTTCATAATACCTATTTTTAATAATAAATTTCTCAAATTAACCGTCCAAAATAAAATTTCAAAAACAATGCCATTTTACCTGCTATAAATTCCACTGAATTTTATAGCCTGCGAACCCTTTTATTATAAAGGATTTATCTTTAAAAAACGGATTTAAAAGTAAACCGGATTTTCCATTTATAAATTTCTTTTAGGTTAAGTAATTCTTTATTTTTCTTAATATAAAGAGAAGTTTTTCAATTTGAAATTTCGGTAAATCTCTGAATGGATTGGTTTATAGCAGAAACTACTGAAGGAGAATACATTATTTGAGTTGGAGATAAAAAAAGGCACTGAACCTTCGTTGTAATAAAAAAAGGTTAGACTCTTCTGTCTAACCTTCTCATTTTCAATCCGTCGGGGTGACAAGATTTGAACTTGCGACCCCACGCCCCCCAGACGCGTACTCTAAACCAAGCTGAGCTACACCCCGGATTTTCTTTGTCTGAAGCTGAATTATCTTTCGATACTCTGCTTTCAAACACGGATGCAAAAGTAGTTCTGTTTTTCCTCATTACAAAATATTTTTATTCTAAATTGTTCAGGAAAATCAGGGATTGTTAAAGTAATTCCACGCCCATAAAGAAGATATTTTTCATTAGCAAATATTGCTCGTGCAATTTATTTTTTATATGTTTGAAAAATTAATTTTGAGTCGTATGGAATTATTTAAATCGATAAATATCAACAAGGAATCGAAACCGGATGTTGCACACAAAGGTGTTACGGAAAGAGTGAGATGTCTGATATTAGGATCTGGTCCTGCAGGTTACACCGCTGCAATTTATGCAGCAAGAGCTAATCTCAAACCGGTACTTTATGAAGGCCTTCAACCAGGAGGTCAATTAACCACTACCACTGAAGTAGAAAATTTTCCCGGATATCCTGATGGAATCACGGGCCCTGTTTTAATGGAAGATCTGAAAAAACAAGCGTTACGATTTGGTACAGACATCCGCTTTGGACTGGCAACGGATGTTGAGTTAAAAGGGCCGCTACACAAAATTACAATTGATGATGAAAAAATTATTGAAGCTGAAGCTGTTATCATAGCCACTGGTGCAGAAGCACAATATTTGGGACTTCCAGATGAAAAAAAATACGCCGGATCAGGTGTTTCTGCGTGTGCCACTTGTGACGGATTCTTCTATAGAGGTAAAGATGTAGCTGTCGTTGGCGGTGGTGACACAGCTTGTGAAGAAGCTATTTATCTTTCCGGACTTTGCAGGAAGGTTTATATGGTTGTGCGTCGCGATGTGCTTCGGGCTTCAAAAATAATGCAGGAAAGGGTTTATAAAATTCCTAATATTGAAATTCTTTGGAAACATCAAACAAAAGGACTCTTTGGAAATGGCGTGGTTGAAGGAGTAATCTTATACAAAAACAAAGGAGAAGCCGATGAAAGTGAGGTAGAAATCAAAATAGACGGTTTTTTCCTTGCAATTGGACACAAACCGAATTCAGATATTTTCAAAAAATATTTGAAAACTGATATCGTTGGATATATCCAGACTACAGGTGATTCTTCCAGAACCAATGTTGAGGGTGTTTTTGCATGTGGTGATATAATGGATCCAGTTTATCGCCAAGCTATCACTGCAGCAGGATCAGGTTGTAAAGCTGCTATTGATGCGGAAAGATATCTATCTGAAAAGTGGAATAATCAATAGACCGACTCTGGGAGAGAATCTGTTAAATCTGATGTAATTATACTTAACGGAGAAAATCTATTTTATTCACCGAAATTAGAAAACGCTCTGATTTTATCATCAGAGCGTTAAGTTGTAATCTTTATTTTGATAAAGTAAACTTGAAAGTGCTGCCACGATCCAGTTCACTTTCAACCCAAATTTTCCCCTGGTGTTTTTCAACAAACTCTTTACAAAGAATTAATCCCAAACCTGTTCCTTCTTCTTCTTCTGTCCCTCTGGTAATATAATTAGTATCTATTTTAAACAATTTATCGGCATTTTCTTTAGTCATTCCTTTGCCGTTATCTTTTATGGCAACCTCAATAAAATCATCTTTTTCTTCAGCAGATAGTTCTATTTCACCATTAGCGGCTGTGAATTTCACAGCATTTGAAACGATATTCCTCAGAACTGTCTTCAACATATCAGCATCGACACGGACTAAGAGTTTATCAGGTATATGATCCACTATATTGATTTTTTTTCGATGAGCATTTTCCATCAAAATTTCAACAGCTTCATCAGCCACCTCTTTTAAAGTAAGAGTGGTAGGATTAAATGGAATTTGCCCCTGCTGTACCCTGGCCCAACTCAGAAGATTTTCCAAAAGCCGGAACACTTGAGTGGCAGCCCTATTGATCATATCAGCATATTCCTGAATAGTGGGAAGATCCATATCTTTTGCCTCTTCCTTAAGAATATTGCTGAATCCTAAAATTCCATTAAAAGGATTCTTAAGATCATGGGCTATAATGGAGAAGAATTTATCCTTGGTCGCATTGGTTTCTTTTAATTTAGATTCACTCTCCCTGAGAGCTTCCTCATTATTTTTTCTTTCTGTAATATCGACAATGTTTCCAACTATCTTAATAATTTTCCCATTCTCAAAAACAGGGCTTCCGATAATACGTACCCACCTATGACCGCCATCAGTACTCCTGCATCTTAAATCCAAGTCATAGGGTTCTCCCCTATTAATTGCATTTTCGAAGGCCTTGTCCATTACCTGTTGATCCGGTTCAATAAATATCTTTAACTGATCTGCTTTATTTGGATCAAAATCCCTTGATACGCCATAAATACGATAAGCTTCTTTTGTCCAGGCAAATCTTTGGGTTGGTACATCGTATTCCCAACCTCCGATTTTTGAGATCATCTCAGTTTTATTCAGCAACCTTTCACTCTTAAACAAAGCCTGAGATAATTGTTTACGGGTATCTTCATTTCCGATTGCTGAAGCAATAATTCCCAATATTCTTCGATCTTCATCCGTCGGATGAAAATCATTTTGATAAAAAAGACTTAAAACACCGATGGGATTACCTTCAGACCGGATGACCCGACCCAAGAATGTCTGAAGGGCATAAGATTTAATAAGCTGATCTGTTCCCACATAGGATGTCCTCGAAAGATTATTGATCAGAACCGCATCTTTTTTATTGTCAACAATCAGATCATAACAGATGCGTCCAGGAGCAGCTTCGCGGGATTTAAAACCCGGAGGAGTTTGCCACTGTCCCACGCTATTTAAAAATCCATCTTCAAGACGACTGTATAAGGCACATTTTGCAGATAATAATTCACCACTGAGAGCCGTTAATTGATTGATGTTTTGATCAAAATCTGATCCGAGAGAGGAAAGAGATTCGCTCAGTTTTACCAGTTTTGTGGCATTCAGTTTTAAAAGTTCTTCTGCTTTTTTCCTTTCTGTAATATTTTGTCCCTGAGCAATTGTGGAGATAATATTTTTCCCTTCACTGTCATAAATTGAGGCAGCGTTCAGCAGAATAATCTTAATTTCTTTATTTTTTGTTTGAATAGGAATTTCAAGCGATTCGACATATTCACCTCTGAGGGTCTGTTCTATCTGGGCTAATGATTCTTTCTTGGAATTGTCCGGGAATAATAGATCGAGTTCCTGTCCAATAACTTCATCTGAAGTGTACCCGGTTAAATATTCAAAAGCATGATTAAACCGCATGATCTTAAAAAGTGGATTCCAGACAATAATTGGAGCATTAGCATAATTTATAAGTTTATCTAAATAATCATGTGTTTGTCTGAGATTCTCTTCCGACTGTTTAAATTTTTGAATGTTCTGTTCCAGCTCAAAAGCATATTGCTTTAATTTTTTATCAGCTTGTTCTGTTTGAATAAGCTTATCCTCTAATTTCCGAAAAAGTACTGCATTGTATTCTCTAAGACTTTCAGTTTCACTTTTTTCAAGCTCAGGTTTTGTCTTAATCACACCCATTTCCGATTCATCAAGCACCTGTTTAATGATAGTCAGGAATACCGATGGTTCCTGAGGTTTAATCAAAAACCGGTCAGCTCCAAGGCGTAGTGCATATTTAATATCTTGTGGGCTAGTATATGCGGCGGTGTAAAATATAAAAGGAATTCTTTTTAGAACCTCATCCTTCCTCCATTCTTTACATAGTGTAAAACCATCCATTACAGGCATTAAGATATCTGTAATAATTAAATCGGGAGGATATTTACGGGCAAGCGCCAAGGCTTCAGCTCCATTTTTAGCAGTGCTTATTTTGTAATCTACTCCTTTCAATAACGATTCAAGCATATATCGGTTTTCGAGCCTGTCATCAACTATAATAATGTGCTTCATACTTAAATATTTATTTTTTGGAAAAAGCAGAATAAATCCGATTCATTTAAGATTTGATTATATATGATTCCATTTGTGAAATAAAAGTATCCGGATTAATAGGCTTTTCTATATATCCGGTGGCTCCGGCTTCTAATGCTTTATTTCTGTCTCCAATCATGGCAAACGAAGTAACCACGATGATGGGGATATCTTTCACCTCATCAGTTGCTCTTAATTCTCTGGTGACTTTATATCCGTCCATTTCAGGCAACTGGATATCAAGAATGATGGCATCCGGGTGGTATCCCTTAGCTTTAAAAATTCCATCCGCTCCATTATTAGATTGAAATACTTCATAATTATTTGATTCAAGTAAAAAAGTAAGCATATATAAGCTCTGAACATCATCCTCAACAATTAGTATTTTTTTCTTCATGATTTTCCAATTTCCAACATTTCTCTATAAGAAACAGATGATTTTAATTAGAGTTCTTTCATTCATTAGGATAATTCTATTAAGCTGATGAATACGGTGGACGTTTACTTTTCCGCCGGTAAGTATCATTAACAACATCTAATAAACAAAAATCAGGTCCAACGATTACACAAGCGACCAGACTCTGGTCAAGAAGAGCAAAAAAAGAGAAACACATAGAAACTTTCAAATCCTTTAAAAGACTTGCAGGATTATACATATTGAATATCTAAGTGCATTTAATTTAATAAAATAATAGTCACTTCTCGTATCTTTTATTTTACTTTCAATATATAAAATTTAACTTAAAATTCAAAAAATTAAATCGTAAAAGGAAGACAACAATTTAGCTTCAAAGAAAACTATCAAGAAAATCAAAATAAAAGATCAGCCAAGGTATAATTTTAAGAGGCTTTTTCTCTTTATGTTTTGGAGTTTCCGAAGAGCCTTTTCTTTAATTTGTCGGACTCTCTCGTGTGTCAAATCCATATCATCACCAACTTCTTTTAACGTATGTGAACCGTAACCATTTAATCCATAATAGTATTTAATAATTTCAGATTCACGATGATTTAATGTGTCGAGCATCCTGTCAATATCTGTTTTCAAAGATTCTTTTAACAACTCATTATCAGGATCAAGATTATTGTCCATTCCATATACTTCAAATTTTGACGTCTCTGAATTTTCACCTTCATTTTCAGAAATGTCAATAGATTGGCTGAGATTTGCTGAGTTTAAAGCTTCACCAACAAAAATTGGATCCAATTTAAGCATTTCAGATATTTCTTCGGTAGTCGGTTCCCTTTGAAAATCCTGTTCAAGCGTAATAAATGCCTTATGAATTTTATTAAACTGACCTATTTTATTTAATGGCAATCTTACGATTCTTGCTCTTTCCGCTAATGCTTTTAGAATCGCTTGTCTAATCCACCACACGGCATAAGAAATGAATTTGAATCCTCTTGTTTCATCAAAACGTTCGGCAGCAACAATCAAACCTAAATTTCCTTCGCTAATCAGATCCTGCAAAGTCATATCCTGATTTTGATACTGTTTAGCCACAGAAACGACAAATCTAAGATTTGAAATTATAAGAGTTTCAAGAGCTTTTGAATCACCCCTTTTTACTTTCTGGGCTATTTGGACTTCTTCTTCCGGAGTCAGCAATTTTATTCTCCCTATCTCCCGAAGATATTTATCTAATGAGATCGCTTCTCTCTTAGTTACTTGTTCTATAATTTTCAAATGTCTCATAGCAATTAACCTTTCACCAATTCTTTTGATTTTGAATAAATAAATCTTCGCATCGTTTTTCTTACTGCATGATTTAACCTATTAACAAAATCATCCAATATATTCATATAATTCATAAAAGCCTCGTATGGACTGTTGTAAGGATTTGTTAAAGATGCCACCTCCCGATTTGAAAAAAATTTTGATGACATAAAATACAAATGATCCAATGATTGAAGATATTGCCAATCTCTTAAGAGATCGGAATTATGACAATTTTCAATTTTATCATTTACACTATAAAGTTTTTTCAAAGCTTCCTGTTGCAATTCATTACCGACCCAGGCAGAAAGGTCTCTTTCTTCCCTGCTGCCTCTTGATATAGGTTCGGGAATAGGGATCTCAGAAACAGGCAGATAATTATCTGATATTTCAGAAGGAGTCATAAATTTATAGTCAGTCATTTCCATAATTGAAGAAGAAAGAGATTTTAAAAATTTGTTTATCCCATTGCCTTTATTCTGTCCTTTACCTGCGAATTTATAATCCACAAATAAATTGACAATTGGCTCCTGAAGTGGAATATTGTTAAGGATTGAAATAAAATTATTCGAAATGCCTGAGCATCCAAACCGATCAGCATTGGCAAAACCCAAAGCTACATCTTCACTCAAACGATTGTTTTTCAGTAAAAGGTATAACTCAGGACTTTTAGGATTGTGATATAAATAATTAGGACTTCTCCACCGAAGAATGTGTTTGGCACCTTCAGTCAAAATAGCTTTAAATCCCATCTGAGCCACCATCTCACCAATTGCATCAGAGTAAATTAACTCAGTATTTTTATAAACTATTGGAGTTTGATTAAATAATTTTTCTATTTTTTGAACATGAGCCTTTGATTGACGAATAAATTCGTCTTTGTTAAACAAAGAAGCAAGGGAATAAGAATATGTTTCACCGAAGAATTCAACCCCTCCGGTATCAGCCATACGCTGAAAACTTTCAATTACTTCCGGTGCATACAGATAAAATTGATCCAATGCAATTCCGGAAATAGAAAATGCAATTTTAAAACGGCCTGAATATTTCTTCAATAATCCGATTAATATTTCATTGGTAGGTAAATAAAATTTTTTGGCAGCAAGTCTGACCTTTCTTTCGTTTTCAAAATCGTCGTAATAATAGGAATCATTTCCCACATCAAAGAAACGATATCTCTTCAATTGAAAAGATTGATGAACCTGGAAGGAAAGACTGATACTCTTCATAATTTTTTTCAGAAATTTATTTATCAATATGTTTCAAAACTTCAAGAACGGATATAATGATATCGCCTACATTGTAAGTGCATATCTTATCAATATTGACCAGAATTTGAATTAATTACTGAATCTGAGTTGACTCAACTTCACTTTCACTTTCAGACATTTGCCAATCAACAATAAATTGATAGGAACCAGGAACAGACATTTCGGATGATCTTTTCCCTTTTGACAATGGGAAAAGATCATCGTCATGAAATGCAAAAATCAGCTTATCATTCTGGATAGTCTTGTCATTAGATGTATCTTTATCAAGCATACTTTGTGTTTTATTTTTTATTGTTTTCTTTACGGTATATACCATTAAAACAATTACTTATAAATCTTTCTTTTCTGAATATGACCTAATAAACCTGTTGGTTTGTTTATTACATTTTAATTCAATGGATGTATTTAAGTTCCTTTAAAATCAAGGACAATATTAAGGGTTTGATTTCTCTCCGGAAATAGGAAGATTTCTAATTCATCTATTCCCATAAGAGTAAAAAAGATTAAGAATTTGTCTATTCATTCATAAGAATTTTTCTTAGTCTTCCTGCTATTATTCGACCAATCCTTGTTTAAAAGCGTAATGAGTTATTTCTGAATTATTTTTCAGATTCATTTTACTGAGAATATTGGAACGATATACACTGATTGTCTTAACACTGAGTGAAAGATCAGAAGCAATGTCTGAAATACTTTTCCCTGAAGCTATCAGAAGTAATACCTGGAATTCACGATTAGATAAGTTCTCGTGTGGTAATTTTTGGGAATCCTGTCTTAATCCTTCGGTGAGTAATCTTGCAATCGACCTTGTAATATATTGTTCTCCTTTTAAAATTGTTTTAATTGCTTTCAGGAGTTCAGCCGACGATGTGTTTTTGGTAAGATATCCCATTGCTCCGGCCTTTATTACCCTCAATGCAAATTGATCTTCCGGATACATGCTCAGGACCACTATTGGAATTTCAGGATGAATCTCTTTAACATCTTTAATAACATCAAGACCATTTCTTCCCGGCATATTTAAATCCAGGATTAATAAATCCCATTTCTCACTTTTGACCTTACCCATCACTGTAACAGAATTTTCAGCCTCGCCAAAAATAACGTCAGGTAAATTGAGAGACAATGATTTAATTAGGCTTTCCCTTACCAGAGTATGATCATCGGCTACAAGGATTTTGGTCATTTATTACTAATTAGATTTATTCTTTTATCTCCAGCTTAACAGTAGTACCGATATCCCTGATACTTTCAATTGTCAGTTGACCTCCAATCGAGAGTGCCCTTTCACTCATCCCAAGCAAACCAAAAGAATGCACTTTAGATACTTTATCCATGTCGAATCCTATTCCATTATCTTTAACCTGCAGTGTCAAAGAATCATCTTCTTTTTTAAATAGCACCCAAATTTTTGTAGCATTGGAGTGCCTTGAAATATTTGTTAAAATCTCTTGGAAAATTCTGAATATAGCTGTCGATTCTTCATTATTAAAAGAATGATCCATGATATCAATTTCAACTTCACATTCAATTTTAGTACGTATTCTCAATTGTTGAATCAACCATTCAAGGGCCGGGACCAAACCAAAATTATCCAGGATTGCAGGTCTGAGTTCAGTGGCGATTGTTTTTACAGAATCGATTGAAGCATCAATCAAATTGATCAATGGAAGTAGTTTTTCTCTTAAAGAATTGACTGAAAGATTATTTTGATTCATGAGTCCTTCCATATCAATCTTTAGCGCGGTAAGAAGATGTCCCAATTCGTCATGAATTTCCATTGCCACCCGTTTCCTTTCCTCTTCTCTGATGTTCAGAAGATGTGAGGATAATCCACGAAGTTGTTCACGCGAATCTTCTAATTCTTTGGTCCGATCCTTGATTTTTTGTTCCAGATGGTCCTTAATTAATTTATTTCTATTGAAAATAACATTGGTTTCCGGAGTATCGTCAACTAATGCAAGCGCTGATATCATAGGTTCATTATCACTATTCCTGGATAATGAACAATACCAGGTAGCTCTCTTCTTTGAACCATCTTTTATCCTGACAAGGGTTTCAATCGGCTCAAGTTCTTCTTTCAGAATCATATCTTTAATTTCCCTGAAATATTCCCCTTCCGGGAAAAAAATAGAAAAATCTTTTCCAATCACTTCCCGCTCTTTGTAATTAGTGAAAAGTTCAAAGCTGTGATTGAATTTACGGATAACGAATTGTTCGTTCAATAATGAAAAGGGAATATTAAAGAATTCAGCAAGATGTTCCAGAAGATTATGAGTTTTATTAAGCTTTTCTTCTGATTTCTTCAAATCCTGGGTTGCTCTATCAAGTTCAATGGAATATCTTTTTAATTTTCTTTCATTTAATTCTATCTGGAACAATTTGTCTTCAAGTTTTCGGAAAAGAATAGCATTGTACTCCCTTAGACTTTCTAATTCATTTCTGTTTAAATCTTCAGATGCTTTTAATTCTCCTGATTCGAATTCCTGAAGCACTTGTTTTATTTCAGATAAAAATTCTTCAGGTTCCTGCGGTTTAATGAGGAGACGATCTGCACCAAGTTTAAGAGCGTATTTTATGTCCTTCGGATTAGTATAAGCTGCCGTATAAAATATAAAAGGAATCTTATTCAGTAATTGGTCCTTCCGCCATTCTTTGCAAAGAGTAAAACCATCCATAACTGGCATCAGTATGTCTGATATAACAAGATCAGGAGGATTTTTGTGAGCTAAATCCAGTGCCTCCAGTCCATTATTTGCAGAAGTTAAATGAAATTCCTCTCCTTTTAATAAGGACTCAATCATGTATCTGTTTTCAACTTTATCATCGACAATTAATATATTTTTCACGAAATAGAAATTTAAACGATGCACAGTAGATTTAAATATCTCATCCTATCCGGATTGAGGTAAAAGGAGAAATTTCATTATTTTAAAATACTAAAAAAATGCGGTTTAAACAAATTATAAAATCAACAATAAATAATATCAAGAATATAATGTCGTTTTTTTTAGGCTGAAGGATCATGATATTCCCTTTTCACCTTTAGTCTAAACATCTATAGCCTATAAACCTCCTATGACATTATTTTATTCCAATTACTTTTTATCTATACCAAAACAAAAAAGGCTGCTTCAAAAATTGAAACAGCCTTTTTTGTTTTTGATTTATTGATTAATCTCTTCTTCCCATGAAAATAGCAATATAATATAACAAGGTAGCCAATGACCCTAAAGCTGCAACCACATAAGTATAACCAGCCCACTTTAAAGCGTCTTCAGCTTTCTCCTGAGTCTGAACATCTGTTACTCCTGAAGTCATAACCCACCGTAAAGCCCTTTTACTGGCATTCATTTCTACTGGAAGAGTAATGAAACTGAAAAGAGTGGTTAAACTGAAAAGTATAATTCCGGCAAGTAAAATAGCAGGAAAAGTATTAACTAAAAGAATTCCAGCCAATAGCAACCACTGCATCCATTGTGAAGCAAAACTGACAACTGGCACAAGGCTGGAACGTAATCCAAGCCATTCATAAGCTTGAGCATGTTGTAGAGCATGCCCACACTCGTGGGCAGCGACAGCTGCTGCAGCTACACTTTTTCCATAATAAACCTCTTCACTTAAATTTACGGTCTTATTGGTTGGATTATAATGGTCGCTAAGTTTTCCTTCGACAGATTCAATTTTTACTCCGGTTACTGCAAAATCACGAAGCATTTTTTCTGCTACCTCTCGTCCAGACATACCATTGGCAGTAGGAATTTGAGAATATTCTTCAAATTTATGTTTTAACTGATGACTAATCCACCAGCTTACCAAAGCAAAGGCAATAAAAATAATCCAAATCATCTCTTTTATTTAAATTAAGAATTCAATAGCAAAGCTATCAAAATTCCTGCCAAAGAGCATTAACTCTGAAAAATTGTCAGGCAAATATTTTGATTTAATTAATGTACTCATTAAGAATTTTGCCCAACTTCTTTCTTGTAAAGAAAATTCTGCTTTTTACGGTCCCCAGCGGCAATTCAAGCTTATCCGCAATTTCCTTGTACTTGAATCCGCTTAAGAATAGTTGAAAAGGTTCGCGAAATTCATCTTCCAGCATTCCAATTTTTTTATAGATTTCTTTTTCAGCATGAATGGAATCCGCGGCTGGATAATAATCATTTTTCGAAAATGAAATCTGCAATTTGTTGGAAGAACTTTCCAGAGTTGTTTTTGCCTTTACATTACGCCGGTAATCATTAATGAAGGTATTTTTCATAATCGTGTACACCCAGGCCATCAAATTAGTATCGGCTGAAAATTTGTCCTGATAAACCAGCGCCTTTAGATAAGTCTCCTGGACAAGATCCTGAGCCTTGTCGGTATCCGAGGTCAGGCTCAGTGCAAAATAAAATAATTTGCTTTGTAGTCCGGTTAATGAATTTTGAAACTGTATCTGCGTCATAAGGTCTGTCTTGTTTAATTTAATTTTTCGAATAGTAGATTTGAGCTATCAAACTTTATCTACAATTTATCAAAAAAAATAAAGAAAAACAAGGCGATAACCCCCTCCATAAACGACTTATTAAGTATGATTCTAAATAAGGAAAATGTAATTAATTCAATTTTAAGTAGTAATAATGAAATTCAAGTGATAATTATAAATTGCAAGTTTTAAATCAAATTCTGCAACTCGTGGGTGATTAGTACAGAGACTTAACAAAACTAAAAATCCCTTTTGGAATTATAGCTCCAAAAGGGATTATTGTATAATAAATTCGTTAATTTCAATTAAATTCAAGATTCACATCCTGAAGTTCCCACCAGGGAAGACCATTGAGATTCATTTCTTTAAGAAAAGGATCGGGATCGAATTCTTCGACATTATGAACGCCGGGATCTTTCCAGATTCCCTTCAGATACATCATGGCGCCAATCATAGCAGGTACCCCTGTGGTATAGCTTACTGCCTGGGTACCGGTTTCAGCGTAAGCCGCTTCATGACTGCAGTTGTTGTAGATATAACAGGTCTTCTTTTTCCTGTCCTTTATTCCACGGATTCTGCAGCCAATGGATGTTTCCCCCTTATAATTTGCACCCAATAATTCGGGAGCCGGCAATACAGCCTTCAAAAACTGTATCGGAACAATTTCTTTCCCCTCGTAAATTATAGGTTCTATACTGGCCATTCCAATATTCTGAATGACTCTCAGATGTGTCAGATACTCCTCGCCAAAGGTCATCCAGAATCGCGCCCTTTTTATGGACGGGAAATTCTTCACCAGTGATTCAAGTTCTTCGTGATATATCAGATAAGATTCCCTTTCCCCGATATTGGGATATGTCAATTTCTTGTGAATCTCATGAGGTTCAGTTTGTTTCCAGTCACCATTTTCCCAGTACTTTCCCTTTTGGGTGACCTCGCGGATGTTGATTTCAGGGTTAAAGTTGGTTGCAAAGGCTTTGCCGTGACTGCCCGCGTTGCAGTCAACAATATCCAGGTATCTTATTTCATCAAAAATGTGTTTGGAAGCATAAGCCGTGAAAATACTGGTCACCCCAGGATCAAAGCCACATCCCAATATGGCGGTTATTCCAGCCTTCTTATATTTTTCCTTATAAGCCCATTGCCATTTGTATTCAAATTTAGCTTCTTCGCGGGGTTCATAATTAGCAGTATCAAGATATGCAACCCCGGTTTCGAGGCATGCATCCATGATGGTTAAATCCTGATATGGAAGAGCTACATTTACTACGATATCAGGATTAAATGACCGGATTAATTTTACAAGTTCAGGCACATTTTCAGCGTCCACACCAGCTGTCTGGATTCGGTTTCCCCCAATTTTCTTTGCTATTGCATCACATTTTGATTTAGTCCGGCTGGCCAACATAATCTCGTGAAAAACATCAGGTTTCGAAGCCATCTTATGCGCTACAACGGTCCCAACACCACCTGCACCGATTATTAAAACTTTTCCCATCAATCAAAATTTTAAACAAAAATTAATTTTATTATCTGATCACTAATTTATTATATTTATTTATGTTTTCCCCCACAAATCAGACTTTAATTCATTAAAAGCTGCCGCAAGAATTAAAATTCATCACCCTTTAAGAATTAAACCTTGAATAAACAGGCTCAACACAAAGTTCAACTAATCAGTTCTTGAACGTTTCAGAAGGTCCTGATAAGCATCGATCCGTCTGTCCCTCAAAAATGGCCACCATCTCCTCACGCATTCTGATCGCCCGAAATCAATATCAACGATAATGTTTTTCTCCTCTGATTCAGGCGCCCTCGCCAGTATTTCTCCCTGTGGCCCTGCCGCAAAAGAATTTCCCCAGAATTTTATGCCCTCCGTTTGTCCGGAAGGATCCGGTTCAAATCCCGTCCGGTTAACCGCGATAATGGGAACTCCGTTAGCTACCGCATGCCCGCGCTGTGATATGATCCACGATTCAAGCTGCCGTTGTTGTTCTTCCAGGGTATCAGAAGAAGCATAACCAATAGCAGTAGGATAGATTAGAATTTCAGCTCCGGCAAGCGTCATCAGCCTGGCTGCTTCGGGATACCACTGATCGTAACATATTAATACGCCTAATTTACCCACTGAAGTTTCAATGGGTTCAAATCCTGTATCGCCTGGCGTAAAGTAAAACTTTTCATAGTAGGCCGGATCGTCAGGAATATGCATCTTCCGGTATTTTCCGGCAATTGTCCCGTCCTTCTCAAAAACGACAACGGTATTATTGTAAAGTCCGGGTAATCTTTTTTCAAAAAGAGAGGTAACCAGCACGACCTTGTTCTCCTTGGCCAAATTGCCATAAAAATCAGTGGAAGGACCTGGAATGGTTTCCGCAAGATCAAACACCGAAACATCTTCCGTCTGACAGAAATAGAGACTGTTGTGCAACTCCTGCAGAATAATCAGATCAGCCCCCTGATTGGCACAGTAAACAATATTGGAAGCTAACTTAGCTTTATTGGCTTCCATATCAGCAGTATTTGCCTGCTGAACCAAACCTGCTTTCAAGACTTTTTTTTCCACTCCTGTTGCTTTTCCTGCTTTAAATCCTCAATTAAACTTATCAAAGATAACGATTATTTTCATCAAAGAATTCGTTTATTAAATCAGGAAAATTCAAGACGGTAAACCTGATCACATCCTTTCAGGGACCCCGATTCCCAGTAATGAAAATGCCCGCTTAATTGTTGACCCGACAACTTCTGACAAAAGGAGCCGGAAGTTCCTTGTCTGTATATCCGGTTCATTCATGATACTGAATTCATGATAAAACTGATTGAACTCCTTGGCCAATTCATAAGTAAAATTGGCAACAAGAGCAGGACTATGACTTTCGCCGGCTTCTTTTACTACTTCCGGGAACGTGTCGAGTACTTTTATTAAAGAGATTTCTTTTGAGTTAAGATTGATAGAAGGAATATGTTTAGGATGTTCAATTCCAGCCTGCGATGCTTTTCTTAATACGCTTTGTATCCGTGCATAAGTATATTGGATGAATGGGCCTGTATTCCCATTGAAATCAATGGATTCCTGGGGATTGAAAAGCATTGTCTTTTTTGGATCTACCTTCAGGATAAAATACTTTAAGGCTCCAAGCGCCACAACCCGGTATATTTCTTCTTTCTCTACATCAGTATAACCATCCAATTTACCAAGTTCCTGGGATACAGACCTTGCCACTTCAATCATTTCCACGATTAAATCATCCGCATCGACCACGGTACCTTCCCGTGATTTCATTTTACCCTCCGGCAATTCCACCATCCCGTAAGAGAAGTGATATAAATCTTTTCCCCACTTGAATCCAAGTTTATCCAGCAAAATGGACAGCACTTTAAAATGATAGATCTGTTCATTCCCGACCACGTAAATCATGTGGTCGATTGGGTAATCCTGATAACGCAGTTTGGCCGTACCAATATCCTGGGTCATATAAACCGAGGTTCCGTCGGAACGCAGGAGAATTTTCTGATCCAATCCCTCACTTTCAAGATTGGCCCAGACTGAACTATCCTGCCGCTGTTCAAATAAACCTTCATTTAATCCACGGAGAACCTCATCCCTGCCGACAGTGTAAGTATTTGACTCGTAATATATTTTATCAAAATCCACGCCAAGTGCTTTATAGGTCTGATCAAATCCTTCGTAAACCCAGCTATTCATCAATTTCCACAGCGTGCGTACTTCCGGATCATTGGCCTCCCATTTCAACAGCATCTCCCGTGCTTCATTCATCAGAGGAGCCTTTTCTTTAGCCTCCTCCTCTCCCATTCCGGATTTCATTAACCCGGCTATTTCTTTTTTATATTCCTGATCAAATTTTACGTAATAATCCCCTACCAAATGGTCGCCCTTCTTCCCCGAAGATGCAGGAGTTTCACCGTTGCCCCATTTTTGCCAGGCCAGCATTGACTTGCAGATATGAATCCCACGGTCATTGACAATATTGGTCTTAATGACTTTATTACCATTAGCCTTCATGATCTCACTGATTGAAAATCCGAGAAGGTTATTGCGAATATGTCCCAGATGAAGAGGTTTATTCGTATTGGGGGATGAATATTCAATCATTACCATCTCCGACTGATCTGTAACAGGCTTATAGCCCCAGTCAGGGTTAGATGCAGCCTCATTAAGTCCGGAAATCCAGTAACTATTGTCCAAAATAAGATTTAAAAAGCCTTTTACGACATTGAAACCGGAAATCTGTTCCAGATTATCGACCAAATAGGAACCCAACTCCTGGGCCGTTTGCTCTACAGATTTCCTGGAAATACGAAGAAAAGGAAAAACAACAACAGTTTTGTCACCTGTAAAATCTTTGCGGGTCGTCTGAATTTGTACCAGCTTGTCTTCGATTGTTTGTCCATAAAGCTTGTCAATCGCTTCAATTACTTTTTCTTTAATAACTTTTTCAATGTCCATTTTTAATCTCTTTTTGCGTGGGCAAAGATAGAAAACTTTAGAATGAGACCCGACTCCAGTCAACAGGTTTCCTTGGATTTAGTTAACAAACAGCTTCGGTACGAAAACATGGATTAAAAATGAATTTCTTAATGACAACTGATCCATTCCTGCCAAAGCCGCTTCAAGAATATACCAACAGTATATTAACTGTACATTTTCTGTACAAATTCTGTACAGTAGGTGTACAGTAAGTGTACAGAAAGTGTACAGACAACATGGACCTGGTATAGCGTTGGGGTAAAGAAGAAGATTGGATTTGAATAGTTTAAGAGGCATGAAAATTTTATCTAGCCTGGACAAGCCAGAACCGAAAAAGGGAAAGGAAGTATTATGAATTTCGAATGCCGTTTTCGAAAAAGAAGCACGCTTGATTTAGAAATCATGAGAACCTTATTGACCTAATATATAACTAATCATATCGCCCACGTTATCAGGCCTTTTCAAGCTACGTTTTTCAACCTTAAAAGCTGTTTTTCAAGATATTTAATTCTTTTGGCTTTCCATTGTTCTTGATTATTTGAAGTGACCTGGGGATTATATGGTCGTTTTTCCTTTATCATTGTATAAATGATTAACGCCAGTTTATGTGCAATAGCCACAACAGCAGCTCTTTTCCCAAGTCTGGATCTCATCTTGCGGGCATAGTCTCCAAGACCGGATTTACTCCTATATAAACCACTTGCACTCATACGTAAAACCTGACCTGCTCTGTTCTTTTTTTTCTGCATTTTACTGCTTATGATTTTACCTCCTGTAATTTTTGTATTGGGGGCCACGTTACACCAGGCTGACAAATGTTTGTTGTTTTCCCATTTGCTCATATCGACTCCTATCTCGGAGATCAATTCAAGGGCAGAAATTTCATTTATACCATCAATATCGCACAGATCGACCCCTGCAATTATTTTCAAAACAGGCCTTATTTCTACATTAAATTGGTTTTTCTTTCTCTTTTTTTTTCTAATCCGATATCCGTAATATCTCCCCGGGTTATTTGTGCCACTTGTTTAAGCAGACATTCCTTTATCTTTTCTTCACATGATGCAATTTGAGACTGGTAAAAACTGTATTCCTCATAGGCCTGTTTTAACATGAACAGGTATTCTTGTCTCCAAATGCCTGTTAAAGACTTCTTTATCTCTTGATCTGTCGCCTTTATACGGGGATCTTTAAGTTTAATCAGTTCATCCGGATTGCGTTCGCCTTTTAGGATTGCACAAACCATTTGAAGACCGGTTTTCCCCAAAATATCGCTTATTACCACGTGAAGTTTGAGATTCATTAACTCCATCGCCTTTTGCATTCGACGAACACTGTCAGAGGCGATGTTTATCAGATTTTTTCGCTGACGCATATAGGTTCTCAGCTCGCGGATATCCGAATCAGGCTGAAAGCTTTTCTTTAACAGACCGCATGTGTGTAATTTTTGTAACCAGATAGCGTCAGTGTCATCTTTTTTTCTGCCTGTAACATTTTTTACATGTTTGGCATTGACCAGATAGGGTTCAATGCCGGCTTCCTCTAACATTAAATATAAATTTAACCAGTAAATACCCGTGGCTTCCATTGCAACAGTGGTGATATTTTCTGCAACCAACCAATTCACAAGATTGACGGTGTCTTCGGTAAAGGTTGAATATTCTCTCACCTCGTAACCTGCAATACCATCGCTTATTGCAACATCAAACATGGTGTCGCCAACGTCTATACCCCCCGCAAAAGGATTAAACACCGGCAATCCCTGGCCGTACTTCTTCTTCAGTACTCCATTGGAAGAATCAGATTCATCTTTTATTTTCATAACTTTCAATTTTATGACAACCTGAAGAGGGTACTTAAACGAAAAAAATTGATCTAATATACGGTGTCAAAAGCATCCATTTGAAATTCCAAAAAACACCCCATCCAAACTTAGTAATGGAATAATATTTCCAAGGTGTAAACGGACTTTCATCAGATCGTCGGCTCTACACTCAAGTTATCTATTTTGATGTTCGGATTCAAATCCGCGGGCAACTTAGTAACAATTTGACAAATATGTATGACCAGACCTTATTATCTAAAACTAAAACCAAGTGTCTGGCTATTGACTATTGAGTACTGACGAATGACTTCTTCGGTCCTATACGGTGAGCATCGACTAAGCCTTGATATGGACCTGGTACGACCCGGGTACGGCCTTTATTAGCTCCATAAGGGCCTTAGAGTATAGAGGCCGGGGTTACTTTTCTTATCAGTGTTGTACAACAGCTACTAAAGCTGGCGGCAATGAATTGCCAAGGGGTATTATTGCACACGCACAAAATTTGAATACCGCAATTAACAGATACATAAAAAGATAACGCACAAAAAATTAAAATAAAGCACAGCTAATGCACAAAGTCATTTGTAAAAATATTTGCGAATAACTGTGCATTAACTTGTGCGTAATATTTATGTAATCATCATTTATTCAATGTATTATATATATTTTTTATGTGCATTATATCGTGCGGTGCATTACGACCCTATAAAAGGCCAGAGTTATCGAATGATTGATATCACATAAATCAGCTGTGTCACTTTTGAAAAGCCATTTGCCATCAGAACAAGGATTTCTTTTCTGAATTTTGAAAGGTTTTGTGCCAATTGTTTATTTGGGTTCAGAGAAAAGGAAATTTTGTTGTACAACCGGTGTTTTACAATATTTAAATGAACAAAACATGGGTTAATCCTCCTCACGCGACGAAGCAAATATCGATTCGATGAGATCTTTGTATTTTGATTCAATAAATTTTCGTCTCAGTTTCAGAGTCTGGGATAATTCTCCCGTCTGGGGGCTCCATGAATCGGAAACTAACCGGAATCTTTTTATTTCTTCATGCTGACCCAATGTTTTGTTGATTTTTTTGACTTCCTTTTGAAAATAAGCTTGTATTTCCGGAAGAAGGATCAAATCATTGTTATCCGTAAAATGTATCCGTTTTCCTTTACACCAGTCATGAAGATATTCAAAATTCGGTGATACCAGCGCACTGGCAAACTTCTCATGATCGCCGATTACAATAACCTGGTCGATCAGGATTGATTCTTTCAACTTATTCTCCAGCATTTGCGGAGCAATATACTTTCCTCCGGTAAGTTTGAAAATTTCCTTTTTCCTGTCGGTAATTTTTAAATATTTGCCATCTTCCAGTATTCCCACATCGCCTGTGTGAAACCATCCATCCTGATCTATTGATTCTGCGGTCAACTCCGGTTGCTTATAATAGCCGATCATTAGGTTGGGTCCTTTTGTAAGAATCTCCCCATCTTTGGATATCTTTAATTCTACTCCCGGCAAAACTGGTCCATTGGTGCCAATTTTCAACTCTCCAGTGATCAAATTGCCAACAGCAACAACCGGTGATGTTTCTGTCAACCCATATCCTTCAAGAACATCGATGCCTGCGGCTCCGAATACTCTTGCGATACGCGGTTGTAATGCTGCCCCTCCTGAAACAATTATTTTTAAATTACCGCCTAATGCCTGGCGCCATTTTGAATAGATTAACTTTTCAGCAATCAATAATTTTAGTTTATATAGAAGGCTTTGTCTGGAATCGTACTCAAAGTTTTTACCAAGGTTGACCGCCCAAAAGAAAAGTCCCTTTTTAAAGCCCTTTAGTTGTTTGCCCTGGGCCATGATCCCATTATAAACCCTTTCCAGCAAACGAGGAACTCCGCTGAATATGTGAGGATGCACTTCTTTAATAGCGGGCATCAGCTGCGCAAGGCTTTCGACATAATAAATTCCAATCCCTTTGTACAGAAAATTATAATTTACCGATCGTTCAAATATATGACAAAGCGGAAGAAATGAGATAGAATGATGGGAAGGGCCAAAGTTATAGTTGTGAACGTGAGCGCTGAAATTTGAAACAAGATTCCTGTGCGAAAGCATCACCCCTTTGGGAATACCGGTTGTTCCAGAGGTATAAATCACGGTCACCATTTCATCCTCGCCAATTGAATCTTTTATTGATTTCAGGATAGGAGAAATTCTCTCTTCATTTTCTTTGCCAAGGTTATAGAGATCATTTATACTCATCAAACCTTCTACCTGGTTAAACGTGAAGATCTGTTCCAGTGAAGGGATCTCTTCAATCATGGGTGAAAGTTTGCGAAAGAGTTTTTCATCGGAGACGAAAATGAATTTTGTCTCTGAATGGCTGAAAATATAACGGTACTCTTCTTCACTGATGGTAGAGTAAACAGGAACATGAATTGCCCCAATCATGGCAAGAGCCATATCGGTAATAATCCACTCCGGCCTGTTCCCACTTACAGTAGCCACCCGATCCCCCTTTTTAATACCCAGGGAGAGAAGCCCTAATGCAAGCAGTTCCACATTTCTCGCAAATTGCGAGGTGCTGATTTTTGTCCAGTCGTTGCCGTATTTGCCACAGATGGCGTCCTCACGTGGATGAGTTTTAAGGCTGTATTCAATTAAATCAAATGTTCTTGAGACCTGCATTTTATTCCTTTACTTAAACCGACCTATTCCGGCAGGTCTGTATCTTGTTCATAAATGTTACCTCTTTTTTTTGCAAAGAAAGCAATGATTCCCAAAAATAAAAAAACAATTATTAGGGCAAGGGGAAACTGCAGGCCCTCGCCACTGCCGTAGGAATGAAGTCCGGAGAGGTAGTAATTAACCCCAAGATAGGTCATCAATACCGAGATCAGTCCAATCACAGAACCAAGATTTATGGCAAACCAACCCCTGAATCCGGGTATAAGTCTCATGTGAGAGATGAAGGAATAAACGAGAATGGTGATCAGGGACCAAGTTTCTTTGGGATCCCAGCCCCAATACCGCCCCCAGGATTCATTAGCCCATATTCCACCCAGAAAGGTTCCTATTGTCAAAAAATACAATCCGAGAATCAGGGAGGCCTGGTTAATCGTTGTCATTCTGATGATCATAATGCTGATCCGTTGGTGATTGTTCTTATTCTGAAAAACAGCAAGCAATAAATCTAATATTCCAATAATGGCGCTTACTCCAAAGAACCCGTAACTTGCGGTAATGATTGCAACATGAATGGTGAGCCAATAGGATTTTAATACTGGCACCAGGTTGGTGATTTCGGGATTCAGCCAACTCATCTGGGCAACAAAGAGAGTCAAGCCGGATAGGATTGCGGCTGCTCCTAAAACTATTGGATTCTGCCTTGCAAATATCAATCCGGCCAACATACCTGCCCAGGCAATGTATATCATTGATTCGTAGCCGTTGCTCCAGGGCATGTGTTCTGAGATATATCCCCGGATGATCAACCCTGTACAGTGAAGGATGAAACCAATGAAAAGTGCTGTTACTGTAATTCTGACAGCCGTTCTTCGTAAAGGTTTCCCTGTGAAGAGGGAGTGAAAAAAAAGGAGCAAAAGAATGAATCCACCTGCTGAGTACCAGTAGGAAAGATCTTTGAAAATGTTGACATGATTATAGATCACTTCCAGATTCCCTTTTGTTTTACCGGGTATCAGGGCAGAACCATATTCCTGCTGATAATTTATTATTGAGGAAATGACAGATTTTGCTTCTTCCGGATTATTATTGTTCAAAGATTCAATGAATTTTTTGAAACCCGTTCTTATAAAAGTTGAATCGGAAGACATAGAAGAGGGGAGGGTAGAGACCGGACTATACCAGGTATTGTTCTTGCTGTCGCGGGAGGGGAAAACCCGGAATAAATTACCACTGTACAGCTGATAGATCACATTGAGTCTTTCATCTACTTTAATGACGGCATTATCGAATTTATTTCTTTGTGCAGGGCTTTTGCCGTAGGCTGCCTGGATTTCATCTGATAGTTTATAACCCATCTGCGAATCAAAAAAATCTTTGAAGGATGCTTTATTACCTTTAATTCCCAGTTTCTTTCCGATCTCGTTTTCAGGAATAGCAATCATGGGAACCGTTTGCCATTCTTCAGGATGGGCAGCCATTCCCAATACTACCTGTTCAGGTGTTTGTCCTGATATTTCCTCGGTACGGGCTGCTTTCATCACTACCTCATAGCAAAGAGTGCTGAAGGGTTTAATCCGTCCTTCATGGCCTTGAACCCATACCTTTGAAAAAGCGGTTGCCACATTCCGGGAAATTTCGGTCGGTACTGCTGATTCTGCTTTAAAACTTGCTGAAAGGAGAAAGAATACCAGAAATGACGAAACGGTAGAAACTTTTTTCATCCTTCTCATCAAATAGCTTTGTGGATTAAAAATGGAAAGAATGATACCCAGAAAAAGGAAGAAATAACCTGTATAAGTTATAATTGTTCCCCATGGATCTTTATTTACCGAAAGAATCGTTCCTTTTTCATCGGGGTCATAAGAGGATTGGTAAAAACGGTAGCCGCGATGTTTTAATACATTATTCATAAAGATTTTGAAATCTTCATGAACCCCCTTCTCTTTGTCTGTAAGTGTTACAAGGCTTTCAAACGAGGACGGGCTGTTGGAACCAGGATATCTTTCCAGTTTAAAATCTTTGAGAGTTATGGTAAAAGGCAGAATGGTCATTCTGGGTCCAATCCAGCAATTTATTTTTACTCCATTCAGATTATTATTGTAATGAGGCTTTTTATTTTGCGGGTCAACCCACACTGTTATTATCTCTGATGAATTTTTATCTGAAATCTGAACTTTTACAGCTCCTTCACCCGGTTCTCCTTCACCGGGGACGGCAATTACCCCGGCAGACGGAAGAAATTTTTTAATCAGAAATGCTGTATTTCTTACTTTATAAACAGTTCTTTCAGTACAGGTTACGGTCTTGCCGGGTGCAAAGGTGATCCCTTTTCCTCCGCTCATATCAACAACAAAAATGGAATCTTTTGAAATCATCCCAAGCGAATCCTCCCTCACTGAAAATTCAACTTGTGCCGGGGAATTTAACCCCATCATTGTTCCATTAATATCTGCAGAGGCTCCTGATTGGAGAATCTGTTCCTGCATGGCACCTCCAACCGGATATACGATCTCAATCGAGGGATTTCCATTCTCAACCGATTCTATACTTTCATGCGCCTGGGGAAAATAATCAATGGATTTTATCCTTAAATCCCTGTCACCTATTTTGATTCTTTCATTAATCTGGTTCTTTGACACCGATGAAACAAGGAATCCGGAAATCACCCCCTTCTTCTCTCCATGGTATTCGGCCTCAAGCTGAAACCAGGGTTCCCGGCTCATCATGACGGACGATGACTGGCCTTCGCGGATGTGCATTTCGCCTTCTTTCCCGAAATATCTTGTCATACCTGCCCCCATCAATATAAGGATGAAGGCCAGATGAAATATTCCAATGGTAAGTTTTTGTCTTTTGTATAACCTGAATCGTATTATGTTGGCAACCAGGTTTACTGCCAAAAGAACCAATATCAACTCTAACCACCATGAATTATAGACAATCGTCCTTGCGGCTTCGCTGCCGTAAGTGTTTTCAATGATCGTGGCCACTGCCAAAGCAATAGCAAATACGATAAGCATGAACCCCGTGAAGGATATGGAAAACAACAACTGAATTATTTTCTTCATAGGAAAGATTGATATTAATCTTTTAAATAAAATAAGCATGCTAATGTAGAGATAAAAATATATATCAACAATTGTTAGATGTCTCTCCGATAAGATGCTTTATGTTATCCAATATAAATAAAATTGGTCAAAAATATCTGCTTTTAACAAGAGTAGTATTTTGTTAACGGAAGTACAAAGATTTTAGGATAAGGAGACCTGGAAAAAATAAAGGCCAACATTCATTGTTGGCCTTTATTGATTTTATAGAATAATTTCTTTCGCTTTCTTTAGCAGATCCGGGATTCCGGATGGCTCTTTACCTCCTGCAGTGGCATAAAATGGTTGCCCTCCGCCGCTTCCGCCGACTGTTTTTGCAAGTTCTTTTATAATGGCTCCCGCATTTAGTTTCTTTTCTTTAACCAGATTGTCGGAAATCATTACGTGGACGTTGGCTTTACCTTCAATATCTGCTGCAAGTACGAGGAAAAGATTTTCAACTTCACCTTTTAGCTGGAAGGCAATATCTTTTATCATAGCCGCATTGTTGATCTCCAGTTTACGGGCCAGAAAATTAATTCCGTTGATGGGTTCAAATTGAGAAATTAATTCCTTCTTCAAATTGGCTGCGTTTTCTTTTTCGAAAGCTTCGACCTGCTTTACAGCTGTAGTATATTTGGACTGAAGGTCTGTTACTGCATTTATCAGATTGGAGGGATTATTAAATATTGCCGAAATTTCTTTCAGTGCATTCAGATTCTGATCAATATATTCCTCGGCTTTTTCCCCTGTAATGGCTTCGATACGTCTTACCCCCGCTGAGATCGAGCCTTCTGAAATAATGATAAAAGAGCCGATTTGTCCGGTTGCCTCCAGGTGGGTACCGCCGCAGAGCTCAATGGAATCCCCGAATTTTATAACCCTGACAAGATCACCATACTTTTCTCCAAACAATGCAATCGCTCCCATTTGCTGGGCTTCCTGTATAGGAATTTCGCGTTGTTCCTCTTTTGGAAGATTTTCACGAATCAATTGATTGACCCGGTGCTGAATTTTGGCAAGTTCCTCGTCCGTTACCTTTTTGAAGTGAGAAAAGTCAAAGCGGAGATAATCGGCATTTACCAGAGAACCTTTCTGTTCCACGTGGTTGCCGAGGATTTCCCGTAAGGCGTGATCAAGCAAATGGGTTGCGGTATGGTTGACGGCAGTGCGTCTTCGTTTTTTCTTGTTTACTACTGCCTTGAAACGGGAAGAGGGGTCGGAGGGAAGCTTTTTGGACAGATGGACAGTGAGGTTGTTTTCCTTCACCGTGTTGAATATCTCGATTTTTTCTCCGTCTGATTCGATGTATCCGGTATCGCCAACCTGGCCTCCGGATTCGGCATAAAATGGGGTAAAGTCAAATACAAATTGAAAGAATTCCCCTTTTTTAGCTTTAACTTTACGGTAACGGGTTATGTTGACATCTGCTTCCAGATGATCATATCCAACAAAGGTTTCTTCTTCAGTTTGATGCAATTCTAACCAGTCTCCTGTTTCCAGCTGTGAGGCATTGCGGGACCTGTTTTTCTGCTCTTCCATGGAGATTTCGAATTCCCGGTTGTTCACCGTAAGTCCTTGTTCCCGGAGAATAAGTTCCGTCAAGTCCAGGGGGAATCCAAAAGTATCATAAAGTTCAAAGGCAACTTTGCCGCTGATCTCTTTCTCGTTCTTCTTTTTGGAATCTTCAATGATGCCGTCAAGCATCCGGATACCGGTCTCAAGAGTCCGAAGAAAAGAATCCTCCTCTTCCATGATCACTCTTTTAACAAGTTCATTTTGTTTGATGAGTTCCGGAAAGGCATTCCCCATGGTATCGGCCAGTACGTCGACAAGCTGGTGAATGAAAGGTTTTCTGAATCCAAGGAAGGTGTAACCGTAACGGACGGCCCTGCGGAGGATCCTCCTGATGACGTAACCAGCCTTGTTGTTGGAGGGCAGCTGCCCGTCTGTGATAGCAAAAGAAATTGCCCGAAGGTGATCGGCGATCACGCGCATGGCAATGTCTGTCTTCTCATCAGCGCCATAGGGCTTGCCGGCAAGATACCCGATATGCCGTATGATGGGCTGAAAAACATCGGTGTCGTAATTGGATTGTTTCCCCTGAAGAACCATGCATAAACGTTCAAAGCCCATGCCTGTATCCACGTGTCTGGCAGGAAGTTCTTCGAGTTTCCCGTTGGCTTTCCGGTTAAATTGCATGAATACCAGATTCCATATCTCAATTACCTGGGGATGTCCGGTATTCACCACCTCCCGGCCCGAAATTTTCTGTTTTTCTTCCTCCGAACGAATATCTACATGGATCTCAGAACAGGGCCCGCAGGGTCCGGTATCTCCCATTTCCCAGAAATTATCCTTTTTGTTCCCAAGTAAAATATGGCTTTCGGGAAGATATTTTTTCCAATAATCAAGAGCTTCCTGATCTATTGCAACACCATCCTTATCATCACCTTCAAAAACGGTCGCATATAAAATGTCCGGAGAAAGACCCATCTTGTCTACCAAAAATTCCCAGGCCCATTGAATGGCTTCTTTTTTAAAATAATCGCCAAATGACCAGTTCCCCAGCATTTCAAACATGGTATGATGGTAGGTGTCATGTCCTACTTCTTCAAGATCATTGTGTTTCCCCGATACGCGGAGACATTTCTGTGTGTCAGCTATCCTGGAGCTTTTGGCAGGAGAATTTCCGAGAAAGATATCCTTGAACTGATTCATCCCTGCATTAGTAAACATCAGGGTCGGATCATTTTTTACCACCATGGGGGCAGACGGAACAATCAGGTGATTCTTTGATGCAAAAAAATCAAAAAAGGATTGACGTATTTGTTTGGATTCCATTGATTATAGAATAAAGAATACAATTTTGAATTTGCAAAATTAGATTATTTCCCTAATTTTGGTCAGTGACCAGGTAGAAATTAATAATTTCACAATTTTTTGTGATAATTCGTATATTATTTTCAGGATCTCTCGCCTGCAGAATATGAGAAGATGATAGCAATCTCCTCCAATATGGGACAAAGCTTTGATTAAACAGGTGGATTCTAATAATTAAAGAATGAAGGAATTAAAGAATGAAGGAATTAAAGAATGAAGGAATTAAAGAATGAAGGAATTAAAGAATGAAGGAATTAAAGAATGTTAAAACCTAAAGTCTCTAAAATACAACCTAATCTTTTAAAAAACACTTTAGTAGAAAGGATTGTGTGAGAAAAATCAACCTGATTTACCTGATTATTTTAAATCAGGTAATTAGGTGGAAGCAAGGGTAAAATCAATCCCCTCTACTGATATGTTTTTTAAAAGATTAGGTTATTTAATTCAATCTTAAAAGTTGATATAAGGAATCAGAAAAAAGTAATAATTTTAAATCAATTTACAAAAGGGAGGAATTAAAGAATGAAAAAAGTATAAAACCTTCTTAATCCTTTCATTCCTTCATCCTTTAATTCTTTAATTATTTGGGCATGACCGCAAAAGAGAAGAAATCCGATAAACTTTATTATGGAATCGGTGAAGTAGCCGAAATGTTCGGATTGGCTCCATCCACGCTGCGTTTCTGGGAAAAAAATTTCACCACTATTAAACCGTATAAAAATAAAAAAGGCGACCGTTTTTTCACTCAGGAGGATATTGATCATATTGCCTTAATCAACCATCTTGTCAAAGAGAAAGGGATGACTTTAAAGGGTGCAGAAACCAAAATAAAGGAAAACAAGGATGATGCAGAAAATAATTTTGCAATCGTCAAAAAGCTACAGGAAATCAAAGATTATCTGCTCAAAATAAAAGAAGAATTGTAATTTTAGGCTATAGATTGAAGGCTATAGGTTTCTGTCCTTAAGCCTTAAGTCTATAGCCTTAAGCCTAAAGTCTTTTCTAATGGTTGTTGGAGATATAGTAAGATATTTAGAATCGCTGGCTCCTCCTGTTTATCAGGAGTCTTATGATAATGCGGGGTTAGTTACCGGCCGCAGTGATCAATCTATTGACGCTGCCCTGATTACCCTGGACGTGACCGAACAGGTGATTGATGAAGCCGTCCGCAAGGGTTGCGGACTGATTATTTCACATCACCCCATCCTGTTCAGGCCGATAAAGCGACTGACAGGAAATTCCTATGTGGAGCGCTGTTTGATAAAGGCCGTCAAAAACGACATAGCCCTGTTCGCTTCACATACAAATCTTGATAATATTTCCGGCGGTGTCAATTCCAGGATAGGAGAAAAGATCGGTTTAAAGAAAATGACAATCCTGTCCCCCTACGTTGATCTGCTGTTAAAACTGGTCACTTTTATTCCCGTCGATCATCTGGGGAAAGTGCAGGATGCTGTTTTTGCAGCCGGTGCAGGTCAAATAGGCAAATATGACTGGTGCAGCTACCAGGTCCCGGGCAATGGGACCTTCAGGGCTGGGGAGGACACTAATCCATTTGTTGGGGAGGAAGGTGAATTTCACATCGAAAAGGAAGTCCGGTTTGAGACCATCCTGCCTGTTCATCTTAAAAATAAAGTAGTGGAAGCTCTGCTCGAGGCCCATCCTTATGAAGAAGTCGCCTATGATCTTTATCCTCTTCAGAATTCAATGCCGGCTGTAGGATCGGGGATGATCGGCGAACTGGAAGAGCCACAGGATGAATTATCTTTCCTGTCCCGCTTAATGGAGATATTCGGCTGTAAAGTTATCAGACACACTTCTTTGCTTGGTAAACCTGTTCAGAAGGTGGCCATTTGTGGGGGTGCGGGCAGTTTCCTTCTTCCAAAGGCTATCACTGCAGGAGCTGATATTTTTATCACCGCCGATTTCAAATACCATGATTTTTTTGATTCCGAAAATAAAATAGTAATAGCCGATATCGGGCATTATGAAAGTGAGCAGTTTACTAAGGATCTTTTTTATGAATTACTTATGAAAAAATTTCCTAACTTTGCACTCCGTTTATCGGAGATGAAAACTAATCCTGTATCGTATCTTATTAAAGGATAGTAATTATAAAATATTTATTATATGCCAGCAGACGTTAATGTTTCAACCGAAGGAAAAGAGGTTTCTGTTGAGGAGAAGCTGAAGATGTTATTTGAACTTCAGACTGTTGTCTCAGAAATTGATAAAATAAATACCCTGCGTGGTGAACTTCCTTTGGAAGTCCAGGATCTTGAAGACGAAATTGTCGGATTAAAGACCCGTATCACCAACTACAACGATGAAATCAAGAGCCTGAATGCGGCTATCGCTAATAAGAAAGTCGAAATAAAAGACTCGAAAACCAAGATCGAGAAGTATAAAGAACAACAGGAAAACGTACGTAATAACCGTGAATTCGATTCCCTTTCCAAGGAAGTGGAGTTCCAGGGCCTTGAAATAGAATTGTCTGAAAAGCGGATACGTGAGTTTACCAATGATATTAAAGAGAAGACAGAACAGGTGGAGGCCTCTGCCTTACTGCTTAAAGAACGTGAAGATGATATCGTTCGCAAACAGAAGGAACTGGAAGATATCACTTCGGAAACAGCTATTGAAGAGGAAAAATTGAAAACAAAAGCTTCCAAAATCGAAGGCATGATTGAGGAACGCCTTGTAATTGCTTTCAATCGTATCCGTAAAAATGCCCGGAACGGTCTTGCCGTTGTTACTGTTCAGCGTGATGCTTGCGGGGGATGCTTCAATAAGATTCCGCCTCAACGGCAACTGGATATTGCTTCCCGGAAAAAAATCATCGTCTGTGAATATTGCGGCCGCATCCTGGTCGATAAAGACATCATCACTCCTCTCGAAGAGCTGAACGGGAATAAAGAGAATTAAAAAAATAGATACCCATACGAAAAGACGGCCCCTGCGAGCCGTTTTTTTTGTTTCAATTACATCCTGAATTACAAGTCCCTCGTCCCATAGATCAAATCAGGATTGATTCATAGAGATATACTTATTCGACAAAATTCAAGGATTTCTAATCATCCAATTAAAACAGGAAGGCAATAAATTTGCTAATCATTCGAGAAAGATCAACGCGAACTGAAATAACTTAGAAGCAGTAATTTTCCAGATTAAATTTTATCTGATTCATTTTAAATTTGAGCCATATCCTTCATTAAAAGAATAATTTTGTAAGGACTAACTCAATTTGGATGGATCAATTGGATAAACAATTTGCAGATGTTATTCTTCCTTTGCCCCTGGCAGGTTATTTTACTTACGGTATTCCTGAAGAACTGAAAGATAAAATAAAGCCGGGATGCAGGGTGATTGTCCAATTTGGAGTGAAAAAATTTTATTCTGCACTGGTTTATAAAATCCATTCGATTAGACCTGAAGGTCATCACATCAAAGATATTGAGTATCTTTTAGACACCTGTCCCATTGTATTTCCCGAAAGTTTTGAATTCTGGGAGTGGGTATCCAATTATTACCAGTCTTCAATCGGGGAAGTTTTGAAAGCAGCTTTGCCAGCCAGATTAAAACTTGAAAGCGAAACCCGCGTGATCTACAACGCTTCTTATACCGAAACTCCGGACAACCGTCTTTCACCAAGAGAGCAGCTGCTTCTGGAGCTTATCTGTGAGAAAAAGAATGTGTCTATTTCTGAGTTAAATAACTCTCTTTTAAAGAAAGGTTCGATCTGCATTTTGAAAGATCTTTTACAAAAAGATGCAGTGAGGATAGAAGAAAGCATGAAGGAGAGTTATAAGGCTAAAACAGTATCTCGTATTGAGCTTTCGCCAAGGTTATCAACCGAAAGAGCCATCCACATTGCATTGGACTCGCTTAAAAAGATCCCCAAACAACTGGAAATGTTCACTAAAATTCTCGATGAATCAGGAACATTTGGAAATGAGGCTAAAAGGGAGATACAAAAAAAGGAATTTCTGGAATCCAACGGGTATAGCATCGCAGTGTTAAATGCACTGATAAAAAAGGATTTCCTGACTATCACAGAAAAACAGGTGGACAGAATAGCGGAATATACAGGTTTGCAGAAATCCGTCTCTGAATTAAGCCCTGCTCAGGAAAATGCTTTTCGACTCATAAAGGATTTTTTCAATAGTAAACCTGTCACACTGCTTCACGGAGTAACCTCCAGCGGAAAAACAGAGATTTACATCAAACTTATTAAAGAATATCTTGACCAGGGTAAACAGGTTCTTTATCTTCTGCCTGAAATTGGGTTAACTACGCAAATCATCTCCCGGCTCAATAAAGTATTCGGGAATAAAGTCGGTATCTATCACTCTAAACTGAACGATCAGGAAAGAGTCGAAATTTGGAACAAGATACTTCATTTTGAAGCGGAGGAGAGTTCATCTTATCAATTGATAATAGGGGCGAGATCATCCCTGTTTCTGCCATTCTCCAAATTAGGGTTGATTATTGTTGACGAAGAACATGATACCAGTTACAAACAAAATGATCCTGCCCCCCGATATCATGCCAGGGATGCTGCAATAGTTCTTGGAAATATCAATAAAATTCCTGTTTTACTGGGCACAGCCACACCCTCCCTGGAATCCTATTTTAATGCAAAATCCGGGAAATATGGTTATGTCGGACTGAATGAAAGGTATTCCGGAATTGAGATGCCAATGATTCTGACGGCAAATTTAAAAGAGGCTTATAAACGCAAACAGATGAAGTCTCAGCTGACCCCATTACTATTTGATGAAATGAACCGGGCCCTTCAAAACAAGGAGCAAATCATATTGTTTCAAAACAGACGTGGGTTTTCCCCATTCGTTCAATGCAAAGCCTGCAACTGGATACCCAAATGCCGGAATTGTGATGTAAGCCTTACATTTCACAAACATAACAATTCACTGATATGTCATTATTGCGGATTTTCAATCAATCTTCCGGATCATTGCCCCGATTGTGGTAATGAAGAAATCACCACCAAAGGTTTTGGTACCGAAAAAGTGGAAGAAGACATTGCATTATTATTTCCTGAAGCCAGAATTGAAAGAATCGATCTTGACACCACTCGTTCGAAAAGAGCGTTCGAAAGAATAACCGGGGCTTTTGACAACGGATCAATCGACATTTTAATTGGGACCCAGATGATCACAAAAGGTCTTGATTTTAGTAATGTAAGCCTTGTCGGTATACTGAATGCTGATAACATATTGAATCACCCCGATTTCAGAGCCTATGAAAGGAGTTATCAACTTCTGGCTCAGGTGAGTGGTCGCGCAGGGAGGAAAAACAAACAAGGTAAAGTCATCATTCAAACCTCGGATCCGGAAAACTCCATTATTCAAAAGGTAATTAATAATAATTACGAGGCGATGTTCCAGGAACAGCTTTCCGAAAGGAAGCAATTTAAATATCCGCCATTTTACCGTATTATTACCATTACACTCAAACATCGTGATTATTCAGAACTGGACAAAATTTCAGAAGAGCTTTCGGATGAGTTGAAAAGCAAATTTGGGAGGCGTGTACTTGGGCCTGAATATCCGGTGATTAATCGGATCAAATCACTTTATATTAAAAATATCTGGTTAAAAATTGAACGGGAAGTTTCCGTAATCAGCGCTAAACGACTGATGCAGGAAATCATCGGTGAAATAAAAGACCGTTATAAGAGTACCACAATTTCCGTTGATGTTGATCCTATGTAAGCCCGGAGCGCTTTAATTTCTTCCCGGGGAAGTGAATTCGAACCTGTAATCTTCTGCCAGTAATTTAGCGCCCACAAATAAATTTTTAAGTTTCTGCATCTCCCGGTTTAAAGGTTAAGAATTATATAAATTCTGAAAATTAAAAAAAACAGCTTATTTTTGAGATGAAATATGATTGTTCAATAGTAAAGATATTAAATAAGTTTTTTGGGACAAAAACGTGAAATCTTTCATCTTGTCCAAAAAACAGAAGCAAAGATGAATTGACCAGAATTGATAAAACCAGAAATTTATCACCCATTGGCAAGAGAACTAATAAAATTTAAAAAATCTTAAAAATTATCAACTGGTGTTTAAAAGAGTTTAATTCACAACAAACTCATTATATTTATTTTAGAAAAGAAACGGTTCGGGATTTTTGTTGATAAGTTTGAGTTTTCAACAATAGATTTATTCCAACTTTTGAAATCAGGGAAGACGATAAACTTTATATATTAATTTTGAACCCGACATTTTAAATCTATATTGAATGGCAAAGGTAATTGCAATTGCAAACCAAAAAGGAGGCGTAGGGAAGACTACATCAGCCATAAATCTGGCTGCGAGCCTTGCTGTTTTGGAATATCGTATTTTATTGATAGATGCTGATCCTCAAGCCAATGCCACATCAGGAGTGGGGTTTGACGTTCGTAATGTCAAAACCAGTATCTATGAATGTGTTGTTGATGATGTGGATCCAAGAAGCATTATATTAAACACCAATATTCCAAATTTTGATCTCCTTCCTTCCCATATAGATCTGGTGGGAGCAGAAATCGAAATGCTGAATCTGCCCAACCGGGAGAAGGTTTTAAAACAAGTAATTGAGAAAGTACAACAGGATTATGATATTATCCTGATAGACTGTTCACCTTCTCTTGGTCTGATAACCGTAAATGCGTTGACGGCTTCCAACTCTGTGATCATACCTGTTCAGTGTGAATATTTTGCTCTTGAAGGATTGGGAAAACTCCTGAATACCATCAAGATAATACAGAGCAGGCTCAATCCTGAACTACAGATCGAAGGTTTTCTGCTCACCATGTATGATGCCCGTCTTAATCTTAGCAATCAGGTTCTGGAAGATGTAAAACATCATTTTCATGAAATGGTTTTTGAAACAGTCATCACTCGTAACATCCGTTTGTCAGAAGCTCCCAGTTTTGGCGTTCCTGTCCTTTCTTATGATGTTGGTTCAAAAGGCGCTCAGGCATACCTGAATCTTGCAAGGGAGTTGCTACAAAAAAATAATATGACTAAATTAGATCATAAAGAAGTCGCAGAACAATAATCAAATATACTTTTATCCCATGATGAAACGTAACGCCCTTGGAAGAGGACTTGGAGCATTGATTGAAGAAGGGGAAACGGTCAACACTTTACCCGTTTCAAATGAAGTACCAATTGAAGAAATAGAAGCGAATCCTTATCAGCCTCGAATAAATTTTGATGAGGAAGCATTAAAAGATCTGGCAGCTTCCATCAAAGAATTGGGGATTATTCAGCCCATTACATTAAGGAAATCAGGCGAACATAAATATCAGATCATAGCCGGTGAACGTCGTTTCAGGGCAGCCAAACTTGCAGGATTAAAGACAGTTCCCTGCTTTATACGTGAAGCAGGCGATGAAACAATGCTTGAAATGGCTCTGGTAGAAAATATTCAGCGCGAGGACCTGGATGCCATCGAAGTGGCATTAAGTTATCAGCGCCTGATCGATGAATGTAAGCTGACCCAGGAATTACTAAGCGATAAAGTAGGGAAAAAACGTTCCACCATTTCAAATTATTTACGTCTTCTAAGGTTACCCGCCGTAATCCAGAAAGCCATCCGCGATCAGGAAATTTCGATGGGACACGCCAGGGCTCTGATCAATATCCCGGATCCGGAAACTCAGGTTATGGTCTATCGCCAAGTTGTTAAATACGATTTCTCTGTCAGGAAAACGGAAGAAATTGTAAGAAAAATCGCGGCCGACGGTGAAGAGATGAAACAACAGAAAAAAGCTGTTCCATTTCCCGTTGAGTATGGTGAATTAAAAAAACACCTCAATAAGTATTTTAATACAAACATAGGATTTAAGATTAATGAGTTCTGTAAAGGGAAAATCGAGATTCCTTTTAGTGATTCAAAGGAATTAGAGAGAATTATTGGTATTTTTGATAAATTGAATTCATAATTAACTATAAATCTATTATTTTGAAAAACATCATTGCCGGACTTATATTTTCTGTTCTTTTTATGACTTTTACATTAAAGTCTGGTGCTCAGTCCGTAGCAAATGATAGCATAAAAAAAACTGTTCCGGTTGAAACTCCAAAAATTTCACCTAAGAAAGCTTCCATTTATGCGGCCCTGTTTCCGGGTTTGGGTCAGATCTATAACAAAAAATATTGGAAACTTCCCATCGTTTATGGTGGATACGTTGGATTAATTTATATCTTTGGCTGGAATAACAACAATTATAATGATTATGCACAGGCATATCGCACGATTGCGCCTTACACAAGTACTGCGAATATGCCGGCAGCGGACAAACAATTTCTTATTGATTTTATAAAAAATCCTTCAATTAATCTGGATAATCCCTCGCATTTTACTTATGCTGTTACTTCATTGAAAAGCGGGAAAGATTTTTTCAGAAGAAACAGGGATTTAACCATAATAGCCATTGCTGCTCTTCATATACTGAGTATTATCGATGCCAGTGTAGATGCAAATCTCTTTGACTTCGATATTAGTAATGATCTAACCTTAAAGGTTCAACCTGTCCCCATTAATCCGGGAGGCAGGAATACAATTATGGGAATGAACTTGGCTGTTAATTTTTAAAGAAAAGCTTATGACAGGAAAAAATGGATTACTCCTTTTAGTATTGCTGGTATGTGCTATTGCTTTCAACGGCAAAGCACAATATCATCAGAGGGTTTTACAGATGATGAATAATAATTCTGTGAATAAGAAGGATATACCTATTCATTTACCAGATTCACTGGACGATAAAAATATTGATAATGAAATTTCCAGCAACCTTGATTCTTTATTGAATACATGGTATGTTAAGAATGCTTTTAAAGTTGATAGCCTAAAATCGGCTTCACAACCCGTATCCTGCAATTCGGCTCTTTCTGATTCTGTTTACATTAATCGTTTAAGGAACTTAGATTCTTTCATTCCTCTCCCTTTTAATCAGACCGTAAAAAACCTCATCGGTTTTTATACCCAAAAACGTCCGGGATTAGTTTCAATAATGATGGGACTTGCAAATTATTATTTCCCGCTTTTTGAAGAAGTTCTTTCAAAATACAATCTCCCGCTCGAATTAAAATACCTTCCGGTAATAGAATCAGCTCTTAATCCAAAAGCAATTTCAAGGGCGAAGGCTTCAGGATTGTGGCAGTTTATGTTTGGTACTGCAAAACTTTATAATCTTGAAATTTCTTCTTTTATAGATGAACGCTTCGATCCCGTAAAATCGACCGAAGCTGCTGCCCGTTATCTGAGCGATTTATATGCCATTTACGGCGATTGGCATGTAGCCCTGGCTGCTTATAACTGCGGACCGGGTAATGTCAATAAGGCTATCAAACGTGCAGGCGGCAAACAAAATTTCTGGGATATTTACAAATACCTTCCCAAAGAGACACGTGGGTATATACCAACATTTATTGCGGCCACTTACGTTATGAATTATGCGAAAGAGCATGATATTAAAGCGACTCTGCCGTCATTCAACATTTTGACCGACACGATCAAACTCAATTCATACCTTCATTTCGATCAGATAGCTTCAGTTCTGAAGATACCAATGGATGAATTGCGACAACTTAACCCTCAATACAAAAATGACATCATTCCCGCTAAAAGCGACAAACCTTATGTACTGAATTTACCGCAAGAGAAAGTTTCATCCTTTATAGATGAGCAAAACCAAATATACGCTTATAACAGGGACAAATATTTTCCTAATAATGAGCTTGCACTTCCATCAGAGAATAATCAACTTCTGGCAATGAATGGGAAAAAGAAAATTATCTATACTGTTAAAAAAGGTGATAATACTGCCAGCATTGCCAAAAAAAATCATATTACTGTAACGAACCTTGTTCGATGGAACAACATCCATCATAATAGAATCAAAATAGGACAGGAACTTGCTATTTATGTTCCCGATAAAAAGGGCACTTCATCCAAACAAGATCTGGCAAGTACTTCCAGGCAACCAAACGAGATTCCTGCTAATAATAATGTAACAGCAGCAAAAACAGATTCAATTCCGGATAATAATTCGAAATTGAGCAATAATTCTCTCAAAGAGGACGATGATTTTACTTACTACACAGTCAGAAACGGTGACAGCCTCTATACAATTGCTAAACAGTTCTCCGGCGTTTCTCACCGCGATATCATAGCATTGAATCAGATCAAAGACACAAGAGGTTTGGTTCCCGGACAAAAATTAAAAATTCCCATACGAGACAATAACTAAGAACAGAGGATAATAATAAAAAAAGAGCAGATTCAACTGCTCTTTTTTTATTATTATCCCGCCTGGATTAATTACACTTCAGAAAGAACTCAGATAATCTTGTGAGAATCCAGTTTTTCTGTAAACCAGTTAAAATCTTTTTTCATAACATTGGCCATCTCCTGTCGTCTGATATCGGATTGTATCCCGGATAATCCTCCTTCTGCAGGACCGTATTCAAAATGTAAGGAGAAGGGACCTGAAATATGGTAAAGAATATATTGTTTCAGGCAAGCGTCGAAATCCACCATCCCATCTCCAAGAGGTACACATGCAATTTTCCATTTACCATCAGCCTTTGTCCATACAAAATCTTTTATATCAACTGTTTTAATCCAGGGTGCAAGCAATTTCATCCCAAGTGGCCAGGATACACCTCCTTCAACCATTGCATGGCAAAAGTCATATTGGATTCCGAAATATTCAGGATCACAATCCTTTACAAGCCAGTACAAATCCCAAACCGGTCCCCCGATCCTGGTTCCTGAATGATTCTGATAGGCTCCGTGAATATTAAATTTACGGTTTAATCTTTCCAGTTTCTCAATTGTTCTTTTATGATTATCAAGATTTTCCTGTATCGTCTTTGCAGGATCATAAATAAGATATCCGGTCCGGTAATACCGAATACCCGCTTCAGAGGCTGCCCCAAGCACTCGTTCAGTCAGAGGATCGTCTGCATCAACAATTGCCGTAACAATCATAGGAACTGTTATACCATATTTCTTCAATGTTTTTACAGCTTTGGGAAGTTCAGTTCCAACACTTTCCGGTAAGATAGAACCTCCTGGCCTAACCGGTATATCCGCTCCATCAAAACCTGCAAAGGCCAGCGTTTCACCGGTTTTTTCGAAATCGACAAACTGCAGGCATTTGGTAAAAGCACAAAGAGGTCTGCCGTTCCCTTTTGCTAAATTTCCAGCTAACAGATCGTTTGAGATGACTGCACCCACTGCTGTAGCAGAGGCAGCTTTTAAAAATTCACGCCGGGACTTTCCCATCATAGTTTTTTTTCGATCACATTAACATCATGTCAGGTTGATTTACTCTTTTACTTCTCCCAGAAATTTCTGTATTCGTGGATGAAGCTCTCAAGGGTTCTGGGCTCATGTCCTGTCAGCTGCCTGACCACATCGGTTTTGTAATTCATTTTTCCACTTCGGGCAGCATTATACAGAAAGGATAAAGTTACTACCATCAGCAGGTTCTTCTTATTGGCAAGCTTCTGTCTTACAAATTTGATAACCGATGGACGTGTATATTTTATTTCTCTTCCCAATTCATTCGAAAAGAGTTTTGCTATCTGATAAAAGTCTTTGGGTTCCGGTCCCGTTAGCTCGTAAGCTTTATTTTCATGGCCGGGATTCATCAATACCTCAACAATCACTTCAGCCACATCACGGGCATCAATATAATTCATCACTCCATTTCCAGCAGGGATATTAACCCGATCGTTCATTTGAATATCGTGTCGATGCAATGTGGTAAAATTCTGCATGTAAAGTGAAGCCCTCAGGATTGTGGCAGGTACGCTCATTTTCTTGATATGATTCTCAGTCCTGTGGTTGGCAATGATCCTGTTTCTTTCAGCTCCGATGATAGAGACAAAAACAATATGCTTAACACCCATTTTTTCAGCCTTTGCAAGAAATGGGAAAATATATTTCGAGACATCCGAGACCTGGTTCGGTCGGATCAACACTAATTTTGTCACTCCTTTCAGTGCCTTTTCATATGTTACAGGTTCATCAAATTCAAAGTAACAATAGGTACATGTTCTGGGTTTATTTATTTTCATTGCCCTGTCTATATCACGAACTGCAGCAACAACCTCAATACCGGGATAATTTCTGCTATCGAGCAATTGAAGAGTTGATAAACCCACATTACCTGTAGCCCCGGTTATTAAAATTTTTTCCATAAATAACTATAAGTTGGATTTTCTATAATGTCTCCAAAAGTAATGTAATTATATGAAATTGAGAATATAATTATTCAGACTAAAAAATGATAATAATCATGATTTAAAAGTCTTAGTATCGACAGTCTTAGATGATCGAACTGAAAAATAAATTAAATTTAGAGTTATTTTATTGGACTAAATTTCTATATTAGTTTCGAATAGATACCAGGAAGTAAGATTTTATAAAGATGTTTTAAAAATAATCTTTCCCCGTAGTTATGAATTATGCAGTTTTAAAAGATGTTCTGATAATATTTTCCCTCTCCACCTTTGTAAACTTTCTATTTACGAAGATAAAGATCCCTACGCTTGTTGGTTATCTGATCACAGGGATTATTGCAGGCCCTTTCCTTTTAAATCTTATTCGTTCTCCTCACGAAATTGATCTGATGGCTGAACTTGGAGTCATCATTCTGATGTTTACGATAGGGATGGAATTCAGCCTTAAACACCTTCTGAGAATCCGTCGGGTTGTTTTCCTGGGAGGGTTTCTTCAAATAAGCATGACTGTTATTATCAGCATGCTAATTTCCAAAGGTTATGAGATGGACTGGAAGGAAGCATTTTTCATTGGCTTTCTGACGGCATTAAGCAGTACTGCTGTTGTTTTAAAAGTATTGCAGCAACGATCGGAAATAACTTCCAACTACGGACGAACAGTCGTGGGCATCCTGATCTTTCAGGACTTATTATTGATTCCGCTCCTTCTGTTTCTGCCTGTTTTAGGTGGAACATCAGGCAGTTTAGACCATAACCTGCTGCTATTGGGAATCCAGACTATGCTAATCGTCACTATTGTCTATGTTGGCAACAGGTGGCTTGTTCCAAAAGCGCTTCACTGGATTGCGATGACCAGAAACCAGGAGTTATTCCTGATGAGCATCCTTTTAATCTGCCTTTCAGTGGCCCTTCTAACTTCATCCTTTGGAATAACCCTTGCTTTCGGTGCGTTTCTCGCTGGCTTAATGGTCTCCGAATCAGAGTATAGTCATAACGCATTCGGGAACCTGATTCCATTCCGGGACACTTTTACCAGTTTTTTCTTTGTTTCGGTCGGGATGCTTCTCGATTTAAATTTCGTTTATCAGAATTTAACAATTGTGATCTTCACGGTCATCGTTCTTATTCTTATTAAAGCTGTCATTGGTGGATTTACGGCTTTTCTTTTGGGACATACCTTCATGGGGACTGTGATGGTGGGTATTGCTTTAAGCCAGGTTGGTGAATTTTCCTTCATTTTAGCCAAATCAGGCGTAGATTATAAGATTCTGTCACCCCATTATTATCAGTTGTTCCTGGCTGTGGCCATTATTTCAATGGCTGTTTCTCCTTTCCTGATCCAGGCGGGTAATCCCCTTGCCCGGAGGTTGCTAAAACTCCCGATCCCCAGGGTCATGCGGGAAGGTCTGTTCCCCTTAAAACAAATAGCCATTCCTGAATTGCATAATCATGTAGTTTTAATCGGGAAAGATTCAAGGGCCTTAAATATTGCTGTAATGACCAAATATTTAAAGCTCCCTTACATTTCGATAGTTTTCGATCCTGCTATTGTAAAGAAAAGACAGGAAAAGGGCGAAACTATCCTATACGGAGATGCTATCAACATTCCGATCTTACAAAAAGCCCATGTCGATCAGGCAAAGGTGATCCTTATCTCTGTCGGTGATTTTATCGTATCGATGGCTATTGTAGATAAGGTAAGGCAATTAAACAAACAGGCCTATATTCTTGTAAGGACGAAACACGTAGAAGATATAGAAGAATTGTACCGCATTGGAGCCAGTGAAGTGATCCCGGAAGAATTCGAAACTGCCATTAGCCTTTTTGAACGAATCCTCACAAAACTATTACTTCCTTATGAGGAAATTGAAAAAATAATAGCGCGGATCAGGGATAAGCATTACGGCATTTTCTATGACAAAAAAGACAATGGAAAATATAATATTCTAAAGGATATACCCAATATCGAGATTGTAGCATTAGAAATTAATCCTGGTTCAATATTGGAAGGTAAATCGCTGATTGAATCCAAATTAAGAGACAAATTCGGTGTAACGTTAATCGCCATTAAAAGGGAGGGAAATTTAATTGAACATCCAACTTCCAAAACTATTTTTCGGACGGGTGATATAGTATACATTATTGGCAAGTCAGAACAAATAGCCAACGCCAGGGACCTTATTCTTTAATCACAGACCTAATGTATTTTCCCATTTTGACTTCCTGATTATGATATGACTTTTTCGGTGTTTGAATATACTTTCTATATACTTTGAATATACATTCTATATGAAATCATATAGAATGTATATTCAAAGTAAGTTCAATGCATAGAAAAAGGATGAAGGAATCATGATAATGATCCCGACTTTTAAAGAGGGAATAATCCTGAAATAAAAAATGGGAAAATAAAATTTAACCCGGAATACAAAATGAGATTTACGGGAAAAACCTTAATGTTATTTTATACCGTAGTGTGATTGGAGAATACAAGAAAACCAAGATCCCGGCAATAACCTTTTCAGTACAATTGCAAGCTTTTGATCCGGAGAGGCAATAGTGTAATGATGCCGGGGATGCTTTTTTTCGAGTATCCCGGCAATTTTTTTAGCCAGGTATTCAGGTTTTAAGCCTCCGTTTTCATCTGTTTCGATAATAGAAAGTGATTTTTTGAACTGATTTTCGTAAGGATTCTCTACCGTCATTTCGTTGATAATTTTTCTGCTGGACGTAAAATGAGTAGAAAAATCACCGGGCCGGACTACTACTATTTTGATATTATAAGGGCTTAATTCCATGCGAAGGCTTTCGCTCATCCCTTCAACAGCAAATTTGCTTGCCGAATAAAATCCCTGGAAAGGCAATCCCATCACCCCGCCAATAGAACTGATATTAACGATCATACCCCCTTTTTGCTCCCTCATAACAGGCAAAACGGTCTGGATCATATTGACCATGCCATTAAAATTGGTTCCCATCTGAAGCTGAATTTCCTGGGGCGACGAAAATTCAATCGGTCCGCCAATGCCCATTCCGGCATTATTGATCAAAACATCAATACGTTTCTCTCTGGTAAGAATTTCACGGATGGCAGATTCAACTGCGAATTTATCAGTGACATCAGCATTTATTACATTGATTCCATTGGCGTTATCAACAGGTCTTCTGCTGATGCCATAAATTGAATAGTTCCCGTTGGCCAGCCTTTCAGATATTGCTTTCCCAAACCCTGAGGAAATTCCTGTGATTAATACAACTTTCTGCATAAAACAATCCTTCTCCGAAAAATTATTAATCCCCGGTTCTGATAAAGATCAAAGGAATCGAATGTATTTAACAGCTAATAATTGAGAGCCTTTTCTTTGTTGATCACTCCAAGCTCGCCAGCGCATTTGGCTATCTTATCTACTGCTGTATCGATTTGTTTAATCGTATGAGTGGCCATCAGAGAAAATCTGATCAGACTGTCTTCTTTGGGAACTCCCGGTGAAACTACAGGATTGACAAAGACACCTTCTTTCAACAGATTCTGAGCCATCTTCAATGCCTTTACATCATCACGGATAAAAAGAGGAATGATGGGTGATTCTGATTTACCAGTATCAAATCCAAACGATTTGAGCCTGTCATTTGCATATCTTGTGATTTTCCAAAGATATTCGATTCTTTCAGGTTCACTTTCCATGATATCGAGGGCACACAACGTCGTGGCAACGGAGGCAGGAGTCATGCTTGCACTGAACAACAAGGAGCGTGAGTTATGTTTTATATAATTGACAACCGACTCGTCGCCTGCAATAAATCCGCCTAAAGAAGCAAGAGATTTGGAGAAGGTCCCCATTATTAAATTAACCTTATCCGTAAGGCCGAAATAAGCGGCTGTTCCGGAACCATCGCGGCTTAAAACTCCCAGTGAATGGGCGTCATCAATCATGATGGAGGCATTGTATTTTTCAGCCAACCTTACTACTTCGGGCAATTTGATGATATCCCCTTCCATCGAAAAAATTCCATCAGCAACAATGAGCTTTACTGATTCCGGATTGCATAATTTTAATTTGCTTTCCAAGGAATCCATGTCGTTGTGAGCGAACTTCATAACTTTGGAGAAAGACAAGCGGCTGCCTTCTATAATCGAAGCATGATCAAGTTCGTCAAGCAGCAGGTAGTCATTACGACCCGCCAGAACGGAAACTACGCCAAGATTAACCTGGAATCCTGTACTAAAACAAACCGCAGATTCCTTTTTTACCAATTTTGCCAGCCTTTTTTCAAGCTCAATATGAATATCCAGGGTACCATTGAGAAAACGCGAACCGGCACAACCCGTTCCATATTTTTCGACTGCTTTTTTTGCAGCTTCCTTGATCTTAGGATGATTGGTAAGGCCCAGATAGCTGTTGGATCCAAACATTAATACTTTTTTCCCATGTATCATGACCTCGGTGTCCTGGTCAGACTCTATTTCGCGGAAATAAGGATATAGACCCGCTTTCATCAAATTTTGCGGAACGTCATATTTTAAAAGTTTATCTTCGAGTAGCCCCATAAGGATCAGTTATATGTTTTTAAAATATTTCCAAAGTTATAAAAAAATGGTTTTATGATGTTCTCCATTTGTTCAATAATTTGGTTTTTAGCGTAATTCTTTAAAAAAGAATAGATTATCATACTGTTTTTTAGCGCTCCCGGATCCCGGATTTCTTAATAATTCCAATTTTTTCATAGGCTTCCCTTATTTTCGAATCAAAATGTGGAAGATTATAGGCAAAGATCAAAGCCCCAACGATACAGGAGGCGCCACCTATTGCAAGGGTAACCGGAACGCTTGTAAGTGAAGCCAGACTACCGGCTATTAAACTTCCGAAAGGCGCTGTACCCATGAAAGCCATTGTATGAAAACTCATTACCCTGCCCCTTTTATTATCATCGACTATTGTCTGAAGTATGGTATTACTGGAAGCAAGTTCCATCATCATCCATATCCCGGTAATCATCATTAACAGCAAGGATACGATGAAAATACGGGAAATTGAAACAGCGATCAATCCTACTCCAAACAGAGCTACCGCTACCGGGATAAGATGCTCCAATCCTGGAACTGAACGTCTTGAAGCAAGATAAATTGCCCCCATCATGGCGCCAAAGCCTACCGCGCTCATAAGGAAACCAAAGGTATGCGAATCTCCGTGAAGAATTTCCTTTGCATAAACCGGCATCAGTACTGTAAATGGTAAGCCTGCTAAACTGACCAACGCAAGCAGCAGAATAATGAATTTTATCGGAGTAAAACCAAAAGTATAGGAGAATCCCTCTTTAAATTCTTTTGCAAAACTGACTTCGGCCCTTTTCTCAATTTTCCGGGGAATGATTTTCATGCTGAGTAAAGAAGTGATCACAACGATATAACTCAATCCATTGATCAGAAAACAAGGTCCTTCCCCAACGGTTGCAATTAATACTCCTGCAATGGAAGGACCTATTAACCTGGCACCGTTAAACATGGTGGAATTCAAGGCTATGGCATTGCTGAGATCACTCTTATCTTCGACCATCTCAATCATAAAAGACTGTCTTGCTGGAACATCGAAGGAATTTATACATCCTAAAAAAATGGACAGCAAAACAATATGCCAGACCTGAACATGGCCGAATAAAAGTATCGCAGCCAGTAAAAGAGCCTGAACCATTGCAAGTACCTGTGTGGCAATTAACAGATGATAACGGTTTTTCCGGTCAGTTATCACTCCGGCTACCGATGATAAAAGAAGCGCAGGTATTTGGCCGGTGAAAGCGATGACTCCAAGCAGAAAGATGGAATGTGTTATATCGTAAATCAGCCAGGGCATTGCCGTTTGCTGGATCCAGGTACCAATAAGAGATATGCTTTGCCCGCCAAAGAAGAGACGGAAATTCCTGTATCGCAGCGAACGGAAAACTACCTTTATTCCTTTTAGCTCTTTTGCTTTGTTTGTACTATCATCTTCAGAACCAGAGGAGGTGAATATTTTCATTATTTAAACAATCTTCTTTTTAAATAATCCAACTATAGGACTTGAATTTCAGGGAAAAGTTACATCATTGGAACTATTATTCCTGCATTTACCAAGACAAATTATGCATGGCAAATTTATATTTCTCATGTTAAGCAAAGATGAAGATATTATAAACCCTTCATTCGCATTTGATATAGTTTTCAGAAATTACCATTTTCAGTTAGCCAAAGGAACAATCTATTCGTTGAACGGGGAGAGAAACCCCCGATTCTTATTACATTTGCAATTATGACAGTCCAGAAATATCATCAGATCATCGCCAATAAACTTGGCATCAGCCTAAGACAGGTGTCCAGCACGATTGCCTTACTCGAAGAAGGAGCAACGATACCTTTTATTTCCCGTTACCGGAAAGAAGTTACCGGAAGCCTTGATGAAGTTGCAATTTCATCCATAAAAGATGAGAAAGATAAATCCGAAGAGCTCGATAAAAGGAAAGTTACGATCCTTAGAACAATAGAGGAACAGGAACAGCTAACACCGGAGCTTAAGGATCAAATTGAAAATTGCTACGATTTGAATCTGCTGGAAGACATTTATCTTCCCTATAAGCCCAAACGCCGGACCCGGGCTATGATCGCACGGGAAAAAGGACTGGAGCCTCTGGCAAAGATTCTGATGAAACAGTACGAAACTGATCCGGAAGGCAAAGCCTTCAAGTTTATTACAGATGATGTACCTGATAGTTCCGATGCCTTAGCCGGGGCAAGAGATATTATCGCCGAATGGGTCAATGAAAATCAGGGTGCCAGAAATATTGTCAGAAAAAATTTCAGCCGGGAAGCTTTTGTTACTTCCAAAGTAGTAAAGGGCAAAGAAGAAGAAGGCATCAAATACAAGGATTATTTTAACTTCAGTGAACCTTTGAAACGCTGTCCTTCGCATCGGATTCTGGCCATGCGCCGCGGCGAGAAAGAAGGGTTTCTTAAGTTAACCATCGAACCTGATGAGGAAAAAACCATATCAAATCTTGAAAATTATTTTATCAAGAGCGATAACGAAAGCTCTTCCCAGGTGGCGCTGGCCATTAAAGACAGCTACAAGAGGTTACTTGCACCGGCAATAGAAACAGAATTCTCCGGTTCCTCCAAAGAGCAGGCCGACAAGGAAGCCATTAAAGTGTTTGCTGAAAACCTTCGGCAGTTACTGCTGGCGCCCCCCTTGGGCCAGAAGAGAGTTTTGGCCCTCGATCCGGGTTACCGCACCGGCTGTAAAGTGGTTTGCCTCGATGCACAGGGAAACCTGCTGCACAACGAAACCATCTACCCCCACCCTCCCCAGAATGAAGTAGGCCAGTCAATGCGGAAAATATCCGCACTGATCAACACTTATAAAATTGAAGCCATTGCCATTGGTGATGGTACCGCCAGCAGAGAAACAGAGGCTTTCATCAAGAAAATGAAATTTGACAGGGATTTGCAGGTTTTCGTGGTCAGTGAAGATGGGGCCTCCATCTATTCCGCTTCCAAAGTGGCCCGTGATGAATTTCCGCAATACGATGTGACGGTAAGGGGTTCTGTTTCTATCGGCCGCCGTTTGATGGACCCTTTGGCAGAACTGGTGAAGATCGAAGCCAAGTCCATTGGTGTCGGGCAATACCAGCATGATGTCGATCAGAAACAATTACAGAAAGAGCTGGATACAGTGGTTGAATCCTGTGTAAATCTTGTCGGAGTGAATCTAAACACGGCCAGCAGTCACCTGCTGAATTTTGTGTCCGGATTAGGACCGGTGCTTGCCCAGAACATTATCGAATACCGGAAAGAAAAAGGCCCCTTCACCTCCCGCGAAGAATTGAAAAAAGTTCCTCGCCTTGGGCCCAAAGCATTTGAACAAAGTGCAGGCTTTCTTCGTATTACCGGGGCAGCCAATCTCCTCGATAGTTCGGCAGTACACCCCGAAAGATATGCCCTTGTGGAAAAAATTGCCCAGGACAAAGGGGTTAGTGTCTCTGAACTGATAGGGCGGAAGAATCTGATTGATGAGATCGATCCCGCGAAATATCTGAACGAAGAAATAGGGCTTCCGACCTTAAACGACATTTTTGCAGAATTGGCAAAACCGGCGCCTGACCCCCGCACCGGGATTAAAGTATTCGAGTTTTCAAAAGATGTATTCACCATTAATGACCTCCGTGCAGGGATGATCTTGCCGGGGATTGTCTCAAACATTACACGCTTCGGTGTGTTTGTCGATGTAGGCGTGAAACAGGACGGACTGGTGCATATCAGTGAGATAGCCAATCGCTTCGTCAGCGATCCTTCACAGGAGGTAAAGCTGCATCAGCACGTAAAGGTTAAAGTACTGGAAGTTGACCTTCAGAGAAAGAGAATAGCCTTTTCAATGAAGCAAGCTGAACCGGCTGACTCACCGGTTAAACAATGATTAATCTGAATCCATCCATCCAAATTCAAAGATAAAGACCGAAGAATAAAATTCCCAGCCCCTTGCCGGTAATCTTAAATGCAGGATAGTTTTTAATTATCCTTGCTGAAAACCATTCTTTTCAGTTTTCCTATACCCCATACGTGAGAGAACAAAAATATATTTAAAAATCTATTGCACTTTGCAAAAAGTAAAGTATATTTGTCTTATTGTAAAACAAACTAATCTTATTTAAAATGGAAAATCAACAAAAACATCAACCTCAGCTTCGACTTCTTCCTAATTATTTCAAAAAAATAGGCATTGGCACCATGTTATTTGCCATAATCGTTTCTATCCCATTTGCGATATGGGTGAAAAAATTCAATCCGGAAGCTTTTGAAAATTACAAACAAATATATGGGATACTCTTTATGGATATTATCTATATCGGATTTTTGTTGTATGCCGGAGCCAAAGAAAAAGTAGAAGATGAATTGATAGTAAAGATAAGATCACAATCCCTGGCTTCTGCTTTTATTTTTGGGATTGTTTGGATAATAACAAAACCAATTATCCATTATATGCTTCAGAATGAGATTGTGGATCTGCATAGTCAGGATGTTATATTGCCCATGTTAATTATGTACATTATACTCTTCCATTTTAACAATAAAAACAGGTAATGAAGAATATCATAAAAGTCGAACGTGCAAAATTGAATATAACCCAAACATCTAATCTTATCTAAAATGGAAAAACAAAGACATCATCAACCTCAGCTTCAACTGCTTCCTCATTCATTTAAATTGATAGGAAGGGGTGTAATGTTACTTGGGGCAATCATTATTAGTATTACTTACAAAGTAGATCTTGGAAAGTACAATAGTATCAGTTCAAAAGTCCTTTTGGATGTAATTATTATCGGTCTTTTGCTTTTCACCTTTGCCAAAGAGAAAATAGAAGATGAGCTATTAATGTTGATCCGGTTACAATCCGCAGCATATGCATTGATTTTCAGTGTTCTTTTTACAGTTATGCTTCCTTTAATAATATTCGTGATCGATAGCCGGGACATTAATGTTCCGGACTTAGCTATAATTATATTATCGCTTTTTGTCTATCATTCAATTTTTACATTTAAAAAGCTCAGAATGTAATGGAAAATCTGCAAAAGCATCAACCTCAGCTTCGACTTCTTCCTAATTACTTTAAAAAAATAGGGATGGGGTTATTTTTATTTGCCATGATTGTCTTAAAACTTGTATTTATTTACTTGAAGGAATTGAATCCAGTATGGTTTGAAAATTGTCATGATTTTCTTCGCATTGTAGGATTTGATATTAGCATTATTGGATTACTGCTATTTGCCTTTGCAAAAGATGAAATAGAAGATGAATTGACCTTGTTGATCAGACTTCAATCAATAGCTTATGCATTTATATTTGTTATTCTTTTCGTAGTTATAAAGCCTTTGTATGCCTTTATTGATAGTAATCAGATTTCAGAAGTTGATGGAAAATTAATAATCATACTTATGCTTGTTGTATACATTTCAACTTTTATATTAAGAAAGAAAAAAATGTAATGAAGAATACCATAAAAGTCGAGCGCGCCAAATTGAATATCACTCAATCGGAGCTTGCTGAAAAAATAGGCGTATCACGACAAACGATCAATTCTATCGAAATTGGCAGATATGTGCCTTCCACTACGTTAGCATTAAAGTTGTCAAAGCTTTTTGGAATAACTGTAAATGAAATTTTCAAATTAGAGGAAGATGATTGAAAAATTAAAATAAAAAAAAGGAAATTATCACTATATTTGTTTAAAAGGGATTCGTTTTTAATAGTTAAATATCATGGGAAAAGGAGATAAAAAAACAAAAAGAGGTAAAATATTCAATGGCTCTTACGGGGCACGCCGACCTAGGAAAAGCATAAGTTACAGGCCTTCCCAAACACCGGTTGTAGAAAATATTGAAATTGAGGAAGAAGTAAAAGTACCCGCTCCAAAGAAGAAAATCAAGACTTCAGCTCCCCGCTAATCAGGCGCATCTTATATAATATTAGTTTGATCAGACTTTTCAATCCGAAGGGCTGTACATTATTTTTCCATTTCCCATCTATTAAATCATTTTTATTTTTATGTTTCTTACTGCAAACAGATGAACATTAAATTGTAACTTTATCCCAGTAATAACCAAATATTCTATGTTATGTCAATAGTAATTATACTCGTTGTTATCGCCCTTTTTGTATTCGGGTTGATTGGGATCTATAACCGGATAGTCCGATTACGCAACAGACGCCAGAATGCTTTTGCCGATATCGATGTACAGCTCCGCCAGCGACATGACCTGGTACCTCAGTTGGTGGAAAGTGTAAAGGGCTATGCTACCCACGAAAGAGAACTTCTGACCAGGATTACTGAAGCGAGAAGTGCAGCTATCAATGCTACGACCATCGATGATAAGATAAGAACGGAAAATCAATTGACACAGGCTCTGCAAGGCTTAAAGGTTGCAGTTGAGGCTTATCCTGATTTAAAGGCCAACCAGAACTTCCTTCAGTTACAGGAAGAACTCAGCGATATTGAGAACAAGCTTGCCGCAGCCCGGAGATTCTTTAATGCTGCCACCACCGAGTACAATAACAGTATTGAAACATTCCCTGCCAATCTTATTGCCGGCAGTTTCGGCTTCAAACGGGAAGTATTGTTTGATCTTGGTGAAAGTCGTACGGGAATGGAAGAGCCGCCGAAAATCAGCTTTAATTCTTAAGTTTCAAATTTCACGAATTAAAGACGAAGTTACACGAACTGGAGCTGCCAACAAAAATAAATGACCTGCCCAGTTCGTAATTCGCAATTCATAATTATTCGTAATTCATAATTCGTAATTCTCTTATGCCTTACGTAGGTATTCAGTCACAGATTCATAAAAATAACATTAACAGTTTTCTCCTGATTGTTGCATTCCCCTTGGTTTTATTGGGAATGGTTTATGCCTTTCTTTATTTTGTAAACCGTAATGAGGACATTCAGGTTGTAAATTACTATTTTTCCAGAACCATCCCCACCGTTTTAATTCTGGTGGGGGTATGGTTCCTGATTGCCTGGTTTTTCCACACCTCCCTGATCCGGTACGCTACCGGTTCAAGGCCCCTCGAACGGAAGGAAAACAAAAGGGTTTATAATCTGGTGGAAAACTTATGCATACAAACAGGGATGAGCGTTCCTAAAATATACATCATCGAAGATGATTCCCTGAATGCTTTTGCGAGCGGAATCAATGAAAAGACCTTCGCAATTTCACTTTCCCGGGGTATCATCGATAAACTCGATGACGAAGAACTGGAAGGCGTTATCGCTCATGAATTAACCCATATCCGGAACCGCGATGTGAGATTACTGATTATATCCATCATTTTTGTGGGAATCTTTGCTTTTATCGCACAAATGGCCTTCAGAAGCCTTCAGTTCGGAGCCTATTCCCGCCGAAGAGAAAAGAGTAATCTTCCCGTCATACTTATTGCACTTGCGATTGCAGCAGTATGTTATTTTATTGCGATACTCCTTCGTTTTGGCATTTCCAGATCAAGAGAATACATGGCCGATGCAGGTTCTGCGGAACTGACCAAGAAACCTTATGCCCTGGCCCGGGCCCTGAGAAAGATAGATCAGGATCCATTAATAGAAGCAGTCAAGAGCCGCGATGTGGCCCAGTTGTTTATCGATAATCCTTCACCCGAAGAATCCGGCTTCTCTTTCAATAATTTATTTTCGACCCACCCCCCAATCAAGAAAAGAATTCAGCTCCTGGAGCAATTTGTCTGATATTTCATGGCATCAATCAGTCTCCTTCTCATTTTATAACACCTGTAATCATTAAATTATCCGATGAACGATTTTCAACACAAGTATAAACTCAGAATTGATTGGGGCGACCTCGATCTCTTCGGCCATGTAAACCATCTCTCTATACTGAGATACATTCAATCAGCAAGGGTAAGCCTTCTTGAAAAGCTTGACCTGATGCAGATGCAAGCCAGGGAAAAAAAGGGCCCTATTCTTGCTTCCATGAACAGTCAATTCCGCAAACCACTATTTTATCCTGGAGAAATCACTGTCTTGTCCAAAATTGTCTGGATTAAAAATACAAGCTTCTGCGTTCAGCATAAAATACTCGATCAAGACAATGAAACGGCTCTTGAAGTCCAGGATATTATTGTGTTTTACGATTTTATAAAGAATTCAAAACTAAAATTACCTGCTGAGATCCGGGAAAGAATGGAGTCCTTAGAATGTTTGGCCTGATAAAATAAAGGACAATCATTTATAATAAGATCAGGCAGATGCAAAATTGAGACCCGGACAAAGCCCGTGATAACACTCTCCGTTTAAAAATGAGAAGTGACTAAGAATTTGAGGACTTCCGTTCTTTTTCTTATCTGCAAAAGAACCTCAGCGCCCTGCCTCTTATAAATCTACACGACCCCCTTTTAATTGTTTTTATTAACCTGAGTCCGGTTTAAATCTTGTCATTTCAAATTCTTCACAAGACTCCTGTGCTGTATCATCGTCGTATCTTGCTCGTATCATCGCCATTCCAATAACACAATTTAAACACTATTTCTGCACTCTTTTTGTACTAATTAGTACAGAAACAGTACAGGAATAGTACAGAAACAGTACAGAAGGTAGGGGTTTGGTACGATTCAGGTAATGCTCTGCTAATAATTAGGGAGGGAAATCGGAGTTATTGAATCAGGGACAGGACAATTTAAAATTGACAGCCACCTTAAAGGGAAAGATGAAACAACTCAATCAGCATAGACTTTGCTTTTTTTCGTTTCCCGTTTAAAGCCAGACTCTGGCGATCAAAAATTTTCATTTTCGACTGAAACCCTTTAGCTCAGATACTCGTTTTACAGCAATGGTTGGAAAGATGAATGAGGAAAAAATTATTTTATGGATCAATAATTTTGTTGATCATTATTCGGGCTGTCGGATTTCTTGGCTACGATGCAGGTAGCCTGACCCGCATTCTTCTCTTACAATCTATTGATATAATTGTGAGTTCTTTATCGCAGAACGTTTGAATACTAAAATATGTACGATGAAAAATGGCATTAAGGGCATCATTATAACGTTTTTGGGATTTATCCTCATACTGTTGACTTCTTTCTATCCGGACCTGTACGGTGATAAAGTGCACAACTTGTCTCCTGTCAATGGAATGATTATCATGGGATTTGGAGCGCTAATCTATGTATTAAATACAAAGATTAACTATTCAGAGAACCATTTTGAGTTATAGATGAGTCTGATAATTAATCAGAAATAAAAAGTAGTTCTTCAAACCGCCATAAATAAACAATGCATTCATGAAAACTTTATATTCTTTAACTTTTGCTCTTCTTATAAGTTCTCTCCTCTTTAACTGTAAAAAGAGTTCAACCGGCATTACAGAAGTAACTCCTGTTAACGTCTATCTCGGAGATGCATCCATTGATTATGGCGAAGTTAACATTGATGTAACCGGCGTTGAATTTAACATGGCGGATAAAACCACCATAGATTTGAATGTCCAACCCGGAGTAATAAACCTCTTAAAATATGTGAATGGGAAAGATTCACTGATCGCCAGTAACAATATTCAATCAGGCAGACTGACACAAATCCGATTAATCCTGGGATCAAATAACTCGGTAAAAATCGGAGATGTCGTATATCCGCTTTCAACACCAAGCGCCCAACAGTCAGGATTAAAACTCAATGTGGACACTACTCTTGTACCTGGAGTTTTATATAATTTAATACTTGATTTTGATGCCGGCCAATCAATAGTAATGGAAGGGAACGGAAGTTTTCAGTTAAAACCTGTTATAAGAGTTATTAATAATGCAATAACCGGTTCCATTTCAGGAATAATTTCGAATAGTTCTGCTTTGCCAGCACTAATTAAGGCAACAAATAATGCAGGGACTTATTCTACGCTCACTGATAAGCAGGGGATTTTTTTAATCCGGGGAGTCCCGGCCGGAAATTACACCATCACAATTACCCCAAGGTCAGGATTTCAGGAATCAACAATTACTGACGTTAATGTAACAACAGGGAACCTGACCAATATCGGATCGATAACTATCTGATTAATGTGAGCTATCAAGCGCACTACCACATCCTTTTGCATAATACCTTCTGAATGAACAGGTGATGCATTTCGTAATATATATTATTGAATGCAATATAGATTTTAAAGCAAAACTGATGTGACAAGTTTATATAAGAATCCGGTCTTTTTCTTTTTTAACAAAAAATAGTATATTGCATTCACTAAGCATTGAAGAAAATCAGGTGATGAATGATTGAAATCAAAAAAGATTATCATAAAACAGAACCACTGATGCAAAAAATTTTCATGTTCTATATTGAAGGATTACGGAGATCTTACAAGAATAAGACAGGAAAATATTTATGGACGATCATTCTGATTAAGATTTTTATCTTGGTGTTTGTCCTCAAAATTTTCTTTTTCCCTGATTTACTCAACAAAAACTTCCGGACGGATAAAGAACGGAGCGATCATGTATTAAAAGTGCTCACAGGATCAAAATAGTCGTTTATGAATGAAATTATAGATCTGTCATTGGTTAATTGGTCAAGAGGACAGTTTGCCCTTACTGCAATGTATCATTGGCTTTTTGTTCCTTTAACGCTTGGGATCACCTACATCCTGGCGATTATGGAAAGCATCTACTACAAGACCAATAGTCCTGAATGGAAAAGGATCACCCAATTCTGGATGAAGATTTTTGGAATAAACTTCGCGATTGGCATTGCCACGGGTATAATCCTTGAATTTGAATTCGGAACCAATTGGGCCTATTATTCATGGTTTGTAGGCGATATTTTTGGGGCGCCTCTTGCTATCGAGGGAATTATGGCATTTTTCCTGGAATCGACTTTTATTGCCGTGATGTTCTTTGGATGGGGTAAAGTAAGCAAAAAATTTCACCTGATTTCTACCTGGCTGGTGGCTATTGGAGCTTCCCTCTCAGCAATTTGGATATTGGTCGCCAACGCATGGATGCAAAATCCGGTGGGGATGCACTTTAATCCTGATACTGCCAGAAGTGAGATGCTGAATTTTTGGGATGTTTTTCTTTCTCCCATGGCGGTAACCAAGTTTATTCATACTCTTTCATCCGGATTTGTGCTTGCCGGCATTTTCATCATCGGGATTTCAGCCTGGTTTGTTCTGAAAAAGAGAAATACTGTCTTTGCTAAAAAGAGCATCCTGGTTGCTTCAGTATTTGGATTTCTCAGTTCGCTGGTTCTTGTTACAACCGGAGATAATTCAGCCAGACAGGTGGCCCTCCTCCAACCCATGAAACTCGCTTCCATGGAAGGATTGTACGAAGGGAAAAATGGAGCTGGATTGATGGTGATGGGCCTGCTATCACCGGAAAAAGATTCTGAATTAAATAGTTTGAATAAATTTCTGTTCCGGATCGATGTTCCGAATGCTCTATCTTACATGATCCATTTTGATGCAAACGCATTTGTTCCGGGAGTCAAGGATCTTTTGTACGGGAATGCCAAAGAAAAAATTATCCCTGTCACAGAAAAGATTGCAAGGGGCAAACTGGCCATTGAGACTTTGCATAACTATAAAAAAGCGCTGGAAGATAATCAGAAAGAGGAGGCCGCCCAACTGAGAGAGAAATTTACCTCAAAAGATTTTCAGGACAATTACTTTAAATATTTCGGGTATGGATATGTAACGGATATAAAACAGCTCATCCCCCACATCCCCCTTGTTTTTTATAGTTTTCATATTATGGTAATCCTGGGAGGCTGGTTCCTTCTTTTCTTTTTCCTCTCCTTTTACTACCTGATGAGAGGCACCCTCACGAAACAAAAATGGCTTTTAATAATGGCCCTTATCACCATCCCTTTGGTTTACCTTTCTCAAATGGCAGGATGGACGGTAGCAGAAATGGGAAGACAACCCTGGGTGGTTCAGGATTTGCTGCCGACCTTTGCGGCTGTTTCACGAATAAGTTCTGAATCTGTCATCATTACATTCTGGCTATTTGCCATTCTTTTTACGACACTTCTTATTGCAGAAATAAAAATAATGACCAGACAAATAAAAACAGGACCTAACGGAAAGGAGGCGCATCATGTTTGAATTGCTTAGTTTTCTCACCCTCCAACACTACTGGTGGGCAATTATGTCATTGCTGGCAGCTGTTCTTGTTTTTTTAATGTTTGTCCAGGGAGAGCAATCACTTATTTACCAATTGGGCAGATCAGAAAATGAGAGAAACATGATCATCAATACAATGGGGCGTAAATGGGAAACCACATTTACCACACTTGTAACCTTTGGGGCAGCCTTTTTTGCATCTTTTCCTCTTTTTTATTCAACAAGCTTTGGCGGAGCTTTCTGGGTATGGATGATTATTTTATTCAGTTTTATTATCCAGGCAGTCTCCTACGAGTATCGCAGGAAACCTTCTAATTTTCTGGGAAAGAAAACGTTTGATGCCTTTCTGTTCACTAATGGACTGATTGGACCCTTATTAATAGGAGTAGTTGTGGGAACTTTTTTTAATGGGGCAGAATTCTCCATCAGTGATCTTAATGTTCCGACATGGCACAATCCCTTACGAGGACTTGAAGCCTTCTGCAATATTTACAATATTTCACTGGGGCTATCGGTACTTTTCCTTTCGAGGGTTCTCGGACTTCTTTACATTATAAACTCAATCGACAATGAGGCTCTGTTGGAGCAATCAAAAAAACATCTCATCTATAATTTTGTTCCCTTCCTTTTTTTCTTTCTGCTCTTTTTAATTCATCTGCTGATAAAAGATGGTTCGGCATACGATCCCCAGACGATGAAAGTTTTTATGGAACCTCATAAATATCTTCATAATTTTATTCAAATGCCCTTTATTCTCATTCTGTTTCTTTTGGGAGTAGTTGCAGTTATCCGGGGAGTTCTTATCGGTCTGATCAGAAAAAGCACAAAAGGAATATGGTTCTCAGGCATAGGAACAATTTTAACGATTTTTTCGCTATTTATAATTGCCGGATATAATAACACTAATTTTTATCCTTCCAATTATGATCTGCAATCATCATTAAATATCTGTAACAGCTCTTCATCGAAGATAACCCTGGTTACAATGAGTTATGTTTCTTTATTGTTTCCTTTCGTACTGGCTTATATTTATATTGCCATGAAACCTTTGAACAAGAAAATAACGGACTCGGAATTATCGGAAGAAACTGATAGTCACCTTTATTAAACGAACTGAAATGAATTATTTTTTGCAATCGCTTTGGATACTTGTGTGGCCTGTACTAATCATGGTGTGCTACTTAGTAATTAAATGGATTCTTAAAAACTACGAGCACAGGCTTGAGGAAGAAGAAAAAAGCTGAAGCAAATCTTCTTTATTCTCGGGGTTGCAGCCCTAATTCCCCGGCCTTTTTCAGCATGAACTGATACGCCTCCTCGAAATCATTGTGAATTTCTCCATCGAGGATAGCTTCTTTAATAGCAGATTTGATAACACCTATTTCCCGTCCGGGAGGCAATCCGAAAGTCTCCATGATTATCTCTCCGGTTATAGGGGGCTGAAAATTACGGAGTGCATCGCGACTCTCAATGTCCTTAAGTTTCTCCCTTACTAACTGAAAATTAGATTGGAAAAGGCTGACTTTCTCCGGATTTTTTGAAGTAATGTCCGCTTCGCAAAGCAACATCAGATCATCAATATCGTCACCTGCATCAAAGAGTAACCTTCTGACTGCCGAATCCGTCACCACTTCTTCTGAAAGAACAATAGGACGCATATGAAGAGATACCAATTTTTGAACGTATTTCATCTTTTCATTCATCGGAAGCTTCATCCGGTTGAATAAAACAGGGACCAGTTTCTCTCCAATAAAATTATGGGCATGGAAGGTCCAACCCAGCTTGTCATCAAACCTTTTTGCTATCGGCTTGGCAATATCGTGCAGCAAAGCAGCCCAACGCAGCCATAAATCATCCGTATTTTTTGATATACGGTCCAGAACCTCAAGAGTATGATAGAAATTATCCTTATGCCCGATGCCATTACGAACTTCCCGACCCTTGAGATTTTGAACTTCAGGAAGAATAATATCCAATAACCCTGTCTTATCCAATAATTTAAATCCAACAGAAGGGACCGGAGACAAGATAATTTTATTGATTTCATCTGTAATCCTTTCTTTGGAAACTATCTCGATCCTCGACTTTTGTTTCGAAATAGCCTCAAAGGTGTCAGCTTCAATCCGAAAATTTAATTGAGAAGCAAAGCGGATAGCCCGCATCATTCTCAGGGGATCATCCGAAAAGGTAATCTCAGGATCTAACGGAGTTCTTATTAATTTTCCATGAAGATCTTCCACTCCATTAAAAGTATCCAGCAATTCGCCGTATCTTTCTTTGTTCAGACTGATAGCAAGGGCATTAATCGTAAAATCACGCCGTTTCTGATCATCTTCAAGAGTCCCATTTTCTACAATAGGTTTTCTGCTGTCCTGGCGATAGGATTCCTTTCTTGCTCCTACAAATTCAAAATCAATCCCTTTATAATTAAACATGGCTGTTCCGAAATTTTTGAAAACAGTCACCTTTAATTTGGGGTGGAGAGAAGCTGCTACTTTTTTGGCAAGATTGATTCCACTTCCTACCGTTATAATATCAATATCTGATATTTTCCGTTCCCGCTCCAAAAGTAAATCTCTTACAAATCCACCAACCACGTAGGTATCCAATCCTTCATTGTCGGACACCTCTCCTATGGTATTAAAAACAGGATTTGTCAGTTTATCCTTGTAATTATTCTTTTCTACCCCCATTAAGCCTAATAGAATTTTCGAACTGCAAACTTAATCAATATAGAAGTAAAAACAATTTATGGTTGAAGACACAAACCACAAGGGTTCCATCGTTATTGAAACTAACACCAAATTCATTATAAAACCATTACTCAAATGATTACTTCAAAAAGGACAGGATTACAACAACTCCAGCAGTGATTCCAATTTCATCCCCCTGGATCCTTTTATCAGGATAAAATGCCCCTTGACTGTTTTATTCCCCAAGTACTCTTTTAATGAACCGTTGTCCCCAAAGATTAAAAAATTATCAGGACATTTGCATTTTGAAAATTGAGCACCCGCAAGAAGAACCAGAGAAAAATCCATCGATTTGATCAATTCCACTATTTTTTGATGTTCCTCAACAGAGGCTTCCCCCAATTCAAACATATCGCCAAGTATTACAGCCTTCGAAGGATCATTGATCTTACCAAAGCTATTCAACGAAGCAGCCATACTGGTAGGATTGGCGTTGTAGGCATCCATTAAAATTCTGTTATTGGGTGTGCGGATAAACTGAGATCTGTTGTTGGATGGTTTGTATCCTTCGATAGACGTCTGCATTTTCAAAGGATCAACATCAAAATAGTTACCCACGCAAAGAGAGGCAAGAGCATTCTCCAGATTATAATTTCCAATCAGGTTGGTTTTAAAATACAACCAACCCTTGGGAAATCTTGTTCTGAAAGCCATATAGGGAGCAGAGTTTAAAAGTTCTCCTTCCAGGCCTTCGCCTTCCCTGGTTGTTTTATAATATATTTTGGGGACCGTCCCTGACATCTCTATCAAATCCGGATTCGAAGAATTGATAAATATCTTTCCGTTATGATTTTCAAGATGCCGATAAAGTTCGGCTTTCGTTTTCTTAACTCCTTCAAACGATCCAAATCCTTCAAGATGAGCCCTTCCGACATTGGTGATTAAGCCATAATCAGGCAATGCTATTTTGCAGAGAGCTTCTATTTCTCCCGGGTGATTGGCTCCCATCTCCACGATTCCGATCTTGGTGGAAGAATCCATGGATAACAGGGTAAGAGGGACTCCTATATGATTGTTTAAATTCCCCTGGGTATAAGTAACCTTGAATTTTTGGGAAAGTACCCTGGACACCAGTTCTTTTGTAGTAGTCTTGCCATTAGTGCCTGTAATAGCAATAATGGGTATTCCCAATTGTTGGCGATGATAGCTGGAAAGCTCCTGCAAAGTTGAAAGAACGTCATCAACAAGAAGACAACGCTTATCACTTTGGTAGTTTGGATCGTCAATTATCGAAAAGGCAGCGCCCCTCTCTAATGCGGAAACCGCAAATGTATTTCCGTCGAAATTCTCCCCTTTCAAAGCGAAAAAAAGACTATTTCTTTCAATCAATCTACTATCAGTAGATACTCTGGGATATTTTTTGAATAATTGATATAAATCAGTAACTGACATAATTTTTGATTAAAATAAAAAACCTCATTCGTCAAATGAGGTTTTTTCTGGATATATTTGATTTTCTATTTTGCGCTCGAAGCCCCAAGGTGAGTCATGGCACACCGGAATCCTATGTCATTGGTTGATCTTCTTTCATCCATATAACGCATAGTTCCGGGACCAAACCAATAAGGACGATCTTTCCAGCTCCCGCCTTTATAAATCCTTGAATGATCAGAAATCCGCGGAGCAGAATTTCCAACAGTTGAAGAATACATTTTATTCACAGAGGCTGCGGTGCTATCATTCGTCCATTCTTCCGATTCTTCAATACGTGACTGAACATCCCCATCCTTAAAATTGGTAAAATTAGCCACTGTATCCCTCACAAGGTCCCCATATTTGTTTTTAATCAACTTTCCGCTTTGATCCCTGCGATAATTGGTATAGACATTACCTCTCAGGGGTTGAAATTCATTCACGTCATAATTGGAGTTAGGACGATAAATATCCTGAACCCACTCGTTAACATTGCCAGCCATACAATACAAACCAAAGTTATTAGGTTCAAAAGATTTTACCGGGGCCGTAATTTCATATTTATCATTCAGATAACCGGCTACACCCATATAATCTCCACGACCTCTCACTCCGTTGGCCATCATTTCTCCACGTTTTTTCTTGCTGGCATTTCTGACCTGATTGCCGTCCCATGGATAAATTCTTCTGTTGGTAACGACCTCTTCATCAGTATTTCCTATTAATCCAAGAGCTGCGTATTCCCATTCAGCCTGGGTTGGGAGTCTGTATCTGGGAAGGATCAAACCATCTGACATATTGACCGGCCGGGTGCCCCCATCCTTACTTAAACTCTTAATGGGTTTGCTGCCTGCAGGCCCCTCGTACAATCCATTCATATAAGCATCGGTAGCAAATACCTTTCCATCTTGAAGAGTAAGATCGTTCTCCACCTTCTTGTTTTCAACCAGGATCTGCTCGTTTACCCTGTCTGTACGCCACTTGCAATATTTATCAGCCTGTATCCAACTCACACCTACCACAGGATACTCCGAATAGGCGGCATGACGAAAATAATTTTCAAGGTAGGGTTCATTGTACGATAATTCATCACGCCAAACCAAAGTATCCGGAAGCGCTGCCTGGTAAACAGCCTTATCATTCGGATAAACTCTCCTCAGCCAGTAAAGGTACTCTCTCCAGTCAACATTGCGCACCTCTGTCTCATCCATGTAGAAAGAGGCCACAGTAACCCTTCTCTGAGTGTTATTCCCATCGTACATCACATCCTGTTCTACTCTACCCATCGTAAAAGTTCCACCCTCAATGTAGACAAGACCAGGACCCGCATCCTGATGATAACCTGATTTATACTCAAAACCGCCATTTTTAGGCGTATTGTATGCCCAACCAGTTGTGGATGATTTTGCGCCTTTTTTCCCCTTTATGATATTACAGGAGTTTAATACTGCAAGGCTCAATGTTAATAAGACAATAATATTAAGCTTCATAGGATTTACGTTAAATTTTCCTTCCTTTGCTCAGACCACAAATATAAGTGAATTCTTCTGAAACAGATTTAATTTTTATTTCTCTTTTTTAAAATTTTTTTACACGCTTTGAATAATTTCTTTACTGCAATGCGCTCTTTAAATCTTTTCTTTCCTTATAATTATACAATATAATTTTTAAAATTTCAAATAAAATTGAATTTATAAATAAAAAAAAGCCTTCTTTACATTGAATTTTAATGAAATACGAAATTAATAATAAAGACTCCAAATAACATTCTATCAAAATAAAATTTGTAAATTATTTTTTCCTTTGTATTCAAAACTCAAAATAATAAAATAAAACGATGAGTTATCGGGTTGGTTACGGTTACGATGTCCACCGATTTACCACGGGAAACCGGATTTGGATAGGCGGGGTTGAAATTCCGCATGACAAGGGGTTGCTGGCTCATTCAGACGGTGACGTATTGCTGCATGCTCTTTGTGATGCGCTGTTGGGTGCGGCTAAATTACGTGATATTGGTTATCATTTTCCGGATAATTCCCCTGAATTTGAAAACATCGACAGCAAGATTCTCCTTAAACAGTCTTATCTAAAAATAAAAGAAAAAGGCTTCAAGGTTATCAACATTGATGCCACAGTGTCAGCTCAGCGTCCAAAGCTGATGAATTATATTCCGGCAATGGAAGAAATTATAGCCCGGATACTGGAAATTCTTCCGGACGAGGTGAGTATTAAGGCAACTACGACCGAAGGTTTAGGCTTCGAAGGACGTGAGGAAGGTATCTCAGCTCATGCAGTAGTTCTTTTGGAAAAGATTTAAAACAATATCTCTGACAGACATTCTGTCTGAAAATCAATTATCTTCTGAATTGGCATATCTTTTGTGCTGATGAGGATTATCAATTTTAATTTTTCTATTAACAATTAAATATTTAAACATGAAAAGAACGGGTATTGTAGCTCTTGTCGTTGTTGTTTTATTGGTTTTTGCATTGTTTCAATGGGGGGTTTCCGTTAACAATAAAATGGTAGAAATGGATGAAAGCGTTTCTTCGCAATGGTCCCAGGTAGAAAATGTTTATCAGCGCCGGGCTGACTTAATACCCAATCTTGTCAATACGGTTAAAGGATATGCTGCACATGAAAAACAAACACTAACTGATGTGGTTGAAGCTCGTGCCAAAGCTACCTCCGTAAATGTTGATCCCACAAAGCTCACACCGGAAGCAATACAGCAATTTCAACAGGCACAGGGAGGTTTGTCCTCTGCTTTGTCAAGATTGATGGTCGTTGTTGAAAAATACCCTGATCTGAAAGCCAATGAAAATTTCCTGAATCTTCAGGCTCAGCTTGAAGGAACAGAAAACAGGATAACCGTAGAGCGCCAGAAATTTAACAGTACTGCCCAGACTTATAATACTTATATCAGAAAATTCCCTCAAAATTTTATTGCATCCTTTAAAAGCTTTGAGAAGAAGGCTTATTTTGAGGCAGAAAAAGGTTCAGAAAAAGCGCCTAAGGTTCAATTTTAAATAAAGATCATGAAACCGGCTGAATTTCTTAGTAAGGAAGATGAAAAACTGATCGTTGCAGCTATCGAAAAAGCTGAAGAACAAACCAGCGGTGAAATACGCGTTCATATCGAAAGTTCTTGTAAATCTGAAGTACTCGACCGGGCTGTGAATGTTTTTAAATTACTTTCCCTTCATAAAACGAAAGAAAGGAATGGCGTTTTGTTTTATATGTCTGTTAAAGACCGCAAATTCGCCATTATTGGTGATGCCGGTATCAATGCGGTAGTCCCAAAAGATTTCTGGGATACCACCAAAGAAACGGTCCTTGACCACTTTAAAAAAGGGGAATTTACTCAGGGCCTGATCAAAGGAATTGAGATGGCAGGAAATCATCTGAAACAATATTTTCCCCATCAGAAAGATGATGTAAATGAACTCAGTGATGAAATCTCTTACGGCAAATAAGCATGATAAATAGATATAAATTCTTTTCACCAAGGCTTTTCTTATTAGTATTAACAATACTCTTCATTCAGAATCTTACCGCTCAGGACGAGTTTCCACAACGGCCCGAGCCCCCAAGATTGGTTAATGATTTTGCAGGCATTCTGTCTCCCGAGCAAAAGGGAGCTCTTGAAAATAAATTGGATCAATTCAACGAAAAAACCTCTACCCAGATAGCTATCGTTACCATCAGCGATCTGAAAGGATACGACAAGGCCGATTATTCCTTCCGTCTCGCCGAAAAATGGGGCATCGGACAAAAGGGTAAAAACAATGGAATACTCATATTGGTGAAACCCAAAACCGAAACATCCAGAGGCGAAGTCTTCATAGCTGTCGGTTATGGGTTGGAAGGTGTTGTCCCTGATGTAGTTGCCAAGAGCGCCATCATCGAACATGAGATACTTCCAGCTTTCCGTCAAGGTGATTACTATTCGGGCCTTGATCGGGGAACCAGTGTACTGATATCGTTAACTGCCGGTGAATACACCGCCGATCAGTACATGAAGGCAACCGGTAAAAAAAGTGTAGGGATAGGAGGAATAGGAATTATTATTATAATTCTGGTCATCGTATTTCTTTTTAATCGTGGCAGTAACAATTATCACTCTATCGGATCACAACCCGGTTTCTGGGGCACTCTTTTGCTGATGAACATGTTTGGCGGACGCGGCGGCGACTCTTGGGATGATTTTTCGCGGGGAAGTGGTGGTTTCGGAGGGGGCTCCGGAGGAAGTGATTTTGGAGGATTCGGCGGCGGTAGTTTCGGTGGCGGCGGCGCCGGAGGCTCATGGTAACAAAAATATTTATTTCATATGAAAGGCAGGATCCAACAATTCTGCCTTTTTCATTTCTCTGCATAAAACCTTATTTAAAGTACAAAACGTGGCTAATGAATATATTTATTAAGTCACCTCAAAATCAAGCTGCATTTATAGCCACTCATATTCCCTTATAAAATCATTCTAAATCATTGTTGTCCGGTAAAACCGGAATTTGATTAATTTTTGTTTTCAACTCTTTGATAATTAACTGATATAATTTTTATTTTCAAAAGTAAGCCCCCTGTATTTGAGGAAACAGTGAATTTTGAT